>Ga0209909_100075_pt1 | contig 213984 bp, 200 predicted proteins | sample FECB22metaG_FD_188302 | JGI IMG/M metagenome (GOLD analysis project Ga0209909, IMG submission 188302) | Cyanobacterial communities from the Joint Genome Institute, California, USA - FECB-22 (SPAdes) (version 3) | ecosystem: Environmental > Aquatic > Thermal springs > Hot (42-90C) > Microbial...
GGACGTCACCGAACGCCGCAAATGGGAGAACCGGCAGAAGGTGCTGGTGGCCGAGCTACAGCACCGAACCCGCAATCTGATCGCCGTCGTCCGGTCGATCGCCGACAAGACGGCGCGTGGCAGCGCCGATCTGGCGGACTTTCGCGGCCGGTTCCGGGACAGGCTGGAGGCGTTAGCACGGGTGCAGGGGCTGTTGTCGCGTCTGGACGAGCACGATCGCGTCACCTTTGATACGCTCATTCGATCCGAACTCTCTGCGGTTCACGGAAGCTCGGACCGGGTCACTTTGACCGGCGAGGACGGCATCCGCCTTCGATCTTCCATGGTGCAGGCGCTGGCGATGGCTCTGCACGAACTCGCCACCAATGCGGTCAAATACGGCGCCCTCGGCCAACCCGATGCACGGCTGGAGGTTCATTGGCATCGCGGGGAGCCGGACGAGCAGGGCCAACCCTTGCTGCATATCGCGTGGCGAGAGCGCGGGGTTGACATGCGGGATCGCAATGGCTCGCGGCGCGGCACGGGACAGGGTCGGGAGTTGATCGAGCGTGCCCTGCCCTATCAATTCGGCGCGCGCACCCGCTTCATCCTGGAAAGCGACGGGGTGAATTGCCGTATCGAGATTCCTGTCTCGAACCGCTCTTTCCCTGAACGGCGCAAGTCAGGTATCTCGCCGCCTGACGACCTTCTCTGACGCCCGAGCGGACGTCGGCGAACCAAATCCGCGCCCGGACGTTCTTACCCCGCTCTCATAGCCGATTGGACCATAGGTGTTGTGATGCGCGGCCTGGAAAACCGCCGACTTCTTGTCGTGGAAGACGAATATCTTCTCGCCGACGATCTTCGCGAGGCCTTGGAATCGGCCGGCGCGGAAGTGGTGGGTCCGGCGGCGACGGAAGCGCAGGCGCTCGACTTCCTGGCCCAACACCCATTGCCGGACGCCGCTGTCGTGGACATCAACCTGGGTGGTCGGCAGATTTCGGAACTGGCCGCGAGGCTGAAGGCGCACAATATTCCGTTCGTGCTGGCGACCGGCTACGGCGCGGAGATCGGGAACGCAGAACTCGCCGGTGCGCCGCGGTGGGAAAAGCCGTACGATCCTCACGCATTGGCGAAGGCCCTTCCGACGATAATCTTTTGACGGACCCGATCGATCGCGGGACGCGCGGGGATGAACGCCTTGAGCTGGCCCTGGAGCAGGGGGAACTCGCGCTTTGGGACATGGACGCGACATCGGGTCTGATAAGCTGGGACGCGCGGGGACTGGCCATTCTGGGGTTCTCCCGTGACGCGCCATTCTCCGGGCAAGACTGGACCAGCCGGGTGCATCCTGCCGATCGTGCTGACGTCGAACGGATGAAGACAGCGGCGTTTCGCGGTCCGACGCGACAGACCGTGGAGACGCGGTTTCGCTTCCTCCGAGGCGATGGCGAATGGCGCCACTTGGCCGCGCGATATCGGGTTGAACGTGACGCCGAGGGTGTCCCGACAGGGCTGCGTGGCGTTCTCCTGGATGAAACCGTGCGGCGCAGGGAGGAAGGGGACGCGCGAAGGGTGCTTGGCGAACTGCAGCATCGGACCAAAAACATCGTCGCCATCATCCGATCGATCGCCAGCCGAACGCGCGAGAACAGCCGCGATCTGGATGACTTTCTCGCGCATTTCGAGGGGCGTCTCAACGTCGTCGGGCGGATCCATTTGGCTCTCGCCAGGACGGGCGCGGGGACACTGTCGCTCGATGAGATCGTCCGCGAAGAGCTGCGGCAATGTGGGGGTTCGGACACCGGTCGCATTCAGATCGGGGGGCCGAACGTAGTGCTGCAACAGACGATCGCCGAACCCCTGGCATTGGCCGTCCACGAACTCACGACAAACAGCACCAAATTCGGCGCCCTCTCGGATGTCGGAGGCGATGTATCGATCCAGTGGTCGGTGACCAGGCCCGCTCCACGCCGACTGGTTTTTCACTGGACGGAAACACTGGACGCGCCTGTCGAGGGGTCCAGTAGGCGAGGGTTTGGGCGTGAGACGATCGAACGGCATCTGCCGTATCAGCTGGGTGCCGTGACGTCCTTGTCCATCGAGCCCCAGACGGTTGTGTGCCGCCTGGATCTGCCTCTCGACAGTCATGACCGATGAAATCGGCTTTCCAGACCGAAGCGCCGGGCGCGCATGAGTTGATCCTCAGACGGATGCGGTCGCTCGCGCCCGTCGGTGCTGAACTGGAGGCACAGGTCAGGGCGCTTGATGTCGGACATCGCCATGGGGCGGGGATCGAACTGTCGCGCGAGCGAGAGCCCGTGACACCGCGCTTCCTGGTCGCGGGATGGGCCGCGCAGTTGCGGTGGCTGCCGGACGGTCGGCGTCAGATCATCAACTTCATCCTGCCGGGCGACGGTCTGGGACTGTACGAGCGCCCTCACCCGCTTTCGCCGAGCGCCGTCGTCGCCTTGACGCCGGTCCGTACCCTTCACGCCGGACCGTTCGTCGAAGCCCTGATGTCCCGGACCGGACCCACCGAGCTGTCGAATGTATGCCACCTCATCGCGTCGATGCACGAGGCGATGCTGCTGGATCAGATCATTCGGCTGGGCCGCCAGACGGCGTTCGAGCGTCTCGTCCATCTCATGCTGGAGCTGAACCATCGCCACCGTCTCATTGGGCTGAGCGATGGTCGGAACTTCGCCTGTCCGCTGACTCAGGAGATGTTGGCCGATGCGACCGGCCTCAGCCTGGTGCATGTCAATCGCACCCTGCAGCAATTACGGCGCGACGATCTGCTGGATTTGAGATCGGGCGTCGCCCGCCTGCTGCAGCCCGACCAGTTGGCCGTGATCGGCGATTGGCGACCGCCGGCACCGTCGCGTGACCTCGCATCGGCACCTGTTCAGGTGCCGGTCGCGCCCTGACTGACGCGCCGATTTCAGCCGCGCCGCGGACAAGCGGCCGAACGACCAGGTCTGGGCCTCACGCACGTCGGCCCCGTGTCGCCCCGACCTTCTGTGGTGTTCAGGACAGAGCCGCTTTCCGGGGACGCATCGATGGAAAAGACGATTGCTCGGGTCTCGACGGAAGGAGACAACCATGGCCGAGAAAGCGCTCGATACCCTTTTTCATGACACGCTAAAGGACATCTACTACGCCGAACGCAAGATACTGAAGGCGTTGCCGAAGATGGCGCGCGCCGCGCAGTCGCCGGACCTCAAGGCCGCGTTCGAAAAGCACCGGGACCAGACCGAAGGTCAGGTCGAACGCCTTCAGCAGGTCTTCGATCTGATCGGCAAGCCGGCGCGGGGCAAGACGTGCGACGCCATAGAGGGCATTCTGGCCGAAGGCGACGAGATCGCTGAGGCCTACAAGGGCAACGCCGCCCTTGACGCCGGGCTGCTGGCGGCCGCCCAGGCAGTCGAACATTATGAGATCACCCGTTACGGCACCCTGAAGCGCTGGGCCTTGGTGCTGGGTATGGATGAGGCCGCGGCCCTGCTCGACCAGACCTTGCAGGAAGAAAGCCAGACGGACGAGGATCTGACGGCCCTCGCCGACGCCTCGGTCAATCAGCAGGCGCTCAAGACCGCGGCTTAGCGGGGCAAACCGTCGGCCGATGTCGTCGAACCTCTGCCGGTGGAAGGCCGAGCGTCCGGCGGCATCGCTGGCGGTGTTAGAATTTAACGCATGTGAATGGCGGGTATTCTGAGCCGTGCGACGGAGGGTCAAAAGGAGACGGCGATGACCCAGGCGTTTGAATATCTGCCATCCGTTTCGGGCTCGCGGTCGGCCCCGCCCTTCGCAGCCGAACTGCCGGAAGCCGCAGCACAGCCGGAGCATCCGGTGTTCGACGTCATGGACGCTCAAACGAAAGCGTTGCTGACCGGGGCGGGATGCTATCGGCATTACAGGGCCGGGGAATCGATCGCCAACCCGGGCGACGTGATGTTCGTTCTCGAAGGGATCGTGGGACATATCCCGCCGCCTCTGCCGGTGTGCGTGGCCATATCCGGTGTCGGGTCCGTTCTCGGTCTGGAATGTGCGGTCATACGGCCACGGGCCACGGCGCTGGTCGCCCTGGTCGATACGCGAGCCTTCCAGGCACCGATTGAAACGCTGATCGAGGGTCTGGGGCGCGACAAGGTCCAGGAGCTCTGCATCCGCCAGTCCCAGGCGCATCTGGCCGCTATGGAAACCGAGGCGGCGTGCAATGCCGCCCACCTGGTGCCGCCGCGTCTGGCGAAATGGGTTCTGCGCCTGCATCTGGCCAATCACCAACGCGACGTGCGACTGACGCAGGCGCAACTGGCCCATTTGATGGGCGTCCAGCGCACGAGCGTGAATATCGCCGCGCGCCAGCTTCAGGCCCTGGGTGCCGCGAGATTCGTCCGCGGCAAGGTGATTGTTCAGAACCTGGGTGCCTTGGCCCACTCCGCCTGCGGCTGTGCGGGTTGACCATGCCGTCCTTGTGCCGACCAAGCCGAATTGCGTTCGCTCGCCGCCTGTTCGATTGAGCGGCGAGATGCGGTTTCAGGTGCGGTACCTAGGCGGCGTGTCCGATCCGGAGAGCCTGACCTGCGTGGACCTGGATGAGGCCGTCGGAACCGTTCGGTCGCGGCTGGCCAGATGGGGTTTGCAAGGCGCCGTCCTGATGTCGAACGGCTTTGTGGTGCGGACCATCGATCTGGCGACGGGCGGCGACACCGCCGGCCTGGACGATGAGGCCTTCGCCAATGCCGGAATCTATCGCCTCGACCGGCTAGGACGGACGGGAGACGCCGATATCGGACCCGTTCCGCCGAGCGACCCCCAGGGGCCCGGCCACGCGACCTAGTCTGCGTCTCGGTTCCGGCGTTTGAACGTGTCGCCGACTTCGGTGGCATCCGGCCCGTCCGGGCCGGCCGCATGCCGGGAGCGTTCTCCGACCGTCTTCACCTCGGTTTCGGAGGTCGAGGCGTCCGGCTTGCCACCCGGGATGGCGGCATTCCGTGTCCTGCCTTCGCTTTGCTTTTCCTCCATGACAGTTCGCTCCCCGGCCCGATGGTCCCTCAGTCGCGGGCGGACCCCGGCTCGGCCATCTTGCGATGCTGTTCGGCCAGGACCGACTGAGGCGTCACGGCCGCCATCGCGGCCTGTATCTTGTTGCCCATGCCCGCCACGACATCGCCGTCGCCGCGCTTCATGGCCTCATAGCCGGTCCTGGCGACATCGGCGGCATCGGCCTTGTCAGCCTGGCCGACCTTGGTGTCCATCAGACCGGCCCGCTCGAAGAACTCAGTTTCGGTCGCCCCGGGCATCAGACAGGTCACGGTGACGCCGCTGTCCTTCAGCTCGTTGCGCAATGCGAACGAAAAGCTGTCGATGAAGGCTTTCGACGCATTGTAGACGGCCGCGAACGAACCCGGAATCAGCCCCGCGATCGATCCCGTGATCAGGATCTGGCCCCGCCCCCGGTCGCGCATCTCGCGTCCGATCAGATGCAGCAGCTTAACCGTGCCGGTCACATTGGTATTGATGACGCCGACGATGTCGTCGAAATCCTGGTCGAGGAAGGCCTGTCCCAGACCGTGGCCGGCATTGGCGGCTAGGGCATCGACCGGTCGCCCCCTCAGGGCCCGATGGAGATGGGTCACGCCGTCAAGCGTACTAAGGTCCGCCACCACCGTCTCGACCCGTGTCCCGATCGTTTCCAGGCCCTGTCCGGCCTCCACGATCCCGGGGTCGTCGGCTGCGATGACGAGATCATAGCCGTCTTCGGCGAACAGCCGGGCCAGTTCATAGCCGATTCCGGACGAGGCTCCGGTGACGACGGCGAGGGGACGCAGCGATGCGGCGGTGTCGGACATGGGGCGGGCTCCGATTGCGATGCACCTCCAACCAACGCGGCCTTGCGAAGTTTCACAATGTCCGTTGTCGGTTCGTCGGAACGATGTCGGCGAAGCTGGGGTTGGTCGGTCGAACCCGGAGGCCCCGATGAACGCAACTGCCGCGCCTTCCACCGACGCCGACGTCGTCTCGACAGCCTTCACCGACAAGGACCGCGTCGAGGGTGAATACCCGGCCAACAGCGTGCGGGCCGTGATGATCAACCGGCCCCGCCAGGCGCTTTATGCCTTCTGGCGCGACTTCGAGAACCTGCCAAGTTTCACCGAGAACGTGAAGTCGGTCGAGACCATCGACGATCGGACCACGCACTGGATCGTGGCGGGGCCGGGCGACATCGATGTCGATCTGGTCGCCGAGGTGACCGAGGACGTGCCCGGCGAACGCATCGCCTGGCGCTCGACCGAGAACTCCGACATCGACCACGAAGGCTGGATCGAGTTTCGCGACAACCCGTTCGGCAGGGGAACCGAGGTCCGGGCCTTCGTCAGCTATGATCCGCCCGCCGGCACCGTCGGCAAGCTGGTGGCCAAGGTGATGCAGCGCGAGCCGCGCATCCAGATCCGCCGCGAGCTTCGCCGCTTCAAGCAGTTGATGGAGACCGGGGAGGTTTCCACGTCCAAGGCACCGGACGCGGCCCCGCGCGCCCACCGCCATTTCTGAGACCCCACCAGACATCAAGGAGTTCGCCCATGCGCGCCCTGACATGGCACGGCAAGCACAACGTCCAGGTGGACACCGTCCCCGACCCCCGGATCGTCAATCCCCGCGACGCCATCATCAAGGTCACCGCCACCGCCATCTGCGGCTCGGACCTGCATCTGTATGACAGCTATATTCCGGGCATGTCGAACGGCGACATCCTGGGTCACGAGTTCATGGGCATCGTCGAGGAGGTCGGCCCCGGCAATCAGACGCTGAACGTCGGCGACCGGGTCGTGGTGCCGTTCGTCATCGCCTGTGGCCAGTGCTTCTTCTGCGAAAACAAGATGCCGGCGGGCTGCGACAACTCCAATCCGGCGGAAAAGGCCGATGCGTCGGAGATCGTCTATGGCTATGCCATGACCGGCGCGTTCGGCTATTCGCATCTGACGGGCGGCTATGCGGGCGGACAGGCGGAATATGCGCGGGTGCCCTATTCGGACTATGGTCCGATCAAGATACCCGACGGCATCGAGGACGAGCGGGTGCTGTTCCTGTCGGACATCTATCCCACCGGCTGGATGGCGGCCGAGAACGCCCAGATCAAGCCCGGCGACACGGTCGCGATCTGGGGCTGTGGCCCGGTCGGCCTGTTCGCCATCAAGAGCGCCATCCTGATGGGAGCCGGGCGGGTGATCGCCATCGATCACCATCCGCGCCGCCTGAAACTGGCCCGCCAGAACGGGGCCGAGGTCCTGAACTATCATGAGGTCAAGGTGCGCGAGGCCCTGACCGAGATGACCGCCGGGATCGGCCCGGACAGCTGTATCGACGCCGTCGGCATGGAGAGCCACGGCTTTTCGCCCGACAACATCGCCGATGCGGTCAAGGCGTCAGTCAAGCTGGCGACCGACCGGACCCATGTGCTGCGCGAGACGATCATGGCCGTTCGCAAGGGCGGGACCGTATCGGTTCCCGGCGTTTACGGCGGCATCACCGACAAATGGCCGGTCGGCGCGTTTATGGAAAAGGGTCTGACGCTCAAGACCGGCCAGACCCATGTCCAGAACTATCTGCCCGACCTGCTTCAGCTGATCCTGGACGACAAGATCGACACCACCGACCTGATCAGCCACCGTTTGCCGCTGGAGCAGGCGCCCGAAGGCTACCGGAACTTCAAGGAAAACCAGAATGAATGGACCAAGGTGGTGTTGAGACCGCACTGAACACGATCTCGGATCGTGTCGAATGTCGATCGATGCTCAGGCGGAGCGATATTTTTGGCGCCTGTCGTTCTGACCGAGGCGCATCGCCGTTTCGATCCGATCCCTGCCGAGGTCGAGTTTGGCGTCCCCAGCATCTTAGCCTTCCTGATCCAGTCGGCGACATAATCCGGTCCACGACCTGACCTGGCCATTTCGACACAGGATCAGCGCACGATCGGCACAAGACGGGGGTGGTCCCATAGGTTTTCGCGTCCATCCCTGACGATCACCAACACTGTCCCGCAACATCTCCATCCGAGGTCGTGCGGTCCTGGTTAGCTGTGGTGAAAAGCGCAGAGAGAAAGAACGGGTTCTCAATGTCCGAAACCCGAACAACTCGACCGACGCCAGAGATCCGCACCGCCTTTCGGGGTCGGATTTGGGCCACGCCCGCCCCTTTAACTTAGGTGTAAGACGCTTGGGCGGCGGTCGGTCACGGTTCCGTCTTCAGTTTGGAGAACAGGCAATGGATTATGTCGCCATAGAGCCGCTCGGCAAGGCATGGGCTGTCCATCTGTCCGGAGTCGAAAATCCGATGCTGTTCAGCAGCCGTCGCGGCGCAGCCGGAACTGTTCGTTTGTTGACCGATCGCCTGGCCGCAGCTGGTCAGCCTGTTTCCGTTCACTTGTGGCCGACAGGAGGCTCTTTTTCCTCGAGCGCTGAGGGTGCGCTGTTGTAGGCTCTTCTCCGGGTGAGGCAAATCGGTCACGCTCTGTCCGACAGCGTACAATTTACGAGTCCGCGCGAAACCTTGTTGGCAGCAATCCGCTGTTTCAGCGTTGCGACCAGTGGAGGGGCGATCGTGAGTGGAGCGGCGCCGATAGTCATCTATGCGGAAGATGACTTGGTTACACAGCACACCGTGGAAGCTGAACTCGGAGACGCCGGGTTCGAGGTCGTTCTGGCGACCGACGGAGACAGCGCCCTCGCGGTGTTGGCGGACAGGATCGACGGCGTCGCCGCGTTGGTCACCGACATCAACCTGGGCGGCGGCATCGACGGCTGGGAGGTCGCTCACCAGGCTCGGATGCTGAGTCCCTCCATTCCCGTGATCTACGTCAGCGGACGCGAAAGCTCGGAATGGACCGCTCGCGGCGTGCCTTGCAGTTTGATGATCGCAAAGCCGTTCGCGCCCGCCCAGATCGTCGTCGCCATCGCCTCACTGCTGAATGAAACGGGTCCTCGCCGCTGAGGTTGATCGTCGGCCAGTCTCGGGGCGACCTTCAGTCGGGTGCATCGATCCGGAAACTCCTGCGGTCACCATTAGCGTGACGGGCGGAGTGCATGGCGAGCCCATCCGGAGCCGGCTGAGGTTCGTCCACGGGTCGGGCATACAGCGGTGGAGTGCCGCTGACATGATCGCCTTCAATGCCTTGACGGGCTGATCGTCGAGGCGGCGTCTCGGCAGGCCTGCTCGCAGCGTCGGCACTCTTCGGCGCAGATGCGGCAATGCTCGTGCACATCGGCGTGCTTCTCGCATTCGACAGCGCAGTCGGCGCAGGCCTCGCCGCAGGTTTCCAGCATGCGCTTGATCAGTGCTTCGTGGCTGCCGGCGCGACGCGCGGCGAGACCGGCCGTGGTCAGGCAGACATCGGCGCAGTCGAGATCGAGGCGGATGCACTGGGTGAGATCTTTGACCCTGTCCTCGACAAGGCAGGCGTCGGCGCAGATGTGGCATGCGGCGGCGCAGCCGTAAGTCGCCTCGATCGCGCGGACGAGGCTGTCGTTGACACCGCCGCGCACGTCGGGATGGATGCTGGTCATCGGTTGGATTTGCATTGGAGGCTCCTGGGGTGACCCAAGGGGCAACCCGAGGACCGTGACAACGTTCCGAACGGTGAAGCCTCCAGACCGCCCCGACGGATGTGGAACGCTGCGATCTTGCTACTGAAGGCGGAGATGAAGCGGGCGAGTTAGATAGCCAGATCAGAGGCTTGCTAGGCTCAGGACCCATGGATGTGACGCGTGCTATCTGATTCAGGCTCCGCAGGAGTCTGGATTATGAGTGACCTGTATTGGCTGACGGACGAGCAGATGCCTTGGCTGAAACTCTATTTCCCCAAGAGCCACGGCAAGCCTCGGGTGGACGACCGCCGGGTATTGAGCGGAATCATTTTCGTCAATCGCAACGGCCTGCGCTGGCGTGATGCGCCGACGGCCTACGGCCCGCACAAGACCCTCTACAATCGCTGGAAGCGGTGGAGTGCGGCTGGCGTCTTCATCCGGACAATGGAGGGCCTGTCCGGCACCCAGGCCGAACGCCGCACCGTCATGTTTGAGGCGACTTACCTCAAGGCAAACCGCACGGTTTCAAGTCTGCGGGTAAAAAAGGGCCTCGGGCGGCTGATCGGACGCACCAAGGGCGGCATGAACACCAAGTTCCACGCCGTGACCGATGCGAGCGGACGCCCTAACGCGCAGCAGCGGCGCAACCACGACCTATGGCTACGATCCGGCATCGCGGCTGAACATTCTGACGCACGATGCGGCGGCGACGGACCCAGAGCTGCGGCAAGGCCAAAACGCTTGGGACAGGGAACAAAACGTGGGAAGAAACCTGTATCGCAGAAGTCGGGGTTTGGTTTTGAACTGAATATATGGTGGTTTCTGTCCAGGCAGGACAGACACCCTGTCCGCCACCCGGCCCCGATCAGCCCACCGCCTCCACATTGTCGTCCGAGTTGCGGTCGATCCATTTGTTATAGGGATCGACGCCCGCGAAGGCCGGCTTGGCGTCTGTCACGAACCGGAAGGTCTGGCTGCCCGACCGCAGCGGCTGACGCTGGAACATCAACACGTCCGCCCGGTCGAAGGCCCCGTCGCCCGGCCGTTCGGTGAACAGGCCGATGTCGAAGGTCTCGTTCAGCGGCGCCTCGGTCTCCACCCCCTCCCCGTCGGCATACAGCTTGCGTGCCTCGACGGTGACGGCCACGTCCCATTTGCCGTTGGACAAGCGGCGCGCGGTCGCGTCGCTGACCTTGACGTCATACAGGGTGATCCGTTCGAACAGGTCGGTGATCAGCGCCTGCTTGTCGGCCGGGGCATTGGCGCGCAGCGCCGCCACCAGGTCTAGCGAGCGCGGATAGGGCGCGCCCCGGAAGGCATAGCGGTCGATCAGGGATTTCAGCGCCGTGTTGACCGCCGCCTCGCCGATCTGGTCGCGCAGCAGATACATGACCGATCCACCCTTCTGATAGTGGATGTAACCCTGGTTCTCGACGCGATAGAGCGGCAGTTCCTCAAGCCGCTCGGAACCCCGCGAACGCAGATAGTTGTCCAGCTCATACTTCAGGAACCGGCGAATCTGGTCCGGACCATAGGTCTTCTCCATGACCATCAGGGCCGAATACTGGGCCAGGGTCTCCGACAGCGTGGTGGCGCCCTGCATGTCCGCCCCGACGATCTGGTGCGCCCACCATTGATGGCCCAGTTCGTGGGCGGTGATGTAGGTGACGTAGTCGATCTTTTCCTTGTCGCGGAAGTCGGCGATGAAGCCGAGGCTTTCCGAATAGGGCATAGTGTTGGCGAAGGCCTGGGCGAAGCTGGCATAGGCCGGGAATTCGATGATCCGGGCCTGGCGGAACTGATAGGGCCCGAAGGCGGTCTGGAAATAGTCCAGCCCGGTCTTCATCGCCGCGATCATGCGCGGCACGTTCGTGTCGTGCGACGGGTGGTGATAGACGGCCAGTTCGACCCCGTCGTGGACCTCGCGCGCCAGTTCGTACTTGGCCGACTGGACCGAGAAGAACTGCAGGATCGGGGCCTCGGTCACGAACCGCGCGGTGCGCCGTCCTCCCTCGGTAACGTCAGACACCTTGTAGCCCGGCGCGATCGGCGTCTGGTCGGCCACGGTCGTAATGGTGATGTCGGCCCGCACCCAGTCCGCGCCGATATAGTTGGCGTCCTGGGCCGAGGTGTCCTCCAGCTTGGCGGGGCGCAGTTCGGCGGGCAAGCCCTTCTTGCGCCGCGTCGTGCGCTCGGTCAGCAGGCCGTTGCGGTTCATGCCGATCTGGGGCGTGAACTCGATGTGATTGACGAAGGTGCCGTTGTCGACCAGCCGGGTGGTGTTGCCGCCGTTCTTGAACCCCGTCTGGGTCAGCAGCGTCTCGAACCGGATGGTCCGGCGCTCGCCAGGCGCCATCGGCACGGCGAAGCGGTAGACCTGATAGTCGAAATCCTCCCACTCGCGCGACATCTCGGCACCCTGGACGTCGAGGCTGACCAGTTCCAGGTCGTCGTTCTGCAGCCGCAAATGAACCTCGCCGAGCGGCGCATCGGTGTCGTTGACAATGACATAGCTGCCGCGCGTCACCAGACGCGGCTCATGCGGGTCGAGGTCCAGGCTCAGCACCACATTGGTGATCGCCGGCTGGGGCGTGTCCTCGTAGCGCAGCAGGGTCTTTTCATAGTTCGCCAGCCGCGTTTCGCCCTGGTCGTCGGTCTCGTATTCGTTCCAGACGTTGGTATTGACGAAGATGAAGACGCCCAGCCCGACGAAGGCGGCCAGGGCCACGCCGCCGATCGCGCCCGCTGGGCCCTTCAGCCGCGACGGGAACCGGCGCAGGCGCGGCAGCAGCCGGGTCTCCGTCCCGCGCCGCCACAGGCCATAGACGATGACCATCATCACCACGGCGAGGGCGGCCCAGTAGGTCCGAAGCCAGGCGGCGAAGACGCCGAAGTCGCCCGTCCCGTTCATGTCCGACAGCGGCACGCCGGGCGTCCGGCTGTAGCTGTAGAGCAGGTGGTCGAAGCCCAGATTGTTCATCACGATGGTGGAGATCAGATAGACCACCATGATGGCCCAGCCGACGAACTTGTTCGGCGACAGGGCCTGGACGAAGATCGCCAGAACGGCCAGCAGCATCGAGCTGATCGTGCTGGGCACCATGTACCACCACAGATACTTGCCGATCTCGTAGTCGTAGACGCCCTTGTAGGTCTGGATGGCGATGCCGGCGACGATGCCGGCCAGCGGCAGCGAGGCCAGGATCAGGATCAGGCCGAACACCTTGGGCGCCAGGAAGGTCCAGTCGGGCGCCGAGGTGGAATCGACGATCTCGTGGGTGCGGCGATCGCGGTCGCGCCAGATCATCTCGCCGGAATAGAAGATGGCCACGATCATCGAGATCAGACCGAAGGCCCCACCCATGATCTGCACGACCATGAAGGTCAGCGGCAGGGTCGGGGTGCCGAAGATCTCACCCGAGAACAACAGGGTCACAACGGCGAAGAAGAAGCCCATGACCAGCAGCACCCAATAGGAGATGCTACGGAAGATCAGCCCCATCTCGAACCCGGTGCGGCGACGCAGCTGGGTCCAGGCGCTGGCCCAGCCATAGGTCGGCGACGCCATCGGGCGGGCGGTCGGGGCCTTGGCCGCGTCCTTCTCGGCCATGGCGCGCAGCTTGGCCTCCTTGCGCTCCTTGGCCCCGCGCGGCGACGGGCGGTACAGCGGATAGGCGACGGCCAGGAAACCGACCGAGACCAGCGTCCAGATCACCCGGTTCCACAGGAAGACCCCCTCGAGCGGCGGATTCTGGGTGTTGCGCTCGTTCGGCGTCCAGTATTCCGTCACCTGCTGGAACGCATAGGCCCCGAACGGCTCGGCCCAGGCCAGAGCGTCCTCGAACTCGGGCCGGTCCAGCACGCCAGTGATCGTGTTGTAGACGATGAACAGCACGACCACGCCGATGTAGGTGGCCATCATCGACCGGGTCACCGTGGCCAGGGTGAAGAACATGGCCGAGGTCATGAACACCGCCGGCAGGCCGACCACGAAATAGGCGTACAGATAATCGCCGGGCCGGAACGGTCCGACCGTCTCGCGGTCGACCCAGGGCATGAAGGTGCCGACCAGCAGCCCGACCGCCACACTGAGAAAGGCCAGGGCGACGACGCCGAACGCGCCGAGGAAGCGGCCGTACAGATAGTCGAATTTCGACAGCCGGCTGGCCTGGATCATCGGCCCGAAGCCCGAGGTCGCGTCGCGGGCGATGACGTTGGCGACGATGGCCGTGGTCGCCAGCATGAAGAAACTGGCGGCGGCCAGATGACTCATCGAGATGGCGAACGGCGAATTGACGTGGGTATTGCCCCCGCCCCCGATCGAAATGTTGTCCCCCGCGGCGACCAGGCCGAAGCCGATCAGGCCGAACAGGATGGCGATGACCCAGAAGGCAGGCTGGCGCAGCTGGTAGCGGAATTCGAAGGCGGCGACCTGGAGGAACATGGTGGCTCCCCGGATCAGGCGGCGACGCGGCGCGAGGCGCTCAGCGTCGAGAAATAGACATCTTCCAGCCCGCCGTTGACCGGGGTGAAGCCCTCGCCCGGACGCCGGTCGGACAGGACGTGGATCACGGTCTTGCCGGCGAACAGCCGCGTGGAGATCACCTCATACCGCTCGCGGTGATCCTCCAGTGCCTCCTTGTCGATCGCCTTCTTCCAGACGCGGTTTTCCAGCCGCTGCATCAGCTCGGCCGGCGCACCCTCCAGCTGGATCTTGCCGCCGGCCAGCACCGCCATGCGCGGGCACAGATCGGCTACGTCCTCGACGATGTGGGTGGACAGGATGATCACCACCTGTTCGCCGATCTCGGCCAGCAGGTTCAGGAATCGGTTGCGTTCCTCGGGGTCCAGACCCGCCGTGGGTTCATCGACGATGATCAGGCTGGGGTTGCCGATCAGGGCCTGGGCGATGCCGAACCGCTGGCGCATGCCGCCCGAAAACCCGGCCAGGGCCTTCTTGCGCACCGGCCACAGATTGACCTGGTTCAGTAGGCCATCGACCGTCTCCTTGCGCTCCTTGCCACCGGCGATGCCCTTCAGGACCGCCATGTGATCCAGCATGTCGTGAGCCGAGACGCGGGGATAGACGCCGAAATCCTGGGGCAGATAGCCGAGCGTGCGACGCAGCTTCTCGGGCTGGGCGATCACGTCGATGCCGTCGAAGTCGATCGCGCCGGACGTCGGCGTCTGGAGCGTGGCGATCGAGCGCATCAGGGTCGATTTGCCCGCCCCGTTCGGCCCCAAGAGGCCGTACATGCCCCGCGCGATCTCCAGGCTGACGTCGTCCAACGCCCGCGTGCCGTTGCCGTAGACATGGACGAGATTCTTGATCGAAAGCATGACGGTCCCCTGATCTGTCAAGGAACCTTGTCAGCCCCCCAGCGTGGTCACAAGTTACGGATGTGTAAGGTTGGACTCAACCGGCCGATTTCAGCTCGGCCGTCATGCGCTGGAACACCGCCAACGTTTCCGACGAGACATGGTGTTCGATCCCTTCGGAATCCGCCTCTGCCACTCGGTCGCTCACGCCTAGCGCCAGCAGGAATTCATGGACGATGCGGTGCCGCTCGCGCGAGGCGGCGGCGACGGTTTCGCCCTCTGCGGTCAGGAAGATCGAGCGATAGGGCCGGCTCTCGACCAGGCCTTCCCGGGCCAGCCGCTGGACGACCTTGGCCGCCGTCGCGTGGCTGACCCCCAGGTTCTGGGCCAGGTCGGTCAGGCGTGCTTCCCCGACCTCGGCGATCAGGTCGCCGATCAGCTCGACATAGTCCTCGGCCATTTCGGTGGAATGGGCGTCGCGCATGCGCTGAAAGGCGGCGGCGCGGCGCGCGGCACCGGCGGGTTCACTCAACGAAGGGCTCCTGACCTGAGACTCGTTCGCGATCTTAGGCCGGAAACGCGCCGGCGGCCAGATCAGCCGTCCTCGGGGTCGCCGTCCCGGAACCGCCACTTCATTGTCAGAACGGCCGAGGCCATCACCAGCGCGCAGGCGTTGGCGATCACGATCGGCCAGGCGGTCGTCAGCCAGCCATAGGCGACCCACAGCACGAAACACGTCACGGTCAGGGAATAGGTCTTCAGACTGACGGATGAGGCATCGCGCGCCTTCCAGATCTTCATCACCTGGGGCGCGAAACTCGCGATGGAGCAGACGGCGGCGCCGGTGCCGACGACATTGGCGATCAGGCTCATGATCCGCCTCGGGCCTCGGGCGGCGGCTCGGCCGCGATGTCCTCGGCGCGCACGGCGGGTCTCCCGCGGATCGCCCGAGCCGGCTTTCCGGCGTGAACGGCCCGGGCGCGCTTCTCGACTTCGTCCAGGATGGCGTCCAACTCGTGATCCGTCAGGTGCTCGATGCCGATGAACCGCGGGTCGGCGTGTTTCTGGGCATAGATCAGCTCGTCCAGCTTGGCCTGCATGGCCGCGCCGTCGCGGTTCTGGGTGTTCTGGATCAGGAACACCATCAGGAAAGTCACGATGGTCGTGCCGGTGTTGATGACCAGCTGCCAGGTCTGGCTGAAGCCGAAGATCGGACCGCTCACGGCCCAGATCATCACCACCCCCACGCAGGCGATGAAGGTCCAGGGCTTGCCCGTCACCTTGGCGGTCAGGGTCGCGAACCGGACGAACAGCTTTTCCATCCGGCGGCAACGCTTCAGCCGCCGCGCGGTTCGCAGCGATCAGAGTGGCGGTGGTCGCCGCGCCATCGTGCGGCGCTCGAAGGCGTGGCCCAGCGACAGGATGCGCGCATCGTCCCATTTCGCCCCCAGGAAGCTGATCCCCACCGGCATGCCGCGATCGAAGCCCATAGGCACGGTCAGGTGCGGATAGCCGGCGACGGCGGCCAGCCGGCTGGCCGAACCCTGCATGTCGTCGTCGTCCTCCGGGTCGTTGGTCCAGGCCCGCGAGGTGGTCGGCGCGACCAGGGCGATGACGCCGTGATCGGCCAGTAGCCGGTCGATCCCCTCTGGCCCGGCGGCTCTCAGCGACCGGGCGCGCGCCTCGACGTATTCAGGGTCGGTCAGGCCGCCGGTGGCCTCGGCTCGCTCGAACAGGTCCTGGCCGAACAGGACGGTCTCCTCCGGTGTCGCGGTATTGAAGGCGATGACATCGGCCAGGGTGCGGGTGCGGACCTGGGTCGGGTCGGTCGAGGCCAGATAGGCGTTCAGGTCGTGCTTGAGCTCGGTCAGGAGGACGGTGATCTCCCACCCGCCGATCTGGCGGAAGTCGGCGGGCGGTTCGGTGATGTCGATCAACTCCGCCCCTGCGGCGCGCATCGCCTCCAGCGACCGTTCGAACTCGGCGCGGGTCTCGCCGGAATAGCCATCCAGCAGGAACCGCATCACCCCGATCCGCACACCAGCCAGACTGTTCGCGTCCAGCGCCGTGCGATAATCGACCTTGCGCGCGTCGGCCTCGACGGTGGCGGGGTCGGCGGGATCCGAGCCGGCCAGGACGGTCAGCACGATGGCGGCGTCCTCGACCGTGGTGGTCATGGGGCCGGCGGTGTCCTGGCTGTGGCTGATCGGCACGATATGGGCGCGGCTGACCAGGCCCACGGTGGGCTTGAAGCCGACGATGCCGGTGACCGAGGCCGGGCAGGTGATCGAGCCGTCGGTCTCGGTGCCGATCGCGGCGGGGGCCAGGCCGATGGCCACGGCCACCGCGCTGCCTGACGACGAGCCACAGGGGGTGCGGTCGAGGTCGTAGGGGTTGCGGGTCTGGCCGCCGACGGCGCTCCAGCCGGAAATGGAGTCGCTGGAGCGGATATTGGCCCATTCCGACAGATTGGTCTTGCCCAGGATCACCGCCCCGGCCTCCCGCAGCCGGGAGACGATCGGGGCGTCGCGGCCGGGGGCGTTTGCGGCCAGGGCCAGCGAGCCGGCGGTGGTCGGCATGTCGCGGGTTTCGATGTTGTCTTTGAGGAGAATGGGCAGACCACGCAACGGGCCGTCCGGGATTGGCAACGGGTCAGCGCCGAGCAGGTCCGGATCCCCGGCAATGACGGCCCGCAGGGGCGGCTCGGTCACGGTGTCGGAACTGAGAACCGCCATCGCATAGCCGTCAACCGCCGCGCGGCCGGGATATTGACCATCGACGATGGCGGCGACGGTCGGCGGCTGGAAGACGCTGCCCCCGTCGTCGCCCGGCAGGGTCCAGCTACCGCCGTCGTTGTAGGTGGCGCAGGCCGACAGCGCGAGGAACGCCAAGGTGCAGCACGCCTGCCTCCATTTCCGCTCGTCCCGGCGAAAGCCGGGACCCAGGGCTTTGGGCGATGGATGGGTCATGAAGGCCTCGGTTTCGATCCGGCGGAGTCGCGAAAAGGACTGGGTCCCGGCTTTGGCTGCTTCGCGCCGCCCTTTGGGTCGCCGGGATGAGCGGAGTCAGGGCGCACCCGCCCCCTCCCCGATCGTGCGATCAAGGAATTCAAGATAGGTTCGCCACTGCTGCAGCTGGCGATCGTTGCCGCGGATACCGTGCCGCTGGCCGGGATACAGCATCAGGTCGAAGGCGATGCTCTTTTCCTGCAGCGAGTCCATCACCCGCGTCGCATTCTCGAAGATGACGTTGTCGTCGGCCATGCCGTGCAGCAGCAGCAGCCGACCCGTCAGATCGTCCAGCTGATCGACGATGTCGGAAGCGGCATAGCCCTCTGCATTGGCTTCGGGCGTGGACATGTACCGCTCGGTGTAATGGGTGTCGTACAGGCTCCAGTCCGTCACCGGCGCGCCCGAGATGGCCGAGGCCAGGCCCATCTCCGGCTCGGTCAGCATGTGCAGGGTCATGAAGCCGCCGTAGCTCCAGCCCATGGCCGAGATCCGCTGCGGATCGACATAGGGCAGGGTCCGAAGATAGTTCGCCCCCAGCACCTGATCCTCGATCTCGGGCTGGCCCATTTTGCGATACAGGGCGGTCTTGAAGGCCACGGATCGGTCGCCCTCGCCGCGATTGTCGAGACGGAAGACGACATAGCCTGCCTCGGTCAGCAGCTGGGTCGTGGCCGGTTGCCAGCTCTTCTTGACGCCGCCGCCCGACGGCCCGCCATAGACCTGCATCACCACCGGATAACGGCGCGACGGGTCGAAATCGACCGGCTTGTTGATCTGCCAGACCAGGGTCTGGCCGTCGCTCTCCAGCGTGCCGAACTCGGTCACCGGACGGCGCGAGACGAACGGCTGGAACGGGTGGTCGGCGTCCAGTTCGTTCTGTTCGATCCAGCGCACGAAGGTGCCGTCGGCGCGGTACAGGCCCGACCGCGGCGGGGTCTGCAGGTCCGTGTAGTTGCCGATATAAGCCGTGCCGGTGCGGTTCATATTGGCCGACCACCAGCCGCCCTCGGGCGTGACGGCGACGGGGGTTTCGGTGCGGGCCAGGCTGGCGCGGAACAGCTGTTGTTCGATCGGCAGTTCCTGCCCGTCCCGCATCGAAGCGGTGAAGAAGACCTCGCCGGTTTCCTGATTGACGCCGTTCAGCGCCTTGACCGGATATCGGCCCCGCGTGATCGCGCGGATGCGGCGCCCCTCGCCGTTGTACAGATACAGGTGCCGCCAGCCGGTCTCCTCGGACGACCAGATGAAATTGCCGTCCTCCAGCGCCTTGAAGTCGCCAGTCAGATTGACCCATTCGTCGGCCCGCTGGGTCACGATCACCCGCGACCGGCCCGTCGCCGGATCGACACTCAGCAGGTCCAGGCGCTTCTGGTCACGCGACTGACGCTGGACGTACAGGACCTCGCCGTTGGCCGACCAGTTGACCCGCGCCAGATAGATGTCGGTGTTCTCACCCAGATCGACCTTGATCCGGTCGCCGGTCTGAAGGTCGCGCACATACAGTTCCACCACGGCATTGGGCCGCCCCGCGCGGGGATAGCGTTGCTCGATCACGCTGGCCCCGCCGCCAGTGATGTCCAGCCGCGGGATCACGTCGATCGGGCTCTCGTCGGTGCGCTGCATGGCGATGTGGCGTTCGGTCGGGCTCCACCAATAGCCGGTGTCGCGGTTCATCTCCTCCTGGGCGATGAATTCGGCGGTGGCCCAGGTGATCAGCCCCTCGCCGTCGTCGGTGATCGGCGTCTCGACACCGGTCTCGACATTGACGACGACCAGGTCCTGATCGCGGACGAAGCTGGCATAGGTGCCCTGGGGGCTGACCTTGGCGTCGATCTCGTCAGCCTCGGTCTCGGTCAGGCGGCGGACCGTTCCGTCGGCACGGGTGGCAAGAAAGATGTCGCCCTCCAGCGGGGCCAGGATGTAGCGGCCCTGTTCGTCCCAGGAATATTCGACCACGCCGCGCTGGCTGATCCGCATGCGTTCGCGCCGGGCCACTTCGGCCTCCGACAGATCGCCGGCGTCGGGCACCAGGGCGCGGGCGTCCAGCAGCTTGTAGGGCTCCCCCTCCGCGGTCGGCGCGGCCCACAGGTCCAGCACCGAGACATCGTCCTCGCGCGCCCTGAGGAACGCCACCAGTTCGCCGTCGGGCGACAGGCTGACGCCCTGAGCCACCGGCCCGGCCAGGCTGGGATCGGCAAAAACCCGCTCGGGGGTGAGGATGGAGGGGTCCGCGGTCTGGGCGAAGGCCGAACCGGCCGCGGCGACGAGAAGGCTGGAAGCCAGAAGAACTGTGCGCATGGCGGGACGCTAACGACGGTTTCTGCTGCCGTCACCGAGATTTTTTCGTCGCCGGATCGGGCGGATGCGGCGATTGTGCGCCCTGCGATCCTTTCGCATGCGGCCCGGAATGCCTAAACATCCCGGTGATGACCGATGTCGCCCTGTCCCCGCCGCCCGCCAGACCCAGTCCGTACCATGCGCTGAAGGTGCTGTGGGTGCGCCACTGGACCGACGCCCTGTTCAGCTTCGCGGTCGAGCGGCCCGAGGATTTCCGCTTCCGCTCTGGTGAATTCGTGATGATCGGCCTGCCAGGCGAGGACGGCGCCAAACCCGTGCTGCGCGCCTATTCGGTGGCCAGCCCCTGCTGGGCCGAGGAGCTGGAGTTCTTCTCCATCAAGGTCCCCGACGGCCCGCTCACCTCCCGCCTTCAGAAGATCGAACCGGGCGACGAGGTCCTGATGGGCAAGAAGCCGACCGGCACCCTGGTGCTGGACGCCCTGACCGGTGGCGAACGCCTTTGGCTGATCGGCACTGGGACCGGCCTGGCCCCTTGGCTCAGCGTCGCCCGCGACCCCGACACCTACGCCCGCTTCGGCCAGGTGATCGTGTGTCACACGGTCCGCAACGTCGCCGACCTAGCCTACCGCGACTTCTTCACCCACGAGATCCACGACGATCCGCTGGTGGGCGAGGAAGCCAAGGCCCAGCTGGCCTACTACCCCACCGTGACCCGCGAGAAATTCGAGACCCCCGGCCGGATCACCGACCGCATCACCTCGGGCGACCTGTTCGCGGACCTGGGCCTGCCGATCGGTTTCTCGCCCAACACCGACCGGGTCATGCTGTGCGGCTCCATGGCCATGATCAAGGACACGGCGGAACTGCTGGAGACCTATGGTCTGAAGGAAGGCTCCAACGCCGAACCCGGCGACTATGTGCTGGAGCGCGCCTTTGTCGGCTGACGGCTTGGCGCGCGCGCGCTCAGCGGCTAACCCGGTGACCATGCACAAACCCGCCCTCGTCGCGGTCGACCCCCGAACCGACCCCAGCGCCTGCACGACCATGGCCGAGGTCCGCGACGGCGTTGACGCCCTGGACCGCGCCCTGGTCGCCCTGATCGCCGAGCGCCAGCGCTATATGGAGGCCGCCGCCCGCATCAAGCCGGACCGCGACGCCGTCCACGACGACGCCCGGATCGAGGATGTCGTCGCCAAGGTGCTGAAGTCCGCGCAAGCCCAGCACCTGTCGCCCGAGATCGCCGAGCCGGTCTGGCGCACCCTGATCGACCGCTGCATCGCCCATGAGTTCGCGGTGTACGACCGCACGCGCAGCTAACCGCGCAGGCTTCTCAGCATCAGCTCATGCCGCCAAGCCGCGACGTCGGCCAAGGCCTGATCCAGCGCGAACCGCACCCGATCCAGTGCCACCGAGGCCACCGCCTGATCGGCCATTTCGGCGTCCTCGCAGACCTCGGCCAGGGCGTGGGCGCCGATGCTCATGGCGGTCCCCCTGATCGAATGCACCGCGTCGCGCCAGCCCTCGACCCTGGGCTCCAGCATGGCCGACCACATCGCCGCCTGTTCGACGAACAGGCCCAGAACTTCCTCCGACACGGCATCGTCGCCGCCGGTCATCCGCTCCAGCACGCCGAAATCGACCGCCCCAGACAGGCCGGACCGGGCCATCAGGCTGCGGGTTCCTCGCCCTTGGCGATCCGGGTGTTGCGCCGCGCGAACAACAGATAGATCACCAGTCCCGCCGTGTTCCAGATGAAGAAATTGACCTGGGTCGAGACCGGCAGGCTGACGAACAGATACAGGCACCCCAGGATCGCCCCCGCCCCCACCAGCGGCCAGGCCGGGGCCTTGAACATCCGCTCGCGGTTCGGCTGCTGGATGCGCAACACGATCAGGGCTGCGCCGACAGCGATGAAGGCCGCCAGCGTTCCGGCATTGGCCAGCGCCGCCAGTTCGCCCAGGCTGAACAGCCCCGCGATGACCGCCATCAGTACCGCCGTCACCCCGGTCATTAGCACCGGCGACCCGCGCTTCTCCGACACCTTGGCCAGGCCGCGCGGCAGCATGCCGTCCCGAGCCATGACGAAGAAGATCCGGCTCTGGCCATACATGAAGGCCAGCAGCACGGTTGGCAGGGCGACGATGGCCGCCCCCGCGATGACCGTCGCCGCCGTCTCCGACCCCAGGGTTCGGGCAATGAAGGCCAGCGGCTCGGGCGATCCGGCGAACTGGGTGTAGGGCATGGACCCCACCGCCGCCGCCGCCACGACCATATAGATGACGATACAGACCAGCATCGATCCGACGATGCCGATGGTCAGGTCGCGCTTGGGATTCTTGGTCTCCTCCGCCGCCGTCGAGACCGCGTCGAAACCGTAGAAGGCGAAGAAGATGATCGCCGCCGCCGCCATGACCCCGACCTCGACGCCCGCCGCGTCGATCGACTTGCCGAAGCCGAACGGCATGAACGGCTGCAGATTGGCCGGGTCGAAATGGGGCGCGGCGATCGCAACGAAGGCCCCCAGCGCCACCACCTTGATCACCACCAGCACGGCATTGACCGTGGCGCTCTCGCGCGTGCCCAGCATCAGCATCCCGGCCACCACCCCCACGATCCCGACGGCGGGCAGGTTGACGATCCCCGGCGTCTCGGTGCCGAACGGCCCGTTGGTCAGGGCGGCGGGAAGCCCCCACCCCACGCTGTCCAGAAAGCCGGTGAAATAGCCCGCCCAGCCGACGGCCACCGCCGACACCACCAGCGAATACTCCAGGATTAGGCTCCACCCGATCACCCAGGCCAGCATCTCGCCCAGGGCCGCATAGCTGTAGGTATAGGCCGAGCCCGACGCCGGGATCATCGTGGCCAGCTCGGCATAGGCCAAGGCCGCGAACACGCACACCAGCCCCGCCACCAAGAACGCCAGCATCACCGCCGGTCCCGCCTTGGCCGCGCCCACCCCGATCAGCGTATAGATCCCGGTCCCGACGATGGCCCCGACGCCCAGGGCGATCAGATGCGGCCAGCTCATGGTCGGCTTCAACCGCGACCCGCCTTCGAACGCCGTGATCTGTTCGATCGACCGCCGCCGGTTCCAGAACGCCATGCTTGCCCCTCCCAGGTCCGGCTTCACGGCCGGTTGATTCCAGCAAGCCTAGCGCGGCCGGACGGAATACGGAACGACGGCCTCGCGACCGTCGTTCCGGTTTGGGGCTTAGCTTCGCGACACCGCCGATGTGACGGCCTGCGCCACCGCCTCGGGATGGGACAGCATGACCAGGTGCCCGCCCGCCGCCTCGGACGTCCGGGCGCTCATGGCCTGGGCGAAATGGCGCTGCAGGTCCGGCGGGATCACCCGGTCCTCGCCCGCCACGACATAGGTGGTCGGATGGCGCGTCCAGGCCGGGGTCTCCCCCACGGCCCCGTCATTGACCTGAAAGAAGGTCGGTTGCTGGGTCGAGGCCAGCACGGCCTGCACCTCGGCCGGCAGGCCGGTGGAGAACCAGTCGGCCATGGCCTGGGCCGGCCAGGTCACCCACCCCCCGGCGTCGGTATGCAACAGGCCGACCCAGGGCGGCGGCTCCGGCGCGGCGGACAACAGGCTGTTGATGCTCTGGCCCGCCCCCGGCGCGAAGGCCGCGACATAGACCAGACCCGTCACCTTGGGATGGTTCCCAGCCTCCGAGATCACGACCCCGCCATAGGAATGGCCGACCAGAAGGACCTGGCCCGGCAGATCCTCGATCACCCGGATGACGTTGGCCACGTCGGCCTCCAGGCTCGACAGGGGGTTCTGCACCGCGACGACATGCAGGCCCGCGCGATGCAGATGCGGGATCACGGCCTCCCAGCATGAGCCGTCGGCCCACGCTCCGTGGACCAGAACCACGGTCAAGGCGGCATCGGGCGACGAACCCGCCGCGGTGTCGGCGGCGAAAGCAGGCGTACTGAAGGGATACAGGAAACGAGGCATGTCTCTTCTCCAGTGAATGTGGGCGCCGGTCGCGCACCCGGTCAGGCTGCGCGCTTCAGCATACAGGATCGTGACGTCTCAGGGGACGCCGAGCAGGCGTCGGAGACCCAAATCCCTTGCGTGCCGGGCTCATTGGCTCTATGTCCCCCGGCTCTTCCGATCCGGCTGCGATACGGTCGAGCGGCACGGCTCTTGCGGGTGCCTGACGGATGGTTCGGGTGATTAGCTCAGTTGGTAGAGCAGCTGACTCTTAATCAGCGGGTCGTAGGTTCGAACCCTACATCACCCACCATCGTCCGTCCCCTTTCCCGCCGCGGCTGAAACCGGCTAGGTCTGGCCTGTCGGCGCGCGGGCGCTAGCGGGAGAACCATGGGCATGCGGATCGATCGCCGCCGGTTGCTGGGGCTGATCGGCACCGGGTCGGTCTGGCCCGCCGGCGCGCGGGCGCAGGGCCGCGTCGCCTTCGATCATGGCGTGGCCTCGGGCGATCCCCATCCCGACAGCCTGCTGATCTGGACCCGGGTGACGACCGGCGGCACGCCCGCGGTCCCGATCGCCTGGCGGCTCTGGGCCGAGGATGGGTTGGAACCGGAACGATCGGGCGCGGCCGAGGCATCCGGCGACAGAGACTTCACGGTCAAGGTGATCGTGGACCGTCTCAGCCCCGGTCGAACCTATCGCTATGCGTTCGAAGCGGGACCCGCGCGATCGCCGGAGGGCACGGCGCGGACCCTGCCGATCGGCCCGACGCCGGAGGCCGTGCTGGCCGTCGTGTCGTGCCAGAAATTCGAGGCCGGGTATTTCAACGCCCATCGCGCCATCGCCCGGCTGAAGCGGCTCGACGTGGTGATCCACCTGGGCGACTACATCTATGAATACAGGGCCGAGACGCCGTCCGGCGACGAGAGCGTGGCCGCATCGCCCGTCGTGCAACGCACCCCGGACCCGCCGCATTCGCTGGTCACCCTGGCCGACTATCGGCGGCGGCATGCGCAGTACAAGACCGACCCCGACCTGCAGGCCGCCCATGCCCGGGCGGCCTTCATCTGCGTGTGGGACGATCACGAGATCGCCAACGACGCCTGGACCGACGGGGCCGAGAACCACGACCCCGAGACCGAGGGCGGTTTTGCTGCGCGGCGGGCTGCGGCCTTGCGCGCCTATCTGGAATGGATGCCGATCCGCGAGCCGGCCGGGCGGCTGGACGCGGCCGCGATCAACCGGACTTTCGATTTCGGCGACCTGGCCCGGCTGGCGATGCTGGAGACCCGGCTGACCGCGCGCGATCGAGCGCTGAACTATCAGCGCGACCTTGACGACCCGACGGCTGAGGCGGTCGCCGGACTGGAGGCCCGGCGTCTGGATCCTGAACGCGCCTTGATGGGCCCCGCCCAGATCGGCTGGCTGGCCGACGCCATGGGCGTCTCGCGGGCGCAGGGCCAAGCCTGGCAACTGATCGGCAGCCAGGTCCTGATGGCGAGGGTCAAGGGGCCGGACATCACCCGCCTGGCCTCTCCGGCGCGGGTCGAGGGGCTGCTGGCCGGCCTGCCCCCCGCCCGGCGCGCCCTGGCCGAGGAGGCCATCGCCCTGTTCCAGCTGGACGTGCCGTTCAACCTGGATGCCTGGGACGGCTATCCGGCCGAGCGCGAGCGGGTCTATGCCGCGCTGAAGGCCGTGGGGGTGTCACCCGTCGTCCTGTCCGGCGACAGCCATGCCTTCTGGGCCAGCGACCTGATCGACGCGGCGGGCGAGATGCGGGGGGTCGAACTGGGCACTACCTCGATCACCAGCCCCTCCACCGGCGACGCCCTGGGCGGGGCGCCGCTGGGCTCAGTCATCGTGCGGACCAGCGACGACGTGCGGTTCTGCAACCAGAACCACAAGGGGTTCCTGCTGCTGATCGTGCGCCCCGAGGCCATCGAGGCGCGGATGGAGGCCGTCGCCACCGTCGCCGCGCCCGACGACGGTGTCCGCACCCTGGCCCGCTGGCGGATCAGCCGGGAACCGGACGGCGGCCTTAGCCACGGCCGCGTCCGGTTCTGAGACCCGCCGCGATCAGGGCTGACCGGTCGCGGGTGCCGGCGTCTTGATCGTCTGATCCAGCCAGCGCGTCATTTCCCACAGCGTATGGCCGACCGATTCCCGCCCGCGATAGCCATGCGCCTCCAGTGGCAGTACGACGTAGCGCGCCGTCGCGCCATTGCCCTTCAGCGCCGCATAGAACCGCTCGGTCTGGACCGGGAAGGTGCCGGAATTGTCGTCCGCCTCGCCATGGATCAGCAGGATCGGCTCGTTGATCTTGTCGGCATGGCTGAACGGCGACATGGCGTCATAGGTCTCGGGCGCCTGCCAATAGGTGCGCTGCTCGGCCTGGAAGCCGAACGGCGTCAGGGTGCGGTTATAGGCCCCCGACCGCGCGATGCCGGTCTTGAACAGATCGGTGTGAGCCAGCAGGTTCGCGGTCATGAAGGCCCCGTAGCTGTGCCCCCCGACGGCGATCCGATCCCGGTCCGCCACGCCCAGTTCGACCACGGCATCGACCGCCGCCTTGGCGCTGGCCGACAGCTGCTGGATGTAGGTGTCGTTGGGCTCGGCCCCGTCCACGCCGACGATCGGCATCGAGGGGTCGTCCAGGATGGCATAGCCCTGGGTCAGCAGGAACAGGTGGCTCGATCCACCCGGCCGGGTGAAGCGGTTGGCGGTGTCCACGACCTGCCCGGCCACGGCGGCGTCGGTGAACTCGGCCGGATAGGCCCACATCAACAGCGGCAACGGCCCGTCGCGGTCTTTGTCGTAGCCTGCGGGCAGATACAGCGTGCCCGACAGCTGAACTCCGTCGTCGCGGGTATAGGTGATCAGTTGTTGCGTCACCCCGGCCAGTTGCGGCGCGGGATCCGGGAAGTCGGTCAGGGCGGTCACATCTCCGTCCAGCGCCCGGATACGCAGGTTCGGCGGGTCCAGCCGGGTCTCGCGCCGCGTGACCAGGCGGCGACCGCTGTCGTCCAGCAGGCCGACGACGCTTTCATATTCGCCGGTCGTCGATTGCCACAGCCGCTCGGTCTGGCCCGAAGCCAGATCGACGGTTGACAGGAACGGATACTCCCCCTCGGCGGTCGCGCCGGGGCCGTCGAAGAACATCTTGGACCCGTCGGCGGTGAACTGGATCACGCCCCGCCCGGCCTCGTTGACCCGGATGACCGGCGAGCCGGGATCGTCGTAGCGGCCCTGATAGTTGCGGTCGATGATCACCCGGCCCGTGCCCGGGTTGGACGGATCGACGATCGAGCGCGTCTCGTGCCGGGTGTTGAACCAGCGGGTGTTGACCAGCGCCACATCCTCGCGCCCCCAGGTGATGCCGGCATAGCGTTCCGGCAGGTCGATCAGGGTCGTCGGCTGGGCCGTGAACGGAGCCTCCAGCATGAACACCCGGTCTCGCACGGCGGCCTCGTTGCGCGGATCGCCGCCGTCCTGGGCCTCGACCCAGACCAGGGTCGAGGGGGCGTCGGCCCGCCATGAGGCCGAGCGCGGACCCGTCGCCACCGCATCGAACGGCGGCGGGATGGTGTCGCGCAACGGCAGGTCGGCGACCGTATGGACCAGCTGCCCGTCCAGATCGGTGATCATCACATCGGCCGGGAACAGCCCGGCGGGCACCACATAGCTATACGGCCGCTTCGCCCGCGTCTGCAGGATGTAGCGGCCGTCCGGCGACACCGACGCCCCCAGCATCACGCCCGGCGTGCCGATCGCTCGGGCCGTGCCGTTCAGCGGCACCAGGGTCAGCTGGGACGTGAAATAGTGGTCGAACAACGCCTCATCGCCCGTATTTCGCAGCAGGTCCTGATAGGTCCGCACCGGCGCGGCGCGTTCGCCCGTCTCGGCCAGGATCGGCCCGGACGGCGGCACGCTGGTGTCCGGCGCGGTGGCACGGCCTTCGGGCACGGCCTGGACCAGCAGGCCGGAACTGTCCGGCAGCCAGTTGAAGCCGCCGCCTCCCGCCGCATTGACCCGCGCCCCGAACACTTCGCGCGCCGTGCCTGCGGCGACATCGGCGACCCACAGGGCCATGCCCTCGGGCTGATCGACCAGCATGGCGATCGACCGACCGTCCGGCGACCAGGACGGGCTGGTGAACCGCGACCCGGCCGGCAGTTCGACCCGTCGGACCGCGCCGCCGTCGATCGATTGCACGCTAAGCCCCGTCAGCCACGCCACCCGGCTGTTGGCCGGGCCGTTGTTGCGCGGATTGATCCGGTATCCCGCCAGCCGCAGCTGCGGCTCGGCCAGTTCGGAGATCGGCGGAAGGTTCGACCGGTCGAACAGCGCCATCGTCGACTTGTCGGGGCTGAGGCTCGGCGTCGGCGTGGGCGCGGCGTCCAGGATGTCGGCGATCGGCGCCGGAGGCTGTTGATAGGTCAGGGCCGCATCCGGCGCCTGGGCCAGGGCGGGCATCGCCGCCAGGATCGCCAGGGCCGACACGACCCCCGTCAAAAGCCGTCCACGCATCGCCCGCTCCCGCAAATGATTGAGGGCGCTAGGTCTAGGGCGCAGGCCGCCGTTCGGTCAATGCGGCCGCTAGCTGATCGCCGGATTGGCCTTGGGCGTGTCCTGCGCCAGCCGGGCCGGATCGGGCGCGGCCCCCATCCGGTCGATCAGCTTGAACACGAACGGATGCAGCGAGATCGACAGCAGGGCGGCGGCCAGGATCAGGTCGTGCGTCTCCTGCCGGATCGCGCCCAGGCTGACGCCCAGGGCCGCCAGGATGAACGAGAACTCCCCGATCTGGGCCAGGCTGGCCCCGACCGTCAGGCTGGTCTTGCGGTCCAGCCTGAAGGCGGTGGTGATGACCAGCGCCGCCAGGGTCTTGCCGACGATGACGATCGCTAGCACGCCCAGCACCGCGAAGGGCCGCTCCACCAGGATAGCCGGGTCGAACAGCATGCCGACGGAGACGAAGAACAGAACCGCGAAGGCGTCGCGCAGCGGAAGGCTGCGCTCCGCCGCATTGTGGCCCAGCGGCGAACTGTTCAGCACCAGCCCGGCCAGGAAGGCCCCCAGGGCGAACGAATGGAACAGGGCATAGGCGATCCAGGCCAGGCCCAGGGCGATGGCCAGCACCCCCAGGGTAAACAGTTCGCGCGACCGGGTGTGGGCGATCCGAACCAGGATCCATGGCAGGACCCGCGGCCCGACGACCAGCATGGTTCCCACGAAGGCCGCGACCTTCAGCAAGGTCCAGCCGACATTGCCGACCAGCTCCGCCGGAACCAGGGTCTCGCCCGGCTGGATGATGATCATCGGCAGCATGACCAGGGCGATGACGATCACCAGGTCCTCGACGATCAGCCAGCCGACGGCGATCCTGCCGATCTCGCCCTTGACCTGTTTGCGTTCCTCCAGCGCCCTGAGCAGCACGACGGTCGAGGCGACCGACAGGGCGAACCCCATCAGTAGCCCCTCCATGTCGCTCATGCCCAACACGAACCGGCCCAGCAGCCAGCCCATCCCGGTCGCCGCCGCGATCTGGACGATCGCTCCGGGCACCGCGACCTTGCGTACCTTCATCAGGTCGGCGGGCGAGAAATGCAGCCCCACCCCGAACATCAACAGGATCACCCCGATCTCGGCCAGCTGCGGGGCCAGTTCGGTGTCGGCCACCCAGCCGGGCGTGAACGGCCCCACCACCACGCCCGCCAGCAGATAGCCCACCAGCGGCGACAGCTTCAGCCGATTGGCCGCCATCCCGAACACGAAGGCCAGCACGAAACCGCCGACCAGGGTGAGAATCAGGCTGTCGGCATGCGGCATCGGCGCTCCTTGGGATGCGTTGGGGGTCCTCGGTCACGGGAACGCAAGATGCGGGGGGTGTCGTTCCCCACGGCAAGGCTTGGAGATGCGATGATCTGGCGAAAATCAGTAGGCGTGGCTTTCCGCCGGTCGTTCTTCCAGGTGCCCGTCCTTCAACGCAAAAACGCGGTCCATATGCCCGGCGAGCTCCATGTTGTGGGTGGCGATCAGGGCGGCGACGCCGGTGTCCTTGACCAGTTTCTGCAGCGCCTCGAACACCGTCTGGCTGGTGGTGGGGTCCAGGTTTCCGGTCGGCTCGTCGGCCAGGAGCAGGCGCGGATTATTGGCCAGGGCGCGGGCCAGGGCGACGCGCTGCTGTTCCCCGCCGGACAGCTGCGCCGGTTGGTGGGTGACCCGTTCGGACAGGCCCAGCGACCCCAGCGCCGCCTCCGCCATGCGGCGGGCGTCGTCCTGAGAACGGCCGGCGATGCGGACCGGCAGGGCGACGTTGTCGCGCGCGTCGAACTCCGGCAGCAGGTGGTGGAACTGATAGACGAAACCGATCCGGCTGAGCCGCAGGCGTGTGCGGGCGGCCTCGTCGAGCCGGCCGACGTTCTCCCCGTCGATCAGCACGTCTCCGGCGGTCGGACGTTCCAGCAGGCCGGCGGCGTGCAGCAGGCTGGACTTGCCCGAGCCCGACGGCCCGATCAGCCCCACGATCTCTCCCGGAAACACGTCCAGATCGACGCCCTTCAGGACGGTCAGGTCGCCCCGCCCAGTCTGATAGGTCCGGCTCAATCCCCGGATGGACAGGACGGGATCACTCATAACGCAGGGCCTCGACCGGATCGATGCGCGAGGCGTTCCAAGACGGCGGCAGACTGGCCACGCAGCTCATGCCCAGCGACCACACCGCCACCCAGAACACATCCACCGGATCGACCTGCGCCGGAATGGAATCCAGCATATAGACGTCGGAGTTGAACAGCTGGACCCCGGTCACCGCCTCCAGGAAATGCTGGATCGAGGCGATGTTCAGACAGAACAGCAGCCCCAACGTCAGCCCGGCCAACGTCCCCGCCACCCCGATCGTCGCCCCGGCCATGAAGAAGACCCGAAGGATCGACCCCGGGCTGGCTCCGATGGTGCGCAGGATGGCGATGTCCTTGCCCTTGTTCTTCACCAGCATGACGATGCCCGAAATGATGTTCATCGCCGCGATGGCCACGACCATGCCCAGGATGACACTCATCGCGACCCGCTCGACCTGCAGCGCGCCGTAGAAGGCGGCCAGCTGCTGGCGCCAATCGTTGACCACGGCCCCCTGCCCCGCCGCCTCACGCACCGGATCGACCATGGCGGCGACCCGGTCGGGGTCGTCGATCTTCATCTCCACGACGTCCCAGACGCCTTCCTTGCCGAAGAACAGCTGGGCCTGTTCCAGCGGCATGAAGATGAAGATGCGGTCGTAATCCGCCGTCCCGGACGCATAGGTGCCGGCGACCGTATAGGCCTTGTTCAGTCCGCCCAGATTGCCGAAGGCGCTGGTCGCACCGCCCGGCGAGAAGATGGTGATCTGATCCCCGACCTTCAGCCCCATGCCGTCGGCCAGGCTCTGGCCGATCAGGACATTGTCGCCGCCGTATTCGCCGCGCCCGAACGCGGCCCTGGCCTCGGGCGTCAGGCTGGAGGCGACATATTGCATGGTGTCCAGGTCCTGCGGCCGCAGGCCCCGCACGACGCCGCCCGTGGTCACCCCGTTCGCCTGATAGATGGCTTGGTTCTCGGTCAGGGGCGACACGCTCTGGACGCCCGGCACGGTGCGCAGTCGGTCCACCACGGCATCGCGGTCCGGCGACACCAGCACCTGTCCGGTCACATACATATGGCCGTTGAAGCTCAGCATCCGCCCCAGCAGCTCGGACCGGAACCCGGCCATGATGCTCATCACGCTGATCAGCACGGCTACGGCCAGCATGATGCCGACGAAGCTGATGATGGCGATCAGGGCGACCCCGCCCTCCTTACGCTTGGCCCGCAGATAGCGGAGCGCAAGCCCGATTTCCCAGCTGGAAAAGGCCCCCGCCGGCTTGGCGGGCGGCGGCGTCACGGCGGCATCGGTCATGCAGCGACGCCCAGTTGCGCCAGCATGTCGGCCAGTTTCTTCTCGTCCCGTTCGCCAGTAGCCCGCCGCTTCACCTCGACGTTTCCGGAGGCCAGACCCTTGGGTCCGACGATGGTCTGCCAGGGCACGCCGATCAGGTCCATCCGCGCGAACTTGCCGCCCGGCCGTTCGTCGGTGTCGTCATAAAGCACGGTCGTGCCACTCTTCGTCATCGCCTCGTACAGGTCCTCGCAGGCCGCGTCGCAATCCGGATCGCCGGGCCGCAGATTGATCAGGCCGACATCGAACGGTGCGACCGCCTCCGGCCAGATGATCCCGGCCTCGTCATGGCTCGCCTCGATGATGGCCCCCAGCAGGCGCGACACGCCGACGCCATAGCTGCCCATGTGGACCGGCGCGTCCTTGCCGTCCGGCCCCTGCACGCTCGCCCTCATGGGCACGGAGTATTTGGTGCCGAAATAGAAGATATGCCCCACCTCGATGCCGCGCGCGGTCAGCCGGTCGGCCTCCGCCGTCTGGCTCTCGAACTGGGCGGCGTCATGCATTTCCTCGGTCGCGGCATACAGGCCGGTCCGCTCATCGACGATGCCCTGCAGATCGTGCCAGTCCACCTCGGTCCCCGGCGGCGCCATCTCGACCAGTTTTCGATCGCAGAACACCTGGCTCTCGCCGGTCTCGGCCAGCACGATGAACTCATGGCTCAGATCGCCCCCGATCGGCCCCGTATCCGCCCGCATCGGCACCGCCTTGAGCCCCATCCGCGCGAAGGTGTTCAGATAGGCCACGAACATCCGGTTGTAGGCCTTACGCGCCGCCGCCTCGTCGATGTCGAACGAATAGGCGTCCTTCATCAGGAACTCCCGCCCCCGCATGACCCCGAACCGGGGCCGCCGCTCGTCGCGGAACTTCCACTGGATATGGAACAGGTTCAGCGGCAAGGCCTTGTAGCTCTTGACGAAACTGCGGAAGATGTCGGTGATCATCTCCTCGTTGGTGGGCCCGTACAGCAGCTCCCGCTCATGCCGGTCAGTGATCCGCAGCATCTCCGGCCCATAGGCGTCATACCGTCCCGACTCCCGCCAAAGATCGGCCAGTTGCAGCGTCGGCATCAACACCTCGACCGCCCCGGCCCGCTCCTGCTCCTCGCGCACGATCTGCTCGATCCGGTTCAGCACCCGCAGGCCCAGCGGGAGCCAGGCATAGATGCCCGCGGCCTCCTGCTTGATCAGCCCGGCGCGCAGCATCAGCTGGTGCGACACGATCTGGGCGTCGGACGGCGCTTCTTTCAGCGTGGGCAGGAAATAGCGCGACAGGCGCATGGACGGACTCGTCGTTCGGGATGTGGACCTTGCGTGTAGCGGCAGTCGCGGGGCGAAAGCTAGGCCACGCGGCCGGCGGTGGGCGAAATGTCCAGGGCGGCCCGGAAAATCGGCGGCGCCTCCAACCGCTGGTCACCCGTCGGTCGCGGGCCCATAGTCGCGAAACGAGAGGATCACCGATGGCGACCAGCGCGACCGACCGCATCCGCAAGACCAGCGTGGCCAGCGTCCACGTCCACTATGTCGCCAAGGTCGAGAAGAAGGGCCGCGCGCGGGCCGAGGTGGATCAGGTCATCCGCTGGCTGACCGGCTATTCCCAGGCGCAGCTCGACGCCCTGCTGGAGGCCCGGACCGACTTCGAGACCTTCTTCGCCGAAGCCCCGGCTATGAACCCCAACCGCTTCCTGATCACCGGCGTGATCTGCGGCTACCGGGTGGAAGAGATCGAAGACCCCTTCATGCGCGACCTGCGCCACCTCGACAAACTGATCGACGAGGTCGCCAAGGGCAAGGCGATGGACAAGGTGCTGCGGACGCCGACCGACTGACCCGACAAAGAAAAGGCCCCGCCAGATCGCTCCGACGGGGCCTTCTTCATTTCAGTCCAGACCGTCGCTGTTACGCGATGATCTTGGCCACGACGCCCGCGCCTACCGTGCGGCCGCCCTCGCGGATGGCGAAGCGGAGCTTCTCTTCCATCGCGATCGGGGTGATCAGCTCGACGTTCAACTCGGCATTGTCGCCGGGCATGATCATCTCGACACCTTCCTTCAACTGCACGATGCCGGTCACGTCCGTCGTGCGGAAGTAGAACTGCGGGCGGTAGTTGGTGAAGAACGGCGTGTGACGCCCACCCTCTTCCTTGGTCAGGATGTAGGCTTCGGCCAGGAATTTGGTGTGCGGGGTGATCGAGCCCGGCTTGCACAGCACCTGGCCGCGCTCGACGTCCTCACGCTTGGTGCCGCGCAGCAGGACGCCGACGTTGTCGCCCGCCTGGCCCTGGTCCAGCAGCTTGCGGAACATCTCCACGCCCGTGCAGGTCGTCTTCTGGACCGGACGGATGCCGACGATCTCGACTTCCTCGCCGACCTTGACGATGCCACGCTCGACCCGGCCCGTGACCACCGTGCCGCGACCCGAGATCGAGAACACGTCTTCCACCGGCATCAGGAACGGCAGGTCCACCGGACGCTCCGGCTGCGGGATGTAGCTATCGACGGTCTCCATCAGGGCCAGCACCTTCTGCTCGCCGATCTCCGGATTGACGCCGTCGGTCGCGGCCTTGGCCGAGCCCATGGTGATCGGAATGTCGTCGCCCGGGAACTGGTAGGAGCTCAGCAGCTCGCGCACTTCCATCTCGACCAGTTCCAGCAGCTCGGCGTCGTCGACCAGGTCGACCTTGTTCATGAACACCACCAGGGCCGGCACCCCGACCTGACGGGCCAGCAGGATGTGCTCGCGGGTCTGGGGCATCGGGCCGTCGGCGGCCGACACCACCAGGATCGCGCCGTCCATCTGGGCCGCGCCGGTGATCATGTTCTTCACATAGTCGGCGTGGCCGGGGCAGTCGACGTGGGCATAGTGACGGTTGGCCGTCTCATATTCCACGTGGGCCGTGTTGATCGTGATGCCGCGGGCCTTTTCTTCCGGCGCCGCGTCGATGTCGGCATAGGCCATGGCCTTGGCCCCACCGGCCTTGGCCAGCGTCATGGTGATCGCCGCCGTCAGCGTCGTCTTGCCGTGGTCCACGTGACCGATCGTGCCGATGTTGCAATGCGGCTTGTTACGTTCGAACTTTTCCTTGGCCATTCTCTTCTCTCCGTCCCCTGAACAGGGGGCTTATTCAGTGTGTTTCAGGGGCCCCGGCGGGCATGACCCGCCGAGAAACTAAAGGGCTTAAGCGGAATACTTCTTGATCACTTCGTCGGCGACGTGTTGCGGCACCGGCTCATAGTGGTCGTACTGCATGGTGAATGCGGCGCGGCCCTGGGACATCCCGCGAAGGGTGTTCACATAGCCGAACATGTTGGCCAGCGGCACGAAGGCGTCCACGACGGTGGCGTTGCCGCGCATATCCTGACCCTGGATCATGCCCCGGCGGCCGTTCAGGTCGCCGATGACCGAACCGAGGTAGTCCTCGGGGGTCACGACCTCGACCGCCATGATCGGCTCGAGCAGTTTCGGCGCGCCCTTGTCCTTCAGTTCGCGGAAGGCGGCGCGGGCCGCGATCTCGAACGCCAGCACGCTGGAGTCGACGTCGTGGAACTTGCCGTCCGTCAGGGTCGCCTTGAAATCGATCAGCGGGAAGCCGGCCAGCAGGCCCGAATCCTTGATCGAGTTCAGGCCCTTTTCCACGCCCGGGATATATTCCTTGGGCACGGCACCGCCGACGATGGCGCTTTCGAACACGAAGCCCGAACCCGGCTCGCCCGGCTCGAAGGTGATCATGACGCGGGCGAACTGACCCGTACCGCCGGTCTGCTTCTTGTGGGTGTAGTCGATGTCGACCTTGCGGCCCAGGCTCTCACGATAGGCGACCTGGGGCGCGCCGATCGTGGCGTCGACCTTGTAGGTGCGGCGCAGAATGTCGATCTTGATGTCCAGGTGAAGCTCGCCCATCCCCTTCAGGATGGTCTGGCCCGACTCGTGGTCGGTCGAGACGGTGAAGGACGGATCCTCCGACGCCAGCTTGGCCAGGGCAACGCCCAGCTTCTCCTGGTCGGCCTTGGTCTTGGGCTCGACGGAGATCTCGATCACGGGGGCCGGGAATTCCATCTTCTCCAGGATCACCGGCGACTTCAGCGGGTCGCACAGGGTGTCGCCCGTGCGGGTTTCTTTCAGCCCGGCCAGGGCGACGATGTCGCCGGCATAGGCTTCCTTGATGTCCTCGCGGTTGTTGGAGTGCATCAGCAGCATGCGGCCGACGCGCTCCTTCTTGTCACGGCTGGAGTTCAGCAGCGACATGCCGGTTTCCATCTTGCCCGAATACAGGCGGCAGAAGGTCAGCGAGCCGACGAACGGGTCGTCCATGATCTTGAACGCCAGGACCGACAGGGGCTCGGCGTCCGACGCCTTGCGCACGATCGGCTCTTCGGTCTTGAAGTCGATGCCCGGGGTCGGCGGGATGTCGACCGGCGACGGCAGATAGTCGACCACGGCGTCTAGCAGCGTCTGCACGCCCTTGTTCTTGAAGGCCGAGCCGCACAGGATCGGATAGAAGGCCCCGGTCAGCACCGCCTTGCGGATGCATTTCTTCAGCACCTCGACCGAGGGCTCGGTGCCTTCGAGGTAGGCTTCCATCGCCTCGTCATCCAGTTCGACGGCGTTGTCGATCAGGTACTGGCGGGCCTCATTGGCCTTGTCGACCAGGTCCGCCGGGATCTCGCCCACGGTGTAGTTGGCGCCGAGCGCGTCGTTGTCCCAGACCACCGACTTCATCTCGACGATGTCGACCAGGCCGGACAGGCTGCTTTCGGCGCCGATCGGGAACTGGATCGGCACGGCCTTGGCGCCCAGGCGATCGCGGATCGACTGGACCGAGGCGTCGAAATCGGCACCGATCTTGTCCATCTTGTTGACGAACACGATGCGGGGCACGCGGTATTTGTCGGCCTGGCGCCAGACCGTTTCGGTCTGGGGCTCCACGCCGGCGTTGCCGTCCAGCACGGTCACGGCGCCGTCGAGCACGCGCAGCGAACGCTCGACCTCGATGGTGAAGTCCACGTGGCCGGGGGTGTCGATGATGTTGAGGCGCTTCTCTTTCCAGAAGGCGGTCGTCGCGGCGGACGTGATGGTGATGCCGCGCTCCTGCTCCTGGTCCATCCAGTCCATGGTGGCGGCGCCGTCATGGACCTCGCCGATCTTGTGGGACTTGCCGGTGTAATACAGGATCCGCTCGGTCGTCGTCGTCTTGCCCGCGTCGATGTGGGCCATGATGCCGAAGTTGCGGTAGTCCTCGATCTTGTGGGTGCGGGACATGGGAAGCGTGCCTTGAAAGTTTTTCAGGGCGCGTCAGGCGCCCTCGGGAAGGTGTTCGTCTGTTCGGATAAGCGGACGCGGGCGATCTAGCTGAAACCGCCCGCGCCGGATACCCGGTAGATAGTCAGCGCGGATGACGCTTTGAAGGCGTTACCAGCGATAGTGGCTGAAGGCGCGGTTGGCCTCGGCCATCTTGTGGGTGTCTTCACGCTTCTTGACGGCGGTGCCGCGGTTGTTGGAGGCGTCCAGCAGCTCGGCGGCCAGCTTTTCGGTCATGGTGTTCTCGCCGCGCTTGCGGGCGGCATTGACCAGCCAGCGGATGGCCAGGGCGCGGCGACGGTCCGGGCGAACCTCAACCGGCACCTGATAGGTCGCACCACCGACGCGACGCGAACGCACTTCGACCGACGGCTGGACGTTTTCCAGGGCGGTGTGGAAGGTCTGGACCGGCTCGAAGTCCTTCTTCTTCTCGGCCAGGATGTCGAAGGCGCCATAGACGATGTTCTCGGCGACGGCCTTCTTGCCCTCGTACATGACGTAATTCATGAACTTGGTGACGGTCAGATCCTTGTACTTGGGATCCGGCAGGACTTCGCGTTTCTGGGCGCGGTGGCGACGTGACATGGGTTGGGCCTTCTAGTTCGTTCTTGGGAAGCCGAGCGACCCCGGCTGAATCTGGTGGGGTGGCGCGCCTTACTTCGGACGCTTGGTGCCGTAGTGCGAACGGCGCTGCTTGCGGTCCTTGACGCCCTGGGTGTCGAGCACGCCGCGCAGGATGTGGTAACGCACGCCGGGCAAGTCCTTCACGCGGCCGCCGCGGATCAGGACCACCGAGTGCTCCTGCAGATTGTGACCCTCGCCGGGGATGTAGCACACGGCTTCATAGCCGTTCTTGGCCAGGCGGACCTTGGCGACCTTACGCAGCGCCGAGTTCGGCTTCTTGGGGGTCGTGGTATAGACGCGGGTGCAGACGCCGCGGCGCTGGGGCGAGCCTTCCAGGGCCGGAACCTTGTTGCGCACGGGCTTGGGCTTGCGGGGCTTGCGGATCAGCTGGTTGATCGTAGGCATCGTGGGGACAGTCTCGACTTCTGATGGAGGCGTGTGCCTGTCGGCCGAAGCGCCTCGGTTTCCTTCTTTTTGAACGCCGCCTGTCGGCGACGCCCGGGATCGTCCGAGGCGAGACGTGGCACCCAAACAGAAAAACCGGAACGCGCGCTTCGGGCGTTCCGGCGGGCACAGCCCGTCCGTCAGATTGTCACGATCCCGGTAGGGCGGCGAACCGTCCGACCTCGAAAGTGCGGCGCGTGTACGCCTCCGAGGCCCACAGGTCAAGCGACGCGGCCTGGCCGACGACGCCGTAACGCCGATTTAACGCCGTATGCCCAAGCTGGCGGCCGTTCAGGTACCGTATTCGGCTTGGTGTGATCTTTCCAGGAGCCCCCGACCGGAAAGTCCAAAGGTTCTGGCGCGACACCCGCGGCACGATCGCCATCAAATTCGCCATGGCGCTGCCGGCCCTCGCCCTGATCGCCCTGGGCGCCATCGACCTCAGCGCCGTGCACGCCGACCGGTCCCGATTGCAGGATATCGCCGACGCCGCCGCCCTGGCCGGGGGCCGCGAACTGGCCCTGGCGATCGACGAGACCGGGCCGGTCCAGCGCGCCGACAGCTTTGTTCAGGGTCATCTCGACGACTGGGCCCGGGCTCCGGCGGTGACTCCGGACATCCGCATGGTCACCCTCGCGGGCCAGCAGCGCGCGCTGCGGGTCGACCTGACCGGTCACCGCCCGTCCTTCTTCGGCAATCTGCTGCCGCCGGGCGGCTGGACCCTGAAGGCGTCGGCCATCGCTTCGCCCGTCTCGATCGCCCCGCTCTGCGTCCTCGCGCACGGGACGGACAGTCAGGACGGGCTGAAATTGGCCGACAGCTCGCGGATCGAGGCGCCGGTCTGCCTCCTCCACGCCAACCGGCGTGTGGCCGTCGGGCAGCGGGCCGACATCCGCGCCGCGACCACCCAGGCCGTGCTGACGGCCACGGGCGACATCCAGCGCGCGCCGCAGGAAGGCGCTCCGGCGATCGAGGACCCCTATCTCGACCTCGACCCAAAGCCGCTCGGTACCTGCCAGCCGAACCAGCGCAAGCGGATCGACGTCCGCACCAGCATGACCCTGGCCGCCGGTCTTCACTGCGACGACTACTATGTCCGGCGCAGCGCGGTGCTGACCCTGGCCCCCGGCGAGCATTATTTCGTCGGCAACCGGCTGGCCCTGACCGGCAGTTCGCGGCTGGCGGGCGACAATGTGGTGATGGTCTTCGACCAGGCCGCCTTCGACTTCGTGGACCAGTCGCGCGTCACCCTCAGCGGACGCCGCAGCGGAGCCCTGGCCGGTTTCGTCATGATTGGCCTGCGCCCCCCGAACGGCTGGTGCCCGGCCGGCCTGCCCCGTGACGATGATGATGACGACGACGACGACGATGACGATGATGACGATGATGACGACGATGACGATGACGGCGGGTTGATCAGTGGCCTGCTGACGCTGCCCGCCGGAGTGCTGGACGACCTGCTGAACGATCTCCGCCCGGCCGACTGCCTGCTGGGCAGCGAGTTCCTGATGGCCAGCGACAATGTCGAGAGCCTGGACGGGGTGATCTATTTCCCGGTGTCCAAGCTGATCGTCCAGGGTTCCGAACGGATCGCCGAGGCCTCCGACTGGACCGTGATGGTCGTCGACGATCTTCAGATCAAGGGTTCCCCGACCCTGGTCATCAACGCCGACTATTCCGGCGCCGTGGTGCCCGTCCCGACCGGCGTCGGCCCCCAGAGCGGCGTCGCCCATCTGGTGAACTGATCGTCATTTCGGGGAAGTGGCGCTCGCATCGTCCTCACGAAACTGGACCGTTGTGGTGAAAGCCGCTCCCGCGGTCGCTCCCTCCATCGTCCGGGCCGAAAGGCGCCCTTGTTCCACAGCCTCGATCGCCGCTTCACCGTAGCCCGCGTCTGGCCGAGATTCGCCGACGACGACGCAATTCTTGACGGAACCGTCAGGCTGGGTCTCGCACCGCACCGTCGCCCAACCGGTCTCGCCGACAGAGCGCACGTGTCGGGCCGTACCGGCACAGCCGGCGATGGTCAGCAGCAAGCCGATGACGAGCAGGCGGTTCATGGGATCCTCCCACACGCGAGAATACAACCGACCTGCCACAACCGCCACCCAATCGCCATGGTTCGCCCGTCATCTCAACCCTGAGGCGGTAGGGGCGACGCGTGATGCGCAGACAGCGGATGACGACGGGCAAGCCGCGATGGCGAAAATCGCTGGTCGTGGCGGCATCCCTGGTCCTGCATCTGGCAGTCCTGGGCCCTCTCGCCTTGGCGCGCCTCGGAGACGAACCTCCGCCCGACCTTCATCCGCTCTGGTCCGATCCGATCGAGGTGGTCCTGCTTCCCCGGCTGCCGGGAGAAGCCTCGCGCGGTCGCGCGACCTCGACGCCGAGCGGCCCGTCGGTCCCGACCCCTGTGACCGAAGTCGGCCCCAGCCGGCGTCCGGCCCTGTTTCGAAGCGGCCCCGTCGATCCGCCCAGCCCGCAACCGCCACCGAGCCCGGCCTTGCCGCAATCGACCGGCCCGAGCGTCGCCGCAGGACCGATCGACGGCATCCCCGATCCCTGGCGGGTGCGTCCCGGCACCACGGCCTCGGGTCCAGGGCCGGCCCCGCTCAACTGTCGCCGCGCCGAGCTCCTGCCGCCGATCGAGCGCGAAGTCTGCGCCGCCCGATACGCCGCCGCCGAGACGCGGCTGGGCCAACGCCGCCTGTCCCGATCGGAGTCCCGGCGCGAAAGCGGTTTCGTCGAACAGGCCGCCGCCAACGAAGCCTGGGCCGCCTATCGCCGCAGCGAGGACGACGGCGAGTCCTATCCCGGGCTACGCTCGATGCTGAAACATTTCTGATGGCCGCCGCGTCACTTGCCCCGCCGCGACAGATCCGCCCGAGGACGATAACGATTGTCGTCGCCTCCCTGGCCCTGCACTGTCTGCTCCTCGCGCCGCTGGCCCTGAACCTGTTCGGTCGGCCGACGCTGCACCCTCGCTCGCAGGTTCAGGGCCCGGTCTATCTCGACATCACGCCTCGCCCCTCCGGACCTGCCCGAACGGAGCACGGGTTGGTCGCGACGCCCCAGCCATCCGAGCTCACACCTGGACCGCAGACCGAATCGAGGGCCGGGCCGTCAGTACAGGTGCGCTCGCGCCTTACCGATCCACCGCCCGGTGCGGCATCGCCGACGGCACCGGGTCCGACCGTCGCCAATGGCTGGCAGGTCCGCCCCGACGATTCCGCCGCTCGGGTGGGCACCGCCCTGCGCCGCAGCGGGGCCGGATGCCGGATGCTGGCCGGCCGGCTCGACCCGGCCGAAAAGGCCCGGTGCGATCGCCTCTTCGCCGAGGGGGCCGCCGACGCCACCCGGATCACCGGCACCGATGACCCCGTCCGCGACGCCCGGTTCGCCGCCGCCGGGGCCCAGGCCCTGGCCGATTACGAACGCCGTCGCGCGCCGCTGAAGCCCAACAGCCGCGCCCTGCCCTGTCCCCACGGCACCGACATCATGGGTGGCTGCCCTGTGCGGGTCACGGTGCCCCTGTGGTCCAGCACTGAAGGATTCCTGCCCGGTCTGAAGCGCGATGACTGACCCCGCCACCCAAAGGCCACGGTTGACGCGTCACCTCCGTGCGGGCGCGCGAAGGGGGGAGCCATGGCCGACATCCTGATGCCGCCGTCCAGCCTGCGGCTCCGCCCGTCGGATCGGACGGTCAAGGTCGGGGTGCTGCTGGCATCGGCGGCGCTCCACCTGGCCGTGCTGGCGATCCTGGCCTCCAGCATCCTCGATCCTTCGGAGCCCCAGGTCGATCGCGCCGCGCCGCCGCCGATCTATGTCGAGATGATGCCGCACCCGTTGCTGGAGGGCGAGCGGGCGCGTCTCGCGGCCCAGGCACCGGCGGCGTCCACACCGGTCACCCGGCCCCTGACAGCGCCCCGGGTCGCGGTCCGCGCGCCAAGTCTGAACCCTGAAGAGGAGGACGACCTCGACCGCCCCGCCCCGCCCTCGCCGCGTCTGGCGGCCCCGTCGGGGCTTGACGGCCGGCCCGCGCCGCCGACCGACGGAGCGGCCGCGCCTTGGCAGGTCCGGCCCGAGACCCTGGGCGGCCGGGTCGGGCGGACCTATCGTCTGGGAGCGGGGGGGTGCCGGATGCTGGACGGCCGTCTCAGCCCCGCCGAACAACAGCGATGCGACAACGACTTCAACGCCGCGGCCGGAGACGCACGCCCGATCGGTCCGCGCGCCCTCAGCCGCGGCGAGGCCCGGCGAGAGGCCGAGTTCGCCCGCGATGGTGCTCGCGCCCTGCAGCAATACGAGGCGCGGCGGGCCCCGCTGAAAGGCGGCGTCGGCATCATGGGGCCCGCCGACTGCGTCGGCTCCAATTTCGGCATTGGCTGTGCGGGCGCGCACCTGCCCCCTGTGCAGGGCGCAGACATGCATCAAGGCGCGACGACCAACATCCGCCAGCCCTCGAACAAGCTGGATTAGGTCGCTAGACTTCGGTCATGTCGCATCGCCCCGCCGTCCTGATCATGCAGCGCCATCTGGGCCCGGTCAGCCCGTTCCTCGAAGGTTTTTGCACCGTCTACCGCTTCTGGGAACACCCGCCGATCGAGGCCCAGGCCGACATCCGCGCCTTGGTCGTGGCCGGCGAGTTCGATCTCGACAAGGCCCTGATAGATCGCTTGCCGAACCTGGAACTGATCGCCTGTTTCACCTCGGGCTATGACGGCATCGACGTGCCGTGGTGCCGGGCGCGCGGCCTGCCGGTCACCCACGCCCCCGGCGTCAATCACGAGGACGTCGCCGACCATGCCCTGGGCCTGATGCTGGCCGCGCGGCGCCGGATCGTCGACGGCGACCGCGCCGTCACGGGCGGAACCTGGCAGCTGGACGACCGCCTGATGACCCCGTCCCTGCGCGGCCAGCGCCTGGGCATCGTCGGCCTCGGCGCGATCGGAGAGGCGGTGGCCCGCCGCGCCGAACCGTTCGGCCTGTCGATCCGCTGGTGGGGCCCGCGCGACAAGCCCGCGCCGTGGCCCCGCGCCGACAGCCTTGCGGCCCTGGCCCGCGACAGCGACATCCTGATCGTCGCCTGCCGCGCCGACGAGACCAATCGCGGCCTGATCTCGCGCGAGATCATCGAGGCCCTCGGCCCCGACGGCCTGTTGATCAATGTCGCGCGGGGCCAGCTGATCGACGAGGACGGCCTGATCGCGGCGCTGAAGGACGGCCGTCTGGGCCAGGCCGCGCTGGACGTGTTCGAGACCGAACCGACCGACCCCGACCGCTGGGCCACGGTGCCGAACGTCGTCCTGACGCCCCACACCGCCGGCGCCACCACGGCGGCGGTCCAGGGTATGCTGATGCTGCTGGTGCAGAATCTCCAGGCCCATTTCGCCGGCGAGCCGCTGAAGACTCCGGTCGGCGACTGAGCGTCAGTCCTCGGGTTCGCCCATCGGCATCTCGGTACCCGGCATCGCGCCCTGACCACCGCCGCGCCGTTGGGGCCGTTCGTCGGGGGTCACGGTGCCGTCGCCGTCGCGGTCCAGCCGGGCGAACTGCGTCGCGACCAAGGCGCGCATCTCGTCCCGCGCCACCTGACCGTCGCCATCGGCGTCCCAGCGGGCCAGACCGCGGCCGCCCCGACCCCCGGCCTGGGTCGCCGCTGTCAGTTCGGCCGAGGACAGCACGCCGTTCTGGTCGGTGTCGAGCCGATCGAACAGCCGGTCCCGCTGGGCCTGCATCTGCTCCAGCGTCTGGGGTTGTTGCCGGGCCGTCTGGGCGGCGACCGGCGTGGCCGCGACCGCGAGGGCCGCGACGGCGAGGATCAGGCGGGTCTGCATGGCTGAAATCTCCGGAAAGGGACGCCTCTTTCACGCCGCGCGCCGCCCACTCCGTCGCGTCGCGGCGAGCTTTTTCCCTTGGACAATCATATAAGGATATCTTTATATGGTTGCATGTCGCTGACCGCCGACCAGACCGTCGAGACCCTGCGTGCCGCGGGCGAGCCGACCCGGCTGCGCGTCCTGGCCCTGCTGTCGGCCGAGGAGCTGTCGGTGATGGAGTTGTCCCGCATCCTGGACCAGAGCCAGCCGCGCGTGTCGCGCCATCTGAAACTGATGACCGACGCCGGGCTGATCGAGCGGTTCCCGGACGGGGCCCGCGTCTTCTACCGCATCGGCTCCGATCCGCTGGCCCGGCATCTGGTCGATACCATCCTGGACATGCTGGCCGACGCCGAGGGCGAGGCCGATCATCGCCGCCTGGAACAGGTCCGCGACGAACGCGCCGCCGCCGCCGCCGCCTATTTCGAGAAGGTGGCGCCCCAGTGGGATCGCATCCGCTCGCTCTATGTCGCCGAAACCGCCGTCGAGGCCGCCATCGAACGCGCCGCCGGCCCCGGCCCGTTCCAGCGCGTCGTCGATCTGGGCACCGGCTCGGGCCGGATGCTGACCCTGCTGGGCAAGCGGGCCAAGATGTCGGTCGGGCTGGATCTCAGCCACAACATGCTCAACATCGCCCGCAGCAACGTCGCCAAGGCCGGGCTGGACAAGGTCGAGCTGCGTCACGGCGACATCTTCGCCACACGCCTGCCGGCGCAATCGGCCGATCTCGTGCTGGTCCATCAGGTGCTGCACTACCTCGTCGATCCCCACGCCGCCGTGATCGAGGCCGCCCGCCTCGTCAGCCCGTCCGGCAAGCTGTTGATCGTCGATTTCGCCCCGCACGAACTCGAGACCCTGCGCGAACAGCACCAGCACCGCCGCCTGGGCTTCGCCGACGACGAGATCGCCCGCTGGCTGGCCGACGCCGGCCTGGAGCCCACCGCCCCGATCGCCCTGCCGCCCGACACCGATGGCCTGACCGTCACCATCTGGGCCGCCAGCCGCCCCGCCCTCGCTCAGAGAGACGCCGCCTGATGGCCTCCGCCGCCCCCACCCTGGCCCAAGCCCGCGCCCTGCTGCTGTCGCCGCTGGGCCCGGTCGCGCGTGCCGGAGAGAACGCCAACCCCGTCCGCGTCTCGTTCGAATTCTTCCCGCCCAAAACCGACGAGGCCGAGGCCAATCTGTGGAAGGCTGTCCGCCGCCTCGAACCCCTGAACCCCGCCTTCGTCTCGGTGACCTACGGTGCCGGCGGTTCCACCCGCGAGCGCACCCACCGCACGGTCCAGCGCATGCTGGCCGAGACCACGCTGAAACCCGCCGCCCACCTGACCTGCGTCGAGGCCAGCCGCGACGAGGTCGACCAGGTCATCCATGATTACAAGGCCATCGGCGTCGACCACATCGTCGCCCTGCGCGGCGACCCCCCGAACGGCGCGGGCATCGGCGGTGCCTATCAGCCCCGCGCCGACGGCTATGCCAACGCCACCGAACTGGCCCAGGCCATCCAGCGCGTCGGCGGCTTCCAGACCAGCGTCGGCGTCTATCCCGAACAGCACCCCGAGAGCCCCTCGGCCGACCACGACATCGACGTGCTGAAGGCCAAGGTCGATGCCGGGGCCACCCGCGCGCTCAGCCAGTTCTTCTTCGACATCGACGCCTTTTTGCGGTTCCGCGATCGCATCCGCGCGGCCGGCGTCACCATTCCCCTGATCCCCGGGATCATGCCGGTATCCAACTTCGCCGGCCTCCAGCGGATGAGCGCGTCGTGCGGTGCCTCCGTCCCCGCCTGGCTCGCCGCCCATTTCGACGGCCTCGACGACGACCCCGAGACCCGCAAGCTGCTGGCCGCCTCCGTCGCCGCCGAGACCTGTGCCCGCCTGCAGGAGGAAGGTTTCTCAGACTTCCACTTCTACACCCTGAACCGCGCTGACCTGGTCTATGCGATCTGCCGCGTGCTGGGCGTGCGGGAGGTGAGGCCATGAGTGCCTTCCCCCCTTGCGGGGGAAGGTGGCAGGCGAAGCCTGACGGATGGGGGGTGGAACCCGGTGTCCGCCGCTCATCCCTCGACCCGACCACCCCGACCCTTCCAGCACACCCCCCATCCGTCGCGCTCCGCGCGCCACCTTCCCCCGCAAGGGGGGAAGGAGATCGTTCATGACCCGCCAAGACAGAATTTCAGCCCTCCACGCCGCCGCCAAGGAACGCATCCTGGTCCTCGACGGGGCCTGGGGCGTCATGATCCAGCGCAGCGACCTGTCCGAGGACGACTTCCGCGGCACCCGCTTCACCGACCACGTCGGCCAGATGAAGGGCAACAACGACATCCTGTGCCTGACCCGGCCCGACGTCATCGCCGGCCTGCACGACCAGTATTTCGCCGCCGGGGCCGACATCTCCGAGACCAACACCTTCAGCGCCACCGTCATCGCCCAGGACGACTACAAGCTGGACGCGGACGCGGTCTGGGACATCAATCTGGAAGGCGCGAAACTGGCCCGCGCCTCGGCCGACCGCTGGACGGAAAAGGAGCCGCACAAACCCCGCTTCGCCGCCGGATCGATCGGCCCGCTGAACAAGATGCTGTCGATGTCGTCGGACGTGAACGACCCCGGCGCGCGGCTGGTCACCTTCGACCAGGTCTATGACGCCTATCGCCATCAGATCCGCGCCCTGAACGAGGGCGGCGTCGACCTGTATCTGATCGAGACCATCACCGACACGCTGAACTGCAAGGCCTCCATCAAGGCCATCAAGGACCTGGAGGACGAGGGCCTGGAGCCCTTGCCCATCTGGATCAGCGGCACCATCACCGACCGCTCGGGCCGGACCCTGTCGGGCCAAACGGCCGAGGCCTTCTGGAACAGCTTGCGTCACGCCAGACCGTTCGCCGTCGGCTTCAACTGCGCGCTGGGCGCCGACCTGATGCGCCCCTTCATCGCCGAACTGAGCCGCGTCGCCGACACCCTGGTCGCCGCCTATCCCAATGCGGGCCTGCCCAACGCCATGGGCCAGTATGACGAGCAGCCCCACGAAACCGCCCACTTCATCGAGGAATGGGCCGCGTCGGGCCTGGTCAACATCGTCGGCGGCTGCTGCGGCACGACGCCGGAGCATATCCGGCATACGGCGGAGGCGGTTGCGAAACTGCCGACGCGGGAAATCCCCGAGCGGCCGGTGGCGATGCGGCTGTCGGGGCTGGAACCGTTCGAGCTGGCGGCATGACTGAATTCAATCGCAGACTTTGGATCGACAGCGCAGGCGCGCTTTGGGCTCGACTCATCAATACGCCAAGCGAACAGTTCATGCAGTGGGGCCCGCACCCAGTTTACTGCAAAGATTTCAAACTGCTTTGGCGTTTGCTGGAGCGCGCTGGTTTAGCGACGACACCTGTTCGCTGGAATGAGTGGTGCGAACAACGGTCATTTCGCAGCCGAGAGTTTCTTTTGACGGCAGAATTGGAAGATGTGGCGATGTATTTTGCCGCTCTCAAGCGTGGCGAAAAATTCTCTGAAGGTACCGCAGGAGAGGAGTTCGCGCGTGGCCGACTCACGGAAGGGCTCCAGCGTCTGATCGAGTTTTCAGATGCCTTGCCATACGATGCCGCTCGATCACCTTGGCTCGAAAAGTCTAATCCTGATCAAACCGGAGACGGGTCATGAGACCCACCTTCATCAACGTCGGCGAGCGGACCAACGTCACCGGCTCGGCCAAGTTCAAGAAGCTGGTCGTCGACGGCGACTATACCGCAGCCCTGGCCGTCGCCCGGCAACAGGTCGAGGCCGGGGCCCAGATCATCGACATCAACATGGACGAGGGCCTGCTCGACTCCCAGCAGGCCATGGTCACCTTCCTGAACCTGATCGCCGCCGAGCCCGACATCGCCCGCGTGCCGGTGATGATCGATAGCTCCAAATGGGAGGTCATCGAGGCGGGCCTGAAATGCGTCCAGGGCAAGCCCATCGTCAACTCCATCTCGATGAAGGCGGGCGAGGCAGAGTTTCGCGAACAGGCGGTGAAATGCCTGCGCTATGGGGCCGCCGTCGTGGTTATGGCCTTCGACGAAGTGGGCCAGGCCGACACCGCCGCGCGCAAGATCGAAATCTGTACCCGCGCCTACCGCATCCTGGTGGACGAGGTCGGTTTCCCGCCCGAGGACATCATCTTCGACCCCAACATCTTCGCCGTGGCGACCGGGATCGAGGAACACGACAACTATGCCGTCGACTTCATCGAGGCGACGCGGGTCATCAAGACCACCCTGCCCTACGCCCGCGTCTCCGGCGGCGTGTCGAACGTGTCGTTCAGCTTCCGCGGCAACGAACCCGTCCGCCGGGCGATCCACAGCGTCTTCCTGTACCATGCCATCCAGGCGGGCATGGACATGGGCATCGTCAACGCCGGCGACCTGCCGGTCTATGACGACATCGACCCGACGCTGCGCGAGGCGGTCGAGGACGTGATCCTGAACCGCCCCCAGCGGACGAACGTCTCCAACACCGAACGCCTCGTCGACATCGCCCCGACCTACAAGGGCGACAAGGGCGTGGCGCGCGTCGTCGATCTGAAATGGCGCGAGGCCCCGGTCGGCAAGCGCATCGAACACGCCCTGGTCAACGGCATCACCGACTGGATCGACGCTGACACCGAGGAGGCCCGCCTGTCGTTCGACCGACCGCTGCACGTCATCGAGGGGCCCTTGATGGACGGGATGAATGTGGTCGGCGACCTGTTCGGATCGGGCAAGATGTTCCTGCCCCAGGTGGTCAAGTCGGCCCGGGTGATGAAACAGGCCGTCGCCTGGCTCGAACCGTTGATGGAGGCCGAAAAGGCCGGAAAGCCCCGCGAACAGGCCGGTCGCGTCCTGATGGCCACGGTCAAGGGCGACGTCCACGACATCGGCAAAAACATCGTCGGCGTCGTCCTGCAATGCAACAATTACGAGGTCATCGACCTCGGCGTCATGGTCCCCGCCGACCGCATCCTGGACGCCGCCGAGGAACACAAGGTCGACATCGTCGGCCTGTCCGGCCTGATCACCCCCAGCCTGGACGAGATGGTCTTCGTCGCCCGCGAGATGGAACGGCGCGGCTTCGACATCCCGCTGCTGATCGGCGGCGCCACCACCAGCCGCACCCACACCGCCGTCAAGATCGAGCCCGGCTACCGCAAAGGCTCCACCACCTATGTCGTGGACGCCAGCCGCGCCGTCGGCGTCGTCTCCGGCCTGCTGTCCAGGACCGACCGTGCACGGAACGAGGCCGCCACCCGCGACGAGTACATCCGCATCCGCGAACAGTACGCCCGCGGCCAGGAGGTCAAGGCCCGCTTCTCCCTGGCCAAGGCCCGACAGAACAAATTCGCGATCGACTGGACCGCGCCGAAACCCGCCGCGCCGTCATTCATCGGTACACGGACATTCGACGCCTGGGACCTGGCCGATCTCGCCGACCACATCGACTGGACGCCCTTCTTCGCCAGTTGGGAACTGATCGGCCGCTACCCCCAGATTCTCGAGGATGAAGTTGTGGGCACCGCCGCCCAGGACCTGTTCCGTGACGCCCAAGCGATACTGAAGCGGATCATCGATGAAAAATGGTTCACGGCCAAAGGCGTCGTCGGCTTCTGGCCGGCCAATGCCGATCAGGACGACATCGTCGTCTTCACCGACGAGACCCGCGCCACCGAACTGGCCCGCTTCCACAGCCTGCGCCAGCAGATCGCAAAGTCGAACGGCAAGCCCAACTCGGCCCTATCGGACTTCGTCGCCCCCGACGGCCAGGACTGGATCGGTGCCTTCGCCGTCACCGCCGGCCACGGCGAGCTGGAAATCTCGAAACGCTTCAAGGACGCCGGAGACGACTATTCCGCCATCATGGCCTCGGCCCTGGCCGACCGCCTGGCCGAAGCCTTCGCCGAGGCCCTGCACAAGCGAGTCCGCACCGAACTGTGGGGCTATGCGCCCGATGAGGTTACCACGACCGACGACCTGATCGCCGAAAAGTATAAGGGCATCCGCCCGGCCCCCGGCTATCCGGCCCAGCCCGATCACACCGAGAAGGCGACGTTGTTCCGTATACTGAATGCCGAGGCCGAGGCCGGCATGGCCCTGACGGAGTCCTTCGCCATGACGCCGCCGTCATCGGTCTCGGGCCTGTATTTCGGCCACCCCGACAGCCATTATTTCGGGGTCGGCAAGATCGACCGCGACCAGATCGAGGACTACGCCCGCCGCAAGGGCTGGTCCGTCGAGACCGCCGAACGCTGGCTGTCCCCCATCCTCAACTACGACCCGGCCCAGGCGGCGCACGGAGCGGCCGCCTGAGCGACAGGCCTAATCGACCGGATCGACGCCTTCCGAGCGCAGGCCGACATCGGCCAGACTGGCCGGCCGGGTGGTGATATTCTCGCGGATGCGGCGTGCCGCATGCTCGCACCGCCCCGGCAGGCCGAAGAACAGGCCGAACGCCTGGCTGCGCACCGCCTCGTCGGGGTGGTCCAGAAGTTCGCTCCAGCGCCTGCTCGCATCCACCACCGCCGTGGTCGCGGCCTGGCGTTGGGCCGCGGTCGCGCGCGGCGTCGCGGTGAGCAGCGCCGCCCGGAAATCCTGCGCTTCCAGGCGACCCAACCGCATGATCTCCAGATCCTCCGGCGCGCGGTCGGTCAGCGTCTCGCCCAGAGCGACATGGCCGGCCACCAAGGCATCGCACCACGCCACCAGCGGATAATCATCTCTCGGTGCGCCGCGCGGCAGGGGGTTGGAATAGGCCAAGGCCTCGCGCAGGCGCACCTCCGCCGCGCTCTCGGCCGCGGCGCTCGACCCCCCCGTCACGACCGGCCCGTCCTGAGCCGAGGCAGGGGTCTGGGTGGCGAGGGTTGCGGCGAGCGCGATCAGGGTCAGCATCGATCCATCCGGAAATCATGAAAGAAGGCAGGCCGACACGACCAAACGTATCGCCCGATAGGCAACGCTTGGCGTCGCATCTGGTTTTTTCCGTGGCGCAAAGAAAAAGGGCGGCGACCCCGAAGGATCGCCGCCCCGTTTCGTGTCGATGACCGGCCTTAGAAGCTGGCGGTAATCCCGAAGAACACATAGCGGCCGAACGAGCTGTACAGCTGCGGATAGGTGTTCCCGTTGCCGGTGGTGCCGACGCTGTAGGACAGCGGCGGATCGTTATCCAACACGTTGTTGACGCCGGCGCGGACATTGACGTTGTCCATCACCTGCCACGAACCGACCAAGTCGAGATAGTTCTCGGACTCGAAGTAACGGTCGATACGCGTGCCACCGTTGTTCAGGCTGCCATCGGGGCCGAGGGCCGCGATCTCGACCTCGCCATAGTGACGCCAGGTGGCCGACAGATCGACATCCCAGGGCGTGATCCAGGTCACACGGGCCTGGTGACGCCATTCCGGGTTCGGCACGCCGCACTGGTTGGCGTAGAACCCGGCGCAGTCATAGACCGAGTTGGCCGTACCGGCACCGGTGTCCGTGACCAGTTCGGTCAGATAGGTCCCGACGAACGACAGGGCCAGCGAGCCGTAGCTCGGCATGCCGAACTGCTCGAGGTCGAAGCCGTAGCCGGCGTTGATGTCGAAGCCGCTCGTTTCCAGACCACCAATGTTGATGTTCAGGTCCTCGACATTGGCTTCCCCGATCCACAGCGATCCGGTCGGACCGCGGTTGATCCGATCGCACGCCGCCTGATCGCCGGCCTGGTAACAGAGGTTGACCGTGTTCAGCGCACCGAGCGTCGAGATCAGCTGATCGACCTGAATGTCGAAATAATCGACCGACAGGTTGAAGCCCGGCAGGAAGGTCGGCGTGAACACGACACCGGCGGTGATGGTGTCGGATTCTTCCGGCGTCAGATCGGGATTGCCGCCTTGCAGGAAGTTGTACTGACCGGCAGGGCTGTTGAGGGTTGCCGAACCATACTGAGCCGCCGAGACGCCAGTGGCCGCGCAAGCCGCCGCCGATGCCTGGATGACCGAGGTTCCCGACACGTCACCGCAGGGATCGGCGTCCATGTCGAACAGGTTCAACCCTTGGCCGGTGAACAGTTCCAGCACGTTGGGCGCGCGAACGGCGCGGGCATAGCTCGCCCGCAGACGGAAGTCCTCGACCGGGGCCCAGTCGGCACCGACCTTGTAGGTGTCCGTTCCGAACGCATCATACTCCGAACGACGATAGGCGGCGTCGATCGAGGCCGAATAGGCCCAAGGCTGGTTGTCGGCCAGCGGGATCTGAACTTCGGCGAAGAAGTCCGTCACATCCACCGCGCCTTCGACCGGCAGGGTCGCTCCGCCCTGACCGGCACCGTCACCCGTCTGGAACGAGTTGTCCGGCGAGGTCGACAGGGCGTCGCGGCGGTATTCGGCACCGAAGGCGACCTGAACACCACGATCGGCCATCGGCGACTGGATGCCATATAGGCCGAGGTCACCGGTGACGGCGGCCGTGACGACCTGCTGGGTGGTTTCACCGATCTGAACCAGCGGGGTCTGGAGATAGGTCAGGGCTTCGGCCGAAGGACCAGCACCGGTGAAGATGTCATAAGGTACGCAATCGCCGTCCGTGCCATTCAGCACCGACGAACAGACCGGGGTGCCGTCGGGGCCCGTCACGACGTCCAGAGCCCGAGCGATACGGGTATTCGAGAAGTCGTTCAGATAGACCCGCGACTGACGAACCTTGGAGAACTGAGCGGCCACGTCGTAGTTCCAGCCCTCGGTCAGCTCTCCGCGCAGACCGACGACGGCCCGATAGGATTGCAGGCCGATGGTGTCCTGACGACCGCCACCCTCGACGTTACGGCGTCCGATGTAGAGAGGAACGTCGGTGCCGGCGATGATGTCCGCCGCCGTACAGCCGATGGCCGTCGCCTGTTGAGCGGACAGCAGCGGGTTGTCGCAGTTCAGGGTCGCCGAACCGTCAGCCGTCCGCGAGCCCTGCGAAACCCCTGAGAAGAAGATGCCCGAGGGGGCGATCTGAGCCACCGACGAATAGTCGGTGAACATCAGCTGCGTGAAGGCCTCGACATTGTCATTGATCTGATAACGACCGAAGGCCCCCAGGCTGTAGCGTTCGTCGGGGCGTTGGTAATAGTTCGTCGGGCCGAAGTTGTAGGCGTTAATGTTCGCCTTGTAAGGCACGAAGGTGCCGTTCGGCCCCACGGTCAGGGCGAAGTTGGCGAAGTCCGTGAACTGGCCCGGGAACGAAGTGCCCGACCCGCCGCAGGTGTAGGTGTCAGGCGCGGCCGCAGCGGGTGCTCCGATCGCGCACGCGGAGTAGTCCCGATCACGCTGAAGGATCGGATTGTTGTTCCGATACGACGCATAACCCACGATGTTGCCTCTGCCGTCCGGCGAGCTCACCCCCATCGACAGGGTGATTTCGCGGCTCTCGCCGTCGCTCACATCGTCTTCCGGCAACGCGAAGTTGTCCGGATTGGTCTGGCCACGGCGCGCGATCTCGTTGCGCAGATTGCCCACGCCGTCATAGTCATTGCTGTGCTGGTAGAAGCCATACTGGGCATCGACCTGAACACCCTCGAAATCCCGACGCATGATGAAGTTCACGACGCCCGCGACGGCGTCCGAACCATAGACGGCGGAGGCACCACCGGTCAGAATCTCTACACGCTCGACCAGCTGGGCCGGGATCTGGTTCAGGTCGGCCGCGACGTCGTTCGGGGCACCATACCCCATACGGCGACCATCGATCAGGACCAGGGTCCGGTCGGCGCCGAGGTTGCGCAGGGACACCGTGGCCGTGCCGGACGCGCCGTTGGCGACCGTCGAGTTCTGGGCGGCGAAGGCCTGCGGCAGCTGGGTGATCAGGTCCTCGACGCGGCTGACACCGGTGTTGTCGATGTCTTCCGAGGTGACCTGGGTGACCGGGCTGGTGGTGACCAGGTTCGGCTGCGGGATGCGCGATCCGGTGACGACGATCTCGTCGACGACCGCTTCTTCCTGGGGCGGCGGGGGAGCGTCCTGGGCCATCGCCGGGGCGGCGAAGGCGAGCAGCGCGGCGCCACCGATCATCGTGGTGGCCAGCAGGCGCTGGCGGGTGCGGTGAATTCTCAAGGATAATCTCCTGATTCGGCGCCGCGACCCTGACGATCGCGACCCAAGCTTTTGATTTTCAAGTCGTCCCCCGCGACAGAACACAAACGCGCCGCAGAATGGGGAATCTTTAGGCCGCAACGGCCCGCGGACGCCATCAAAATTACATTCGCGTAACGTAGTCGCCTTGCGACTGTCGTATTCGGGTCACGTTTGGTCATGGCCTGGACCGGGCAAGGCTTGCGTCCTCCCGGCATTGGTTGCACGACTCCGGCGCCTGCACCGAAGACGACGAGACCCATGATCCCTTTCCTTGCCCGAACGACCTCGCTCGCCGCCTTGGCCGGGCTCGCGATGGCCGGCGCCGCCTTCGGCCAGGTCGCCGGCCCCGTCGCCGGCGACCGTCCCGCCAGTCTGTCGCGCCTCGTCGAGTGCCGCGGCATCACAGACGCCCAGGCCCGCCTCGCCTGCTACGATACGGCCGTGACCGCGCTCGACGCCGCCGAACGCCAGGGCGATGTGGTGGTGATCGATCGGGCCCAGGTCAGCGCCGCGCGCCGACAGTTGTTCGGCTTCGAACTGCCCAGCCTGCCCAGTCTGTTCGAGCGGGGCACAGCACCCGAGCGGATCGATGCCATCGAGACGACGCTCGATCGAGCCGTCCTGGTCGGCGAAGGCCGCTGGGTCTTCACCCTGGCCGACGGCAGCGTGTGGCGCCAGATCGATATCGAGCGCGTCCGCTTCCGCAATCGCGAGGGCGAGGCCGTGCGGGTGCGCCGGGCCGCCCTGGGCAGCTATCTGCTGACCGTCGACGGCAGCCGCGCCGTCCGGGTGCGCCGTCAGTGACGCCGTTCCGCAGCCTGACCCCCGATGTCCGAGTCTCGGGCCAGATCACGGCCGACGATATCCATCGCGCCGTCGCCGAGGGCGTGACCCGGATCGTCAACAATCGCCCCGACGGCGAGGAGCCGGGTCAGCCGACCGCGATCGAACTGCAAGCCGCCGCCGAGACGGCGGGCATCGCCTATGTCCACGCGCCCGCCGTCGGCCTGCCCGGCCCGGACACGGTCGCGGCGGTCGGACAGGCCCTGGCCCAAGGCGGTTCGACGTGGATGTTCTGCAAGTCCGGCATGCGCTCCACTGCCGCCTGGGCCCTGGCCGTGTCGCGGTCGGGCACGCTCGAGCCCGAGGCGATCCGCGACATCGCGGGACGCGCCGGCTACGATCTCAGCCGTCTGCCGCTCTAGCGGTCGATGCCGATCCGTGCGGCATAGGGCACCGGCTCGGGCGTGCAGGAGGCGAGGATCAACTGGCTCGCCATGAGACACAGGATCGCGGCCGTGACGACCTGGAGCCGTTTTGACACACCGAAGGCGATGGACTGGACCACAATGGGCGCTCCCGAGAGGATTTACCGCTCGTTGCCGCAAGGACCGCGCCGTCCATGATCCCGTTCGTGCGCCAGGACGCGGTCGAATACGGCGTGCGCGAGACGTTGACGCCCCTGGTTCAGCGCGTGATCGCGAACAATCCCGGTCCGTTCACCTATACCGGCACCGGCACCTATATCGTCGGCCGAGACCGGCCCGGCGCGGGCGTGGCCGTGATCGACCCCGGCCCGACGGACGAGGCGCACCTTGGCGCTCTGGTCGCGGCGGTGGCCGGACGGACGGTCAGCCACGTCCTGGTCACCCATACCCACCGCGACCACGCTCCCCTCGCCCGCCCGTTCGCCGAAGCCACCGGGGCGACGATCTGGGCCGCCCCGCCGCCCGTTGCCGAGAGCCACGCCTCCGGGGCGCTTGACGAGGCCGACGACGACGGTTTCACGCCCGATCATGTCGTGATCGACGGCGAGCGGCTCCATGGCGACGGCTGGACGCTGGGGGTCGTGGCCACCCCCGGGCATGCGTCGAACCATCTGGCCTTCGCGCTGGCCGAAGAGAACGCCCTGTTCTGCGGCGATCATGTGATGGGCTGGTCGACCACGGTCGTGGCGCCGCCAGACGGGAACATGGCCGACTATATGCGCAGCCTGGATACGGTCATGGCGCGCGGGTTCGGCACGCTTTGGCCCACGCACGGGCCGGCGATCACCGAGGTCGCGCCGTTCCTGGCAGCGTACCGCGAGCACCGGCTGGGGCGAGAGCGCGGCATTGCCGGGCGGCTGGCGGCGGGGGACCGGACGATTCCGGCGATCGTCGCGGCGCTGTATGCCCAGGTTGATCCGCGGCTGTGGCCGGCGGCGGGATTGTCGGTCCAGGCGCATCTGATCAAGCTGGTGGCCGAGGGACGCGCGGTGGCCGATCCGGGGCCGACGCTGCAGGCCCTTTATGCCCCCGCCTGAAGTCCCTCCGACATCTTCGCCGCCAGACGGCAGGTCGCGCCGCCATCGGGGCGGTCGTCCTGGGCCGTGACCAGCAGGTCGGTGCGGGTGGGTCGGATGCGGATCACGGCGTCATGGCCGCGGCCGAACCAGAAAGCGTTGCGCGTCGCCTCGACGCGGAACACCGTGGGCCGGGTGATGGTGAAGCCCGCGCCCTGAAGCGCCGCGACCGCCTGTTCGGGCAGAAGCTGGGTCGGGGCCGGGGCCACGCCGTCACAGGTCACCGGCATGACTGGCGAAGGCCGGCCGGCGGCGGGCGGCGGCGGGTCGCCGGGATTGCTGGTCACGGCCAGGGGCGTGTCTTGGGCATAGCGTTGCCCCTGAAAGAGAAAGCCGCCCAGCGTCGTCGCGGCGAAGACCAGCCCAAGAGCGACATGGATGAACCCGCCCTTGCGCCCGCCGCGCATCCACAGCCAGACGGCGATCAGCGCCACGGCCATGCCCGCGAACGACAGGATGTACGCGATCCCCATCACCCCAATGTCGAACGCGACCGGCTGGGCCAACAGCCCCAGCCGCACAGCGAAGGCCATCAGCAGCACGATCAGCGGCGAAAGCAACGTCAGGCCCAGGATCGCCCTCAGGCGGTGGATGATGCCGCGGTCCTCGGACACCTCAGGCCTTCTCCGCGACCGTCGTGGTGGGCAGGACGTAGTCCTTCAGCTGCTGGCGGACCAGTTTCTTGTCGATCTTGCCGGTCGCGCCCAGCGGGATGTCGTCGACGAACACGACGTCGTCCGGCATCCACCATTTGGCGATCTTGCCCTTCAGGAAATCCAGGTGTTCCTGCTTGTCCTGCGTCTGGTCGGGCTTGAGCTTGACGACCAGGACCGGCCGCTCGTCCCATTTGGGGTGGGCCGCGCCGATCACGGCGGCGAGCGCCACCTTCGGATGGCCCACGGCGATGTTCTCGATCTCGATCGAGCTGATCCATTCGCCGCCGGACTTGATCACGTCCTTGGCCCGGTCGGTGATCTGCATGAAGCCCAGATGGTCGATGGTCGCGACATCGCCGGTGTCGAAGAAGCCCTCATTGTCCAGGATCTCGCCGCCCTCGCCCCTGAAATAGGCGCCGGACACGGTCGGCCCCTTAACCATCAGCCGGCCGTACGTCGTGCCGTCGTGGACCACGTCCTGGCCGGCATAGTTCTTCAGCTTTAGCTCGACGCCCAGCGGCGGGACGCCCTGCTTCACCCGCCACTTGATCTGCTCGTCGTACGGCAGGGCCTGTAGTTCGGGGATCATGTTCGAAATCGTTCCGACCGGCGAGGTCTCGGTCATGCCCCAGCCCTGGATGACCTCGACCCCGAACTCGTCGTTGAAGCCCCGGATCAGGGCCTCCGGCACGGCCGAGCCGCCGATCAGCACCTTCTTCAGGGTCGAGAATTTCAGATCGTTGGTCCGCATGTGATCGAACAGCAGCTGCCAGACGGTCGGCACCGCCGCCGAGAAGGTCACGCCCTCGGTTTCCAGCAGCTCATAGATCGCCGCCCCGTCCATCCGCGCGCCGGGCATGACCAGCTTGACGCCCGCCGCTGGGCCGGTGAAGGCCAGACCCCAGGCGTTGGCGTGGAACATCGGCACGACCGGCAGGATGACGTCGTTCGGCGTCGCCGCCATCACCGTCGCCTGCATGGTGATCAAGGTGTGCAGGAAGTTGGAGCGGTGCGAATACAGCACGCCCTTGGGATTGCCCGTCGTGCCGGAGGTGTAGCAGAGGCCACAAGCCGTCTGTTCGTCGAACTCGCCCCAGGTCACGTCGGACGAGGCCTGTTCCAGCAGGGTCTCGAAACATTCCATGCCCGGCAGCTGGGCGTCCGGCATCTGGTCGGCATCGGTCATGACGACGACCCGCTCGACCGCCGGACAGTGCGGCAGGATAGCCTGCAGCAGCGGCACGAATGTCAGGTCCACGAAGATGACCCGGTCGCCGCCGTGGTTGATGATATAGACCAGCTGTTCGGGGAACAGGCGCGGGTTCAGGGTGTGGCACACCGCCCCGATGCCCATGATGCCGTACCAGGCCTCGATGTGGCGGCCGGTGTTCCAGGCCAGGGTCGCGATCCGGTCGCCGACCTGGATGTCCCAGGCTTTGAGGACGCCGGAGACCTTCTTGGCCCGGCCGTGGATTTCGCCGTAGGTCGTGCGCACGATCGGCCCCTCGACCGAGCGGGTCACCACCTCGCGGGTCGGGTGCCAGTGCTTGGCATGATCGATGATCTTGTCGACCGTCAGCGGCCAATCCTGCATCAAGCCTTGCATCGTCGCGTTCCCTCGAATGATTGCGCCGGCATTGGGAGCGGCGCTTGGCGATCACGCTATAAGCCCGAACCGCGATAGGCAACGTGACGTGGGGGAAGGGACTGGGCAGGACGGACGAAAATCACCCTCGGCCCGTGGGCGGAATAGCTCAGCGGCGGCGGTCGTCGCCGATGAAGGCGCCGGCGACCCAGCTGACGATGCCGGTCACGATCGCCGCGCCGATTCCTGGCCACAGGCCGTCGACCACGAAGCCGTCCAGCAGCACCGCGACCAGGCCGATGGTGGCGGCGTTCACGACCAGCAGGAACAGGCCCAGCGTCAGGATGGTGATCGGGAAGGTCAGCAGGACCAGGATCGGACGGACTACGGCATTGGCCACCCCCAGCAGAACGGCGGCCAGGATCAGGGTCGTGGTGTCGGAAAACGCCACGCCCGGGAGGACCTGGGCGGTCAGCCACAGGCCCAGCGCGGTCACGATGGCCTGGACGATGAAGCGGATCATGCGGTCGGTCCTGTCGGGATGAAAACCTGTCGAGAGTTTAACCTGGATTCGCGGAACCCCGGCGCGGTCGGTGCGCTATTCGAGACGGCCCTCCCCGGCTCCCGTTTCTGGAAGGATATCCCCATGACCGATCAACGCATCCAAGGCAGCGCCGAAGCCCTCGGCGGACAGGTCCAGAACGGCATCGGCCGTCTGACCGGCGACGAACAGCTCCAGGCCGACGGCAAGTTCAACGAGATCAAGGGCAAGGCGCGCGACGCCTATGGCCGGGTCATCGACGGCCTGGACGGCCTCGTGGCCAAGGCACCGGTCGAGTATCAGGACCGGGCGCGCCAGGGCCTGGATTTCGCCCGCCGCAAGCCGCTGCTGACCACGGGGATCGTGGCCGGGCTCGCGGTCATCCTGGGTGGCCTGGGTCGTCGCCGATAAGGCTAAGGTCGCACCACGAATGGACGAGGCCCGGGCAGCGACGCCCGGGCTTTTCGTTTGGGCGGATGCTTGAAGTGCGATGCTCATTGCTGCGATCCCTCTCCCAGCGGGAGAGGGCTCGAGCGCCCGAGAGCCGAAGGCGATCGGACTTGCGCGAAAGGGTGAGGGGTTGTGCCCTCAAAAGGTTAGACCGTGACCCCTCACCCTTTCGGCTTAGCGCATCGCTGCGCTCTGCGAGCCTCAAGCCCTCTCCCGCTGGGAGAGGGACTCTGTGGAGAGCCCCTCCGTCGCCGGGCGATGAGGAAGGCGATCATACCGCCGCGTCTTCGTCGGCCTCTTCCTTGGCCGGCTGGCCGCTGGCGGGGCTGATGTCGAAGGCGATCTTGCCGTCCTTCAGCTCCACCTTGACGTGGCCGCCGCGGGTCAGGCGGCCGAACAGGATGTCATCGGCCAGGGGCTTCTTGATGTTTTCCTGAATGACACGGGCCAGCGGACGCGCGCCATACAGTTCGTCAAAGCCGTTCTTGGCCAGCCAGTCGGCCGCGTCGTCGGTCAGCTCGATCGTGATGTTGCGGTCGGCCAACTGGGCCTCCAGCTGCAGCACGAACTTGGTCACCACCATGCGGATGGTCTCGGCGGCCAGGGGCTTGAAGGCCACGATGGCGTCGAGGCGGTTGCGGAACTCCGGCGCGAACAGGCGCTGGATGGCCTTGTCATCCTCGCCCTCGACCTTGCCGCGCCCGAAGCCGATCGAGGCCCGGGCGTTGTCGGCCGCGCCCGCGTTCGTCGTCATGATCAGGACGACGTTGCGGAAATCGACCTTCTTGCCGATGGCGTCGGTCAGGATGCCGTTGTCCATCACCTGCAGCAGGATGTTGTAGACGTCCGGGTGGGCCTTCTCGATCTCGTCCAGCAGGACGACGGCGTGGGGATGCTGGTCCACCGCGTCGGTCAGCAAGCCACCCTGGTCATGGCCGACATAGCCCGGAGGCGCGCCGATCAGCCGGCTGACGGTATGGCGCTCCATGTATTCGCTCATGTCGAAGCGGAGCATCTCGATGCCGAGGGTGGAGGCGAGCTGTTTGGCCACCTCGGTCTTGCCGACGCCGGTGGGGCCGCTGAACAGGAAGGCCCCGATCGGCTTCTGAGGGTCGCGCAGGCCGGCGCGGGCCAGTTTCATGGCCGAGGCGACCTGGTCGATCGCCTGTTCCTGGCCGAACACGGCGCGGGTCAGGTCGGACTGGAGCGAGCGCAGGCCCTCGGTGTCGGACTTGGACACCGATTTCGGTGGGATGCGAGCCATCTTGGCGATGACGGCCTCGACCTCCTTCTGGCCGATGACCTTCTTGCGGCGCGATTCCGGCAGCAGCATCTGCGACGCCCCCGCCTCGTCGATCACGTCGATCGCCTTGTCCGGCAATTTGCGGTCGGCCATGTAGCGGGCCGACAGCTCGACCGCCGAGCGGATCGCGGCCTCGGTGTAGCGCAGCTTGTGGTGACCCTCGTAGGAGCTCTTGAGCCCCTTCAGGATCTTCACCGAGTCGTCGATCGTCGGCTCGTTGACGTCGATCTTCTGGAACCGCCGGACCAGGGCGCGGTCCTTCTCGAAATGCTGACGATATTCCTTGTAGGTCGTCGAGCCCATGCAGCGCAGGGTGCCCGAGGCCAGGGCCGGCTTCAGCAGGTTGGACGCATCCATCGCCCCGCCGCTGGTCGCGCCGGCACCGATCACCGTATGAATTTCGTCGATGAACAGGATGGCGTTCTCGTGCGTCTCCAACTCCTTGACGACCTGTTTCAGCCGCTCCTCGAAGTCGCCGCGATACCGCGTCCCGGCCAGCAGCGCCCCCATGTCGAGACTGTAGATGGTCGCGCCTTCCAGCACGGCCGGAACCTCGTGATTGACGATCTTTCGGGCCAGGCCTTCGGCGATCGCGGTCTTGCCAACGCCCGGTTCGCCGACCAGCAGGGGGTTGTTCTTGGTCCGGCGGCACAGGATCTGGATCGAGCGGTCGACCTCGGCCTGGCGACCGATCAGGGGGTCGATCTTGCCCTTGCGCGACTTCTCGTTGAGGTCGACGCAATAGGCCTCCAGCGCCTCGCCGCCCTGTTTGACGGTGGCGGCCTCCTCGGCGTCTTCCGGCGACGCGCCCTTGGCCGGCTTGGTGTCGGACGCGCCGGCCTTCTTGGCGATGCCGTGGGCGATGAAATTGACCGCGTCATAGCGGGTCATGTCCTGCTCCTGCAGGAAGTACGCCGCGTGGCTCTCGCGCTCGCTGAAGATGGCGACCAGGACATTGGCGCCGGACACCTCCTCGCGGCCCGAGGACTGGACGTGGATCACGGCGCGCTGGATCACGCGCTGGAAGCCGGCGGTGGGCTTGGCGTCCTCGCCGTCGGAGGTGGCGAGCGCGGCCAGGTCGGTGTCAACGTACAGGGTCAGCGCCGTCTTCAGCGCGACCAGTTCGACGTTGCAGGCCTTCATCACATTGGCCGCGTCTGGGTCGTCGATCAGGGCCAGAAGCAGGTGTTCCAGGGTGGCGTATTCATGCCGGCGCTCGTTCGCATAGTGGACGGCGCGGTGCAGGGTCTCTTCGAGAGGGCGGGAAAACGAGGGCATTGGGAGGTTCCTCTCAGTCCTTTTCCATCGTGCATTGCAGCGGGTGCTGGTGACGCCTGGCCGTCTCGACCACCTGGGCGACCTTGGTTTCGGCCACCTCATAGGTAAAGACGCCACAGACCCCGACACCATGCTGATGCACATGCAGCATGATGCGAGTCGCGTCCTCGCGGCTCTTCTGAAAGAACCGCTCCAGCACATAGACGACGAATTCCATCGGCGTGTAGTCGTCGTTCAGGATCAGCACCCGATACAGCGAGGGCTTGGCCAGTTTTGGCTTTGTCTCTGTGATCGTGGCGGAGCCGGAGCCCTGACCCTGACGTTCACCTGGCCGATTCGGTGGCATTCGTTGTCCGTGTTGGGGAAGTGATGGACAGATAGGAACTGTCCGCCGGTTTGCCACCGCCGTCCAGTGACATGATGGTTAGGCCTCACCCCGGTTCCGCTCATCCCGGCGAATGCCGGAACCCAGATCAAGAATACCGGCGGCAGGCATGGGGCCACCGTTTCGCTGGTCAAGCGTCACGGCAATTGCATCTGGGTCCCGGCATTCGCCGGGATGAGCGGAGAGTGACGGTTACTCCGCCCAGCGTGGCTTGCGCTTGTCCAGGAAGGCGCGGACGCCTTCCTGCCCTTCATCCGACACGCGGGCGCGGGCGATGCGGCGGGCGGTGTCATCCATCAGGCCGCCGTCGATCTTGTGGCCCGCGACATCGTGGACCAGCCGCTTGGCCTCGCCCATCGCGCCGGGCGCATTAGCACGCAGGCGGGTGGTCAGGGTCTTGATGAAGCCGTCGATGGCCCCGGCGTCGGGCAGGACCGCATCGACCAGGCCGATCTCGGCCGCATGGTCGGCGTCGAACACATCTGCCGTCAGGAACAGCGCCCGCGCCCGGCGCGCACCGACAGCCTCGATCACATACGGCGCGATCGTCGCCGGGATCAGGCCCAGCTTGACCTCGCTAAAGGCGAATTTCGCGCCCTTGACCGCCACGGCCATGTCGCAGGCGGCGACGATGCCCGCCCCGCCGCCCATGGCCGCGCCCTCGACGATGGCGACGGTCAGGGCCGGGATGTCGTGCAGCGCTTTCAGCATCTTCGCCAGACCCAGAGCGTCGTCTCGGTTGTCGGCCTCGCTCCAGCCGGCGGCGTCGGCCATCCAGCCCAGGTCCGCGCCCGCGCAGAACGTCCCGCCCGCGCCGCGCACGAACACGACCCGCACATGGTCGGCACCGTGCAGGGTCTCGAACGCCTCATGCAGGGCGGCGATGGTGGCGGCGTCGAAGGCGTTGCGCTTCTGCGGCCGGTTGATGGTGACGAACACCGCACCCTCGGCAGTCGAGTCGATGCGGACCAGGCCGTCGTCCGGCTCGGGCAGCGGATCGACCGACAGCGGATGGGCGATGGCGTTCATCTCGGCCGCCTCGGCATCAGTGATGTCGAGGGCTTCGGTGTCGCGGGGGTCGGTCATCGGTAATCCTCTCAAGCCTGATCCTGTAACGCGCCAGTCGCCGGAGCGTACCGCGCCCGCCGCGCGATCCGCACGAACCGTCCTGTCAGCAGGGTCGAGGAGGCCAGGCTGGCGATGATCACCGCCCAGACCAGACCGTCCACCCCGATCCGGTGCGCCAGAAACCACCCCAGCGGCATCATCACCGCGCCATAGGCCACGAAATGCAGGATCGTCGGCCACCAGACGTCGCCCGCCGCCCGGTTGGCCTGGGCCGCCACGACCTGAATGCCGTCGGCGACGAAGAACAAGGTCGCCAGCACCAGGGCCGGCGCGGCGATGGCCAGCAGCGCCGGATCGCGATTATAGGCCGCGACCAGCCAGGACGCCGTCGGCCAGACGATCACGGCGATGGCCAGGGTGATGGCCGTCACCACCCCGATCCCGACCAGGCCGGCGCGCAGTACGGCCCGCGGATCTCTGGCTCCATACGCCCCCCCGACCAGCACGGCGGTGGCCGACGACAGACCCATCGGCACCATGAAGACGATGGCCGAGATGTTCAGCACCACGGCCCAGGCCGCCGTCTCGGCCGCGCCGAGCTGGCCGGCGATCAGGGTCATGAGGCCGAACGCCGAGACCTCGATGAAATACGACGACCCGGCCCCCGCCCCGATCTTGATCTGCGCGCGGGCGGCCGTGGGATCGCGCTTCGGCTTGGCGAACACGCCCAGCGCCCGCGCCTCGGGCAGCTTCAGGATGAACCAGACCAGGAACACCGCCAGCGCCAGCCGCGCCCCGAACGTCGCCCAGGCCGAGGCCTCGGCCCCGGCCAGGCCGATGCCGAACAGATCAGGCACCAGCAGCAGGTTCAGACCCAGATTGACGGCGTTGGCCACCCACATGGCGACCATGCCGGGCTTGGGTCGGCCAATGGCCTCCAGAAAGAACTGCGCCGCGACGCTGACCAGATAGGCCGGCATCGACAGGGCGAAAACGATCAGCGCCGGTGACGCGCCCTCGGCCAAGCCGTCCTCCAGCCCCATCCGCGACAGCCCCCCCGGGCCCAGGATGATCAGGGCGACCATCGAAACGCCGCCGATCTGCAGCCCATAGACTAGCCCCCGTCTCAGCACCGCGCCGGCCTCGGCGCGTCGCCCCTCTCCGATCAGGCGCGCAGTCATGACCTGCACGCCCATCAGCAGACCGACCGCCGTGGTCACGATCACCGCCGTCGGCGTCCAGGCCAGGGAGTGATAGGCGAGTTCCAGGCTGGAATAGTTGCCGACCACGATGGCGTCGGTCAGCCCCATGGTCATGATCCCGATCCGCGCCAGAATCACCGGCCAGGCCAGGGCCAGTAGGTCGCGCGTCGTTCTTTGAGTGTCGGGGCTGAGCATTGGGGGCTGAGGATGGGCGAAGGCGGGATGGGGGCTTGGGGCTTAGGGACTGGGGGGCTTTGGAGCAATGCCGCGAGGCGCGTTTCGCTTTCCCAACCCCGAGGCCCCATTCCCCATTCCCTCTGCTAACCTTCCCTCATGACCGAATCCCTCGGCCGATGCGCCTGGTGCGGCAGCGACCCGCTGTACGTCGCCTATCACGACACCGAATGGGGCGTGCCGGAGCGCGATGCGCGGGCGCTGTGGGAAAAGCTGGTGCTGGACGGGTTCCAGGCGGGGCTGGCCTGGATCACCATCCTGAGGAAACGCGAGAGCCTGCGCGCGGCCTTCGACGGCTTCGATCCCGAGATCGTGGCCCGTTACGACGACGCCGACCGGACGCGGCTGCTGGCCGATCCCGGCATCATCCGGTCGCGGGCCAAGATCGACAGCGCGATCCGGGGTGCGAAGGTCTGGCTGGAGATGCGGGATGCGGGCGAGGATTTTTCCGCCTGGCTGTGGGGCTTCGTGGGCGACCGGCCGATCCAGAACCGGCCGGCGACGATGGCTGACGTGCCGACCCAGACCGCGGAATCGGTCGCCATGGCCAAGGCGTTAAAGGCGCGCGGCTTCGGCTTCTGCGGACCGGTGATCGTCTACGCCTTCATGCAGGCGACCGGCATGGTCAACGATCACGTCCTCACCTGCTTCCGATGCGACGAGGTCCGTGCGATGGACCGGCCATGACGGCGCGACTCACGCCCAAACCTGCCCCTGCACGGCCCTTTCCGACGCTCGCCCTGGAAGCCGTGGCCCAAGCCGCCAGCGGCGGACAGCCGGTCTGCGGCGTGGACGAGGCCGGGCGCGGGCCGTGGGCCGGGCCGGTTTCGGCGGCGGCGGTGATCCTCGACCCCGCGCGTCTCCCGGACGGCATCGATGACTCCAAGGCCCTGACCGCCGCGCGCCGCGAAGAGCTGGAGATCGCGATCAAGACCCACGCCGTCACCTGGGCCGTCGGCTTCGCATCGGTGGAGGAGATCGACCGCCTCAACATCCTGCACGCCACCGGCCTGGCCATGTGCCGGGCCATCGAGGGGCTGGCGATCCAGCCGGCCTTGGCCCTGGTCGATGGCAACTACCGCTTCAAGCTGCCGTGCGACGTCACGACCGTGGTCGGCGGCGACGGGCTGTCGCTGTCGATCGCGGCGGCCTCCATCCTGGCAAAGACGGCGCGGGACCGGCTGATGACCGAACTGGACGGCCAATACCCCGGCTATGGCTTCGCCGGGCACAAGGGCTATCACGCCCCGACCCATGTCGCGGCGCTGGAGCGGCTGGGCCCCTGTCCGGCCCATCGGATGACCTGGGCCCCGATCCGCGCCCTGCTGGCGCCGGCCGCCGAATGACCGCGCGGGATCTGGACGGCTGGACCGTCGTGTTCGACCTGGACGGAACGCTGGTCGATTCGGCGCCGGACCTGATCGGCACGCTGAATCGCTTGTTGGCCATCGAGGGCCATCCGCCGGTGCCCCTGTCCTCGGCGCGGCATCTGGTCGGCCACGGCGCGCGGGCCCTGTTGCGGCACGGTTTCGCCGAGGCTGGAGCGGTGTGGGACGAGGACGGCGACCCCGGGCTGTTCGATCGCTTTATCGCCGACTACCGGGCCTATATCGCCGACCAGTCGCGACCGTTCGAGGACGTAGTCGAAACGCTGCACGCCCTGGCCGCGCGTGGTGCCGTTCTGTGCGTCGCCACCAACAAGCGCACCGACCTGGCCGAGGCCCTGGTCTCGGCGCTGGACCTGACCCCGCATTTCAGGGTCGTCGCCGGGCCGGATCGGGTCTCGGCGCGCAAACCCGATGCGGCGCATATCCTGGACACCGTGAACCTGGTCGGAGGTGATCCCGCGCGCACGATCATGGTCGGCGACGCCTCGACCGACACCGGCAGCGCCCAGGCCGCGGGCGTGCCCTGTGTGGTCTGTTCGTTCGGCTACAACGATCTGCCGCTGGACCGGATCGGCGGCGACCTCGTGATCGACAGGTTCGGCCACCTGTCGCACGCGGTCGACGACCTGGTCGGACGATCAGGGGCGGTCGCGGACCTCCGGCGCGACGCCGTCGGCATCTGACGGCTTGCCACGGGGCGGGGCGCAAGCTATGTCCCCGCCTCCCCGATTGATGGATGCGTAGCTCAGCGGGAGAGCACCTCGTTCACACCGAGGGGGTCACAGGTTCAATCCCTGTCGCATCCACCATTTCGCCGTTATCTCTTCCTACAGGCCGCCGTCCGCCGCTCCCGCGCCGACCGTTCGCGCGCCCCCGCTCAAGCAGGCCGAAGGCCGTTAGCGCCTGAAACCTGCTATTGGACCGACCCATGCCCTTCCCCGCCAGTCATCCCGCGCTCGACCGCGCCCTGTCCGAACGCGGCTATGCCGAGCCAACCCCGGTGCAACAGGCCGTGCTTGAGGCCGAGGAGGGGCGCGACCTGCTGGTCTCGGCCCAGACCGGGTCGGGCAAGACCGTGGCCTTCGGACTGGCCCTGGCGACGACCCTGCTGGGCGAGGCCGAGCGGTTCGCCGACAATGCCGAGCCGCTGGCGCTGATCATCGCGCCGACGCGGGAACTGGCGCTGCAGGTGTCCAAGGAGTTGGAGTGGCTGTACGCCCAGACCGGGGCGCGGATCGCCACCTGCGTCGGCGGCATGGACCCGCGGACCGAGCGGCGGGCGCTGGACCGGGGCGCGGCCATCGTGGTCGGGACGCCGGGGCGGCTGCGCGACCACCTGCAGCGCGATGGGCTCGACCTGTCGAAGCTGAAGGCCGTCGTGCTCGACGAGGCCGACGAGATGCTGGACATGGGCTTTTCCGAAGACCTGACCTTCATCCTGGACGCCGCCCCGGCCGAGCGCCGGACGCTGCTGTTCTCGGCCACGATCGCGCGCGAGATCGCTCAGCTGGCCAAGACCTATCAGACCGACGCCATCCGCATCGACACCACGTCCAAGAACGTGGCCCACGGCGACATCGAATACCGCGCCATCCGCGTGGCCCCGCACGAGGTCGAGCATGGGGTGGTCAATGTGCTGCGCTATTTCGAGAGCCCCGGCGCCCTGGTGTTCGCGAACACGCGCGAGCGGGTGAAGCATCTGACCGCGTCTTTGCGCGAGCGGGGGTTCTCGGTCGTCGGCCTGTCGGGGGAACTGACTCAGTCGCTGCGGTCCGAGGCGCTTCAGGCCCTACGCGACGGTCATGCGCGGGTGTGTGTGGCGACCGACGTGGCGGCGCGGGGGCTGGACCTGCCGGACCTGGGCCTGGTCATCCATGCCGAGATTCCGGTCAACAAGGCGACGCTGCTGCACCGTTCGGGCCGCACCGGCCGGGCCGGCAAGAAGGGCGTGTCCGTCCTGATGGTCAGCCACACGCGGCGGCGCAAGGTCGAACTGATGCTGCAGTCGGCCGCGATCAAGGCCGAATGGGCCGGGCCGCCGTCCGCCGACGAAATCCGCGCCAAGGACCAGGAGCGGATGCTGACCGACCCGGTGCTGATGGCGCCGGCCGACGAGGATGCGATCGCGATGGGCCGGCAGTTGCTGGAGCGGACCTCGCCCGAGCATGTCGCTGCTGCCCTGATCCGCCTCTATCGCCAGAAGCTGCCGCCGCCCGAGGACGTGCAGGACGACGAGCGGATGAAGCGGGCCCAGTCCAGCGGCGTCAACGAGCGCGGCCAGAAGGACGGCCCCTTGGTCGATTTCGCGCGCGGCGGGGCGATGAGCTGGTTCCGGGTCAATATCGGCCGCGACAAGAACGCCGATCCGAAATGGCTGCTGCCGCTGATCTGCCGGCTGGGCCATGTGACCAAGCGCGACGTCGGCTCGATCAAGATCTTCGACCGCGAGACCAAGTTCGAGATCACCCAGGACGCCGAGGCCAAATTCCGCGCCGCCCTGGCCCAGCCCAACGACGAGGGCGTGACGATCCAGGACGCCGTGGCCCCGGCGCCGGGTGAGAAGTCGCTGCGCAAATGGGACAACCCGGCTGATGAGCGGCCGCCGCGCGGCGACAAGCCGTTCCGCAAGCCGCGCGTGGAAGGCGCGCCGTCCAAGAAGCCCTGGACGCCTCGGCCGGATGCCGCCGCCTCGGCCGCCTCCGACGCCGCGCCGGCCAAGACCAAATGGGTCAAGCGCACGCCGGACGGCCCGGTGCCGGAAGGCAAGAAGCCCTGGGTCGCCAAGCCGAAGGGCGACAAGAAGCCATGGGTGCCGCGCGCCGAGGGTGCCAAGTCCGCCGGTGATCGCCCCTGGACCGGGAAACCGAAGCCCGGGGGCAAGCCGTTCAAGGCCAAACCCAAGCGCGTCTGAGCTGGACCTCCCCTCCGCTCATCCCGGCGAAAGCCGGGATCCAGTCCTTTGGGCGATGGGAAGTTTGCCGGGGCTCCGCTACCGCATCCCAGCCATTCGTGCCTCGCAAAAGCACTGGGTTCGGGCTTTCGCCGGGATGAGCGGGAGGATTGAATGCCGAGGGCCAAGCTCAGCTTCCGGATTTGCACCGCGGCTGTAACCCTTTACGCTGACCGCAAAAGACGCGCTTAAAGGGCAGGAAATCGTATGGCGGACGTCCGGCTGACCGGCGTGACCAAGAATTTCGGCACGACCGAGGTTCTGAAGGGCATCGATCTGGAGATCGCCGACGGCGAGTTCGTCGTGTTCGTGGGGCCGTCGGGCTGTGGCAAGTCCACATTGCTGCGGACCATCGCCGGACTGGAAGAGGCCACATCGGGCGAGATCGCCATCGACGGGAAACGCGTCAACGACCTGTCGCCGTCGGACCGGGGCATCGCCATGGTGTTCCAGTCCTATGCTCTGTACCCGCACATGTCCGTGTACGAAAACATGGCCTTCGGGCTGAAACTCGCCAAGGCGGACAAGGCCGAGATCGACCGCCGGGTTCGCGGCGCTGCCGAGACCCTGAACATCACCGACTATCTGGATCGCAAGCCCAAGGCCCTGTCCGGCGGCCAGCGCCAGCGCGTCGCCATCGGCCGCGCCATCGTGCGCGAGCCCCAGGTCTTCCTGTTCGACGAGCCCCTGTCGAACCTGGACGCCGCTTTGCGGGTGCGGATGCGCTACGAATTCGCCGGGCTGCACGACCGGTTGAAGACGACCATGATCTATGTCACCCATGACCAGGTCGAGGCCATGACCCTCGCCGATCGGATCGTCGTGCTGAACGGCGGAGTGATCGAACAGGTCGGGGCGCCGATGGACCTGTACGAACACCCCACCAACCTGTTCGTGGCCGAGTTCATCGGCAGCCCCAAGATGAACCTCATCCCCGCCACCCTGGTCTCGGCCGGCGAGCGCGGATCGGTGATCCAGACCGAACAGGGCGAGCGGCTGACTGTGTGGGTCGATGCCCGCAGCGCGCAGCCCGGCGATACCGTGACGCTGGGCGTGCGCCCCGAGCACATGACGCTGGACGGCACGGCCAATCAGATCACGACCCGAGCCGCCTTCGTCGAGACCCTGGGCCACGCCACCTATGCCTATGTCTCGCGCCACGGTCAGGACGAGACCCTGACGGTCCAGCTGTCGGGCGACATCCGCCCGGCGAACGGCGCGACCCTGTCGCTGCATGTGCCGCCGGACCGGGGCTATCTGTTCGCGGCGGACGACACGGCCTTCCCGCGCCGGTCGCGCTAAGCTCAATCGACATCAACACTTGTCATCCCGGCCGCAGCGGAGCGGCGAGCCGGGACGACGAGCGTTCATCTCCAGCCTCCCGGAAGGCGCGAAGCGGCTGTCCGGGAGACGATCGAACATGATCCGGCTGTCCCCCGGATAATCGCCGGCGCGATTTCCGGGAGCGAGCGTGGTCGCTGTTCACCGTCCCGGCTCTCCGCTTCGCTGCGGCCGGGATGACAAGTTCACGAGGGCTCTGGACGTCGAAGGGTTCTACGCCAGCACCGCCAGCACCGCCTCGGCAGCGATGTCCGATGGATCGCGCCCGTCCCGGCCCATGAGGTCGAGCGCCGCCGTCTGGCGCGCGGACTGCTCCGCCCGGGCTTGGGGATCGTCGAGCAGCCGCTCGACTTCCTCGACGAACCGGTCCGGCGTTGCGTCCGACTGGATCAGCTCGCGAGCGATTTCCGCGTCTGCCGCGTGGTTGAACAGGGTCGCGTACTTGCCGGTGAAGAACGGCTTCATGATCGCATAGCTGACCGGCGCGAACCGATAGCCGATGACCATCGGCACACCCGCCAGGGCCAGTTCCGTCGATACCGTGCCCGAAGTCGCGATGGCCAAAGTCGCGGCCTTCATGGCAGCGTACTTGTCCGCCTCGTTCACCAGATGCGCACGGAACGGCCAGCGCTCGACCCGATCGGAGACATCCCTGGCCACCGTACCGGCCGCCACCACGGCGACGGCCAGATCGGGCCGCTCTGCCGTCAGCCGCGCCGCCGCCTGCTCATAGACCGGCGTCATCAGCCGGATCTCGCTGGGCCGGCTGCCGGGCAGGATCAGCAACAGGGGCTGGTCGATCGTCAGGTTCCGGCGCGCGCGGAACTGCTCCGGGTCCGCGCCGCCCATGTCGATGTGCAGGGCCTGCGATCCGACGACCGTGGTCGGCAGCCCCTCCCTCTCGAACCAGGGCGCATCGAAGCTGTAAAGCGCCAGCAGGTGATCGACGGCGTTTGCCAACGTCTTCGCCCGCCCCGGCCGCGAGGCCCACACCTGCGGCCCCACGTATTTGATCAGCTTGACGTCCGGCAACACTTCCCGGATTGCCTTGGCGACGCGGATCGTGAAGCCCCAGCTGTCGATCAGCACGACCGCATCGGGCCGCTCGTGCCGGGCCAGGGCCACGGTATCGGCGACGCGCGCCTTGACCCGGCCATAGGCGCGCAGACCCTCCAGCCAGCCCAGGATCGACAGTTCGGCGATGTCGAACGGGCTGACGATACCCTGTTCGGCCATGCGCGGGCCGCCGACGCCGGCGAATGTCACGTCGGGCCAGCGGGCCTTGAGCGCCTTGGCCAGACCGGCCCCCAGGGCGTCGCCGGAGGCCTCGGCGGCGACCAGCATGATCTTCACGGGCGGTCCTCGCCCCAGACGAACAGGCCCAGCCGGTCCGCCGTCTCGATGATCGCCGCGCGGTCGATCAGGATCAGCCGTCCGGCGATCCCGCCGATGCCCGCCAGACCGGCCGCCGCCGCCATCTCGACCGTGCGGGTGCCGATCACCGGCATGTCCACGCGCAGGTCCTGGATCGGTTTGGGGGCCTTGCCGAGGGCGCCATTGGGCGCCTTGGCGGAACCGCGCAGATCGTCGGGCAGGCCCGCGACCCGGCTCAGCATGGCGTCGGTCCCCTCCTGGGCCTCGACCGCCAGGACCAGGCCGTAGCACACGACGGCCCCTTGGCCGATATCCAGTTCCCCAGCTTTTTCCGCGACGTGAAGGGCTTTCTTCAGATCAGACAGCTGTTCCGCATCCGGCTCAACCCTGCCGAGCGGCCCACCCGGCAGGGTCTCGCCGCCCAGAATGTCGTCGGCCCCCTCGACGGCATAGCCTTCCGCCTCGAACACCGACAGGATCTTGCGCAGCAGGGCGTCGTCGCCGCGCGTCGCCGCCGCGACGATGCCGGGCAGGACGGACGCGCCCTTCAGGTCGGGCTTCAGGGCCTTGAAATCCGGGCGGTTCACGGTTCCGGCCAGACACACGGCCTCGCAACCCTCGCGCTTCAGTGCCTTCAGGATGCCGCCGATCTCGGCCATGCCGAAGGTCGTGCCCGGCCACCGCTCCAGATGGGCGTCGGCGAAGCCCGCCAGCCGAACCACGAACACCGCCCGCCCCTCGGCCTCGCAGCGCCGCGCGATGGCGTGGGGCAGATCGCCCCCGCCGGCGATCAGGCCGAGCTTGGGTGAGGTGCCGCTCATTCGCCCGGCAGACAGAGCGGACGGCGGGCATCCTCGCGGACGAAGGCGACGATCTGCATGATTTCGGGCAGGTCGGCATAAGCGCGTTCGACGCGATCCAGCCGGTCGGCGAACACGCCGTCGCCCTCGAACAGGTCGCGATAGGCGGCCAGCAGGCGCCGGATCGCGTCCTTGCCATACCCCTTGCGCTTCAGGCCGATCAGGTTCAGCCCGTGCAGCCGCGCGTGATTGCCCCAGGCCGAACCATGGGGGACCACGTCGCGCGTCACCGCCGCCAGGCCGCCGACGATGGCCCCCTGCCCCACCCGCCCGTTCTGATGAACGGCGCACAGTCCGCCCAGGAACACCCTGTCGCCGATCCGCGCGTGGCCCCCGAGCGTCGCCGAATTGGCCATCACCACATGATCGCCGACGACCGCGTCATGGCCGACATGGGCCCCGGTCATGAACAGGCCGTGCGAGCCGACCCGCGTCACGCCCGCCCCCTGGGGCGTGCCCCGGTTGAAAGTGCAGTGCTCGCGGATCAGGTTGTCCGTGCCGATCTCCAGCCGCACGGGTTCGCCCTTGTAGCCGCCGTGCTGGGGGTCGCCGCCGATCACGGCGAACGGGTAGATCACGGTACGCGCGCCGACGGTCGTATCCTGCTGGACGACGACGTGGCTGACCAGATGCACGTCCTCCCCCAGGGTGACGCCCGGCCCGACGGTGCACCACGGCCCGATGACCAGGCCCTCGCCCAGGGTCGCCGACGGATCGACGATGGCCGTCGGGTGAACGGTCATGTGGCCGGCTGGTCCACGGTGACCACCATGGCCATGAACTCGGCCTCGGCCGCCAGCTTGTCGTCGATATAGGTCTCGCCCCGGAACTTGTAGGCGTCGCCGCGCGCCCGGGTCACCTTGACCTCCATCCGCAGCTGGTCGCCCGGCCGCGCCGGTTTGCGGAACCGCACCCCGTCGATCGACATGAACATGATGACCTTGTCGGCCACCGCCACATCCATGGTCTTGGACATCAACAGCGCCCCGGTCTGGGCCATGGCCTCGACGATCAGGACGCCCGGCATCACCGGATCGATCGGGAAATGACCGGGGAAGAAAGGCTCGTTGTGGCTGACGTTCTTGATGCCGACGATCGAGGTCGCGGGCACGAAGGCTTCGGCCTTGTCCACCAGAAGGAAGGGATAGCGGTGCGGCAGACGCCGCATCACCTCGGCATAGTCGATGCGGATATCGTCCGTGGTCGTCGGTTCAGTCACGCCCTTCACCCTTCTTGCGTGTCGTCTGTCTGGCAAGCCAGACGGTCTCGCGCAAGAACTGGCGGATCGGCTTGGCGGGATAACCGGACCAGGTCTCGCCCGCCGGGATGTCGGCCAGCACCCCGGCACCCGCCGCGACGCGAGCGCCCTCGCCGATGGTGATGTGGTCGCCGATGCCGGCCTTGCCGCCGAACATGACGTTGTCGCCGACGGTGACCGAGCCGGAAATGCCCGTGTGGGCGGCGATCAGGGCATTGCGTCCGATCACGCAGTTGTGGCCGATCATGACCAGATTATCGATCTTGGAATTCTCGCCGACGACGGTGTCGTCATAGGCGCCCCGGTCGATGCAGCTGTTGGCGCCGACCGTGACGCTGTCCTGCAGGATGGCTCGCCCGAGTTGCGGCACATCGACCGGGCCGCCGGCCGAACCCGCCGCGCCGAACCCGGCCTCGCCGATCCGCGCGCCGCTCAGCAGTTTCACCTGGTCGCCGATCAGGGCGCACAGGACGGTGACATTGGGACCGATCACACAATCCCGGCCGATCTGGACGCCCGGGCCGATCACGCTATTGGCGCCGATACGCGTGCCGCGCCCGATCAGGGCCCCCTCGCCCACGACGGCACCGGGTTCGAAGACCACGGTCTCGTCCTCGACGACCGAGGCCCGGTCGGCCGCGCGATCAAGAGACCGCAGCCGATGCAGGCGCAGGGACGCGCGGGCCCAGGCCGCCTGGGGTTCGCGGCTGACGATCACGGCGGCCTCGGCCGGGGCCTCCTGGGCCTGGGCCGGATGGATGATCACGGCACCGGCTCGGGTCTCGCGCAGGGCCTGGAGGAATTTGCGGTCGCCCAGAAACGCGATCGCGCCCCCGTCCGCCGAGGACAGGGGCGCGACCTTGTCGATGACCCGGTCGCCGCCCCGGACGACCTCCCCCCCGATGGCCGCGGCCAGGTCGGCCACGGTCAGGGGCGGCAGGGCCAGAAAGAAGCGGACGTCAGGCATGGCCGGGCCCGCTTGCGAACGCTTACTGAGCCGCCGGCTGCTGCACCGGAACGGTCAGGCGGTTGAAGCTCAGCGTCGGCAGGTTGGTGTTCAGGCGCTGGATGACGACGTCGGTCACGTCCATGGCCGGGTTGACGATGAACACGCTCTCGCGATCGACCATGATGCCGCAGCCGCGCTCCTGATAGACGGCGACCAGGATCGGCTCGATCGCTTCCGAAATCAGGCGACGCTGTTCCGACAGGGTGTAGCGCAGCTCGTTCTCGCGGGTCTGTTCCAGCTGCTGGGCTTCCTGCACACGGGTCTGCAGGGCCTGGCGGTCGGCGTCGGTGACGTTGGCTCCGGCGGCCTGCAGGCGCTGGACTTCCGACTGGATCGTCGAGCCGTAGGGCTGCAGTTCGCCCTGAACTTCCTGGGCCAGCTGTTCCATGCGCGTCTGCACGGCCTGGCCGACCGTCGACTGGGCCAGGGCGCGCTGGTTGAAATATACGCAGACGCCGGGAATGTTCGGGCCCGGGTTCTGGGGGCCTTGCGACTGGGCCTGGGCGGTCGTGGCGGTCAGGGCGACGAGAGCCGCCGTGGTGAGTGCGAACAGTTTCATGTCAAAGCCTTCTGCGGTCGAACGTGACCGGGGTTAGAACTGGGTCGAGGTCGAGAAGCGGAAGCCCTCGGTCCGGTCGTAGTCTTCCTTGGACAGGATCTTGGAGAAGTCAAAGCGGATCGGGCCCATCGGCGACCGCCAGTGGACGCTGAGGCCCGCCGAAGCGCGCAGAGACATGTCGTCCACGATCTGCGTATCCACGATGCCCTGATCGGTCAGTGTGTAGCGGTCGTCCAATACGCCGACCGTGCCGACGTCGGCGAACAGGGACGTGCGGATGCCGTACTGTTCCGGCAGGCCGTTGGGCACCGTCAGCTCCGCGCTGCCGATGGCGTAGAAATTGCCGCCCAGTGCGTCATTGGTCCGCAAGTCGCGCGGCCCCATGCCGGCGGTTTCGAACCCGCGGAAGGTGTTTCCGCCCTTGAAGAAGCGGTCGTTGATGCGGACGGCGTCGCCGTTCCAGCCCGTGACATAGCCGGCCGAGCCAGAGACGCTGACGATCCAATTCGGCGTCAAGCCATAGTACCAGGTGCCGTCCACCTCGGTCTTCAGATAGTTGACGTCGCCGCCGATGCCGGCGAGGTCCTGACGGAGGCTGGCGGTGAAACCGCGCGTCGCCCGAACCGGATCATTGCGGCGATCCAGCCCCAGGGTATAGCCGGCCGAGGAGTTGAGCGACGATCCAACCTGCTCACACAGCGCCCTCGACCCGGCGCCGCCGGTGTCGCAGTAGCCTTGCGGCACTACGATCTCGTCGTCGCGCAGGAAGTAGCGCAGCTGCAGCGACGAGTACCCGTTCAGCGGATAGCCGAGGCGCAGGCCTCCGCCCGTGGTGCGGTAGTCGAACGACGATTCTTCCTGGAAGTCGTAGCGCGAGTGGAACAGGTCGAAGCCAGCCCGCACGTCGCGACCCAGGAAACGCGGCTCGGTGAAGCGGAAGTCGATCTGCTGGCGCAACGACCCCCAGTCGACACGGGCGACCACCGTCTGACCACGGCCGCGGAAGTTACGCTGGGAGATGCCCAGGTTGACCACGAAGGATTCGACCGAGCTGAAGCCGGCGCCGACCGACAGCTCGCCGGTGGCCTGTTCAGTGACGTTGACGTTGACCACCGTGCGGTCCGGGGCGCTGCCGCGCGTCTCCTCGATCGTCACATCCTCGAAAAAGCCCAGCGCCCGCAGATTGTTGCGCGACCGTTCCACCAGGGTGCGGTTGAAGGCGTCGCCCTCCTGCAGCATCAGTTCGCGGCGGATGACCGGATCGATGGTCTGGGTGTTGCCGACGACGTTGATCCGCTCGACGTAGACGCGCTGGCCCTCGCTGACGTTGAAGGTCACGTCGACGAGGTTGGTCTCCGGATTGGCGCGGTAGGTCGGATTGATGTCGACGAAGGCATAGCCCGCCGATCCCGCGGCAAAGGTCAGGGCGTCGACCGAGCTTTCGATCTTGTCGCTTTCGTAAAGATCGCCCGACTTGATCGGCAGCAGCAGCTCCAGGAAGTCGGCGTTCAGGCGGTCGTTCTCGGTGACGACGGTGATCTCGCCGAAATTATAGCGGTCCCCCTCGTCCACGGTGATGGTCAGGCCGAAGGCGCTGTCGTCCGGCACCAGTTCGGCGACGCCGGAGACGATGCGGAAATCGTAATAGCCGCGGTTGGTGTAGAAGGTGCGCAACTGTTCGCGGTCGTAGTCCAGCCGGTTGGGATCGTAGTTGTCGTTGGTGCTGAACAGGCGGAACCAGCGCGTCTGTTTGGTCACCATGACTTCGCGCAGATCGTTGTCGCTGAAGGCCTGGTTACCCAGGAAGGTGATCTGCTGCAGGCCGGTCTCGGCGCCCTCGTCGATCTCGAAGATGACATCGACGCGGTTCTGTTCCAGCTGCACCAGCTTGGGCGTGACCTCGGCCGAGATGCGGCCGGACAGACGGTACAGTTCGATGATCGCGCCGACGTCCTCCTGGACCTTGGCGCGGGTATAGATGCCGCGCGGCGCGATGGTGACTTCCTCGCGCAGCTTCTCTTCGTTGATGGCGCTGTTGCCCTCGAACACCACCTGGTTGACAATCGGGTTCTCGACGATGCTGACGATCAGGTCGCCGTTGTCCTGCAGCCCGATCTGGACGTTGGCGAACAGTTCGGTGCGGGTCAGGGTGCGCAGGGCGACGTCCAGCACCACGGCATCGACGGTGTCGCCCGGCTGGATCGGTAGATAGGACAGGACGGTGGTCGCATCGATCCGCTGATTGCCCTGCACCAGGATGCGGTTGACCACCCCGCGCTCCGGTGCCGGCGCGGCCTGTTGTTGCTGGCCCAGCTGACCCGTCGCGATGGCCGGAGCCTGAGGTGCCTGGGCGGTCTGGGCCCAGGCGGTGCCGCCAAGACCGGCCGACAGGATCAGGGCCAGGGCACTGCTGGTGACACCGACACGGCCACGCGAACGGGCAAAGGCACTGGATTTCATCATCGTCATTCGGGAAACCGTCGGGGGCTGGCGTCGGCTCACGAGGCGAGCCCGCCGAGGAAATTAAACAGGTTCAACTTCTGCAGGTCGTTCCAGGTCGCGAACAACATCAAAGCCGCCAGCAAAGCAAGTCCGACCCTGTACCCCGCCTCCTGGACATTGGCCGCCACGGGTCGCTTCGCCACCGCTTCATAGGCGTAGAAAACCAGGTGACCCCCGTCCAGGACCGGTATGGGCATCAGGTTGATGAAGCCGATTCCGATCGAAAGTATGGCGGCGAAGCTGGTCAGGGTCAGCAGCAGGTTCAACACGATCGCCGTCGGGTCGGGATTGGCATCCACCGCCGCATTGGTCAGGGCGCCGGAAGCCTTGGCGATGCCGATAGGGCCCGACAGCTGGTCGCCGCTCTCGCGCCCGGTGAAGATGCGGCCCAGATAGGTCAGGGTCGTGCCCAGGATGTCGCCGGTCTGCTCCACCCCCTGGCCCACCGCCTCGATCGGGCTGTAGCGCACGAACCGCGCTTCGGCCGGGGTCGAGGCCAGGGCCAGGCCGATGCGGCCCACGCTGACCCGCCCGGCGATGGGGTCGTTTTCCACGCGGCGTTGCGGCGTGGCCACGATCTGGATGGGCGTGCCGTCCCGCTCGACGGTGAAGCGCACCGGATCGCCGCTAGACAGGGTCACCCTGCGGGTCACTTCCCCCGCGTCCTGGATCGCGCGGCCGTCGATGGCGGTGATCAGATCGCCCGCCTGGAAGCCGGCGGCGGCAGCGGGGGATCCGGGCGACACCTCGGCAACGCGAGCAGGGCGCAGTTCGACGCCGACGATCGAGAACAGCAGGGTGAAGATCAGGATCGCCAGCACGAAATTGGCCGCTGGGCCCGCCGCCACGATCAGCATCCGCTGCCAGACGGGCTTGAAGTGGAAATAGTCCCGCTCGGCCCCGGCGCCGTGTTCGCGCACGATCTCGGCCTTCAGGGCGTCGAGGCCGCGCTTGTCGGGGACGCTGGAGGCGTCCAGGTCGCCGGCGAATTTGACGTAGCCGCCGAGCGGCAGCCAGCCGACGCGCCATTCGATGCCGTTGCGATCGACTCGGCCCAGGATGGCGCGGCCGAAGCCGATGGCGAAACGATCGATCTTCACCTTGAAGGCGCGGGCGGTCCAGAAATGGCCCAGCTCGTGGATGGTGACGATCAGCGTCAGCACCAAGAGAAAGGGCACCACATAGATCAGGATCTGCAGCAGACCGTTCAGCATCGCCTCGTCATCTCCCCCGTCAGGCGCTCAGCCGGTCGCGACCGGCCATCGCCTCGCGCGCCAGATCGCGGGCTCGGCCGTCGATCTCCAGCGCCGTCTCGCACGACGGCGCCCGGTCGGTGTCGAGCCGCAGGGCGACGGCGCGCTCCATCGTCTCGGCGACGACTGCGGCAATATTGAGAAAGGCCAGGTTTCGATCCAGAAACGCCATCGCCGCGACCTCATTGGCCGCGTTGAACACCGCCGGCATGGCCCCGCCCGCCGCCAGGGCCTCGCGGGCCAGTCGCAGCGCCGGAAACCGTTCCGTATCTGGGGCCTCGAACGTCAGCCGGCCCATCGCCGCCAGGTCCAGTTTCGGCGCGCCCCAGGCGATCCGGTCCGGCCAGGCCAGGGCACAGGCCACCGGCGTCTTCATGTCCGGCGGGCCCATCTGGGCCAGGGTTGAGCCGTCGATCATCTCGACCAGGCTGTGAATGATCGATTCGGGGTGGACCACCACGTCGATCCGGTCCTCCGGCATGGCGAACAGATAGGCCGCCTCGATCATCTCCAGACCCTTGTTGGCCAAGGTCGCGCTGTCGACGGATATTTTGGCCCCCATCGACCAGTTGGGATGGGCCACGGCCTGCTCGGGCGTGATGGCACCCAGCGCCGCGCGCGGCGTCGTACGAAACGGACCACCCGACGCCGTCAGGATAAGGCGCGCCACGGTCTCGGGCCGGCCGTGCGGGAAGACCTGGAAGATGGCGGAATGCTCGGAATCGACCGGCACCAGCGTGCCGCCCGCCGCCCGGACCCGCGCGGTCAGGGCCGGGCCGCAGCAGACCAGGCTCTCCTTGTTGGCCAGCGCCAGGGTCGCGCCGGTGCCCGCCGCCGCCCAGGCCGACTTCAGCCCCGCCGCCCCGACGATGGCGGCGACGACGATGTCGGCGCGCCGGGTCGCGGCCTCGACGATTGCCCGCTCCCCCGCCGCGACTTCGATGCCGGAGCCGTCCAGGGCGGCGCGCAACTCATTCAGTTTTGTAGGGTCGGCGGTCACCGCCACCTTCGGTCGCCATCGGCGGGCCTGTTCGGCCAGGCGGGCGATGTTGGCACCGCCGGTCAGGGCCTCGACCTCAAAGGCGGCGGAGCCCGCGGCTTGCGCCTGGGCCATCAGGTCCAGGGTCGAGACGCCGACCGATCCGGTCGCGCCCAGGACGGTGACGCGCCGCCGGATCATCCGCCCCGCTCCACCAGATTGGCCAGGACGCGCGCCCCGGCCACGACCACGACCGCGAACATCAGCCCATCGACCCGGTCCAGCAGACCGCCGTGGCCGGGGATGATGTTGCCGGTGTCCTTGACGCCGAACCGACGTTTGAGCGCCGATTCCCAAAGGTCGCCGGCCATGGTCGCCAGGGCCGCCGCCAGACCCAGCACCCCGCCCCAGAAGACGGTCAGGGCGCCCATGTCCAGCCAGGCGGCGATGCCCGCACCCGCCGCCGTGCCCGCCACCAGGCCGGCCAGGAAGCCGGACCAGGTCTTGGCCGGGGAGAACCGGGGCCATAGCTTGGGCCCGCCCATCACGCTGCCGACCAGATAGGCCATGACGTCGGACGACCAGGCCACGGCGAAGACCAGCACCGTCCAGATCAGGCCGTCGGGGCTGCCGTCGTCGCGCAGCCAAACCAGCAGCAGGATCGGCCAGCCGAGATAGAGCACGCCGTAGGCCGCATCGATGCCGTCGCTGCCGCGCCGCTTGGCGTACAGGCCCGCCGCGGCCGCGCCGAAGACGAGCACCACCAGGCCCACCGCCGTCTGGTCCAGATGTACTGGCAGGGTCGCCGCGAACAGGGCCACGGTCACGGCTCCGGCCACGGCTTTCCAGTCGCGGGGCGCGCTCATGGCCGCCCATTCCATGGCCAGCAGCACCGCCCCGGCCAGGATCAGGGCCAGGAACCAGAGCCCTCCGGCCCAGGTCGCCAGGACCGCCGCGGGAGCCAGCACCAGGGCCGACGCGGCCCGCAGGCCTATGTCGCCGACCCGGATCGCCATCAGCCCGTCGCGAGCACCGGCTGTGCCACCAGCCCGCCGAAACGCCGATCCCGACCGTGGAACATCGCCACCGCCTCGCCCAGGGCCTTGGGGCCGTAGTCCGGCCACAGCACGTTCTGGAACACCAGCTCGGCATAGGCCGCTTCCCACAAGAGGAAGTTCGACAGCCGCTGCTCGCCCGAGGTGCGCACGATCATGTCCACCGGCGGCGCGCCCGCCGTCGACAGGCCCACCTCGAACTGTTCCTCGTCCAGCGGCCCGCGCGCCTGCCCGGCCAGCAGCCGGTCGACATAGGCCTGGGCCGCGTCGACCAGGTCGGCGCGGCCGCCATAGTTGAACGCCACCTGCAACAGGAAACGGTCGTTGTGCGCCGTGGTCCGCTCGGCCCGTTCGATGATCTCGGCGATGTCGGAAGGCAAGCCTATGCGGCGACCCAGCACCCGCACCCGCACGCCCTCGCGCGCCAGCCGGTTCAGGTCGCTGGCCACATAGGACCGGACCAGGCCCATCAGGTCGGACACTTCCTCGGCCGGACGCCGCCAGTTCTCGGTCGAGAACCCGAACACCGTCAGACAGCCGATGCCGAAGTCCGGCGCGGCCTGGACCGTACGTTTCAAGGCCTGGACGCCCTCGCGATGACCCATGGCGCGGGGCAGGCCCCGGCCCTCGGCCCAGCGGCCGTTGCCGTCCATGATCAGGGCGACATGCAGGGGACCGTGCGGTCCGTTCGGTGCGGCGGTGGCCGTCATGGATTGGGGTGTCCCGACAGGTCTGGGGTTCAGACCTGCATGATCTCAACTTCCTTCGTCTTGAAGGCTTCGTCGATACGTTTGATGGCCGCGTCGGTGTCTTTCTGCACCTCGGTCTCCATCTTCTTTTGCTCGTCCTGGCTGATGTCGCCCGCCTTCTCGGCCTTCTTGAGGTCTTCGTTGGCGTCGCGGCGCACGTTGCGGACGGAAATCTTCTGCTGCTCGGTGTATTTGCCGGCCAGTTTGACCAGGTCCTTGCGGCGTTCCTCGGTCAGGGCCGGCACCGGGATGCGCAGCATCTGGCCGTCGACCACCGGGTTCAGGCCCAGGCCCGCCGACCGGATGGCCTTCTCCACCGCCCCGACCATCGACTTGTCCCAGACGCTGACGGAGATCATGCGCGGCTCGGGCACGCTGATCGCCGCCACCGCGTTCAGCGGCGAGGTCGAGCCATAGGCCTCGACCTGGACCGGATCCAGCAGGCCGGCATTGGCCCGGCCGGTGCGCAGGCCGCTGAATTCCTCCTTCAGCGCGCCGACCGCCTTTTCCATGCGGTCGCGATAGGTTTTCAGATCGGGCTTGGCCATGGGTTCGTCTCCGGTCTTTTGTCTTGGATTTCAGGCTTTGGCGGACGGGTTCTCGATCACCGTATAGACGCCCTCGCCGTTCAGCACACGCCGCAGCGAGCCTTCCTCGCGGATCGAGAAGACCACGATCGGAATGCCGGTGTCGCGCATCATGCTGATGGCCGAGGCGTCCATCACCCGCAAATCCTTGGCCAGCACGTCCTGGTAGGTCAGGGTGTCATAGCGCGTGGCCGAGGCGTCCTTCTTGGGATCGGCGGTATAGACGCCGTCCACGCTGGTGCCCTTCAGCAGGGCGTCGCACTGCATCTCGGCGGCGCGCAGGGCGGCCCCGGAATCGGTCGTGAAGAAGGGCGCGCCGACCCCGGCGGCGAAGATCACGACCCGCCCCTTCTCCAGATGGCGCTGGGCCCGGCGGCGGATATAGGGCTCGGCGATCGCGGCCATCGGGATGGCGCTCTGCACCCGCGTATCGACGCCGATCTTTTCCAGTGCGCTCTGCATGGCCAGAGCGTTCATGATCGTCGCCAGCATGCCCATATAGTCGGCGCTGGCGCGGTCCATGTCGCCGGCCGCCTTGGACAGGCCTCGGAAGATGTTGCCTCCGCCGATGACCAGGCAGATCTCGACGCCTTCGCGCGCCACCTCGGCCACGGCCTGGGCGACCACGGCGACGGTCTTCATGTCGATGCCATAGGCCGCGTCGCCCATCAGCACCTCGCCCGACACCTTCAACAGCACGCGGTTCCAGCGGAAACCGTGGCTCGGTGCGGGGGTGTCGTCGGGCATGGGAAATCGGTCCGTGTCGGGATTCGGCGGTGTCTTATAGAACAGGGAATCGTTCTTCTCCACGTTCGCGAAGCGAAATGGAGAGGTGGCGCGGCGCATCCTCGTGCGCGCCGGTGGACGCGCCCGAGGGCACGGCGGCGCGGCCAAAGCTGCCATCGTCCAGCACCACCTCGATCTCGACGGTGGGATGGCCGCGACTGTCCAGGATTTGGCGGGCGACGATGTCGGCGATGTCGGTCGTGTAAGGATTCCTGCGCGCGACAGGGGTCCATATCCCCGGTGCGACGGCTCGGCAACGCGAGCTATCGCGTCGTACCGAACAGTGTTATGTTGACGGCTATGCTTATAAATCGTCGCGATCTGGGGGGCGCCGCGATCGGTCTCGCCGTCGGGTCCGCGAACGCCGGTCGTACCAAAGCGCAGCCTCGCAGGATCCAGCCCTCCGCCGCGCTTTCCGACGGCACGCCCTGGCCGCCGCCCGAAACCTTGCCGCTGTGGCCTGGGGGACCGCCCGACGATACCCATCGACCTGACTTCGCGCCGAGTCTGGCTGGGCTTCCAGATGCGCGGGAGCTTCGGCTGCGCGGCGTGTCGGCCCCCGCGCTGCACGTCTTTCGGCCCGACCAGCCGAACGGAGCGGCCATTCTCTCGATACCCGGCGGCGGCTATGATTATGTCTCCATAGAGAACGCAGGTGTCAACGTGGCGCGGCGCTTCACGCCGCTCGGCTACACCGTGTTCGCGCTGACCTATCGCCTCCCGCAGGAGGGGTGGGCCGCGCGTCAGGACGTCTTGCTGCAGGACGCCCAACGCGCGATCCGCCTGGTGCGCGCGGGCGCCTCGGAGTTCGGCATTCGGTCTGACCGTGTCATTGTCCTGGGTTTTTCCGCAGGCGGACATCTGGCCGGCATGCTGGGTTTCGCTCACGCCCGTCCGACCTACGCGACGGTGGACGAATCGGACCTGCTGTCGGCGCGACCCGACCGATTGGGCCTGATCTATGCGCTGCTGAGTCTGGAAGACGGCTACGGGCCCGACCACGTGTCCGAGCGGCTTTTCGGAGCTGATGCGACGGCCGCCCAGCGCTCCGCATGGTCGCCCCTCGCCCATATCGACGCCTTGACGCCCCCAAGCTTTCTCGTCCACTCGGCCGACGACCGTCTGGTCATGCCGGCCAATTCGGTCGACTGGCGTGATCGGTTGCAGGCGGCGGGCGTAGCCGCCGAGCTTCACGTCTTCGAGCGCGGCGGGCACGGGTACGGACCGACGATCGGGCCTGACCACCCCGCTCGCTTGTGGCCGGAACTGTTCGAAGCATGGCTCAGGAACAGAGTCCCAGCCTAGGCGCGGCGCAGGGAAAAGCCGCTTTGCGCCGTGACAGAGAAGCTGGCGGTGTCTTATAGACAAAGGGCGCGCCGGGCTTCAAAGCCCAACGCGCCCCAGCGGCATTTTCTCCCTCCCCTTCAGGGGAGGGACGTCATCGCGCAGCGATGACGGGGTGGGGGCAGCCCTTCAAGAGCGGGGCCCTTCCCACCCGGTCGCTTCGCGACCGCCCTCCCCCGCAGGGGGAGGGACATGCGCGTTAGGCGTCTTCCTTCGGGGCCATCATCGACGCCACTTCCGACGCGAAGTCCGGCCCTTCGACCTTCTCCACGCCCTCGCCCAGCGCCAACCGCACGAAGCCCGCCAGATGCAGGCCCGGCGCGCCCAGTTCCTTGCCCGTCTCGGCGACCAGCTGTTCGATGGTCAGGTCGGGGTTCATCACGAACGGCTGTTTGGTCAGCACCACGTCCTTCTGGAACTTGTTGATCTGGCCCTGCACGATCTTGTCGATCATGTTTTCCGGCTTGCCTTCTTCCTTGGCCTTTTCGGTCAGGACCTGACGTTCCTTCTCGACCGCCGCCGGATCCAGGTCGTCGGTGTTCAGCGACAGAGGCGCCGTCGCCGCGACATGCATGGCGATCTTGCGGCCGAGCTCGCGCAGCGCCGCCTTGTCGCCGCCGCCGTGCAGGGCGACCAGCACGCCGATCCGGCCCAGGCCCGGTGACACGGCGTTGTGGACGTAGGACGCCACCACGCCCTCGTCGACCGACAGACGGGCGGCGCGGCGCAGCTGCATGTTCTCGCCGATCGTGGCGATCATGCTGGTGACCTCGTCCTGCACCGTCTTGCCGGCTTCCAGTTCGGCGCCGTGCAGGCCCTCGACCGAGGCGTGCTCCAGGCCCAGCTGCGCGAATTTCTTGGCCGCGTTCTGGAACAGCTCGTTGCGGGCGACGAAGTCGGTTTCGGCGTTGAATTCGATGGCGGCACCGACTTCACCGGCCCCGACGTCCTTGGACGCCACGGCGACCAGGCCTTCGGCGGCGACGCGGTCGGCCTTCTTGGCGGCCTTGGACAGGCCCTTGGCGCGCAGCCAGTCGATCGCGGCATTGATGTCGCCGTCGGTTTCCTGGAGCGCCTTCTTGCAGTCCATCATGCCGACGCCGGACTTGGCGCGCAGTTCCATCACGAGGGCGGCGGTGATCTCGGCCATGGTTCAGTCTCCTAGGTCTTCAAATGCGGGAATGGCCGGGTGTTACCCCGGCCTCATGTCAGTTTCGCGGTGCCTCGACACCCACCCCGCTCATCCCCGCGAAAGCGGGGACCCAGTTCTTTCGTGAGGCGGTGCGCTGGATCGCCAGCACAGGAACCCCACGGTGCTTTCACCCAAAGCACTGGGTCCCCGCTTTCGCGGGGATGAGCGGTGGAAGGGATCAGGCGTCGGCCTTCTCGGATTCGGCCGGAGCGGCTTCAGCTTCGGCCGCCGGAGCAACTTCGGCCGGAGCCTCCTCGCCCGACTGGGCCAGCATTTCCTCGGCCACGGCTTCCGTGCCGGCCGGGGCGGTGTCGGCAGCGACCGGCGCAGCGGCCTCGGCCAGCATCGGCTCGACCGGGTTCTCGGACGCGCCCAGGTCGATGCCCGACTGGGACGCGCCGGTGGCCAGGCCGTCCAGCACCGCATCAGCGATCAGGTCGCAATAGGTCTGGATAGCGCGGGCGGCGTCGTCATTGCCCGGGATCGGATAGGTGATCCCGTCCGGGTCCGAATTGGTGTCCAGGATCGCGATGATCGGGATATTGAGCTTGCGCGCTTCCAGGATCGCGATCGCTTCCTTGTTGGTATCGATCACGAACATGATGTCCGGGATCGAGCCCATGTCCTTGATCCCGCCCAGCGACAGTTCCAGCTTGTCGCGCTCGCGCTCCAGGGTCAGCAGCTCCTTCTTCTGACGGCCCTCGCCGCCCGATTCCAGAAGCGCGTCCAGTTCGCGCAGGCGTGCGATCGAGCCCGACACCGTCTTCCAGTTGGTCAGGGTGCCGCCCAGCCAGCGGTTGTTCATGTAATATTGGGCGCAGCGCTTGGCGGCCTCGGCGACCGGATCGGCGGCCTGGCGCTTGGTGCCGACGAACAGCACGCGGCCTCCCTTGGCGGCCACGTCGCGCACGGCGACCAGGGCCTGGTGGAACAGCGGCATCGACTGCGACAGATCAATGATGTGGATGTTCGAGCGCGAGCCGAAGATGTAGCGCTCCATCTTCGGGTTCCAGCGGTGCGTCTGGTGGCCGAAGTGAGCGCCCGCTTCGAGCAGGGTGCGCATGGAGAAGTCAGGCAGAGCCATCTGTATTCAGTCCTTTTTCCGATTGTCCGCCGCAGACGGTGAAAGGAACCGGATGGTCCCCTCGGAACGGAGCGCCCGGGATGTCTCCCCGAAACGCGCCACGCCTGCGTGTGAAGTGGGCGGGGACATAGGCGCGTTGGCCACAAAAGGCAAGCCGGCTGCCGGCATGGCTTCTCTGTCGCGCGGGCAGCCGCTATCCAGCGCCATGACCGGCATCGAACCGTTCCGCGCCATCTCCATCAGCCGGCTGGCCCACGCGCTGAAGGCCGAGGGCAGAAGCGTGATCCATATGGAGTTCGGCCAGCCCTCGACGGGCGCGCCGCCCGCGGCGATCGAACAGGCCCACCGCGTCCTCGACACCGAGGCGATGGGCTATTGGGAAAGCGCGCCGCTGCGGCAACGGATCGCCCGCCTGTACGACGAGCGCCACGGCCTGGACATCGATCCCGATCGCATCCTGCTGACCTGCGGCGCGTCCCCGGCCCTGGTCCTGGCCCTGACGTCGCGGTTCCGGCCCGGCGACCGTATCGCCTTGGCCCGCCCCGGCTATGTCGCCTACCGCAACACGCTGAAGGCGCTCCACATGGTTCCGGTCGAGATCGACTGCGGCCCTGAGGTCCGGTTCCAGCTGACCGCCGCCGCCATCGCCGCCCTCGATCCCGCCCCCGCCGGACTGATCGTCGCCAGCCCGGCCAATCCGACCGGCACCATCATCGCCGAGGCCGAGATGGCCGCCATTGCCCACATCTGCCGTACACGGAACATCGCCATCGTCTCGGACGAAATCTACCACGGCCTGTCCTACGCAGCGCCCTGCCGCTCCATGCTGGAGTTCGCCCCGGACGCCCAGGTGATCAACAGCTTTTCCAAATACTGGAGCATGGCCGGCTGGCGTCTGGGCTGGCTGCTGGTGCCGCCCGACCACCTCGCGACGGCCAGGGCCCATATCGGCAACCTGTTCCTGACCCCGCCGTCCCTGGCCCAGCACGCCGGCCTGATCGCCATGGACCAGCACGAGGTGCTTGAAGGCCATATCGCGACCTACCGGGCCAACCGCGCCCTGCTGCTGGACGCCTTGCCCTCGCTGGGGCTGGCCTCGATCGCGCCGCCGGACGGGGCCTTCTACATCTGGGCCGACATCGCCCACCTGACCGACGACAGCCTGGCCTTTTGCGAGCGACTGCTGCGCGACACCGGCGTCGCCACCGCCCCCGGCATCGATTTCGACCCGGTCCACGGCCAGACCCACCTGCGCTTCAGCTTTGCCGTCTCGACGCCGGAGGTCGAGGAGGCGATCCGGCGGATGGTGCCGTGGTTCGCCTGTAAACGGTCACTCTGATCCTTCGGACGCCGCCCGCGTTGACCTGCGATCTGCCGGAGCCTTCCCATGACCTATCCCCGTTTCGCCCTGATGATCGCGACCTCGACGCTCGTGATGTTCGGACTGATGTATCTGAACACCTATGCGCTGGACCATGTCTGGTTCAGCCAGACGCGCGCCTGGATGGCCCTGCTGATGGGGGCGGTGATGGCCCTGATCATGATGGGCTTCATGTTCGCCATGTATCCGCACAAGCGCGTCAATCTGGCCATTCTGCTCGGGGCGGCATTGGTGGCGGCCGCATCGCTGTGGTTGGTGCGTAGCCAGCAGACCGTCAGCGATCTCAGCTATATGAAGGCCATGATCCCGCATCATTCGATCGCGGTCATGACGTCGCGCCGCGCCCATATCCGCGATCCGCGCGTTCGCGACCTGGCCGATCGGATCATTGAAGCCCAGGTCAGCGAAATCGCCGAGATGGAGGCCCTGATCGCCGATCTGGAGCGCGAGGCGATGCCGTCGTATGCTTCTGATCTTCCGTCGGCGGATCCTTCGTCAGGAGCACCGTCCGTCGAGACAGAACTCAGTTAGACCGCCTCGTTCAGCAGTTCCGCCCGATACCCGTCCACCCACACGTTCCGAAACCGCCGCGACCGTTCCGCGTGATAGATGTGTGCCAGCTCGGCATAGCTCCGGTCGAAGTCGTCGTTGACGAAGACGTAGTCGAACTCGCCGCAGTGTTCGATCTCGCCCTTGGCGTTCTGGATGCGGCGTTCGATGACGTCGTCGGCGTCCTGGGAGCGGGTCACCAGGCGGCGGCGCAGTTCCGCCAGGCTGGGCGGCAGGATGAACACCCGCACCGCGTCCTCGGGGCATTTTTCGGCGATCTGACGCGCGCCCTGCCAATCGATGTCGAACAGCACATCGCGACCCTCGGACAGGGCCTTGTCGACCGGCGCGCGTGGGCTGCCGTAACGGTTGCCGTGGACGTCGGCCCATTCCAGGAAGGCGTCGGCGTCGATCCCGCTCTGGAACTCGTCGTGGCTGACGAAATGATAGTCGCGGTCCGCCACCTCGCCCGGCCGGATACCGCGCGTCGTCATCGAGACCGACAGCTCCAGCCCGCCGTGGTCGGCCATAAGCCGGCGGCACAGGCTGGTCTTGCCCGCGCCCGAGGGACTGGCGACGATCAGCAGGACACCCCGGCGGGGCGTGTGGTTATTCGACATTCTGGACTTGCTCTCGCAGCTGCTCGATCACCGCCTTGAGGTCGAGCCCCACGGCGGTCAGCGGCGTCGTAGCCGATTTCGAGCACAGTGTGTTCGCCTCGCGCATGAATTCCTGCATCAGGAAGTCCAGCTTGCGCCCCGACGGCGGCTGGTCCAGCATCGTCCGCGCCGAGGCGACATGCGCCGTCAGCCGATCCAGTTCCTCGCGCACGTCGGCCTTGGCGGCCAGGGCGGCGGCCTCCAGGAACACCCGCTCCACCAGCCCCGGCGCGTCGGGGGCCAGTTCGGTCATGCGGCGGGTGAAGCGGTCACGGATGGCCGTGGTCTGGGCACCCGCCTCGGTTTCGGCGGCGGCGACCAGCGCCTCGATCCGGTCGGTGAAGTCGGCGATCACGGGCCGAAGTTGTTGGCCCTCGCGCTCTCGCGAAACCTTCAGCGCATCCAGCGCCTGTTCGACGGTGGCCGCCATCGCCGCCTCCAGCGCGGTGCGGGCGTCGGGATCGTCGTCGTCCTCGGCCACATCCAGCACACCGCGCAGGGCCAGCAGGCCGTCGGCGGACGGCGGCGTCGCCCCCTCCTCGGCCAGGGCGTTGGCCAGTTTCAGATACTGATCCAGCGCCGCCTGATTGACGCGCAGCCCGCCGGTCGTCTCGGCCCGTTTGGCCTGCATCCCGACCGTGACCTGGCCGCGCGCCAGCCGCGCCTGCGCTGCGGTCTTTGTCAGTCGCTCGAGGGCGTCGAAACCGGGCGGACCCCGGAACCGGACTTCCAGATTGCGTCCGTTGACCGACCGCGCCTCAACCGACCAGTTCCAGCCGTCCAGGGCCCCGTCCGCCCGGCCAAACCCGGTCATGCCTGACAGGGCGACGACCGCCGCCGTCATTGCGCCGCTGGGGCGGGCGTCGCCGGCGCGGCGGCCGGAGCCGTGGGCGCTCGGGTCGTGCCCTGGGGCGTCAAGGTAACGGGGGCCTGCATGGTGATGACCGCCTGTCCGCCCGGCAGCGGCTCGGCCGGAGGGGCTTCCGTCGGCGCAGTGCCCGGAGCCACCGCGCCCGGGACGGTGGGCGTCACGCCCGGCGGCAGGCCCGCCTTGCGACGTTCGATCTCGCGCCAGCGGGCGACGTTGAACTGGTGTTCCTGGAAGCTGCGCGCGAAAACATGGCCGCCGGTGCCGTCGGCCACGAAGAAGAGATAGTCCGTACGCGGCGGATTAAGCACGGCCGCGATCGACTCCCGCCCCGGATTGGCGATCGGCGTCGGCGGCAGGCCGTCGATCATATAGGTGTTGTAGCCCGTGTCGGTCTGGATTTCGGACTGGCGAATGCCGCGTCCCAGGGGTCTCCCCTTGGTGATTCCGTACACGATGGTCGGGTCGCTCTCCAGCCGCATGCCCTGGCGGATGCGGTTCGAGAACACCGAGGCGACCTGTGGCCGTTCGGCGGCGACGGCGGTTTCCTTCTCGACGATGGAGGCCAGGATGACCGCCTCGTCGGGGGTGCGCGCCACGCTGGTCGGACCGCGCGCGGCCCACAGTTCGGCCAGGCCCTCCTGTTGCGCGCGCTGAATCCGGGCGATGACCGAGGCGCGGGTTTCGCCGCGCGTGACTTCATAGGTCTCGGGCCACAGGGAGCCCTCCTCGGGCGCATCCTCGACCGTGCCGGTCAGGACGGTCTCGTTCATCAGGATGTCCACGGCCTGGGCCGAGGACCAGCCCTCGGGGATGGTCACGAAATGGCGCACCACCCGGCCATCGACCAGCAGATCCAGCACCTGGCTGAGCGACGCACCCGACGGCACCTCATACTCCCCGGCGCGCAGTTTCGTGGCCGAGCCGGTTACAGCGGCGGCGGCCTTGAACAGGTCGGTCGAGCGGATCACCCCCGCCGAGCGCAGGCGCGCCGCGATCACCGACACGCCCGATCCGCTGGGCACGGTGACGATGGTGGTCTCGCCCTGACGCGCGGCTGGGCCGGGGCCGAAATAGGTGAACCAGCCGAAGATCAGTACACCGATCAGGAACACGCTGAACGTCGCTGAGGCCGCCAGCAGCGCGGCCATCGCCCCGGTCCGTTTCGGACGCCCGATCGGCGTCGGTCCCTTGATCGGGCCCTTGATCTTGCCGTCCGAGCCGCGCAGCACCTCAGGTCACCTTGCGGAACAGGATCGAGGCGTTGGTGCCGCCGAAGCCGAAACTGTTGGACATGGCCACGTCGATCTCCATCGGCTTGGCCTTGTGTGGCACAAGGTCGATGGCGGTTTCGTGTTCTGGGTCGTCCAGATTGATCGTCGGCGGTGCGATCTGGTCGCGGATGGCCAGGACGCTGAACACCGCCTCGATCGCCCCCGCCGCCCCCAGCAGATGGCCGGTCATCGACTTGGTCGAGGACATGGCGACGTCCTTGGCGTGGTCGCCGACCAGCCGCTCCACGGCGCGCAGCTCGATCCAGTCGGCCATGGTCGAGGTGCCGTGGGCGTTGACGTAATCGATGTCGGAGACGTCGATCCCGGCGCGCTTCACCGCCGCCTTCATGGCCCGGTAAGCCCCGTCGCCGTCCTCGGACGGGGCGGTGATGTGATAGGCGTCGCCCGACATGCCATAGCCGATCACCTCGGCATAGATTTTCGCGCCGCGTGCCTTGGCGTGTTCGTACTCCTCCAGGATCACGACGCCCGCGCCCTCGCCCATGATGAAGCCCGAGTGCGCGCGGTCATAGGGGCGGCTGGCCTTCTCCGGCGCGTCGTTGAAGGCGGTGCACAGCGCCTTGCAGGCCAGGAATCCGGCGATGCCGATCGGCACGATCGAGCTCTCGGCCCCGCCCGCCACCATCACGTCGGCGTCATCGAAGGCGATCATCCGCGCCGCGTCGCCGATGGCATGGACGCCCGACGCGCAGGCCGTGACCACCGCATGGTTCGGCCCTTTCAGCCCGTGCCGGATCGAGATCTGGCCCGAGATCAGATTGATCAGTGCTGACGGAATGAAGAACGGACTGACCCGGCGCGGGCCCTGGTCGTTCAGGATCTGGGCCGTGTCGGCGATAGGGCCCAGACCACCGATGCCCGCGCCCATCATGACGCCGGTGCGGTTCTTGTCCTCGTCGGTGTCGGGGTGCCAGTTCGCGTCGGCCAAAGCCTCGTCCGCCGCCGCGATGCCGAACAGGATGAAGTCGTCGACGCGCTTGCGCTCCTTGCCCGACATGATGGTGTCGGGGTCGAAGCTGCCCGACACATCCGGGCCGCCGCCGCCGCGCCCGTCAACCGACGGCACCTCGCCCGCGATCGTGCAGCCATAGCCTTCCGTGTCGAAGGTGGTGATCGGGCCAATCCCGGACTGTCCGTCCAGCAGCCGCTTCCAGCTGTGTTCGACCCCGGTGCCCAATGGCGTGACCAGACCCAGTCCGGTGACGACGACGCGGCGCATGCGCAGGCGCTCCCTCATTCATGAATCGTGGCGGAGACCATAGGGGGCACGGCCACGAAGGGCCAGCGTGCCGCGGACAGGACACGGAAAAGACTTACCAAGGCGTCTTGTAACCGCTTACACCTCCTGCAAGTTTCGACGCCCCTTCGATTGTCTGGAGACGCGTTGATGACCACGCCACGTCGCAAGATCCTTCAGGGTATGGGCGGCATGGCCGCCCTGGCCAGCGCGGGCTGCGCCCCCATCGCCGGCGCGGGGCCGACGGTCCGCCGGTCCGACACCCGCCCGAACGTCCTGTTCATCATGACCGACGACCATTCCCAGTCGGCGCTCAGTTGCTACGGCAGCACCATCCTTAAGACCCCGAATCTGGACCGCATCGCCGCCGGCGGGGCGCGGTTCAACCAGGCCTTCGTGACCAATTCCCTGTGTCTGCCTAGCCGGGCGACCTATCTGACGGGCCTGTATTCCCACGCCCACGGCATGGTCACCAACGGCGAGGAATCCGGCTTCATGCACGAGCCGATCCTGGACAACCGGATCACCTATCCGAACATGCTGCGCGGCGCGGGCTATCACACCGGCGTGGTCGGCAAATGGCATGTGAACACGCCGCCCCAGGGCTATGACTACACCGCCGTCCTGCCGGGCCAGGGCCAGTATTTCGATCCCGAGATGATCGTCCAGGGCCGGATGACCCGCGGACAGGGCCACACCGACGACGTGATCGCCGAACAGGCGATGGGCTTCCTGAACGACCGGCCGCGCGACCGCCCGTTCTGCCTCCTGTACCAGTTCAAGGCCCCGCACGGACCCTGGGACCCGCCAGAGCGGTTCAAGACCGCCTTCAACGACATCACCCTGCCCGAGCCGGCGACGCTTCTGGAAGACATGGTGGACCGGCCGCGCGCCCTGCGGGCCGCCCAGATGAGCGTGGCGGGCATGGGCAACTACCGCAATCGCGGCGTGCCGGCCGACCTGCCCGCCGACGAGCGAGCGCGCCGAACCTATCAGCTGTTCGTGAAGGACTATTACCGCGTCCTGCTCGGCGTCGACGAGAACGTCGGCAAGGTTCTGGACCTGCTGGACCGCGAGGGGCTGAGCGAGAACACGCTGATCGTCTATACGTCCGACAACGGCTTCTTCCTGGGTCACCACGGCCTGTTCGACAAGCGGCTGATGTACGAGCCCTCGATCAAGGTGCCGTTCCTGGTGCGTCATCCGGCCTCGATCGCGCCGGGCCAGGTCAACGACGCCCAGATGGTGCTGAACACCGACGTGGCCCCGTCCTTCCTGGATTTCGCGGGCCTGGCCGCCGATCCACACATGCACGGCCGCAGCTTCAGGTCGATCGTCCAGGGTTCGACCCCCGCCGACTGGCGCACGGACTTCCTCTACCAGTACTTCGAATTCCCGGCCGCGCACTGCGTGCGCCCGCACCGGGGCGTGCGTGACGACCGCTACAAGCTGATCGAATGGCAGACGGTGGGGGAATACGAACTCTATGACCTGCGCGCGGATCCGGACGAGATGGTCAATCTGGCCGGCCGGCCCGAGCACGCCGAGCTGGAGACGCGGCTCAAGGACCGTCTGATGGCGCTGCGCCAGGCCGTGGGCGACACCGACCGGCCAGGCTATCGGATCGGCGACCCCGACTTGCGCCACTGCCCCGCCTTGCCGGACGCCTGACGGGCATCGCCGAAACGCAGACGGCCGCCGGAGACGCTCCGGCGGCCGTCGGTCGTTCGGGCGAAAACCGCTTGGCTTAGGCGGCGGTCTTCTCGTCGATGAACTTCACGGCGTCGCCGACGGTCTGGATGTGTTCGGCGGCGTCGTCGGGGATTTCGATGTCGAACTCTTCCTCGAAGGCCATGACTAGTTCGACGTTGTCGAGCGAGTCGGCGCCCAGGTCGTCGATGAAGCTGGCCTTTTCGGTGACCTTGTCCGGATCGGCGTCCAGGTGGTCGATGACGATCTTGCGGACGCGTTCGAGCGTGTCGGACATGGGACTCTCTCAGCCTTCTAAAGGTGCCGTGTCGACGGCTCGTTGAGTATCTGGCTGCCGTCTCACGACGGCACCGGTTGCGCAAGCCCTCTGTACGTCCGGGCGGGGCATCCGGTTGCCTGCCCGCCCTTTAGCACAGCCGAGGCGGCTGGAAATAGGGCTTCTCCTCCCCATCGCGGGGCGGTGGGGAGGTGGCTCGACGCGCAGCGGCGAGACGGAGGGGTTGCCGGACGCGGACTCTGTCGAATCTCGCAATCTCAGCCGACCGAGATGCGGAAAGAACCCCTCCACCGCTTCGCGGTCCCCCTCCCCATCGCTGCGCGACGGGGAGGACAATCAGACCATCGCCATGCCGCCGTTCACATGCAGGGTCTGTCCCGTGACATAGGCGGCCTCATCCGACGACAGATAGACCGCCGCCGCCGCGATCTCCTCGCCGGTGCCCAGGCGACCCGTCGGGATACGGCCCAGGATGGCGTCCTTCTGCTGGTCGTTGAGCACGTCGGTCATCGGGCTGGCGATGAAGCCGGGCGCGATGCAGTTCACCGTGATCCCGCGCGACCCGACCTCCTGGGCCAGCGACTTGGAAAAGGCGATCATGCCCGCCTTGGACGCCGCATAGTTGGTCTGGCCCGGATTGCCGGTGACCCCGACCACCGAGGTCACGCCGATGATCCGGCCGGCGCGGCGTTTCATCATCCCCTTCATAGCCGCGCGGGTCAGGCGGAAATAGCTCTCCAGATTGACCTTGAGCACGGTCTCGAAATCCTCGTCCTTCATCCGCATCAGCAGGCCGTCCTTGGTGATCCCCGCATTGGCCACCAGGATGTCGAGCGGCGCCCCGGCCACCGTCTCGGCCACGCCGACCAAGGCATCGACAGAGGTCGGTTCCGACAGATTGGCCGCTGCGAACACCGCCCGTTTGCCGAGTTCGCCGGCCAGGTCCGCCAGTACCGCCTCGCGCGTCCCGGACAGCACGACGGTCGCGCCCTGTGCATGCAGCGCCCGCGCGATCGCCCCGCCGATGCCCCCGGTCGCGCCGGTGACCAGCGCGGTCTTGCCACTCAAATCGAACATCTGAATCTCCTTTCCTTCTCCCCTTGCGGGAGAAGGTGGCCCGCAGGGCCGGACGAGGGGTCACACCGGCCTATCCGGTGATTGCCCCGCGCAACAGCGCACGTCTGAGTGCCCCCTCATCCGTCACGCTTCGCGCGTCACCTTCTCCCGCAAGGGGAGAAGGAAAGTCAAAGCGTCTTGGCGAACGCTTCCAAGTCTTCCGGCGTGTTCAGCGCCAGGCCCTCCGCGTCCGGGGCGATCCGCTTGGCCATTCCGGTCAGCACCTTGCCCGAGCCGATCTCGGCAAAGCGGGTCACCCCGCCGTCGCCCGCCATCCACTCCATACTTTCGCGCCAGCGCACCCGGCCGGTGACCTGTTCGACCAGCAGGCGGCGGATCATCTCGAGGTCGGTCTCGGGCCGAGCCGTGACATTGGCCACCACCGGCACGACCGGGGCCACGACGCGGGCGTCCTTGAGCGCATCCGCCATCTCATCGGCGGCGGGCTGCATCAGCGGACAGTGGAACGGAGCCGAGACGTTCAGCGGGATCGCCCGCGCGCCCAGGTCCTTGGCCGCCTCGATGGCCCGGTCCACGGCGGCCTTGTCGCCGGAGATGACGATGTTTCCCGCGTTGTTGTCATTGGCCACGACACAGACTCCGACCTCGGCGCCCGCCTTGGCCGCCGCTTCCGCCAGCGCCAGATCGGTCTTGGGTCCGATCAGCGAGGCCATCGCGCCCCGCCCCACCGGCACCGCCCGCTGCATCGCCTGGCCGCGCAGCTTCAGCAACCGTGCCGTATCGGCCAGGGAGATCGCCCCCGCCGCACACAGGGCCGAATATTCCCCCAGCGAATGCCCGGCCACGAAGCCCGCCCGCGTCACGTCCACGCCGAACTGAGCCTTCAGCACCCGCATCGCGGCCACCGACACCGCCATCAGGGCGGGCTGGGCGTTCTCGGTCAGGGTCAGCTGATCCTCGGGGCCCTCGCGCATCAGGACGGACAGTTTCTGACGCAGCGCATCGTCCACCTCTTCGAACACGGCCCGAGCATCCTCGAAGGCGTCGGCCAGCGCCGCGCCCATGCCGACCGCCTGGCTGCCCTGTCCGGGGAAGAGGAGTGCGAGTGTCATGAGGGGCTCCGGGTCCGTGAATCAGGGGCGAACGGGTAGGCCAAGCCTGTCGCAGCGGCAAGCCTCAGTCCGGCAGCAGGCCCAGCAGCTCGCGCCCCGCCAGCACGCTGAACAGCACCGCCGACGCGGCCAGCAGCCCGTTCGACAGCCAGCCGCTGCGCCATTCCGCCGGCGTGCGGCTGGAGTTCAGCAGCCAGATCAGGGTCACCGCCAGGAACGGCATGAACAGCGCCCCCAACGCCCCGTAGGCCACGATCAGGCCGAACGGCCGCTCGATGAACAGCAGCGTCATCGGCGGAAACGTCAGCCACAGCAGATAGGCCCGCGCCGGCCAGCCCCGCTCGGCATCGGTCGGGGTCTGGCGCTTCCTGACATGATCGACGAAGTCGGCGAACATCCGGCTGACGCCCTCCCACACCCCCAGGATCGAGCTGAAGGAGGTCGCGAAAAAGCCGATCAGGAAGGCCACCGCCACCGGCTGTCCGAACCGCTCGGCCAGCACGGCCCCCAGGTCCAGCAGGCCCCGGTCGCCGCTCTCCAGCGCGATCCCGGCGGCGAACAGCAGCTCGGCCCCCACGATCAGCATGGCGATCACGAACACACCGGTCATGGCGTAGGCCACCCGGTTATCCAGCCGCATCACCCCCATCCAGGCCGGCCCGCGCCAGCCCTTGGCCGTGATCCAGTAGCCGTATGCCGCCATGGTGATGGTGCCGCCCACTCCCCCGATCAGCCCCAGCGTATAGAAGGCCGACCCGCCGGGCAGGCTGGGCACCAGACCCGCCGCCAGCGACGGCAGGCTGGGCGTCACCAGCACCGCCAGTCCGACCACGGTCATGAACATCACCCCGACCAGGGCAGTCATGACCTTCTCGAACAGGGCATAGCTGCCGAACCAGACCAGCGTCAGCCCGACCACGCCACAGATCATCGCCCAGGTCTTCAGGTCCAGCGCCAGCGGCGTATCGGCCATCAGCGCCGCCAGCGGCAGCCCCGCCGCCGTCATCCCCGCAGCGCCATAGACGAAGCCCCACACCACCACATAGACGCCGAAATAGACGCTGGCCCACACCCCCAGCGACGACCATCCCTGGAAGATCGAGCGCCCGCTGGACAGGGTCCACCGCCCGACGGCCTCGGCCAGGGCGATCTTCAGCACGGTCCCGACCACCGCCGCCCACAACAGCGCATAGCCGTACCGCGACCCGGCGATCAGGGTGGCGACGAGATCGCCCGCGCCGACCCCGGTGGCCGCCGCCACGATGCCGGGGCCGAGGACGACCCAGCGGCGCGTGGGCGTGGTGTGGGAGGAGGTCATGAGAGGACGCTAGCATGCGATTCTTTCGCCAGCAGATGCTCCCTCTCCCGGCGGGAGAGGGAGACCGCGCACGGCGGCGCAGCCGTCGTCCTGGCGCGGTCGGGTGAGGGGTCGGCGGTGGGAATGGGCCGAGAACGGTCCCTCACCCTTTCGCGCAAGGACGATCGCAAGCGATCGTGCGCTCAAGCCTTCTCCCGCCGGGAGAGGGTCCGTGTATGGCCGGGTCATGACACGGGATGCGACAACCGGGCGGGCCAGGAACTTGCGACAGACAGCGGGTCTGGCGGCGCGGAAGGTTTGGGAACGGCTGCGGGGCGGGGCAGTCGATGGGCACAAGTTCCGGCGTGAACATGAGATCGGCCGGTTCTATGCGGACTTCGCCTGCGAGCGGCTGCGGCTGGTGATCGAGATCGACGGCGGGGTGCATGCGCGGGACGATGTAATTGCTGAACGACCATCTGCGGCAGGGGGAGATCGAGGGGCTGGGGTGGACGGTGGTCCGGTTCGACAATGAAACCGTGCTGGCTACGCCGTGGGCGGTGGATGATGCGATCCGCCGGCATGCCTGGGAGATGAGTCTGTGATCCCTCTCCCGGCGGGAGAGGAAACCCACCTTGCCCCCTGCTCCCTTTTCCCCTATACGCCCCCGCTTTCCAGGGCTTCGGTCCTGTCGCGGAACACCAAAGGGTTCGGGAAGTCATCCCGGCCGCCGCTGCAGGATCCATCGCCGATGCGGCTTACCCGGCCCGTCGACGCCGACGCCCTACAAGGGAGATTAACCGCATGGCTCTTTACGAGCACACGGTCATGTCGCGCCAGGATATCAGCGCGCAACAGGCCGAAGCGCTGAACGACACCATCAAGGATCTGATCGTCGCCGGTGGCGGCTCGGTCGCCAAGATCGAATACTGGGGTCTGCGCAACCTGACCTACCGGGTCAAGAAGAACCGCAAGGCGCACTATTCGCTGCTGGCCATCGACGCCCCGCCCGCCGCCATGGCCGAGGTCGAGCGTCAGCTGGGCATCAACGAGGACGTGCTGCGTTGGCTGACGATCAAGGTCGACGAGCTTGACCTGGAACTGTCGCCTCTGCTGGCCCGTCGCGAGCGCGAGCGTGAACGCGCCCCGCGCACCGAAGACGCCGAAGCGGCATAAGGGAGAGATCGACACATGACCGATACCACCGCCCGCTCCGCCTCCGGCAATACGCCCGGCACGCCCGTCTCGGCCTCGGCCGGACGCCGTCCCTTCAATCGTCGTCGCAAGACCTGCCCGTTCTCGGGCGAGGGTGCGCCCAAGATCGACTACAAGGACGTCAAGCTGCTGCAGCGTTACATCTCCGAACGCGGCAAGATCGTGCCCTCGCGCATCACCGCCGTGTCCCAGATCAAGCAGCGCGAACTGGCCAAGGCCATCAAGCGCGCCCGCTATCTGGCCCTCCTGCCTTATGTGGTGAAGTAAGATGAAGGTCGTTCTGCTGGAACGCGTCGAGAATCTCGGCGCCATCGGCGACGTCGTGTCCGTCAAGGACGGCTTCGCCCGCAACTTCCTCCTGCCCCGCGACAAGGCGCTGCGCGCCACGTCGAAAAACCTCGAGAAGTTCGAACTCGACCGCGTCGCCATCGAGCAGCGCAACGAGAAGAACAAGGGCGAGAGCCAGAAGGTCGCCGACAAGATCGACGGCCAGACCTATGTCCTGATCCGTCAGGCCGGCGAGACGGGCCAGCTGTACGGCTCGGTCGCGGGCCGCGACGTCATGGAGGCCATCCAGGCCGAGGGCGGCAAGGTCGAACGGTCCCAGATCGTTCTGCACACGCCGATCAAGGTGCTGGGCGTCCACGAGGTGCTGGTCCGCCTGCACGCCGAGGTCTCCGCCACCGTCAAGATCAACGTGGCCCGCTCGGCCGACGAAGCCGAGCGCCAGGCCAAGGGCGAGGACGTGATCAAGTCGGCCTATGACGAAGACCGCGAAGCCGCCGCCGAACAGGCCCGCGACATGGTCGCGGGTGGCGCCGGCCAACAGGACGGTCTCGGCACCGAGGCGTAGTTCTGGGGGCTGCCGCCCCGCGGGCGATTTGAGCCCGGTTAGAGTGAATGAGGGCGCGTCCGCCGGGCGCGCCCTTTTTCTTTGCGGCGAGGCGTTCAGCCGCCGTTCATCGAACAGGGCTTCATCTCAGGGCTGTGCCGTGGCGATGGAGGGGCGGATGCGACGCGTGACCTTGGGGCTGGCGATCGTCGCCATGGGCCTGGCCGCCGTGCCAGCGTCGGCCGCGGCCCAGACCATGCCGCTGAACGAATTCATCGCCACCGCCGAGCGCATCCCGCGCAACCCCCTGGCCCTGGTCCGGTCGGACTTTCGGCGGCTCAAGCGCGAGGTCGAGGCCGGGCTTGGCGTGATCGGCACGGCGCAGTACCGGGCGCAGCAGGCGAACCAGCCACCGCCAACCTGTATGCCCGACAGCTTCAGGTTCGACGGCGAGGACATGCTGCGCCGCCTCAAGGCCATCCCGGAACCCAGGCGGCGGACCATGACCATCACCGACGGCCTGCGAGACGTGATCCGTCGCCAGTACCCCTGCCCCGCCGCCTGACGGTCGCAAAACAGCTTTTCAGACCCGTCCACAAGCTCGGACAGTTCTCCACCACCGCGGGTCCGTCCGAAGGTGTCGCAGGGCGCTGCCAAGGGTATGCGGTGAGGTTCCATGAACGCCTTCGCTCCCATCACCGCCGACGCCGTCCCGATCCCGTCGCTGCCGCATAACCTGGAGGCCGAACAGGCGCTGTTGGGCGCGCTGATGTTCGACAATGCCGTGTTCGAGCGCCTGTCCGACCGCCTGCGCGGCCATCATTTCCACGAGCCGTTCCACCAGCGGCTCTATGAGGCCATCGAGGACCATATCCGCCAGGGCCTGCTGGCCGAACCGACCATCCTGATGGAACGGTTCAAGCAGGACCCCGCCTTCGCCGAGTTCGGCGGCCTGCGTTACCTCGCCGACCTGATGGACCGCGCCCCGCCGGGGGCCAATGCGCCTGACTATGCCCGCGTCGTCTATGACCTGGCCCTGCGCCGCGACCTGATCCGCATCGGCGGTGACATCATCCGCGAGGCCCCTGACCCCGAAACCCCGGCCATCGACCAGATCGAACAGGCGGAACTGACCCTGTATTCCCTGGCCGAGACCGGGGCCCCCTCGTCCGGCTTCGTCAGCTTCTCGACCGCCCTGGCCGGTGCCGTCCAGATGGCCGGCGAGGCCTATCAGCGCGACGGCAAACTGGCCGGCCTGGCCACCCATCTCGACGACCTGGATTCCAAGCTCGGCGGCATGCACCCGTCCGACCTGCTGATCCTCGCGGGCCGTCCGTCGATGGGCAAGACGGCCCTGGCCACCAACATCGCCTTCAACGTCGCCCGCAACTATCGCTGGGAGCCCACGCCGGACGGTCGCAAGACCGTGTCCGGCGGCGTCGTCGCCTTCTTCAGCCTGGAAATGAGCGCCGAACAGCTGGCCATGCGGATCCTGGCCGATGCGTCGGGGGTGTCGTCCGACAAGCTGAGGAAGGGCGAGATCGACGCCAGTGACTTTGGCCGCGTCCGCGACGCCGCCATCGAGATCGGCGAGAGCCCGCTCTATATCGACGCCACCGGCGGCCTGGCCATCTCCAAGCTGGCCGCCCGCGCCCGCCGCCTGAAACGGGCCGAACAGGGGCTGGACCTGATCATCGTCGACTATCTGCAGCTGATCACGGTCGGCGAGGGCAATGGCCAGAAGAACCGGGTACAGGAGGTGTCGGAGATCACCGGCGGCCTGAAAGCCCTGGCCAAGGAGCTGAACGTGCCGATCATCGCCCTGTCACAGCTGTCGCGCCAGGTCGAGAACCGCGAGGACAAGCGCCCGCAACTGTCGGACCTGCGCGAATCCGGCTCGATCGAACAGGATGCCGACTGTGTCATGTTCGTCTATCGCGAGAGCTACTACCTGGGCCGCACCGAGCCGCGCGAGGGCACCGAGGAGCACCTCAAATGGCAGCAGGACATGGACCTGCTCCAGCACCAGGCCGAGGTCGTCATCGGCAAGCAGCGCCACGGCCCGATCGGCATCGTCAAGCTGAGCTTCGACGCCGACACCACCCGCTTCGGCAACCTGGCCCAGTCGGGACGTTACGGCAATTTCAGCGACATTCCCGAATAGGCGCGGGGTTTAAGTCCGGCGGCGCGTGCGCTAATCGCAGACCCATGGCCCCCTCCCCGCTCGACGCGACCCCCGATCCCCTGCTGACCTTCGAACCGCACCGCCAGGTGTCGGTCCGAGAGGCGTTCGGCATCGACGCCGACATGACCGTGCCGATGTTCGAGACGGTCGACGCCCATGTGCCCGAGATCGATCCGGCCTATCGCTTCGATCCCCAGACGACGCTGGCCATCTGTGCCGGCTTTGCCCACGACCGGCGGGTGATGGTCCAGGGCTATCACGGCACCGGCAAGTCGACCCATATTGAACAGGTCGCCGCCCGGCTGAACTGGCCGATGGTGCGGGTCAATCTGGACAGCCACGTCAGCCGCATCGACCTGGTCGGCAAGGACGCGATCGTCCTGAAGGACGGCAAACAGATCACCGAGTTCCGCGAGGGCATGCTGCCCTGGGCCATCCAGCGCCCGATCGCCCTGGTGTTCGACGAATACGACGCCGGCCGCCCCGATGTGATGTTCGTGATCCAGCGGGTGCTGGAGGCGCAGGGCCGGCTGACCCTGCTGGACCAGAACCGGGTGATCCGGCCCAACCGGCATTTCCGCCTGTTCGCCACGACCAACACCATCGGGCTGGGCGACACCTCGGGCCTGTATCACGGCACCCAGCAGATCAATCAGGGCCAGATGGACCGCTGGAACATCGTCACCACCCTGAACTACCTCGACCACGACGTGGAGGCCGAGATCGTCGCCGCCAAGGTGCCCGACTGGTCCGACGCCGAGGGCCGCCGAAAGATCGCCGCCATGGTCCGGGTGGCCGACATGACGCGCAACGCCTTCATGAATGGCGACATCTCGACGGTGATGAGCCCCCGGACGGTGATCACCTGGGCCCAGAACGCGACGATTTTCGGCGGCGATGTGGGACTGGCGTTCCGGCTGACCTTCCTGAACAAGTGCGACGAACTGGAACGGCCGACGATCGCGGAATTCTATCAGAGGGCGTTCGGGGAGGATCTGCCGGAGGCGGCGACGCGGGTGAAGGTGGGGTGACTCCCAATCCCCCGCTCACCCCGGCGAATGCCGGGGCCCAGATTACAAATTCCGCCATCTAAAGCAGACGCGCAACCCGGACTTGATTTCTAATGTCTGTTTCCCTCATCTGGGCCCCGGCATTCGCCGGGGTGAGCGGAGGGGGATATGCGGGACGGGGCGGTTGGGTTCTGGGTCTATATCATGGCCAGTCGGCGCAATGGGGCGATCTATACCGGCCATACCGGCGACCTGTGGCAGCGGGTGCAACAACACCGGCGCGGCCAGTTCCAAGGATTCACCGGTCGCTATGACTGCAAGACTTTGGTCTGGGCCGAATGGCATGAGACGCGCGATGGGGCCTTCAAGCGCGAGCGCCGGATCAAGGAATGGCGGCGGTCGTGGAAACTGCTGCTGATTGAAGAGCGCAATCCCACTTGGCGCGACTTGCTGGCCGAATACCTTGTCGGGGGACTGCCGGATGTCTGGTGCGCGCCGACGATTGGCGAAGGCGATCCGGCCGAGGATCGTTTCGGCTGAAATCGGTCCGCAATCCTACCACGCCCCCAACTCCCTGAGCGCCTTCGCCAACTCCACCGGCAAATCCCCCGCGTCCATCGTCGACAGGTCCAACGGTGCGTCCTTGGGCTCCAGATAGCGCCAGCCCTGGAAGGGGCGGCGGGCCTGGGGGGCGGTGCGGATGACGTCCGGCGACAGGCGGATCAGGCATTTGGACGCCTTGCCCTCGCCCCGGGTCGAGATGTCCACGATCGGCATGCGGCAGGTCACCGACCCCTTCATGACCCAGTAGATCGAGCCGCCGTCCTCCAGCTCGATCGCGCGCTTGGGTGTCATCCGGGTGTTGACGGTCAGCCATTCCCCTTTCGCGGCGCGGCGTTCCAGGGTCTCGACCTTGGCCACGCCGACGCAGAGCTTGATGAGGTGCAGAGGCATGCGCGCCTCTAGCACCTCATCAGCCGTCTTGGGCAGTCCTCAGGGCTGCGGCGTGGTGGTCGTGACCACGGCCGGGCCGGTCGGGGCAGGCGCGGGGGCCGGGGCGGCCTCGATGATCACGGGGCGCGAGGCCTCGGCCTGGGCGACGCGGGCCTCGGCGGCGGCGCGCACGGCGTCGGCCTGGGCGCGGGCGGCGTCGGCGCGGGCCATGTCGATGCCCTGCTGTGCCCCGGCGATCTGGCCCTGCATCAGGGCGCGGTCGGCGTCGGCCTGGGCCTGGGCGGCGTCGGCCTGGGCCAGGGCCAGTTCGGCCTCGGTCGTGTCATCCCCGCCGCGCGAAGCCAGGATCCAGATCACCGCGATCAGCACGGCGGCGGCCAGCACGCCGGCGATCCACCAGCCGGTGTTGGACTCGGGCCGAACGACGACGGTCTCGATGGTTTCGGTATAGACGGGCTGGGTCGGCGGCACGCGGTTCGGATCGAGGTTGGGATCCAGGTTCGGATCGTACTGGCTCATGGGAATTCCCTCCATTGAACCCGAGCAACGGCTCCGCTTGGCCTCGGTTCCGGTCAGCCCATTCGCCTGAGCACCAGTGCGCTCCAGGCGTCACGGTGGATGCGCCGCTCCAGGTGGAAGCCGCGCGACAGATAGGCCGCCGTCACCCGCCGCTCCTGGGTGCGCAACAGGCCCGACAGGATGGCCACCCCGCCGAGCCGCAGGGCCGCCTTGATATCCTGCGACAGGGCCACCAGCGGCGGGGCCAGGATGTTGGCGAACACCAGGTCATAGGGCCCGTCCGCCCGGATGCGCCGGTCATTCAGGCCCGAGGCGTGGACGAAGGTCGCGTCGGCGCGGTTCAGTTTCGCATTCTCGTTGGCGATGCGGACCGAAGGCCTGTCGATGTCGGTGCCGACGGCGATGCGCGATCCGGTCCGCGCCGCCGCGATGGCCAGCACGCCCGTGCCGCAGCCGACGTCCAGCACCCGCTCGAACCGTTCGCGTTTCAACAGTTCGTCGAAGGCCAGCAGACAGCCCACCGTCGTTCCGTGATGGCCGGTGCCGAAGGCCGCGCCGGCGTCGATCTTCAGGTTCACGGCGTTGGAAGGCACCCGCCCCTGGTCATGTGCGCCATAGACGAAGAATCGCCCGGCCCGCACCGGCGGCAGGCCCGACAGCGACATGGCCAGCCAGTCGGCGTCGGCCAGCACCTCGACCTTGACCGTCAGTTTGGGGTGGTCGGCCAGCCGGGCCTGCAGCGCCTCGGCCTCTTCGTCGGTGGTGGGGAAGGCGTCGATGCGCCAGAGGCCGCGATCCTCGTCCTCCTCCAGGATGGAATAGGTCGCGCCTTCCAGGGCGATGTCGGCGTCGATCGCTTCGGCGGCCGTCTCGGCGGCCTTGCGGGGGCCCCTCGCGATGATTTGCACTGCGCTCTGTGACATTTCTCAAACGCCGGTATCATGCCGAATCGAGGGACACGTGAAATCGCGTTTCCAGTCGTTCAACATCCGAGGGGTCGGGGAATTCATGGCTAAGTCACCGTCTGCGTCCGTTGCGTCGCCGAAACCCGCCGCCGCCGGGGCTTCCAAGCCCAAACCGGCGGCAAAGTCGAGCACTGCCGCACCGAAAGCGGCCAAGGCAGCCGCGCCGAAGCCGGCGGTGAAGGCCGCCACGCCCAAGGTCGCCAAGCCCGCCCCCGTCAAGGCCGCTCCGGTCAAGGCCCCCACCGCCAACCCCGCCGTGGCCAAGACGGCACCTAAGGCCGCGAAGCCCGCGCCGAAACCTGCCGCCAAGCCTGCCGCCGCAAAGGCTGCACAGGGGGCCGCCGCCAAACCCGCCGTCAAGGCCGTGGCCAAGGCTCCGAAGCCCAAGCCTGCCGTGAAGGCGGCCGCCGCGCCGAAAGCCGCCGCACCCAAGCCCGCCGCCAAGCCAGCCGCGAAACCGGCGGCGTCGGTCCCCACCGGCGTCACCGCCGCCGCCTCCCCGGCCCCGACGCCCGCGCCGAAGGTCACCGAAGCGCCCAAGCCGATCGAGACCCCGAAAGCGGCCGCCGCCGAGCCCGCCAAGCGCAAGGGTTTCCTCGCCGGCCTGTTCGACATCATCGCCGGCAAACGCTGACGACGCCGACGTCCCTGGATCAGGCGGCGAGCGCCTGATCCAGATCCGCGATCAGGTCCGCCACGTCCTCGACCCCGACCGACAGCCGGATCAGGCTGTCGGTCACCCCGCCCGCCTCGCGCACCTCCTTGGGCACCGAGGCGTGGGTCATGATCGACGGGTGGTTGACCAGGCTCTCCACCCCACCCAGCGACTCCGCCAGGGTGAAGACCTGGAACCGCTCCAGCACCCGCCGGGTCCGCTGCAGATCGCCGTCGATCACCACGGAAACCATCCCGCCGAACCCCGACATCTGCGACGCCGCCAGTTCGTGCTGCGGATGGCTGATTAGGCCCGGATAGATCACACGGGCCACCCCGGTCCGGCCCTCCAGCCAGCGGGCGATCTCCAGCGCGTTCTCGCAATGCGCCTTCATGCGCAGGCCCAGCGTCTTGAGGCCCCGGTTGGCCAGGAAGGCATCGAACGGCCCCATCACCCCGCCGACCGAGTTCTGTAGAAACTTGATCTCCTTCGCGACCTCCGCGTCCCCGGCGACCAGCACCCCGCCGATGATGTCGGAATGGCCGTTCAGATACTTCGTCGCCGAATGCATCACCACATCGGCGCCCAGCGCCAGGGGCTGCTGGCAGAACGGCGTGGCGAAGGTGTTGTCGACGACCAGCAACAGGCCATGCGTCTTGGCCACCTTCGCCAGGGCCGCGATGTCGACCAGCTTCATCAGCGGGTTGGTCGGCGTCTCGACCCACAACATCCTTGTCTTTGGCGTGATTGACGCCTCGACCTTGGTCAGATTGGTCAGGTCCACATAGCTGAAATCCAGCCCCATCGATCGCCTGCGCACCCGCTCGAACAGCCGCCACGATCCGCCGTACAGATCGTCGCCCGTGACGATGTGCGACCCCGCGTCCAGCAGCTCCAGCGCCGTCGAGGTCGCCGCCATCCCGCTGGCGAAGCCGAAGCCCTGAACCCCGCCTTCCAGATCGGCGATACAGGCCTCGAACGCCTCCCGCGTGGGGTTCTTGCCGCGGGCGTATTCATAGCCCTTGTTCACGCCCGGGCTCTCCTGGGCATAGGTCGAGGTCGCATAGATCGGCGTCATCACCGCCCCCGTCGTCGGGTCGGGCCGCTGGCCGGCATGGATGGCTCGAGTCGAAAAACCCTGGCTGTTCTTGAGGTTCGCCATGGTCTTACCGGTTCAGGCTCAGATGATTGATCAGATCGACGCGGGTGATGATCCCGACGAACTGCTCGCCGTCCAGCACCAGCGCCACCCGGTCACGGTCGAACAGTGGAATCAGGGCGTCCAGCGGTTCGTTGACCTGCACCGTGTCCAGGTCGCGGGTCATGACGGTGCCGACGGCTTTCTTGAACCGTTCCTGGCGGGTGATCTCGTCGGTGTTCATGACGTGGACGATGTCGCTTTCGTCCAGGATTCCAACCAGCCGGCCCTCGTCGATGATCGGCAGCTGGGACACATCGGCCCCGCGCATCCGCTTGAAGGCCGTGTCCAGGGTGTCGTCCGGCCCGGCCACGACGACGTCGCCCTTGGCGTATTTCCGCGTGATCAGGTCCGACAGGTCCCCGTGGATGTCGCGTTCACCCAAACCCTGATCCGCCAGCCAGGCATCGTTGTAAACCTTGGACAAATACTTGGCCCCGGTGTCGCAGACGAAGGTCACGACCCGTTTCGGCCCGGTCTGTTCGCGGCACCAGCGCAGGGCGGCGGCGATCAAGGTGCCCGACGACGACCCGGCCAGGATGCCTTCCTTCAGCAAGAGCTCGCGCACGGTCGCGATCGCCTCCGCGTCCGGGATCGAATAGGCCCGGTCGATCAGGCTCATGTCCGCGGTGTCTGGCACGAAATTCTGGCCGATGCCTTCGACCGTATAGCTGCCCTCCGGCCCCGGCACGCCGTCGTTGACGATGCCGGCCAGGGTCGAGCCGACCGGGTCGGCCAGGATGATCTGCGTCTTCGCGCCCTGTGATTTCAGGAACTGCGCCACGCCCGTGATCGTCCCGCCCGAGCCGATCCCGGCCACGAACGCATCGATCTCATGATCCATCTGGTCCCAGATTTCCGGGCCCGTCGTCTTCACATGGGCGGCCGCGTTCGCATCGTTCGCGAACTGGTTGACGTAGAAGCCGCCCGGAAGCTGCTGGCTCAGCCGTTCGGCCATGTCGGTGTAGTATTCGGGATGGCCGTGCGGAACGTCCGAGCGCGTCAGCCGCACGTCCGCCCCCATGGCGCGCAGATGCTGGATCTTCTCCTTAGACATCTTGTCGGGGATGACCAGCAGGACCTTGTAACCCTTGGCCTGTCCGACCAGCGTCAGCGCCAGGCCTGTATTGCCCGCCGTCGCCTCGACGATCGTGCCGCCGGGCTTGAGCCAGCCTTCCTTTTCCGCCGCCTCGATCATCTCGACCGCGATCCGGTCCTTGATTGAACCGCCGGGGTTCTGGGCCTCCAGCTTGAGGAAAAGACGGCAAGGGCCGGTGTCGATCTTGGTCACCTCCACCATCGGGGTCTTGCCGATCAGGTCCAGCAACGAACCCGTCGGGCGGCTGAGCGCGGGGGTGTGGGTCATCGACATGGGGCGGGTCTTTCGAAGGCGAGACGGGGTTGCCGCACGGTCTAAGGCCGATCGCGGCCAATTGCGACCCGGCGCACGCCGCCGACTCGCGTGATAAGGAAGCGACATGCCCAAGACCCCGCGACGCCCGACCTCCGGCCTGCCCGACAAGGAAACGCTGCTCCGCTTCCTGCGCGAAGCCGGCGAGGCCGACAAATCCGATCTTGCCCGCGCCTTCGGGCTGAAGGGCGAGGATCGTCGGGCGTTGCGCCAGATGCTGCGGGAGCTTGAAGCCGAGGGCCAACTCGGCAAGCGGGGACGCAAGGGGTTCTCCGAAGCGGGTGCCCTGCCCCCCGTCGGCGTCGTCGATGTCGTGGAACGCGACGCGGACGGCGAGATGTATGTCCGGCTGGTCGAGGCCGGGAACGACGCCCCGCGCGCCCTGCTGGTCCCGGACAAGTCCGGCAAGGTCGGCCCCGCCCCCGGCATGGGCGACCGGCTGCTGGTCAAGTTCGCGCGGGGCGAGGACGGCTGGGAGGCGCGGCTGGTCAAGCGACTGGACGGCGCCGGCGCCAACCGGGTGCTGGGCGTGATCCGCAAGTCCAACAAGGAAACCCGCGTCGAGCCGGTCGACCGCCGCTCCAAGGACGTGCTGGTCATCCCGCAGGACCTGGCCGGCGATCTGCGCGACGGCGACCTGGTGCTGGCCGCCATCGAGAAATCGATCCAGCGGTATGGGCCCAAACGCGGCAAGATCCTGGAGCATATCGGCAAGGAGGACGATCCCCGCGCCGCCTCCCTGATCGCCATCCACGCCCATGGCGTGCCGACGGGCTTTTCCGAGGCCGTCGAGCGCGAGGCCGTGGCGGTGGAACTGCCGACGCTGAAGGGGCGCGACGATCTGCGTGACATTCCCTTCATCACGATCGATCCGGCCGATGCGAGGGATCACGACGACGCCGTCTATGCGATGCGCGACGACGATCCGAAGAATGACGGCGGCTGGATTGTCTGGGTCGCGATCGCCGATGTCGCGGCCTATGTCAAAGGCGGCTCGTCGCTGGACCGCGAGGCGCGGGCCAAGGGGAATTCGACCTATTTCCCCGACCGGGTCGAGCCGATGCTGCCCGAACGGCTTTCGAACGGCCTGTGCAGCCTGAAAGAGGGCGAGAACCGCGCGACCCTGGCCGTCCGCATGGTGTTCGACAAGGACGGCAAGAAAACCGGGCACAAATTCCATCGCGGCCTGATGCGGTCGCATGCCAAGCTCAGCTACGAACAGGCGCAGTCGGCGATCGACGGGGTCGAGAACGGCGGCGGCCCCGACGACACCACCGGGCCGATCATGGAGGCGATCCTCTATCCGCTGTGGAACGCCTATCATACGATGCTGAAGGGCCGGATCAAACGCAGCCCCCTGGCCATCGACAGTCCGGAGCGCCGCATCCTGATGGCCCCCGACGGCGGCATCGCGGCCATCGTGCCGCGCAAGTCGCTGGAGGCGCACCGGCTGATCGAGGAGATGATGATCCAGGCCAATGTCTGTGCCGCCGAGACGCTGGAGCAGAAGCAGACGCCGCTGATTTACCGCGTCCACGAGGCGCCCAGCCAAGAGAAGGTGTTCAACCTGGCCGACTTCCTGTCGACCATCGGCAAACCGTGGAACAAGGGCGAGGCCCCGACCACCAAACGGTTCAACAAACTGCTGAACGAGACCCGCGACGGCCCCCACGCCGAGGTCGTCAACGAGGTCGTGCTGCGCAGCCAGATGCAGGCGATCTACGCCTCCGAGAACGTCGGCCATTTCGGGCTGAACCTGGACCGCTACGCCCATTTCACCTCGCCGATCCGGCGGTACTCGGACCTGATCGTGCATCGCGGCCTGATCCGGGCGCTGAAGCTGGGCAACGACGGCCTGACCGACCGCGAGATCGCCGAGCTGGAGGCCATCGCCGACCAGGTGACCCAGACCGAGCGCCGCTCCATGGCCGCCGAGCGCGACGCCATGGACCGCTACGTCGCCGCCTTCCTGGAGGACCGGGTCGGCGCGATGTTCGAGGGGCGGATCACCGGGGTGACGCGGTTCGGCCTGTTCGTTCGGCTGGACGAGACGGGGGCGGACGGGCTGGTGCCGGTGTCGTCGCTGGGCAGCGAGTATTTCACCCACGACGATCGGGCGCATGCCCTGGTCGGCGAACGGTCGGGGCAGAGGTTCACCCTCGGCCGCCGGGTCGAGGTCAGACTGAAGGAGGCCACCCCGGTCACCGGCGGCCTGCTGTTCGAGATGCTGAGCGAGCCCGAACCGCGCGATCCGAACGCCGCCGCCCCGCGCCTTGGCGTCCGCGCCCGGGATCGCGGACCCGGCGGCAACGGCCCGCCGAAACGTGGCTCCAAGCGGCCGGGCGGGCCCAAGCCACCGTCGGGCGGCCGCCCGTCCGGTGGGCTGAGGGGCGTTCGGAAAGGCAAGCGGCGCTGATCTATGACACCGCAAGAGATGGAACATCCGGCGCTGGACCGGCTGAACGACACGGAGCGCGAGCTGTTCAGCCTGCTCGGCCAAGGGCATACGGCCAAGTCCATAGCCACCCTGAAAGGCCTGTCGGTCCCCGCCGTCAACGAGCGGTTCCGCAACGCGCGCCGCAAAACCGGCCTGGCCAGCAGCCGCGAGATCGCCCGGCTGGTGGTCGCCCAAGAAAATCGTGACGACTTTATCGGACTGGCCGAACCCGTAGCCTCGCCTCCAGACCTGCCGCGTCCGGACGCGCCGCGATCTCGCCGCGCGTCGCCCAGCAGACGATGGAGACTTCCCATGGTGGCAGCAGGCCTGATCGCAGTCGCACTGTTCGCGCAACAGACAGCCTTACCGACCGCGCCGCCGGTTTCACAGGCTAGGCCTGATACGGTCGCCGCGAGCGCGCTCTTCGCTCGCCGGGCTCCGGAGGCCGACCTGACGGGCTTGCACGCAGAAATAATCTCAGGTCCGCAGGATTTGGCTTGGTCGCCGATCACGGAGGCCGCGCTCACACAACACTACCGGCAAACTCCGGGCTTCAACGACAGCGTTGAGTCGTTCAGTGTCGTCTGCACGGCGACCCTTTGCGAGGTCCTGGGCACCACAAAGCCAGGTCTGCCCAGCGATCGGTTCTCGGCTTTACTGGAACAACTTCAAGCTGCGAACGTTGAACGCCCCGATGCGGACATGCGACTCGACCACCTTGTGAACAGTATCGGTACGACGACGGACGATCCGGCCTCGTTCATCTTCGTCGCCTACTGGCGCCGGCGCGACTGAGTTCGTATCGACGGCGTTCGGTGCTAGGTCCGGCGCGTGACACCGCCGGACGCCAAGCAACAGCCCTTCGACGCCTTCCAGGACCTGAGGGACTCGCCGCGGATCGCAGGGCCCCGCCAGCGCCCCAAGGACGCGGCGACCCTGATCATCGTGCGCACCGGCAAGCATCCCGAGGTGCTTATGGGCCGACGCGCGCCCGGACATGTGTTCATGGCGTCCAAATGGGTGTTTCCCGGCGGGCGGATCGACCGGGCCGACTTCAGGGCCGCATCAGCCAGCGAGCCGCATCCCAAAACGGCCGCAGCCCTGCATCGCGAACTGGCGCCGCATCGGGTGCGGGCGCTGATGCTCACCGCCGTGCGCGAGACGTTCGAGGAGACCGGGCTGATTTTGGGCACCCCCGCTCCGCCCGCCTCGGTCGCGGGGCCGTGGCGGGAGTTTCGACAGGCGGGGGCCCTGCCCGATCTCGCCGCCCTGCGATACGTCGCCCGCGCCATCACTCCGCCCGGCCGCAGCCGCCGCTTCGACGCTCGCTTCTTCATGACCGAGGCCGACCGGCTGCTGACGCCGCAGCCGACGGCCGGCTCGGGCGAACTGGACGAGATTGCCTGGCTGCCCCTGGCCGAGGCCCCGGCGCTGGACCTGCCGTCGATCACCCGGTTCGTGCTGGGCGAGGTCGCCGCGCGGCTGGACGACCCCGATCGGCCGCGACCGTTCGTGCGGATGGTCCGTGGCCGGCACGTGATCGACTGACACCGTCGGATCGCATTGTCTTTCGACCTCAGCCGCCTAGAACCGCCCCATGACCATTCTGATCGCCGTCACCGGGGGCTCCGGTTCCGGCAAGAGCACCCTGGCCGAGACGCTCGTCGCCGCCCTGGCGCCGGGGACGGCCGTGCTGATGCGCGAGGACAGCTATTATCGCGATGCCGCCGCCCTGCCTGGCTTCGATGCCGCGACCTTCGATTTCGACGACGTGGCGGCGCGCGACCACGAGCTGCTGATCGCCGATCTGATCCGGCTCAAGGCCGGGAAGCCGGTCACCGCCCCGGTCTATTCCTTCATTCATCATGGCCGGGAGGCGGACGGCGAGCCGATCCCAGCAGCCCCGGTGGTGGTCGTGGAGGGCACCCATGTCCTGTGCACCCCGGCCCTGTCGGACCTGTTCGACATCCGCGTGTTCGTGGATACGCCGGCGGACATCCGCTTCATCCGCCGCCTGCTGCGCGACCAGACCGAGCGGGGGCGTAGTGCCCAGTCGGTCATCGACCAATATCTGGCCACCGTCCGTCCCGGCCACGAGCGGCTGACCGAACCGTCCCGTGTCAATGCCGATTTCATTGTCGCCGACGCCACCGCGGCGGTGCGGCTGGACGATCCGCAGGCCGTGATCCGGCTCGCCGCGCCCGTCCTGGCCCATCCGCTACTGACGGCTTTGTCGGCGTCGTAGCTCACGGCGCGATTGTCTTTGCGCTGGTAATCGCCGTGCCCGTGCGATACGCAATTCATTGAAATGTCAGGACTGCCCCATCCCGAAGCCGACCCACGCCTGCAGGCCATCCTGCGCCAGGCGCGGCGACACTTCATGAGCGAAGGCTATGCCGCCACGCGGATGGAGCCGATCGCACGAGAGGCCGCCGTCTCGACCGCGACCCTCTATACCTACTTCGCCTCCAAGGACGCTCTGTTCGCCGCCGTCATCGCCGGCGCTTCCGAGGACTTCGCGCGCGAGATGGCCAAGGTCCATGCCGCCGACGGCGATGCCCGGGCCCAACTGACCCATTTCGCCCTGGCCTATGCCGGGTTCATGGGCGATCCGTTCGTGCGATCGGTGTTCCGGTTGGTGATGGCCGAGCGGCCCAGGTTCCGCGCCGTGGCCATGGGCTTCTTCGACAAGGGGCGCAGCGATTTCGGCGGGCCCTTGATGCGCTGCATGCAGACCTTGGCCGAGCGGGGCGAACTGAAGGTCGAGAAGCCGTCCTGGGCCGCCGGGCAGCTGATGGGGATGATCGAACATCCTGTCTTCTTCATGCCGCTGGTCACGGGCGACGAGGTCAAGGCGATTCGCTCGCCGGAACAGATCGCGGACGATGCCGTGACCACCTTCCTGGCGCGCTACGGCGTCGCTCAAGGATAGAGCCGGCCGCGCGACCAGCCATCGCCGTCCCGCTCGAACCGCAGCCGGTCGTGCAGGCGAAACGGGCGGTCGCGCCAGAACTCCACGACGGTGGGCACGAGCCGCCAGCCGGTCCAGCGTTCGGGGCGCGGCACGTCCTGGCCGTCGAACCGCGACTCCTCGCGGGCCACCGCCGCCTCCAGCGTCTCGCGGCTGTCCAGCGGCCGCGACTGGTCCGAGGCCCAAGCTCCGATCCGGCTCTCGCGGGCCCGGCCGGCGAAACAGGCGTCAGCCTCGGCAGGGGTGACGGGCTCGATCATGCCGCGCAGGCGCACCTGGCGTCGCAGCGACTTCCAGTGGAACAGCAAAGCGGCGACCGGATGCGCCGCCAGCTGCCGCCCCTTGGCGCTGTCGCCATTGGAATAGAAGGTCAGGCCACGCGGATCGATGTCCTTGAGCAGCACCATCCGGCTGTCGGGCCAGCCGTCGGCATCGACCGTCGACAGGGCCATGGCGTTGGGGTCGTTGGTCTCATGCGCCCGGGCCTCGGCCAGCCAGTCGATCAACAGGCCGATCGGCTCGGCGCGGTCGAAGATGGTGATGTCGCCGTTCGCGGCCAGGGCGGCGGCATAGTCGCGGGCATAGTCCTCTCGCGACGGGCTGGGCGGGATGGCGGCCTGGGTCATGGCCGACCTATAACGCCCTGGACGCGCGCCTGCACCCTCAGCCACGGTTAACGTCGCATTGACCTTGTCGGCGGCTAGATGGGGCATGCGTGCGCGCTCCGTCCCGGAAATCACCTCGGTCGCCGAGGCCCAGGCCTTGCTGGGCCTGGCCGGCCTGGTCGCACCCGACAGCCTGGACGGTGCTTTTCGCGCGGCTATCAAGGCGGCCGACGATCCGGACCGCTATCGGCGCGTGATCGCCGCCTGGCGGCTGTTGCAGGCGGTCGGTGTGCCCCCGCCGGCCCTGCCCTTGCCCGGACCGTCGATCGGGATCACGCCCCTGCAGGCCTTGCGCGGTGATCGGGTCCATGTCGACTGCCCCGGGCGGACGGTCGAGGTTCGAATTCCAGCCGGAACCCGGACCGGCGATATACTGGGTGTTACGGGCGGTGTCGGAAGCCCTTCGCCGGCCACGGTGGTCATTCGGCCGGGAGACGGGCTCAGCGTCGTGGGCGACGACCTCTATATGACGGTCCAGGCCTGTCCCCGCCTACTCCGGGACGGCGGGCGGATCGAGATCGCGACCCACGCCGGGCTGCGCTCGGCCTGGATCACCCCCGGCCTGGTGTCGCCGCGCCTGCGCCTTCGCGACCTGGGTCTGCCGCCGCGCCGCGACCGGGCTCAGGGCCATCTGTTCGTGACCCTTGAGCCCGCGATCGACGGTACCAGTCTGGCCGAGGACATGTTGGCCCGGTTCTCGCGCGCCTGGGCCGAGCCGCTCGCGGCCTGAGGCTGGCGAAGGGCGGGTTTCCCTGACATCTAGGGCGGATGTCCCACAACACCTTCGGCCATCTGTACCGCGTGACGACCTGGGGCGAGAGCCATGGGCCGGCGATCGGCTGTGTGATAGACGGCTGTCCGCCCGGGATTCCGCTGACCGAGGCCGACATCCAACCCTGGCTGGACCGGCGCAAACCCGGCGGCAGCCGGTTCGTGACGCAACGCAACGAGAGCGACACGGCCCGCATCCTGTCGGGGACGTTCGACGACGGGGCCGGGCCGGTCACCACCGGCACGCCGATCGCCATCCAGATCCAGAACGAGGACGCTCGGTCCAGGGACTATGGCGAGATCGCGCGGGCCTTTCGCCCGGGCCATGCGGATGTGACCTATCAGGCCAAGTACGGGGTGCGGGACCATCGCGGCGGGGGCCGGTCCTCGGCCCGCGAAACGGCCAGCCGTGTCGCCGCCGGGGCCGTCGCGCGCAAGGTGCTGGGCCAGACCGTGTCGATAAGGGCGGGGGTGATGCAGCTGGGGCCGCACCGGCTGGCGGACGGCGCTGTCGATCTGGGCGCGACCTACAGCAATCCCCTGTTCGCGGCGACGCATGATGTCGCCGCCTGGAAGACCTATCTGGACGGCATCCGTAAGGCGGGGTCGTCGATCGGGGCTGTGGTGGCGCTGGAGGCGACCGGGGTGCCGATCGGCTGGGGCGCGCCGATCTATGCCAAGCTGGACGCCGAACTGGCCGCCGCCCTCATGTCGATCAATGCGGTCAAGGGGGTGGAGATCGGGGCCGGCTTCGCCGCCGCCGAACTGACCGGCGAGGACAATGCCGACGAGATGCGGCTGGGTCCGGGCGGCGCGATCGTGTTCGGCTCGAACCATGCGGGGGGTATCCTGGGCGGCATCTCGACGGGCCAGCCGATCACGGCGCGCGTCGCCTTCAAGCCGACCTCATCGATCCTGACCCCGCGCCGGACGGTCACGCGCGAGGGCACCGAGACGGACATCCGCACCAAGGGCCGCCACGACCCTTGCGTCGCCCTACGTGGGGTGCCGGTGGTCGAGGCCATGGCCGCCTGCGTCCTGGCCGATGCGATGCTGAGGCACCGCGCGCAGGTCGGTTGAACTTAGAGGGCAGATCGTATATACGATGAAAGTTACGTTTGATCCTCAAAGGATGAGGCCAATCTAGCCAAGCATGGCATTTCTCTCGCCCGGGCCGATGACAGGATCGTCGAAACGGTGTGGCCCGATCCATATCCGAGCGAAGTCCGGTGGCGCGCTTTCGGGACGATCCAGGACAAGCTGTTCTGCCTGATCTTCACGGAGCGAGACGGCACTCGTAGGGCCATCAGCCTGCGACGTGTCCATTCCAAGGAGTATGTTCGGTATGTCCGACCCCATTGAGAAGCCCGGTGTCTTCGACGACGACTTCGAGCCCGACCTCACCGATCCGGACAATCCGGAATGGACCGAGGAGGATTTTGCAAAGGCCCTTCGGCCAGGCGATCCGGATTTCCCCGAGTGGATGTTCGAAGCCTTCCCGAACACCCCGCGGCCGGCGTCGCGCGGCCCTCAGAAGGCCGCCACCAAACGCCCGATCTCGCTGCGGGTGGACGCCGACGTGCTGGAGTCCTACCGCGCGACCGGCCCCGGCTGGCAGGGGCGGATGAACGACGCCCTACGCAAGGCCATGCCCACGAGAAGCTAAGGTCTTGGCGATCCCGGCGGTGAAACGGCTTCGATCATGGATGGCTTTTCGCGCGGAGGCTCTTGGCCTGCCGATAATGATCACCGTCGTGGCTGTCGGGATGGGGGCCTTCGCTTGGCTCGCGCTGCCCAGCGGCCCCCGCGACACCCACTACCGGTCGGATCATCGGGATGGGGTTTATCGAACGAGACGAAGGCTCCTTCACCTCGGCCTCAGTTCAAGTCGGCGAACGCAACGTGCGCGTCCGCCTGCCCTCGAGACATGGATGTACGATCGGAGACGAAGTTCGCATGCTCGAAAGGCGCACTCGCTTCGGGCTCAGGACGACCGTCTCGCAGGAGCGATGGCCCTGCGAGAAAGCACCAAGGTCACGATCGTAAGGCGCTCCCGAACGAGATGCGCCAAAAAGCCGCCCGCCTAGATCGCCCGCGCGATGACGCGGTTGCGGCCGGTGGCCTTGGCTTCATAGACGCCTTCATCGGCGCGTTTCAGCAGGGCTTCGGGGGTGTCGCCGGCGCCGCTGGAACTGGCCACGCCGACCGAGATGGTCAGGGACAGCTGCTCGCGGCCGGACATGACCCGGAACGGGGCCGAGCCGACGTCACGGCGGATGCGGTCGGCGATGCGGTGGGCGTCGTCCAACTTGGTGTCGGGCATGACAACAACGAACTCCTCGCCGCCGAACCGGCACGGCAGGTCGACGGCGCGAACGTTGGTGGCCAGGCGGACGGCGAATTCCTGCAACACCTCGTCGCCGGCGTCGTGGCCGAAACCGTCGTTGACCGCCTTGAAGTGGTCGATGTCCAGGACCAGCACCGAGACTGGATCACCGCCGAGGTTGGACCGCTGGACCAGAGCCTGGAGCTGGCCGGCCATGTAGCGGCGGTTGTGCAGGCCAGTCAGGGCGTCGGTGACGGCCATCTCCAGGCTGTAGTCCAGCTTCTCGCGCAGGAAGTCGGTGTAGCGTTTGCGGCGGATCTGGGTGCGGGCGCGGGCGGCCAGTTCCTCGGGATCGATCGGCCGGGTCAGGATGTCGTTGACGCCCAGGTCCAGGGCCTTGATCAGCTTGGGCCGGTCGGTCGGTTCGACCACAGCCAGGATCGGCAGGTGGCGGGTCGTCTCGCCGGAGCGGGCGTTGGCGATCAGGCGCAGGCCGTCGAACGAGTCGGCCGCGACGTTGACGATCATCAGGTCCAGCAGGGATTTGGATAGTTTGAGCGCGTTGCCGGGGTCGGTCTCGACCATCGGGCGGTGTTCGCGCGACAGTTCCTCGGCGATGCGCGCGGCCTGGCGTTCGTTGTCGTCAACGATCAGGACGCGGCCGCCCGAACCGCGCAGGCGGCCGGCGCCGTCGGTGGTGACGCCGAGACGGCGGCCGCTCTCCTCGCGCTCGCGCAGTTCATCCATGACCAGTTTCAGCCGGGTCAAAGAGCGGACGCGGGCCAGCAGGATGACGTCGTCCAGTGGCTTGGTCAGGAAGTCGTCGGCGCCGGCGTCCAGGCCCTTGATCTTGTCCTCGCGGCCGTCGAGGGCGGTAACGAGGACGACGGGGATGTGGCGGGTGGCCGGATCGGCCTTCAGGCGGCGGCAGGTCTCGAACCCGTCCATGCCGGGCATCATCACGTCCAGCAGCACGATGTCCGGCTGTTCCATGGCGGCCAGGCGCAGAGCCGTCACCCCGTCGGCGCAGGTCATGACGTCGAAATATTCGATCGTCAGCTTGGCCTCGAGCAGGCGGACGTTGGCCTCGACGTCGTCCACCACCAGGATGCGGGCGGTCACGGCACCGCCGCCGGTTCGAGCAGGCCCAGGTGCAGCTTGACGGTCTGGATGAACGACATGACCGAAATGGGCTTGGAGATATAGGCCTCGCAGCCGCCCTGGCGGATGCGTTCCTCGTCGCCCTTCATGGCGAAGGCGGTGACGGCGATGATCGGGATGTGCGCCAGCTCCTCGTCGTCCTTGAGCCATTTGGTGACTTCCAGCCCGCTGATCTCCGGCAGCTGGATATCCATCAGGATCAGGTCCGGCCTATGATGGCGGGCGAGCGCCATGGCCTGCAGACCCTCGCGCGTCTGCAGGGTTTCGAACCCCTGGGACTCGAGCAGATCATGAAACAGCTTCATGTTCAGCTCATTGTCCTCGACGATGAGGATCTTCTTGGACATCATCACCTTTGCCGGTCGCCCGCGACGGCTCGAGAGCCGCCGGACGTCTCCATTCGTTCACGCAACAATGTCGCGCGGGTCTTAAATTGACGTGAAGCGGGCCCACCTCCCCGCCACGATGTTACCCGAGGTTGGGATCGACGACGACGCCATGGCGACTAGTGCCATTTGCCGGGACTGCCTGTGGACGGGCGAGGACGCGGTGCCCCGCTGTCCGGCCTGCGGCTCGCCGCGCATGGTGTGCGATGCCGAGCTGGACCGACTGGCCATCGCCCATCTGGACTGCGACGCCTTCTATGCCTCAGTGGAGAAGCGCGATCGACCGGAGTTGCGGGACAAGCCGGTGATCGTCGGCGGCGGGGTGCGGGGCGTGGTTTCTACCGCCTGCTATGTGGCGCGGCTGTACGGCGTGGGCTCGGCCATGCCGATGTTCAAGGCGCTGAAGGCCTGTCCCGACGCGGTGGTAATCAAGCCGGACTTCACGAAGTATGTGTTCGAGAGCCGGCGCATCTTCGGCTTCGTGGGCGAGCTGACGCCGCTGGTCCAGACGCTGTCACTGGACGAGGCCTGGATCGACCTCAGCGGCACCGAACGGCTGAACGGTGGCCCACCGGCGCTGCAGCTGATCCGGCTGCAGAAGCGGATCGAGACCGAGACCGGCCTGACCGTCTCGATCGGCCTGGCCCCCAACCGCTTCCTGGCCAAGATCGCGTCGGAGCTGGATAAGCCGCGCGGCTTTTCGGTGATCGGTGCGGCCAACGCCCAGGCGCTGCTGGCCCCGCGCCCCGTCTCGATCCTGCCGGGCGTCGGGCCGGTGTTCTCGAAGACGCTGAAAAGCGACGGCTTCTCGACCGTCGGCGACCTGGCCGCCGCAGACCCTCGCGATCTGGTCAAACGTTATGGCGAAACGGGCCTGCGCCTGCACGATCTCAGCCACGCGCGCGACGGCCGGACGGTCAATCCCGAGCACGACCGCAAGGGGATGAGCGCCGAGACCACCTTCAACACCGACCTGACGGCGGTCGAGGATCTGGAGGCCGAGCTGTGGCCCCTGTGCGAGAAGCTGGCGTCCAAGGCGCGGCGCGACGGCGTGGCCAGCCGGGTCGTGGTGCTGAAACTGCGCCGCACGGATTTCAAGATCGTCACCCGCCGCCAGACCCTGGCCGAGCCGGTGCAGACCGCCCGCGCCCTGTTCGCCACCGGTCGGGCCTTGCTCAAGCCCGAACTGGGCCGACCCTATCGTCTGATCGGTATCGGCATGGCGGACGTCCAGGATGCGGTCCACACCCCCGCCGGCCTGTTCGACAGCGATGAGCGCCGGGCGCTGAAGACCGAGGTGACCATCGACGCCCTGCGCGCCCGGTTCGGGCGGGGGGCCGTGGTGGCCGGGCGCGCGATCAAGTAAAGCGACGACCACGGCGCATAGCGCTGGGGGGGTGGGCGATGGGGGCCGGCCTTCTGGCGTGGGTGATGTGATCCAGTCCCTTTCGCCAAGGCGGGGAAACGGGATCAGGACTGGCCACACGCCCGAGAGCCCGGTAGCCAGACGGGATGAAGACGCTGGACCCCCTTGCCGCGACGCCGACCGGGGCCTTGAGTTCTCCCGCCGTGGGGCGAAACACTGATCCGATCCTGAGGATCCTGCGCGCGCACATGCCGGCGCGGGGCCAGGTGCTGGAGATCGCCGCGGGGACCGGAGAGCATGCGGTGGCCTTCGCGCGCGCCCTACCCGGCCTGGACTGGACGCCGTCGGACCCCGGCGCCGAAGCGCGTGGCAGCATCGCCGCCTGGCGCGCGGAGGCCCGGCTGCCTAACATGAAGCCGGCTTTGGCGTTGGATGTGCTGGACGAGGCGACGTGGCCGACCGGGACGGTTCAGGCGGTGGTCTGCATCAACATGATCCACATCAGCCCATGGGCGGCGACCGAGGGGTTGATGCGGCTGGCCGGGCGGGTGCTGACCAATCCCGGAGGGTTGCTGGTGCTATACGGGGCGTTTCGCGAGGCCGGGGTGCCGACCGCGCCGTCGAACGAAGCCTTCGACCAAAGCCTGAGGGCGCGCGACCCGGCCTGGGGTCTGCGCGCTCTCGAAGACGTCGTGGCGGTGGCCGAGGCGCATGGCCTAGCCCACACGCTCAGGGTGGCCATGCCCGCCAACAACCTGAGCCTGCTGTTCCGCCGGGTCTGACTGACCGCCCCGGTCAGCCCATCCTGGCGGCGGCGGCATTGACCTGAGTCATGTCCGCCAGAGCCGTCACGACGCCTTCATCCACAAGCACCGCAGGGGCATCGGCATAGGCGGCGGGATCCAAGCCCATGGCGCGGGTCGCCTGAACCACGCCCTCGCCGAACGCTAGGACCGGCACGCCCTTGGCGCGGGCGATGTCCAGCAGTTCGCGCACCGCGGCGTCGCCCGCCGCGTCCCCGTCGCCGCCCGGCAGGACCAGCCCCTTTAGCGCGCCGTTGGTGATGTCGCCGGCCTGGGCCGTGGCCAGAACGGTGACGCCGCCGACCGACTCGCTGGCCGCGCCGGTCGAGATAGGCGCCAGCGAGAGGCCCTGGGCCTGCATGGTCGGCTCGATGTCGCCGAGCGGGCCGAAATTCATCGAGCGGCGCAGGGCCAGGCCCAGACGGGCGCGGACGGGCGGACGACGGTATTGCTGACGCGAACGAAAGTTAGAGGGCGATGCGTATTGAGCGTTCAAGGTCTCTCCTTCAAAGGTTTATTCATGACGGATACGGTCCGTCGAGACGATGATCGACGACCATCGACAGACGACTGTCCGGATACGCGGTCTTGATCGACCGCCGATGCGTGAACAGTCTGATGTTTGGATAACCTACCGATAGGTCATGATGGCGTATTCGGTCAAGCTTGGCGTCATCAGGACGGGTCATCTCGGAGTGATGCCGAGCCGTCGAAACACTGGACGCGCCGCCCATCGCCCGGCATGGGAGCCGCATGCCCGTCACCCACACCCACCCCGGCCCCGAGGCCGCGCGTCTGAACAAGGTCATGGGCCAGGCGGGTCTGTGTTCGCGGCGCGAGGCGGATGCCTTGATCGCGGCGGGGCTGGTGTCGATCGCGGGCGAAGTGGTGACCGACGCGGGCCGCAGGATCGAGCCGGGGCAGACGCTGACCCTTTCGGAGGCAGCGGATGCGGTGCTGGCCGAGGGGGTCACGATCATGATCCACAAGCCGGTCGGCTATGTCTCGGGCCAGCCGGAGCCGGACAAGGTGCCCGCGGTACGATTGCTGACGGCCGCCAACCGGGTCGGCGACGGGGTCGTGCCGGCGGGGGATGCGTCCCTGCCGCCGATCGGGCGGCTGGACGAGGATTCGCGCGGTCTGCTGTTGCTGTCGTCCGACGGAGTGGTGGCCAAGGCGGTGATCGGACCGGCGTCGGACCTGGACAAGGAATATCGGGTGCGGGTGGCGGGCGAGGTGACGGATCGGGCGCTGGGGCTGTTGCGGCACGGGCTGATGCTGGACGGACGGGTGCTGAAGCGGGCGCAGGTGGTGCAGCTGAACAAGGATCGGCTGAAGGTCACCCTGCGGGAGGGGCGCAATCGCCAGATCCGGCGCATGGCCGAGATGGTGGGGTTGCGGGTGACGGACCTGAAGCGGGTGCGCATCGGGCCGCTGTCGCTGGGCGACCTGCCGGAGGGCAAGTGGCGGCACCTGACAGCCGAGGAACGGGCGGCCTTGCGGGGTCTATAGGTCGGTGGGGTAGCGGGCCTTCATCGTCTCGACGCACCATTCGCAAAGGGCGCGCAAGGCGCAGGGATCCACATCGGAGAGGCGTTTCAGATAGAGGCAGGACACGCTGGTCTTGGCCTTTGGGCCCAGCGCCTGGAACAGGTCGGCGCGCTCGTTGAAGCCGGGCATGACATAGAGGGTCAGATTGGCCTTCCTCGGCGAGAAGCCGATGACGGGCCAGTCGGCGGGCTTCTTGGTCGAATTGACATAGGTGTAGCGGCCGAAGCCGACGATGGCGTCGCCCCACATGATCGGCGGCTTACCGGTGATCTCGGCCATCAGGGCGCAGACGGCGCGGGCGTCCTCGCGCCGCTTGACCGGTTCGACCGCGGCGAGAAAATCCTCGGCCGAGGCATCGGTCGGGCGGGTTTTGAGTCTCGCTTGGACGCCATCCTGCACCGTTACGACTTTGGTCGAAACTAGACCAACGGCTAATGCCCCTGCCCCGCCCCGTCGGGGACAGTGCCCCCGGGAGGTCCGCGCCAGACGGACCCGGGAGGACACCATGAACCGATCGTCACTGCTGGGCACCGCCGCCGCGATAGCCCTGTTCACCGCCCCGTCGCTGGCCTCGGCCCAGGATCCGGCCGCGCTGGAAGCCCGCATCGCCCAGCTGGAGGCCCAGCTGAACGCGTTGAAATCCGAGGTGGAGGCCAGTCGCACGACTCAGGCCACCGTCCAGCGCGACATCATCCGGCTGGACCAGACGGTGGCCGCCGCCCCGCCCGCGCCGGCCACGGTACCGGCGTCATCCTCGGCCGCGACGGACGGGTTCCGCATCGGCAACAACACGGTCAAGTTCGGCGGCTTCATCGAGGCCGACTACAGTCTGAGCCAGTATTCCGGCGGCGATCCGGCGCTGGGCGATTTCCAGAGCGAATTCTACCTGCCCGGCACGGTGCCAATCGGCGGGGCCGAGAAAGGCAATTCCACCGACTTCAACGCGCGCCAGACCCGGTTCTGGCTGACCACCGACGGCACGATCGGCGGCCGCAAGGTCGGCACCCGGATCGAGATGGACTTCCAGGTCCTGCCCGGCACCGGCGATCAGCGCACCACCAGCCCGGCCAACCCCGCCCTGCGCCGCGCATTCGTCACGATCGACAACTGGCTGTTCGGTCAGGAATGGGCCAATTTCCAGGTGCTGTCGGTCCTGCCGAGACCGCCGACTATGTCGGACCGACCGAGGGCACGACCTTCAACCGCCAGGCCCAGGTCCGATACACCAATGGTCCGTTCTCGATCTCGGCGGAAAACCCCGAGACGACGGTGACGCCCTTCGGCATGGCCAGCCGGATCATCGCCGACGACAACACCATCCCCGACCTGACCGCGCGCTATGCCCTGGTCCGGCCCTGGGGCGAGGTGCAGGTCGCGGGTCTGCTGCGTCAACTTGCCTATGAGACGACGGGCGTCGGCGCGATCGACAGCTCCACCGTCGGCTATGGCGTCTCGGTCGCGGCCAAGATCAAGGTCGGCGAGACCAACGACCTGGGCATGATGCTGACCGGCGGCGAGGGCATCGGTCGCTATGTCGGGCTGAACTTCGCCAATGACGCGGTGCTGGACGCCTCGGGCGATCTGGAGGCCATTCCGCTGGTCGCCGGCTTGACCGCCTATCGCCATGTGTGGCAGCCGGGGTGGCGCTCGAACCTGATCTATTCCTTCCAGGACGTGGACAACGACCGCAGCCTGCTGGCCTTGACCACCAACAAGTCGGCCTACAGCATCCGTGGAAATCTGATCTATTCTCCTGTGCCCGCGTTTGATCTGGGTGCCGAGCTCAGTCTGGGCGAGCGCGAGCTGGAGAACGGGATGTCGGGCGACGTGACTCGTCTGACGGTCTTCGCCAAATACGGATTCTGATTTGAGGTGCCTGAATGAGCGATCCTGACGTCTATTCCGTCCAGCCCGAATGGGCGGCGCGGGCGCATATGGATCGCACGGCCTATGAAGCGGCCCGGATCGCCGCGCGCGAAAGCCCGGACCGCTTCTGGGGCGACCTGTCCAATCGGCTGGACTGGATGACCGCCCCGACCCGGATCAAGGACGTGTCGTTCGACAAGGACGACTTCCGCATCAAATGGTTCGAGGACGGGGTTCTGAACGTCGCCTGGAACTGCATCGACCGGCACCTGGCCGAGCGCGCCGACCAGTGCGCCATCATCTGGGAAGGCGACGATCCCAGCGTGTCAGGCGGCCTGACCTATGCCGAGCTGCACCGCGAGGTGTGCCGCATGGCCAATGTGCTTAAAAGCCTGGGGGTCGTGAAGGGCGATCGGGTCACGATCTATCTGCCCATGATCCCCGCAGCCGCCGTGGCCATGCTGGCCTGTGCCCGGATCGGCGCGGTGCATTCGGTCGTCTTCGGCGGCTTCTCGCCCGACAGCCTGTGCGGACGGATCGAGGATTGCGGCTCCAAGGTCGTCATTACCGCCGACGAGGGCCTGCGCGGCGGCAAGCGCGTCCCGCTCAAGGCCAATGTCGATGCGGCGCTGGAGAAGGTCTCCGTCGAGAAGGTGCTGATCGTCAGCCACACCAATGCCGACGTGCCGATCGTGGAGGGCCGCGACGTGCGCTATGGCGAGGCCAAGCACGGCGTCTCCAACGACTGCCCGTGCGAGCCGATGAACGCCGAGGATCCGCTGTTCATCCTCTACACATCGGGATCGACGGGTAAGCCCAAGGGGGTGCTGCACACGACGGGCGGCTATCTGTTCTGGGCGTCCTGGACGCACGAACTGGTGTTCGACTACCGACCCGGCGAGGTCTTCTGGTGCACCGCCGACGTGGGCTGGGTCACGGGGCATTCCTATTGCGTCTATGGGCCCCTGGCCAATGGCGCGACGACCCTGATGTTCGAGGGGGTGCCCAACTATCCCGACAACCGCCGCTTCTGGCAGGTGGTGGACAAGCACAAGGTCGAGATCTTTTACACCGCCCCTACCGCCCTGCGGGCCCTGATGCGCGACGGGGACGCCCCGGTGAAGGCCACGTCGCGCGCGTCGCTGCGCCTGCTCGGCACGGTCGGCGAACCGATCAATCCCGAGGCCTGGCGCTGGTATCACGAGGTCGTCGGCGAAGGCCGCCTGCCCATCGTCGATACCTGGTGGCAGACCGAGACCGGCGGCATCCTGGTCTCGCCCCTGCCGGGTGCCACCGACCTCAAGCCCGGTTCGGCCACCAAACCCCTGCCGGGCGTGGAGCTGGAACTGGTGGATGCCGAGGGCAAGGTTCTGGAGGGCGCGGCCAGCGGCAATCTGTGCATCACCGACTCATGGCCCGGTCAGATGCGCACCGTCTACGGCGATCACCAGCGGTTCTTCGACACCTATTTCGCCACCTATCCCGGCAAGTATTTCACCGGCGACGGGTGCCGGCGCGACGCGGACGGCTTTTACTGGATCACCGGCCGGGTCGATGACGTCATCAACGTCTCGGGCCACCGGATGGGCACCGCCGAGGTCGAGAGCGCGCTGGTCCTGCACGACGATGTGGCCGAGGCGGCGGTGGTCGGCTTCCCCCACGACATCAAGGGCCAGGGCATCTATGCCTATGTGACGCTGAACGCCGGGGTCGAGCCGACCGACGATCTGAAAAAGGCCCTGGTCGCCCACGTCCGCAAGGAGATCGGCCCCATCGCGGCCCCCGACGCCATCCAGTGGGCACCGGGCCTTCCCAAGACCCGCTCGGGCAAGATCATGCGGCGCATCCTTCGCAAGATCGCAGAGAACGACGTCAGTGCCCTAGGCGACACATCGACCCTGGCCGATCCGAGCGTCGTCGATGAGTTGGTGAAAAACCGCGCCACCGGCTGACCCTCTCCCGGTGGGAGAGGGCTTGAGCGCACGGCGGCGCAGCCGTCGTCCTTGCGCGAAAGGGTGAGGGGTCACGGTGCTTGCCCATTGAGGGCGCAACCCCTCATCCTCCCACGCCTTCGGCGCGGGCCCCTCCTTCTCCCTATGGGAGAAGGAACAGATTCACCGCGCCAGCCTGAACTCCACCGGCTCGCCCGCCTGGGCCGATGACGTCAGCCATAGCCGGAACGTGCCCGGCTCCACCGTCCAGCCGCCGGACTGGTCGGCGAATTCTAGCTGTTCGCGGCGCAGGGTGAACCGCACCGTGTGCGCCTTGCCCGGCTCCAGCCGGACCTTCTGGAAGTCACGCAGGCGGCGGACCGGCTGGGTCAGGCTGGCGACGCGGTCGTGGATGTAGAGCTGGACCACCTCGTCGACCGCGACAGAGCCGGCGTTACGGACCTCGACCGTCGCCTCGATCTCTCCGCCCCAACGCAGGGTTTCGGACGACAGGCGCGGGGTGCCGTAGCGGACCTCGCCATAGGTCAGGCCGTGACCGAACGGATAGAGCGCCGTGTTGGTCGTCTCGCGATAGCGGGCGACATATTCCTGGGTGGCCAGGTCGTTGTTGGCCGGGCGGCCGGTCGTCTTGTGATCGTAGTAGAACGGCTGCTGGCCCGAGCGGTGGGGGAAGCTGACCGGCAGTCGGCCCGACGGCGAGGCCTGGCCGAAGACGATGTCGGCGACGCTGTGGCCCATCTGGCTGCCCAGGAACCAGGTGACCAGGATGGCCGGGGCATCCCTGACCGCGCCCGACAGTTCCAGGGCGCGGCCGTTGCGGATCAGGACCACGACCGGCTTGCCGGTGGCGGCGACAGCCTCGGCCAGGGCGCGCTGGGGGGCGGGGATGTCGATCTCGGTGCGGGACTGGGCCTCGCCGGACATCCGGGCGCTTTCGCCGATGGCCAGGACGACGACGTCGGCGGCGCGGGCGGCGGCCACGGCAGCCTCGACGCCGCCCGCAACGGGGGCCTCGAAGTCCGAGCCCTGAACGACGCTGAGTTGCGACGGATCGGTCATGGCAGCGCGGAAACCAGCCTCCAGCGAGACACGGTATTCGTTGTCGCCCCAGATGGTCCAGGGGCCGAAGATGTTGTCCACGTCGGCGGCGCAGGGGCCGATCAGGGCGATCGACTGGCCGCTGTTCCGCAGGGGCAGCAGGTCGCCATCGTTCTTGAGCAAGACGATGGACTTGACCCCGGCCTCGCGGGCCAGGGCGTGGTGTTCGGGGGCGTTGACGACCTCGCGCTCGCGAACGGGATCGGAGCCGCGATACGGATCGTCGAACAGGCCGAGCGCCGCCTTGGTCAGCAGGACGCGGCGCACGGCCTCGTCCACCCGAGCCATCGGCACATCGCCTTTGGCCACCAGGTCGGGGATGTGTTCCAGATACAGGCCCGAGACCATCGACATATCGACGCCGGCCAACAGGGCGATGCGGGCGGCGTCGCGGCCGTCCTCGGCGAAGCCGTGAGCAATCAATTCCTGCTCGGAGGTGTAGTCGGACACCACGAAGCCGGCGAAATTCCACTCGCCGCGCAGGATGTCGGTCAGCATGCGGCGGTTGCCGGAAGTCGGCACACCATTCAGGTCGTTGAACCCGCTCATGGTGCACAGGGCGCCGGCGTCGAAGGCGGCCTTGAACGGCGGCATGAAGATGCCGCGCAGCGTGGCCTCGCTCATGTCGGTGGTGTTGTAGTCCATGCCCGCCTCGGCGGCGGAATAGGCGACGAAATGCTTGGGCGTGGCCAGGAGGGCGTCGCGATCGGCCAGGCCCTTGTCGCCCTGGAAGCCGCGCACGCGAGCGGCGGCCAGGACCGAGTTCAGATGAACGTCCTCGCCCGCCCCCTCGACGACCCGGCCCCAGCGCTGGTCGCGGGCGACATCGACCATGGGGGCATAGGTCTGGTGGATGCCGGAGGCCGCGCCCTCGATGGCGGCGACGCGGGCGGTACGCTGGGCCAGGTCGGCGTCGAAGGCCGCGGCCTCGCCCACAGGCACCGGGAAGACGGTAAACAGGCCGTGGATGATGTCTGCGGCGAACAGCAGCGGGATGCCCAGGCGGCTTTCCTCGACGGCGATCTGCTGGATCTCGCGGCCGGCTTCGGCCCCGACGCCGTTGAACAGATTGCCGAGCTTGCCTTCGCGGATCAGCTCGGAGACACGGGCCGGATCGCCCTCCCCGTCCGTCGGATTAACGCTCTGGGGCCGGAAGCGGAACGGGTCGTTCAGCAGGTTCAGCTGACCCGCCTTCTCGACGATGGTCATGCGCGAGATCAGGTCGTCGATCCGCGCCACGTCCTGTGCCTTGACGGGCGTGGGCACCGAGAAGATGCCCGCGCCCAGGGCCGCCAGGCCCGCGGCCCCGGTCAAGACGCCTCTCCGGCTCGGTCCAGGCATTGCTGCATACTCACTCTCGTTCATTCGGACAGCTCTCCGGGTGGCGGAGATCGCCGACCGATGTAACCGTTTACTTAGCCAGCCCCAACCCCGATGTCAGGTCACCGTGCGTTTCTGTCGGCCTCAGTCGCGGATGAAGTGCGGGACGAAGCGGGAGGTGTTGCGGGTGATGCGGCCGCTGTCTTCGCGCAGGGCGATACCGGCGGGCTCGTCGCCGACCAGCCAGGAGCCGACGATGACGTGCTGGCCGTCGAATTTCGGCGGGGCGTGGACGGCCTGGAGGATGGCGGCGCCATCGTAGCCCTGGTCCAGGCCTTCCTCGCGGGCGGTGCCCTCGACGATCGAGACGTTGGCGCCTTCGCGGGAGAATAGTGGCTTGTGGACGTAGGCTTCGCCCAATCTGGCCACCGCCGGATCGCTTTCAAAATAGGATTCCAGCAGGTTCGGATGGCCCGCATGCCGTTCCCACAACAGGGGCAGGATCCCCTTGTTGGACAGGAGCGATTTCCAGGCCGGCTCCAGCACCGTCACCTCGGCATTGGGCAGGGGCTCGGCGTAGTCGTCGCGGAGCATCTGTTCCCATGGATAGAGCTTGAACAGGGCCTGGATCAGCCAGTTTTCGTCATCGACGAACTTGCCGTCGGCGTTCAGGCCGATCTGGTCGATGGCGATGAATTTCGGGTCGAGCCCGGCCTGGCGGGCCAGGTCCTCGAGGAATTTCACCGTCTGGCGATCCTCGACGAAATCGGCGTCGGAGCTGAAATGCACGAAGCCGCCATCGGGGAAGATGGCGCGGAAGCGGTCGACCAGCTTCTCATGCAGGCTGTTGAACTGGTCGGCATCAGCCGGCAGCGCGCCGTCCTTGATCCGGTCCTCCAGCCAGAGCCACTGGAAGACGGCGGTTTCGAACAGGCTGGTCGGGGTGTCAGCGTTGTATTCATACAGCTTGGCCGGCGACTGGCCGTCATAGGCGAAGTCGAACCGGCCGTAGAGGCTGGGGTCGCCCCGTTTCCAGCTGTCGGCGACATAGTCCCGCATCGGCTCGGGGATATCGAGCAGGCCCATCAGACGTTCGGACTGCACCGCATCATCGACCAGCGACAGGCACATCTGGTGCAACTCGGCGGTCGGTGCCTCCAGCCCCTGCTCGATCTGGTCGAGCGTGAAGGCATAGGCCGCGCTTTCGTCCCAGTAGCGTTCACCGGAGTCGTGATTCCAGGTGAAGCCCAGGCTCTCGGCGCGGGCCTGCCAGTCGGGGCGGGGGTCGAGGGGGATGCGGTGCATGGTGGGCTCCTCTGTCCTCCCCGCCGCGCAGCGATGGGGAGGGGGACCGCGAAGCGGTGGAGGGGCTGTATCCACCGCACGATCGAATCCGCGTCAGGCAGCCCCTCCGTCACGGCGCGAAGGCGCGCCGCGCCACCTCCCCATCGCGTCGCGATAGGGAGGAGAAAGGTCTAAGCCGGGTCCTTGTCCTGGATCGGGACGCTGGTGCCGATGCGAGGCGTGACCACCTCGACCGGCTTGGCCGTCAAGCGCGCCAGCACGTCATTGGCCGACGAATGCCCAGGCAAGATCCCCGCCTCCTTCAGCTTGGCGTCCAGATCGGCGCCCGTGCGCTTGTCCTCAAGCTCCTGACCCGCGCGAAGACGCTCCTCGTTCACCGCCTGACGCTGCTTGATCCGCGCCAGGCTGTCGGCGGCCGAGCCGATCCGCGACTGGGCCCCCGCTGACTGCAACGCCACCGAAGTCTGGGCCTTCTGGACCGAATCGTTGACCTTCACGATGTCGATCTCGCGCCGCAGGGTCTCGATCTTCTGATCGGTCGTGGCGATGGCGGTGCGCAGCCGCGCCTCGGCCGCCTTCATGTTCTCGATCAGCGGCCCACGGTTGCCGAGTTCGGTCTCCAACTCGGCGATCCGGCCGGCGACTTCCAGCGCCAGGTCGTTCTGACCCCGCTCCAGGGCGGTGCGGGCCGAGCCTTCGTATTTGGCGATCTGGTCGTGGAACGACTTCACCTCGTTCTCGGCCATGCGCCGACGCGCCACCAGACCGGCCAGGTCGTCGCGCGCCTTGCCCTGGTTGTTGTCGGCGTCGCGGATTTCCTGATCCAGGATCTTCAGGGCATTGGCATCGACCACCGACTGGCCGGCCTCGTGGGCGGTACCGCGGAACAGGGCGGACAGTTTGGCGAGCATGGACATGGGTCAGTCTCCGGTTCAGGCGGCGGCCGCGTCGGCGCCGAAGGTTTCGCGCAGTTCGGTGGCGTCGATCGCGTTCTCGGCCAGGGTGCGCAGTTCGATCAATATGGTTTGAAGGGTCGTCTTGCACGACAGCTCGCCCATCAGCTCATAGACCTCCTGATTGTCGACGGAGGTGATGGCGAAGTTCGACAGGGGCACGATGCGCTGGGCCTTGAGCAGGAATTCGTTGAACCTGGCCGCGTCCTTCTGTTCCGACACCGGCCACAGCAGCACCGAACAGACGATCTGGGCCCCGCCGACCGACAGATAGATCGGCAGGTCCCCATACTCCTGCATCGTCACCAGCAGCACGGGCTCTGACCCCTCCAGCACGCGCGCGGTCATCTCGCCCTCGCGGACCAGGTCCGAACTCTCGAGCGCGGCCTTGATGGCCGGCACGGTCCAGGAAGTTTCGATCACGGCGTCCATGGGATGGTTCACTCCAGAAGGGACGGGGAAAGGATTGCGACGCGGGCGACGGACGATCTCAGGCCCGCGTGTCGACTCGGTGACGATGGCGTGGACCGCCGCCTTCACATCGTCTCGCGCGGGTTCCGGCACCCAGAACTCCAGCTTGACCATGCCCGCCTCACGCCGGGCCTTGCGCCAAGCACGTATACGATCGTTCGCCGAGGGCAAGGGTTTCGAGGTCGGATTACGCATGTTTCATGTAACGCGTAACAGGAACGGTTGACATTGGCCAGCCGTCTGCGATGACTTCACGCAATCCGGGCATGGGGTCCGGTCGGGGTCAAGCGCGAATGCTGCTGCCACGACTGAAGCTGGCGCGTATCTTCGACCGGGCGTTTCACGCCATGGCCGATCTGCACTGGACCATGCTGGCCGGGCTGATCGCTTTTCACGCCGGATCGACCTGGCTGTTGTTCGGACTGGCCGGCGAGAGCGAACTGACCCGGCCCACGACGTTCTTCTACTGGTACGCCACCACGGCCTATACCGTCGGCTACGGCGACCTGAGCCCCCAGGGCGACGCGGGCCGCCTGATCACCGCGCTGTGGGTGTTCCCCGGCGCCATCGCCGCCTTCACCACCATCGTCGCCAAGGTCCTGGCCGCCATCGGCGAGATCTGGCGCATCCGCCGCTCCGGCAAGGGAGACTATTCCAGGATGACCCAGTCCATCGTGCTGATCGGCCACCACCCGGCCCGCACCCCCAAGATGATCGACGAACTGTGCCACGACCTGTCGCCGGACCAGACCCTGGTGCTGCTGACGCGCCAGGCGCTGACCGATCCCGATCCGCGCATCCGCTATGTTCAGTCCGAGAGCCTGACCTCGACCGCGGCCCTGACCCGCGCCGGCGTACCGGACGCCAGTCGGGTGCTGGTCTTCACCAACTCCGATTCCGACACCCTGTCGGCGACCCTGGCCGCCACGGCCCTGGCCCCGGCCTCGGCCCATGTCGTCTGCTATTTCGAGGACGAGGACCACGCCCGGCTGATCGACCAGCACTGCCCCGAGGTCGAGGTCGTGCTGTCCGCCGGGCCCGAGATGGTCGCCCGCGCCTGCAAGGACCCCGGCGCCAGCCAGGTCATCAGCGCCCTGACCAGCCATCTGGACCCGGGCGCGACGCTGTTCAGCCTGCAATGGCCGGGCGGTCGCCCCCGCGCGTTCGGCGACCTGGCCCGCGCCCTGCTGGATCGGGGCGCGACGCTCTTGGCCATCCAGCCGGACCGCGACACGACCCCGACCTTCAACCCGCCCGCCGATCGGCCTGTCGGCCGGGGCGACCGCGTCTTCTATGTCGCGACCGACAGGGTCGATGCGGCGGCCCTGGCGGGGTAAGAAGGAGCCATGTTCAAGCGTCTGTTCGGCTCCGGCGAGACCACCCCTCCCCCCGTCACCTTGGCGGAGGTACGCAACATCACGGTCGGGCGGACGGTGTCGCTGGATACGCTGGCGTGGGACCGGCTGGGTGACGAGACCCATTTCAAGCTGGATCGGGACGCCTTGGAAATCACGGCCCAGGGCGTGGTGGCGCTGGACGGGGGTCAGTATGTCCACCGCTTCTACACCGACGACCACGTCATGCTGCAGGCCATGAGCGACGACGCCGGGGGTCGCACGTCGTACGATTTCACCCTGTTCATCCCCTGGACCTCGGCCTATCCGCCGTCCGACCGCGAACGCCGCCTGTGGAAGGACCGGCTGAGCGAGCCGGTGTTCGACGGGGCCGCAGAGGAGTTGCCGGCCTATCCCCGCTTCTGGTTCGCCGAGAACGACCTGCGCCAGCCGCCGGTGACGCTGTGGGAGTCGATCTATGACGACCGCACGGCGACCGCGCCCTATTCGAAGATTTTCCAGACCTGCATGCTGTACGCCCGCGAGCTGTCGGGCGGGCGCGAGCTGATGATGGCCCTGGAGATGGAGCCCGAAGGCGGTGAAGTCACCCACGAGATCATGATCGGCATCCCGCTCGAGATGGGCGAGTTCCGGGCGTGACCCATCCTTCCTTTTCTTGTCGTCATTCCGGGCGGAGGCGCGCCGCGCCGCAGACCCGGAACCCAGCGGCGCGCGAAAGCGCGAAACCTGTCGCGGACACCGGCGGCCGACATCGTGGCTGAACAGATCGCCTATCGGCGCCGCTGGGTTCCGGGTCTCCGCTGCGCTACGCCCGGAATGACGAAAGAGATTTTCACACCCGGCATCCGCCGGCGATCCAAGGGGAGCTAAAACACATGGACTGGTTCGCGTTCCAGACCGGGGCCACGGCCTTCATCATCGCCTTCGCGGCGGCGGCGGCCTTCTTCGTGGCCTTCAAATACCTGTATCAGATGGTCACGCCCTATCATGAGAGCAGCCTGATCCGCGAAGGCAACGCCGCCGCCGCCGTCTCGCTGGGCGGGGCGCTGATCGGCTTCGTCCTGCCCCTGGCCTCGGCCCTGTCCCAGACCGTCAGCCTGCCGGAATTCGCCGCTTGGGCCCTGCTGGCGGGCGTGATCCAGATCGTGTCCTTCATCGTCGTCAGCCGGCTGGTCTACAAGGCGCTCGCCGCCCGCATCGAGGCCGGAGAGATGGCCGCGGCGATCTACATGGCCTCCATCTCCATCGGCGTGGGCCTGCTCAACGCCGCCTGCATGACCGCGTGAGGACCGAGATGTCAGACCTCGATCGCAAGACCACCGACTTCCTGCCCCAGGCCACCACCCTGAAGCGGATGAAGCGGTCCAAGTCGCTGCATATGACCGGGCTGATGGCCACGGTCGGCTTCTCCATGGCCGCGTGCGGGGCGCCCCAGGTGGCCGTGCCCGAGCCGGAGCCGGCCATCGCCTATACCTCGCTGGACGAGTGCAAGGCGGCCAATGACGTGTCCGACGCCGAATGCGACACCGCCTATGCCGCCGCCGACCAGCAGGCCCGCGAAACCGCGCCCCGCTATGCCACCCAGGCCGAGTGCGAGGGCGAATGGGGCCCGGAGCAGTGCCGTCCGTTGAATAACAGCGGCGGCGGCTCCTTCTTCGGCCCGCTGGCCACTGGCTTCATCCTGGGCCAGTTGCTGAACGGCGGCGGTTATCGCGGCGGCGGACCGCTATACCGGAACCGCGACGGCCAGTTCTCCAATGGCTACGGCGGGGGCTATCTGGGCCGCGACTATCGCACCGGCCGCACCATCGCCAACCGCAACGACGTGGACGTGGCCCGCCGCGCCCCGGCCCGCGTCCAGAGCCGCACCGCCACCGTCTCGCGCGGAGGCTTCGGTGGTGGCGGACGGGGCTACGGCGGCTGACTTCGCCGACCGCGCAGCAAAAAGGGCGGGCCGCGCGGCCCGCCCTTTTCGTTTGTATTTACGCTTAGTGCCCGCCCGGGCCTGCCGTCGCCGCGATCGAATGTGTTTTGGCGCGCGAGGCCAGCACGGCGAACCCCACCAGGATCGCATAGCCCACCAGCGGCACGTAGAAGACCGGGTTCAGCGTCGCCGCGTTGTCCCCGATCATCCCGCCGATCAGCGGCAGGATCGCCCCGCCGATGATGCCGAACACCAAGAGCCCCGAGGTCGCCGGCACCGGTGCGCTCGACCGCTCCAGCGTCAGGGTAAAGATGGTCGGAAACATGATCGAGTTGAAGAAGCCGACCGCGATCGCGCAATAGGCCGCCGTCGATCCCGACGTCTGGGTCACGACCAGGCACAGCACGGCCGCCACGATCGTGTTGACGATCAGGATCGTCGAAGCCTTGATCGAGGTCAGCATCAGAGCCCCGCCGATCAGCCGGCCGACCATGGCCCCACCCCAGTACCAGGCCACCATGCTGCCGGCGGTGGCCAGGGGGATGTTCAGGATTTCGGGGCTGGCCAGGAAGTTGGTCATCAGGTCGCCGATCGTGACCTCCGACCCGACATAGAAGAAGATCGCCAGCGCCCCGAACACCGCCCAGCGCGATTTCAACGCAACCAAAGGCGACATGCGGTCCTCGGCCGTCGGCACGGGGGCGGCGGCGTTGATGGTCTTTCGCGCCGTGAAGATGAAGAGCGCGACCACGGCGAAGAAGGCCCCGACCGCCAGGAAGGCGAAGTCGATGCTGCGCAAGGATTCGGCCCGCAGCGCCGGATCGGTGATCACCGCATCCGCGGCGAAGACGCCGCCGGTCAGCAGGATCGGCGCGGCCAGCAAGGGCCCGACCGTCGTGCCCAGCGAGTTGAAGAACTGGGAGAAATTCAGGCGAGCGTGCGAGCTCTTCTGCGGCCCCAGCGCGGCCACCAGCGGATTGGCCCCGACCTGCAGCAAGGTCACGCCCGAGGCGATGACGAACAGGCCGACCAGCACCAGGAAGTACTCGTCCACGATCGTGGCCAGGGGGATAATAAGGCAGCCGCCGACCATGGTGACCAGGGCCACGATGATCGCCCGGCTGTATCCCAGCCGGCTCAGGATCGCCGCCGCCGGGATGGAGGCGATACCGTAGGCGATGAACCAGGCGAAGGTCGTCAGCGTCGCCTCGGCATAGCTGAGCTCGAACACGCGGCGCACCGCGGCAATCAGCGGCCCGATCAGCGAGGTCACGAAACCCCAGGCGAAGAACAGCGTCGTCACATAGGCGAAGGCCAGATTGGTGCCCTTGGCCGTCTTGCCCCCCACCGGCGGCGTCTCGGAATGCGTCATGCGTTCGTCCCTATCGGCACCGCGTCACAGCCCGCGCGGCGTCCCTCACGGCCTTGGTTCCATGGCGATACGGCACCGGTCCAGCCGTTTGTGCGCGCCCGTAACCAAAAGTGCCCAAAAAAGAGGCCGCGTCGGCGATACCCACGCGGCCTTCAGGCTCAGGAAGCTCTGGACGACGGGGCCGCGCGCGCGATGGCGACCCCGCGATCCATCAGAAGCGGTAGTTGATACCGGCCAGGAAGGTCCGACCGTAGGACTGGTAGTCCAGCACTCTTCGGTCATCGTCGTTCTCGAATGTCTTGAAGGGCTCGTCGGTCAGGTTGTTGACCTGGAACAGGACCGACAGACCCTCGAGCGTCCCCTGCTGGAATTCGTATCCCAACTGGGCGTCGACGACCGATTCGTCATCCACGATCCGCTGGATACGCTCGGTGCCCACACCCGACAGCTCACCCAGGAACTCCGACCGATAGCGGTTGCTGATCCGGGCCTGAATGCCGGCCTTTTCGTAGTAGACCGTCAAGTTGCCGACGGTCCTGGACAGGCCGGGCAGCGGGGTCGACGGACTGCCGGGGTTGGGCACGATCTCGCTGTCGGTGTACGAAATGCTGAAGGTCGCTCCGAACCCGTCCAGCCAGGGATGGATCAGGTCGAACGGCGCGGAGGCCGCGAACTCGACGCCCGAGATAACACCGCCCTCGCCGTTCTGGGGAGTGTTGATGATGCCTTGGCGGATGGCCGGTTCCGGCCCGCTGGGCACCGGAAAGCCGGTGAAATCGTAGATTTGCTGCTGATCGTAGATGTAGGTTTCCAGATCCTTGTAGAAACCGGCGAGAGAGATGTAGGCGCTGCGACCGAAATATTTTTCGATCGAAAGGTCCACGGCGTTGGCGATCCACGGCCGAAGCTGCGGATTGCCTCCACCGCCGCCCCAGGGCGAATTGTTGACGTCGGTGCTCGTGACTCGACTTTCGTTGTAGTCGATGTTCACCGAGGCCCGCATCTGGTCCATGCGGGGTCGAGCCAGCTGACGCGCCAGGCCGAGGCGCACGAACAGATCGTCCTGAACCTCGAAGATCAGGTTGGCGCTCGGCAACAGCTCGGCATAGTCGTCACCGCCGGTCACGGGCTGGGGCACGGCCGGATTCCCGGCCGCGATCTGGCCGTCCAAGCTCTGGTCTGTGTGGACGAACTGCAGACCGACGTTGCCGGTCAGCGGCATGCCGAAGAGTTCCGTGTCCAAGTCAGCCTTGAAATAGGCGGTCGACACCTGCTCCTCGACGGTCCAGCCGAAGGCCAGCAGATTGTCGTCCTGAGGCGCGATCAGCTGATAAATTCCGCTGTCCACCAGCGCGAAGGGATCATAGCTGATCATGCCGGGGATGCCGAGGTAGTCGAGCGCGGTCGGCTCCAGCAGGAACTGGCTGGGCACCGGGACGCTGGTCCTGCTGGTCGGATCGGCGGCGTTGGCCGCCAGGCGGAGGTAGAAACGCTCGAGCTCCAGCTCCTTCTCGCGCGACGTTACATTGATCCCGAACTCGAAGCGGCTGAACGGGCCGTCATTGGTGTCATAGGCCAGACCGCCGCGGATCGACCGCAGCTCGTCCATCACCGACGGGCTGTTGATGAAGCCGTCCTGGCCGCCGGGGATGCCTTGCGGCAGGCTGCCACCGCCCCAGCCCTGGGGGCTGGTCAGAAGGATCAGGCTCGGATCGGCATAGTCCAGCAGCGACGAGAACCGCGTGCCCTCGGGCGTGGTCACGAAGCTCAGGCTGTCGAGCGCACCCAGTTGGTCGCGACCAGTGCCGGAATAGGTTTCCAGAACCACGTCGGTGCGGTCGGCTTCGGAATAGCTGAGGTCCAGGACGGCGGACCATTGATCCGTCAGCTGAAACTCGCTGTTCCACCCGAGCGACAGCAGTTCGGCGGTCCGACGGTTGCCGTCGTTGCGCACCACGCCCTTGACGTTGTCGAAGGTGCCGGCGGTGACGATCCCGTCCTCGACCGTGAAGCCGGGGCGCAGGAGCGGTGCCGGGCGCGTGCCGGAGCCACCGCCCCAAGCGAGCGGGAATTCGATGCCGCGCAGGATCTGGGTGTTGTCGAACTCGGAATAGAAGGCATCGAAGACGGTCCGGAACCGGTCGTTCGGGCGGTATTCGACGCTGGCGAGATAGCCGTCACGCACCAGTTCGCTGGACTGGACATAGGGCTTGGCGCCGCCGATCACCAGATTTGGTCCGGCCACCGCATTGTCACCCGGATAGCCCCAGGCGTTGAAGCGTTCGGCCTGGTACGGCGTGGACAAGTGCGAATAGCCCAGGACGATGCCCAGGGTGTCGTCCATGAACTGGTCGATGAAGCTGATGCTGTACCGCTGCCCGGTGTCCTCGGTCCCCGAGTTCAGCGCACCGTAGTCGTTCCATTCGTACCGCGCGTTGATGGCGACCGCCTGACGGCCGTATTCGAGCGGGCGGATGGTCCGCAGGTCGGCGGTGCCGGCCAGGCCCTGCCCGATCAGGGCACCATTGGGGGTCTTGTAGACAAGCACACTGCCCAGGAGCTCGGACGGATACTGATCGAACTCGACGCCCCGGTTGTCGCCCGTCGAGACTTGTTCCCGGCCGTTCAGAAGGGAGGTGGTGAAGTCCGGTGCCAGACCCCGGATCGAAATGACCTGGGCCCGGCCGTCGAGCCGCTGGGTCGCCAGACCGGGCAGGCGGGCCAGGGATTCGGCGATCGAGACGTCCGGCAGTTTACCGATGTCCTCGGCCGTCACGACCTCGACGATCGAGGTGTTGGAGCGCTTCTCGCTGATCGAGCTCTCGATACCCGCCCGGATGCCGGTGACGATGATCTCGTCGACCACGTCCTCCTGCTCAGGATCGACCGGCTGGGGCGCCGTCTGGGCCTGGGCCATACCGCCGAAGGCCAGCAGGGCCACGGCGCCGATCGCGGCTCCGCTCATCAGACGCGCACGCGCGGTGTGGCTGGTGGTGTTCATCTCATCCTCCCTGGGGCCGTCCGCGATTCTGGCGATGCGATCCGTAGCCGACGCAAAAATATGCAAAGAACGACCGTTATTGCAAGCCCGTAATGTTAAGAACGTGAGACAGCCTTGTTTCGGACAGGCAATAATCAACTGGGAACCGGTTACATTGCAGCGCACCATGGGCATTCATCGCGCTTTTCGGTCATTTGCCTTGCCCGGTTGACACGGAAGCGCCTTCTTGCAAAATCTTGCAAACAAGTTGGCGAGAGATGATCTCGACCGGCGCGCCCCATCCACGAGGGCCTAGGGAGGACAAGCGTGATTCGACAGGACCGCTCAGAGACCGGTATGACCCTCAGACAGGCGGGCCTGGCGCTGCTGGCCGCGTCGCTGCTGGCCGTCGCCCTGCCCGCCGCGGCCCAGTCGGTCGCCGACCGGCCGGCCGAGGACGAGGTCATCTATTTCGTGCTGCCGGACCGTTTCGCCAACGGCGATCCGTCCAACGATACGGGCGGTATCCGAGGCGGACGGCTGGACCACGGTTTCGATCCGACCGACCCCGGCTTCTATCACGGCGGCGACCTGAAGGGCCTGACCGAAGGCCTCGACTACATCCAGGGGCTGGGCGCCACGGCCCTTTGGATCGCGCCCATCTTCACGAACAAGCCGGTCCAGGGCCCGCCGGGCCAGGAGAGCGCCGCCTATCACGGCTATTGGATCACCGACTTCACCCGTGTCGATCCGCATTTCGGGACCAATGACGACTTCCGCGCCCTGGTCGAGGCGGCCCATGCGCGGGGCATCAAGGTCTATCTGGACATCGTCATCAACCACACCGCCGACGTGATCAAATACCGGGATTGCCCGGACAACGACTGCGGCTATCGCTGGAAGGGCGACTATCCGGCGACGCGCCAGGGCGGCGTTGATGGCCCGGCGATCAATGAGGGCTTCGACGGCACCAATTACGACCGCCTGACCCGCACCGACTATGCCTATACCCCCTACGTCCCCGAGGCGGAGCGGGATATCAAGGTTCCGGCCTGGCTGAACGACCTCAGCCTGTACCACAACCGTGGCAACAGCGCCTGGCATGGCGAGAGCGCCCTGGACGGCGACTTCGCCGGCCTGGACGACGTGATGACCGAGCATCCGCGCGTGATCGAGGGCTTCATCGACATCTATGCGTCCTGGATCGAGGACTATGGCATCGACGGCTACCGCATCGACACGGCCAAGCACGTCAATCCCGAGTTCTGGCAGGCGTTCGTGCGCGCGATCCTGGGGCGGGCGCGGGCGGCGGGAAAGCCGAACTTCCACATCTTCGGCGAGGTCTATGGCTTCGAGCCGGGCGAACTGGCGCGGCATACCCGCGTCGACGGCCTGCCCAGCGTGCTGGACTTCGCCTATCAGCGCGGCGTCGAGGAAGCCGTCGCCGGACCGCACGGCGCCGACCGGGTAGCCAAGGCGATCTGGGGCGATCCGGCCTATGAGGGCGGCGCAGAGGCGGCGCTGCGCCTGCCGACCTTCGTGGGCAATCACGACATGGGCCGGATCGGCCATCTGATCCTGAAGGCCCGGCCCGACATCGGCGATGAGGAACTGCTGGGCCGCGCGACCCTGGCCCAGGCGCTCATGATCCTGGGGCGCGGGGTGCCGGTGATCTACTATGGCGACGAACAGGGGTTCACCGGCGACGGCGACGATCGCCGCGCGCGTCAGGACATGTTCGAGACCCAGACGCCTTCCTACGCAGACGACCGCCGTATTGGGACCGCTTCGGGGGCCTTTGATCGCGAGGCCACCCTGTATCGTCGCGTCGCCGAGATGACCGCCGTGCGCGCCGCCGACGAACGGCTGCGTCGCGGCCGGGTCGTGACCCGGACGGCGAACCAGACGCCCGGTATCCTGGCCCTGTCGCGCCTCGATGATGACGGCGAGACCCTGGTGGTGTTCAACACCTCGACCGAGGCGAAGTCGGTCAATGTCCAGGTCGAGGCGTCGTCGGCGAACTGGACGGCGGCCCTGGGCGACTGCCCGGCCACGGCGGCCGCGCCGGGATCGCTGTCTGTCACCGTGCCCGCCCTGGGCTATATCGTCTGTGCGTCGGAAGGCTGAGCGTGAACATCCAGGTCGTGACCAAACCGCAGACCCAGACGACGACCGCCCCCGAATGGTGGCGGGGGGCGGTGCTGTATCAAGTCTATCCGCGCAGTTTCGCCGACAGCAACGACGACGGTATCGGCGACCTGCCGGGGGTGACGGCGCATCTGGAGCACATCGCCTCGCTAGGCGTGGACGGCATCTGGCTGTCGCCCTTCTTTACCTCGCCGATGAAGGATTTCGGCTATGACGTGTCGGACTATCTGGGCGTCGATCCGATCTTCGGCACCCTGGCCGATTTCGACGCCCTGATCGCGCGGGCCCATGCGCTGGACCTGAAGGTCATCATCGACCAGGTCTATTCCCATACGTCCGACGAACACGCTTGGTTCATCGAGAGCCGGTCCAGCCGGATGAACGCCAAGGCCGACTGGTACGTCTGGGCCGACGCCAAGGCCGATGGGTCGCCGCCGTCGAACTGGCAGTCGGTGTTCGGCGGTCCGGCCTGGACCTGGGACGCGCGGCGCCGCCAGTATTACATGCATAATTTCCTGAAGGAGCAGCCGCAGCTGAACGTCAGGAACCCCGAGGTCCAGGCCGCCCTGATGGACGCGATGCGGTTCTGGCTGGACCGGGGCGTGGACGGGTTCCGGCTTGATGCGCTGAACTTCGCCATGCACGACCCCCGGCTGACGGACAATCCGCCCCTGTCCGACAACGGCAAGCGCACCCGCCCCTTCGACTTCCAGGACAAGGTCAACAATCAGTCCCAGCCGGAGATCCCCGCCTTCCTCAGCCGCCTGCGTCGGCTGGCCGACGACTATGGCGCGCGCACCGGCCGCGACCGGTTCCTGGTGGCCGAGGTCGGCGGCGACCGGGCCAATGAGGAGATGAAACAATATACCGAGGGCGGCGACCGCCTGCATTCGGCCTATGGGTTCCTCTATCTGTACGCCGACCAGCTGACGTCGGAACTGGTCGATCGCGGCCCGGCCATGTGGCCCGGCACGGACGGCGAGGGCTGGCCCAGCTGGACCTTCTCGAATCATGATGCACCGCGGGCCATCAGCCGGTGGGCCCAGGGCCGCGACGAAAAGGCCTTCGCCGAGATGGCCATGCTGTTGCTGGTCGCCCTGCGCGGCAATGTCTTTGTCTATCAGGGCGAGGAACTGGGCCTGCCCCAGGCCCACGTCCCGTTCGAGCGGCTGGTCGATCCCGAGGCCATCGCCAACTGGCCCGAAACGCTCGGCCGCGACGGTGCCCGCACCCCGCTCCCGTGGCGGCACGATGCGGTACAGGCCGGGTTCTCGACCGTCGAACCCTGGTTGCCGGTCGATCCGCGCCACACGAACCTGGCTGTCGATGTCCAGGAGGCGGATGCGGAATCGACCCTGCACCACAGCCGCCGCCTGATCGGCCTGCGGACGCGTTTCGGGGTGCTGCGCACCGGCTCGATGACCATGGTCACGGCCAAGGATGGCCTGCTGGTCTTCTGGCGCGGCGAAGGGCCGACCGGGCTGCTGTGCGTGTTCAACATCGGTCACGATCCAATCGAATGGGCGATGCCGATGGGCTGGACGGTGGTAGAGGCGGTCAATGCGCCGGACCTCGCCTCCGGCACCCTGCCCCCGCTGGCGGGCCTACTGTTGGCGCAGGCCGGATGAGGTTTGAGGCCACATCTCCTTCTCCCCTCGGGGGAGAAGGTGGGCGGCGAAGCCGCTCGGATGAGGGGGATCTCTCCGCGTCTCCGATACCTGACACCCCGTCCGCGTCCAGCAGCCCCCTCATCCGTCTCGCTTCGCGAGCCACCTTCTCCCCCGAGGGGAGAAGGATTTCGTTCCTACCCGCCGCAGGTCTCGCGCACGATCAGGTCCGTCGGGATGCGTTCCGACCGGCCCGCGCGATCTCCGGTGCCGTCCAGCAGTTTGGATACCATAAGACGCCCCGCCTTGGCCGTGTCCTGGGCGATGGTCGACAGGGCCGGGCGGCTGTAGCGGCTGAACGGCACATTGTCGAAACCGATCACGCTGACGTCGCCGGGCACCGACTTGCCGGCATGCAACAGCGCCCGCACGGCCCCGAGCGCGATCAGGTCCGACGCGCAGACGATGCCGTCGAAGTCCAGGCCGCGCCGGATCAGGCTGTCGACCGACGCCTCGGCGGATTCGACCTCGAAATGGGCCGGTACGATCAGGTCTGGATCGACGCCCAGGCCCGCGCTGGTCAGGGCCTCGGCATAGCCGCGCTGGCGCTGCATCGCCTCGGGCGGGTCCAGATCGCCGAGGAACACGATCCGCTCGCGGCCCAGCCGCGCCAGATGCAGCGTCGCCCGGCGCCCGCCCGCGATGTTGTCGGAGCCGACGGAGCAGTAATTCTGGTCCACGAACTCCGCACCCCAGACCACGAACCGGCCATCGGTTTCGGCCATGCGGTTGAAGGCGGAATGCAGGGTGCTCTGGCCCAGGAAGATCACGCCGTCGGCCCGGCTGGTGGTCATGGCCGCCGACAGGTCCTCGAACGAATTCGGCGCGACATGGCTCATGACCAGGTCGCAGTCCCGCTCCCGCGCCGCCTCTCCGACCCCGGCCAGCAGTTCCAGGAAGAAGGGATCGCTCAGCCGCCCTTCCCGCCCCTGGGGTCGGGGCGTCACGATGGCGATGGTGCCCGACGCCCCGATCGGCCCGGCCGGCATGTAGCGGCGGAACGGATAGTCGTGCTCGCGCGCCAGCTTCCAGATCAGCTGCTTGGTCCGGTCGTTGACCGCAGGGCTGTCGTTAAGCGCCCGCGACGCGGTCGAGATGGAGACCCCGGCCAGGCGGGCAAGGTCTTCCAGACGGGTCGATCGTTTGGTCACAATCTCCTCCCCGTTGCGAAGCAATGGGGAGGTGGCGCGGCGCATCGCGCCGTGACGGAGGGGGCGACACCGGCCATCGGGCTGAGCCATGACAGCCCAAACCCCCCCATCCACCGCCTCGCCCCCTCGGTCACGGCGCGTGCCCGCGCCGCGCCACCTCCCCCTTCGCGATGCGAACGGGGAGAATATGCAAATTTTGCTGCAAACCACGTCATTTCGCCATCTGCGCCTGTTCGCGCAAGATTGGCAAGAGGCCTCGCCTCACAGCTGTAAGGAGCGTTCACCCATGCGGATTCCCCTGTTGATCCTGGCGATCATCGCCCTGGCCATGCCGTGCCTGGCGCAGGCTCAGGCCGCCCCGCCGGTGCGCGTTTCCTCGCCTGAGGGCGTCCTGACCGTCGAAGTCGCAACCGATAACGACGGCCGCCCGACCTATGCCGTCAGCCGGCTGGGCCGCCCGGTCGTGGCCCCGTCGCGGCTCGGCTTCATCCTGACCGATCAGGCCAAGCTGGAACGCGGCCTGGTGCCCACCGCCTCAGCTCCGACGAGCTTCGACGAGACCTGGGAGCAGCCGTGGGGCGAGCGCCGTGAAATCCGTAATCGCTACAACGAGATGCGGGTCACCTTTACCGAACGCGCGGAGCCGAACCGTCGCTTCGACGTGGTTTTCCGCCTGTATGACGACGGCCTGGGCTTTCGTTACGAATTTCCCGAGCAGGCCAGCCTCTCAACGCTGAAGATCGCGTCCGAACTGACCGAGTTCAACATCGTCGATCCCGGCGAGGCCTGGTGGATCCCGGCCTGGGAATGGAACCGCGAGGAATACCTCTATCACCGCACCTCCATCGACGCGGTCGGCACGGCCCAGACGCCAATGACCGTCCGCACCGACAACGGCCTGCACGTCTCGATCCATGAGGCGGCCCTGGTCGATTATTCGGGCATGAACCTGCGCCGCGCCGAGGGCCAGAGGTTCGCCGCCGACTTGACCCCCGGCTTCACCAACGCCGCCGTCGAACGCGCTGCCCCGTTCAATACCCCCTGGCGCACGCTCCAGATCACCGACACGGCGGGCGAACTGGTCGAGTCCAGCCTGATCCTGAACCTGAACGAGCCGAACAAACTGGGCGACGTGTCGTGGTTCAAGCCGATGAAATACGTCGGCATCTGGTGGGACATGCATATGGAGACCCGCAGCTGGAACTCCGGGCCCAAACACGGCGCGACCACCGAATACACCAAACGCCACATCGATTTCGCCGCCGAGCATGGCTTCGGCGGGGTGCTGGTCGAAGGCTGGAACGTCGGCTGGGACGGCAACTGGTTCGGCACCGGCTGGGACTACAGCTTCACCCAGGCCTATCCCGACTACGACCTTCAGGAAGTCACCGACTATGCCCGCGAGAAGGGCGTGATGATCATCGGCCACAACGAGACGGGTGGGAACGCCTATCACTATGAGCGCCAGATCGACGAGGCCTTCGCCCTGTACGAACAGCTGGGCATCGGGGCGATCAAGACCGGCTATGTCGCCGATGCCGGCGGGGCCCGCGTCGCCGGACCGGACGGCCAGCCGACCCTGGCCTGGCACGAGAGCCAGGCCATCAGCCGCCACGAACTGAACGTCGTCGAGACCGCCGCCCGCCACCGCATCGCGGTCAATGCCCACGAGCCGATGAAGGACACGGGCCTGCGCCGCACCTATCCGAACATGATCAGCCGCGAAGGCGCGCGCGGCATGGAGTTCAGCGCCTGGGGCCAGCCCGGCAATCCGCCGGAGCACGAGCTGAACCTGATCTTCACCCGCCTGCTGGCCGGGCCGATGGATTACACGCCGGGCATCTTCGGCATGGAGACCCGCAGCCCCGACGGCATCGCCACCACCTGGGCCAAACAGCTGGCGCTATATGTCACCATCTACAGCCCGATCCAGATGGCGGCGGATATCCTCGACAACTACGAGGCCAATCCCGAACCGTTCCAGTTCATCAAGGACGTCGCCGTCGATTGGGACGAAACCTATGTCCTGAACGGCGAGATCGGCGACTTCGTCACCATCGCGCGGAAGGAACGCGGCACCCGCGAGTGGTTCCTGGGCTCGATCACGGACGAGAACCCGCGCGTCCTGTCGGCCTCGCTGAGCTTCCTGGAGCCCGGCGTCCGCTACCGCGCCGAAATCTATCGCGACGGGCCGAACGCCGACTGGCGCGACGGTGACGGCCGCAGCCGCACCGACATCGTCATCGAGCAAAAGACCGTCACATCGGCGGACACCCTGCCCCTGAACCTCGCCCCCGGCGGCGGCCAGGCGATCCGGTTCGTGCCGTTGGGGCGGGGTCGTTGAGTAGGCGCACAGTCTTCCTTCTCCCCTCGGGGGAGAAGGTGGGCGGCGGAGCCGCTCGGATGAGGGGGCTGTGTCATCAGACTGGCTGTCCGACGATCAAGTCCGCATCTGGCAGCCCCCTCATCCGTCTCGCTGCGCGAGCCACCTTCTCCCCCGAGGGGAGAAGGAACACAATGCGGCATGCCAGATGACGGCCATCCCCTTTCCGACCCCCCGCCCCCGCCTCTCCCACCTCGCCATCTGGAACATGTGCGTCGGCTTCTTCGGCATCCAGATCGGCTTCGGCCTGCAGAACGCCAACACCAGCCGCATCTTCCAGACCTTGGGGGCCGAGGTCGACAGCCTGGCCATCCTGTGGATCGCCGCCCCCCTGACCGGCTTGATCGTCCAGCCGATCATCGGCCATTTCAGCGACAAGACCTGGACCCCGCTGGGCCGCCGCCGCCCCTATTTCCTGTTTGGGGCCATCGCCACGACGATCGCCCTGGTCTTCATGCCCAACGCCCCGATCCTCTGGATGGCGGCGGCGACGCTGTGGATCATGGACGCGGCCATCAATGTCACCATGGAACCGTTCCGCGCTTTCGTCGGCGACAACCTGCCCGAGGACCAGCGCGCCACCGGCTATGCGATGCAGAGCTTCTTCATCGGCACCGGGGCGGTGTTCGCCTCCTGCCTGCCGTGGCTGCTGTCCAATGTCCTGAACGTCGCCTCGACCGCGCCGGAAGGCGTCGTCCCCGACAGCGTCCGCATCAGCTTCTACGTCGGTGCCGCCGCCATGCTGGTCGCCGTGCTGTGGACGGTCTTCTCGACCCGGGAATACAGCCCCGAACAGATCGACGCCTTCGAAGGCAGGCGCGTCGCGCCCTTGGCCGATCACGAACAGCGCCCCGCAGCCCGCTATCTGAACGGTGGCCTGATCTGGCTGGCCGTGGGGGCGCTGGCCTTCCTCGCCGTCTGGTTCGTGCGCGACCAGGCGGCCGCCCTGCCCACCGACGCCATCGACTGGCGCAAGGCCGTCGGCAAGGAACTCTATGTGCTGGCCGGTTTCGTCGCCGGGTTCGGGCTGTTGCAGTTGCTGGTCGCCGCCTTCCGCCGCGCGGAAAAATCCAACGGCCTGACCGAAATCCTCGACGACATGTTCGGCATGCCCGAGACCATGCGCGGCCTGGCAGTGGTCCAGTTCTTCAGCTGGTTCGCCCTGTTCGCCATGTGGATCTACACCACCGCCGCCGTCACCGCCGTCCATTACGGCACCCAGGACACGGTTTCGATGGCCTACAATGAAGGGGCCGACTGGGTCGGCGTCCTGTTCGGCGTCTACAACGGCGTGGCGGCCCTGGTCGCCTTCGCCCTGCCGGTCCTGGCCCGCCGCATCGGCAGGCGCGGCACCCACGCTGTCGCCTTGGCGATGGGGGGCCTGGGCCTGATCGGCATCTTCCTGATCCGCGAGCCGAGCCTGCTGTGGCTGCCCATGATCGGGGTCGGCATCGCTTGGGCCTCGATCGTGTCCATGCCCTACGCCATCCTGTCCAGCGCCGTGCCGGGGCGCAAGATGGGCGTCTATATGGGCGTCTTCAACATCTTCATCGTGGTGCCGCAACTGGTCGCCGCGACCCTGCTGGGCCTGATGCTGAACGCCCTGTTCCAGTCCCAGGCCATCTGGGCGCTGGTCGTCGGCGGCGTCAGCTTCTTCATCGCCGCCGCCATGTCCTTGCGGGTCCGCGAGCTGAAGACGTGAAGCCTCAGCCCAACCTTCCACCCGTCCTCTCCAAGACCCGAGTGAACCCATGATCACGCCAGCCCGTCTTCTGTGCGCCGCTTCGACGCTCGTTCTCACGGCCTGCGCCACCACGGCCGAGGTCGCCCCGGTCCCGGTCGTCCAGGCCACCGCCCCCGGCGCGCCGGGCGACCCGCCGACCTGGGTCAGCGCGATCAAGACCGGAGCGGGCGCGTCCTACGAGGCCTATGTCGATGGCCAGTACGGTCCGGGCGGTCCGACCGGGGACGTGTCCAGGGTGTGGTTCTCGATCGCCGACGGCGTCCTGACCGAGACCATGTACGGCCTGATCCACGAGGCCCAGATCAAACAGATGCGCTTCGCCGTCATGAGTGGCGACGGGCTTTCGATCGAGGGCAAGGACACCACGACCCGCACAGAGTATCTTCACGTCGATGCCGAAGGTCGGCCGCTATCGCCCGCGTACCGCATCACGACGACGGACGAGGCCCGGCATTGGGAGATCGTCAAGGAGATTTTCTCCGACCCGGACCGCAACGCACTGATCGTCCGCGTCAAGATCACAGCATTTATCGGCTCAGTCCGCCCGTGGTTGCTGCTCGAGCCGCATATGGCCAACACCGGCGTTGGGGACACCGGACGCGTCTCGACCGATGCCCTCCATGCCTCGGAAGGCGACGTCCATATGGTCCTTCGGCCAAACACGCCCTTTGACGCCGTCAGCGTCGGCTACATGGGCCAAACCGATGGACTGACCACGCTTCAAACATTGGGCAGGCTGGACCGGCAGTATCAGAGCGCGACCACGCCAGGGAATCTTATGCTCACGGGCGAGTTGCCTGAGATCGCCGACGACGAGACCTTGGTCCGCGACTTCGTCATCGGCTTCGGCGACAGCGAGGCCGCCGCCACGGCCGTCGCCGACGCGACCCTGTCCACCGGCCTCGACACCGTCCTGGCCCACTACAATGGTCAAGGCGCGGCCGTCGGTTGGGAAGACTATATCGCCTCCCTGGACCAGCTGCCCCGGCTCGCCGAACAGTCCACCGACGGCGGCAAGCTGGCCTATGCCTCGGCCCTGATGCTGAAGACGCTGGAGGACCGCACCCATGCCGGTGCCCTGATCGCCTCGCTCAGCAATCCGTGGGGCGATACGGTGGACGCGACCCAGCCCTCGACCGGCTACAAGGCCGTCTGGCCGCGCGACTTCTATCAGGTGGCCATGGCCACCCTGGCGCTGGGCGACGTCGATACGGCGCTGGCCGCCTTCCGCTACCTGCCCCAGGTCCAGGTGGATGCCGAGACGCCTGGCAACACCGGCGCCACCGGCTGGTTCCTGCAGAAGACCGAGGTGGACGGCACCCTGGAATGGGTCGGGGTCCAGCTGGACCAGACGGCCATGCCGATCATGCTGGGCTGGAAACTGTGGAAGGCGGGCCATGTCTCCGACGCCGAAATGGCACGGATGTATGCCCAGATGATCAAGCCCGCCGCCGACTTCCTGGTGGACGGCGGCAAGATCGGCCTGTTGTGGAACGACGTCCAGGTCACCCCGCCCTGGACCCAGCAGGAACGCTGGGAGGAACAGCCCGGCCATTCCCCCTCGACCACCGCCGCGGTCATCGCCGGCCTGACCACCGCCGCCGAGATCGCCCGCGCGTCCGGCGACGCCGCCGGGGCCGACCGCTATCAGACCACCGCCGACGACTATGCGGCCAAGATCGAGCAACGGATGTTCACGACCAACGGCGAATTCGGCGACGGCCGCTATTTCGTCCGCCTGGCCCCGGACGGCGATCCGTCGGCCAAGACGGCGCTGGGCGACAACAACGGCCAGCCGGGCCAGCCTCAGGACCGGATCATCGACGGGGGGTTCCTGGAACTGGTCCGCTATGGCGTGCGCGCGGCGAACGACGAGCACATCCTGGCGACCCTGCCGGAATACGACGACCAGGGCCGCGAGGACCGCTACCGGGTCCGCTACGACTTCGGCCCGGCGGCTGATCTGACCCCCGGCTGGCGGCGCTATGGCAATGACGGCTATGGCGAGAACACCGAGACCGGCGGCAACTACGGCGTCGGCGGGATGACGCCGGGCCAGCGGGGGCGGGTCTGGCCCTTCTTCACCGGCGAGCGGGGGCATTACGAGCTGGCGGCGCTTCTGGCCGATGGATCGGGCGATGAGGGCTGGTGGCGGACCAATCTGGACGCCCTGCGCCAGACCTATGTGCGCGGCATGGAGCGGTTCGCCAACGACGGCCTGATGCTGCCCGAACAGGTCTGGGACGGCGTCGGCGACCCCACCGCCAACCAGTATCGCCCCGGCCAGGGCACGGACTCGGCCACGCCCCTGGCCTGGACCCATGCGGAATATATCAAGCTGCTGCGGTCCCTGGCGGACCGCGCGGTGTGGGATCGCTACGAGCCCGTTGCGGAGCGGTACGCGCGCTGACTTCCCTCTCCCGGCGGGAGAGGGCTTGAGCGCACGGCGGCGCAGCCGTCGTCCTGGCGCGAAAGGGTGAGGGGTCACGGTGCTCACCTGTTGGGGCCGAAACCCCTCACCCTCCCACCGGCTGCGCCGGCGGGCCCCTCCCTCTCCCTATGGGAGAGGGGCAAGGATTCCCTATCCCGCGATCTGGCCGAAGTCCGCGACCTGGCCCATCACGTCCCGCACCTGGCCCAGCAGTTTCAGCCGGTTCTCCCGCTCGGCCGGCATGTCCGAGTTGACCATCACCCCGTCGAAGAAGCCGTCCACTGGCGCGCGCAGGCGGCTGAGCGCGGTCATGGCGGCGGCGAAGTCCTCGGCGGCGACGGCCTGTTCGACGGCGTCGCGGGCGCGCTGGACCGAGGCGGCCAGGGCGTGTTCCTCGGCCAGGGCCAGGGTCGACAGGTCGACCATGCCGGTCGGCAGCGGACCCTTCTTCTCCTCGGCCTTGAGAATGTTGGTCGCGCGCTTGTAGCCGGCCAGCAGATTGGCCCCGTCGTCGGTGGCCAGGAAGGCGGCCAGCGCCTCGACCCGGCGGACGAGCAGGGTCAGGTCGCAAGCGTCCGGCATTTCCAGGCAGGCATCGACGACGTCATGACGAATGCCCCGGTCCCGCAAGTCCACCTTAAGCCGGTCGTGCAGGAAGCCACGCAGGTCGTCGCTGACGGCGGGATTATGATCCCGCACCGCCGGCAGCCAAGAGGGAGCGGGTGCCTCGGCGGACGCGACCAGACCGCGGGTGTCCGCTCCGTACATGCCGCCGCTGACCGCGGCATCGAAGATACGGCCCAGCAGTACGGGCTCGGCGGGGGCTGAACCGATCTGGTGCCGAAGAACCTGCACATCGAAGAGCCGGTCGACCGAGACCCGCAGGTCGTTAACCAGGATCAGCCGGATCGCGCCCAGGGCCGCTCGCCGCAGGGCGAAGGGGTCCTTCGACCCCGTGGGCTTCTCGTCGATGGTCCAGAAGCCGACCAGGGTGTCCAGCTTGTCGGCCAGGGCCACCGCCACCGTCACCGCAGCAGTTGGCACGGTGTCGGCCGGGCCCTGGGGTTTGTAGTGGTCGCGGATGGCGTCGGCGATGCGATCCCTTCTCCCCTCGGGGGAGAAGGTGGGCGGCGAAGCCGCTCGGATGAGGGGGCTGCCGGACCCGGACGGGCTTTCGGACGCCAGGGGCGCGGACACAGCCCCCTCATCCGTCTCGCTGCGCGAGCCACCTTCTCCCCCGAGGGGAGAAGGAGACAGTCTGGCATAATACCCCCCCATGATCCCCTGCAGTTCCGGGAACTCCCCGACCATGGCGGAGGCCAGGTCGGCCTTGGCCAGGCGGGCGGCCTGTTCCGCCTCATCCTGGTCGGCGCCCACCAGCGGCGCGATCTCGCGGGCCAGGGCGGCGATGCGCTCGACCCGCTCGGCCATCGTGCCCAGTTTGGCGTGGAAGGTGACGCCCCTCAGCTTCTTCAGCCAGGCGTCGAAGCCGACCTTGCGGTCCTCGTCCCAGAAGAAGCGGGCGTCGTTCAGGCGCGCGGACAGGACGCGGCTGTTGCCGGCCGCCAGGGCCTGGCCCCCGTCGGTCGCCTCGACATTGGCCACCACAACGAAGTTCGGGGCCAGGCCGCCCGTGGCCGGGTCGCGAACGGCGAAATATTTCTGATGCACCTTCATCGACAGGCGCACGACCTCGGGCGGCAGGTCCAGGAAGGCGGGATCCATCTCGCCCAGGATCGGCGTCGGCCATTCGGCCAGGCCCGTGACTTCCTCCAGCAGGCCGTCGTCGTCGACCAGGGTCAGGCCGCGCTCGGCACAGACCGCCTGGGCCCTTTCCAGGATACGCAAACGGCGGTCGGCGGCGTCCAGCAGGACGAAGTCGCGTTCCAGCTTGCCGCGATAGTCGGCGAAATCCTTGACCGCGAACGGATGGCCTGCGCCGAGGAAACGGTGGCCCTCGGTCGTGTCGCCGGACGCAATGCCGTCTAGGTCGAACGGCACCACGGCTCCGTCGAACAGGGCCACAATCCGCTTCAGCGGCCGCACCCAGCGCAGGCTGCCCGTGCCCCAGCGCATCGACTTGGGCCAGGGGAAGGTGCGCACGATCTGATCGATCATGGCCGGGATCAGGTCGGCGGTGGCCTGGCCCTTCTGGTCGATCACGGCGAACAGGACGCCGTCACGCTCGACCAGCTGGTCGCGGGTCAGGTCGGTCTTGCGCAGGAAGCCGTCCAACGCCTGGGGCGGGGCCGAGGTCCTGGGCCCCTTGAGCTCCTCGGAGCGGTCGGGCGTGGCGGCGGGCAGACCCTCCACCACCAGCGTCAGCCGGCGCGGCCCGGCATAGGCGGTCAGGGCATCCCAGGTCAGGCCCGCGACCTTCAGCCGTTCGGTCGCCATGCGTTCGAGGTCGCGCGCGGCCCCGCCCTGCATCCGCGCGGGGACTTCTTCGGAGAACAGTTCGAGGAGGAGTTGGGGCATCAGGCGGTTTTCCGCTCCTGTTCGACATAGGCCAGGGCGCACGCCTTGCACAGATCGCGAATGCGGCCGATGTAGCTCTGGCGTTCGGCGACGGCGATGGCGCCGCGGGCGTCCATCAGGTTGAACAGGTGCGACGCCTTCAGCACCTGGTCATAGGCCGGCAGGACCAGCGGCTGTCCCTGCGGCCCGGTCATGGCCAGCAGGCGTTCGACTTCGGCCACCATGTTCTCGAACCGGCGCTTCAGGCCCTCGACGTCATAGCCGTGGAAATTGGCCTGCGACTGTTGCCGTTCGTTCTCCAGGAAGACCTCGCCATAGGTCGTGCCCTCCTTGGTGAATTTCAGGTCATAGACGTTGTCCACACCCTGGACATACATGGCCAGCCGCTCCAGCCCATAGGTCAGCTCGCCCGACACCACGTCCACCTCGATCCCGCCGACGCCCTGGAAATAGGTGAACTGGGTCACCTCCATGCCGTCGCACCAGACCTCCCAGCCCAGACCCCAGGCGCCGACGGTGGGGTTTTCCCAGTCGTCCTCGACGAAGCGGATGTCGTGCAATTTGGGGTCGATGCCGATGGCCTCCAGCGAGCCGAGGTACAGGGCCTGGAGATCGTCCGGGTTGGGCTTCAGGATCACCTGGAACTGGTAGTAATGCTGCAGCCGGTTGGGGTTTTCGCCATAGCGGCCGTCGCCGGGGCGGCGCGACGGCTGGACATAGGCGGCCTTCCACGGCCTGGGGCCCAGGGCGCGCAGGACCGTGGCCGGGTGCAGGGTGCCGGCGCCGACCTCGATGTCATAGGGCTGCAGGATCGCGCAGCCCTGGTCGCGCCAGTATTTCTGCAGCGTCAGGATCAGATCCTGGAAGGCGAGCGGTTCGTTCGGTGTGGCCACGGGGCATCTTTGGGCAAAGAGAAAGGCGGCGGACCCTAGGGCCCGCCGCCTTCCGACTCAACCGGATGCGATCAGGTCGTGATCGGATCAGGCTTCCGGTTCATCGTCGACCGGCTCGTCATCGACCGGCTCGTCATCGGTCTGCCCGTCGGACGGATTGGGAACCGGAGGCGAAGCCGTGGTCGTCGTGGTCGCGGCCGGCGCACCCGAAGGTGCCGTCGTGTTGGGCGCGGCAGGCGTCGGCGGCGTGGTGGTCGTGGCCGGGGCCGGAGGGGTCGCCTCGGCCGGAGTGTCCTCAGTCGCGGCCGGGGCGGCGTCTTCCTCATCGCCCATGGCAGCCTGCGAATTGGCCGGGTTCAGAACCTGGTCGATGGCGAAGATCGCACCGTTGGAGGCGTCGATGTCGGCCTGGACCACAGTGGCACCGTCGACCTTGATCTGCGAGCCCGTGCCGTCGAGCTGGACATTGGTCTCGGCGGCGGTCTGGACGCCACCGGCCGCACCCTGGATCTGGCTGGAGTTCACGTCGGCGACGACGACATGGTACAGCAGCAGTTGGCGCAGCTCATTGACGTTGGCCGGGTCCATCAGACGCGTGCGGTCCGCTTCCGGCAGGGCCGCGAAGGCGGCATCGGTCGGGGCGAAGATCGATACGGCGCTCTGGGTGTTCAGCGTCTCGGTCAGCTGGGCGGCCTCCAGAGCCGCGACCAGGGTGTTGAACTGGCCGTTCGAACGCAGCACGTCGATCACGGTATTGCCGGCGACGGGGGTCGTGGCTTCGGCAGTGGTGGTCGATTCCGTGGTCGCCTCGGCGGCCGGGGCGGGCGTCGTCGGCTCGGGAACCGGGGCCGGGACCGGGGCGGGTTGCGGGGCCGGGGTGGTGGTGGCCGGATCCTGCGGCATCGGGGTCATTCCGCCGGTCGAGGCGTCCTGGGCTAAGGCGGCGGGGGCGGCGAACAGGGCCACGGCGGCGGTGGCGGTCAGCAGGCGGGTGCGAAGCATCACGTGAATCCTTTCCATGGTGGCGAACCGCACGATGGGGAGACGATCGCGGTCCGTTACTGAGTGTTACGGGCATAAGAAGACCCCGCACACCAGACAGGTTCCATATCGCGTCGCGCTTTCGTGATGCCAGCGTATGGCAAAGGTGATCTCGGGGTTATTGCGAGGCGCGGCCCGCAATACTGTCCCGTTTTCGCCCTATTTGAGCAGTCCGGCCGCTTAATCGCCCAGAAGACAAGGGGTTAACCACCAATCGCCGTGATCGGTGGTCAGACGATCGGCCGCCACCCTGGCCGTTGCCGCATCATCGAAAAGGCCGAACACGGTCGCGCCCGAGCCGGACATTCGCGACAATCTGTTCCCCGGCGCGGCGGCCATGGCGGCCAGGGCCTCGCCGATTTCGGGGGTCCGAGCCCGCGCCGGGCCTTCCAGATCGTTGCGACATCCGGCGAGCCAGGCCGCCAGACCTGCCGGCGTCCGGTCTCCCGTCAGATCCGGACGATGGGCAGCGCCTGTGATCATCGCGTCATAGGCCGCATAGACCGCCCCGGTCGGAGACGGCACCCCTGGATTGACCAGCACCGCCGACAGGACCGGCAGGTCGTCGATGGGCGTGATCCGGTCGCCGATCCCCTCGGCCCAGGCCGTGCGCGCGGCCAGGCACATCGGCCCGTCGGCCCCGATCCGCGCCGCGACCGCGTTCAGACCGGCTTCGTCGATGGCGAGCCCGAGCAGGTCACGGGTCAGCTTCAGGGCCGTGGCGGCATCGGACGACCCGCCGCCCAGCCCCGCCGCGACCGGCAACCGCTTGTCCAGGGTCACGGCGACGGGCGGCGCGCCCCCGCCGGTCGCCTCGCCCAGCGCCCGCAGGGCCGTCAGGATCAGGTTGTCGCCGTCATTGCCCAGGGTGCCGGCGAACGGCCCCGTCACCCGCAGCGACAGGCGATCGGCCCGCTCGACGGTGATCAGGTCGCCAATGTCGGCGAAGGCCACCAGGCTGGCGATCGAATGATAGCCGTCGGCACGCGGCCGACCGACATGCAGGCACAGATTGACCTTGGCCGGGGCCAGGGCGGTCAGGGCCATGGTCGCGGCCCTCAGCTGCCGCCGTCGCTCGACGCCATGGCGACCGGGCTGGGCGCGCTCAGGCCGTCGGTCAGTTTCTGTTCGACCTCGGCGCGGCGTTCGTCCTCGGGATCCAGGGTCAGGACCCGGGTCCACTGGAACTCGGCCTCGCGGGTGCGGCCCACCTGCCAGTAGGCGTCACCCAGATGGTCGTTGATCTCGGCATTGGCCGGTTCCTTGGCCACGGCCTGTTCCAGGGTCTCGACGGCGATGTCGTACTGGCCCTGCCGATACTGGGCCCAGCCGAGCGAGTCCTGGATGTTGCCGTCCTCGGGATCGGCGGCGTGGGCGCGGGCGATCATCTCGGCCCCCTCGGCCACGCGCCGCCCGCTGTCGACCCAGAGATAGCCGAGATAGTTCAGGAAGGCGGGCTCGTCCGGCCGTTGTTGCAGGGCGGCCCACAGCTCGGCCTCGGCCTGTTCGATCCGCCCGGTCGATTCATAGGCGGCACCGCGCATGAAGTGGATCTCGGCACCCTGGCGCTCGGTGTTCAGCACCGGTCCGTTCAGCAGGGCCAGGGCCTCGTCGTGCCGGTCCAGCTGGACCAGGGTGGTGGCCAGGAAATAGGTGGTCAGCGCATTGTCGGGCAGGGCCTCATGCGCCGCGCGGTATTCGACCAGCGCCTTGTCGTAATCCTGGTCCTCCATCCACATGCGGCCGATGGCGCTGCGGGCGGCGGCGAAAGCGAACGGATCGTCGGCCGAGACGCCGGCATAGGCGGCGCGGGCCGCAGGCTTCAGCCGGGCCTCGGCCAGGTCGGTCGCCAGGGCGATACGGCGCGCGTCGCTGGGCTCGATCTCGAGGGCCAGGCGGCGATAGACCGGCGCGAACTGCTCGCCGCCGATCTGGGAGATGATGTCGGCCGAGGCGGCCAGGGCTTCGGCCGCGCCGTTCCGCACCGTCGGCCGCGCCGGCGGACGGCCGGCCGAGGCGCGCTGCCGCATGGCTTCCAGGCGTAGCGTCAGCCCGGCGTCCTGGCTCGCGGGCGCGGCCGCATAGAGGGCCACCGCCTCTTCACGCCGTCCCTGCCGCTCCAGAAGCGCGCCATAGCCCGAGCGGAAGGCGAGTTCCTGAGGAATGGCTTCGACCAAGGCGCGATACTCCGCCTCGGCTTCCTCGTCGGACCCGCGGATTTCCAGCAGCTGGGCCCTGTGAAAGCGCTGGACGGTGGCAATGGGATTGCCGATCCCGGCGGGCGGCGCGAGCAGGGCCCGCTGCCAGTCCCCGGCCTCGGCCGCGATCCACGGCGTCAGCAGGGTGCCGGCGAGTCCATGGGGTTGCCGGATCGGTTGCTCCCTCAATCCTGTCAGCGCCCGCCGTGCGTCGCCCCTCGCATAGGTCAGGACGATTTCGACCAGTCGGCCGATCTCCACCAGCACCGGTTCGGCTCCATCCCCGGTCGGCCGGGCCGCCACCGCGTCCTCCAGATCGCCCGACACCAGGGCGGCCAGGAACGCCTGTTCGGTCAGCGACGGCTGTTCGGGCGCCAGCCGCCGGGCAGCGGCCAGATAGGCGGCGCCGGTCTCGCCTTCACCCCGGCCTGAGGCGAGTCGCCCTGCGAGATACAGGCCATAGGCGCTGCGGTTCTGGTCGTCGCGCGGGACCGGCGACCAGGTTTCGGGGATCGCGGGCACGGCCGGCTCGGTCTCGGCGACTTCGGCAGGCGGGGGGGTGGCGCCGGGCAGGACCAGCACGCCCGGTGTGATCGTCGGCGCGGGCACGGCGTCCTGGGCCAGCGCCGGTGCGGCCAGCACCCAGGGCGCGACGAAGACGAGCAGGCAGGATCGGAGGCTGGGCATGCGCATGCCGCGACCCTTCACGGTTTGCCGGGCCGTCGCAAGAGGGAGATGGGTCATCCCCTCAGCCTGCGACGTCAGCGCGGCGAAAGCGGGGCCGACAGCTCAGGTCGCCGATCGGCGGCGCGTGGGCTCCGCGACGTGTCGGCGGAGGACTGGCGGGTCTGGTCGGGGGGCTGGCCTATGGGCTGGCCGGCGTGACCGACCCGATGCAGCCGGGCGGCGGGGCGGCGTCCGCTGTGGTGGTGCTGGCCGGTGTGACGATGGTCATCGGCCTTCTGGGTGGCGCGGCGGTGGGATTCGGCATCGGGGCGGCCCTGTCGCGCGGGCCGGGCGGGCCGTGGATCGTTCTGGGTGGCGCGGGGGGAGGTCTGTTGGTCGGCGGACTCGTCAAACTGGTCGGACTGGACGCCTTCCAGCTGCTGCTCGGTCGGTCGCCGGGCGATGTGACGGGCGCGCTGGAGGGCGCCATCCTGGGCGCGGGCCTGGGTCTCGGGGTCTGGCTGGCGCGGCGCTGGAGATCGTCGGTGAGGCGCGCGGCGGTCGTGGGCGGCCTGACCACCGGGCTGGCGGGGGCGCTGATCGCCGCGACGGGCGGGCGTCTCATGGGCGGCAGCCTGGATCAGCTGGGCCGAGCCTTTCCAGACTCGGGGCTGCGGCTGGAGCGACTGGGCCTTCTGTTCGGCGAGGCCGATTTCGGACCGGCCACCCAGGTCGTCACGGCCGCGGCCGAAGGAGCCCTGTTCGGCGCTTGCGTCCTGGCCGCCGTCGTCCTGTCACGCGGATGGGTCACCGACCGATCTCGGCCTGTCGCCCCGCCACGACACCCGCGTCACATGTTCGGATAGTTCGGCCCGCCGCCGCCCTCTGGCGTGGTCCAGACGATGTTCTGGGACGGATCCTTGATGTCGCAGGTCTTGCAGTGGACGCAGTTCTGGGCGTTGATCACGAAACGCGGGTCAGTCTTAGCCGTCTCGTCGGCATAGACCACTTCGTAGACTCCGGCCGGGCAATACAGCCGCGCGGGCTCTCCGTAATCCGGCAGATTGACCCGGATCGGCACCGTCGGATCGATCAGCTTCAGGTGCGCCGGCTGTTCCTCGGCATGGTTGGTGTTGGAGATGAACACCGACGACAGCTTGTCGAACGACAGCTTCCCGTCCGGCTTGGGATAGGCGATCGGCTTGTGTTTCGACGCCGGCTCGGTCGCCTGGGCGTCGGTTTTGCCGTGTTTCATGGTCCAGGGCGTGGTCAGGCCGGTCAGGGACGACAGCCACATCTCCATGACCCCGAACGCTCCGCCCAAAGTCGTGCCGAATTTCGACAGATAAGGTTTGGCGTTGCGAACCTGTTTCAACTCAAGAGCCACCCAAGACGCCTCATAGGCCGACTGGTATTCGACCAGTTCGTCGCCCGCGCGCCCGGCGGTGACCGCGTCGAAGGCGGCGTCGGCGGCCAGCATGCCGGTCTTCATGGCGTTGTGGCTGCCCTTGATGCGCGGCACGTTCACGAAACCGGCGGAACAGCCGATAAGCACGCCACCGGGGAAGCTGAGCTTGGGCACGGACTGATAGCCGCCCTCGGTGATCGCCCGCGCGCCGTAGGAGACGCGCGTGCCGCCTTCCAGATGCTCGGCGATGGCGGGATGGTGCTTGAACCGCTGGAACTCGTCGAACGGCGACAGGAACGGGTTCTTGTAGTTCAGGTGCACGACATAGCCGATGGCCACGTAGTTGTCCCCGAAGTGGTAGAGAAAGCTGCCGCCGCCGGTATGCTCGTCCAGCGGCCAGCCGGTCGTATGCTGGACCAGGCCAGGCTGGAACTTGTCGGCCGGGACCTGCCACAGCTCCTTCAGGCCGATACCGTATTTCTGGGTCTGTTTGCCGTCCTGGAGCTTGTGGCGGGCGATGATCGTCTTGGCCAGGGAGCCGCGCACGCCCTCGGCGATGAAGACGTATTTGCCGTGCAACTCGATGCCGGGCTGGAAATCGCCGGTCGGCTGGCCGTGCTTGTCGATGCCGAAGACACCGGCGACCACGCCCTTGACCCGGCCGGTTTCCTCTTCCCAGACGACGTGGCTGGCGGCCATGCCGGGATAGACCTCGACGCCCAGGGCTTCGGCCTGTTCGCCCAGCCAGCGGGTCAGATTGGCCAGGGACGCGATGTAGCAGCCGTCGTTGTGCATCACCGGCGGCAACAGGGGCATCGGAATTGCCATCTGCCCCGCCGGGCCCAGCAGCAGAAACCGGTCCTTGGTCACCTGCGTCTCCAGCGGCGCGCCGCGGTCCTTCCAGTCCGGGAACAGTTCGTTCAGCGCGCGGGGGTCGATCACCGCGCCCGACAGAATATGCCCCCCGACCTCGGCCGACTTTTCCAGCACGGCGACGGTGATCTCCGACCCCGCCGCCTCGGCCCGCTGTTTCAACCGGATCGCCGCCGACAGGCCGGCCGGACCGCCGCCGACGATGACGACGTCGTACTCCATGACCTCGCGCTCGACGCCCTGCAGCGCCTCCAGCGGCGGCAGATTGTCCAGGATGGCTTCCTGCCGGGGGCTTTCGACGCCGCCTTCGATCGCTTGTTCGGCCATTCGGGCTGGATATCCTCGTCACATGTGGGGTCATCCGCCTTATCGGAAGGTGACGCGGCGGCGGTCAAGGCCTATGCCTGTCGCACCTCATGAACACCCAGCCTTCCGACATCGTTGCCGTCGAGAGCCTGCTCGCCTTCTGGGCCGATGCCGGGGTCGAGGCCTGCTATGCGGACGCGGCGGTCGATCGGACTTATGTCCCGCCCCCGGCCCAGAAGGCCGTCGCGCTCGCCACCGCCTCGGTCGTCGCCGCGCCCGACACCGGCGCGGCTCTCGCCGAGGCCCGCCGCCTGGCCGCCGCCTGCGAGACCCTGGACGACATCGCCGCCGCCATCGCCGCGTTCGGGGGCTGCCCGCTCAGCACCATGGGCGCGCGCCAGTCGGTGTTCGGACGCGGCGACCCGACCGCGCCCGTCCTGATCATCGGGGAGGGCCCCGGCGCCGAGGAAGACGCCAGGGGCCAGCCCTTCGTCGGCAAGGCCGGGCGGTTGCTGGACCGGATGCTGGCGGCGGCGGGCCTAAGCGATCGGGTCTTCATCACCAACACCGTCTTCTGGCCCCCGCCCGGCAACCGCGTCCCGACGCCCCTGGAGCAGGCCGTCTGTGCCCCGTTCGTCGAGCGGACCTTCGCGATCATGCGGCCCCAGGCGGTGCTGCTGCTGGGCGCTTCGGCCGCGCGCGGCGTGCTGGGGGCCGAGGAGGGCATCCTGAAACTGCGCGGCCAGTGGAAGGAATGGAGACTGGCCGAGGGCGACGTCTCGGCCCCCGTCCTGCCGACGCTGCACCCCGCCTTCCTGCTGCGCCAGCCGATGGCCAAGCGTCTGGCCTGGCAGGACATGCTGTCGCTGGCGGCGCGCGTTAACCCTTAAGCGATTGCCCCGGACAGGCGAATTCCGCATACTCACCGCTGACGACCGATCGAAGACCGCGCGCCGATCCTGAATCGAGACGGGAGACGTGCAGCACGAGGGGGCCGCCGCCTTGTCATTTCGCCTTGCCCGCGCGCTGCTCGCGCCGACCTTTTCGATTCTGGCCCTGGGCTTCGCCGCCTCGGCCCAGGCGGGCGAGGAACCCTATGCGGCGGCGATCGCGTCCGGCCCCAACGACGGCCCCGTCGCCCTCAGCTCCGCCGACCGCCTGACCTACACGACCGCCTTCGACGCTCTGAAGCGCGGCGACCTCGAACTGGCCCGCGCCTCGGCACGCCAGGTCAACGACCGCGTTCTGGTCGGCCACGTCGAGTTCGAACGCCTGTTCCACCGCAGCCATACCGCGACCTACGAGGAACTGTCGGCCTGGCTGGAGGACTACGCCGACCTGCCCGAGGCCGACCGCGTTTATACCCTGGCCCTGCGCCGCCGCCCCGACGGCGCGGCCGAGCCGAAACGCCCGCGCGGGGTCGGCGGACGCACCTGGGACAGCGTCGTCGATGCCGGCGGCGGCTCGACCGAGGACGATCCGGCCAAGGCCGCTCGCGTGGCCTTGAACCACGACGACCTGACCGGCGCGGTGCAACTCGGCACCCAGATCGGTGACTGGTGGACCGTGGGCCTCGCCTCATGGCGCCTGAACGATTTCAACCAGTCCTTCCAGGCCTTCGAGCGCGTCGCCATCGACCCCACCGAAGACCCCTGGGTCCGTGCCGGCGCCGCGTTCTGGGCCTCGCGCGCCGCCGGCCAGTCGGGCCGGCTGGACCGCATTCAGGAATTCCAGCGCCTGGCCGCCCGCTGGCCCGCCACCTTCTATGGCCAGATCGCCCTGCGGCAGCTGGGTGAGGAACCGGCCGTCGAGAACCTGGGCCCCCGCCCCTATCAGGCCGTGGTGCAACAGGCGGCCTATGTGCCGTCCGAGCCGATCGGCGTCGATCTCACCGAACTGAACGCCTTCATCCAGTCCGACGCCCAGGCCAAACGCACCGTCGCCTTCTACGAGGTGGGCCGCGGCTCCGACGCCCAGTCCGAACTGCGTGTCGGCCTGCGCGGCGCGGTCACCGACACCGCCCGGCGCATGTGGAACGGCCTGGCCCGCGCCATGGCCCCAGCTTTCGGTACCGGCCAGAGCGACCTGACCCGCATCGACGCCACCCGTTATGCCCAGCCCGTGATCGAGCCGGAGGGCGGCTTCACCGTCGAAAAGGCCTTGGTCTATGCCATCGCCCGCAAGGAGACCGGTTTCGACCCCGAGGCTCGGTCCTATGCCGGGGCTTACGGACTGATGCAGGTCATGCCGACCACCGCCGCCGAGCTCAGCGGCGATCGCGGCTTCGCCACCGACCCGTCACGCCTCCTGGTGCCGGCCGTCAACGCCCGTCTCGGCCAGGCCTATATCAACAAGATGCTGTCCCTGCCCCAGTTCCAGGGCGACGTCCTGCGCACCGTGGCCAGCTACAACGCCGGACCGAGCCCGATGCTGGCGGCCCTGCGCAAGCTAGGCCCCGACCCCGATCCCCTGCTGCTGATCGAGACCATCGACGTGCCCCAGGCGCGGCAATACGTCGAGGAGGTCATGGCCGCCTACTGGATCTACCAGCGAATGTTCGGCGGGCCGCTCAACACCCTGGACGCCGTCGCCGGCGGGGCCAACCGCGTGCCGCTGCACCTGGATCATGTCGCACCCGCACCCAATCCGGCCATCCGGGTCGCCATGGTCCCGCCGACCGACCTGTAAGGCGGCCCCTCGACCTCCGCTCGTCCCGGCGAAAGCCGGGACCCAGTCCTTTGGGCGCTCAATCCGCAGGGATTATGTAGCGAGGGTGATCCGACACACCGTGTCCGAGCGAAAGAAATGGGTCCCGGCTTTCGCCGGGATGAGCGGAATTGATAGAGCAATTCCGCCGGATCAGTCTCGCCGCACGGTCAGTCTTCTCGCGGCGGGTCGGCGGGATTCGGCCCCTCGCCGGCTTCCCAGGCGGCCTGGGCCTTTCTCTCGGCCTTCTTGGCGGCCTTTTCGGCGGCCTTCTTGGCGTCGGCGCGTTCGCGCTCCTGACGTTCGAAACTGTAGTTGGGCTTTCTGGCCATCGACCGAAACTCTCCGTGCTGAGGGCGCGATCGCGCCATGTGCTGTCTAGTTGTGGGGCAAGCCGGGACCGGGGACAACCGCGTCGATCCCGACGATCTCGACCGACTGTCCGGCGATCATGCCCTCGTCCCCGACGCGCTTGCCCATCAGGGCCCGCGACAGCGGCGAGACGTGACTGACGGAACCGGCCGTCGGATCGGCCTCGTCCTCGCCGACGATGCGCCAGGTCTGGGTGCGGCCGTCCTCGCGTTCGATGGTCACCGAGCCGCCGAACCGCACCGCGCCGTCCGGCTCGGTTTCGATCAGCTGGGCGGTCGCCCGCCGCGCGGACCAGTAGCGCAGGTCGCGGGTGGCCCGGACCATGGCGGTGCGGTCGGCCTCGATCGAGCCCGTCGCCTGGGCCGCGCCATAGGCGGCGCGCGCCGAGGCCAGCTCGGCCTCGATCGCGGCCAGGCCGGCGGGGGTGACCAGGTTGGGGTGGGGCGAAATCGGACGGTCGGGAAGATCGGCGGCCGTGGCCTCCAGGTCCTCCTCGCGGGTGAAGGCGACGCTCATGATACGGAACATATAGGCATGAGGGCCGCACGGCGCGAGTGGCGGTCGGCGCTCCCACCGGCTAAGCCCGCCCGATGATCGACACCGCCCGCCCTGACCCCACCGTTGCCGTGATCGGCGCGGGCCCCGCCGGGCTGATGGCGGCCGAAGTGCTGGCCACGGCCGGGGTGCGCGTCGTCGTCCACGAGCGGATGCCGTCGGTCGGGCGCAAATTCCTGATGGCCGGTCGCGGCGGGCTGAACCTAACCCATTCCGAGGACCGGCCCCGGTTCGACACCTGCTATGGCGAGGCCGCGCCCGCCGTCGCGGGGTGGCTCGACGCCTTCCCGCCCGCCGCCGCCATCGCCTGGGCCGAGGGGCTGGGCCAGCCGACCTTCGTCGGGTCCAGCGGCCGGGTGTTCCCGAACAGTCTGAAGGCGTCGCCCCTGCTGCGGGCCTGGCTGCGGCGGCTGGACGCCCTCGGCGTCGACATCCGCACCCGCGCGCGCTGGACCGGCTTCGACGGCGACAGCCTTAGGTTCGACGACGCCGAGCCGCTACGACCCGACGCCACCGTCCTGGCCCTGGGCGGCGCCAGTTGGCCGCGACTCGGTTCGGACGGCCGATGGGCGCCGATGCTGGAGGCCGACGGCACGCCGGTCGCGCCGCTGCGCCCCGCCAACACTGGGTTCGATGTCGCCTGGTCGGAGATTCTGCGTGATCGCTTCGCCGGCCAGCCCCTGAAGGTCGCGGCCTTCAACCACGGCGAACGGACCGTACGCGGCGAAGCGATGGTGACCCGCTACGGCCTTGAGGGCGGGGCCATCTATGCCCTGTCCGCCGATCTGCGCGATGCCATCGCCCGCGACGGCTCGACGCGCCTGACGATCGACCTGCGACCGGACCTGACCGAAGCGGCCCTGGCCGAACGTCTGTCACGCGGCCGGGGCAAGGACAGCGTGACCAACTGGCTGCGCAAGGCCGCGGGCCTGTCGCCGGTCGCCATCGCCCTGCTTCGCGAAATCCCCGGAGAGGTGCCGACCAGGCCGGACAAGCTGGCCAAACGCATCAAGGCCGTGCGCCTGACCCTGACCGGCATGCAGGGGCTGGACCGTGCCATCTCCTCGGCCGGGGGCGTTCGGTTCGAGGGGCTCGACGACCGCCTGATGCTGACCGCCCGGCCCGGCGTCTTCGTGGCCGGCGAGATGATCAACTGGGAGGCCCCCACCGGCGGCTATCTGCTCCAGGCCAGCTTCGCGTCGGGCGTGGTGGCGGCGCGCGGCGCGCTGGACTGGCTGGCGGCGAACGTTAAGGAACCGGCATGACCGAGATCGACATCCAGGGCACCTGCCCGCCCCATTTCGCCGCCGTGAAGGACACTTTCGCCGCGAACTTCACCGACACCCCCGAGGGCCTGAACGAACAGGCCGCGCGGTTCAGCGTCTGTATCGAAGGCGAGATCGCGATCGACCTGTGGGCCGGCCACGCCGATGCGGCCCGGACCGTCCCGTTCGGCCCGGACACCCTGGTGCCCGTGTTTTCGACCGGCAAGGCTGTCATGGCCTTGTTGATCGCGACCTGCGTCGAGCGCGGCCTGCTGGCCTATGACGACATTGTCGCCTCGCACTGGCCCGCCTTCGGCCAGGCCGGCAAGGACCGGATCACCTTCGGCCAGATGATGAGCCACCAATCCGGCCTGCCCGGTTTCGCCGAGACCGTCGACCCGACCATCTGGTTCGACCGGCAGGCGGTGCTGGACCGGCTGTGCGCCCAGCCGCCGATGTGGGAACCGGGCACGGCGTCCGGCTATCACCCGATCACCATCGGCTATCTGGCGGGCGAGCTGTTCCGCATCGTCGATGGCCGGACCATGGGCTTGGCCTTGCGCGCGGACTTCGCCCGGCCCTTCGGCTTGGACCTTTGGATCGGCCTGCCCGAGGTCGAACACGCCCGCGTGGCCCAGCTGCGCAAGCCGTCCGCGCCCCCGGACCTGGGCGTCATCGACGCCGTCAAGCGGTCGGCCTTCCTCGACAAGGGCTCGGCACCCGGCGGACGCGGCTCGGTCGAATGGCGGACGATGGAGCTGCCCTCGGCCAATCTTCACGGCACGGCCCCGGCCCTGGCCCGCATCCTCAGCGTCCTGGCCGACGGCGGGCGGCTGGATGGCCGGCCCGTGCTGTCGCCCGAGACCGTGCGTCAGCTGACGGCCGAACGCATCCGGGGCCTCGATCGCGTCGTGCCGTTCGAGATCAGCTGGGCCGCCGGCTATATGCGCAACGAGACCCTGAACATCTTCGGCACTCATCCCGACGCGGTCGGCCATTGCGGCTGGGGCGGATCGTGCGCCATGGCCGATGCCGCGAACCGGGTGTCGGCCGCCTATGTGATGACGCGCCAGTCGCCCCATCTGGTCGGCGACCCTCGCGCCGTCCGCCTGGTGAACGCCCTCTATTCGGCGCTCTGAGACGCCCGTCCGGGCGCAGTCAACAGGCCGATGACCCCCGCCAGGACGGCCGCCGCCGCACACACGGTCATGACCCGGCGATAGGCGGCGTGGAAGGCCGTGACGGCCCCGGTGTCGTCGCTCTCTCCGGCCATGACCTGGCCCAGCAGGGCCCGGCCGTCCTCCGCCTGCGCCAGGCCGGTGAACACCGCCGACAGCACCAGCCCCAGCAGGGCCACCGCCAGCAGCCCGGCGATCCGCGCCACCGCATTGTTGACGCCCGAGGCCACGCCCGCGTGCCCCGGCTCGACCGCCCCCATCACCGCGGCCGTCAAAGGCCCGACCGCCAGCGTCATCCCCACCGCCAGCGCCGTCATCCCCAGCAAGGGCCCATCGACATAGCCCGCTCCCGGCGCCGGCAGAGCCAGCAGGAACAGGCCGACCCCCGCCAGCACCGGCCCGACGCTGAGCGACAGCCGGGCGCCGAACCGGTCGGCGATCCGCCCCGCCGCGCCCGAGAACAGCCCCATCACGGCCGCGAACGGCAGCATCGCGCTGCCGGCCGCCGTGGCGCTCCAGCCATGGACCCGGATCAGGTCGAAGGGCAGGAAGAACATGGCCCCACTGAGGGCGAAATACAGCAGCAGGGTCAGCAGGTTGATCCCGCTGAACACCTTGGACCGGAACAGCGTCGGCGGCATCATCGGATGCTTCAGCCGGGCCTCGACGATCACGAAGCCTACCAGCAACAGGGCCCCTCCGATCACCGCCCCGACGATGACGGGATCACCGAACCCCCGGTCCGGCGCGGCCGTCAGCCCCCAGGTCAGGGCCGCCAGTCCCGCCATGGCCAGCACCGCGCCGGCCCAGTCCAGCCCGCGCGCGTCCGGGTCGCGGCTTTCCGGCACGAACTTCAGCGCTATCGCCAGGGTCAGGGCGGCCAGCGGCACATTGATCCAGAAGATCGCGCGCCAGTCGGCCGCATCGGCCAGCCAGCCCCCGACCAGCGGCCCGGCCATGCCGAACAGCGCCCCCGCCCCAGCCCAGGTTCCGAAGGCCCGGCCCCGTTCCTCGGGCAGGAAGGTCGCGCCGATCAGGGCCAGCGCTCCCGGCGTCAGCAGCGCCGCCCCGATGCCCTGCACCGCCCGCCCGGCGATCAGGGTCTCCACCGTCGGGGCCAGGCCGCAGCCGACCGAGGCGGCGGTGAAGATCAGGACGCCGATCAGGAACACCCGGCGCCGCCCGAACCGGTCCCCGGCCGCCCCGCCGACCAGCACCAGCGCGCCCAGCGTAAGCAGATAGGCGTTGGACACCCATTGCGCGGCGGCGGGGCCAGCGCCGAGGTCGCTCTGGATCGCCGGCAGGGCGACGCCCAGGGCCGAGCCGTCGATGAAGGTCAGGCTGGACCCCAGCACGGTCGCGGCCAGGATCCACCGCTTCCGGGCCTTGGACAGGGCCGTCTCGGGCGCGGGCGCGGCCTGGACCTGTCCGGCGTCGCAGGGGCCGCGATGGGGTCCGGACATGGCGCGCTCCACGAAGGTGACGACAGGCTTAGGCCGGTTCCGCGCTGTCCTTCAAGGCGCGACGGGCCGATGCCGAGCGATGCCAGGCCGCCGCCGCGAACACCGCCGCCCCGGTCCAGATGAAGACAAAGGACACGACCCTCAGCGCCGTCAGGTCTTCCCCCGCCCAGACGCCGACGGCGAACTGCAGGGTGGGGGCTAGGAACTGGACGAAGCCGATGGTGGACAGCGGCAACCGCCGCGCCGACCAGGCAAACAGGGCCAGCGGCAGCACGGTCATCGGCCCGTTCAGCACCGCCCAGCCGAGGTGCCCCGCACTGTCGAAGGCCACGCCCTGGCCCTGGGTCGCCAGCCAGGCCACCCAGGCGACGCCGAACGGGACCAGGATCAGGCATTCGACCAGCAGGCCGGTCTGGGCCTCGACCGGCACCCGCTTGCGGATGATGCCGTAGCTGGCGAAGCTGAACGCCAGGGTCAGCGAAATCCACGGCGGTCGCCCTAGGGCCAGGGCCTGGAACAACACCCCGACACCCGCCAGACCGATCGCCACCCAGCCCCAGCGGTCGATCTTCTCGCGAAACAGCCACAGCCCCACGACCATGTTCAGCAGGGGATTGATGTAATAGCCGAGGCTGGCCTCCAGGGTGGCCTCATGCGTCGTCGCCCAGACGTAGAGGCCCCAGTTCACCGCGATCAGCAGGGTCGACAGCATGAGCCAGCCCAGCACGCGCGGCTGGCCCAGCACGGCCCGCACCTGCGGCGCCTGACCGGCCAGCCAGACGAGGCCCGCGGCGAACAGCACCGACCACAGGGCCCGGTGGGCGAGGATCTCGAACGCGTCGAAACCCGCCGCCGCCTGTCCCATGAACAGCAGCGGCATGAAGCCCCAGATAATGTAGCAACCGACCGCGGACAGCAGGGCCGGGCGGTTGTCGGTCGTTGCGGGCGTCACACGGTGATCGAGCGATAGCCGCTGCGGGGCTTGATGGTGCCGGTCTCGTCCAGCAGCTGGGCGATCTGAACCGCATTCAGCGCCGCGCCCTTGCGCAGGTTGTCGGACACGACCCAGAAGCTGAGCCCGTTCTCGGCCGTGTGGTCCTTGCGGATGCGGCTGACATAGACCGCATGCTCGCCCGCCGCATCGACCGGGGTGATATAGCCGTCGTGCTCCTGCTTATCGACCACCAGCACGCCCGGCGCCTCGCGCAGGATGGCGCGGGCCTCGTCGGGGCTGATCGGGCGGTCGAACTCGACCGTCACGGCCTCGGAGTGACCCACGAACACCGGCACCCGCACGCAGGTCACGGTCAGCTTGATCGCCGGGTCCAGCATCTTGTGGGTCTCGTCCCACATCTTGGCTTCCTCGTCGGTGTAGCCGTCGTCGCGGAACGACCCGATGTAGGGGATGACGTTGAAGGCGATCTGCTTCGGGAATTTCTTCGGCGTGGCGTCGCCCAGGCCGTAGATGGCCTTGGTCTGGGTCCACAGCTCGTCCATGCCTTCCTTGCCCGCGCCCGACACCGACTGATAGGTCGAGACCACCGCCCGGTTGATCTTCGCCGCGTCGTGCAGCGGCTTCAGCGCCACCACCAGTTGCGCCGTCGAGCAGTTCGGATTGGCGATGATGTTCTTCTTGCTCGCCAGCTTGACCGCGTCGGGGTTCACCTCCGGCACGATGAGCGGCACGTCCGGGTCCTTGCGGAAGGCCGAGGAGTTGTCGATCACGATGGGACCGGCCTTGCCGATCTTCTCGGACCAGGCGCGCGAAACGTCCCCTCCCGCACTCATCAGCACGATGTCCACTGTCGAGAAATCGAACGCCTCGATGTCCTGGCATTTGATCGTCTTGTCACCCCAAGCGACTTCGATCCCGCGCGATTTTCGAGAGGCGATGGCATGTATCTGGTCGACCGGGAATTCCAGCTCTTCCAGGATATTCAGCATCTCGCGCCCGACATTACCGGTCGCGCCCACGATGGCGACGTTATAGCCCATGATGCAGTCCTTCGGACGCCCTACAGGTCGCCGCACAGCGGCTTTCCGATCGGGGGCGATGTGAGTGGCTTCCGGCAGAACCGGATGTGGACCGCATATGGTCTTTCGCAGGCGCGAAGCAACGGCTTTTCACGCCGGGGGCCGGCGTCTAAGCCAGACCCATGCCTTCCAGAACATCCCGCGCCTATCACAAGCGGCTGGTCGACGGTCGCCTGACGCCCGATCCGGCCCAGACGGCGGCGGTGGCGGTGCTGTCGCGGGTCGAGCGGGAGCTGGGCAAGAAGGGCCTGTTCAGGCACCGGCCCGAGGTGAGAGGCGTCTATCTGTGGGGGCCGCCGGGACGCGGCAAGTCGATGCTGATGGATCTGTTCTATGCCTGCGCGCCCGAGCCGAAGAAGACCCGCGCCCATTTCCACGCCTTCATGGCCCGCGTCCACGACCTGATCCGGCAATGGCGCGAGGGCGACCGCGACACGCGCAAGGCCGTCTTCGGCCAGCACAAGGGCGACGATCCGATCGAGCCGGTCGCCGAACTGATCGCCTCCGAGGCCCGGCTGCTGTGTTTCGACGAACTTCAGGTCACCGACATCGCCGACGCCATGATCCTGGGTCGGCTGTTCGACGCGCTGTTCGATCGGAAGGTCGTGCTGGCCGTGACATCGAACCGCGCGCCGACGGACCTCTACAAGGACGGCATCAATCGCCAGCTGTTCGTGCCCTTCATCGACGAGATCACCGCGCGGTGCGAGGTCGTGCAGGTGGCGGGCGACCGCGACTGGCGGCTGGACCGGATGGCCGGACACCGGGCCTGGTTCTCGCCCGACATCGCCGCGAACCGTGCCGAGTTCGAACAGCTGTGGTCCGAGCTGAAGGGCGACGAACCGGAGGAATCCGCCCACCTGGCCGTCCTGGGCCGCGACGTCGTGGTCGATCGTACCGCGGGTGGCCTGGCCCGTGCGACCTTCGACGACCTGTGCGCCCGACCGCTGGGGCCGCAGGACTATCTGGCCATGGCGGAGCGGTTCCACACCCTGTTCCTGGACGCCGTGCCGGTCCTGGACAGCGCCCGGCATCACGAGGCCCGCCGCTTCGTGACCCTGATCGACGCCCTGTACGAGGCCCGAACACGGCTGGTGGTGACGGCCGCCGCCGAGCCCGAAGCCCTATATCCGACCGGCGTCGGCGCCTTCGAACTCGAACGCACCGTGTCGCGGCTGCGCGAGATGGCCAGCGCGTCCTGGCTGGAACCGTCGCGCGGCTGAGGCTTACCTTCGCCGCAAAGGCCGCTAGGCTACCCGGGAATCTGGAGATACCGAGCATGACCCTGACCGCCCTGCTGGCCGCCACCCTGGTGGCGACCGCGCCCGTCGGCCCCACCACCGTGTTGCAACAGGCGGCGGCCCCGGCGCCGCAGACCGCCCCAGCCGGCCTGACCGTCGAGGCCATGACCGCCTATCTGACCGCCCAGGGCCTGACCGTCGGCGCGGTCGAACAGGACGGAGAGCGCCGCTTCGCCCCCGTCACCGACGGCGATCTGCGCTGGGTGGCATTCTTCCAGTCCTGCGAGGGCGAGGTCTGCTCCGACCTCCAGTTCAGCTTCGGCTTCAGCAATGCGGGTGTGACTTTGGACGGCGTCAATCGCTGGAACCGCGAGCGCCGGTTCCTGAAAGCCTTCTTCGAGCCCGCGACCCCGCCCAGCACAGCCCCGGCCGCGGCGGTGCAGTACGACGTGATCCTGAACGGCGTGCAGGGCGTCGAACAGCTGGCCGACCCCCTGGCCATCTGGCGCGGCTCGATCCCGCAATTCCCAGGCACCGTGGCCGGCGCGCCACCCGCCCCCTGAACGTCAAAAAGGCCGCGGGGCGATCCGCGGCCTTTTTCTTGTGTCCGGTGGCGATCAAGCCAGCGAGGCGTCGATGTCCTTGCAGGCCTGAATCAGCCCCTTCACCGACTCCACGGACTTGGCGAACATGGCCTTCTCGTCGTCATTGGTGGTGAATTCGATGACCATCTCGGCCCCGCCCGCGCCGATCAGGGCCGGTACGCCGACATACAGGTCCGACAGGCCGTACTCGCCCGACAGCCAGACCGCGCACGGCAGCACCCGCTTCTGATCCAGCAGATAGGACTTGGCCATGGCGATGGCGCTCTCGGCCGGGGCGTAGAAGGCCGAGCCGGTCTTGAGCAGGGCCACGATCTCGCCGCCGCCCTTGCGGGTGCGATCGACGATGGCGTCCAGATCGGCCTGTGACAGCAGGCCGGCCGCGACGGCGTCCGGCAGCGGCAGGCCGCCGATGGTCGAATGCCGCACCATCGGCACCATGTCGTCGCCGTGACCGCCCAGGGTCCAGGCGTGGATGTCCTGCACCGACACCCCGGTCTTCTCGGCCAGGAAATAGGCGAAGCGGGCCGAGTCGAGCACACCGGCCATGCCGATGACCTTCTCCTTGGGCAGGCCGGAGAATTTCTGCAGCGCCCAGACCATCGCGTCCAGCGGGTTGGTGATGCAGATGACGAAGGCATTCGGGGCATGCGCCTTGATGCCCTCGCCTACGGCCTTCATGACCTTCAGATTGATGCCGATCAGGTCGTCGCGGCTCATGCCGGGCTTCCTCGGCACGCCGGCGGTGACGATGCAGACGTCGGCCCCGGCGATGTCGGCGTAGTCGTTCGCGCCCTTCAGCGACACGTCCGAGCCGAACACGGCGGTGGCCTCGGCGATGTCCAGCGCCTTGCCCTGGGGCGTGCCCTCGGCGATGTCGAACAGGATCACGTCGCCCAGCGCCTCGCGCGCCGCGACATGGGCCAGGGTGCCGCCGATCATTCCGGCGCCGATGAGGGCGATCTTCGCGCGAGCCATGGGCATCTCCAGTGGCCTACCGCGCTGCGCGCTACTTGAGGCCGTTTGCTGAGGGTGTGGGGAGGAAAAAGCTTGGCGGCGGTCTAGACCCGTGGGCGAACCCCTGCAAGCGTCGCACGTTGCGGCCTTGGTCGCGTTCGACCGTCAGGAGGGCACCATGACCGATATGTTGATCGATCCGTCGCTGGACGCCGCCTATGAGGCCAGGGCGCGCGAGGAGATGGCGGCCTGGCGGGCCCATGTCCTGCGCGGCCCCAGCGCCTGGGACCGGGCCACGCGCGGGGTCCAGGACCGGATCAACACCGCCATCCCCGAGAAGGTCCACGCCGTCGTCACCAAGGCCATCGAGGGCATGACCCAAGCCATCCTGACCGGCTCGCGCTTCACCTCGGCTCGACCCGTCGCCGTCCTCTCGCTCCAGGAAACCGAGGCCAAGGTCCGCGACCAGATCGGCTTCTACCGCACCACCGCCAGCGTCGAGGGCGGGGTCGCGGGGGCCGGCGGCCTGTTGCTGGCGGCGGCGGATTTCCCGGCCCTGATGACCCTGAAGGTCAAGATGCTGTTCGAGATCGCGGCCCTGTACGGCCACCACGGCGGCGACTGGCGCGAGCGGCTGTACGTGCTGCACATCTTCCAGCTGGCCTTCTCCAGCGCCCGGCATCGGCCGGATGTCCTGCAAAAGCTGGACGACTGGATCGCGGGCGTGAACCAGCCCGCCTCGCTGAACGATTTCGCCTGGCGCAAATTCCAGCTGGGGTACCGCGACTACATCGACCTGGCCAAGCTGGCCCAGTTGATCCCGGTGATCGGCGCGCCGGTCGGGGCGGTGGTCAACTATAGGCTGGTGGACCAGCTGGGGCGGACGGCGACGAACGCCTATCGCATGCGGCTGTTCTGCGAGCCTTTACCGAGGGCGCCGGTTGTCGTTAGCTGACCGCCGGACCGGGAGACCTCTATGCTTTTTAGACCCGTCGTCGCCTTGCTGGCCGCCATCGCCACTCTGTTGCCGGTGTCGGCCATGGCCCAGACGCCGCCCGCCACAATTGGCCAGCAATATGTCCCGGCCCCCTGGTGGATGCGCGACCCGGTGATCGCCTCGATCGGCCATGTCCGCACCGAGGTCCCGGCCAACCGCGCCGGCTTCAACGGCAGCTTCATGGTCGTGGACCGCAGCGTCGCCGAGGCCTCGCGCCAGGCGGCCGATCGGCTGCGTGCGCTGAGCCAGGCGCTGGCAGGATACGGCGTGGACAAGGTGCGGGTCGAGACCACGCTCAAGACCCAGCCGCTGTACGACCAGTACCGCGACGAGAACGGCAATCTGCGCGACAACGTCCGCGCCGACCGCATCGAACGCTATCAGGCCGTCGCGACCGTCAGCCTGACCGTGCGTGACGTCGCCCTGCTGGAACGGGTCTATGCGACCGTGGTAGCGTCCCAGCCGACGTCGATCAGCCCGGTCCATTTCCAGCTGGAGCCGGACAATGCCGTCAAGACCTGGCTGGCCGGAGAGGCGGTCAAGGATTCCGCCGCCCGTGCCCGTGCCGCCGCGGGAAACGCGGGTGCGACCCTCGGCTCGGTGCGGGTGATCGATCCGACCGGGCGGGCCTGCCAGACCGACGTCCTGGCGGGCTGGCCGTCCTACAGCGCGGGCGCGGGGCTGCCGACCACCGTCGAAGACATCACTGTAACGGGATCGCGGGTTCAGCAAGCGGCTTATGGTCCGCCGCCGCCCCCGCCTCCGCCGCCGTCCGCCCCACCGCCGCCCGTTTCCGGCCAAGCCCCCAGCGAGGCCTCGATCGAGGCGGCGCGATTGGCGCTGCAGCCGCCGCTGCGCGAACTGACGGACCAGGCCTGCGTGGTCTATGGACTCAACTGAGTGGCCGGTTTCGTCCTCGATCCCGCGTTCCAGGCCGGTTCTGCCTTCGCCGCCGACTGGCCCCTTTGTCAGGTTCGTCTGCAGGACGACGCCCGGTTCCCCTGGCTGATCCTGATCCCGCGCGTCGGCGACGCGACCGAGCTGGACGATCTGGCGGACGCCGACCGCCAGCGCCTGATGTCCGAGATCGTCCTGGCCGGACAGATCGTGCGGGCGCTTGGCGCACAGGCCGACCGGCCGGTCGACAAGCTGAACGTCGCGGCGCTGGGCAATGTCACGGCCCAGTTGCACATTCACTTGGTCGGCAGACGCCGCGACGACGCGCTGTGGCCGGACCCGGTATGGGGACGCGGCACGGCCCTGTCCTATACGGCGCAGGCACGAGCGGCCGCCCTGGCCGTCATTTCAGGCTGAGGCGGAAGGGTCAGGCCGCTGCTTCGCGGGGCATGACATCGCCGACGGTCGGACGGTCCGCAGCCCAGCGCAATTCGACGTCGCGTGGCTTGACCAGTTCGCCGCAACAGCCGCAGGCGATACGCGGCAGCATGGATTTTCCGCAGGTTTTGTGGATCATGTCGATGCCGCTGTCGGCATCGCCATAGACATGTTTCGCCCCCCAGGCATGCAGGGTCACCAGGACGGCGTACAGATCCTTGCCCTTGGCGGTCAGGACGTACTCATTCCGTGGTGGCCGTTCGGAATACAGTTGCGGCTCCAGCACGCCATGCTGGACCAGGGTCTTGAGCCGCGCGGCCAAGACGTTGCGGGCCACGCCCAGCTGGTCCTGCCACTGTTCGAACCGGCGCGTGCCGTTGAAGGCGTCGCGGATCACCAGCAGGGTCCAGGGATCGCCGATGACCTCCAGGGTCGCGGCGATCGAACAGCTCTGTTTGGAATAGTCGGCGGTGCGTCCCATACGGACGAAAGTGACCCTGCGTCAGGGCTTTGGCAAGAGGGTTGCCAAAACGGACGCACGATGTCAGTCTTGTTTGGCAACGGACTGGTGAGCCCGGTTCCTGCATCCCTCGACTGGGGACGGAGGCCCGTGCGGCTTCCGTCCCGTCTCTTTGCCCAGTAAATGCGGACCCATGACGCTCCAGACCCTCGATCAGGCCCTGGCCCTGACTGCCCTGCCCGACGGGCCCTTGAGCGCCGAAATTTCCGGTGACTTCTTCAATGGGCCCGTCGGCCAACCACCCGAGGCCGGCGCGCCGTTCGGCGGCCTGCTGGCCGCCCTGTGCGCCGAGGCGATGCGGATCGGTCTGGGCCTGACAGCGCCTCTACGGACACTCTCGGTCCAGTATCTAACCGCACCGCGCTTCGGCCAGACGGTGACCTTCACGCCCCGCGTCCTGCGCGCCGCCCGCACCGCCGCCTTTGTCGCCGCCGAGGCCAGCCAGTCGGGGCGGATGACCCATCACGCCACCGCCGTCTTCGGTGCCGATGTCGAGGGCGAGACCGTCGTCAGCCTGCACCAATCGCCGCCTCCGCTGGACAGCCTGGACCCCAAGGCCAAGCTCAGCGGCCCGATGACTCCGCGCTTCGCCCAGCATGTCGAATACCGCTTCGACGGCGGCCCCAACATCTTCGGCGGCAACGCCGACCGCCCGGCGGTCGAGCGGGTCTGGATGCGCTGCATCGACGGCCGTCCGCTGGACGACGCCCGGCTCTGTTACCTGCTGGACGCCCTGTATCCGCCGGCCTGGACCGCGTTCCGGCGACCACCACCGATGTCCACGATCGACCTGCGCTACGACATCCTGGCCGATCTGATCGCCGAGCCGGTCGCGGATGGCTGGGCCTTCTTCGAGTTCCGCATGCTGGACTTCGGCGGCGGCTGGACCGTGGACGAGACCACCGCCTGGCGCGCCGACGGCCGGCCGCTGGCCGTGGCCCGCCAGCGCCGCAAGCTGGCCGCCGTCCGCCCCGGTTGATCAGCCAAGGGCACGCTCCGTCTTCCGCTCATCCCCGCGAAAGCGGGGACCCAGTGCTGGAGTGAGGTACGGTCCCTGGGATCGACAGCCAAACAAGATCGGTAACGCCCCTTCGCCCAAAGACCTGGGTCCCCGCTTTCGCGGGAATGAGCGGGGGTTGATATGTCATTATCGAGATCCATTCTGATCAGCCGCGCGCCACCTGGAAGCCGGCGAACGACTGGCTGGTCGGCATCAGTTCCAGCGCATTGATGTTCAGATGCGGCGGCAGGGTCGCGATCCACAGCAGGGTCGCGGCGATGTCCTGGGCGGTCATTGGGTTGGCGTCGCCGTACAGGGTGTCGGACGCCACCTGGTCGCCGCCGGTGCGGACCAGGGTGAACTCGGTCTCGACCATGCCGGGCTCGATCGAGGTGACCCGCACCCCGGTGCCGTGCAGATCGACGCGCAGACCCAGGCTGAACTGGCGCACGAACGCCTTGGTTCCCCCATAGGCGTTGCCGCCCTTGTAGGGATAGCTGGCCGCCACCGACGAGACGTTGATAATCGCGCCCTTCCGTTCGATCAGGCCGGGCAGCAGACGCCGCGTCATCGACACCAGGGCCGTGACGTTGGTGTCGATCATGGTCTTCCACTGATCGAGGTCGGCCTTCTGAGCCGCCGCCGTGCCGAGGGCCAGGCCGGCGTTGTTGACCAGCAGGTCGGGCGCGGCGAAGTCCGGCTCCAGCGTCGCCAAGGCCGCATCGCGCGCCGCCTCGTCCCGCACGTCGAAGACCAGGGTTCGCACCCGGTCCTCGCCGACGGACCGGGCCAGGGCCCGGAGCCGGTCCGCCCGCCGCCCGGTCGCCACCACCCGCCAGCCGGCCTCGACGAAAGCGCGCGTGGCGGCCTCGCCGATCCCGGAGGTCGCGCCGGTGATGAAGGCCGTGCGGGTCATCAGTGCTCGCCGTGATGATGGCCGTGGGCATGGCTGGTGGTGGTGCCGGTGGCCCAGGCTTCGCCGTCGGCTCCCTCGAACCAGAACGGCCGGCGCGTCCGCTCGCGCCGCCCGACCTCGTTCATCCCGGCGTCATAGACCCGGCCGTTGGCCACCGTATAGGCGATGGCGGTGGTGTTCCTGATGTCCGCCAGCGGATCGGCGTCCAGCACAACCATATCGGCCAGTTTGCCCACCTCCAGCGAGCCGATGTCGCGCTCCATGCCAAAGGTCCGCGCCGGGTTCACGGTCGCGGTGGCCAGCACCTGCATCGGGCTCATGCCGCCCTGGGCAAAGCTCCACATGTCCCAGTGCGAACCCAGTCCCTCGCGCTGGCCATGGGCCCCGATCAGGACCGGGACGCCCAGGTCGTTCAGCGCCTTGGCCTCGCGCGTCACATTGATGTGGTTGTACTCTTCGGGCGGCGAGACTACGCGGCGGCGCGAGCGCGCGTCCAGGGCCCGGCGCGGCACATATTGCGACAGCCGTTCGTCCTCCCAGACATTGCCCTCGGCATACCAGTAGTTCTCGCCCCAGTTTCCACCGAAGGCCACGACCACGGTGGGATTGTAGGCCGTGCCGGTCTGGCTCCATAGTTGGCGCACGTCGTCGTACATGCGCGCGACGGGGATGGAGTGTTCGATCGTGGTGTGGCCGTCCACGATCATCGACATGTTGTGCTGATACAGCGATCCGCCCTCGGGCACGACCATCATGCCCAGTTCCCGGGCGGCGGCGATGATCTGCTGACGCTGGTCGCGACGCGGCTGGTTGTAGCTCTTGACGCTGAACGCCCCCGCCGCCCGCATCCGGCGCAGGTTCGACAGGGCGTCGTCGTAATCGTTCACCTGGGCCGTGAACGGGGTCGAAGCCCCGTACAGGATCGTTCCGGTCGAGAAGATGCGTGGCCCGACGACCCGGCCCGCCCGCGCCAACTCGGCATGGGCGAAAATCTCGGAGGTGTCGTTGGACGGATCGTGGATCGTCGTCACCCCATAGGCGAGCGAGCCATAGTTGATCCGGCTCTGCTGGGGGATGATCTCGTCGGAGCCCATCGACCCGTGCCAGTGGGCGTCGATCAGGCCCGGGATGATGGTCTTGCCCGACATGTCCATGACGGTCGCCCCGCCAGGCACCTCGACGGTGCCGGCCGGGCCGATGGCCGCGATCCGGTTGCCTTCGACCACGATGACGCCATTCTCGATCACCTGCTCGCCGACCATGGGAATGATGCGCGCGCCGGTCAGGACCAGGGTGCCGTCGGGACGATCGCTGTCCTGGCTGAATCCCAGTTCGATCCCCGCCTCGGCGGGTTCGGGCAGGGTCTCGGGCGCGCCATCGACGAAGCGGAAGGTCTGGTCCAGCCCCCGCTGATAGAGCTGCGACCCGAGCGACCAGTTCAGCCGGCTGGAATCCCCCGACCAGTGCAGCCACTCGCCCGCGTCGCGCGTGACCCGCGTCTGCGGCAAGGCCTTGCCGTCGGCGTTCGCCGAGACCGCGCGGCCCGTCCGCACGAAGGGCATGACATGGGCGTTGAACCGCTCGGTCCAGCCGATCCAGCGTTCGTCGGGCGAGATGGCGAACTCGGCCGCCCACTGGCTGGTCAGGTGGGTCCGCTCGTCGTCGCCGTCCAGATCGACCGATTTGAAGGCCCGGTTCTCGCCGTCCCGCCCGACATAGAAGATGCGATCGTCCGAGGCTCCGAACTGCGGCGTGATGCCGTCGTCGGTGATGAAGCTGGCCTCGCCGCCTTGGGTCGGGATGCTGTAGATGCCGGGATCGCGGCTCCAGAGCGGGCTTCGCAGGTCGCTGTCGCTTGAGGTGCGATAGACGACGGTGCCTCCGTCGGGGCTGAAGACCGGCTCCAGATAATGACCGGGGTCCGACGTCACCGCCCGCCCCTCGCCGCCCGAGGCCGAAACCACCCGGATCGAGCCCAGATCCTGATCGTCCCAGGTCGTATAGACGATCGACCGGCTGTCTCGCGACCAGGACGGATAGAGCTCGAAATGCTCCGACTGGCGCGTCAGCCGACGCGGCGCGCCCGCTTCGTCCGGCCCCAGATCGCGGATCCAGAGATTGCCCAAGGCCTCGAACACCACGCGCCGTCCGTCGGGAGAGGTGCGAGCCCAGCGGATCATCTTGACGTCGAACCGCTCCGGCGCGACCTCGATCGGCACCCGCACCGTCTCGGCGACCCGGCGGGTGTCGGTCACGCGGAACGGGATGTCCGACACCGCCTGGCCTTCGACGGTCACACGCTTGATGCCCCCACCGGCCCAGAAGACGATGTCGCGGCTGTCCGGTGTCCAGGCGATGGTCGGATAGACACCATGGATCGCCCAGGTCTCCTGCATGTCCCGGTCCAGGGCCTCATAGACCGGCGTCTCGCGGCCGGTCTCCAGGTCCATGACATACAGCACCGACTGGAACCGGACCCGGCGGACGAAGGCCAGCGATCGACCGTCGGGCGACGGCGTGGGCCGGATCGACCCGCCCGGCCCACCCAGGAATTTCTCGATCTCTCCGGTTTCGCGATCCAGTCGCTGGATGGCGTAGATTTCGCCGTTGGGATCCTTGGAATATTCGAACGTACCACCCGAGGTGACGTCGTCGCTGAAATACAGATAGCGGCCGTCGGGGCTGAAGGCCGGTTCGCCGGTGTCCTTCTGCTGGGTCCGCCGTTCGGTCAGTTGAACCCCCGAGCCGCCGCCTGCGCGGTGCCACATCCACATCTCGCCCGCACCCAGCGACCGGGCCGAGGTGAAATGCTTTCGCCCCACCACGAACTCGCCGTCGGGCGTCCAGACCGGCTGTGTGACCAGACGGAAATCCTCGTCGGAGACCTGCACCGGATTGGACCCGTCCCGGTCCATGACCCACAGATTGTCGCCCCCGCCCCGGTCAGAGGTGAAGGCGATCCGTCGACCGTCCGGCGACCAGCGCGGCTGCATGTCCCAGGCGACGCCAGAGGCGATGTTGCGCGCCGTCCCGCCCTCGATCGGCATCACATAGAGGTCGCCCAAGAGGTCGAACACGATCTCCTGCCCGTCCGGGCTGACGTCGACCGACATCCAGGTGCCCTGGGTCACGTCGATGGAGATATCGCGCGACGGTCCCGGGGGGGCCTGCACGTCCCATTCGGGCTCATCCTCGTCCTCTTCGCCCTCGACCGGGGGCGTCGCGGCGGCGGGCTGGGCCGGTGGCTGGCCGGCCAGTTCCTGGTTGGCGGCCTCGCGCTCGATCGGACGCGGCTCCTGCTCGCCCTTCTGGGGGCTCAGTTCGTCGGGGATCGGGCCCGAGGTGATCGGGCCGGGCGACGGTTGGGGGACGGGAGCGGGCGGGTTCTGGGTGACGGGTGGAGCCGGCGGCGTCTGCGCCAGAGCCTGGGTTCCGATCGCCAGAACGGCGACCGTCGTCATCAGAACACGCTTCATCATCTCACCCCTGAACAAACCGAGGGCTTTGTCTAAGGCATGATGCGTTCAGGTCAAATCGCGCTCGTGACGCTTCCCTCTCCCTATGAGGGAGACGAACTCAACTCAACCCCGAAATCCGCCCCGTCGCATCGACCGAGATGTGATTGGCCGATGGCACGCGCGGCAACCCCGGCATGGTGTTCACCGCCCCGCACAACGCCACCACGAACCCCGCCCCCGCCGACAGCCGCACCGACTCGACCGGCAGCACGAACCCCTCCGGCGCGCCATGCACCGCCTCGTCCGCCGTGAACGAATAGGGCGTCTTGGCCATGCACACCGGCAGATGGCCGTACCCCTCGGCCTGGAACAGCTTCAGGTCCCTCAGCGCCGCCGTCGAGAACGACACGTCCGCCGCCCGATACAGCCCCGTCGCCACCGCCCGGATCTTGTCGGCCAGCGGCAGGTCGTCGGCATAGGTGGGCTTCAGCGCCGCCCCGGGATCGGCCACACCCTCGGCCGCCGCGACCACGGCATGGGCCAGGGCCTCCGCCCCCTTCCCGCCCTCGGCCCAGTGGGTGCAGACATGCGCCTCGACCCCCAGCCCGCGACAGGCCTCGACCACCGCCGCCTGTTCCGCCGCCGTATCGCCGGTGAAGGCGTTCAGCGCCACCACCACCGGCAGGCCGAACCCGCGCAGGTTCTCGACATGCCGCTTCAGATTGGCGAACCCGCGCCCCACCGCCGCCACATCCTCGCGCGCCAGATCGTCCTTGCTGATCCCGCCCTGCAGCTTCAACGCCCGCACCGTGGCCACCACCACCGCCGCCGACGGCGCCAGCCCGGCCGAGCGGCATTTGATGTTGAGGAACTTTTCCGCCCCCAGGTCGGCCCCGAACCCCGCCTCGGTCACCGCATAGTCGCCGAGCCGGAGCGCCGCCCGCGTCGCGATCACCGAATTGCAGCCATGGGCGATATTGGCGAAGGGCCCGCCGTGCACCAGCGTCGGCGTCCCCTCGATGGTCTGGACCAGATTGGGCAGCACAGCCTCGGTCAACAGCGCCGCCATGGCCCCCGCCGCCTCCAGCTCCCCCGCCGTCACCCGATGCCCCGAGGCCGTGCGCCCGACCACGATCCGGCCCAAGCGCGCGATCAGGTCCTGCGGCCCGTCGGCCAGGCACAGCACCGCCATGACCTCGCTGGCCACGGTGATGTCGAAGCCGGCCTCGCGCACCGGCCCGTTCCTGCCGTCGCCCAGCCCCACCGCGACCTTGCGCAGCGCCCGGTCGTTCATGTCCACGACCCGCCGCCAGGTCACCTTGCGCGGATCCAGCGCCGCCCCGCCGCCCCAGTACAGCTGATTGTCGATCACCGCCGCCAGCAGGTTGTGCGCCGCCGATACGGCGTGGAAATCGCCGGTGAAATGCAGGTTGATCCGCTCCATCGGCAGGACTTGGGCATAGCCGCCCCCGGTCGCCCCGCCCTTGCGCCCGAACACCGGCCCCAGCGACGGTTCGCGCAAGGCGATCACGGCCTTTCTGCCGATCCGGTCCAGCGCGTCCCCCAGGCCGATGGTGGTGGTCGTCTTGCCCTCGCCCGCCGCCGTCGGATTGATCGCCGTGACCAGGATCAACCGCCCCTGAGCCCGCCCGCCCAGCCCATCCAGCCCATGCCGCGACAGCTTGGCGATATGCCGCCCATAGGGCTCCAGATCGTCGGCCCCGATCCCCACCTTGGCGGCAATGTCGCCGATGGGCTTCAGTGTCGCGGCGTGCGCGATCTCGAGATCAATGGACATGCGCCTTGATGGCCCCGCGGGGCCGACCTCGGCAAGAGGGTCGACGTCCCGCGGCGCGCGTCCTGCTCAAGTCGCGGATGCCGGTCACCCGTCATTGGGTTCGTCATCGGTCGGCTCGTCGGCGCGCACCGGGATCGCATAGCCACCCGTGAACCATCGCTGCAGATCCAGATCGGCGCAGCGCTTGGAACAGAAGGGCCGATACGTATCCACGGCGGGCCGCTTTTCGCAGATCGGACAGGTCGCCATGGTCAGTCTCTCCTGATCTCGAACGCATCAGGCCGCAAGGCCGGATCGGCGACCACGCCCGCCCTGGGCCCCAACCGCGCCACCAGTGGCGCCACCGCCGCCAGATCGCCGGCCGCGACGTGCGCCACCACCCGCGCCACCGTCGTATCGCCCAGCATCGCCGACCTCAACGCCCGCACGATCCCAATCGCCCGCGCCTCGATCGCCCCGCACCGCTCGTCCAGCGGCGTCGTCCGCCATGGCAGGCTCAGTTCCAGCACCCCGAACCGGCTGACCGGCCCCAGCACCACCTGCGCATCGTCGAACGCCGCCTTGGCCGTCTCCGCGATCCTCTTGCCGTCGAAACTCGTCCCGATCAGGTCGATCGCCACCAGCCCGCCCCAGCCGTTCAGCCGGATCAGCCGCGCCGCCTGACGCAGCCCTTCGTCATTGGCCCGCGCCCGCGCCTTGCGCCCGTCGCCGCCCGCCGCGCCGGTGCAATCCAGATCGACCGCGACCAGCGCCCGCGTCCGCTGGACCGCGACATCCAGCCCCAGATCGCCCCGCAGAACCCGACCACTCCGCGCCTCGTCCACAGCCTCGTCACCCGCCGAGATCGCCATGGCTCCGGTCTGCATCGCGACGCCCGGCGCTAGCGCCTCCAGCCGCTCAACCACCGACGGTCCCGCCGCCAGCAACCGCACCTCCCCCTCCCCGGGCCCGAGCCGCTTCAGTGTCGGTTCCTTGCCCCCACGCGGTTCGGCGGTGACGACGACCTCGATCTTCTGCCCGACCTTGACCTCGCCCTCGGCCTTGGTTGGGAGGAACCCCGATCCTTTGGGCATCTCGACGAACGCTCCGCGTAATCCCGCTACCACCTCGGCCACCCGCCCGATCGAGCGCGCGCCCAGCCGGTAGGTCGCCGCGTCGCCGTCTCGCTGGATCAGAAGGTGTTCGGCCCGCCCGTCGCGGACGATGATCCCGCGCGTCTCCCCCGGCGTCTCGTCCAGGAAGATCTCGGTCACGGCCGCCAGCCGACGCCGCTCAGCAGGTTCTTCGTCTCGAACAGCGGCAGGCCCATCACCGCCGGATGGCTTCCCACGATCCGCACCACGAACGCCCCCGCCGGTCCCTGGATGGCATAGGCCCCCGCCTTGCCGCGCCAATCGCCGGTCGCGACATAGGCCGCGATCTCCGGCTCCGACAACGCCTTGAAGGTCACCCGCGTATCGTTGACCCGCACCGACACCTTGCCGGCCCGCGCCACCGCGACCCCGGTGAAGACCCGATGGTTGCGTCCCGACAGCCGTTTCAGGAATTTCGTCGCCTCGGCCTCGTCCGCCGCCTTCTCCAGCAGCCGCCGCCCCACCGCCACCACCGTATCGGCGGCCAGCACCACGGCGTCCGGCGCGCGCGCGGCCACGACCTCGGCCTTGGTCCGGGCCAGGCGCGCGGCCAGGCGCGACGGAGTCTCGTCCTTCAGCGGCGTCTCGTCGATATCGGCGGGGTCGATACGGTCGGGCACGATGCCCAGTTGCGCCAGCAGTTCGATGCGGCGCGGGCTGGTCGAGGCCAGCACCAGTTCGGGGCGGCTCATCGCGAGCCGGCCCTTACTTGAAGCGATAGGTGATACGGCCCTTGGTCAGGTCATAGGGCGTCATCTCGACCAGGACCTTGTCGCCGGCCAGCACGCGGATGCGGTTCTTGCGCATCTTGCCGGCGGTATGGGCGATGATCTCGTGATCGTTCTCGAGCGTCACGCGGAAGGTGGCGTTCGGCAGCAGTTCGCTGACGGTACCGGGAAACTCGAGCAGTTCTTCCTTAGCCATGCGGCCTCTCACGCCCCGTGAATACGAATCGAGGCCCGCGCCGGGCGAAGCGCGAGCCGTAAGAAGTGGGGGCTCATGCACGAAAACTTGCGGTTAGTCGAGTTCTCCTCCCCGTTCGCATCGCGAATGGGGAGGTGGCGCGGCGCGATAGCGCCGTGACGGAGGGGGCGACACCGGCTTCAACGATCAACGCCGGATTCGCAACTCCGCTTCATGGGCGATGAACCCCAGCACGCCGTCCAGCTCGTCGCGCACATGAACCGCCCGGATACGGATCACCCGAACGCCCTTTCTCGCCAGCCACGCCGTCCGGCGCTCGTCGTGGTCTCTTTGCGCCTCGCTCCCGTGAACCGCCCCGTCGACCTCGACCGCCAGCTTCGCCGCCGCACAATAGAAGTCGAGAATGTACGGCCCGATCGGATGCTGCTTCCTGAACCCCAGCCCCGAGAGCCGATCGCCCTTCAGGTTCCGCCACAGCCGCGCCTCGGGCGGTGTCAGGTTCTTTCGAAACCGACGCGCGCGTTCATAGCTGATCCCGTCAGCCATCGTCTCGCCCCCTCCGTCACGGCGCTGAAGGAGCGCCGCGCCACCTCCCCATTGCTGCGCAACGGGGAGGAGAAATCAAGATGTCCTCCCCGTTCGCATCGCGAATGGGGAGGTGGCGGGTCTGCTCATCCCAGCGGCGGACCCTGGACCTGGGCGAGACGGACCTCGATCCGCTTCAGTTGCAGCGCCAGGCGATTGGCGTGCATCGTGGGCCACATGGCCAGCTTGATCATCAGCGACATGATCAGCATCACCGCGCCGGGCAGGCCCCAGCGCAGCGCGACCAGCGGGTCGCTCGCCTGAAGGAACTGCCACCCGGCCCAAACGCCCCCCAGGAACAGCACGGCCTGAGCGGCGATCAGCACCATGCTGACCCATCCGCTGTGTCCCCCGAACATGGCCGCGACCTGGCTCAGATGGCCGGGGTCGTCTCCCAGGCTTCGCAGCAGGTCACGTTCGTGGGCCCGCAAGGCCTGATCGATGGCGTCGTCACTCTCTAGTCTGTGCATCATGGTCTCCTTCCAGAGCGGCTCGCAGGGTGCGGCGCGCATGCATCAGGCGGGTCTTGACCGTGCCCGCGGGGACGTCGAGGGCCACCGCCACCTCGGCGACGCTGAGTTCCTCGAAATGAAACAGGGCGATCGCGGCGCGCTGGCCGGCCGGCAGACGGGCGATCGCGGCGTGAAGCCGCCGCTCGCCCATGCGATCGGGGCCCTCCGGCATCGTCGGCGTCGCCTCGGGCTCGGCGGCGACGGCCTGGTCGAGGGCGCGGCTCCACACCTGAGCCGCGACGAACCGGGCGCACTGCCGCGACACGATCCGATAGGCCCAGGCCGGAAACGCGGCCTCGTCCTTCAGCGACGCCAGACCCCGCGCGATCTGGACCCAGGCGGCCTGGGCCATGTCCCGGGCGGCCTCGCGGTCGCCGGTCAGCCGCCAGGCATGGGCGACCAGTCGCCGGTCCCAGCGCCGCGCCAGATGTTCAAAGGCCTGCCTGTCGCCCTGACCCGCCGCCAGGACCAGATATTCGTCCAGAACCCGCGCCGTACCCCTGTCCATGATCGTGTCCACCCGCCCCATGGAGATAAGGTGTCGTCAGATCCGGTATCGGTTCAATCTGGGCGTCGGAATTCGCGGTGCCCCGGCGCCGTCACCCCCGGCGATAGAGCGCGCATACCAGGGTGAACAGCCGCCGCGCCGTCTCGTGGTCGATCTCGACCTTGCCGTCCAGACGCGCCTTCAACAGCTCGGCCCCCTCGTTGTGCAGGCCGCGCCGGCCCATGTCGACGGCCTCGATATGGCTGGGCGAGGTCCCGCGCAGCGCCTCGTAATAGCTGTCGCAGATCAGCAAATAGTCCTTCAGCACCCCCTTCAGCGGCGTCAGCGACAGCGCATAGGTCCGCGCGAAATCCGTCGCCGTCACATCGAACACCAGCCGATTGTCCTGCAACGACAACGCCAGCCGGTACGGCCCGCCCGCCGCCTCGGCCGGGGTGAAGCTGTTCTTCTCGATCAGGTCGAAGATCGCCACCCGCCGCTCGTGCTCGATCTCGGCGGTCCCGGACGGCAGGGTCGCCTCGTCCAGATCGACCGCTTCCAGCCGGTGCTCGCTCATGAGGTCACGCCGTCCAGATGCGTCGGGGCGATCCGCGCCGGCCAGCGGTCGGCCAGGTCGGCCACCACCACGTCCAGGCACTCCACATCGACCCGCAAATCCCCGCCGCCGGCGAACATCAGGATCGCCTTGCCCCCCGGCGCCTCGCCCTCGAAGAAATGGATCGCCAGCAGTTCCAGCCCCGCGTCGGGCAGGCGCGGCAACCCCCGGCTCTTGACCCCGATCACATCGCCGAACTGCATCGCCGCCCGCACCCGCGTGTCCCCGCACTCCCAGCAGAACCGCGCCAGGGTAATGGTCAAGGTCCGCGCCCGCTTCTCCCAGACGATGTCCGCCGGTCTCAGGATCGCGTCCTGCAAGGCCGCCGAGACGATGGCCAGATCCTCGGCGTCCTCGGCCAAGAGGCGCAGCGGCACGGTCACAGGTCGCCCCGTGTCGTCGGTGACTGTGTCGTCGGTGACCGTGTCGTCGGTCACGACCTCGTCCAGCGCGGCCTCAGTGCTCGTCATGATGCCCGTGCTGCCTTTCGATCCGCGCGCCACAGGCCGACAGCTTCTCCTCCAGCCGCTCGAACCCGCGATCCAGGTGATACACGCGACCGACCGAGGTTTCACCCTCCGCCACCAGCCCGGCGATCACCAGACTGACCGAAGCCCGCAGATCCGTCGCCATCACCGGCGCCCCCTTCAGGCCCGCCACCCCTGTCACCCGCGCCTCTCCCGCATGGACCGAAATCTCGGCCCCCAGCCGCGCCAGTTCCGGCGCGTGCATGAAGCGGTTCTCGAAGATGGTCTCACGGATCACGCTCTCCCCGTCGGCCAGGGTCATCAACGTCATGAACTGCGCCTGCAGGTCCGTCGCGAACCCCGGATAGATTTCCGTCGTCACATCCGTCGCCCTCAGCCGCACCGCCGGATCGCGCTTGACGACCACCCCGTCGTCGGTCGGCGTCACCTCGACCCCCGCCGCGACCATCGGCTCGATCAGCGCCTGGATCAGGTCGGCCCGGCCCCTGGTCAGCCGCACCTCGCCCCCGGCCATGGCGGCGGCCACCGCATAGGACCCCATCTCGATCCGATCCGGGATCACCGACCATTCCCCGCCGTTCAGCGAGGTCACCCCCTCGATCACCAGCGTATCGGTATCGATCCCCTCGATCCGCGCGCCCATCATGGTCAGGCACCGCGCCAGATCGCCGATCTCCGGCTCCCGCGCGGCCCGTTTCAGCACCGTCGTCCCCTGCGCCAGACACGCCGCCATCAACGTATGCTCGGTCGCCCCGACCGAGACGAACGGAAACTCGATCTCCGCCCCGCGCAGCCCGCCGGGCGCCATGGCCGAGACATAGCCCTCCTCCAGCTCGATCGAGGCCCCCAGCTTGCTCAGCGCATCCAGATGCAGATCGACCGGCCGCGCCCCGATGGTGCATCCGCCCGGCAAACTCACCTTGGCATGCCCCGTCCGCGCCAACAGTGGCCCCAGCACATTGAACGACGCCCGCATCTGCCGCACCAGATCATAGGGCGCGAAGGTCGATGTGATGTCCCGCGCATGGAACAGCGTCTCCTGCTCGCCGCCATGCCCGTTCTCGGTCACCTCGACGCCGAACTGGCGCAACAGCTCGCCCAGGAACCGGGTATCGGCCAGCCGGGGCATATTGGTCAGTTTCAGCGGCTGGTCGGTCAGGATCGCCGCCGCCATCAGCTTGATGGCCGAGTTTTTGGCCCCGCTGACGGGAATGGTCCCGTTTAGCGCCTGCCCACCGGTGACGACGATTCTATCCATGACGACCTTCGCATCGCGGCGCGACGGTCGCGCGGCGGTCGGCCTGTCTAGCGCGGGCGGGGCGTCCAGCGAAAGAGCCGCAAGCGATCACCAATCCTTTCGTCATTCCGGGCGGAGGCGCGCAGCGCCGCAGACCCGGAACCCAGCGGCGCGCGGGAGCGCGAACCTGTCGCGAACACCGGCCTCAATCATCGTGCATGAACAGATCGCCTATCGGCGCCGCTGGGTTCCGGGTCTCCGCTGCGCTCCGCCCGGAATGACGAAAGCAAGGAAGCGATCAGTTGCTCACGCGCGGCGTGCTGGCCCCCGGCACCTTGCGCCGTTTCAGATTGGCCCTCAGCGCCTGGGCCAGCCTCAGCGCCCGTTCGGCCTTGGCCTTCTGCTCGGGCGTAGGCTCGGGTTGGGGGGGCGCCGGGACGTCGGGAGACTCGGTCATGGCCCCACTCAGCACCGGGAAAGTTTTCCGATCAAGCCGATCTTTGGCCTTTCCCCCAGCGATCGCTTTGGCTATACGCCCGGTTCCTCAGATTTGGCCGCCGTAGCTCAGTGGTAGAGCGCATCCTTGGTAAGGCTGAGGTCGTGGGTTCGATTCCCCCCGGCGGCACCATCTGAAACGCGAAAGGCCCGGCGGCGACGCCGGGCCTTTTGTTCTTGGTACCCACCCTTTCGTCGTTCCAGGCCCAGCGCCACCAAGACTCGGGCCAGCGGCGGGAAGCCGTCCCCTCATCCCGCTCACCCCGGCGAATGCCGGGGCCCAGATTAAGAACCGGGTCGCAAGGACAGATGCTGTCAGCACGACACGCTTGACGCGGGTGTCCGTCATCTTGACCCCGGCATTCGCCGGGGCGAGCGGTCTGGGGGACGCTGGGTTCCTTGTCCCCGCTGCGCTATGTCCGGAATGACGAAAGGAGCGAACGCCCCCTACCGCTCCCCCACCAGCGTATCCATCGCCCGCGCCACATTCTCCAGCGTATAGGGCTTCTGCACCACGATCCGCCCGCGGTGGTTCCGGGGCAGGTTGGCCTGGTCGCCGTATCCCGTCGCGAACAGGAACGGGATGTCCAGTTCCGCCAGGCGGTCCGCGATCGGATAGCTGGTCCGGTCGCCCAGATTGATGTCCAGCATGGCGATCGTCGGCCGCTGGGCGTCGATATTGTCCAGCGCCCCGTCCACCGTCGCCGCCGTGGTGATGGTCGTGGCCCCCAGCCGGTTGACGATGTCCTCGGCGTCCAGCGCGATGATCAGACTGTCCTCGACCAGCAGCACGTCATGGCCCGACAGCATGGTATCCGGCGCCGTCTGCGGATGCCCCAGCGACGGCCGCGGATATTTGATCGGCTTGCCGCCCGCGATCGTCCTCGGCTCCGAGATATGCCGCGCGGGAATACAGAACACCGCCCGCACCCCCGACAGCTCATAGGTCACCTCGACCGTCCCCCCCAGGTCATAGGGCACCGACCGGTCGATGATGGTGGTGCCGAACCCCTTGCGCGTCGGCTTCCTGACCTTGGGCCCCCCGGTCTCGCGCCATTCCAGCACCAGGTCGCCCCCCGGCTCGCGATGCCAGCCCAGGATCACCTGCCCCCTCTCGACCGACAGACTGCCGTATTTGTTGGAGTTGGTGACCAGCTCATGCACCACCAGCGCCATGGTCGAATAGGCCAGCGGGTTCAGGAACACCGGCTCGCCCTGGATCACGATCCGGTCGTGCTGGTCGACGAAGGCGGCGGCCTCGGCATCGATCATCGCCTGCAGCGGCGCGGGCCCCCAGTGGTCGTCGGTGATCTGGTTGTGCGCCCGGGCCAGGGCATGGACCCGCCCGTCCACCACCTTGACGAAATCCTCGATGCTGGCGGCGGTCCCTTGGGACTGGCGGATCAGGCCGCGGATCAGGCCCAGGATGTTGCGGACCCGGTGGTTCAGCTCGGCGATCAGCAGTTCCTGCCGCGCCTGGGCCTGGTGCCGTTCCGCCGTCGCCTCGTCAGCCAGCCGCAGCACCACCTCGATCAGGGTCGCGCGCAGGGTCTCGGCCACCCGCAACTCCGAGGCGTTGAACGGTTTCGACTTGCCCTCGACCAGTTCCTTCCACTCCGCGAAACTTTCGCGCGGCGTCAGGCGCGGCCCGTTGGGCCCCAGCTCGACCGGCTTGTGCGGATCGCCGCCCCAGCGCACCGAATGGATCAGCTCCTGGCGGAACAGCACCACATAATCCCTCGGCGCCCGCGAGATCGGAATGGCCAGCAGCCCCGCCGCCTCCGAGGCGAACGGCTCCGCGTCCCGGACCAGCGAGCCGATATGATCGGTCGCGAACACCTTGCCCGCCGCCGTGCCATTCAAGGCCCGCACGATGCGCCGGAAGTCGTCGATCGGCGGCGTGGTGCCGGAAAAGGCGTGCTTGCCCCCGATCCAGACCGCCACCCCGTCGGCCGGGATGGCGTGGGTCAGGATGTCGGCCAGCCAGTCGGGATCCTGCAACAGGGTCTCGTCCGACGCCACGGCCCCCAGGAGCTGGTCCGAGATGTCCCGCGCCCGCCGTTCGTAATCGACCGTCTGTTTCCGCTCCCGGCTCTCCAGCCGCATCGAGAACATCTGGGCGAACAGCTCGGCCACCGACCGCCGCTCGAAGGTCGGGCATTTCGGCGCATAGTGGTGACAGGCGAACAGCCCCCACAGCCGCCCATCCACGATGATCGATGCCGACATCGAGGCCTGGACCCCCATGTTCTTCAGATACTCGATATGCATCGGCGACACCGACCGCAGCACCGACAATGACAGGTCCAGCGGCTGGCCCGTCGCATCGCGCTGCGGCACGATCGGCACCGGCTTGGCGTTCACATCGGTGATGATGCGCAGCAGATTGCGCCGGTACAGTTCGCGCGCCTGGGCCGGAATATCCGTGGCCGGATAGTGCAGCCCCATGAATTTGCCGATCCCGGCCCGCGCCGCCTCGGCCACCACTTCGCCCGACCCGTCCGCGGCGAAGCGATAGACCATGACCCGGTCGAACCCGGTCAGGGCCCGGATCTGCCGCGCCCCCTCGCGATAGAAGGCGGCGGAATCGTCGGTCAGGTCCAGCCGGGTGATCATGGCCCGCACCATGCCGGTGCCGTCGCCATGCTCGCCCGACGCCGGCTCGGCCTCGATCACCAGCTGGCCGCCCGACACATGCAGCGCCACGTCGAACCGATCCTCGCCCTCGATCAGGACAGTGTCGAACAGCCGCTCGACCGCGTCCGGCCCCCTCAGGATGGCGGCGCGGTTGCGCAGGTCGTGCACGGCCTTTGGCATGAACACCTGGTCCAGCGGCCGGCCGAACATCTGTTCGGGCGTGACCCCGACATAGTCCGCCACATCGGCCGAGGCCCGCGCCACCAGCCAGTCGGCCGTCAGGGCGATCAGGAAGCCGATCGGTTGGATACTGCCCAGGATATGGATCGGCTCGCGATCGCAGTTGGTCAGATCGACGGTCTCGGTCTCAGGCGTCACGCGGCGCGGCTCCGGCCAAGGCTCGAGCCGAACGCTCGAAGATTTCAAACACTTGTGCGGCAGATCGGGTGGCCGACGCCAGATCGTCGTCCCCCCGCAAGTGATCGTCCAGCAATGTGGTGAATGCGCGCCACCCCCCGCCGTTCCCCGGCGCCAGGAACCGCGACGGCAACCCCGCCCCCACCGCCCGGCTCAGCATCGCCCCGCCCAGCCGCGATCCCTCCATCACATACAGTCCGCCCAGCAGCGCCGGCACGGTGAGGAAGGCCGGGCTGGCGACAGGCGGCGGCACGGACAGGCCCAGGTCGGCCAGATCGGCGACCAGGGCGTCGCCGCGCATCGTCGCCCCCCAGCTGGGGATCAGTTCGTCGGCCCCCGCCTCCAGCAACCCCGCCTCGACCGGCAGGAAGGCCACGGCATGGGACTGGAGAAATCGGCCATAGTCGTCCCGCCGCCCCAGATCGAACTGCGAATAGTGCGCGTCGAGCCGCTCATGCGCCTCGCCCGTCGCGGCCTTCAGCCGGAACCGCGCGCTGAGACCGTCGTCGGCGGCCGCTGTCGCCTCGGAAGCCTGGCTCTGATCAAAAACCGTCACTCCGCCTTCTTTAGCCCAGGCGGATCAGGAAGCTAGGGCCTCGCACGCATCAACCTGTCCCCAGCCAACCCGGATACCTTCGCCCGGCGGGAGAGGGCTTGAGCCTCCAAGAGCGCAGCGATTGGCAAGGCGAAAGGGTGAGGGGTCACGATCAACGGTTAGCACCTCAACCCCTCACCTTTTCGCGCAAGTCCGATCGCCTGCGGCTCTCGGGCGCTCAAGCCCTCTCCCTCTGGGAGAAAGAATCAGGGGCGTCGTGTGTCGGCAGGCGAGGGATCCCGATCTCTACCAGCGTCGATACCGAGCTTGCCGCCCTGCTCGAACACCCGCTCGCGACGCCAACCGCTGCTGATGCCCCGCCCCGCAAAGCCAAAAGCCGAGTCATATCCGAACGGCGACCCATATCCATAACCACCATACGGATAACCGTAACCGTATCCGTTCTTCGATTGGCTGTAGCTCAGGTTCACCCGCCCGGTCTCGCCGATCGGCAAGGACACGGTGCCAGAAAAGGCGCTGTAGTCGCCGGTCCCGATGGCCGCACTGACCTCGCCATGCACCTCGCGGTCGTCCGTTATCCAAGGCTCCACCGCCTCGGCGAAGGGCCGGGCCTCAGGGTTGCGGCTGGCGATCCAGGCGTCGATCTGTTCGTCGGTGGTCAGGCCGTGGGCGGTCAGAACCTGTGTCGGTCCGGCGGCCTGGATCTCGGTGGGCGTCGGCGCCTCCGCCCCCAGCGGGATCGCCCCCGCTCCTTTCGGCGCGGTTGCCACGACCCCGTCCGGCTCGCCGGCGGAAACCAGCATGGCGGCGGCGACGATTTCGATCAGCATGACCCGTACTCCCTGAACCTGACCACCTTAGCCCCGATTGCGGCCAAGGTCAGGCCGTTCCGTCTCCGCGCCGTAACGGATCGGGCAGCGGCTCGCCCTCGGGTACGAAGGTCAGGGCCACCGAATTGATGCAGTACCGCTGTCCGGTCGGCGGCGGCCCGTCCGGGAACACATGCCCCTGATGTCCGCCACAGCGCGCGCAGACCGTCTCGACCCGCACCATGCCGTAAGACCGATCCTCGATCGCCCGCACATGTGTCTCGTCCACGGGCTGGGTGAAGCTGGGCCACCCGGTCCCGCTCTCGAACTTGGTCGCGGCCCGGAACAGCGGCAGCCCGCACATGCGGCAACAGAACACCCCCGCCCGCTTCTCCCCCAGCAACGTTCCACAGAATGGCGCCTCGGTGCCGTGGGCCAGCAGCACCCGCCGTTCGTCCGAAGACAGATCCGCCTCCAGCCCCACCCGCTGCCCCTCGCTGGGCGGCGTCAGGTCGAAACCGGAGGGGGAGCGGGTCGGCGTGTCGAAGTCGGTCTGGGTCATGCAGGGGAAATGGGAAGCAAGCCCGACATGTTCCACCCTCTCCCAGCGGGAGAGGGCTTGAGCGCCCGAGAGCGCAGCGATCGGACTTGCGCGAAAGGGTGAGGGGCTGCTGTCGCCGCCTTAGGCACCGACCCCTCACCCGACCGCGCAAGGACGACGGCTTTGCCGCCGTGCGCGATCTCCCTCTCCCGCTAAGAGAGGGTGACAACCTCACCCCCCGAACAGCGTCCCCACCCAGGTCCGAACCGCCGCCTCGTCCGCCGGGTTGCCCGTGTAGACCAGCCCCTCCGCCGGGGTGAACGGCTGGTTGCCCCGCTCCCGCGTGGTCCAGGCCTTGTGGCCATAGCTCAGGTCCGCATAGTTCGACGGCAGGCGCAGCACCGTCGGCTCGATGAAGATCGAATCCGTCGCCGTGGTCGAACCGGCGATCCGCACGTTCGGCAGCCGCGTCAGCAGGTCCAGCGTATCCAGACACCCGCCCGAACACCCCGCATCCACCAGCACCACGATCTGGCCCTGCACCGGATTGGCCGCCCCCGTATCGGCCACCGCCGCCGGTCCCGGCAGGGTGAAGCTGGGCTGGTTCGCCGCGATCGCCGCGTCGAACGCCGCCACGATGGCCGCCGTCTGTTCGATCACCGGCCCCGACTCGGCCACGAACCGCGGATCGGCCTGCATCCGGCCCAGGGTGTCGGCGAACCACTGCCGGTTCGTCGGCGTGGCGCGATAGGTCAGCGTTCCCGCCGGCGGCTGACGGCTGACCGTGAACTCCGGCGACCAGATGCGGTTGGCCAGACCATAGCCCCGCGCCGTCGAATTGACCGACGTCCCCGCCGCCCCGCGCAGGTCGATCACCGCGCCCTGGGGGCCACGGATCGCTGCCGCCTGGCCCTCGACCTGGGCATAGAAGGCGTCCCAGCCCGCGTCATCGGCCAGGGAGTGGACGCCGATCCACGGCCGTCCGTTGACCATCTCGACCGACAGTGGCGTGGTCGGCACATAGATCGTCGCGCGATAGGCCGCCTCCATCCCCGCCAGGTCGCCGACCTGATTGGTCAGGCGGAAGTCGCGGTCGCGTCGCCCGACCTGGAATGTGCAGTTCTGCGGCGTGCCGCCGCCCCAGGGATTGTTGCGGTTCCACAGCAGATACGGCGCCGAACGCACCCGCCCGGCCTCGGTCGTCAGATCGGCTTCCCAGCCCGCCAGGCGCTCCTCAACCATCTGGGCGACGGGCTTGGTGTCGCACTCCTTCAGGATGGCTCCGAGCGGCGGAGCGCCGCGTGTGCCTTGCTCGACATAGGACACGACATACTGGCCGTCGCGCCAGGCTGTGGTGATACCCGGCCAGCCCGTGCCGAACCACGGCGGCTGGGTTTCATAGGTCGGGCGCAAGGCGATGTTGGCGTCCTGGAAGCCGCGACCGTAGTAGCGCAGCAGATAGGCGTGGCTGTCGCCGCTGTTGACCCGCCCGACCTTGGACTGGGCGTCCGCCAGCCCGGCGTCCAGCCAGGCACGGAACCGCTCGCTGGCCGGCCCCTGCACCACGGCGGCGGGATGGTTGTCGCGCAGCGCGGTGTGCGCGGCGGTCAGATCCTGCTGCGCGAGCTGGCTGAAATTCTGGGCCGAGGCCACGCCCGCGCCGACACAGGTGATCAGGGCGGCGGCGGAAACGGCGGTCAGGAAACGGGTCATCAAGGGGAGCACTCCGGCGGGGCTGTCTTCAACAGGCGGGTGTTAAACCTTATCGGCCCCCTGCTTGCCAAGCTTGAACCACGCGATCGTGACCATTGTTCAACGACGCGCCCGCTGTTTACGCCGCCCTCCCCGGCACGTATCGGAGGCCAAACAGAAAAACACCCAGGACCCGCATGTTCGACAAGATCCTGATCGCCAACCGGGGCGAGATCGCCGTCCGCATCATCAAGACCGCTCAACTGATGGGCATAAAGACCGCCCTGGTGCATTCCGACGCCGACACGGGCTCGCTGGCCTATGAGATGGCGGACGAGACGATCTACATCGGCCCCTCCCCCGCCGCCCAGTCCTACCTGCTGCAGGACAAGATCGTCGATGCCGTCCGCCAAAGCGGCGCGCAAGCCGTCCACCCAGGCTTTGGCTTCCTGTCCGAGAACCCGATCTTCGCCCGCCGCCTGGAGTCCGAAGGCATCACCTTCATCGGCCCCAACCCCCACGCCATCGAGGCCATGGGCGACAAGATCACCTCCAAGAAATTCGCCGCCGAGGCCGGCGTCTCCACCGTGCCGGGCCACATGGGCCTGATCGAGACCCCCGATCACGCTGTCGAGATCGCGCGCCAGATCGGCTATCCCGTCATGATCAAGGCCAGCGCCGGCGGCGGCGGCAAGGGCATCCGCGTGGCCCAATCCGACGCCGACATGGCCGAGGGCTTCGCCGCCGTGAAGGCCGAGGCGCTGACCGCCTTCGGAGACGACCGCGTCTTCCTGGAAAAATTCATCACCGACCCCCGCCACATCGAGATCCAGGTCCTGGGCGACAAGCACGGCAACATCGTCAGCCTGTTCGACCGCGAATGTTCGATCCAGCGCCGCAATCAGAAAGTCATCGAGGAGGCCCCCTCCCCCCTCCTGGACGCCGCCACCCGCAAGGCCATGGGCGACCAGGCCACAGCTCTCGCCCGCGCCGTGAACTATGACTCGGCCGGCACCGTCGAGTTCGTCGCCGGCCAGGACCGCAGTTTCTTCTTCCTGGAGATGAACACCCGGCTCCAGGTCGAACACCCGGTCACCGAACTGATCACCGGCGTCGACCTTGTCGAACAGATGATCCGCAGCGCCGCCGGCGAACGCCTCCCCTTCGCCCAGGACGACCTGTCCATCAACGGCTGGGCCATCGAAAGCCGCATCTATGCCGAGGACCCCTACCGAGGCTTCCTGCCCTCGATCGGCCGCCTGATCCGCTACGAACAGGCCCAGGAAGGCGAACACCACACCGAGACCGGTCCCTATGTCGTCCGCAACGATTCCGGCGTCCGCGAGGGCGACGAGATCAGCATGTTCTACGATCCGATGATCTCCAAACTCTGCGCCTGGGCCCCCACCCGCGCCGGCGCCGTCGAGGGCATGGCTCGCGCCCTGGAAGACACGCATCTTCAAGGCGTCGGCCACAACGTCCCCTTCCTGGCCGCCGTCATGGACCAGCCCCGCTTCCAGTCCGGCCAGTTCTCGACCAGCTACATCAAGGACGAATTCCCCGACGGCTTCCACGGCCTGCCGGCCTCACGGGATCAGACCGACCTGATGATCGCCGCCGCCATGGCCATGCACGAGATCACCAGCGAACAGGCCGGCGACCCCAGCAACCGCACGGACTGGATCGTCCTGATCGACCGCGACCCCCACGGCGTCACCCTGTCCTATGACGACGACGAGGCCCTGACCCTGGACCTGACCGGCCAGGACCGCGCCATCCGCCTGTCCCACATCGACTGGCGCCCCGGCCTGGCCCAGTTCCGCGCCCACCTGGACGACACCTCCTTCACCGCCCAGGTCCGCCGCGTCCCCGACGGCTTCGACATCCGCCACCGCGCCGCCCGCGCCCGCGTCCGCGTCATGACCCCCAGCCTGGCCGCCCTCTACGCCCGCCTCCCGGAAAAGGTCGCCGCCGACACCTCCAAACTGATCCAGTCCCCCATGCCCGGCCTGGTCGTCGCCATTCCCGTCGAGGTGGGTCAGGAGGTCAAGACCGGCGAAACCGTCGCCATCATCGAGGCCATGAAGATGCAGAACATCCTCAAGGCCGAGCGCGACGGGGTGGTGAAGGCGGTGTCGGCCCAGGCCGGCGACCCGGTGGCGGCGGACGATGTGCTGGTGGAGTTCGGGTAGGGCGTGAGCCTTCGCCGAAAGCTGTGCAGCTTCAGGGGCCGGCTTCGCCGTCGGGACTGGTGGCTGTTCAGCCTCGGCCTGTTCGCTTTCGAGACAGCCGTCATCAAATCGATCGAGCTGGTCTTCACCGACCCCACGGCCGACCTCTTGCAGGGCAAGGGGTTCACATGGCTGCTTTCGGAACCGGCCGACGCGTCAGTTCACGATCCACGCCGCGGTCATGGTTGGCCCTGATCTGGCCGAACCTGGCCCTCACGATCACGCGCGCGCGTGATCGAGGCGCGAATGGATATTGGCTCAACGGCGTGATCCTGATCTCCTACGCGACCTTTTTTCTGCCCAACGACCTGATGCAGCGATCCGGCGCCGCGTTTGATCGTGGCGATTGGATCGGCGGCCTTCCTCTGATTGGAGACTGGGCCCTCACCGTGGTCGTCGTTGCGACGATCGTGATCCTGGGGTTCTTGGACGGCACCTCCGGCCCCAACCGCTACGGCCCCTCGCCCAAGGGCAGGGGCGAAGCCGATCTGGCCGAAGTTTTCGACTAGGGCGGCGACCCGAAGGCCGCCGCCCGTCCGGTCACCGCTCACGCGCGACCGTCGCCAGGACCGAAGCGATCGCCGCCTTCTGGCTGTGCTCCACCGCGCGCTTGATCTGCGGCCGCGCCTGCCGGACGGTGGCGGCGACACAGTGCTGCGAGAGGTAGGACCGCGTCTTGCACAGACGCCGCGCGGCCAGGAACACGCGATGCCGCAGGACCCACACCCCCTGCGCGCTCGTCAGGTCCAGATCGCGGAACGAGACCGCGACCTGTTGCGGCGCCTCGGCCGCCACCGGCTGCGCCATGACCAGCGAGGACGCCGCCAGGACGGCCAGCCCCCCGCACAGCGCGGCTCTCAGGCGGGCCGACCGGCGCGGGTCGGGGCCGCCGGGCTGGGCGAAATCGATCATTGAAGCGTGAGACATCCTTCTGTTCCTTGTCTTCAGGCCGGACGGATCGGCCCGGCGGCACGACGCGGCACATCGCCGGGTCGCCGCCTTTTTCCCATCCGATCCGACCGAGGGTCTTGAGACACCGCTGGAGAGTTTCTGATTTCTGCCGGGTCCGCCCGCGACGCCGAGAACGCCCGCTGGCCCTGGCTTTCGGCGAGGCGTATTCTGAGGAAATTCTGAGGCCGTCCTGAGCCGCGGGCCGCCCCCCCCGAGGCCGGGTCGAAAATCGGTGCTGCAGGATGAGCGAGCGGTATCTGATCGCCGGCCCGTTGCGCCTGGATCTGCGCGACGAACGGCTGTGGCTGGACGGGGTCCCGGTGCGCCTGGGCGGGCGGGCGCTGGCTCTGCTGACGGTGCTGATGCGCCGGCCCCGGATCCTGCTGACCAAGGACGAACTGTTCGCCCAGGTGTGGCCCGGCCTGGCCGTCTCGGACGCCGTGCTGACCACCGCGATCAAGGAACTGCGCCAAGCCATCGGCGACAAGGCCCGCCAGCCCCGCTTCATCGAAACCGCCCACGGCCGAGGCTACCGCTTCCTGCTGCCCGTCCAGCGCAGCGATGCCCCGCCCACCGATGCCGCCCCGGACAACCACGCCGTCGTTCGGCCCTCGCCCGCGCCGGCTCCCCACCCGCCTCGTCGGTGGGCCGTTCTGGCCCTGGGGGTCGTCGCCGTCGTGGTCGGGGCGACCATCTGGCTGGCCACCACCCAGTCCCTCCGACCTCCCTCGCCCCCCGTCGCCGCCCCGCCCCCGGCCAAGTCCATCGTCGTCCTGCCGTTCGAGGACTTCACCGCCGGCGGCGATCAGCGCTGGTTCGCCGACGGTCTGGCCGAGGAAATCCAGACCACCCTGGCCCGCGCGCCCGACCTCCGCCTCCTGTCCCGCGCCTCCGCTGCCCGCCTCGCGCGGACCGGGTCCAGCGGACAAGAGATCGCCACCCAACTGGGGGCCGCCCAGTTCCTGGAAGGCTCGGTCCGCCGCTCCGGCGACCGGGTGCGGGTGACGGCAAAGTTGGTCCGCACGCCCGACGGCTCCGAAATCTGGTCTCAGAATTACGACCGCGACCTCAGCGACGTCATCTCGATCCAGGAGGACATCGCCTATCAGATCGCCTCGGCCCTGGAGACGGTGATGGACCCGGCCCGCCTGCGCGTCATGGTCACCGCTGGCACTCGTTCCGTCGAGGCCTATGACGCCTATCTGGAAGGCCTGTCGTTCGACCAGCGCCAGCTGGAACAAGGCGACCTGACCTTCGCCGCCGCCGCCGCCGACGCCTACGAACGCGCCCGCGACCTGGACCCCAATTTCACCGAGGCCCACTGGCGCGCCGCCCAGACCTGGTTCGGAAACGCCACCCGCGTCGACTCGACCACCCGCGACTCCATCCCCGAGACCGAGCGGCTGGACCGCTATTTCGAGCGCGTCGATGCCGCCATCGCCACCAGCCGCGACGACACCGAGAAACTGAAGTACCAGGCCGACCGCGCCGCCAGCGCGCTTCAACTTCGTACCGCCCACCGGCTGATGGCCGCCTATGTCGAGGCCCGCCCCCGCGACATCGGCGGCTGGGAGGAGATGGCCGACCTGTCCGCCTACACCGGTGACCGCGCCGGCATGCACAACGCCGCCGAACGCATCCACACCCTGTCCGTAGCCGAAGGCAATCCCCGGTCCCGCGCCATCACCGTCTCGGTCATGGCCATGGACCTGGACACCGCCGTAATCCGCGCCCGCCGTCAGCTGGCGCTCAGACCCGACCACGCCCTTACGCAGTATCAGGCGCACCGGGCCCTCATCTGGTCCGGCCGCACAGACGAGGCCCGCGCCCTGCTGCCGCGCGTCAGCGCCTCGCGCATGCCGGAGGGCACCCGTCTGCTGGCCGAGCTGCGCCAGGCCTGTGCCGAAGGCCGCACCACCGAAGCGACCGCCCTGCGCGCCCGGATCGACGCGACCGGCAGTCGCAACAACCGCTGGCAGGCGGCCCAGATCGCGGGCGACCCGGTGGCCGCGACCGCACTGCTGCGCCCGCTCGACACCCCGGTCGGCCTGCCCACCCTGATGCAGTATCTGATCAACCCCAGCTTCGACGCGAGCCAGTATCCCCTACTGACCTCCCGCCTGACCCAGAACGGCATCGTCCCGCCGCCAACCGTGGACATGCCGTCCGCCTGCCACGACCGCCCACAACTGGACTAACCTCCCTTAGTCCACTATCGTCGGCCCATGGACATCCTCAACATCCACGCCGCCAAGACCCATTTCTCGGGCCTGGTCGAGCGCGTCGAGAAGGGCGAGACGATCATCATCGCCCGCGCTGGCAAGCCGGTGGCCAAGCTGACGCCACTGGAACCCGCAAAGCCGCCGGCAGCCAAGCGCCGTTACGGTTTCATGGAAGGCGAGATCGAGCTGGACAAGGACTTCGACATCAAGGCCTTCGGTCGCGAAGAGATCGAGGCCATGTTCTATGGTGATCCCGAAAAGTGAGGCTGCTGCTGGACACCCAGTTGCTGATCTGGGCCGCGACCGGCTCGGACCGCGGCCGGGGTGCCGCCGCCCTGATCGACGATCTTGGCAACGACGTCCTGTTCAGTGTTTCCAGCCTGTGGGAAGTCGCGATCAAGCGGGCCCTTGATCGACCGGACTTTCGCTTCGATCCTGCGCGGCTCAGACAGCGCGCCGTCGCGGCCGGGTACACGGAACTGTCGATCCTCGCGGCCCATGCCCTGGCGGTCGCGACCTTGCCGCCCATCCACCGAGACCCGTTCGACCGAATCCTGATCGCCCAGGCTCGTGTCGAAGGCCTGACCCTGCTCACCACCGACTGCAAGATCGCCGCCTATCCCGGCGACGTCCGCCGCGTCTGACCCTCAATCCCCCACGAACCGCCGCCGGTCCGCCCGCACCGCCTCGATGATCAGGCTGGTCACCGCCCGGATGCGCGCCAGCCGCCGCAGGTCCGCATGGGTCACCAGCCACAGGCTGCGCTCCAGCCGCACCGCCTCGGGCAGCACCCGCCGCAACCCCGGCTCGCGCGCGGCGATGAAGTCCGGCAGCACGCACAGCCCCGCCCCGGCCAGCGCCGCCTGCAATTGCGCGATCAGGTTGGAGCTCTGCAGCCGGACCCGCACCTCCACGTCCGGCGCGTCCATATAGTTCAGCTCGGGCGCATACAGCAGGTCGTCGATATATCCGATGAACCGCTGGCCGCTCATGTCGGCCCGGCTCTTGATCGGCGGTCGCGCATCCAGATAGGCCGGGGCCGCATACAGCCCCAGCCGGTAATCGGTCAGCCGGCGCGACACCAGCCGCCCCTCGCGCGGCGCGCTCAGCGTCACGGCGATGTCGGCCTCGCGCTTGGACAGGTTGACCAGCCCCGGAATGGCCACCAGCTGGATTTCCAGCTCGGGATGCCGGTCAGCCAAAGCCGCCATCAAGGGCGCGATCACATAGCTGCCGAACCCCTCCGGCGCGCCGATCCGCACCGTCCCGGTCAGGGTCTGGTCCGCCTCGCCCAGTTCGCCCGCCGCGCGGATGGCCAGGCTCTCCATCGTCTCGGCCATGGGCATCAGCCGCTCGCCATGCGCCGTCAGCACATGCCCGCCCGGCGTCCGGTCGAACAGCCGCGCCCCCAGCTCGGCCTCCAGTCCCGCGATCCGCCGCCCGACCGTGGTGTGATCCGCCTCCAGCCGCGCCGCCGCCGTGGTCAGCCGCCCGGTCCGCGCCACGGCTAGAAAGGCGCGCAGGTCATTCCAATCGAACTCCGACACCGCGCCTCCTGCGCAAAAACGCACACCGATCGGGCGAACACTGGCATGGTGCTGCACAAATCTCCATGACAAAGAGCTGCCACCCGCTGCCGCCCTTATCATCCAGGACCACCGCCATGGCCTTCGACGCCGCCGTCACGCCCCGCGCCCCGACCGACACCGCCGCCCTGATCGAAGCCGCCTTGGCCCCCGCCGAGCTGTGCCCGATCTGGACAGCCGCGAACCCGGACCGGGCCCTGGCATTCCTGTATGTCCAGCCGTTGGATTGCCCCGCCGTCGATGTCCTAACCGCCGGCTGATCGGAGCCCCTCGATGACCGCGACCGCCACGCCCGCCCGCGATCTGCCCATCCCGGTCCTGCCCGACCCAGAGGTCGTCACCCAGGCCATGACCCGCCTGGCCGAGGTCGCCGCCGCCGCCGCCCGCACCACCGCTGTCCGCACGCTGGACTCTGGGGCCCTGCCCTATGATCCGACGACGCTGACGCGCGCGGTGATCGACTTCAATGCCGCCGTCCTGACCAAGCCCAGCGTGCTCTTCGAGGCTCAGGCGAAGAATTGGACCGACTGGACCGCCCTGTGGACCACCACCGCCCAGCGCGCCTGGGGCCTGACCCCCGACCCCGTCGCCGCCCCCGCCCGAGGCGACCGCCGCTTCTCCGCCGAAGGCTGGAGCGAACCCGCCTACGACGCCCTGAAACAGGCCTATCTGCTGGCCGGCCGCCAAATGCAGGACTTCATCGCCACCGCCCCCGTCGAGGAAACCGTCCGCGCCCAGGTCGACTTCCTGGCCCGCCAGCTGACCAACGCCCTGTCGCCTTCCAACTTCGCCCACACCAATCCCGAAGCCGCCCGCCGCGCCGTCGAGACCGGCGGCATGAGCCTGATCACCGGCCTGACCCACATGCTGGAAGACGTCGCCCGCGGTGACGGTCTGGTCGGCCGCCGCGCCCCCAACGACTTCGAACTGGGCGTCAACATCGCCGCCACCCCCGGCGCCGTGGTGTTCCAGAACCGCCTGATGGAGGTCATCCAGTACGCCCCGACGACCGACAAGGTGTACCGCCGCCCCCTGCTGTTCGTCCCGCCCCTGGTCAACAAATTCTACCTGTTCGACCTGACGCCCAAGGCCAGCTACCTGAAATGGCTGGTCGACCGGGGCCACACCGTCTTCGTCATCTCCTGGGTCAACCCTGACCAGACCCACGCCGACGTCGGCCTGGACGACTATGTGATCGAGGGCGTCGCCGCCGCCATGGACGCCGTCGAACAGGCCACCGGAGAGCCCGACCTGGACCTGGTCTCCTACTGCCTGGGCGGCACGCTCGCCGCCATGACCCTGGCCTGGCTGGCCGGCACCGGCCGCGCCGACCGCGTCGCCTCGGCCACCTTGATCGCCAGCCTGGTCGACTTCTCCGACATGGGCGAATGGTCGGTCTTCACCGGCGAGACCGACATCAAGGCCTTCCACCGCTACCTCGACGAGCGTGGCTATGCCGAGGCCCACGACCTGGCCCGGCTGTTCTCGACCGTGCGCGCCAACGACCTGATCTGGTCCTCGGTGGTCCAGCACTATCTGATGGGCGACACCGCCCGCGCGTCCGACCTGCTGTGGTGGTTCGACGACGCCACCCGCCTGCCCGCCCGTGCGCTCAAGGAGTATGGCGACGAAGTCCTGCGCCTGAACAGGCTCAAGGACCCCGGTGGCCTGACCGTCGGCGACATCGCCCTGGACATGAAAGCCGTCCAGACCCTCCTGATGATCGTCGCCTTCCACGACGACCACGTCTCCGCCTGGCGCGCGACCTTTGCCCAGCAGGCGCTTTTCGGCGGCGAGACGCGCTTCATCCTGGGCGGCTCGGGCCACAACGCCGGCATGATCAACCCGCCCGCCGCCAATAAGCACGGCTACTGGACCAACGACGGCAAGGCCGAGGACGCCGATGCCTGGCTGGCCGGCGCCGAAAAGAAACCCGGCTCATGGTGGACCGAATGGCAGGGCTGGCTCGACGCCGCCGCGGGTGACAAGCGGGTCAAGGCCCGCAAGGTCGGCTCCGGCAAGCTCAAGGCCGGCACCCCCGCCCCCGGCGACTACGTCCGCATCCGGCACTGACGGCGCTTCACTCTTTACTTGATCTCCGCTCATCCCGGCGAAAGCCGGGACCCAGTTCTTTCGCAAGGCACACTGCCGGATCGCGCTTCGTGGCCCATTTCCAACGGCGGAGCGCCCAAAGCCCTGGGTCCCGGCTTTCGCCGGGATGAGCGGAAAAATATATGAGGAATCGGGCCGTTCACCGACCTGATTGAGTCCGGCCCCTTCGTGTTCTTCGTGATCCCTTGGTGCCCTTGGTGACGAACCTGCCGGCCGCAGCTCGGGTTTCAGACGACGATCAATCCTGCCCCGAATAGAGCAGGAACGGCCTGCGCGCCTGCTCCCAAGCCGCCTCATCCGGCCCCGCCAGCGCGTCCAGATCCCCCGCATCCGCCCCCGCGTCATCGACCCAGTCGCGCAACCCAGGCCCCCCGTTGATCACGTCGATCGGCAGTTTCCCAAACGCATACTCATACGGAAAATCCCGCCACAGATCGTAGCCTGGATACAGCGCTCGAACCGCCTTGAGCGCGACCGCCTGCACCCGCCACGGCCGGAATGCCGCATGGCCGTAATGCGGATCCTCGACGTGTATCTGCACCCCCGAACACAGCCTCCCGACGTGTTTGTGAAACGTCGGCTCGAACCACATCTCGCGCAACACACACCCGTCCAGCCACTGCGGTGCCAGCCGCCGCATCTCGGCGATCACGTCCCGCGCCACGATATCCGGCGCCCCGAACAGCTCCAGCGGCCGCGTCGTCCCCCGCCCCTCCGACAGGGTCGTCCCCTCCAGCATCACCGTCCCCGGATAGGCCCGCGCCATCGACAGGTTCGGCGCATTGGGGCTGGGATTGATCCACGCCCTCTGCCCCAGCGGCCAGCCGAACCCCGGCCCCGCCTCGGGGTCATAGCCCTGCATCGCGATCACCCGATACGCCACGTCCAGCCGGAAATGGTCGATGAACCAGTGCCCCATCTCGCCCAGCGTCATCCCGTGCCGCATCGGCATCGGCCCGGCACCGACGAAGCTCTCCCAGCCGGGCAACAGCGTCGTCCCCTCGACCGGCCGTCCCGCCGGATTGGGCCGGTCCAGCACCCAGACCTCTTTCCCATGCTCCGCCGCCGCCTCCAGCACATAGAGCAGCGTCGTCACGAACGTATAGATCCGGCACCCCAGGTCCTGCAGGTCCACCAGCAACACGTCGAACGTGCCCATCGCCTGCCCCGTCGGCCGCCGCACCTCGCCATACAGGCTGAAGACCGGGATGCCGTGGACCGGATCGGTCTCGTCCGGGCTCTCCATCATATTGTCCTGCAGGTCGCCCTTCATCCCGTGCTGGGGCCCGAACGCCGCCGACAGGGTGATTCCCGGACACGCCGCCAGCGCATCGATCGTATGGGTCAGATCCGCCGTCACCGACGCCGGATGCGCCAGCACGGCCACGCGCCGCCCCTCCAGAGCCGCCCGCAGCTCGGGCTCGGACAACAGGCGGTCGATGCCGAGGTTCATGGCAGCTCCAGCACGAAGGAATCGGGATGATGAAAGTCCGGCTTATCCGACGGATGCGCCAGGGCCCAATAGCCGATCGCCCCGTCCAGCCCCTCGATCACCGCCGACAGCCCCACCGCCCCCATCGCCTCGACCGGCAGTTCGACATCCACCGTCAGGGCGAACCGCCCCGGTGGCTGCCGCGTCACGATGAAGGGCGCGGGGATCGAGAGCGCCCGCATCCCCTCGCGATAGCCGTCGAACCGGTAAGCCGCCCACGCCCCCGACGGCGACAGGTTCACCTCGACATAGCCGTCACCGGCCGCCACGAAGGCCTCGAAACAGGTCGTGCGCCACAGCCCGTCGGTGTGCATCCGCGCCGCGACCTCGGGCCACCGCACGGCCTCGACGGGCCCGCCCACACCATACTCCAGGCTCAACATCCTCGCGCTCCGCCGCGCCTCGGCCCCGAGGGTCAGCCCCCCGACGTTGGTCGTGGTCGGATGAGGGATCAGGGACCGGCGCATGAGGCCTGACTATCGGATGAGCGGCGCCATGCAAGTGCCCCCGTGGCCGCGTCTGCGTACTGGCTAACGAACTAAATATCGAGCCGAGCATTCTGCTGCGGTACCTACATGCTCAGTCTGCCTAGCTCAAGAGCAAGCGCCGGCTTTCTCGGCGCCATATCTTGCCTGCGCCTCGGTGTACCGCTCGCCGTAACTTGACGAAAGTTGTTCAATAAGGCCGCTACACGAAAACCCTGACATACTAAGGTATTGCTCAGCCGATTTCGCCGCGTTCTCGTTCCAATCGACATCAAGGCTATCGACTGCAACCGTGGCATCGGCGACTTCATATCTTTCGCCGTATTCCGAAGAGAGTTGATTTATGAGCCCATCGCGCGAAAATCCCGTCATGCTCAGGTATTGACGCGCCGACCTGACAGCATTCCTTTGAGGCGCTGTTAGTCCCGGCGCTTCCTCAACCGCAGGAGCACGTTCGGTGCTAGGTGCATTGTCCGCAGGACCGCTGCCAGCTGAATTGGCTTCGCCGCAAGACGCAAGCAGAAGGGTCGCCGCGACGATACCGTACCTAGCTTGATTTATGATGTTCACAGTGTCCTCCCAAGTCTCGTTCTTTCGACTTTAGCGAGAACGAAAAGATTCGAGCAAGCTTTTAATGGAGTGCTCTTCCAGACCTGCGCTGGTACCGTCCGTCCGATTCTGACGTAGCCGCACCCCACCCTGTCGGCATGACCGACACCTATTTCGAAGTCCCCCGGTTCGACGAGGACGACGACGACCCGCTGAACCCGTCCGAGGACAAATGGACCCTCGCCCGCGACCTGTTCACCTCCGGCCACACCGGCGATGCCGTCTGCGCCGCCCTGGGCATCCGCCGCTCGACCTTCTGGCGGCGCGCCGCCCGCGAGAGCTGGCTGCGCCGCGACCGGCCCCAGGGCGCGACCGCCCCCGAACCCCTCGACCTGGATGCCCCGGTCGACGACGGCGCCTCGGCCCTGGACAAGGTCTGGCGGCGGGTCTGTCTGGCGCTGGACACGGGCCGCTCGGCCGACGCCCTGCGCTGGATCCGCATCCACACCCTGCTGCGCACCCAGGCCGACGCCGACCGCCGCCACGAAAGCCGCGAGACCCTGCGCGACATGGACGCCATCCTGCGCACCACCAAGGGCATCAGGGCCGCCGCCGAGGCCGAACTGAACCGCCGCAAGACCCCGACGTTGGAGAAAGGAGACTCGACTCTCACCGAGTCCCACCCCACCGACCCCGACACCCCCGCCCTGAACCGCGCGGAGCGACGGCGATTGCTCAAATCGGTCAGCAAACGACGATGAGGCTGCCCCAAAAATTTCCGCTCACCCCGGCGAATGCCGGGGCCCAGATTAAGAAATGGGTCGCCAGGATAGACGCCCTCGGCGCGACACTCTTGCCGCCGGTGATCGTGATCTGGGCCCCGGCATTCGCCGGGGTGAGCGGGGGTGGGTATCCGTCCCCGTGACAGTTAAACCACCGCCGTACTACAACCGCCTTTCTCCCCGCGCCGAGCCCTGCCATGACCGACCCCGCCTTCCAGTCCGACTTCCTCAAGACCATGCAGGCGCGCGGCTATATCCATCAGATCACCCACCCCACCGAACTGGACGCGGCGGCGAAATCCGGCGTCGTCACCGGCTACATCGGCTTCGACGCCACCGCCCCGTCGCTCCACGTCGGCCACCTGATCCAGATCATGCTGCTGCGCCGGCTCCAGCAGGCCGGCCACAAGCCCATCGTCCTGATGGGCGGCGGCACCACCAAGGTCGGCGACCCCTCCTTCAAGGACACCCAGCGCCCCCTGCTGACCGACGAACGCATCGCCGCCAACATCGCCGGCATCCGCGGCGTGTTCGAGAAATTCCTCACCTTCGGCGACGGCCCCACCGACGCCGTCATGCTCGACAACGACGAATGGCTGTCGAAGCTGGGCTACCTCGAATTTCTGCGCGACTACGGCACCCATTTCACCGTCAACCGCATGCTGAGCTTCGACTCGGTCAAGCTGCGCCTGGAACGCGAACAGCCCCTGACCTTCCTCGAATTCAACTACATGCTGATGCAGGCCACCGACTTCCTGGAACTGAACCGCCGCCATGGCTGCGCGCTCCAGATGGGCGGCTCGGACCAGTGGGGCAACATCGTCAACGGCGTCGAACTGACCCGCCGCGTGGATCAGAAGGCCGCCTTCGGCCTGACCACCCCCCTGCTGGCCACCGCCTCGGGCCAGAAGATGGGCAAGACCGTCGGCGGCGCCGTCTGGCTGAACGCCGACGCCCTCAGCCCCTACGAATACTGGCAGTACTGGCGCAACACCGAGGACGGCGACGTGGGCCGTTTCATGCGTCTGTTCACCGACCTGTCCGACACCGACATCGCCGGTTACGAGGCCCTCCAGGGCGCGGCCATCAACGACGCCAAGAAGGCCCTCGCCGACGCCACCACCACCATGCTCCACGGGGCCGACGAAGCCGCCAAGGCCCGCGCCGCCGCCGAAGCCGCCTTCGAACAAGGCACATTGTCCGCCGACCTGCCGACCGTCGAAATCCCGTCCGCAGAGGTCATCGGCGCCATGATCGCCGCCGTCGCCACCCGCGCCGGCCTGACCGCCTCCAACGGTGAGGCCCGCCGCCTGGCCCAGGGCGGCGGCCTGCGACTGAATGACGAGGCGATCGCGGACGGTGCCCGCCTCGTCGAGACATCCGACATCAACGCCGACGGCATACTGAAACTGGCCGCCGGGAAAAAGAAGATCGTGTTGGTGAAACCCATCTAGTTTTCCGCTCATCCCCGCGAAAGCGGGGACCCAGTTCTTTCGCGGGGCACCACCTTGGCCACGCGCCGGACAGCACTACATCCACCGAAGCGCCCAAAGCACTGGGTCCCCGCTTTCGCGGGGATGAGCGGAGAATTTGAAATGACCCTTGAACCCGGCTCGAAGATTCCCGCGTTCGACCTGCCCACCGACGGCGGGGCGAACATCTCGAACGACACCCTGAAGGGCCGCGCCGTCGTCCTGTTCTTCTACCCCAAGGCCGACACCCCCGCCTGCACCAACGAGGCCAGGGACTTCACCGACCTGGCCGCCGATTTCGCCTCGGCCGGTGCCGTTGTGATCGGTATTTCGAAAGACCCGGTCAAGAAACTGCAACGCTTCAAGGCCAAGCATGACCTGAACATCCAGTTGGCCTCCGACGAGACCGCCGGCGTCACCGAGACCTTCGGTCTCTGGGTCGAGAAGTCCATGTATGGAAAGACCTATATGGGCATCGAACGCGCCACCGTCCTGATCGATGCAGACGGCGTGGTCCGCCGCGTCTGGCGCAAGGTCTCGGTCAAGGGCCATGCCGCCGAGGTGCTGGAGGCCGTCAAGGCTCCGTGATCGCCGACCGCCGGTCGCAAGTCGCGCTTGCCTCTCGGGGCGGGGTGGACATAACTGTCGCGCGGGTGGGTTAGAAGCGTTTCGGGGTCAGGCCCGGCGCGACTGAACGAGAGAGCGGAGAACACCATGTTCAACAAGACCAAGCCTAACGACACGGGACCCTCCACCGGTCTGGGCATCCCGACCCCGCCCGAAACCAATCGCGCCCCGGACCCCTACAAGCCGTCCGAGCCCTATCGCGCGCCCGAGCCGACCCGCGCGGCCACCCCGGCCGCGGCTCCGGCCCCGGCCGCCCCCTCGGCCCCGGCCAACCGCTCCAGCAACCTGTCGACCCTGTCGGCGGGCGTGAAATACGAGGGCAATATCTCCGGCGGCGGCGAGCTGCAGGTCGACGGCAGCCTGAAGGGCGACATCCGCGTCGTCCGCGTGGTGATCGGCGAAGGCGGCGCGGTCGAAGGTGCCGTCGCGGCCGACATCGTCGAGGTCCGCGGCCGCGTCTCGGGCACCATCACCGGCAAGTCGGTCAAGCTGTTCGCCAGTTCCAAGGTCGAGGGCGACATCACCCAGGAACGCCTCTCGGTCGAGGAAGGCGCCTGGTTCCAGGGCCGCTGCATCCAGGCCAAGCGCGAAGGCGCCGCGACCTCGGAGGCCCAGTCGGCCCCCGACCGCTACCAGCCCGAAAAGACCGTGACCCCGGCCGTGCCGGGTGCCAAGGCCGACGCCAAGCCCGCCGCGGCGGCGTAAAGCCTGCTAAGCCTCGCCCCTTCTCCCCTCGGGGGAGAAGGTGGCACGCGAAGCGTGACGGATGAGGGGGCTGCCAGACCCGGATGCGGTCGTCGGACAGCCGGTTTGATGACACAGCCCCCTCATCCGAGCGGCTCCGCCGCCCACCTTCTCCCCCGAGGGGAGAAGGATCACTCCGTCGTCGACCCCCGCGTTTCCCCCACCCGCGCCGCGAGCGCCGCGCCCATGAAGGCATCCAGGTCACCGTCCAGCACGTCCTGCGTATCGGACGTCTCCACGTTGGTCCGCAGGTCCTTCACCATCTGATACGGCTGCAGCACATAGGACCGGATCTGGTGCCCCCAGCCGATGTCCGTCTTGGCATCGGCCAGCGCCTGCGCCGCCGCCTCGCGCTTCTGCAGTTCCAGCTCGTACAGCCGCGCCCGCAGCATCTTCCAGGCCTGTTCCCGGTTCTGGTGCTGCGACCGTCCCGCCTGACAGGCCACCACCGTATTGGTCGGCACATGCGTCAGCCGCACCGCCGAATCCGTCTTGTTGATGTGCTGCCCGCCCGCGCCCGAGGCCCGGTAGGTGTCGGTCCGCACGTCTGCCGGGTTGATGTAGATCTCGATGGCGTCGTCCACCACCGGCGACACCCCG
>Ga0209909_100076_pt1 | contig 210443 bp, 203 predicted proteins | sample FECB22metaG_FD_188302 | JGI IMG/M metagenome (GOLD analysis project Ga0209909, IMG submission 188302) | Cyanobacterial communities from the Joint Genome Institute, California, USA - FECB-22 (SPAdes) (version 3) | ecosystem: Environmental > Aquatic > Thermal springs > Hot (42-90C) > Microbial...
GCTCCATCGATCCCGACCTCTACCGCCACCGCAACCTCGTCGAACGCTTCTTCAACAGGCTCAAGCACTTCAGGCGCATCGCCACCCGCTACGACAAAACCGCCCGCAACTTCCTCGCCGCCGTCATTCTCGCCGCAGTCAGACTCTGGATCAGACAGCTTTGAGTCCACGACCTAGAACCCGACTGCAGCCCCCGTCTCGGGCAGCGGCGGCCGCTCGCGGGAGGCACGCTCCCGCTTCAGCCCCTCCGCCAGGAGGAAGGCCAGCTCCAGCGACTGGTCGGCATTGAGCCGCGGATCGCAATGGGTGTGGTAGCGGTCGGAGAGGTCCGTCTCGGTGATCGCGCGAGCGCCTCCGGTGCATTCGGTGACGTTCTGGCCGGTCATCTCGATATGGATGCCGCCCGCATGCGTGCCTTCTGCCTGATGGACGGCGAAGAAGTTCTTCACCTCCTTCAGCACCCGGTCGAACGGCCGGGTCTTGTAGCCGCCCGCCGAAATGGTGTTGCCGTGCATCGGATCGCACGACCAGACGACCGTGCGACCCTCCCGCTGGACCGCACGGATCAGGCCCGGCAGATGATCGAACACCTTGTCGGCCCCGAACCGGCAGATCAGCGTCAGCCGCCCCGGCTCGTTGTCGGGATTGAGGAGGTCGATCAGCTCGAGCAGGCCGTCGGGGGTGAGCGAGGGGCCGCATTTGAGCCCGAGCGGATTGCGCACCCCCCGGCAGAATTCCACATGGGCATGGTCGGGCTGGCGGGTACGGTCGCCGATCCACAGCATGTGGCCCGAGGTGTCGTACCATTCGCCGCTGGTTGAATCGATGCGGGTCATCGCCTGCTCGAAGCCGAGCAGCAGCGCCTCGTGGCTGGTGAAGAAGTCGGTCGTTCGGAACTGCGGGGTCGCATCGGCGGTGACACCGCAGGCACGCATGAAGTCCATCGCCTCGGAGATCCGGTCGGCAATCTCCTTGTAACGATGCCCCTGCGGACTGTCGGCGACGAAGCCGAGCATCCAGCGGTTGACGTGCTCGAGATTGGCATAGCCGCCTTGCGCGAAGGCGCGCAGCAGATTGAGCGTCGCCGCCGACTGCCGATACGCCATCAGCTGGCGCGCCGGATCGGGAATGCGCGCTTCCGGCGTGAACTCCGGCCCGTTGATGATGTCGCCGCGATAGCTCGGCAGCTCGACGTCGCCCTGCCGCTCGGTCGGCGAGGAGCGCGGCTTGGCGAACTGGCCGCCGATGCGGCCGACCTTCACGACCGGCAGCGCCGCGGCGAAGGTGAGCACCACCGCCATCTGCAGGAACACCCGGAAGAAGTCGCGGATGTTGTCGGCGTGATGCTCGGCGAAGCTCTCGGCGCAGTCGCCGCCCTGCAGCAGGAATCCCTCGCCGGCCGCAACGCGTCCGAGCTGTTCCTTCAGCTTGCGCGCCTCGCCGGCAAACACCAGCGGCGGAAACCGCGACAGCGTGGCCTCGACCTCGGCCAGCGCTGCGGGGTCCGGATAGTCGGGGACCTGCACGATCGGCTTCGACCGCCAGCTATCGGGAGACCATGCCTTCGCCATGACGCACCAACCACATTCACGAAGCCGTCTTGGCCGATCCGCGGAACGGCTCGACGCGGCCGGGTTATACACCCGCCCTCCCTCTGGTACCAGTATCGGAAGCCATCGGTCGTCACTGCGATTCGGCGCCATCCCCATGCAGACCGAACATGAGCATTCGCCCGACGCCATCGCCGCGCGCCTGGCGGACGGACCCCGCATCAACTACCTGCGCGATTTCGTCTATGGCGGCATCGACGGTGCGGTGACAACCTTCGCCATCGTCGCCGGCGCGGTCGGGGCAAACCTGCCGAGCAGGGTTGTGCTGATTCTCGGCGCCGCCAACCTTCTCGCCGATGGCTTCTCGATGGCCGCAGCCAACTTCTCCGGAACGCGGGCCGAGGTCGAGGACCATGATCGTCTGCGCGCAATGGAAGAGCGGCATGTCCGCCTGTTCCCGGAGGGCGAGCGCGAGGAGATCCGCCAGATCTTTCGCGCCAAGGGCTATTCGGGCAGCAGGCTCGAGGCTCTGGTGCGGCTCATCACCTCGCGCCGGGATGTCTGGATCGACACCATGATGACGGAGGAACACGGGCTGGCGCTGGTCAAGCGCTCGCCGATCAGGGCGGCGAGTGCGACCTTCGGTGCCTTCGTCCTGTGTGGTAGCGTCCCGCTGCTGCCCTATGTATTGGCCATGCCGGAGAAGGCCGGCACGGCAACGCTGATGACGGCCCTCGTGTTCTTCGCGATCGGGTCGTTCAAGAGCAAGTGGTCGACGTATTCCTGGTGGCGATCGGGTAGCGAAACCCTCATCATCGGCATGTGTGCGGCAAGCTTGGCATATGCCGTCGGCCGTCTGCTCGAGGCGATCGTCTGACATTCCCCCGCACAACTGACGGAGTTGCCCCGAATGAGATCCGCCATGGCGTCCATCGCCGCCCTGCTGATCTCGGTCTTCATCCTGCTGGCGGGATCGGGACTGCAGACGACGCTGGTACCGCTGGCGGCAACGGACAGCGGCTTCGACGCGCTGGAGGTCGGTTTCCTCGGCTCCTCCTACTTCATCGGCATGATGCTCGGCTGCTTCGCCGCGCCCTGGCTGATTCGCCGAACCGGCCATATCCGCGCCTTCGGAGCGTGCACGGCGCTGGCAACGGCGGCCTCCGTCCTGTTCTCGCTGACGATCGATCCCTGGATCTGGAACCTGCTGCGCTGCCTCTCCGGGCTATGCTATGCGGTGCTCTACGCGATCATCGAGAGCTGGCTCAACGACAAGTCCGACAACAGCAACCGCGGCGGCATCCTGGCCGTCTACAATGTCGTCAACTTCGCCGGCATGGCGGCCGGCCAGCAGTTCCTGCGGCTCTATCCGCCGTCCGGCTTCCAGCTGTTTTCGCTGTCGGCGGTGCTGATCTCGATCGCCTCCATCCCGGTGGCGCTGACGCGGTCGACCTCGCCGCTGGTGCCCGAATCGCCACGGCTCAGGCTGCCCTGGCTGATCCGGCTGTCGCCGGTGGCCGTCGCCGGCGCCTTCACGGTCGGTTTCGCCAACGGGGCGTTCTGGACGCTCGGGCCGGTCTACGCGACGCTGAAGGGTCTCGGCGCCAGCGGCGCCGGCGACTTCATCACCGCCTCGATCATCGGGGCCGTGCTGGTGCTGTGGCCGGCAGGGCGGCTGTCCGATCGCGTCGACCGTCGCTTCGTGATCCTCGGCTGCTGTCTGCTGTCGGCGGGCGCGGGTATCGGGCTCGTCCTCGTTCCCGACGGCGCAGCCTGGACGATCTTCGGCCTCGCCTTCCTGTTCGGGGCGGGCGCCATGCCGATCTATTCGCTGAGCTCGGCGCATGCCGCCGACTACGCCGCGCCGGCGGAAATGGTGGCGGTCGCGACGGGCCTGCTGCTGGTCTACACGGTCGGAGCCGTGGTCGGACCGACGATCGCGGCCTCGCTGATCGAGGTGACCACGGCCGGGTCGCTGTTCGTCCTCACCGCGTTGATCCATCTGGCGATGATGCTGCTGGCGCTCTATCGGCTGACCCGCCGCGACGCGATACCGCCGGAGCAGCGCGAGCCGTTCGTCGCGGTGCCACGCACCTCGACCAATGTCGTCGAGCTCGATCCGCGCATCCCTGCAAGCCACGACGAGGGGCAGGAAGCCATTCCGGACGAACCCTTGCCCGATCAGACCGTGCAGCGCCCGCTGTGATCGTCTGCGGCCGTGCGCCCGTACCGGCCGTACCTCCTCGGCCAGTCATGCCGCCACGGAATGGCGGTCGTTCCGGCTGGGGACGTATCCCGGCCATCCGATCGCCGGTAGAGTAGCCTCGCCTTTACCGAACCCGAGCCTGATGACGACCGCCGCCGCTTCCCGCCCCGCATTGACCTTGGGCCGCATCGTCGGTCTGTGCGTCGCGCGGGTGTTCCTGTTCGCGAGCTTCATGACGGTCGCCGCGTCGATCCCGCTGCTCAAGGCTGACTGGGGGATCACCGCGACGGCCGCAGGCGCCATCGTGACCAGCTTCACCGTCGGCTACGCGATCTCGCTGTTCGTCTTCGCCTGGGCAAGCGACTACTATGGCGCCAAGCGCATGGCGATCGTCTCGGCCGTGGCGGCGGCCGTCACCAGCCTGGTCTTCGGGTTCCTCGCCGACGACTGGTGGAGCGCGATGATCCTCTACGCCCTGGTCGGCCTCGCCCAGGGCGGCGTCTACACGCCGCTGATCGTGCTGTTCGCCGACGAGGCGGCGCCCGAGGCGCGCGGCAACGCCATGGGCTGGCTGATCGGCTCGACCTCGGCCGGCTATGCGCTGTCGCTTGCAGCGGTCGGGCTGGGCATTGCGGTTGGCGGCTGGCAGGGTGGCTTCGTCCTTTCGGGCCTACTGCCCACGGTTGGCGCGGCTCTGCTGCTGATTCATCTGCGACCGATCGAGAACCGCATCCATCCGCGCAGTCACGACATGCGGGCGCGCGACCAGCTTCTGAAGAACCGCGAGGCGCGACTGCTGGTCAGCGGCTACACGGCGCATTGCTGGGAATTGCTCGGCATGTGGGCCTGGATCCCCGCCTTCCTCGCGGCGAGCTTCGCGCTGGCAGGGGCGGCGACGGCGAGTGCGACGGTCTCCGGCGCCTACCTGTCCGGCCTGCTGCACCTGTTCGGCGCGACCGCGGCCTTCTCGATGGGCTGGCTGTCGGACCGGGCAGGCCGCAAGCCGGTGCTTGTCGCGCTGGCGATCGCCGGCACCGCGCTGTCGATGCTGATCGGCTGGCTGGTCGCGGCGCCGGCTCTGGTGCTGCTTCCGGTGGCGCTGATCTACGCCTTCGTCTGTCTCGGGGATTCGCCGGTGCTGTCGATCGCGCTGGCCGAGGCGGTAAGGCCCGGCTATCTCGGCGCGGTGCTCGCCTGGCGCTCCCTGCTCGGCTTCGGCGCTGGCGCGGCCGCGCCGATCGCCTTCGGCGCAGTCATCGACCTGACCAACGCCCCCGGCGCGACGCCGGTGCTGTGGGGGCCGGCCTTCATGCTGCTGGGCGCCGGCGGCGCGCTCGCCAGCCTTTGCGCGCTGGCCCTGCGCGGCGCGGCCGCCGGACGATGATCCCGGTCGCAATGGCCATCTGCGCCACACTGGCCTCAGGCCAACCAATCCGGTATGAGTTCCCTCATGTGAATGCTGACGGCTGGGTCCGGCGCGCATTGCCTGCCGGAACGCGGCAGGTTGACAGCACGCCCGGTCGGCCCCGTGCTGCGCGGGGCGGTGCGGCTCATGCCTGATCGGGAAGTCTTGATGCTCTACATCCATATCGGCCTGCACAAGACCGGTTCGACATTCCTGCAGTTTTGCCTGGACGCCAACCGTCGTCGTCTCGCACGGCACGGATATGTCTATCCCTATATCGCCGACGACCGCTATTACCGGTTCCAGCATGTCGTCCTCGCGAGGGCGATCGCAGCCGGCGACATCGAATTCCCGGCGCGGATCGTCCGCGACGGATTCGCCGCCGCCGAGAATGTCATCCTGAGTGCCGAGCGGCTGGCGCCGATATCGGCCCGGCACGAGAACACGCTGGCGCGCTGGCTCGATCTGTGCCGTCAGGGGGGCCGCGGCGTGAAGGCCATTGTCTATCTCCGCCGGCAGGATCTCTATGCCCAGTCCCTGTATCGCCACGCCGTCAGAGCCCCGGAGACGCGGCTGACGCTGACCTTTCAAGACTTTCTCGCGCAACGCCCTCCGCGGCTCGACTACTGGACAATGCTGCAACCCTGGTACCGGCTGGTCGGTCCCGGCAATCTGGTGGTCAGACCCTACGAGCCCGGCCAGTGGCAGGGCAATGATCTGCTGGCGGATTTCCTGCACGCGATCGGCCTCGCGGATGCGAAGCGCCTGAAGGTGCCGCGGTCGCCCGCCAACCGCAGCTACAATGCCCGCATGGTCGAGCTCCTGCGCCTGACCAATCCGAGCCGCGACAAGGCGGCGCAACAGCGGTTCCTGAAGCTCGTCGAAACCGCGCTGCCGGAGGATTGGGTGTTCGAGACACGCGGCGAGCGCTCGTCCTATCTCAGCCCCGAGGAGCAGCGCTCGTTCATGGCCGCCTATGAGGAGACCAACGCGCTCATCGCGTCGCACTGGCTGGGCCGCGCGGATGGCATCCTGTTCCGCGAGCCGCTCGACGAGGTCGACCGGCGCCCCGACCTGTCGGCCGGCGCCATCCGGGCGCTTCAGGACCGCCTGGCGCGGTCCTCGATCGACGCGCAGCTCGCCCATGCCGGCTGAGTGGGCAGACGCAGGGTATCCGGAGCCCGGCCGCGGCGATGCCGCCGGACCTGGCGCCCTGCAACAGGCCCGGAGGACGATGTGCTGAGACACCTTTCCCGCAAGGCCCGGGTCGGCTGGACGATCATCCGCTCCTCCCGAGGCATTCGCGGCAGGATCGCCGCGGTGTTCCTCGTCATGAAGCTCGCCCTCGCCTATTTCGCGCGCCGGATCCTCGGCCTGGCGCCGCCCGTGGCGCTGCCGAGCGCAGAAGCGCGCCAGCCCTTGCCGAAACAATCCGGCGCCAGCGACGGCTTCTTCCGCCAGCTCGTCCATCCGGTCGGGATCTATCGCTACGAGATGCTCAAGGAGAAGTTCGCGCCAACCCCGACCGACATCGACCCTGACCGCCCCGTCACGGTCAATTTCCTGCTGCCGACGATCGATCGGCGGATCCTCTTCGGTGGCTACCATGCGGCCTTCAGGTTCGTCGACGCGCTGATGGCACGCGGCCACCACGTCCGCCTGATCGTGGTCGAGCCCTCCGTCGCTCCGCGCGAGAAGCTGCTCGACTCCTTCGCCGGCGATGCCTTCATGACCTCCGTGCTGGAACGTTGCGAGATCCTGCTGCGTACCGACCCGGCACGTCCGATCGCCTTCCATCCCGATGACAGGCTGATCGCCTATTCCTGGGATACGGCCCGCATCGCCCACGGCTTCGGCCAGCGGCTGGGCCGGCCCTTCATCTTCTTCATCCAGGAGTACGAGGCGATCTTCCATCCGCACGACAGCATCTTCTTCCTGATCAAGGACACCTACTCGCTGCCGCACTTCGCCATCTTCAATTCGCGCCTCCTCCAGGACTACTTCCGCCGTCACCGTCTCGGCGTGTTCGGGCCGGGGGAGCAGGCGGGCGACCGCAATTCCGTGGCGTTCGCGCACGCACTGTGCGCGGTTCGGACCCCGAGCGTGGAGGAGATGGCGGCGCGGCAGACCCGGCGCCTGCTCGCCTATACGCGGCCGGAGGCGCATGCCGGGCGGAACCTGTTCGAGATTGTCTTGATGGCGCTCAATCAGGCAATCGAGGAAGGCGTCTTCGACGCCGGCGAGTGGTCGTTCCACGGTATCGGCACGCTGGCGCTCGACGGCAGCTACCGGCTTTCGGGCGGCCACGCGCTCGAGATGCTGCCGCGGATGGACATCGAGTCCTATGCCCGGAAGCTCGCCGAATACGATGTCGGCGTTTGCCTGATGCTGGCGCCGCATCCCAGCGTACCGCCCTTCGAGATGGCAGCCGCCGGCCTGTGCACCGTCACCACTGGCTTCGACAACCGTCCGGCCGAGACGATGCGGGCGATCAGCCGCAACCTGATCGCCGCCGACCATTCGGTCGCCTCGGTCGTGGCCGCGCTGCGCGAGGCGGTGGCCCGGGCGGAGGATTTCGAGGGGCGGGTCGAGGGTGCACGCTTCGGTCAGGTGACCGACTGGGCCGACAGCTTCAACGACGCCTTCTTCGCCAGGCTGCCGATCGGCGCGCCCGCCGGGGCGGCTGCAGGGCGACCGGGCGCCCACCTGCCGCAGGAAGCCTGACGCATCTCCTCTGCCGGTGCCATTCCGGACGCGGTGCAGCCGCGATCCGCGCGCGGGAGGGCGGGACGGCAACTTGGAAAGGATCGGCTGCCGGCCGGAGGCGCCGTGCGCCGCTGAGGCAGCGACGGCGCCGCTGCGGACGACCTACACGGCCGAGCGCCATTCGCGCACGTCGACGAAACGGCCGGCGATCGCTGCGGCCGCGGCCATCTGCGGCGAGACCAGATGGGTGCGGCCGCGGAATCCCTGCCTGCCCTCGAAATTGCGGTTCGACGTCGAGGCGCAGCGTTCCTCGGGAGCGAGCTTGTCGGCATTCATCGCCAGGCACATCGAGCATCCCGGCTCGCGCCAGTCGAAGCCGGCCGCCTTGAAAATCGCATCGAGCCCTTCGGATTCGGCCTGCTGCTTGACGAGCCCCGAGCCGGGAACGACCCAGGCAACGACATCCGGATGCACCCTGTGGCCCTCGACGATCTTCGCCGCGGCACGCAGATCCTCGATCCGCGAATTGGTGCAGGAGCCGATGAAGACACGCTGCGGACGGATGTCGGTGATCCGCGTGCCAGGCGTCAGTCCCATGTATTTCAGCGCGCGGTGCTTGGCCGCCCGTCGGTTCTCATCGGCGATCTGATCGGGATCGGGCACGACCCCGGTGACGGAAACCACGTCCTCCGGGCTGGTGCCCCAGGTCACCAGCGGCGGCAGGTTGCCGCCATCGAGACGGATCTCTCTGTCGAAATGCGCCCCATCATCGCTCGGCAGGCTCTCCCAGTAGGCCCGGGCCATGTCCCACGCCTTGCCCTTCGGCGCGCGCGGCCGGCCCTCGATATAGGCGTAGGTCTTTTCGTCGGGGGCGACCAGACCGGCTCGGGCACCGGCCTCGATCGACATGTTGCAGACCGTCATGCGGCCCTCCATCGACATGTCGCGGAACACCTCGCCCGCATACTCGATGACATGGCCGGTGCCGCCGGCGGTGCCGATCTCGCCGATGATCGCCAGGATGACGTCCTTCGCGGTGACGCCCTCGGGCAGCCTGCCATCGACGATCACCCGCATGTTCTTTGCCTTGCGCTGGATCAGCGTCTGCGTGGCAAGCACGTGCTCGACCTCGGACGTGCCGATGCCATGTGCAAGCGCCCCGAACGCGCCGTGCGTCGAGGTGTGCGAGTCGCCGCAGACGATGGTCGTGCCCGGCAGCGTGAAGCCCTGCTCGGGCCCGATGACATGGACGATGCCCTGACGGACGTCGCGTTCGTTGAAGTAGTCGATGCCGAACTCGCGCGCGTTGACCGCCAGCGTCTCGACCTGCAGCGCGGATTCGGGATCGTCGATGCCGTGGCTGCGGTCGGTGGTCGGCACGTTGTGATCGACGACGGCGAGCGTCTTGTGCGGGGCGCGCACCTTGCGGCCGTTGACGCGCAGCCCCTCGAAGGCCTGCGGGCTCGTCACCTCGTGCACCAGATGCCGGTCGATGTAGAGGATGCAGGTACCGTCCTCGGCCTCCTCGACCACATGGTCGTCCCAGATCTTGTCGTAGATGGTTCTCGGCTTGCTCATGGCGTCTGTCCGTCGGGGGATGTCGTTCATGGAAACACTAACGCGCGGCCTCCAGGTCCGCGCGATCGGCCGGACGAGCGGATCGTGGGTCCGCTCAAGCCTGCCCGAGCATGCTGTCGGAGGCGCGCATCGCCGCGTGGAAGCGCCATGGCAGCAGCGCATGGTCGTGCAGCGGCGCGGCGCCGGGACAGCCCGGAACCAGTCCGGCGCTGGCGCGCGTGCTGCCGGCAGGCTGCCGGAAGGGGCGACGATCAGTCTGCATGGCCGGCAAGATATGTCCGGCGCGCAGAAAGGGCAATGCGTCGCGGGTTCATGAGGGCGTGAGGACGAGGCGCCTTCGTCCCGCGCCCCAGCCGGCCGCCATCGCCAGCGCGCAGATCGCGAGGAAGAACAGCGTCGGGGCCGTCCAGCCGCCGCTCGCCTCGCGCAACAGGCCGGCCCCGAACGGGCCGAATGCGGCAATCACGTAGCCGACGCTCTGGGCCATGCCGGACAGCTCCGTCGCGACGTGGCTGTCGGGGGCACGCAGCACGATCAGGATCAGCGCCGACCCGAGCGCCGCCCCGAGCCCGAGACCGTTGACGACCGCAAAGGCAGGGGCGAGCCCGTGCGGCGCATAGAGCAGACCGAGATAACCCGCCACCGAAAGGCCGACCGAGGCGGCGACCACGCCGCGCTGATCGGCGAGGCGCGCGGCGATCGAGGGCACGACCAGCGCCGAGACGATCTGGGTGGCGATCGAGGCGGCGGAGATGTAACCGGCCCGGACAGGCGCCATGCCGCCCTCCTCGAGGATCAGCGGCAGGAGGGCTATGGTGATGTAGGCGAAGCAGGACTGCAGCCCCATGAAGGCCGTCACCTGCCAGGCCAGCGGATCGCGCCACAGCCGCCCGGGCCTTACCGGCGGCGGGGGCGGCGACTGGTGCGACAGGGCCTGCGGCAACCACGCCAGCGCCGCCACGAATGCCGGCAGCGCCCAGGCACCGAGCGACGATTGCCAGCTCCCCAGCACCGCCTGCAGGGGAACGGCGAACGCCGCGCCGGCGGCAGCGCCAAGACACAGCATCATCGTGTAGATGCCGGTCATCACGCCGGTCCGGCCCGGGAAGTCGCGCTTGACGATGGCCGGCAGAAGCACCTGGACGATGCCGATGCCGAGCCCGGCGAGCGTGGTCCCGACGATCAGCGAGACAAAGGGCCCGGCGCCCCGCACCGCGATCCCGGCGGCGAGCACGATGAGCATCGCGAGGATGACCCGCTCCGGCCCCAAGCGGCGCGCCAGCCATGCGGCGGCGGCGCCGAACAGGCCGAGGCAGAACAGCGGCACCATGGTCAGCGCCCCGGCGAGCGTCGTCTCGATGCCGTAGGCCGCCATGATCTGCGACAGCAGCGGACCCGGGCTGGTCAGCGCCGGGCGCAGGTTGAAGGCGATCATCGCGATGGCAAGCGCGAGCAGAACCGATGCCGTGCCAGCCGGGACTGGCTGAGGGTGTTCGGTCGTCGGCTCGGGCAGATCGGCGGGGGGCATGGTGCCTGCCGGTCGAAGAGGGGATGTCTTGCTGCGGCGGGACCAACAAAACGGGCGGCTCGATGGCCGCCCGTGATGTCTCCCGGAGATCGGAGTAGGATGGTCAGTCCTTCTGCTCGGCCGGAATCTCGTCCTGCGTCGACTCCGCGACCAGCGTGCGCGCCTGGCCGATCCAGTCCTCGCGCTCGATGCGCCCCTTGAAGTCGAGAACCTCGTCGACCCTCGCGATGTCCTCGTCGGAGAAGTTGGCGATCTGCTCGAACTTGTAGATGCCGAGCTTGTTGAGCTTCTCGGCCAGCACCTCGCCGACACCGTTGATACGGGTCAGGTCGTCGGGCTGGCCCTTCGGCCTGGCAAAGATCGGCTTCAATTCGGTCTGGGTATCCGTCTTTCCGGCGCCCTTGGCGCTGGCACGATTGTCGACGCGCTCGGCGATGCGGGCCGACTTGCCGCGACGCTCGCGCAGATAATAGAGCTTCGCCCGGCGAACCTTGCCCTGCCGCTTCACCTCGATCGACTCGATGTTCGGCGAGTAGATCGGGAACACGCGCTCGACGCCCTCGCCATAGGAGATCTTGCGGACGGTGAAGCTCTCGTTGATGCCATGGCCGCCGCGGGCGATGCAGATGCCCTCATAGGCCTGCACGCGGGTGCGCTCGCCCTCGACGATGCGCACATTGACCCTGAGCGTGTCGCCCGGACGGAATTCCGGGACGGCGCGGCTGGCGGCGAGGCGGTCGGCCTGCTCTTTCTCGATCTGCTGGAGAATGTTCATGTCGGTCTGTCCTTCAAAGTCTGCGCGTCGTCGGGCCAGCCTGTCTGAGCCAGCTGCGCTTGAGTTGCCCTGCGTCTACTTGAAACCTTGCGAATTGTCGATACGGCCGCCGGCCCGGGCGGCCCACAGATCGGGACGCCGCTCGCGGGTGATGCGCTCGGCCTCGGCGCGCCGCCAGCGGGCAATGCGGCCATGGTCGCCGGAGACGAGCACCTCGGGAATCGGCCGACCTTCCCAGACCTGCGGCCGGGTGTAGTGCGGATATTCCAGAAGCCCGTTCTCGAAGCTCTCCTCGCTGCCGGACGCCTGCGCCCCCATCACGCCGGGAAGGAGACGGACGCAGGCATCCAGCAGCACCATCGCGGCGATCTCGCCACCCGACAGCACGAAGTCGCCGATCGAGACCTCCTCGAGCGCGCGCGCCTCGACGACGCGCTCGTCGACTCCCTCGAAGCGGCCGCAGACCAGCACCGCGCCCGGTCCCTCGGCAAGCTCCCGCACGCGCGCCTGGGTCAGCGGTCGGCCGCGCGGGGTGAGCAGCAACCTCGGCCGATCGATGCCGCCGGCAGCGGCCGCGTCGATCGCCGCGGCGACGACATCGGGCTTCATCACCATCCCGGGACCGCCGCCGGCCGGCGTGTCGTCGACACTGCGATGGCGGTCGGTGGCGAAGGCGCGGATGTCGATCACGTCGAGCCGCCAGCGGCCGGCTTCGAGCGCGCGGCCGGCGAGCGCATGGCCAAGCGGCCCGGGAAACATCCCCGGGTAGATCGTCAGCACGGTGGCCTGCCAGCCGTTCATTCGGTTCCGTCCTGCTGCCTCCCGCCGTTGCCCGGCGGTCCGTCGTCGAGTAGTCCTGCCGGCGGATCGACCACCAGCCGCCCGCCCTTCACGTCCACCACCGGAACCACCGCCCGCGTGAACGGCAGGTAGGCGGTGCGCCGCGATCCGGCGAGCCTCAGTTCGAGAAGATCGCCACCGCCGAAATCCTGCACGGCGAGAACCGTGCCGAGGAGGAGGCCATCTGCCGTCTCGGCCCTGAGCCCGATCAGGTCGGCGTGGTAGAACTCGTCCTCGGCCGGCTCGGGCAGCCTGTCGCGGGCGACGTAGAGCCGCCGGTTCCTCAGGGCCTCGGCGGCGTTCCGGTCGGTGATGCCCTCGAACGTCGCGATGACGACGTTCTTGCCCGGCCGCACCGCCTTCACCTCCAACCGGCGACCGTCCTCGGTCTCCAGCGGCCCGTAGGCGCCGAGATCGAGCGGATCCTGCGTGTGACTCGCGACCCGGACCTCGCCGCGCACTCCATGCGGGGCGCCGACAACGCCGACGCAGACACGCGCGCCAGCCTCTGCCCCAGCCTCTGCCATAGCCGTTCAGTCCGCAAATGGCCGATCGTCGCTGCGGGCGTCAGCCGGCTGCGGCCTCCCCGGCGGAGCGGGCCTCTTCCTCGGCCATGCGCTTGGCCTCGATACGTTCCTGCGCCTTCTTGCCCGGAAGACCCTTGATCGGGTTGTTGCGGGCTGGCCGCTTGGCAATGCCGGCCGCATCCAGGAAGCGCAGCACCCGATCGGTCGGCTGGGCGCCCTTGGCAAGCCATTCCTTGGCCTTCTCGACGTCGAGCACCACACGCTCGGCATGGTCGCGCGCGAGCAGCGGATTGAAGGTGCCGATCTTCTCGATGAAACGGCCGTCGCGCGGAGCCCGGGCGTCCGCCACGACGATGCGGTAGAAGGGCCGCTTCTTGGCGCCGCCGCGAGCCAGTCTGATCTTCAGTGCCATATGGTCCGTTCCTCTTCTCGTCCAGTTCCAGTTGCGCTTGTGTCCGGCATCGGCCGGCAGATCATGGCGATCGTCACAGATCCCTGGCCGTGCGTTCCGTCCCCCTTCCCGGCCATACCGGCCGTGCGAGCCGGGCGCGCAGGAGCCGCGGTCGGGATGCCACTGCCCGGTCGGCTGTGCCCCTCCCATCCCGGATCGCCACTGACGCGATGTCCGCAATGGCCGGCAGAAACGACGATCCTCGCCATCACTTCTTTGCCGGTCCCTTGGGAAGGCCGGGCAGACCGGGCAACCCGCCGGGGCGCCCGAGGCCGGGGGGCAGGCCGCCGCCGAGGCCCGGCAGACCCTGCGGCAGCTTCGGCAGCGGCGGCAGCCCCTTCGGCAACTCGCCGCCCGGAGCCAGCGCCGCCAGCTCCTCGGGCGACGGCATCGAGCCGCCGCCGATCCCGAACAGCCTGCCGAGGCCGCCCTTGCCCTTGCCCATCGCCTTCATCACGTCGGCCATCTGGCGGTGCATCTTGAGCAGCCGGTTGACATCCTCGACACGGGTGCCGGAGCCCGCGGCGATGCGCTTCTTGCGGCTTGCCTTGATGATCTCCGGCCTGCGCCGCTCCTCGCGGGTCATGGAGGAGATGATCGCCGCCTGGCGCTTGAGAACACGGTCGTCGAGATTGGCGGCGTCGAGCTGCCGCTTCATCTTCCCGATGCCGGGGATCATGCCGAGCACGCCCTGCATGCCGCCGATCCGCTGCATCTGCCTGAGCTGCTCGGCCAGGTCGTCGAGATCGAAGGCGCCCTTGCGCATCCTCTCGGCGATCGCCCTGGCCTTCTCGGCGTCGATCGATTCCGCGGCCTTCTCGACCAGGCTGACGATATCGCCCATGCCGAGAATGCGACCGGCGATGCGGCCGGGATGGAACTCCTCGAGCTGGTCGAGCTTCTCGCCGGTGCCCACGAGCTTGATCGGCTTGCCGGTCACGGCGCGCATCGACAGCGCCGCGCCGCCGCGCCCGTCGCCGTCGAGACGGGTCAGCACGATGCCGGTCAGCGACAGCCGCTCGTCGAAGGCGCGCGCGAGGTTCACCGCATCCTGGCCGGTCAGCGCATCGGCAACCAGAAGCACCTCGTGCGGCCGGGCGGCGGCCTCGATCTCGGCCATCTCCGCCATCAGCGCCTCGTCGACGAACTGGCGGCCGGCAGTATCCAGCATCACCACGTCGTAGCCGCCGAGCCGGGCCGCCTGCATGGCGCGATGGGCGATCTGCACCGGCGTCTGGCCGGCCACGATCGGCAACGTGTCGACCGAGATCTGCTCGCCGAGCACCCTGAGCTGCTCCTGCGCGGCCGGGCGGCGGGTATCGAGCGAGGCCATCAGCACCTTGCGCTTCGAGCGCTCGGCCAGTCGCTTGGCGATCTTGGCGGTCGTCGTCGTCTTGCCCGATCCCTGCAGGCCGACCATCATGATCGCAACCGGTGGCGGTGCATTGAGGTCGATGGCCTCGGCATCCGAGCCGAGCGTCTCGACCAGCACGTCGTGGACGATCTTGACGACCATCTGGCCGGGGGTGACCGATTTCACCACCTCGGCGCCGACCGCGCGCTCGCGCACCTTGTCGGTGAAGCCGCGCACCACCTCCAGCGCGACATCGGCCTCCAGCAGCGCACGGCGCACCTCGCGCAGGGCCGCCTGCACGTCGGCGTCCGACAGCGCGCCGCGCCGCGTCAGGGCGTCGAGAATGCCGGAGAGGCGCTCCTGCAGACTCTCGAACATCGCGTGGTGTTCCTTCGCTGCATCCACCGGCACCCGGAGGCGGGCGCCGCTCGAATTCAAGACCTGCGCGAACCGACCGCCCGGGCGATCCGGCCGCGCATGTTCTCCCGACCGTCGGATCGAACCCGTCCGTACAAACGACGACGACACCCGCGGGCGAAAACTCGCTGGCGGGTGTCGACCCCTCGCGCCCCATGTGCGCAGCGGCCGTGCCGGACGTCTGTCTCAGTCAAGAGATGGCGCGGAGATACGCCGCGCGGGGATAAGAGTCAAGGAATGGGCCGTTCCCTGTCGACCCGAGGCTGTCACGGAAGTCGGCGGGTCGCAAGGTAAGTCATCTCCGCCGCCCCCGGATCCGGACCCGTTCCCTACGGCCCCAACAACCCATCCAGCGTCTCCACCGACTCCTCCACCAGCCCGAACAGGAACTCCGTCAGCGCTTCCCAGGCGCCGTGTTCCATCAGCGTGTCGTGAGTCGCCTCGGGGAAGACGTAGAGGCTGGCGAAGCCGGCATTGACGGTGGCGAGCTGTTCGGCAAAGCGAGCAGGCGTCACGGTGTCCTTCGCCCCGGCGAGCAGCAGGATCGGCGCATGGACATCGGCGAGCCGCGAGCCGGTGTCGAACTTCGTGCGCACCATCCACAGCGGCACCGGCGAGCGGGTCCGGTTGCGAACGACCGCGCCGAACGAGGTGAACGGCGCCTCGAGGACGAGCGCGCGCGGCTGGGTGCGCGCGGCGAGGTAGCTGGCAATACCGGTGCCCATCGAGTAGCCGTAGAGCACGATGCCGTCGGGGGCGAGGCCGTCGGCGCCGAGCCGCAGCAGCAGGTCGGTGGCGTCCTCGTAGAGCCGGCGCTCGCTCGGTCGGCCGGGATTGCCGCCATAGCCGCGGTAGCCTGCCAGAACGAGCCCGTACCCCTGTTCGGCAAGCTGGAACAGATGGGCGGGCTTGCGCACCAGGTCGCCCGCACGGCCGGGAAAGTAGACGATGACCGGCTTGCGCGGGGCCGGCGCGTGGTACCAGGATCGCAACACCAGCCCGTCGCGGGTTGTCACGTCGATCGGCTTCAGCGTGACCGCGGATTCGAGCTCCAGGATGTTGAGCACGACCCGTTCGCGGAACAGGATCAGCTCCGGAACGGTCTGGAAGGCGACGCCGAGGGCGGCGGCAACCGCCGCCAGGCCGCCGACCAGCCAGTTCAGCGCCCGCCTTGCGCGCCGACGCGCCCGTTGCGGCTGCGACATTCCGCGTCCGTCCCGTTGCCCTGCATGACTGCGCGATCCGTCCGGTCCCATCCGGTTGAAGGTAGACGGGACCGGCTTCACGGAAACTGTCGCACGGCGACCAGACCGCGGCCAGTGCTTCCTTCGCAGGGGGGCGGCGATCGTCGGGACTTCAGCGGCGGCGGAAATTGCCGGCGCCGGCGCGGCGCTGGCCCGGCACCGGGGTCGGCCCGCCGGTGCGGTGACGGAAGTTGATGCGTCCGCGTTCCAGATCGTAGGGGCTCATCTCGACGGTAACCCGGTCGCCGGCGATGGTGCGGATGCGGTGCTTGCGCATCTTGCCTGCCGCGTAGGCGAGGATCTCGTGGTCGTTGTCGAGCTTCACCCGGAAATTGCCGTCTGGGAGCACCTCGGTGACGGTCCCCTCGAATTCCAGCATTTCTTCCTTGGCCATGCCTGTTGCCTTTCCGTCGTTTCGTCAGTCCGTGTCGCGATGGGCGGCCGCAATCCCGGAGTCGCGCCGGCGCCAGTTGAGGAACGGCAGACCGGCGATGTCCTGCCCGCTGCCGGTGTACGCTGCCGCCCGCCCGACGCCGGCGTGCTCGGCAGGGCGATCGGCGCGCTGCTGCGCACCACCTCCCCGGCCACTCGATGCGGCTTTGCCCGCGCCGCGTGCGCCATCGCGGTTGCGGGGCGGCGACGCTGCACCGGACGCCACCGGCCCGGCCGCAGGCGCAGCCGGCCGTCCAGCCACCGGGCTCGCGCCCTCGACGCGGATCTGCATGCGGATCAGCTTCTCGATGGCGCGAAGATAGGGGCGTTCCTCGGCATCGCAGAACGAGATGGCGATGCCGTCCGCCCCGGCGCGGGCGGTCCGCCCGATCCGGTGGACGTAGGATTCGGGCACGTTGGGCAGGTCGTAGTTGATGACATGGCTGACGCCGGGAATGTCGAGACCGCGCGCGGCGATGTCGGTGGCGATCAGCGCGCGCACCTTGCCGGCACGGAACGCGGCGAGCGCCCGCTCGCGCTGCCCCTGCGACTTGTTGCCGTGGATCGCCTCGGCGGCGATGCCGGATTTGGCGAGCCCCTTCACCAGCTTGTCGGCACCGTGCTTGGTGCGGGCGAATACCAGCACCCGGTCGATCGCCGGATCGCCGAGCATCTTCGCCAGCATTGCGGGTTTGGCCTGTTTCTCGATGTGGACCACCGACTGCTCGACGCGGTCGGCGGTCCTGGCGACCGGGGTCACCGAGACCTCGACGGGATCGCGGAGGAAGTCGCGCGACAGGGCGGCGATCGCGTCGGGCATGGTGGCGGAGAACAGAAGCGTCTGGCGCCGCATCGGCAGCCGCGCAACGAGCGCCCGGATGTCGTGGATGAAGCCCATGTCGAGCATCTGGTCGGCCTCGTCGAGGACGAGCATCTCGACGCCGTCGAGACGGACCGCCTTCTGGGCGACCAGGTCGAGAAGGCGGCCGGGGGTGGCGACGAGGACATCGACGCCGGCCGTCAGGGCCCTTATCTGCCTGGTCATCGACACGCCGCCGATCACCAGTTCGACCCTCAGGCCGAGATGCCGGCCGTAGGTGCGGAACGACTGGACGATCTGACCGGACAGTTCGCGTGTCGGCGACAGGACGAGGATGCGGCAGCCGCGCCTTGGCGCCTCGCGGCCGGCGCGCGCCAGGCGATCGATCAGCGGCAGCGCGAAGGCGGCCGTCTTGCCCGTGCCGGTCTGGGCGATGCCGATCAGGTCGCGGCCGGTGATGACATGCGGGATCGCCTGGGCCTGGATCGGCGTCGGCATGACGTGGCCCGCTTCGTCGAGGGCCTTGAGGATCGAGGGATTGAGTCCGAAACTTTCGAAATTCGTCAAGGAATGAGCTTTCTCTCCCGCGCTGGCGGCGTGGCCCCTGCAACATCGAGGGACCCGCGCCTGCGCGGCGCTTGGGTGAAGACACCCCGCGCGGCCTGGGTTGTCGTTGAATCAGAAGGTCGTTCGCGGCGGACCGAAAGCCCGTGAACGGGCGATCGTGCTACGCGGTCCGCATGACTCGCTGTGACACGAGATGGCAGACCTATACACCATTTTCAAGAAGGTGCACTGTCTTTTTGCAGTTGCGAAGATCCGCTGGGCTTCATCACCGCGCCAGCCCGGCCTATCCGCCGGGTCGCTCTCGCTTCGCCAACCGGGAATTCTTCATCGTCACCGATCTGACGCTCGGCCTCGGCGAGGTGGCGCACGACTACCCGGCGTGACATCGGCGAGCGAGCTGCATGGCCGTATCGCGCCACCCGAATCCGCTGTTCGCGGCTCAGAACGTGACGTCATCCCGCAAACGGCATCGCCGTCCTCCCGGATCGGGAGGGCATGGCCTCGGGCTTCGGCGCGTCCCGATCCCGGCTCAGCGCTGCGCTCTGGCCGGGAGGACGGGGTTCGGCGCCGCACGTCCAGCGGTTCGCCCCCCAATCGATCATCGCCAGCCCGGCGCGCACTGGCATCGGGGGGCCGTCTCGCCATATAACGGCGGGGCGGAACCGGCCGCAGCCGGTGCCGCATGGATGGCTTGCCGCGTGGCTGCACCCGGATGACAGGATCGACGATACGCTACGCGAAGATGAACGGGCTCGGTAACGAGATCCTGGTCGTCGACGCGCGTGCCGACGTCGTCGTTGCGGCGGCGCTGACGCCGGACGCGGTCCGCGCGATCGCTGCCAGTCCGCGCACCGCATTCGACCAGCTGATGCTGATGCTGCCGCCGCGCACGCCGGGCACCGACGCCTTTGTCCGCATCTTCAATGCCGACGGGTCGATGTCGGGGGCCTGCGGCAACGGTACGCGCTGCATCGCAGCCCTGGTGATGGCCGAGACCGGCACCGGCCATGCCACCTTCGAGACCGCTGGCGGTCTGCTGCCGGCCTGGGACGCCGGCGGCGGCCTGATCGGCGTGGACATGGGCGCTCCGCGGCTCGCCTGGAACGAGATCCCGCTCGCCGAGCCGTTTCACGACACCAGCGCCATCGAATTGCAGGTCGGTCCGATCGACGCGCCGATCCTGCATTCGCCAGCCGTCGTCAACATGGGCAATCCGCACGCGGTGTTCTTCGTCGATGACGCCCAGGCCATCGACCTCGCCCGCATCGGACCGATGCTCGAGAACCATCCGATCTTTCCCGAGCGCGCCAACATCTCGCTCGCACAGGTGACGGCCCCGGATGCCATCACGCTCAGGGTCTGGGAGCGCGGCGCCGGGCTCACCCGGGCCTGCGGGTCGGCGGCCTGCGCCACGGTGGTGGCCGCCGTCCGCCGCCGGCTGACCGGCCGCAGCGTCACCGTGACGCTGCCGGGCGGGCCGCTCCTGATCGAGTGGCGCGAGCGCGACGGCCATGTGCTGATGACCGGCAGCTTCGAACACGAGCATGACGGCGAGATCGCGCTGGATGCGACCCTGACCGCCGCGCAGCCGGCCGCCTGAGGACACCCGGCGATGTCGCGTCCCGAAATCGTCACCTTCGGCTGCCGCCTCAACACCGTGGAATCCGAATCGATGCGCCGCCTGGCCGAGGAGGCGGGCGTCACCGATGCGGTGATCATCAACACCTGCGCGGTCACCGCCGAGGCGGTCCGCCAGGCGCGCCAGGCGATCCGCCGCGCCCGTCGTGACAATCCGTCGGCACGCATCATCGTCACCGGCTGCGCCGCCCAGACGGAGCCGGGCACCTTCGCGGCCATGCCCGAGGTCGATCTGGTGATCGGCAACGGCGAGAAGCTGAGGCGCGAGACCTATGCCGGGCTCGGCCTTGAGACGCAGGAGAAGGTCCGCGTCAACGACATCATGGAGCTGTCCGAGACCGGGGCGCATCTCATCGAGGGCTTCGAGGGTCGGGCGCGCGCCTTCGTGCAGGTCCAGAACGGCTGCGACCACCGCTGCACCTTCTGCATCATCCCCTTCGGTCGCGGCCCGTCGCGCTCGGTGCCGATGGGCGCCGTCGTCGACCAGGTGCGCCGGCTGGTTGCGAATGGTTACCGGGAAGTGGTGCTGACCGGGGTGGACCTCACCTCATACGGTTCCGATCTGCCCGGTGCGCCGCGTCTGGGCACATTGGTGCGGGCGATCCTGCGCCATGTTCCGGAACTCGGACGACTGAGGCTCTCCTCGATCGATTCGATCGAGGCGGACGACGATCTGATGCGTGCGCTTGCCGAGGAGGAGCGGCTGATGCCGCATCTGCACCTGTCGCTGCAGGCCGGCGACGACATGATCCTGAAGCGGATGAAGCGCCGGCACAGTCGCGCCCAGTCGGTGGCGTTCTGCGAGACCGTGCGCCGGCTGAGGCCCGACACCGTGTTCGGCGCCGACCTGATTGCCGGATTTCCGACCGAGACGGACGCGATGTTCGAGAACACCCGGGCGATCATCACCGATTGCGGGCTCACCCACCTGCATGTCTTCCCGTTCTCGCCACGCGCCGGCACGCCCGCCGCGCGGATGCCTCAGCTCGACCGGGCCCTGGTCAGGGAGCGGGCGGCGCGACTGCGCGCCGAGGGCGAGGCGGCGCTCATCCGCCATCTCGACGGCGAAGTCGGGTGCGAGCGCCATGTGCTGGTGGAAACCGGCGAGACCGGCCGCACCGAACACTTCACGCCGGTCCGGTTCGATGGCCCGGCCGAGCCGGGCGCCATCGTCCGGGCCCGCGTCACCGGCCACGACGGCCGCCGGTTGACGGCGGTGGCAGCATGAGTGGCGAGACGCCCCCGCCGGGGCTGATGGGCCGGCTGTTCGGGCGCGGGGAGACTGCCGCGTCGCGCCAATCATCCGGCGAACAGGCCGCGGACACCCCGAAGTCCTGGTTCCAGCGCCTCAGGGCCGGGCTCGCCCGCTCCTCCTCGGCGCTCGGCCAGAGTCTCACCGGCCTGCTGCGCAAGCGCAGGCTCGACGAGGAGACGCTTGAGGAGCTCGAGGAGCTCCTGATCCAGGCCGATCTCGGCGTCGAGACCGCGACCCGGATCACCGGGCGGCTGGCACGGGAGCGCTACGACAAGGAGATCTCGGCCGAGGAGGTGCGCGCCGTGCTGGCCGCGGAGGTTGCCGCAGTGCTCGGCCCGGTGGCGCGACCGCTGGTGATCGACCCGGCGCATCGTCCGCACGTCATCCTTGTGGTCGGGGTCAACGGTTCCGGCAAGACCACCACGATCGGCAAGCTCGCGGCCCGCTTCCGCCGTGAAGGCCGGCGCGTCGTGCTGGGGGCGGGGGACACCTTTCGTGCCGCCGCGATCGAACAGCTGAAGATCTGGGGCGAGCGGACCGGGGCGAGCGTCATCGCGCGCGCGCAGGGCTCGGACGCCGCCGGGCTTGCCTTCGACGCGATGAAGGCCGCGCGCGAGGAGAGCGCCGACGTGCTTCTGCTCGATACCGCCGGCCGGCTGCACAACAAGGCCGACCTGATGGCGGAGCTCGAGAAGATCGTGCGCGTCATCCGCAAGCAGGACGAGACCGCACCCCACGACGTGGTGCTGGTGCTCGACGCCACCACCGGCCAGAACGCGCTGAACCAGGTGGAGATCTTCCGGAAGGTCTGCGGCGTAACAGGACTTGTGATGACCAAGCTCGACGGCACCGCGCGCGGCGGCATCCTGGTGGCGATCGCTGCCCGGCACGGACTGCCGGTGCACGCGATCGGCGTCGGCGAGGGCATCGACGACCTGCAGTCCTTCGACGCCGGCGAGTTCGCACGCGCGATCGCCGGAGACACCGAGGCAGCCTGACATGACCAGACCGGACCTTGTCGAACGGCATCCGGGACCGCCCGACTGGGTGCGCCCGGCACTCGAACTCGGACCGCTTGCGGTATTCTTCCTCGGCAACTGGAAGGCCGGCATCTTCTGGGCGACCGGCCTGTTCGTGGCCGCTACCCTGATCTCGCTGGCGATCTCGTGGGCGCTGCTGCGCAAGGTGCCGGTGATGCCGCTGTTCACCGCCGTGTTCGTCACCGTGTTCGGCGGGCTCACGCTGTGGCTGCAGGACGAGACCTTCATCAAGATGAAGCCGACGATCACCAACATCGCCTTCGCGGCGATGCTGCTGATCGCCCTCTATTTCCGCAAGGCGCTGCTCAAATACGCGTTCGGGACCGTGTTCCGGATGACCGACGAGGGCTGGCGCATCTGCACGCTGCGCTGGGCCGGCTTCTTCGTGTTCCTCGCCGCGCTCAACGAAGTCGTCTGGCGCAACTTCTCGACCGACTTCTGGGTCAGCTTCAAGGTCTTCGGCATCTTCCCGCTGACGCTGGCCTTCGCGACCTTCCAGCTCACGCTCGTGAAGCGTTACGGTCTCGACGCGGAGAACGAGGCGGGCGCGGGCGCCGGCAAGGCCTGACCGTTCAACCGGGCGCCTCGAGTCCGTGCTGCCGGCGGGTGGCCTCGAGCGTGTTGCGCAGCAGGCAGGCGATCGTCATCGGACCGACACCACCGGGGACGGGCGTGATCGCGCCGGCGACCTGGCGCGCCTCGTCGAACGCAACGTCGCCGACCAGTCGCGCCGTGCCGTCGCCCGCCGCGACCCGGTTGATGCCGACGTCGATGACGGTCGCACCGGGCTTCACCCAGCCGCCACGGATCATCTCGGGCCGCCCCACCGCGGCGACGAGCAGGTCGGCGCGCCGGCAGACATCCGCGACGGCGCGGGTGCGCGAATGCGCGATCGTCACCGTGCAGTTCTCGGCAAGCAGCAGCTGCGCCACCGGCTTGCCGACGATGTTCGAGCGGCCCACCACCACCGCCTCGAGGCCTGTCAGGTCGGGATGGACCTGCTTCGCCAGGATCACGCAGCCGACGGGCGTGCACGGCACAAGCGCCGGCAGACCCGTCGCCAGACGACCGGCGTTGACGACATGGAAGCCATCGACGTCCTTGGCTGGATCGATGGTGTCGATCACCGCCGCCGGGTCGATATGCCCGGGCAGGGGAAGCTGGACGAGGATGCCGTTCACCGCCGGGTCATCATTGAGCCTACGTACCAGATCAAGCAGCGCCGCCTGGCTGGTTGACGCATCGAGCCGGTGCTCGAACGAGGCCATGCCGGCCTCGACGGTCTGCCGACCCTTGTTGCGGACATAGACGGCGCTGGCCGGATCCTCGCCGACCAGCACGACGGCGAGCCCGGGCGTGATGCCGTGGCTCTCCTTCAGCCGGGCGACGCCGGCGGCGACCTCCGCCCTGAGACCGGCCGCGATCGCCTTGCCGTCGATGATCCGCGCGCTCATCTGCCGTCCTCCCGCCCGCTGTTTCCGCCGATCCGCGCTGCCCGCTCGGCGAGCAGCGCCGGATCGCCCGCAACATGCACCGTCTTGAGCCGCGCCTTGTGGCCGCAAGCGACGGCCACGGTCGCCTGCGCGACACCGAGCGCCCGCGCCAGCAGGACCTCGAGCGCCGCGTTGGCCTGCCCGCCTTCCGGAACGGCGCGCACCCGCGCGGCCAGCACCCAGCTCCCGTCCGAGACCGGCCGTGGTCCTTCGATCGCGTCGCGACCACCTTTCGGCGTCAGCCGCACGTGGATGTCGAGACCGCCCGCGCTCGCGCGAAACCAACCCGTCTGTCGATCAGAAGACACTCGGATAGATGTAGAGGATGATGATGCGCTGGATCAGGAAGATCAGCAGCAGCAGGATGATCGGCGAGATGTCGAGGCCGCCGAGATTGGGCACGAAGCGGCGGATCGGCCGAAGCGCCGGCTCGGTCAGCCGCCACAGCGCCTCGCCGATCATGCCGACGAACTGGTTGCGGGTGTTGACCACGTTGAACGCCACCAGCCAGCTGAATATCGCCGAGGCGATGACGATCCAGACATAGAGCTGCAGGACGAGGAGTATGACGTCGAGGATGGCGCGCATGATTCCCGGGCTCGCGAGGACGTGGCGTCGTATCGATCTACCGATACGTCCGCCGCGCCGCAACCCTCGGCCGGGAGCGAACCGGCGTTTCGCTTGACAGGTGGCATCCCGCGCCCCTAAATCCGCGCACCCGATGGGTCCGGGGCCGTAGCTCAGCTGGGAGAGCGCCGCGTTCGCAATGCGGAGGTCAGGGGTTCGATCCCCCTCGGCTCCACCAAGACCCGGCTCCACCAAGACCGGGCTCCACCAAGACCGGGGAGTCGTCAGTCCGCCTCGCAACCTGTCCAGCCCGTCCCGTCGAGACGGTCGGCTGTGGCTCCGGGCGGCCCTGCGACCGTGCCCGACCGCGGCGCGGGTAATCGAGACAGATCACCGATCAGATGACGACAGCGCCACGCTCCGGCTCGGAGCGCTGCGCGATATCCCGCACGAGCCGAGGGAACGAGCCCCGACCGGCACCTGCACAGCCCCGGCACGATGAAGGACGCTCGACCGTGCTGTACCGCAGGGAAATGGTGCCGGTGGACGGACTCGAACCGCCGACCCACGCATTACGAATGCGTTGCTCTACCAGCTGAGCTACACCGGCCGCGCTGCTTGCTTAGTCCCGGCGCCGGGGATTTTCAAGCACGATGCGATCCGAACAGGCCGAAGCGGCGCTTCGGTGCCGGCTCGGGCGCGCCGTCCTCCACGTCCGCGAGCGGCCCGGGATCGTCGGGCAGACGGGCCGGAAAGCCGCCTGCGTCGAGGACGCCGCCCGGCGCGGGCGTGTCCGGATCGGCGACGGCCTCCGCGGCCGGCGGCGCCGGGGGCTGTACGGGCACGACGGCAGCGGGCGCTGCGGCCGCAGCGACGGTCGTGGCCGACGGCCGGTCCGGCGCGGCGTCCACCTGCGGGTTGGCCGCGATGTCCGTCGCAGTCACGTGCGAAGCAGCCGCGGCGGCCGCAACCGGCGGCGTCTCGTTCACGCCGGTCGCGTCCACCGGCTCGGCAGGCACCGGTCCGGCGCCGGTCTCGGCCGGGCCGCGGCGCGGTGAGTCCGGCACAACGTCGGCAGCCGACGCGGCGGACGCGACGGGCGACCGGTCGGCCGGTTCGACCGCCTCCGCGCCTTCGGAGACGATCTCGCCGGCTGCCGTGGCCGATGCCGGCGCGATCGTGGTGTCCACAGCTGCCGCCGCGCCCGGCTCGACGTCATCCGGCGTTGCGGTCCTTGCCGCGAGCAGCGGACCGGCCACGCCGGCGGGCAATTCCCGCGAGTCGGCGTCGCGGTTTCCGTCGCGGTCGGCGTCGACGCCGAGCACCTCCATCGGCACCTTCCATTCGAAGGCATCGAGCCGCCCGGTCACCGGCGAGACCGGCGCCCAGCGCTCGGAGACATAGCCGTCGGCCACCCAGGCGGGGTCGCGCGGTGCCCTGACCGCGCGCGCCAGCCATTCGCGCACGAGCCCTGCGTCGCCGGTCTCGCCCTCGGCGATCTCGGCCATCAGCAGACAGACGCGCTGGCTCGGGCGCGACCGCGCGATCGGTTCCAGGGCCTCGCGCGCCTGCGACCAGTCGCGCGCCTCGATCGCCGCCACCGCGACACCGATCCGCCCCTCGACGTTGTTCGGCATCTTCGACAACAGCGTCTTCGCGCGCTTCAGCCGGTCGCGAGCGGAATCTCCGGCGCGGGCATGCGCATAGACCTCGGCGAGATCGGGGTGCGGCGACAGCCGCCAGGTCTTCTCGATGATCTTGGTTGCCTGCCTGGGATTGCCCATGGCCGCCGACTGCCGCGCCGCGACCACCGCCGCCGGCACCAGCTCCGGCGCGAGCTTGTGCGCCTCGAGCGCCAGCGTCAGCGCGGTCTCCGGCGCGTCGCGCGCCTCGTGTTCGAGCGCCTGCGCGGTCAGCAGCACCGCACGTGCCCGTTTCGCCTGCTTCTTGTCGATCAGACCATGGCCGACGTTGCGCTCCAGTGTCGCCAGCGCGCCGGCCCAGTCGCCGTCGCGGGTCTGCATGTCGAACAGCGCCGACGCCGCCCAGGCGATGCCCGGACCGCGCTCCGCCGCACGCACGACGCACAGCCGCGCCGTCTCGAGATCGCCGTCCCGCTGCGCCTCGATGTAGAGTCCCCGCAGGCCGAGCATTTCCGTCTCCGGCCGCCCGATCATCGTCTCGAAGACCCTGCGCGCGGCGGCGCGGTCGCCGTTGAGCTGGGCTGCCTGTGCCTCGAGCAGGAGTGCCAGCGGTTCGTTGCGCATCAGCCTGCGCGATTCGTTGGCGTAATGGCGCGCGAGGCGCGCGTCGCCGGCGCCGACCGCGATCATGCCCTTCGAGATGGCCTGGTAGCCTCTCGTCCTGCGTCGCGACCGGAAGTAGCCGGAGACCGCACCCGGCCCGCCGATGATCAGCCGCACCAGCCACCACAAGAGCATCAGCGCGACGACGAGGACGATCAGCGCGATCAGCGCGACCATCACCGTCGTCTCGACCTGCCAGCCCTGCCAGGTGAGCACGACCTCGCCGGGGCGGTCGGCGAGCCAAGCGGTGCCGGCGGCAATGGCGCCGACGACGAGGATGTAGAGCGCGACCCGGATCATGCGTGCTGGTGTCCCGATAGCCCGTTCAGTTGCCTGCGACGGCAGCTCCGAGCCGCGCCGACAGGTGCTCCAGTTCCTGCTCCGCCCCGACCCGGGCGACCAGATCCGCCGCCCAGGCAGCGGATGCCGACTTGGCGGCTTCGTCGAGCGTGTTCCACTGCCGCTCCGCCTCCGCCAGATCGTCGTCCGCGAGCGCCATCTCGATGCGTGCGAGGATCGCCCCGCGGCTGTCGCCCTCGGCCCTGCCGGTCGGCCGGATGCGGACCAGGGACTGTGCGCCCGACAGCAGCCGGCCGACCAGCCGGCCATCGTCGGCGCCGGAGCCTGCCTGCAGAATATTCCCGGCGAGCGTTGAGAAAGCGTTCCGCAGCGCGGCGGGAGTCGGCACGCCAGTCGCCGCCCGCGCCTCCAGCACCGGAATGTCGATGTCCTTGGGGGCGACACGCCTGAGCACCTGAAGCTCGTCCTGGTAGGCCCTGCCGCTGTCGACGGCCCGCTGCAACGCGGCGAGCGCGAGCGCCGCGGCAGCGGCCCGCGATTCGGCTGCCGTGCGCTGGTCGATCGTTCTCTCGACGGCGGCGATCTTCGTCTCGATCTGGCGGTCGGCCGATGCCAGCGCGCCGCGCAGGGTCTCGACGTCGCCCTTCAGTGCGGTGATCTCGGACTCGAGCTCCGCCACCCGCGCGGCGGCGGTCTCACCTGCCTCGGAACGCACCGTGTCGAGCGCTCCGGCCACTTCCGCCAGACGTTGCTCGAGGGCGGCCATGCGCGCGGCGAGCCTGTCGACCACATCGGCATGGACGTTCGCTGCCGCAGGCGTCGGGTCGGCGGTGGCGGCAGGCGTCTCGGCGGCAGACGTCTCGGCGCTGTCCATGTCCGGGTTGGTACGATCGACCGCCGACGTCACGGCCGCGCTGCCCGGCGCACCGCTCGCCTGAAGGGCAGCCACCCGTTGCTCGACAGCGGCGAGCCGCTCGGCCAGCGCATTCGGCCCCGGCGAGGTCTCCTGCGGGTGCTCGGTGTCGAGCAGCGCGACCCAGTCCTCGACCGTCTGCAGGCGCGTGCCGACATCGGCCGGTACGGCCTCCACCTTCGCCGCCAGGGCCGCCAGCGACTCCTCGAGCGTCCGTACGCGCCGCACCAGCGTGTTCCTGGGATCGGCGCCCATCTCCTTGAACGCGGTCTCGAGCGCCTGCAGCTGCGTTGCGAGCTCGCGCGTCACGTCGCGGCGCGGTGTCCGGGCCGCGGCGGCCTCCAGCGAGGCGACCCGACGGTCGAGATCGTGAGTCCGCACGGCCAGCCCGTCGATCGCCGTCGACAGGTCGCGCGGCAGGATACCGCCGTAATAGAGTCCCAGATAGATCGCCAGCGATACCAGCGCGCCGATCAGACCCGCGGCGATCACGCTCGCCCGTCGGGCGGTCGGCAAGGGCGCCGGCAGACGGTCGCCGCCGCCGGACCCGCCGCCAGATCCATCCGTCGGGGGTTCGCCCCCCGCCGGCGGACCATCGCCCGACGGACCATCGCCCGGCGGACCATCGCCCGACGGACCATCGCCCGGCGGACCATCCCCCAACGGACCATCCCCGGGGCGATCGTCGGGCTGATCCTGCCGCACCGGTCCGCTGTCGGGGCCCGCCGCGATCGCTTGCTCAGGCGCTTCATCGGCAGGTCGCTGCGCGGCCGGATCGCGATCGGGATCGGGAGTCGACGTCGCTTCCGCCAATGCCGGCTGCGAATCCGCAGCCGGACTCGCCTCGTCGGCGGCTGCGGTCTCGGCCGCTGCCGGGGGTTGCGGCGCGGCAGCGATCTCGCGCGCCTCGAGGTCGAGCACCGGGGGTTTCGTCACGCCGCGGCGCCGTCCGCGGGTAGTGGTCGGGACGGACGTGGATCTGGGCTTGGCATCGTCACCGGTCGACATGTGCTCGGGTTCCGCTCTTCCTGTCGCTGTGCTTGTCCGGGTCCTGCCGGCTCGACCGCCTCGGCTCCTTATACACCCTTTCCTTTCGCTGTCGCGATACGGCGGCAGCGACCGTTCAGCGGCCGGCGAGACAGGCCTCCAGCGCTGCGATGAGAGCATCCTCGTCGGGCGAGTCTGCGGCGCGGACATGGCCGAAACCCGCCGCCTTCGCCATGTCCGCGACGCCCGGCGACAGGCAGACGCCCGGGACATGGGCGAGCCGGTCGCGCAGGCCGGCGCGCGCGGCCAGCTCGCCGAACAGCCTCGCGGCGCGGGCCGAATAGAGCAGCACGGCCGTGACGCGGCCGCTGCCGACCGCCTCGACCGCTGCTGCCGGAAGGGCGTCCGCCGCGGCGGCCTCGTAGACCACCACCCTGCGCACGTCGAAGCCGGCACGGCGCAGCCTGCCCTCGAGATCGCCGGCCGTGTCGCGGCCGCTCGCATAAAGGATCGTCCCGTCGGACGGGCGTTGCCGGGCGAGGATCATTGCGGCGAGATCGCCGACCCCGCCGCCGGCGGAGACGGCGCCGGCGAACCCGGCCGCGCGCGCGGCAGCGGCGGTGCGGTCGCCGACGGCATAGAGCGGCAGGGTCCTGAGGCGTGGCTCAGCCGCGATCGCCGGAACCGCATTGGCGCTGGTGATCGCCGTCGCGGCACAGCTTTCCGGCACGGTGGCGGCCACCGGCACGATGCGGCTCGCCGGCGCGGCGATCGCCGTGATGCCGCGCGCCGCCAGCCGCGCGCTCGTGCGGTCCGCATCCGCCTGCGGCCGCACCACCAGCACCGTCACGTCGCAGCCCTCAGCGCCTCGAGAAACTCCTCCCCGGCGCGACCGATGATGTCCTCCCCCGCCCGGCGGCCGATCGCCTCGGCCTCCGACGGGGGACCGCACGCCTCGGCCTCGAACGCGGTCTGCCCGTCGGGACTGAGGACCAGTCCGCGGAATGCCAGGATTCCATCGCGGATGCGGGCGTGACCGGCGATCGGCGTACGGCAGGAGCCGTCCAGGACCGCGAGGAAGGCCCGCTCGCAGGCGAGCGCGGCCGCCGTCGGCGGGTGGTCGATGGCGGCGACGAGACGATTGGTTGCCGCGTCGTCGGTGCGGGTCTCGATCGCGATCGCGCCCTGGCCGAGTGCGGGCGGGAACGCTTCGGGGTCGAACAGCGCCGTGGCCGCGTGGGCCGCGCCAAGCCGCTTCAGGCCGGCAAGCGCGAGCAGCGTCGCCTGGACCTCACCCGCCTCGAGCTTGCTGAGCCGGGTCTGCACATTGCCGCGCAGGCTCACTACCTTCAGATCCGGGCGCAGCCGCCTGACCAGCGCCTGCCGGCGCAGCGAGGCCGTACCGACCACCGCTCCTGCCGGAAGCTCCTCGAGGCAGCCGGCGATGCGGCTGACAAAGGCGTCGCGTACGTCCTCGCGCTCCAGAACCGCCGACAGCACAAGGCCGTCCGGCAGCCAGGTCGGCACGTCCTTGGCCGAGTGGACGGCGATGTCGGCGCGTCCGTCGATCAGCGCCTCCTCGATCTCCTTGGTGAAGAGGCCCTTGCCGCCGGCCTCCGACAGCGGTCGGTCGAGGATGCGGTCGCCGGTCGTCTTCAGCACGAGGATCTCGCTCGCACCGTCACGAGGACCATGCGCGGCGGCGAGCCGGGCAGCGACCTCGCGGGCCTGGGCGAGGGCGAGAGGGCTGCCTCGGGTGGCGATACGGAGGGTCACGTCGATGCTCGTCGGGATGGCGGTCCGGTTCTGGGGCGACTATACGGTCGGGCGCGGCGGATGGGAAACGCAGGGTGGAGTACGGCACGGAATGCGGGTGCTCGGCATCGAGACGAGTTGCGACGAGACGGCCGCCGCCGTCGTGGAGCGGCAGCCGGACGGAAGCGGTCGCATTCTCGCCAATGTGGTGCTCAGTCAGCTCGAGGAGCATGCCGCCTTCGGCGGCGTGGTGCCGGAGATCGCCGCGCGTGCCCATGTCGAGGCGCTCGACCGCCTGATCGCGCAGGCGATGGCCGAGGCCGGCTGCGGCTTCGCCGGTCTCGACGGCATCGCGGCCACGGCCGGACCCGGCCTGATCGGCGGGCTGCTGGTCGGCCTGATGACCGGCAAGGCCATTGCGGCTGCCGCCGGAAAGCCGCTCGTCGCCGTCAATCACCTCGAGGCGCATGCGCTGACCGCACGGCTCACCGACGCCGTCGCCTTCCCTTATCTCGTGCTGCTGGTCACCGGGGGGCACACCCAGATCGTCGCCGTGGAGGCGCTCGGCCGCTACCGGTGCTGGGGCACGACCATCGACGACGCGGTCGGCGAGGCCTTCGACAAGGTCGCCAAGATGCTCGGTCTCGGCTGGCCGGGCGGGCCGGCGGTCGAGCGCCAGGCGGCCGAGGGCGACCCCGACCGGTTCGCCTTCCCCCGCCCGTTGGCCGGACGCCCGGGGTGCGACTTCTCCTTCTCCGGGCTCAAGACCGCGGTCCGGATCGAGGCGCAACGGCTGCAGCCGCTCGACGACCGTGACGTTGCCGACATCTGCGCGGGCTTCCAGGCAGCCGTGGTCGAAACGCTCGCCGACCGGACCGCTGCCGCGCTCCACCGCTTCCGCGCCGGGTACGGCCCGCACCCGACGCTGGTGGTCGCCGGCGGCGTCGCCGCCAACCAGGCGGTGCGCGCGCGGCTGGTCGAACTTGCCGGCCGTCACGACGCCCGTCTCTTCGCGCCGCCGCTCGCACTGTGCGGCGACAATGCCGCGATGGTCGCCTGGGCCGGCGCCGAACGGCTTGCCGCCGGTCTTGCCGACGGGATGGATACGCCGGCACGCGCCCGTTGGCCGCTCGAGGAGATCGGCTCGCCATGATCGCGATCGGGACTGTCGGCATCATCGGTGCCGGAGCCTGGGGCACGGCGCTGGCCCAGACGGCGGCGCTTGCCGGGCGCAGCGTGGTGCTGTGGGCACGTGATGAGCGCACCGCCTGGGCGATCAACGCCCGCCATGAGAACCCGCGCCGGCTGCCCGGCGTCGTGCTGCAGCCGGGGATTCGGGCAACCACCGACATCGCCGAGGCCTGCCACGCCGATGCCCTCGTGCTGGCGGTGCCCGCGCAGGCGCTGCGCAATGTCGCGGCCGGATTGACCGCACATCTTGGTGCGGCCATGCCGGTGGTGATCGCCGCCAAGGGGATCGAGCGGACGAGCGGCGCCTTCCTAGTCGATGTGCTGGCCGAGGTTCTGCCGGCAGCGGTTCCGGCGGTGCTTTCCGGGCCGAGCTTCGCGGCCGACGTGGCGCGCGGCCTGCCGACCGCCGTCACGCTCGCCGCGGCCGACGCGGGGCTTGCGGCGGCTCTCGTCAGCGCGCTCGGTCATGCCGCCTTCCGGCCCTATTCCTCCACCGATCTCACCGGCGTGCAGATCGGCGGAGCGGTCAAGAACGTGCTGGCGATCGCGTGCGGCATCGTGGTCGGGCGGGCGCTGGGGGCGAGCGCCCAGGCGGCGCTGATCGCGCGCGGTTTCGCCGAGATGAGCCGCTTCGGCCATGCCCTCGGCGCCCGCCCCGAGACGCTGGCCGGCCTCTCCGGACTCGGCGATCTGGTGCTGACGGCGACGAATGCCCAGTCGCGCAACTTCTCCTTCGGCCTCGCGCTCGGGCGCGGCGACGATACCGAGGCCCTGCTGACCGATGGCGCGGCGGTGACCGAGGGGGTCTGGACCGCGCCGGCCGTGGTGGCCCGCGCTGCCGGCCTTGGCGTCGAGATGCCGATCTGTGCGGCGGTGGCTGCCGTCGTCACCGGACGGATCGGCCTCGATGATGCGATCGAGGGACTGATGTCCCGCCCGTTGCGCCCGGAGGGCTGATGGATGCGCATGCCGCCGCCATCCCGGCCGAACCGCCGGGATCGGGACGCCTCGCCGGCAGCGTCAGGCCCGTCCGATCCCGGACCGGCCGCGGGACCGTCCGGGATGCGAGGCTCCCGGAAGCCGACTCGGGCGGGCCCGACGGGTCGACGGGCGCGACGGGGCGCGGAAGAATCCTGGTCTGCGACCGCACAGCGAGGGGAGACAGCACGACATGGCCTACTGGCTGTTCAAGTCGGAGCCCGGCACCTGGTCCTGGGACGATCAGGTCAGGGCCGGAGCGAAGGGCACGCCCTGGGACGGGGTGCGCAACTATCAGGCGCGCAACAACATGCGGGCGATGGCGGTCGGTGATCTCGGCTTCTTCTACCACTCGGTGGACGAGAAGAGGATCGTCGGGATCGTCAAGGTGATCGCGCCGATCCATCCCGACCCCACCGACACCACCGGCACGTGGGAGTGCGTCGACATCGCCGCCGTCGAGCCGCTGCCGCGGCCGGTCTCTCTCGACGACATCAAGGCGGCGCCGGATCTGGCCGGGATGGTGCTCGTGAAGAACTCGCGGCTGTCGGTCCAGCCGGTCAGCGCGGCGGAATGGACGGCGATCTGCCGGATGGGCGGGCTGGCATGACAGCCCGGCCGGTTGCGCCGGATGGCATGGCGCGGCGCAGCTTCGTCCTCGACAATACCGCGTTGCTGCCGGTGCCGCTCTGTCCCGAGATCCTGCTTCATGTCGCCGACGAGGCGCTGGCGCTTTGGCAAAGGACGGAACAGGAGCTCGACGAGATCGGGCTTCCGGCGCCGTTCTGGGCATTCGCCTGGGCCGGCGGACAGGCACTCGCCCGGCATGTCCTGGATCATCGCGACACGGTCGCCGGCCGACATGTGCTCGATCTCGGCGCGGGATCCGGGCTGGTCGGGATCGCGGCAATGCGGGCCGGTGCCGCCAGCGTCACCGCGATCGATCCGGATCCCTGGGCGATTGCCGCCATCGGCCTCAACGCGGCGGCCAACGGCGTGAACGTGACGGCCGTCGAGGGTGACGGCCTTGACGGCCAAGCGTCCGGATTCGATGTCGTGCTGATCGGCGACCTGTTCTACGAGCAGCCGCTGGCGGAACGTCTGCTGGCCTTCGTCGAGCGCGCGCATCGCGGTGGCGCGGCGATCCTGATCGGCGATCCGGGCCGCAGCTATCTGCCCCGGCATCGTCTCGTCCGCCTCGCCGAGTACTCGGTGCCGACGACGCGGGCGCTCGAGGATTCCGAGATCAAGCGAACGGCGGTCTGGTCGCCGGGCTGGCCTGCTCGGTAACAACCCTGACTACGCGCCGCCCGGCGATTGCGGTACATCTGTGCGCAACGATCGGGTGGGAGGGACAGCATGACGTTCACCGGGATCAACTATCTCGCCGTCGTGGTGGCTGCCGCGGTCGGCTTCGGTGCCGGCGCGGTGTGGTATCGGGTGTTCGGCACGGCGTGGCTGGCGGCGCTCGGACGGAACGCTCAGGACGTCAGGCCGAAGCCTGGTCCGTTCGTGATCGCCGGCATCGCCCAGCTGCTGATGGCCTACATGCTGGCCGGCGTGCTGGGCCACATGGGCAGCGTCACGATGCAGAACGGCATCGTCGGTGCGGCCTTCATCTGGCTGGGCTTCGTCGCGACCACCATCGTCGTCAGCGATTCCTTCCAGGGCGCCAAACCGACGTTGAGCGTCATCGATGCCGGGCACTGGCTCGTCGTGCTGGTGCTGATGGGCGCCGTGATCGGCCTGTTCGGGGTATGATCCGTCGACCAAAGTTCGATATCGCGGACGTTGCCGGGGCATGACCGCACCCGCATAATGCACCGCAGCGAGAGCCTGCCGGAGGGGCTCCGGCAACAAGAACACGCCGAGGGAGGTTGCTCATGTCCGACGTGATCCCGGTTCCCGACGCCTGGGCCAGGCGCGCCTATGTGGACGAGGCTGGCTATCGGGAAATGTACCGGCGGTCGGTGGAGGATCCGAACGCCTTCTGGGCCGAACACGGCAAGCGCATCGACTGGATCAAGCCGTTCAGCAAGGTCAAGAACACCTCCTACGACCCGCACAACGTCTCGATCAGATGGTTCGAGGACGGCACGCTCAACGTTGCCGCCAACTGCATCGACCGGCATCTGGCAACGCGTGGCGACCAGGTGGCGATCATCTGGGAGGGCGACGATCCGAAGGACGACGCCAAGATCACCTACCGGGAGCTGCATGGGCATGTCTGCCGCTTCGCCAACGTGCTGAAGAAGCTCGGGGCGAAGAAGGGCGACCGGATCACCATCTACCTGCCGATGATCCCGGAAGCGGCCTACGCGATGCTCGCCTGCGCGCGGATCGGGGCGATCCACTCGGTGGTGTTCGGCGGCTTCTCGCCGGATTCGCTCGCCGGTCGCATCAATGACTGCCAGTCCAGCATCGTCATCACCGCCGACGAGGGCCTGCGCGGCGGCCGCAAGGTGCCGCTCAAGGCCAACACCGACGAGGCGCTCAAGAAGTGCCCGTCGGTCGAGAAGGTGGTCGTGGTGCGCCGGACCGGCGGCGCGATCGGCTGGACCGCGGGCCGCGACGTCTGGCAGCACGAGGAAGCCGGGACGGTTTCCGCCGACTGCCCGCCCGAGGAAATGAACGCCGAAGACCCGCTGTTCATCCTCTACACGTCCGGGTCGACCGGCAAGCCGAAGGGTGTTCTGCATACCTCCGGCGGCTATCTCGTCTACGCCTCGATGACGCATCAGTACGTCTTCGACTACCACGACGGCGACATCTACTGGTGCACCGCGGATGTCGGCTGGGTGACCGGCCACAGCTACATCGTCTACGGGCCGCTCGCCAACGGCGCCACGACGCTGATGTTCGAGGGTGTCCCCAACCATCCGACCGCGTCGCGGTTCTGGGAGGTGTGCGACAAGCACAAGGTCAACATCTTCTACACCGCCCCGACCGCGATCCGCGCGCTGATGGGTGCCGGCGAGGCGTGGGTCAGGAAGACCGACCGCTCCTCGCTGCGGCTGCTCGGTTCGGTGGGCGAGCCGATCAACCCCGAGGCGTGGCTGTGGTACTACAACGTGGTCGGCGACGGGCGCTGCCCGATCGTCGACACCTGGTGGCAGACCGAGACCGGCGGCATCATGATCACGCCGCTGCCCGGCGCCACGCCGCTCAAGCCCGGCTCGGCAACGCGGCCGTTCTTCGGCGTGCAGCCGGCGATCGTCGATGCGGAGGGTCGGGAACTGTCCGGCCCCGCCGAGGGCAATCTGGTGATCCTCGATTCCTGGCCCGGCCAGATGCGCACCGTCTATGGCGATCACGATCGCTTCGTGCAGACCTACTTCTCCACGTACAAGGGCATGTACTTCACCGGAGACGGTTGCCGGCGCGATGCCGATGGCTACTACTGGATCACCGGCCGGGTCGACGACGTGATCAACGTCTCGGGGCACCGCATGGGAACCGCCGAGGTCGAATCCGCCCTCGTCGCGCATCCCAAGGTCTCGGAGGCTGCCGTGGTCGGCTACCCGCACGACATCAAGGGCCAGGGCATCTACGCCTACGTCACCCTGATGGCCGGCGAGGAACCGACCGAGGAGTTGCGCCAGGAACTCGTCGCCTGGGTGCGCAAGGAGATCGGCCCGATCGCCTCGCCGGACCTGATCCAGTGGGCGCCCGGCCTGCCGAAGACCCGCTCCGGCAAGATCATGCGCCGCATCCTCCGCAAGATCGCCGAGGACGACTTCGCCAATCTCGGCGATACCTCGACACTGGCCGATCCGGCCGTTGTCGACGATCTGATCCGCAACCGCCAGAACCGGAGGTCCGGTACCTGATCGCCATCGCGGTCGATCTCGCCAGGGGAACCCGCAGCTCCCGGCACACGTTCTAGGGTCGAACGATCGCTCGAACGTGGAGATCAATCATGCGCGGCCTCCTGCTTTGGCTGATCGGTGTTCCGATCCCGGTCATCCTGCTGATCTATCTGCTGTTCTAGACCCCAGACCGAGACCGTCGCAGGTCTGGGACCATTGCTGCGACAGCGGGCCCGGGCGAGCGCCCGGGCCTCGCCGTGTCTTGACGGGCGCGCCGTCGCGCGTCGGGCACCGGTGCCGCGGCAGGGCCGATCGGCGCTGCGTCGTCGATGAAGGCAGGTCGATGAACGCACGCTGAAGCGCCGGTTCAGCCACGGCTCAGGCCCGGATGGGCATCGTGCCGTCCGTCTCCCGCAGAGGCCGGGAGACGGAGGCAACAGACATGACACCGATCATCCGAATCCTGATGTCGTTCCTCGCCGGCGCGCTGATGCTCGTCACGCTTGCCGACCCGGGCGCTTCCAGCCGCCGGATCGAGATACGGGCCGAGATCGCCGCGGCATCCGATCGCGCGGCCGACATGCGGCGCCCGGCAAGTGCCTGAAGAAGCGCGTCGGAGACGGACCCCCGGCATCGAGCAATGCGGTCGGTCAGCCCGGCGCGCACCATGAGGTCCGCACGCCGCCGTGATAGGGCCGAACCGCGCGCATGGCGAGCAGCAGCGAGGCCAGATCGCCGCCGTCGCCCAGCCTGACATCCGCGATCACCCGCCCGCCATACTTGTCGGGCTCGACCCGCAGCAGCGTGACGCCGCCATCGGCCAACGCCGTGGCCATCGCGGCCGCGGCACGCGCGGCGAGCCCACGCTCCCCCTCGCAGCGCCCGCGCCGCTCCGGCGCGTCGATGCCCCTGACCCGCACCAGCACACGCACCTCCTGCCCCGGCCAGATCCGCGCCCTGACTGCGATCGTGTCGCCGTCGACGATGCGGTCGACGACGGCCGGGACAGGGCCTGGAAGCGGTTCGGCCAATGCTGCCGGACAGGGTTGCAACAGGACGGCGGCGAAGAGGAACAGGAGTCTATCCATGCGTCGAGAATAGGAACAAAAGCGGAACACTGCAAGCTTTCATTCCTAGCTTCTGCTCTCTTCGCGTGTCTTACAACTTTCACTATCGTTAAGGTTGTGTCTGCCCTGACTGATAGACTGCCATCCCGATGCGGCGTCGAGGCATGTCCACATGGCAGGTTCAGACAAGGAGGGGTTCAATCATGTCGCAAATGCAGGAGGAAGCGCGGGAAGGACACATGGCATTGGTGCACCAACTGCTCCAATTGGCCTGCCTCTGGCTAAGATGAGCGCGACGGAAAACCCGCCTCTGGTGAGCTATGCAATGAATGCAAGTCCAAGGACAACAGCGGCAACTGCAACAGGAAGACCTAGGTCCCGACCTTGCATCAGGGATTTCTGACGAAATCTCTCAGAAATCGCTCGCGATGCCCTTCCTCTCCCAGTCGCCGTAGCGGGTCGGTTCGGGGCCGGCCGGCCCGTTGACCTCGGGGGGGCGCGTGGCGGCGTCGGCGGCCGCAGCGGCCCGGCGCGCCTCCGCCTCGGCGAGCGCGCGGGCGGCCGCGGCCTTGCGGCGGGCCTCCGGCGTGTCGGATGGCGTGTCGTCTGATGTCATCGTCCGGCCTGTTCGATGCGGCGGTTCGTCCGGCCGGCGCATCGATGGCAGTGCGCGAACGCTTGCCGTTGCGCCGGTCAGCGACAACATATAGGCCTGCCTGGCGCCCTGTCAGGCGCGTTTCGGCCGATGGAGGACTTCGCGAGATGGCGGGTTACACCAGGACAGCCATCCTGCTTGCCGGGATGACCGCCCTGTTCATGGGAGTCGGCTATCTGATCGGTGGCGGCGGCGGCATGATGATCGCCCTGCTCGTCGCTCTAGCCATGAACGCATTCAGCTACTGGAACTCCGACAAGCTGGTGCTGCACATGTACGGCGCCCGCGAGGTCGACGCGCGCTCGGCGCCGGAGCTGTACGGCCTGGTGCGGGAACTGGCCGAGAATGCCGGCCTGCCGATGCCGAAGGTCTACATCATCGACAATCCGCAGCCCAACGCCTTCGCCACCGGCCGCAATCCGCAGCACGCCGCGGTTGCCGCCACCACCGGCATCCTCAGGACGCTGAGCCGCGAGGAACTGGCCGGCGTGATGGCGCACGAACTCGCCCACATCAAGCATCATGACACGCTGATCATGACGGTGACCGCGACGATCGCGGGCGCGATCTCGATGCTGGCCAATTTCGCGCTGTTCTTCGGCGGCGGCAACAACCGCAACAACCCGCTCGGCCTGATCGGCATGATCCTGCTCATGTTCCTGGCCCCTCTGGCGGCGATGATCGTGCAGATGGCGATCTCGCGGTCGCGCGAATACGAGGCCGACCGGGTGGGTGCCGAGATCTGCGGCCAGCCGATGTGGCTCGCCTCCGCGCTTGCCAAGATCGCCGGTGCGGTGCAGCGGATCCCCAACGAGCAGGCCGAGCACAATCCCGCCACCGCCCACATGTTCATCGTGAACCCGCTACACGGCGAGCGGATGGACAATCTGTTCTCGACCCATCCGGCCACCGAGAACCGCATCGCCAGGCTGCGCGCAATGGCCGCGGGCGGCATGGGCGGCGGACCGGTGCGGGCGGGACCGCGTACGGCAAGGGTCGCGCCGGGCCGCGGTGGATCGGTGCCGCCGATCGGGCCGCGCGGCCCCTGGAGCTGACCGATCCGCGTGGCGCAACGCGTCTCCAACAAGGTTTCCCGACGCGTCCGGGCGTCCCGCCCGGTCCGGGAACCGGCCGGCCTGGCCGCGCGGCGCATTGCCGTCGACATCGTTGCCGACACGCTTGCCGGGCGGCAGGCGCTCGACGCGGCGATAGACGCCGAGCACGGGCACGCCGGCCTCGCCGGGCTGGAGACGCGCGACCGCGGCTTCGTCAAGGCGCTGGTGACCGGCACGTTCCGCCGGCGCGGGCAGATTCTCGACGCGCTGACGCGGTACCTCGATCGGCCGCTGCCGAGATCGGCCGGACGCACCGGCGCGATCCTCGAAGTCGCCGCCTTTCAGATCCTGTTCCTTGACACGGCCGCCCATGCCGCCGTCGACACCGCCGTGACGCTTGCCGCGGAGGATCGTTCGGCCCGGCATTTCAAGGGCCTTGTCAATGCCGTCCTGCGCCGGCTGGCCACTGCCCGCGCTGATGTCCTGGCGCTCCAGGATCCAATCGCCCTGAACACCCCAGCCTGGCTCGCCAGCCGCTGGCAGACGGCCTATGGCGAGGCGACGGCCCGGGCCATCGCCGCCATCCATCTCGAGGAGCCGCCGCTCGACCTCACGGTCCGCGGCGACGCCGCGGAATGGGCCGCGCGGCTCGGCGGCTCGCTGCTGCCGACCGGCACGGTCCGGCTTTCCCGGGCCGGCGAGGTCGGCGCGCTGGCGGGCTACGCCGAGGGGGCCTGGTGGATCCAGGATGCTGCGGCCGCCCTGCCCGCCAGACTGCTCGGCGATGTCTCCGGGATGCGGGTCGCCGACCTGTGCGCGGCACCGGGCGGCAAGACCGCGCAGCTTGCCGCGGCCGGCGCGCGCGTCGTCGCGCTCGACCGCTCGGTCGGCCGTCTGGAACGGCTGAAGGCCAATCTGCGTCGGCTCGGACTCGCCGCGGAGACGGTGGTGGCAGACGCGACGGCCTGGCAGACCACCGAGCCGTTCGACGCGGTGCTGCTTGACGCACCCTGTTCGGCGACCGGGACGCTGCGCCGCCATCCCGATATCGCCTGGAGGCGCCGCGATGGCGAGATCGCCCGCCTCGCCGGACTGCAGGCACGGCTGCTCGATCGGGCAGCCGCGCTGCTGAGGCCGGGCGGCGTGCTGGTCTACGCGACCTGCTCGCTCGAACCGGAAGAAGGCGAGGCCCAGGTCGCCGCGCTGCTGACGCGGGACGCGTCGCTGATCCGCCGGCCCGTGCAGCCGGGCGAAATTCCGGGGCTGGAGGGCCTGCTGACGCCGGCCGGCGACCTGCGCACGCTTCCGTGCGGGCCAGCAGACGGCCACTTTCCCGGCGGACTCGACGGCTTCTACGCCGCGCGGCTCGTGCGCCCTGGCTGACCGCCGCCGCAGAACGGTTAGAAGTAGTAAGCATTTGAGGCTATTTTGCCCGACTGCCGCTCCTGCCCCCGGCGAGGCGACAGGGCGGCCGCAGCGAGGAGGAGGATGCGCCACGCCAATGGCCGGCATTGCACTGGGTGACCGCCTGCGGATCGGTGCCATTCTCACCGCGCATCAGTTGCGCGCGCTTGCCGCCGCTGCCTATTCCAGTCCGCTCTATCGCTGGCGTCTGTCGGGCGGCGCCTCGGACCGGCTGCTGATTGCCCCGCAGGATCTGCGGACCGCCGACCCGACGATGGCGATCGACATCTATCACGGCCGCTTCTCGCTGGCCGGATCGGTGGCCGAGACCGCGGGCGAATCACCCTTCGCGCTGAAGCCGCCGAACGTCGAATGGCATCGGGCCCTGCACGGTTTCGGCTGGCTGCGCGATCTGCGCGCCGCCGATACCGAACTGGCGCGGATCCAGGCCCGCGCACTGATCAGCGACTGGATGTCGCTGTATGGAAGCTGGGATGCCGGGGTGTGGGATCCCGTGGTCACAGCGAGGCGGCTCATCTCCTGGTTCAGCCATTCCCCGCTGGTGCTGAAGGGTGCCGATCACGCGTTCTACCGCCGGTTCATGCGCTCGATCTCGCGGCAGACACGCCATCTTGCGCGCGCCGGCAGCGAGGCGCCGGACGGGGCGCCGAAGCTGCTGGCCGCGATCGCGCTCTGCTATGCCGGACTGTGCATGCACAACCGTCAGCGGCTGCTCCGCCAGGCCTCGCGCTGGCTTGCGGACGAGCTCGCCCGCCAGATCCTTCCCGATGGCGGACATATCAGCCGCAACCCGGAGGTGCTGATCGACCTACTGCTCGACCTGTTGCCGCTGCGCCAGACCTTCGCTGCCCGCGACGTTGCGCCGCCGCCAGCGCTGACATCGGCGATCGACCGGATGATGCCGATGCTGCGCTTCTTCCGGCACGGCGACGGCACGCTTGCCCACTTCAACGGCATGGGGCCGACCTATCCGGATGTCATGGCGACCCTACTGGCCTACGACGATGCGCGCGGCAGGCCGGTCTCCGGCGCGCCGCATTCCGGCTACCAGCGGATCGAGGCCGGCGACGTGGTCGTGCTGATCGACACCGGCCCGCCGCCGCCGCCCAGGCTGAGCCGCGAGGCGCATGCCGGCTGCCTGTCCTTCGAGATGTCGGCGGGCCTCGAACGAATCATCGTCAACTGCGGCGTCCCGCCGTTCGGCAGCCGGCGATGGCGAACCGTGTCGCGGTCCACCGCCGCCCATTCGACGGCGACGCTCGACGACACCTCGTCCTGCCGGTTCGCCTCCGCCGCGATCGTCGTCGACCGGCTCGGACCGATCATCCTGTCGGGGCCGCGCCACGTGCCGGTCGAGCGGCGCGACGAGGAGATTGTCAGCGTTGTGGCGAGCCACGACGGCTATCGTGGCGATTTCGGCATCCAGCACGAACGGCGCCTGACGGTCAGTGCCGACGGCGACCGCATCGAGGGCGAGGACATCTTCTCGGCGATCGGAGGCCGCGCCACGGCCGATCCGACCTACGCGGTCCGCTTCCACCTGCACCCGCAGGTGCGGGCCAGCCGAACCCGGGACGGCACGCATGTCGTGCTCGCGCTGCCCAGTGGCTCGGCCTGGGAATTCTTCGCCGGTGGCGCCGAGATCAGCATCGAGGAGAGCGTCTATCTCGGCGGGGTCGAGGGTCCGCGCCGCAGCGAACAGATCGTCGTGCACGGCCGCTGCCGGCATGTCCCTCGGGTGAGCTGGCGACTGCGGCGCATCGAGCGCCAGACGCGACGGCGCCGCGACAGCGCGCCCGGCGTGGACGAACTGCCGTTCGGCGCGCCGGAGACCGACGCGCAGGACGTCGCACCGTCCGAGAGCGGCACGGGCGAGCTTGCCGGGTGACCGGACCGTGCCGCCGTGCTAAGCGGCGCGCACAGTCTCCATTGCTCCGGATGCCGCCGATGACCGATCCCGTCCCTGTCCGCCGTGCTCTCGTCTCGGTTTCCGACAAGACCGGCATCGTCGATTTAGCCCGCGCGCTGGCTGGCCAGGGAATCGAGATCCTGTCGACCGGCGGGACGGCCCTCGTGCTGAAGGAGGCCGGGCTCGCCGTGACTGACGTCGCCACCGTGACCGGCTTTCCCGAGATGCTCGACGGTCGTGTGAAGACGCTGCATCCGCGTGTGCATGGCGGCCTGCTGGCCGACCGTGCCAAGCCCGGCCACATGGCCGCGCTCGCGGCGCACGGCATTGCGCCGATCGACCTTCTCGCGATCAACCTCTATCCCTTCGAGGCGACGCTCGCCCGCGGCGCCGCGTTCGACGAGTGCATCGAGAACATCGACATCGGCGGACCGGCGATGATCCGTGCTGCCGCCAAGAACCACGCCTCGGTCGCCGTGCTGGTCGACCCGGCCGACTATGCCGGGGTGATCGCCGAGATCGCCGCGGGCGGCACGCGGGCCGAAACGCGCCGCCGCCTCGCCGCGAAGGCCTTTGCCCGCACCGCTGCCTATGACGCGGCGATCTCGCGGTGGTTCGCCGCCGAGGTCGGCGAGGCCACGCCGACCTGGATCAGCTTCGCCGGCACGCTCATCGAGGAGCTGCGCTACGGCGAGAACCCGCACCAGCAAGCAGCATTCTACCGCTGCGCCGACGCCCGGACCGGCGTCGCCACCGCCCGGCAACTGCAGGGCAAGGCGCTGTCCTACAACAACATCAACGATACCGATGCCGCGCTTGAGCTGGTCGCCGAGTTCGATCCGGCGGTCAGCGCCGCCGTGGCGATCATCAAGCACGCCAATCCGTGCGGCGTCGCGGTCGGCCCGTCGCTCAAGGACGCCTATACCAAGGCGCTGCGCTGCGACCCTGTCTCCGCCTTCGGCGGCGTCGTCGCGTTGAACCGCACGCTGGATGCGGAGGCGGCACGGGCGATCGTCGAGATCTTCACCGAGGTGATCGTCGCCCCCGAGGCGACACCGGAGGCGATCGAGATCGTCGCCGCGCGGAAGAATCTGCGGCTGCTGGTCACCGGCGGGCTGCCGGACCCGGCCGCGCCCGGCCTTGCCGTCCGCTCGGTCGCCGGCGGGTTGCTGGTGCAGTCGCGCGATGCCGGGCGGCTGGAACTCGGCGCGTTGAAGGTCGTCACCAGGCGCGCGCCCAGCGAGCGCGAACTGTCCGATCTGCTGTTCGCCTGGCGGGTGGCCAAGCACGTCAAGTCGAACGCCATCGTCTATGCGAAGGACGGCGCCACCGCCGGCATCGGCGCCGGCCAGATGAGCCGCGTCGATTCGGCCCGGATCGCCGCTCTGAAATCGGCGGAGGCGGCCGAGGCGGCCGGGCTTGCCCGACCGCTCGCGGAAGGCTCCGTGGTCGCCTCCGACGCCTTCTTCCCGTTTGCCGATGGCCTGATCGCCGCCGCTGCCGCCGGCGCCACCGCGGTGATCCAGCCCGGCGGTTCGATGCGCGACGAGGAGGTGATCGCGGCAGCCGACGAGAAGGGCCTTGCCATGGTGTTCACCGGCATGCGCCACTTCCGCCACTGACAGCAGGGAGCGGATTGGCCATGCGCTGGCGGCGGGCAGCGGGATGGACTGCAGGTGTGCTGGCGGTGATCCTCGCGGCCGGCGGCATCTTCGTGTGGCTGAGCCTGAACGGCAGCCTTACCCGGAAATACACACCCGAGGCGCTGATCGCGCTGCTCGCCCCGGACATCGTCGTGGTCAAGCCCGAGGGCGACGGGCCGTTCCCCGCGGTGCTGATGTACAGTGGCTGCGAGGGGCTATGGGACGGCGCGCAGCGCCGCCCGCTGATGGGCATCTATGCCGACATTGCCGTCAGCGAGGGGGTCGTTGCGATCATCGTCGACAGCCTCAAGCCGCGCGGCATCGATTCGTCGCAAGCCTACCGTCTGGTCTGTCCGGGGCTGGCGGTGCGCGGCGCGGCGCGGGCCGGCGACGTCGCGGTGACGATTGCGTGGGCGCGGGCGCTTCCCTTCGTCGACCCCGAGAAGATCGCGCTCGCCGGCTGGAGTCATGGCGGCTGGGCGATCATGGACATGCTGGCGATGCGACCCGACAGCGAGACGCCGCAGAGCCTCACCGCCTGGCCGGACGACACCTTCGCCGGCCTGCGCGGCATGTTCCTCGTCTATCCCTATTGCGGCTTTCCGGCGCTGGCGCCCTGGCGCGGCTTCGCCGAGCCGCTGCCCGCCTGGGCAATCCACGGCACCGACGACGCGACCGCCGATCCCGCGCCCTGCGACCGGGCCTACGGCCATCTCGTCGCAGCCGGCGTGCCCGTCGCGGTCGAGGTCGTCGAGGGGGCGACACATGCCTTCGATCGCCCCGATGTGCTGCCAAGCTCGTCCTCCAAATACGACCCGGCCTTCGCCGCGATCGCCCACGACCAGTTCCGCCGCTTCCTGCGCGAGGTGCTGCTCGCGCCGTGGCAATAGAGCGTGATCGGGTGACGTGGGTTCCGCTTCACCGGTTCGCTCCCGTGGCGAAACGGGGAGCCAGGCTCGGATCGCTTCAATCTGACGCGATCCGACAGCGGTCGCGCCGCGCTCACTCCCCGGCCAGATCGTTGAACAGGCTGGCGGCGACCGCCAGCCGCGACAGCGTCATCTCGCCGCGGCGGATGTCGTCGAGCATCGGCTCGATCCGCGACAGCATCTCGAGCCGGCTGTGCCGCCAGGCCTCGAGCGCTGCCCGGCCGCTCTTGCCCGTCGCGAGGATCTCCGCGACCAGCCGGCGCTGCGCCTGCGAGATCAGGCCGAGCGTACGGTTGAGCGCCATCCGGTCGTAGTAGTCGGCAAGGTCGAGGTGGCGGCTGGCCTCCATCAGCTGCTGCACACCGAGCTCGGAGGCGAACGCGAAGAATGTCTCCGCAACGGCGGTGAGCTTGCTGCCCGTGCGGTCGGCGACCAGGATGATGTCCGGCGCCCGGGTCATCCAGGGTGCTCCGGCGATCCGCCGCGCCAGATCCCCGGGCAGGCCGGCCGCCATCAATCCCGCTGCCCGCGCCTCGATCGCCTCGGCGTCCTCCCGCACCACGAGGCGCCCCAGTTCCCGCGCGAGCGCCTGCGTGCCGCTGCGGTAATGCTCGATGACGTCGGCAAGCCCGTGCGTCAGATCCACATTGCGCAGGAACCATGAGGTGGCGCGCAGCAGGATGTCCTGCAGCGCGGCGTAGAGGTCGAGCTGCAGTGCGCCCGGAATGCGGTTGTCGAGGGCATCTATCTCGCTGTTCAGTTCGGTCAGCGAGAAGGCGTTGCGTGCCGCGGCGAATGCTGCGGCGATCGCCGGCACGCCGGCGCCCGTCTCGTCGGCGAGGCGCACCAACATGGTCGGTCCGCAGCGGTTGATCATCGAATTGGCGAGCATCGTCGAGATGATCTCGCGCCTGAGCCGGTGGCCGGCGATCGCATCGGGAAAGCGCTCGCACAGCTGCTCGGGGAAGTAGCGCATCAGTTCGCGGCCGAGATAGGGATCGTCCGGAACGTCGCTGGCCAGGAGGCGCGAATAGAGGTCGATCTTGGCGTAGGCGAGCAGCACCGCCAGTTCCGGCCGGGTCAGCGGCTGCTTGCGCTCGGCGCGGGCGCGCAGCTCGGCATCGTCCGGCAGCGTCTCGACCACGCGGTCGAGGGCGCGGTCGCGTTCCAGTTCGCGCATCAGCCGCTGCTGGAAGTCGATCTCCGCAAGCCCGCGGCGTTCGGCCAGCGACAGGGCGAGCGTCTGCAGGTAGTTGTTGCGCAGCACCAGCGCCGCCACCGAATCGGTCATCTCGGCGAGCAGCCGGTTGCGGCCGGCGAGATCCAGTGCGCCGGATCTGACCACCGTACCCAGCGCGATCTTGATGTTGACCTCGACGTCGGAGGTATTGACGCCCGCGGAATTGTCGATCGCATCGGTATTGATCCTGCCGCCCGCCAGCGCGAACTCGATGCGGCCGCGCTGCGTGACGCCGAGATTGGCCCCTTCCCCGACGACCTTCGCCCGCAGCTCGCGGGCCGCGACCCGGACCGCATCGTTGGCGCGGTCGCCGACCTGATCGTCGCTCTCGTCGGAGGCGCGCACATAGGTTCCGATGCCGCCGAACCACAGCAGGTCGACCTCGGCCCTGAGGATCGCCGAGATGATGTCGTTCGGCGTCGCGGACCTGCGCGACAGCTTCAAGAGCTCCTGCATCTCCGGCGTGAGGGCGATGGCCTTGTCCTGGCGCGAGAACACCCCGCCGCCGGGCGAGATCAGCTCGCGCGAATAGTCCTGCCAGCTCGAGCGCGGCAGCTCGAACAGCCGCTTGCGCTCGGCGAAGGAGACCGCCGGATCGGGATTGGGATCAATGAAGATGTCGCGGTGGTCGAAGGCGGCCACCAGGCGGATCTGCTGCGACAGCAGCATGCCGTTGCCGAACACGTCGCCCGACATGTCGCCGACGCCCGCGACGGTGAACGGCGTCGTCTGGATGTCGATGTCCATCTCACGGAAGTGGCGCTTCACCGCCTCCCAGGCGCCGCGCGCCGTGATGCCCATCTTCTTGTGGTCGTAGCCGGCCGATCCGCCCGAGGCAAAGGCATCGCCCAGCCAGAAGTCGCGCGATTCCGAGATCGCGTTGGCAATGTCGGAGAAGGTGGCCGTGCCCTTGTCCGCCGCGACCACCAGATAGGGATCGTCATCGTCGTGGCGCACGGTCGCCGGCGGGGGCAGCACCTGCGCCTCCGACAGGTTGTCGGTCACGTCGAGCAGGCTGCCGACGAAGATCCGGTAGCAGGCGATCCCTTCCTCCAGAACCGCCTCGCGGCCGCTCGCCGGGAGGCTGGCCGGGACGAAGCCGCCCTTGGCGCCAACCGGCACGATCACCGCGTTCTTGACCTGCTGCGCCTTGACCAGGCCCAGCACCTCGGTACGGAAATCCTGCGGCCGGTCCGACCACCTGAGGCCGCCGCGGGCGATCTTGCCGAAGCGCAGATGCACCCCCTGGACGCGCGGCGAATAGACGAAGATCTCCGCAAAAGGCCGCGGTTCCGGCAGATCGTCGATCTGCCGGCTGGCGAGTTTCAGGGCGAGCGCCGGCTTCGGCTCGCCATGCACATCCGTCTGGTAGAAGTTGGTCCGCAGCGTCGCGCGGATCAGGGTCATGAAGGCGCGGATGATGCGGTCCTCGTCGAGACTGGGAACGGCCTCCAGCGCCGCCTCGATCCGGGCTGCGATCGCCGCCTCGGCCTCGCTGCGGGCCGCCGGCTCGCGGCCATCCGGCTGGAACCGGCAGGCGAACAGCTCGAACAGCATGGCCGCGATGTCGGGATGGCGCTGCAGGGTGCGCCACATGTAGTCCTGGCTGTAGGGGACCCGGGCCTGCTGCAGGTAGCGCGAATAGGCCCGCAGCACCGAGATCGGCCGCCACTCGAGCCCGCAGCGCAGGACCAGCGCGTTGTAGCCGTCGCTCTCGGCGCGCCCCTGGATGACCGCCAGGAACGCGTTCTCGAGCGGACCGTGCAGGCTCTCGCGGTCGAAGGCCGCTCCGTCGGACCGGGCAAGCGCCATGTCGTGCAGCCAGATCCGGGCCGGCTCCTCCGGACCGGGCCGATCGATGCGGAATGTCCGCTCGTTGATGACCCGGAAGCCCATGTTCTCGAGGATGGGCACCCGTTCCGACAGCGGCAGCGGGCGCCCGAGGCTGAACAGCTTCAGCCCCAGCCGCTCTGGCCGGTCGACGTCGGCCCGGTAGAAGTCGATGGCCAGGTTGTCCTGTCCGACCAGGCGTTCGACGATGTCGATGTCGTGAACCGCCACCTCGGCCGGATACTGGTTCTGGTAGCCGCCCGAGAAGGCGTCGCGATAGCGCTGGAACAGTTCGGTTGCGCGGAACTCGTCGTGCTGATGGACGAGCGCCGCCTTGAGGTTGTCGGTCCAGGTGCGGACGATGCGCGCCACCTCCGCCTCGAGGCGGCTCGTATCGGGCTGCGGGGTGGTGCCCTCGTAGCGACCGATGATGAAGTGGACGCGGGCGAGGGGGCCTTCCGGATAGTAGGGATAGAAGGCCGAGACACGACCCTCGAAGGCCTGTGCAAGCAGGTTGCCGATGGCGATCCGCGCGTCGGTATTGAAGCGGTCGCGCGGCACGTAGACCAGCACTGAGACGAAGCGGTCGAACTTGTCGGCCCGCCACAGCACCCGGATTCGCGGTCGCTCGCCGAGCTGCAGGATCGACACCACCCAGCTCTGCAGCGTCTCCTGGTCGATCTGGAACAGTTCGTCGCGCGGAAAGGTTTCCAGCACGTTGAGCAGTGCCTTGCCGCTGTGACTGTCCGGATCGAAGCCGAGCCGCTCCATCACCAGGTCGACCCGGCGCCGCAGATAGGGGATCGAACGCACCCCACGCGTGTAGGCCGAGGCGGTGAACAGGCCGACGACCCTGAGCTCGCCGGTCAGGATGCCATTTCCGTCGAAGGTCTTGACGCCGATATAGTCGAGGTGGACGCGCCGGTGCACCGGCGACTTGACATTCGCCTTGGTGACGATCAGCGGAACCGGCTGCATCAGGAACTCGCGCAGTTCCGGCGTGTAGGCGACAAATTCGCGGCCGCGCCTGAGCACCATCACGTCGGGATCGCGCAGGAGGCCGAGACCGGCGCCCTCGGAACTGGCGATGCGCTCCAGCTTGCCGTCGGCAAGCCCGCCGACGAAGGCATATTCGCGCATGCCGAGAAAGGTGAAGTTGTCGTCGCAGATCCACTCGAGGAAGCTGATCGCCTCGGCGATTTCCTCGGTTGGGATTGGCGGGGGATTGTTGCGATAGCCCTCGATCTCGGCCCGCAGGCGGGCGAGCATCGGCTGCCAGTCGCTGACGGCCATCCGCACCGCATCGTCGACACGGCCGAGCGCCGCCGCGGTCTGCCGGCGTTCGAGATCGCTGTCGATCCGCCCCACATGGATGTGGATCAGGCTTTCGCGGATGATCCCCTCGCCCTTGGCCGAGCGTCCGAGGAACGCGGTCCGCCGCCCCTTCGCATCCCGCCTCACCGAGACGATCGGATGCAGCACCAGCCGCACCTCGTAGCCGCGCTCCTGCAGCTCGGCCATCGCCGAATCGAGCAGGAAAGGCATGTTGTCGTTCACCAGCTCGACGATGGTGACGGTTGCCAGGGCGCTGTCGCCGCCCGCCTCCGTCAGCTCGGGGTTGATGACGCGGATCTTCTGCTGACCCGGCGTTCGCGTGGCGCTGAACCGCCAGGCGCTCTCGGCCAGGCGGGCCAGATCGGCCGGCGAGTAGACCACCAGATCCTCGAACGCCCCGTCCGCGAACAGGCAGCGCACGAAGTCGCCCAGCTCGCCCTTGCGGCTCCTGGCCGGCAGCGCCTTGATCGCCGCATCGATCAACGCGTCGCGGCGATCTTGATCTCGTTGCGGCATCAGCCCCCTCCCGTCAATCGTTCGGACCGTCCTTATGATTCCCGGGAGTTTCGGACACTTTGTGAACGGTGTCGACGTTGCGGCGGCTATTGGCGGTTGCTGCGTCGGCAGACATCGACGAAAGCCCGCGCCGTCGCCCTGATTGCCGGCAGCGGACAGCCGCCGTCGGACGGACAGGCACGCATGTAGGCCCAGTGCGTCACCTGCACGGTGTCGCCGGTGGTCATCTGCAGTTCCATCGCCCAGGCACCGCCGCGCCTGCGCATCGTGCCGACGCCGGTGACGCGCTCGCGGTCGGTGTCGTCCATGGCGGCGAAGGACAGGTTCAGCGTGCCTTCGGGTGTCACAGAGCCCACCAGCCGGTTGCAGGTCGGATCGTCGTCGTCGGGCGCGACCCGCCGCGGCGCGCCGGGCGCGGCGAACTGGACACGCGAGACGCCCCAGAAATAGCCGTCGCGGTAGCCGTCGATGACGTAGACGGTCTGATCCCTGAGCGGAATCACGGCGGGATTGTCCGCAGACGTCATGATCGCGAGCAGGTTGGCGGTCGGCACGTACCAGACGGTCCCCTCGAGCCAAGACCAGCGCCTTGGCGTCGGCGCCGACTCCGGTTCGTCGGCGACCGCCCCGCCGGTATGGGCCGCGACGAGCCCGGCCAGTATCGTCGCGGCCAGTCGATGGAATTTCGGCATTGCATTTCCCCCCTTGATTCGGTTGCCCTCGTCGCTCGTGATAGCAGCCGCGGACCGCGTTCGGCACGCCCGGTTGCCGGCGTCCCGGATACGATCAAGAATAATCATCTGGTGGAGACGACATGGCGGATGGACAGGTGGCCACGGATCGGCCGATCGCATTGGACCTGCCGGGCGAGGGTGAGCTGACCGAGCGGCAGCGCGCCTATTTCGACAAGTGCATCGAGAAGCTCGGCATGGTGCCGAACGTCTTGCGCGCCTATGCCTTCAATCCCGACAAGCTCGACGCCTTCATCCGGATGTACAACGACCTGATGCTCGCGGAGTCAGGGCTGTCCAAGCTCGAGCGCGAGATGATCGCGGTGGTCGTTTCGAGCGTCAATCGCTGCTACTATTGCCTGACTGCTCATGGCGCTGCGGTCCGGCAGTATTCGGGCAATCCGGAACTGGGCGAGCAACTGGTGATGAACTACCGCGCCGCCGATCTCGCGCCGCGCCAGCGCGCCATGCTCGACTTCGCCTGGAAGCTCACCGAGCGGCCCTGGGAGATCGATGAGCCTGACCGCGCGGCGCTGCGGCAGGCCGGCTTCAGCGACCGCGACATCTGGGACATCGCCGCCGTGGTCGGCTTCTTCAACATGTCGAACCGGATCGCCACCGCGACCGACATGCGGCCGAACCGCGAGTATCACGGCCAGCATCGCTGAGCGGCCGCGGCACGGGGTGGCACCCGCTGCCCCATCCGATCGCGCCTGCGCGCCCGGTCATGAAACACGCCCGATCATGAAACAATTGCATCCCGTCATTACCGATCGTGAAACATGCGGGACATCAAATCCTCGTAGGAACCATTGCGTAGGCGACGATGTTAACCACATCCCTGGTAGGGGTTGACGACCGAAACGCAACGTTCCACATTTGTTCACATGAGCGCGCCGTTCCGCATCCTCGATTCGGACCCATTCGTACCCTCCGTCCTGGACGGGATGCCGTTCGCCGCGGAGTTCCGCTACTGGACCGGCGGCAGCGGCGAGCGCTACCTGACGCGCGCCTTTCCGCTGGAGCTGGCGGCGGAATTCCCCGGTGCGCCGGTAGTGCTGGCGGCCGTGGACGAGGAGGGCCGGCGCGAGGCGCTGTGGATCGGCATCGCCGCCGGTCGACAGTTCGACGCCGCGCTGGCGGCAGCGCGATCGGCGGGGGCCACCGAAGCCCATGTCCACCTGCTGGCACGCGGCGCGGTTGCCCGGGTCGAGGTGTTGCGCGATCTGCGCGCTGCCGCCCATCCGCGCGCATCAGCCCGGCGTCCCGATGGCGCGCGCGTTGTCGCGCGCGCCGCGTAGCGCCCGGGCGACGACCGCGAGCCTGCGGTCCACGACCCCGATCTCCTCGATATGCGCCAACGTGTTGAGCACGTACTCGACATTCGGACCGGATTGTCCGCATCCCTGCAGAACGAATTCGACCTGCCGCTCCACCGGCAGCAGGCCGGCGTACTGGGGGTGGTTGCGGTCGACGATGTAGCAGACCGCCTGCACCACGCGGCGCGTGCCGTCGCACAGCTCGACCGGCCGGACCACCTCGCGGTAGACCATGGTCACCTGTTCGCGGGCGCGCAGATAGGCGAGCGTCTCGGCACGCCTTTCCTCGGCGACGCGGAAGCACACTCCCCGGCACGAGCCGCCCCGGTCGAGACCGAGCACGAGTCCCGGCCGGTCCGGCGTGCCGCGATGGACATGGCTGTAGACGCACAGGGCCCGGTGCAGCCCGTGCAGGCGGCCCGGAACCCGCTCGACATGCTCGAAGCCGGGCCGCCACATCAGCGAGCCGTAGCCGAAGACCCAGAGATCGCTCATAATCCGGCGTGTCGTCCTGCCGCCGTGCGCGTCGGCGGCCCATCCTTCGTCCAGGCAGCCTGCCCTACCAGCGCCGTCATCGCTTGGCAATGATCGCCCCAGCCATGATCGGCCGTCCGCTTCCGGAGCCCCACCCCGTCCATGACCGAAGACCCGACCCCGACAGCGCCGGACGGCGCGCCCCGCAGCCGCGAACGCCTCGGCCGCCCGCCGCGCTTTCTCGTGATCATCGCCGGTCTCGTCCTGCTCGCCGTCGCCGGCTGGAGCGCGGTCTGGTATGTCGGAACGCGCAAGGCCGATGACCTCCTCGCGGCCTGGCTCGATTCGGAAGCCGCCAAGGGGCGCACCTACCGCTGTGGCGAACGCTCGGTCGGCGGCTATCCGTTCCGGGTCACGGCGACCTGCGCCTCGCCGCAGCTCGACATTGCCGATTCCGGTCCGCGCCTGCGTCTGGCTGCCGAGGGCTTCCGCGCGGTGGCGCAGGTCTGGAACCTCACCCATGTGATCTTCGAGATCGACGGCCCCGTGCGGATCGGCGTCGGCGGCGACGATACCGGCCCGGACGCGCTGCTCGATGCCGACTGGCAGGTGCTGCAGGGTTCGGTGCGGGCGCCGGGGGGCCAGATCCGCCGCATCGACGTGGTTGCCCGCGACATCGCCGCGACGCCCGAGGCGCCGGCCTATCCCGGCGGACCGGCGATGCGGCTGAGCGCGCGCGAGCTGCAGCTGCACGGGCGGCGTGCCGACGCGGCGGACGGCAGCAACGACATCGAGGCGGCGCTGACTCTCGACGGCCTGGTGACTGCGAGAGCAGGCGCAGCCCCCTCCCAGCCCGTCGACATCGCCTTCGTCGGCCGGCTCGATGCGCTGCCCTATCCCGCGCCGCGCGAGCCCGCCGCCTTCCTCGCCGCCTGGCGCGACAATGGCGGCTCGATCGACGTCGCGCGGCTGAGCGCCCAGCAGGGTGGCGCCGAACTGCGGGCGGCCGGCCGGATCGCGCCGGATGCGGCGGGGCGGCCCGAGGGACGCGTGACGGTCAGTCTCGCCGGTGCCGGCTCCGTCGACAGCGGCACCTTCGGCGGTCTCGGCCCGATCGTCGGCATGGCGCTGCAGTTCGTCGGCAAGCCGACCGAGATCGACGGGCGGCCGGCGATCACCGGCGAGATCGACTTCCGCGACGGGCGCATGCTGATCGGCGGCGTGGCGATCGCCGAACTGCCGCCGCTGTTCTGAATGCCTGTTGCGGCAGCCGGTTCGAGACCCCTCCGGTACCGATCCGTCGGCCGGCCTCCTTAGACCTGCGGCGGGCGTCCTATCTGGCGGTGGGGTCCGGTTTGCCGGCACCCGGTGTCCGGCCGAAATCCGGCGCTTCCGTTTCCTGGCCCGCCTCGATGATGCCGCGACGGATGGCGCGGGTGCGGGTGAACAGGTCGAACAGCATGTCGCCGTCGCCCCAGCGGATCGCCCGCTGCAGCGCGGTGAGATCCTCCGAGAATCGCGCCAGCATTTCCAGCACCGCGTCGCGGTTGTGCAGGAACACGTCGCGCCACATGGTCGGATCGGAGGCTGCGATACGGGTGAAGTCGCGGAAGCCACCGGCCGAGAACTTCATCACCTCGGACTGCGTCACCTGTTCGAGATGCGCCGCCGTGCCGACGATGTTGTAGGCGATCAGGTGCGGCACGTGGCTGGTGATCGCCAGAACCATGTCGTGATGTTCCGGGCTCATCGTCTCGACATTGGCGCCGCAGCCGACCCAGAACCGCGTCACCGTTTCCACCGCCGCCTGATCGGTCTCCGGCAGCGGGGTGAGAAGCGTCCAGCGGTTTCGGAACAGCTCGGCAAAACCGGCATCGGGACCCGAATGCTCCGTCCCCGCCACCGGATGCGCCGGCACGAAATGCACGCCGTCAGGTATATGCGGCGCCATCTGGCGCACGACCGAGGTCTTCACCGAGCCGACATCGGAAACGATTGCGCCGGGCTTGAGGGCCGGCGCGATGGCCTCGGCCACCGCGCCGCTCGCCCCGACGGGAACCGAGACGATGACGAGGTCTGCTCCGCGCGCGGCGTCGGCCGGATCGCTCGCATAGCTGTCGCCGAGGCCGAGCTCGCGGGCGCGTGCCACGGTCTCCGGCCGCCGGCTCTGCACGGCGATATGCCGCGCCAGTCCCTGCTGGCGCACCACCCGCGCCAGCGACGACCCGATCAGCCCGATGCCGATCAGCGCCAGCCTGTCGACGATCGGATCAGCCATCGGTTCGACCGAGGAACTCGGCGAGAGTGTCGACCACGAGCCGGTTGGCCTCCTCGGTGCCGACCGTGATACGCAGGCAGGAGGCGAGACCATAGGCCTCCATGCGGCGGACATAGATACCGCGCGAGATGAGGAAGGCGTCCGCGTCGGCCGCGCGTCTGCCGTCGGCGTCCGGGAACCCGACCAGGATGAAGTTGCCGACGCTCGGCGTCACCGTCAGGCCGAGGCCGGCGAGCCTGTCGCTCAGCCAGGGCAGCCACCGCTCGTTGTGCGCGACGGCCGCCTCGGTGAAGGCGGCATCCTGCAGCGCAGCGATGCCCGCGACCATCGCCGGATGGCTGACGTTAAAGGGCCCGCGCACCCGATTGAGCACGTCCGCCACCGCTTCCGGACAATACGCCCAGCCGAGCCGCAGCGCCGCCAGCCCGTGGATCTTCGAGAAGGTGCGCAGCATCACCACGTTGCGGGCATTTGCGACGAGGTCGATGCCGGCGCTGTAATCGTTGCGGCGGACATACTCCGCATAGGCGGCGTCGATGACGAGCAGGACCCGGCCGGGCAGCCCCGCATGCAGACGCTGCACCTCCTCATAGGGCAGGTAGGTGCCGGTCGGATTGTTGGGATTGGCGAGAAACACGATCCTGGTGCGCTCGCTCACCATCGCCAGGATCGCATCGACATCGGCCGTCAGTCCGCGCTCGGGGGCGACGACCGGCCGGCCGCCGGAGGCGAGCGTCGCGATCTTGTACATCAGGAAGCCGTGCTGGCTGTAGAGCGTTTCGTCGCCCGGCGACAGATAGGCATGGCAGAGCAGCCCGATCAGTTCGTCGGAACCCGCCCCACAGACGATCCGGGCCGGATTGAGCCCGTATTTCGCGCCGATCGCCTCGCGCAGCGCCGTGGCGGCTCCGTCCGGATAGTGCTGCAGATGATCGGCGGCGGCGCGGAACGCCTCGATCGCCTTCGGGCTGGCGCCGAGCGGCGTCTCGTTGGAGGAGAGCTTGAACAGCCGGCCGGCAACGGCCTTGCCGGATGATCCCGGCACATAGGCGCTGATGTCGAGGACGCCCGGCTTGGGCTCCGGCGTGGCGGCGGAATCCACCTGAAGGCTCATGCGAACTATCCGAAGGTCCAGTTGTAGGGGGCTGCGACGTTGCCGATCCAGGTGACGGTCCCGAACACGGCCGCGGCGGGGGCGAGCACAGAGTTGATCTCGGCCGGCGTCCTGTCGGAGGCGAGCAACGCCCCGGCCGGGCCGTAGCCGAGCAGAACGCCGAAGCTGTCCAGCACCGAGGCCGAGGTCTGCGCCGTCAGCGACACGGCGTAGACGCAGGCTTCGGTCGGGGCGTCGACGTCGGCCGGGCCGAGGATCAGGGCAGCGGGGAGGTCAAGACCGTCCATTGGCGGCAGGAAGGGCAGCGCGGCGATCACTTTCGCGCCGTGGCGGCCGGCCTCGGGCGCCGGCTCGCCGGTCAGGTCGATCTCCGCCCACCATCGCTCCTCGAGCGGCCCGTCGAGCACGACGACAGCCAGGTCGGTACCGGTGCGCGCCACCGTCGCCACGGCCTCGGCATCGGAGTCCGTGGCGACCAGCGGTGCGGAAAACCCGAAGGCATAGCGCAGCAGGTCGCGCACCCGCGGTTCCTCCGCTCGCGATGACAGCACGCGATACGGGGCCTGCAGCTGGGTGAAGGTGCCGATGATCTCGCGCCACAGATGCTCGACGATCGACAGCGGCAGCGGTCCGGCATGGCGATCCTGCAGCGCGCGCATCATCGCGGCCTCGCGTCCCGGCCGGAATGCCGCGCCGCGCTCGCCGAGCTTCTTGGCGGCGATGAGCTGTTCGATGACCTCGGCGCGGCGCATCAGCAGGCCGTGGATCTCGCTGTCGACGGCGTCGATCTGGCGACGCAGCGCGTCGAGGTCGGGAATGGCGGGGGAAGAGGTGTTCATGCAGGTCCGCTGGCGAACAAGGACACGACGGAGCGGAATCCCACCCCGCGCCGCGGCCGGAGTCTTACGGGAGCGACTTGCCGAACGCAAAGAGAATCATCGACATGGCGCAGCGTTACGGCGTCCCCGCGCTCAGAATCGGACCGTCGCCGTGACGAACGACGTCGTGCCCTCGAATCGGTGGCGGGCATCCTGCTCCCAGTACATGCGCGCATTCGGCACGACCGCGCGGCCGGCCACCTCGGTCCCGAAGGCGAGTGCCGGACCGAGCGTCGCGCCGGGGCCGCTGTCGCCGGTGAGCTGGCGATAGGCATAGCCCGCAAGCCCGATCGACCAGCCATTGGCGAAGTGGTGGTCGGCAAGCCGTCAATTCGCTCGGCAACATCGCCGCCTTCGCCGGTCCGACGCTACCCGACGGCACCCGGATCGCCCGCGGCACGTCGTATCGCGTCGCGGGCGAGGAGTTGTCCTGCGGCGATCCGATGGTGCAGGCGATGATCGGCTGGATCCACGGTGCCTGGCACTGGAACCTGATCGCCCAGCTCTACCTGCCGTTCGGCGCCTATATCAACGGCAACCTGGTCGATATCGGCATCGATCACTGGTCGAGCGATCTCAGCGTTGCGGCGACCTACCTTGATCCGCACAACAGGCTTAAGATCTCGTTCTCGCCCGGCCTCACCTTCAACTGGGAGAACGAGAGCACGCAGTATAGGACCGGGACCGAGTTCCACGGCGAGTTCGCCGTGCTCAAGCACTTCAATGAGACATGGGCGCTCGGGATCGCCGGCTACTACTATCACGAGATCACCGGTGACAGTGGCCCCGGCGCCAGGATCGGATCGTTCGAGGGCCGCGCCGTCCGGCTCGGACCGATCCTCACCCGCAACGTCACGGTTGACGGCAAGCAGGTGACGACCTCGACGCGCTGGCTGCACGGGTATTACGCGGTGAACCGAACCACAGGGGCGACACCATGCCCCTCAGTATCGGGATCGCGATCCACGTCGGCGCCCCGCAGTTCCCGCGGACATGCGGGCACGCCGCGGGCGGCTCAGGAAGCCATTGACAGGACCAAAGCCGGACACCTACTAGGGGCGATCGGACCGGGAAGGATGAGCCCGGCGGGGCGAGACGTCCCCTGCCGGCCGGGGCCGCCGGCGACCGGTGATCCAGCAGGGAGAGGCGCGTGACCAGCCGCACCGCGGCCTATCGGCAGGTCGATAAGCCGGACAGCGAGGTTGTGCGCTTCGGCGTGGACGATCCCTTGCGGCTCGACTGCGGGGTCGACCTGGCGCCCCTCACGGTCGCCTATCAGACCTATGGGACGCTCAATGCTGAGCGCAGCAACGCGATCCTCGCCTGCCACGCGTTGACCGGCGACCAGCATGTCGCCAACCGGCATCCGGTCACCGGCAAGCCCGGATGGTGGGATCTGATGGTCGGACCTGGCAAGCCGATCGACACCAACCGCTTTTTCGTCATCTGCGCCAACGTGCTCGGCTCCTGCATGGGCACCACCGGCCCGAGCAGCATCGACCCCGCCACCGGTCAGGCCTATGGCCTGAACTTTCCGGTGGTGACCATCCGTGACATGGTGCGCGCCCAGGCCAAGCTGATCGACCATCTCGGCATCGAAACGCTGTTCTGCGTCGCCGGCGGTTCGATGGGCGGCATGCAGGTGCTGCAGTGGGCGGCGAGCTATCCGGACCGGGTGTTCTCGGCGATCCCGATCGCCACCGCGGCGCGCCATTCCTCGCAGAACATCGCCTTTCACGAGGTCGGCCGCCAAGCGGTGATGGCCGATCCGGACTGGCGTGGCGGCCGCTATCTCATCGAGGGCACCAGACCGAGCAAGGGGCTTGCCGTCGCGCGCATGGCCGCCCACATCACCTATCTGTCCGAGGAGGCGCTGCACCGCAAGTTCGGGCGCAATCTGCAGGATCGCGAGACGGTCACCTTCGGCTTCGATGCCGATTTCCAGATCGAAAGCTACCTGCGCCACCAGGGCATGACCTTCGTCGACCGGTTCGACGCCAACTCCTACCTCTATCTGACGCGCGCCATGGACTACTTCGATCTGGCAGCCGATTACGGCGGTACGCTCGCCAATGCGTTCCGCGACAGCCGGACCCGGTTCTGCGTCGTCTCGTTCACCTCCGACTGGCTGTTTCCGACCGAGGGCAATCGTCAGGTCGTGCATGCGCTGAACGCGGCGGGCGCCCGCGTCTCCTTCGTCGAGATCGAGACCGACCGCGGCCATGACGCCTTCCTGCTCGACGAACCGGAGATGTTCGCCGCGATCCGCGGGTTCCTGGAGTCCGCGGCCCGCGCGCGCGGTCTGGCCGCGCCGGTCGCCGTGCCATGACCGAGCATACCGATCCGGGCCAGCAGCAGACCAAGCGTGTCGACCTGCTGCTCGTCGCCGAGATGATCGCGCCGGGATCGCGCGTCCTCGACGTCGGCTGCGGCGACGGCACGCTATTGCGCATCCTCGAGAACCGCTATGGAATCGACGGCCGCGGCATCGAGCTCAGCCAGCGCGGCGTCAACGAATGTGTCGCCAAGGGCCTTGCGGTCGTCCAGGGCGATGCCGATCACGACCTCGATGACTATCCCGACAACGGGTTCGACTACGTCATCCTGAGCCAGACCGTGCAGGCGACCCGCAACCCCCGCGTGGTGCTCGGGCATCTTCTGCGCATCGGGCGGCGGGCAATCGTCTCGTTCCCGAACTTCGGTCACTGGCGGATGCGCTGGCAGCTCCTGTTCGAGGGGCGGATGCCCGTCACCGAGCACCTGCCGATGTCGTGGTACGACACACCCAACATCCACTTCTGCACGATCCGTGATTTCGTCAGTCTCGTGCACGATCTCGAAGCACGGATCGAGCGCACGATCGCCCTCGACTCGCGCGGGCGACGGCTGCCCGACAACGCGTCGCTGTCGCGCCTGAACATCTTCGGCGAACAGGCGATCTTCCTGCTGCGGCGCGGCGGCGAAGCGGACTGAGCCATCGGCGGCGGCCGATGCGCTCTGCCGGCAGCAACCGCGAGAGAACGTCCCCTGGAAGTGGACACGGGTGCTGAATCAGGAACTGCGACGCCAACAAGCCGTCAGGGCGGAGTAGCTATGCCGTGAAGCGATCAACCGCTCGAGCACTCGGTGACGCCGACCGACCTGGTCCCCAGACACGGAATCGCCCGGGCCGGGACCCGGACGATTCCGCTGCAAGCAGGTCAGAGCCGACTATTCCTGCGCGGGTTGGGACGACTGGCTGCCCGCCGGCGTGCTGATCTGCGCCGTCTGGACAGGCGTCGAGACGGACACCGTGTGCCCGCTCGAACAGTTCGCGAACGCAGCGGCAGACGACATGGCCAGCGCGAAGGCGCCGACTCCTGCGAGGAGTTTGCGAGTCATGGAGCTCCCCTTTCGGTGGACGACGTCAGGATGAAACGCCGTTGGGGGAAAGGCTAGCATCCCGGGACCCCCGGTCAATGCGGACGGGTCTCACGAAGTCGTGACGGCGGCTCGCGGATGGGCCGCGCGATAGGCCTCGAGCAGCCGCGACTCATCCACGGCGGTGTAGACCTGCGTGGTCGACAGGCTGGCGTGGCCGAGCAGCTCCTGGATGGTTCTCAGATCGCTGCCAGCGTTGAGCAGATGCGTCGCGAACGAATGGCGCAGCGCGTGCGGCGTGGCACCGTCCGGCAGGCCGAGCGCGCTCCTGAGCTGCGCCATCCTGCGCTGCACGATGCGCGGATTGAGGGGCCCCCCGCGCGCGCCGACGAACAGCGGTCCGTCCGGCGCCAGCACGAACGGGCAGGCGGCGAGGTAGACGGCGACGGCATCCGCCACTTCCGGCAGCACCGGGACGAGCCGTGTCTTGCCGCCCTTGCCGGTGATGCGCAGCGTGCGTGCTCCCCCGGCCGCCGGCGCCTCGCCGCGGGTCAGCCCGAGCGCCTCGGAGATGCGCAGGCCGCAACCGTAGAGCAGCGCGAAAACCGCCGCATCGCGCGCCGCGATCCACGGCTGGTCCGCCACCCGATCGAGTTCGTCGCGCTCCACGACCCGGCGGGCCGCTTCCGCGGACAGCGCCCGCGGCAGCCGGTGGCGTCGCTTCGGACCGCGCACCACGGTCAGGGCGGAGGTGGTAGATCCGGTGTGCTTCTCCACGTGCCGGGAGAACGAGCGGATGGCCGCAAGCGCCCGCGACAGCGACGGCCCGGACAGACCGTCGCGGCGCCGGGCGGCAAGATAGGCGCGGATGTCGGTGGGCGACAGCGCCCTGAAGTCACCCAGCGAGGGCGGCCCGCCGAGATGATCGCGCAGGAACATGGTGAACTGTCCGAGATCGCGGCCATAGGCCTCGAGGGTACGGCGGGCAAGCCGGCGCCGGTCGGCGAGGCCATCGAGCCAGACCCGCACCGCGCCCCGGTAGTCGGGCTGTGCCATCAGCGGGCCGATCGGTTCGGTCTCGGGAGTGTCGGATCGGCTCGGACGATGCGGCATCGTGCACTCGCGGCATGGCAACCGCAGCCAGTCTGCGGAATGGACGCCAGTCTGGCAAAGTCGCGTTAACCGGCCCTTGCGCGCCGCCTTGGACGGATCACAGACGGACTGCGGCCAGAATGGCGCCCGGCTCCTCGGGACTGCCTTCCTGCAGGATGACGGCGCATCGGCTGCCCTTGCCGCGCGGCATCGGGACGGAGACCGTAACGGTCTCGCCGCTCCAGCGCGCAACCGCTTCGATATGGCGGACGACGTTGTGGTAGGTGTTGGTGCGGCCGCGGTTCTCGCCGCGCTTGATCTCGACGGTGCGCTGCTCCTCGTAGGTCACGAACCAGATCGTCGCCGCGCCTGTCCGCGGCGGCTTGCCGGCGCCGGCGCGGATCACGATGTCGTCGCCCGACCGGTCGGCCTCCAGCACGACCCGCTGCGCATCGAGTTGGCGGCCGGTCGCGCGGATCATGTCCTCGATGGTCTTGCGGTCCGATCCGGCGGCATGCGCGAGGCCGTTGACGACGGCCTGCGGCGTGTAGACCGCACGATCGCCGCGAGCATGCGCATAGGCCTTCTGCCGGGCGGTGAAGTCGGGCTGCGCGAGGGTGTCCTTCCAGCCGAGATAATCCCAGTAGTCGATGCTGAAGCTCAGGGCGAGCACTGACGGCTGGCGTGCCAGTTCGCCGAGAATGCGGTCCGCCTCCGGACAGGACGAGCACCCCTGGCTGGTGAACAGCTCGACCACGTCGATGCGGGTGGGCTGCGCAGATGCCGAGCCGGGCAACGCGGCCAGCATCGCCGCCGCCAACGCCAGTCCCGTCAGCACCCCGAAACGCATGCCGATTGCCTTGCCGCCCTCGTTCCGACAGGGGTGGGCATAAGGCGGCGGACGATCAAAGGCCAGTCACATTGGGGTGACGGCAGATCCTGCCCCTCCCGACCCTGTCGGTCCCGTGCCGCTACGCGGCCAGATTGCGCAACACATAGTGCAGGATGCCGCCGTTCCGGAAATAGTCGAGCTCGTCGAGCGTATCGATGCGGCAGATCAGCGGGACCGACACAATCCGGCCGTCGGCGAAGGTTACCTCGGCCGCGAGCCTCACCCGCGGCTTCAGTCCCTCGGCAAGCCCCCTGATCGTCACCGTCTCGTCTCCCTTGAGGCCGAGCGTCTGCCATGACTGGCCCTCCTCGAACTGCAGGGGCAGTACGCCCATGCCGATCAGGTTGGAGCGGTGGATGCGCTCGAACGACTGCGCAATAACGGCGCGCACACCGAGCAGGCGGGTGCCCTTCGCGGCCCAATCGCGCGACGAGCCGGTACCGTATTCGCGGCCGGCGAACACGACCAGCGGCACCCCCTCCTTCTGGTATTTCATCGCCGCGTCATAGATCGGCATCTGCGTGCCGTCGGGATAATGGATCGTGACGCCACCTTCGACTCCGGGAACCATCTGGTTCTTGATGCGGATGTTGGCGAAGGTGCCGCGCATCATCACCTCGTGATTGCCGCGCCTGGTGCCATACTGGTTGAAGTCGACCGGCTGCACATTGTGCGCGATCAGATACTGACCGGCCGGGCTCTGCGGCTTGATCGAACCGGCCGGCGAGATGTGGTCCGTGGTGATCGAATCGAGGAACAGGCCAAGGATGCGCGCGCCCTCGATATCCTTCACCGGCTCCGGCGCACGGCCCATGCCGATGAAGTAGGGCGGGTTCTGGACATAGGTCGAGTTGTTGTCCCACCGGTAGGTGAGGCCGCCCTCGACCTTGATCTTCTGCCAGTTCTCGTCGCCCTTGAAGACGTCCGCGTACTTTTCCTTGAACATCTGCGGGTTGATCGTCTTGCGCACGAACTCGGAGATTTCCGCCGAGGAGGGCCAGATGTCCTTCAGATAGACCGGATTGCCCGTCTTGTCGGTGCCGAGCGGTTCCGTGGCGAGATCGACCGTCAGCGATCCGGCGAGCGCGTAGGCGACCACCAGCGGCGGCGAGGCCAGGTAGTTGGCACGCACATCGGGATTGACCCGACCCTCGAAGTTGCGGTTGCCCGACAGAACCGAACAGGCGACGAGATCGGCCGAGTTGATCGTCTTCGAGATCGCCTCGGGCAGCGGCCCCGAATTGCCGATGCAGGTGGTGCAGCCGAAGCCGACCAGGTTGAACCCGAGCTTGTCGAGATCCTTCTGCAGGCCCGACTTGTCGAGATACTCGGCAACGACCTGGCTGCCGGGAGCGAGCGAGGTCTTGACCCACGGTTTCGGCTTCAGACCGCGCGCTGCGGCGTTGCGGGCGAGCAGGCCGGCACCGATCATCACGTAGGGGTTGGAGGTGTTGGTGCACGAGGTGATCGCGGCGATCACCACGTCGCCGTGGCCGAGATCGTACGCCTCGCCCTCGACCTTGACGCGCTTGTCGAGGTCTCCGCCCTTCTTGAACTCGCTGTCCATCGCCTCGATGAACTTCGCCTTCGCCTCGGCGAGCAGCACCCGGTCCTGCGGCCGTTTCGGACCGGCGATCGAGGGTTCGACCTCGGACAGGTCGAGTTCAAGCGTGTCGGTGAATTCCGGATCGGGCGTATCCGCCGTCCGGAACATCCCCTGCGCCTTGGCGTAGGCCGCGACGAGCTCGACGCGGGCGGTGGTGCGGCCGGTATCCTTGAGATAACGCAGCGTGTCCTCGTCGATGGGGAAGAAGCCGCAGGTCGCCCCGTATTCCGGCGCCATGTTGCCGATCGTCGCGCGATCCTCGAGCGGCAGATGGGCGAGGCCTGGCCCGTAGAATTCGACGAACTTGCCGACCACGCCCTTCTTGCGCAGCATCTGCGTGACGGTCAACACCAGGTCGGTGGCGGTGACGCCTTCCTTGAGCCGGCCGGTGAGCCTGAAGCCGATCACCTCGGGGATCAGCATCGAGATCGGTTGGCCGAGCATTGCCGCTTCCGCCTCGATGCCGCCGACGCCCCAGCCCAGCACCGACAGGCCGTTGACCATGGTGGTGTGGCTGTCGGTGCCGACCAGCGTGTCGGGATAGGCGAACTCGACGGTGGTCGACTTTCCCTCGGCGTCCTTCACCTTCTCCTTCCTGGTCCACACGGTCTGGGAGAGGTATTCCAGGTTAACCTGGTGGCAGATGCCGGTGCCGGGCGGGACGACGCGGAAATTGTCGAATGCCTCCTGGCCCCAGCGCAGGAAGCGGTAGCGCTCGCCGTTGCGTTCGTATTCGAGCTTGACGTTCTTGGCGAAGGCGCGGGCATTGCCGTACTCGTCGACGATCACCGAATGGTCGATGACCAGATCGACGGGGACGAGCGGGTTGATTCGCTTCGGATCGCCGCCGAGCATCGTCATCGCGTCGCGCATTGCCGCGAGATCGACGATCGCCGGGACGCCGGTGAAGTCCTGCATCAGCACGCGGGCCGGGCGAAAGGCGATCTCCCGGTCGGAAGACTTCGTCTTCAGCCAGGCCGCGACCGCAGCGATGTCGTCCTTGGTCACGGTGCGGCCGTCCTCGAAGCGCAACAGGTTCTCAAGGAGCACCTTCATCGAGAACGGCAGGCGGGATACCCCCTCGAGGCCGTTCTCCTCGGCGGCCTTAAGGCTGAAATACTCATAGGTCTTGGTACCGACCTTGAGGGTCTTGCGGGCCTTGAAGCTGTCGAGCGAAGTGGTGGTCACGGTATCGTCCCTGCGGTTCGGGGGTCGGTGGCGGGATCGTGGGGTCAAGGGCGAACGCCGGTCGCACGCACGTGCATGCAGGCGGACCCAGGCCCCGCTTGCCGGGTATATACGGAATTTCTGGGAAGGGTGCCATATGACGAAAGCAATACCGACACCCGCTGCGGTCCTGCCTGGCGCAGCGCCGGAGGCCGTTCGTTGTTGAGGCTTGTCGGCGAGGACCTGGCCTGCGTAAGGGGCGGCCGCGAGGTTTTCGACGGCGTGTCCTTCGCCGTGCCGGCGGGCGGTCTGCTGCAGCTGCGTGGGCCGAACGGCGCCGGCAAGTCGTCGCTGCTCCGGCTCATCGCCGGTCTCGTCCGGATCGGTGGCGGCCGGCTCGATCTGCTTGGCTGCCAACCTGATGTGCCGCTCGCCGAACAGACCCACTATGTCGGTCACCTCGACGCGCTGAAGCCGGCGCTGACGGTTGCCGAGAATCTCGAATTCTGGGCGAGGATGCTCGGCGGCGGCGACCGCCCGGTGGCGGCGGCGCTGGAGACCATGGGCATCGGTCCGCTGGCCGATTTTCCGGCCGCCGTGCTGTCGGCCGGGCAGCGCCGCCGGCTCGCGCTCGCAAGGCTCGTTGCCGCCAGCCGTCCGGTCTGGCTGCTCGACGAACCGACAACCGCGCTCGATGCCGACGGGCGCGATCGCCTGTTCGAGCTGATCGCGGGCCATCTTGCCGGCGGCGGGCTGGCGCTGGTGGCGACCCATGTCGACCTGCCGCTTCCTGCCGCGACGCTGACGCTGGGAGGCCGGCGATGATGGGCGCGCTTGCCGCCCTGTTCCGCCGCGAGGCGCGGCTGGCGCTGCGTGTCGGCGGCGGCGCGATGATGGGGGCGATGTTCTTCCTGATCGTCGTCTCGCTGATGCCGTTCGCGGTCGGCCCTGATCTCAATCTGCTGCAGCGGGTCGGTCCGGCCATCCTGTGGGTGGCGGCGTTGCTCGCCACGCTGCTCGGCCTCGACCGTCTGTTCCAGGCCGACTACGAGGACGGCTCGCTCGACCTGCTGGTCATGGCTGAGACACCGCTGGTGCTCGCGGTCGCGGTGAAGGCACTGGCGCACTGGATGACGACGGGCCTGCCGCTGGTGATCGTCGCACCGCTGCTCGGACTGATGCTCAACATCGCGCCGGGTGCGCTGCTGGCGGTGTCGCTGACGCTGCTGATCGGCACGCCGGCGCTCACCTTCGTCGGCACCATCGGCGCCGCGCTGACGGTGGCGCTTCGCCGCGGCGGTCTGCTCGTGCCGGTTCTGGTCTTGCCACTTGCCGTTCCGGTGCTCATCTTCGGTGTCGGCGCCACCTCTGCGGCGGTCACCGGGCCCATGGCGATGGCGACGCCGCTGATGGTGCTGGCCGGCATCAGTCTGGCGAGCCTGGTCCTGGCGCCGGTCGCGGCGGCGGCCGCGCTGCGCCTGGCGCTCGATTGATGTAACCTGTCGGTCCCGGCTTGTTCCGCATCAAGGCGGACGGCGCCGGCAACCGGTAGCGCGACTGAGACAAGAGGCGGATCGAGGACCCCCGATGATCGCGTTCGCCAACCCGACCCGGTTCATGGCGCTGACCGACCGGCTGATGCCGTGGCTGTGGAGTGCCGCCGGTCTGGTGCTCGCCATCGGGCTTGTCATGGCGTTCCGCGCGCCTGCCGACTACCAGCAGGGCCATACCGTGCTGATCATGTACATCCACGTGCCGGCCGCCTGGCTCGCGATGATGTGCTACACGGTGATCGCCGTCTCCGGCATCGGTACGCTCGTCTGGCGCCATCCGCTCGCCGACGTGTCGGCGAAGGTCGCCGCGCCGATCGGCGCCGCCTTCACCTTCCTGGCGCTGACCACCGGCTCGCTGTGGGGCAAGCCGATGTGGGGCACCTGGTGGGTGTGGGATGCGCGGCTGACCTCGGTCCTCGTCCTGTTTCTCATGTATCTCGGGCTGATCGCGCTGTGGCGCGCCTTCGACGATCCGGTGCGCGCCGCCCGCCCCGCGGCGATCCTGGCGCTGGTCGGCTTCGTCAACATCCCGATCATCAAGTTCTCGGTCGACTGGTGGAACACCCTGCACCAGCCGGCGAGCGTGTTCCGGCTCGACGGGCCGACCATCGACGCCTCGATGCTGTGGCCGCTGCTCATCATGGCAGGCGGCTACACGCTGCTGTTCGTGGCGCTCCACACCGCGGCGATGCGCAACGAGATCCTGCGTCGACGGGTCCGGGCGATGCGGCTCAAGGCTGCCGCCGTGCTGGCGCCAGCCCAGTAGGGGGAGAGGACGATGGACATTGCCCATTTCGGCTTCATCCTGGCGTCCTATCTCGTCACCGCCGCGGTGCTCGGAGCGCTGGTCGCCTGGGTCGTTGTCGATGGCCGTCGGCAACGCGCCGCTCTCGACGACCTGGAGCGCCGCGGCGTCCGCCGCCGCCATGCGGAGGTCGCCGCCGCAATCGGCCGCGAGCCCGCCCGATGACCAGCGAACCGCTTCCCGCCCGCCCGGTCCGCCCGCTCTGGGTGCGGATCGCGGTTGCCGCGCCGCTGCTCGTCTTCGCGGTGCTGTGCGGCCTCCTGCTCTACCGCCTGTTCAGCGGCGATCCCTCGGCGGTGCCCTCGGCGCTGATCGGGCGGCCGGTGCCGGAGTTCACGCTGCCGGCGCTCGAGGGGCTTGAACGCGACGGGACGCAGGTGCCCGGCCTCGATGCGGCCGACCTGCGCAACGGCGCGGTCTCCGTGGTCAACGTCTGGGCCTCCTGGTGCGCCCCCTGCCGCGACGAACATCCGCTGCTCACCGATCTCGCCCGCGACGACCGGTTCCGCCTCTATGGCATCAACTACAAGGACGCCGGCGAGAACGCCCGCCGCTTCCTCGGACGCTACGGCAACCCGTTCGACGCGGTCGGCGTCGATGCCAACGGCCGCGTCGGCATCGACTGGGGCGTCTATGGCGTGCCGGAGACCTTTGTCGTCGGCGGCGACGGCACGATCCTCTACAAGCACATCGGACAGATCACGCCGCAATCGCTCCGCGAGCGCCTGATCCCCGAGATCGAGAAGGCACTCGCGGCATCCGCGCCGCCGGCCGGATCCTGATCGGCCGCTGTCCGGGGCGTCGTGCCGCCGCAGCTTCGACGATCCAGCGTCCGTGCATCATCATCCGCCCCTGCGCCAGGTGTCACCGCGGTCGCCTCCGGTTTCATCCCGGACGGCCGACAGGCCAATCCGGGATCGCGAGGGCAGCACGGCCGGTCGTGTCCGCAGTCCGGCTGGCGGGCCTCACGCGTGGCCACCAGCCGGGGTGATGCAGTGGGCGCAGGACGGCAGGCAAGGCGTGCAGACCCTCATGGGAAACTGAACTCCGCAACGATCGGCGCGTGCAGCGATGCGGGCGAGCGCTCGATCCGCCGATAGGCGATCAGCTCGTCGTCGAGCATCTCGTTGTGGATCGCGACATGTGTCAGATGGCCGAGCAGTCCCCGGCTCGCCAGGATGTGGTCGAGCATCAGCGGGCGCCCGTGATGCAGCACCGTGAAGCGTCGATCCACTGGCAGCGACCGCGCCACCGGGGTCAGAACCCGCGTCGCCAGGGCTCCCGTGCCGGTATCGTCCTCGCCCGCACAGGCGAGCCGCAGCGCCGTGTCGTGGTCGTCGGCATTGAAGTCGCCGCACACTGCGATCAGCGCATCGGGTCGGGCGTCGAACACGCGCTCGACCGCGAGGCGCAGCTCCAGCGCCTGACCGGCCCGCTTGATCGCCGCCTCGAAGAAACCCTCCGCCCAGCCCGAAACCGTCTTCCAGCGAAACGGCCCCGTCTTCTGGCCGGGGATCGGTGCGGCGAGCGGGGCGCGCAGATGCAGGTTGAACAGCGCGAGCGGCCGCCCGTCCGGAAGGTCGAGGGTGAGGTGCTGGATCGGCCTGTCCCATGACAGGTCCTGCGGGACCTCCAGCGGCGGATCGGCGGTGGCGGGGCACCAGCGCGGCGGCGCGACCAGATCATGGCGGATGTCCTCGACCGCGCGCACCGGCAACCGGGTCAGCACCGCCAGGTTGTGGATGTCGGCCGGGCGTCGGCGGGTCGGTCCCGTGCCAAGAACGAGCCGATGGCCGGCATACCAGGTTCCCTCGATCAGCCGTTCGAGGGCCAATGCCCGGCGTTCGCCGCCTGCCTTGACCGTATTGACCTCCTGCAGGCAGACGACGTCGGCGCGCAGCCGCTCGAGCTGCGGCCGCAGCACGGCGAGGCGTGTCCCGAAATCCGGCGCGCCGGAGCGCGCACCACCGAAATCCTCCAGGTTGAAGGTCGCGATGCGCATGATCCCGGATGCCGCCTCACCCGCACCGGGAGTAGCCGCAGTCGAGACAGGCAAGACAGCCCTCGCGGTGCACGAGGCTTGGATGGCCGCAGCGCGGGCACCTCGCCCCGGCACCCTCCGGCACCGCCGCCAGGGCGGCCCGGCGCCGATCCTGATCGGCGGGCGTCGCCGCCGCGGGAACGAGGAAGCCGATGTCGATCATGTGCCGCTCGATCACCTCGGCGATCGCTGCCAGCAGGCTCGGCACGTAGCGGCCGTTCATCCAGTGTCCACCGCGCGGATCGAACACCTCCTTCAGCTCCTCGACCACGAAGGAGACGTCGCCGCCGCGCCGGAAGACCGCACTGATCAGCAGCGTCAGCGCCGCTGTCCAGGCGTAATGCTCGACATTGCGCGAGTTGATGAAGATCTCGAACGGGCGACGCCGCCCGTCGCGCTCGATGTCGTTGATGGTGATGTAGAATGCGTGCTCGGTGTCTGGCCAGCGCAGCTTGTAGGTATAGCCGGGCAGGATCGCGTCGCGCTGCAGCGGCTCGGCGAGGCGCACGACGGACGGGCCGTCGCGCGCCGCCGCCTCGCGCGGCGCCGGCGGGGCCGGCAGCGGCAGGTTCGGCTGCGTCGCGGCGACGGCGTCCTGAACCGGCGGCGATGCGGATCCCGGTGCGCCCGCCGCCTCGGCGCTCAGCACCGATCCGGTCACCTCGTTGGGCCGATAGGTGGTGCAGCCCTTCAGACCCAGCGCATAGGCACGCGCATAAACGTCCTTGAAGGCCTCGAAGGAGATGTCGCGCGGCAGATTGATGGTCTTCGAGATCGACGCGTCGACGAAGGGCTGGAGGGCCGCCTGCATCCGCAGATGCGCCTCGGGATCCAGCGTCTGGGCTGTGACGAAGACATCGGGTGGTGGCGCCGCCGCGCCGCAGCGCGCCTGCCACAGGCGGTAGGCGTAGTCGCTGACCTCCTCCTCGCGACGGCTTCCGTCCGGCATCAGCACCTTGCGGCGGTAGGCGAGCGAAAAGATCGGCTCGATGCCGGACGAGACATTGTCGGCAAACAGCGAAATCGTCCCGGTCGGCGCGATCGAGGTGAGGTGGCTGTTGCGCATGCCGTTCGCCGCGATCAGCGCCCGGACCTCGGCATCGAGCCGGCCGACCACCGGGCTGTTCATGAACCGGTCGCGGTCGAACAGCGGGAAGGCGCCCTTCTCGGCGGCAAGTTCCGCGCTCGCGCGGTAGGCGGCGTTCTGGATCGTCCGCATCCAGTCCCGGGCCACTGCTGCGGCCGCGTCGGATCCGTAGACGAGGCCGAGCATCGCCAACGCGTCAGCCAGTCCGGTGACGCCGAGGCCGAGGCGCCGCTTGGCCCGCGCTTCCGCCGCCTGGGCTTCCAGCGGGAAGTTCGACACGTCGATGACACTGTCGAGAAAGCGGACGGCGAGCATGCTCGCCGCGGCCAGCCGCCCGGCATCGAGCCGCGCCGCCGGTCCGAACGGATCGGACACCAGTCGCGCCAGATTGATCGAGCCGAGCAGACAGGCGCCGTAAGGCGGCAGCGGCTGCTCGCCGCACGGGTTCGTCGCATGGATCGTCTCGCAGTAGGCGAGATTGTTCTCGGCGTTGACGCGGTCGATGAACACCACGCCAGGCTCGGCGTAGTCGTAGGTCGCGCGCATGATCCGGTCCCACAGCGCGCGGGCGCGGATGGTGCGGTAGACGCGGCCCTCGAACACGAGGTCCCAGTCGGAGTCGGTCTCCACCGCCTTGATGAAGGCGTCGGTGGCGAGCACCGACAGGTTGAACATCCGCAGCCGCGCCGGATCGGCCTTGGCCGCGATGAAGGCCTCGATGTCGGGATGGTCGCATCTGAGCGTGCCCATCATCGCACCGCGCCGCGACCCCGCCGACATGATGGTGCGGCACATGGCGTCCCAGACATCCATGAAGCTCACCGGACCGGAGGCATCCGCCCCGATCGACCGGACCGGCGCGCCTTTCGGCCTCAGCGTTGAGAAATCGTGACCGATGCCGCCGCCCTGCTGCATGGTCAGCGCCGCCTCGCGCAACTGGGTGAAGATGCCGTCCAGATCGTCGGGAATCGTCCCCATGACGAAGCAGTTGAACAGCGTCACCCGCCGTCCGCTGCCGGCGCCGGCGAGGATGCGTCCGGCAGGCAGGAAGACGCCGGACTCGAGCAGTTCGAGGAACCGCCCGGCCCATGTCGCGCGGGCGGTCTCGTCGGGTTCGGCGGCGGCGACCGCCTTCGCGACGCGGCGGAACGTATCGCCGACGCCGGCCTCCATCGGCGTGCCGTCCGCATCGCGCAGCCGATACTTCATGTCCCAGATCTCGGCGGCGATCGCGGACGGCGGTAGTCCCGCGCCGCCGCCGGAGTCAGCCTCGTTCATGGCCGATGCTCGCTGCTCGGTGCCGCCTCAAGGGCAGCTTTCGGCACTATCGCGCAGCGCACGGCTCCGGTCAATCGAATGTTCCCGATTTGTACCTTGCCGCCCCCTGCCGACGGTCTGCGGCGCTCAGGTCCCTCCGCAACAGGCCTCGAGCCGGTAGCCATCGGGATCGATGACGAATGCCGCGTAGTAGTCCGGCGCGTAGGCGGTCCGCAGCCCCGGAGCGCCGTTGTCACTGCCCCCGGCTTCGAGTGCCGCCGCATGAAAGGCATCGACCGCCCGCCGGTCCGGCGCATCGAAGCAGATGTGCAGTCCCGATGCGGGATCGGCCGGCACTGGCCGCGCGGTCGCAGCAATCCACAGTCGGACACGGTCGCGGCCGTAGCCGAGCGAGGTGGCGTCGCCGCTCAGGCAGGCATAGCCGAGCGGCGCCAGCGCGGCATCGTAGAATCGCTTCGTCGCGATCAGATCGCGGACGCCCAGCGAGACGTGGTCGATCATCGTCGGTCTCCTCCTGGTGTGACGATCGGTCAGAGAAGGTGGGCGCGGTCGCGGATCGGGAAGCGATGGCCGCGCTCGGGATCGGTGCGGCGGATATGGCCCTCGATCTGGCCGCGGCTGAGCCCGATGTCCTTGAGAAGGACGTCGTCGAGCGCCTGCAGGCGGTGGATCGTGACCCGCCGGCGATGCCAGCGGCGCAGTCCGCCAGCCACGGCGGAGACCGTCTGCAGAATCAGCCGGCCGGACATGGTCGGCCGAGCGTCGACGGTGAACGGAACGGGGGTGAACAGGAAGTTGAGCATGACCTTGAGCCTTCTTCGTGCGGATGATCCGCAGCCGGACCGCGCCACTGGCCGAGCGCCGGCTGTCGGCGCACTATGCGGGCGGCCCTGACAGCCTTCTGTCAGCAGCCTCGACAGGCTCCTGACAGCGTGCTGTCAGGAGGGATGGTCCATGGTCAGCGAGGTTTCCGGAGAGCCGATCGCATGCGCCGCGCTGACCGACTGTTCGAGATCATCCAGATCCTGCGCCGCCGCCATGGGGCGACGCGCGCCCGCGATCTCGCCGAGGCGCTGGAAGTGTCAGACCGCACCGTCTACCGCGACATCCGGGATCTGATGGCGAGCGGGGTGCCGATCGAGGGCGAGGCGGGGATCGGCTATGTGCTCCGGGCCGGTTTCGACCTGCCGCCGCTGATGTTCACCGAGCAGGAGATCGAGGCGCTGGTGCTCGGCGCCCGCATCGTCGAATCGCTGTCGGATGCCGAGCTCGCGCGCGCCGCCTCCGACGTCATCGCCAAGGTCGAGGCGGTGATTCCCGACCGTCTGCGCGGCTACATGTCGAACACCGCGCTGCTCGCGCCGCCCGGCCAGTTCATGGAGCCCCTGCGCTTCGACCTCGCCGAACTGCGACGGGCGGTGCGGCAGCAGCTCAAGGTGCATTTCCGCTATACCGACATCATCGGCCAGGCGTCGGAGCGGTCCGTGCGGCCATTGTCGCTCGCCTATTTCGGCCCGGTCTGGCTGCTCGCCGCCTGGTGCGAGCTCAGGGCCGATTTCCGAACCTTCCGCCTCGACCGGATCGAGGACTTCCACGTCGAGCCGGAGCGCTTCCGCCACGAGCCGGGCAAGACGCTGACCGATTTCCTGCGCCGCGAACGGCCCTGGACACGCAGCGCGCTCAACCGGCCTGACGACGAGGAGGCGGGGTAGTAGGCGTGGCCGCGGCCACCATGCCCTCGAGCCTGGCGCGCGCCTCGTCCGGTATCGGTGGCGGGTTGGGGGCAGCGGCGGCCTCGCCGAGGAGACGGTCGCTGGCGGTCTCGATCGCCGTCTCGAGCCGCTCGCGGAACGCCTCGCGATCGAGGCCCGGCGGAATCGGCTCGAGGAACTCGACAAGAATCGTTCCGGGATAGCGCTGCCATTTGCGCCGCGGCCAGAAGAGGCCGGAATTGAGCGCCACCGGCAGGCAGGGAACCTGCATCGTCGCATAGAGCAGGCTCACTCCCTGCTTGTATTGCGGCGGGGCGCCGGGCGGCCGGCGCGTGCCTTCCGGGAAGATGACGATCTGGCGGCCGCGTGCGGCCTCCGCATGCGCCCGCCGCGCCATGTCCTTGAGCGCCGTCGCGCCCCTGCCGCGGTCCACCGGGATCATCCGCATCTTGCGGCACCACCATCCGAACAGCGGGATCCAGGTGAGCTCCCGCTTCAGGATGAAGGCTGGATCGGAGAAGTAGGGTAGCAGCGCGAAGGTCTCGAACACCGACTGATGCTTGGCGGCAACCAGCAGCGGCATGCCTCGCCGGGGCAGCCCGCCCCGCACCTCGACCCGCACGCCGCCGATCACCTCGAGGAGCCAGGTCGAACAGCGCGCCCAGCCATGCACGCACCCGATCGCCCAGCGCCGCGGCAGCAGCAGCATCGGCGTGCAACCGATCATCCAGACGATGATGTTCAGGTAGAAGGCGATGTTGAAGAGTATCGACCTGACTGCCAATGCCGTCGCCCCTGCTCGCTGCCGCGGGTCTGCCACGCCGTGCCGGCAGGCCGGCTGCGGTCAGTCGCCGGCGTGGGCAGCGCTGCGCGTCATCCCGGAGATCGCGGTCGGCTCGCTGAACCGCAACCGTGCGATCGACATCAGATACTTCGTGAACTCCGCGAGGAGAAGCCGGGCGGTGTCCGGATCGTGCCACCAGTCCTCGGCGCGCATCCTTTCCGTTACCACGGCGTGGGGGATCAGGCGCGCTTCCGGCAACTCCCGCGCAATCTCGTTGAGACTGCGCGGCAGGTGGTAGCTCGAGGTGACGACGATCACCGAGCGGAAGCCGTTGCTGCGCACCCAGTCGCGCGTCTCCTTGGCGTTGCCGACGGTATTGAGTGCCGAGCGGCCGAGATCGACACAGCAGGAGAACAGGAACTCCGGAGCCAGCGTCAGGCTCGCCAGCGCCTCGCGGCTGGTGCTCGGATTGACGCCCGAAATCAGCAGCCGTCGCGCCCGGCCTTCGTTGAGCAGCGCCATGGCGTCGTTGATCCGGTCGGCGCCGCCGGTCAGCGCCACGATGGCATCGGCGTATTCCGTCGTCTCGGGCTTCTGGAACCGGCTGACCGTATCGACGAAATGCAGGAATCCGATGGCGAAGGCGATGCCGCCCGCGATGGCTGTCCCCGCCAGGCCGACGACGAGCATGCGCCATCGCGCACGGCGCTTCGGTGCCGGTCGCCGCACTGGCGTCTCGGTGTCCACGATTGCCCCCGGTGGCGCCTGGTCGCGTTCGATGTTCAGCATGTCGGATCAACAGGATACTAGGGAATGAGGCGCGCTCGCGGCAAGCGTCGCGCGCCGCCGCCACGATTCTTCCGTCAGTCGAACACCCTGAGGAACCCGAACACGGTGATGCGCGAGGTCAGCGCCGTCAGCACCGCCACCAGCAGGACGGTCAGCACGACGCCGGCGAAGGTTGTCCAGCCGACGGAGACGGCGCCAAACAGCGCATCGAACTGGTCGCCGGCCGGCGTTGCCGCGAACTGGGCAGTGATCCAGCGCACCGCTCCGAACGCCGCCACCGCCATTGCCCCGCCGGCCAGCCCTCCCTTCAGTCCGAGCCGCAGGAAATGCCGCTCGAACTCGCGGGCGATGAAGGATTCCTTCGCACCGACCAGATGCAGGACCTCGACGATGTCCCTGTTGCTCGCCATCGCCCCGCGCGTCGCGAAGATCACCGAGAGCACCGTGGCGCACAGCACCAGGGCGAGGATGCCGATGCCGGATACGATCAGCGTGTTCGCCATTACCGCCAGTCGCCCCTGCCAGAGCTCGTGATCGTCGAGGCTGGAGGTCGGTACTGCGCTCATCAGTCGCGCCCTGAGAGCGGCGATGTCGGGTGGAGCATGGCGGTCGATCTCGACGACGATTAGCCGCGGCACCGGCAGCTCGTCGAGATCGACGCCCGAGCCCAGCCACGGCTCCAGCAGGCCGCGCAACTCCGCCTCCGAAAGCGCCCGCACCGCGCGCACACCGGGCGTCGCACTGATCAGCGTGGTCGCCTCGCGGATAGCCGCCGCCATGTCGAGACCCTCAACCGGCCGGATCTGCACCGTGACCTCGCCGGCGATGTCGGTGCGCCAGTCGCTCGCCGCCGTGGCGACGACGGCGACTGCGCCGACGGTGATGCAGGCGAGGAACGACATGATCGCCAGCACGAAGAACAGGGCACGGCTCGCCACACCCGCTGCCGGCACGATGGCGGAGGACGGTTGGAACCCGAGCTCGTCCAGCTCGCGCCGCCGCTCGTCGTCGTCCATCGGTCCGGAGTTTGCAGGATGGGCCATCGCTCGGGTCAGTCGTAGATGTGCATCCGGCCCTCGTTGAGGACGAAGCGGCGCGCATCGTACTGGTCCATGAGGCCGATGTCGTGGGTGGCGATGACAACCGTGGTGCCTAGCCGGTGCAGCTCCATGAACAGCCGCAGCAGGCGCCGGGCGAGCGTCGGGTCGACATTGCCGGTCGGCTCGTCGGCAAGCAGCAGCTCCGGCTGGGTGATCACCGCCCGCGCGATCGAGGCGCGCTGTTTCTCGCCGCCGGACAGGACCGGCGGATGCACATGCATGCGGTCGCCGAGGCCAACCCAGTGCAGCAGTTCGACCACGTCGGTGCGGTAGTCCGATTCCGCCTTGCCGATCACTCGCAGCGGCAGGGCGACGTTCTCATAGGTGGTCAGGTGGTCGAGCAGCCGGAAATCCTGGAAGATCACCCCGATCCGCCGCCGCACCGTCGGCAGGTCCGACCGCGACAGCCTCGAGACGTCGTGGCCGAACATGGTGATCAGCCCGCGGGTCGGCTTCAGCGCCAGGAACAGCAGGCGCATCAGCGAGGTCTTGCCCGCGCCGGAGGGACCGGTGAGGAACTGGAACGACCCCGCATCGATTCGGAACGAGATGTCGCGCAGCACCTCCGGCCCCATGCCGTAGCGCAGACCGACATTTTCGAAACGGATCACGTCCTGCTCCCTGGACTGCCGGCGGCCACCATCGGCCGGTCCGCTTAAGGCTTCATTAATCATAATCCGGGCAGTTGAAACCACGCGCCGCCCCGCGCGCCGTCGGGCCAGTCGCGGCTGGCGAACGTTTTGGGACGACGATGACGATCACGTGTCCGAACTGCGGCACGAGCTACGAAATCGATGCGGCAACCTTCCCGGCCGCCGGCCGCAAGGTCCGCTGCGCGCGCTGTCGCAAGATATGGCACGCCGAACGCAACCTGTCGCCAACGTCAGCGCAGGAAATCCTCCCGCCCGAGGCTGCCCCTGCCGACGCCTTCGCCCACGCGCCCGACCCCGCTGCCGAGCCCGCCCCGCGCGGCGCACGGATCGTCGAGGACGGACCGGGTGAGGACGGACGGGTTGGGGACGGACGGCTTGGAGACGGACGGCCTGGAGACGGACGGGGCGAAGACGCTGCCGACAAGGTCGCACCGGCAACCGGTCGCGATGTCGAACAGGCCGCCCGCGCCCGCGAGGCCGCCCGGCGCGCGGCCCGACTCCGGCGTCGCGCCGGGCGCGCCGGCCGGTCGGGTCTGGGGCCTTTCGAGGCGGCGCTGGTCGGAGCGGTCCTGGCGGGTGCTGTCGCGGCGGTGTACTACCGCGAGGACGTGGTGCGCGTGTTGCCCTCGGCGGCCGCGCTCTACGAGCTTGTCGGCCTGCCGGTCAACCTGCGCGGCCTCGAATTCGCGAATCTGAGCTATCGTCGCGATTTCGAGGACGGCATCCCGGTTCTGATCCTGGAGGGTGAGATCGTTAACATCCGCAACGAGCCGCTGCCGGTTCCCGCGATCCGCTTCGGCCTGCGCGGACGCTCGGGCGAGGAAATCTATGCCTGGAGCGTCGAGCCGCGTCAGAAGATCATCGAACCGGCCGCCGTGATGCCGTTCCGGACCCGTCTTGCCTCGCCGCCGCGTGCCGCCGACACCGTGCAGATGCGCTTCATGGAGCGCGGCCGCCGCATCGTCGAGGCGCAGCCGTGACGACGATCGAGCGCCGCGGCTTGAGGATCCGGGTGCTGTTCTCGCCCGAAGAGATCGCCGCCCGCAACCAGGCCCTCGCCGTCGAGATCGCTGCACGCAGCGGACCGGAATTCCTGGTGGTGGCGATCCTCAAGGGCAGCTTCGTCTTCGCCGCCGACCTGCTGCGCGCGCTCTACGCCGCCGGCCAGTCGCCGGAGGTCGAGTTCATGAGCCTGTCGAGCTATGGCGCCGGCACCGAATCCTCCGGCCGTGTCACCGTGCTGCGCGACATCGAGAGCGACGTGCGCGACCGCACCGTCATCCTCGTCGACGACATCCTCGAATCCGGTCGCACGCTGGCCTACGCCAAGGATCTGCTGGTTGCGCGCGGCGCCGCCCGGGTCTTCACCTGCGTGCTGCTCGACAAGCCGGGCCACCGCAACGCATCGATCGAGGCCGATTTCGTCGGTTTCGATTGCCCGGATCTGTTCGTGGTCGGCTACGGCATGGACGTCGCGCATGCGTTCCGCGAGCTTCCCTTCGTCGGCGTCGTCGAGGGGCGCGTTTCCGAACTGAGGTCCGATGACGATGGCGAGCATCCTGCTGGTTGAAGACGACGAGGGCGTGCGCGCCTTCGTCGCCCGCGCCCTCTCGAGCGAGGGTCACGAGGTGTACGAGGCCGGCGACGGCGCCGAAGCGCTGAATCTGCTGCGCGGACCGGCCTGCGGCTGCGACCTGGTACTGTCGGATATCGTGATGCCGGTGATGGACGGCATCGGCCTCGCCCTCAATGTCGCGCGCGAGCGTCCGGACGTGCCGATCCTGCTGATGACCGGCTACGCCAACCAGCGCGAGCGGGCGGGCGATCTCGACGAGATCGTCCGCGACGTCGTGCTGAAGCCGTTCACCCTGGCCGAGATCCGCGCCAAGGTACGCGAGGTGCTCACAGCGCCGGCGGCCGCCGGCGAGGCCCACTGCAGCGCCTGATGGCCAGCCGCGACGGTCGCATCCCGCTTCAGAACCGTTCGAGCAGCCGCTCGATGTAGTCTCGCTCGAGTCGCGGCCGCGCCGGATCCGACAGGCGCCGGCGCAGTTCCTGCAGGATCTCGCGCGCACGCTGCACGTCGATCTCCTCCGGAACACGCACGGTGACGCCATAGTCCGGCCCCTCCGTGCGCAGCGGCCTGCCGAACGGGTCGGTGCGCTGGCGTGCCTGGCCGGGCTGGCCCGGAGCATTGCCCATCCCCTGGCCCTGCGCCATCTGCTCGGCCATGGACTGGGCGCCGCGCCTCAGATTGTCGAGCGCGCGGCCCTGCTGGCCGAGTGCCTCGCCCGTCTCGCCGGCGCCGAGCGACTGCTCCGCCTCGCCCATGGCCTCGCCGGCCTGGCCGAGTTCGTTGCCGGGGTCGACGCCCATCCCGCGCAGCTGGTCGAGCAGCTCCTGCAGCTGCTGGCGAAGATCGCCCTGGCCCTGGCCGAGCTGGCCGAGTTCCTGGCTGCGCTGGCCGTCCTCGGGCTGCCCCTGTCCCTGCTGCTGGTCGAAGCGGTGGGTCTCGTCCATAAGCTGCTGCTGACGCCGGATCATCTCGCCGAGCCGGTCGAGCGCCTCGCCCATCGGCCCGGCCTGCATCGGCCCGGCCTGCATCTGGCCGTTCTGCAGGTTCTCGAGCAGGTTCTGCAACTCGCTCAGCATCTGCCGGGCAGCATCGCGCGAACCGCTGCGGGCCATGTTCTCGATGGCGTCGAGCAGGCGCTGCAGGTCGTTGCGCGAGAACATCCGGGCGTTCGGGTCGATCGGCATCGGCTGCTGGGCCTGCTGGTTCTCCATTGCCCGTCGTGCCATCTCCGCAAGGAACTGGTCCAGCGCCTCCCTGAGTTCGGCCATCAGCCGCTCGATCTCGGCGTCGGAGGCGCCTTCCTCGAGCGCCCGCATCAGCCGCTCCTGCGCCGCGCGCAGATCGCGGGCCGCCAGCGACAGGTCGCCGTCCTCGAGCTGCAGCGCGATCTCCCAGAGCTGATCGACGACGCTGACCAGCGTCTCGTCATCGCCCCTGGCATTGCGCAACCGCCAGTATGCAGAGCGCAGGCCGAGATAGACGCCGTAGTCGGCGATATGCCGCTCCGGCTCCATGGTCAGTGCGTCGAGCGCCATCGCCACGTCGCCGACCGCGCCGCGGTCGAGCGCCAGCTCACGCCGCTGCTCGACCACCGCCCGCGCCAGCGGGTCGAAGAACCGCCGCTGCGGCAGGGTGAGTTCCACCGGTTCGCTCATCCCTTCCTGGCCCAGGTCGTCGCGCGCGACGAGCGTCAGGCGCACCTGGGAACCCGCCCAGGGATGCGCGGCGAGATCACGGATGGTCTGCGCGGTGCCCGACTGGGCGCGCATCTGCGGCAGCGTCAGCGGGAAGTCGGGCGCCGGGATCAAAGGATCGGCGGCGGCGAGCCCAGCCTCCAGAGGCCGGAACCGTGCCTCCGCCGAAACGATCCCGTAATCGTCCTCGACCGAATAGATCAGCCGCAACGCCTGACTCGCGGTCACGTCGGGCGGGCGCTGCAACGAGATCGACGGTGGGATGTCAGCGATCACCTCGAAGGTCCAGGCGTGCATCTTGCGTCCGCCGACGCCGATCGCGACGCTGCCCGCCGTCTCCAGCTCGATCTCGTATTCCGCCGGACCCGTCGCGGTGCGGACGGCATCGCCCGCGGGCGCGGTCGGCAGGATGGTCACCGGATCGGCCGAGCCGAACACCGCCGAGACCTCGACATCGGCATCACGCGGGGCGCGGATGACGAGCCGAGAGCCTTGCGGCACCTCGATCCGCGACTCCGCGACGGGACGGGCCGACGGGCCGCTCAACAGCATCGGCGGCCGGCCCGTGTAGCGCGGCGGTGAAACCCAGGCGTCGATGCGCGCGGCGACCGCCTCGCGCACTTCGCCGCGGCCGGTCGCCGAGACGAGGCGTCCGTACCAGTCCGGGCCGGCCCAGGTCAGCGCGATCACGAATACGAGCAGCACGATCGCCCTGAGCGCATAGGGATCGCGGGCCGCCACGCGCGGTTGCGGTGCGCCGGCCGACAGCCGCCCGATGCTGGCGGCTGCGCGGGCGCGGTGCGCCGCCCACAGGGCGTCCGTTGCCGGGTCGCTCGCCTGGCCGGACATCCGGTCCTCGAGCGCCGTCAGCGGCCGGTGCGCAAGACCGGAGCGCGACTCGACGCGGTGCCGCGCCGCGTCCCGCTGTGGCAGACGCGCCCGCGTCAGCGGCCACAGCGCCGCAAGGAAGGTGGCGGCGAACAGCGCGAGGCCCGCGATCCGCAGTGCGGGCCCGACGCTGAGCCACAACCCGAACCATGAGACGATGCAGTAGACCGCGACGACGATCAGCGCCGGGATCAGGGCGGGCCAGATGCTCTCGACCGCGAGCGCGGCGGCCGCGCGGCGGGTCGCTGCCTGAACGGATCGGGCGAACCGACCCGCCGGCCCGGTCGCGTCGGTCGGTCGTCCGCGTGGTCTGGTCATGCCGGGTCGGGCCACGTTTGCCTCCGTCGTCGGCCGGGACGATGCCGCGCCATCGCCGCACCGCCGCCGGAGATTCGCGCAAGAGCAGGGTCGTGCAGCGCCCTGACGCCGTGATCCCGCTCGGCATGCGGCTGTCACGACACGTCGCTCCAGTATGGTGCAACGCAAAGGCGGCGCCAATCAGGCTGACGGATATCGCGTCAAATTGACGTGAAGGGCGCGGCTCACAGCCAGCCGGGCAACCGGTCGAGCCCGATCAGATCGTCGAAATCCGGCCGCGGCCGCACCACCGCGAAGTCGCTGCCGCGCACCAGCACCTCAGGGACCAGCAGCCGCGAATTGTAGGTCGAGGACTGCACGGCACCATAGGCTCCCGCCGACATGATGGCGAGCAGGTCGCCGGCGACGACGGGCGGCATCGGCCGGCCGTGGGCGAAGAAGTCGCCGGTCTCGCAGACCGGGCCGACCACATCCACTGGCGCCTCGGGCGCGCCGGGCGCTGGCTCGGCGACCGGGATGATGTCGTGGTGGGCGTCGTAGAGCGTCGGCCGCACCAGATCGTTCATCGCCGCATCGACGATCAGGAACGTCTTGTCGTGGCCGCGCTTCACGTAGATCGTCTCGGTGACGAGGATGCCGGCATTGCCGGCGATCAGCCGTCCCGGCTCCAGCACGACCGTGCAGCCGAGCCCCTGCATGTGCCGCTTGACGACCCCAGCATAGTCCCTCGGTCCCGGCGGCGTCTGTCCCGCTGCGTAGGGGATGCCGAGCCCGCCGCCGAGGTCGACATGGGCGATCTCGTGACCGTCAGCGCGCAACAGCACGGCCAGGTCGACCAGCCGGGCAAAGGCCGCATCGAACGGCTCGAGGTCGGTGATCTGGCTGCCGATGTGCATGGCGATACCGGTCACCTTCAGACCCGGCAGTGTGGCGGCCCTGCGGTAGATGTCGCGGGCGGCGGTCCAGGGAATGCCGAACTTGTTCTCGGCCTTGCCGGTGGCGATCTTCCGGTGTGTCCGCGCATCGACGTCGGGATTGATGCGCAATGCGATCCTGGCGGTGCGGCCGCGCGCCGCGGCAATCGCGGAGATGCGCTCGAGCTCGGGCTCGGATTCGACATTGAAGCCGAAGATGTCCTGATCGAGCGCGCAAGCGATCTCGCGGGCGGTCTTGCCGACCCCCGAGAAGACGATCCGCTCGCCCGGAACCCCGGCCGCACGGGCACGGCGCAGTTCGCCCTCGGAGACGACGTCCATGCCCGCCCCCAACCGCGCCAGCGTCGCCAGCACCGCCTGGTTGGAGTTGGCCTTCATCGCATAGCAGACGAGCGCCGGCAGGCCCTCCAGCGCCTCGGTGAAGACCCGGTAGTGACGCTCCAGCGTCGCCGTCGAATAGCAGTAGAACGGCGTGCCGACTGCGGACGCGATCGCCGGCACCGGCACGTCCTCAGCGTAGAGGACGCCTTCCCGATAGGCGAAATGGTGCACGCCCGCCCCCGCTACATCAGGAGGCCGTCGAGGATGAACGGCTTGTCCGGCTTCTCGCCGTCCCTGGGCGGTGCCTTCGGCGCCATCGGATCACGCACCTCGGCCGGGTCGGCGCCGGCCGGCGGCGCGAGGGTGGAGGGCCGCACACCGCAGGCCGCGACCATCAGCGCGATCGCGACGGCCGCCCCGAGGCGGATGACGGTACCAGGACACAGCTTGCGCACTCGAAAGCTCCGCGACAGATCCGGACGGGTCCCCGATCGGCGACGGGTATCAGAATTCGGATGCGAATCAAACCGCCGCGGGCCGTCTTCGGCCGATCAGCAGGCTTCCGCCTCGATCGCCGCCATGTCCTCGTCCGACAGGCCGAAATGATGGCCGATCTCATGCACCAGCACATGCCGGACCAGGGCGCCCAGGGTTTCCTCGTGCTCGGCCCAGTAGTCGAGCAGCGGGCGCCGGTAGAGCCAGATCATGTTCGGCGGCTGACCGGTCCGCACCTCGCCGCGATGGGCGAGACCGATGCCCTGGAACAGGCCGAGCAGGTCGAATGGCGATTCGATCCCCATCTCGTCGAGGACGTCTTCATCCGGGAACTCGGCGACCCGGATCAGGATGTCGCCGCACAGGGCCCGGATCTCCGGCGGCAGCTCGGCATAGGCCTTGGCGGCAATCGCCTCGAGGTCGTCGAGCCCGGGGGCAAGGCGGTCGTGCCAGAATCCATCCGACATCGGTGCTGTCCGCCGGTCTCACAGGTAGGTGGTGGCAAGATACCAGACGAGACCGACCAGCGCGATCATCGACAGGCTCCGCCCGACGCGCCGACCCCACACCTCGATGCGGTCGGCCGGATCGGCATCCGCGCCGGAAAAATGCGCACTCGCGCGCCGGGCCTGGCGCACGAAGGCGCCGGTGCCGAACACCTCCGATCCCGCCGCGGCGTGCTCGATCTCCTCAAGGGCTCTGGCGCGGCGGTCTTCCGCGTCGCTGCGGGGGGGCGTGCTGCGGGGGGTCGTGCTCATCCGCGACAGCCTAGCATGGCCCCATCGCGTTCGGCCACCGCGTTCGGCTCATCCCGTTTCCGGCGGCCGATGTTGCCGGGCCCGCAGCACGTCCGGATCCTCATCACTCGACAGGCGCGGCAGTCCGTCGTCGAGCTTCAGCCAGGACAGCATCGATTCCGCCCCCCAGTGGCGGTCGGGCGGAACGGCGTCGGGCTTGTCGAGACTGCCGGTGACGATGCCGATGGCGTCGGGCTCGAAGTCATAGGCCATCGTCAATGGCGTGCCGCAGCCCGAGCAGAAGCCGCGCAACCCGACTGGCGAGGAACGGTAGCCGGCAATGGTGCCATGCAGCAGGCGGAACCGCGCGCGCGGCACGGTGATGAACGCCATGAAGGCGCCACCGGACTGGCGCCGGCACATGCTGCAATGGCAGGTCGATGCCCGCTCCCCGGCGACGTCGATCTCGTACCGGACTGCGCCGCACAGGCAGCCACCCGACAGCGTGCCGGGCACCGGGCGGCCGGAGTTGGATGCTGCTTTGCCCTGCACGGGCGGATCTCCCGTCGCGCCGGCCGTCGATCGCCCCGATCGGCCTGCCGGTTACCAGCCGATCTCGGGCACCAGCCCTGTGATATAGCGGATCATCCGTCGCGGCGCACTCTCCGGGGCCGTCGGCTCGCCGAGGATCAGGGGATCGCCGGACGCCTGCCCGTCGGCGGCCGGAATGTCACGCTCGGGAACCGCCGCGGCATCGTTGGCCGCGATGGCCACTGGCGGTTCCGGCGCAGCCGGTGTCGGTGCGGATGGCCTCACGACGGCGCGTGCACCTGATGGCGCGGCAGCCGCCGCCGGGCTGCCGGCGGGCCGCGCCGTCCGCGCGGCGCGCTCCAGGGCTTCCACGCGCCGCGTCAGCGCGGCGATGCGCGCCTCGAGCGCCAGTCGCTCGTCCCGGGCAACGGTACAGGCCCAGTCGCCATCCTCGAGACGGCAGAGGTCGAAGCCGCCGGTTTCAGTATCGAGGCGGATGACGCGGTCGTTGATCTCCATCAGCTGATAGCGTCCGTCCTCCGTGAGCCGCTCGAGCGGCTCGGCAGTGGCCGGTCCCGCTGCGGCAATCAGCAGCGGCAGGGTGATGGCGGCGATGCGCATGAATGACCTTTCCCGATACGTCGCAACGCGGCGCTCCTTGGCGCCGCCTGCCGCCAGGAAGCGCAGGAAGGAGACGAAAATCCGGCGGGTGGCCGTCAGAAGTGTCGCAATCCGTCGCCTGTCACGGCTGCGATACAAATGGTTGCGATCGCGACCGGCGGTCAGATGTCGAGGCGGGCGATCACCGGGACGTGGTCGGACGGACGGTCCCAGCCACGCGCCTCGCGGAGTACCGCGACCCGGTCGCATGCCGCCGACAGACCCGGCGAAATCCATACATGGTCGAGGCGGCGTCCCCGGTCGCCGGCGGCCCAGTCCTTCGCCCGATAGCTCCACCAGGTGTAGAGCTTCTCCGGCGGCGGAATGTGGCGGCGTACCACGTCGACCCAGCCGAGCGCGGCGCGGACCCGCTCCAGCCCCTCGGTCTCCACCGGCGTGTGGCTGACGACCCTGAGCAGCTGGGTATGCGACCAGACGTCGTCGGCGAGCGGGGCGATGTTGAGATCGCCGACGAGCACCGCCCGGTCCGACGGCGCGACGGCATCGCGCTCGGCGGCAAACCAGGCGGTCATCTCGTCGAGGAAGGCGAGCTTGTGGGCGAATTTCGGGTTCACCTCAGGATCCGGCTCGTCGCCGCCGGCGGGAACATAGAAGTTGTGGAGCCGGACCTTGCCACCGCGCCCGTCGTCGACATCGACGCAGATGTGCCGGCAATCGCCGATGCCGCAGAACGGCCGCGCGATCACGGGCTCGATCTGGCGTCGCGACAGGACGGCAACGCCGTGATAGCCCTTCTGGCCGTGCAGCTCGATGTGCCGGTAGCCGAGCTGCTCGAATATCCGGCGCGGAAAGTGCGCGTCCGGGCACTTGGTCTCCTGCAGGCAGATCACGTCGGGCGCATGCTCGGCGGCGAGCCGCACGACGAGATCCTGGCGCAGGCGCACCGAATTGATGTTCCAGGTGGCGATGCTGAGCGGCACGGTCGGGGTCCGGTGGGGCGGCGACGTCCGGCGATCACTATCCTGCCACGCCGAAGCGGGCAATCACCTGGCTTTGGGGCAGGGGGCACGCGCCAAGCGCGACGGAGATAGGCCGGCGCGGACCTGCTGTCGCCGAGACGCGAAGCGCCCGGTCCCCGGGGGAAGGAACCGGGCGCCGTCCGCGTGGTCTGCGGAGCGCCGGGAGGGACGCCGGCGCAAGCGGCTGGATGCTCTGGCGAGACGGGGGCATTACCGAGAGCCAACCGCTCATGGTGATGAAATGGTTGTGCGCGCGCGCGGGTTCAAGTCCCGGCGGGCCGTACACCGAATTGTGATTGAGGCGCCGAGGCGGTTCAGCGGGTATTGGAGCCGCCGATGTCGAGGATGCGGTTCTCGATGATCCGGAACATCTTCGGATCGATCGCGACGCCGTACACGACGTTCTCGAGTGCCACGGTGGTGTCGAGCCCCTGGACGTCGGTGATGGTCCAGCGTCTGAGCTCCTGCGCGGCCGGATCGAACATCAGGGTGAGCGTCCCTGCGGCGTCGCCGGACGTCTGTTCGATCGAGATCGTCACCAGTTCGCTCTCGGGATAGACGGCGAGGATCCGCGTGTCGCGCATCAGGTCGATATCGTTCGACAGGATCACGTTGAGCGGCGTCGTCATCAGCGGATACTTCTCGGTCGTCTTGAGCTTGCGGTCCTGGACCGCCACCCAGCGCCCGTCCGAGATCACCTGCATCTGCACCGGAGGCGCGTACTCGAAGCGCAACCGACCGGGCCGCTCGATGTAGAAGCGGCCCTGGGAGATGTGGCCGTCCGGAGCGACCTGCACGAAGTCGCCTTCAAGCGTCGAGAGCGAGTTCAGATAGGCGTTGATCTGGCGGATCGCCGCGATCTGGGCTTCATTGAAGGCGGACGGATCGGTCCGTGCCTGCCCGGACGCGGGTACGATCGCCGCCGCAAGCGCCACCGCCAGTATCAGCCCGACTGCCCGTTTCATCTGTCCGATACTCCTTGCCGTGCCGCCCGGGATCGCGGCCGCCGCGACCGGGTCGCCGCCGTCGGGCGTCGGAGGGCTACCAATCAGCGCGATGTGGCAAAACCGCGACGCCCTGCCGCCAGCTCAATCCTCGTCTCTTGTCAGGATCTCCCTCTGTCCCTTCGAGTTGGGCCGCGAGATGATCCCTTCGTGCTCCATCCTCTCGATCAGCGAGGCAGCGCGATTGTAGCCGATCTGCAGCCGGCGCTGCACATACGAGGTCGACACCTTGCCGTCGCGCAGTACCACCTCGACCGCGCGCCGGTAGAGATCGTCGCCCTCGCCGCTGGAAACAACCCCGGCGAAGTCCGCGCCGCCGCCGTCGCCATCCTCCTCGGTGATCTCCTCCAGATAGTCGGGCTGTCCCTGCGCCTTGAGGAAGGCGATGACGTCTTCGACCTCGCCGTCGGAGCAGAACGGGCCGTGCACGCGGGTGATGCGGCCGCCGCCCATCATGTAGAGCATGTCGCCCTGGCCGAGCAGCTGTTCGGCGCCCTGCTCGCCGAGAATGGTGCGCGAATCGATCTTCGACGTGACCTGGAAGGAGATGCGGGTCGGGAAGTTGGCCTTGATGGTGCCCGTGATGACGTCGACCGAAGGCCGCTGCGTCGCGGTGATGAGATGTATGCCCGCGGCACGCGCCATCTGCGCCAGGCGCTGCACCGCACCCTCGATGTCCTTGCCGGCGACCATCATCAGATCGGCCATCTCGTCGATGATCACGACGATGTAGGGCATCGGCTCGAGGTCCATCTCCTCCTGTTCGTAGATCGGCTCGCCGGTATCGCGGTCGAAGCCGGTCTGCACCGTGCGCACCACGGTCTCGCCGCGCCGGTCGGCCTCTGCCACGCGCGCGTTGTAGCCGTCGATATTGCGCACACCGAGCTTCGACATCTTGCGGTAACGGTCCTCCATCTCGCGGACCGTCCATTTGAGCGCCACCACCGCCTTCTTCGGGTCGGTGACCACAGGCGACAGCAGATGCGGAATGCCGTCATAGACCGACAGTTCCAGCATCTTCGGATCGACCATGATCAGCTTGCACTCATCCGGTCTCAGCCGGTACAGCAGCGACAGGATCATGGTGTTGACGGCGACCGACTTGCCCGAGCCGGTGGTGCCGGCGATCAGGAGGTGCGGCATCCGGGCAAGATCGGCGATCACCGGTTCGCCGCCGATCGTCTTGCCGAGGCACAGCGCGAGCTTGGCCTTGGATTTCTCGAAGCTCTCCGAGGCCAACAGCTCGCGCAGATAGACCGTCTCGCGGTGGCTGTTGGGCAGTTCGATGCCGATGACATTGCGGCCCGGCACCACGGCGACGCGCGCGGAGATCGCGCTCATCGAGCGGGCGATGTCGTCGGCCAATCCGATCACCCGGGAGGACTTGGTGCCGGGGGCCGGCTCCAGCTCGTAGAGCGTCACCACCGGACCCGGCCGCACGTTGATGATCTCGCCCTTCACGCCGAAATCGTCGAGCACCGTCTCGAGCAGCCGCGCGTTCTGCTCGAGCGCGGCCAGGTCGGCTCCGGTCGAGGCGCGCGACGCCTTCGGCTCGGCGAGCAACCTGAGCGGCGGCAGTTCGTACCCAGCCCCCGGCAGCAGCGAGGGCTGCGTCTCGCTGACCGCGCGCCGGCCTTGCTTCAGCCGCTGCTTGGCCGGGGTGACGCGGCTGGCCGGCCGCGGCGCCTGCGCCTCGCCGAACTGCGCTGCCGCGTCACTGGCGGCGTACTCGTCCTCGTCGTCGTAGCTCTCGGGCGGCGGCGCCCACGGATTGGCGTCCTCGAACCGCGGCTCGCGCCGGCCCTCGAGCGGCACGGCGACCGGCTCGTCGTCGGCGAACAGGCTGCGCAGCAGACCCGCTCGCGGGCGCTCTGCCATTCCGCGCCGGGCGGTCCACCGGCGCAGCCGCGCCCGCAGGCTCAGCCAGCTGTGCGTGATCGCGCCGAGCGGATGAAAGCCTCCGCCGACGGGCTCGTCCTCACCGGGCTCGCAGAAGGCGTCGGCCGCCGGCGCACCCTGAACCGGCCGCCGGCGCACGGCGGCCGGGGCAAGCGCCGGCGGCGGGCGGCGATCCGTCGCCCCGGCCTGACGCTGCCTGCCGAGGGCGGGCAGACCCATCGCATAGCCGAGCAGCAGCGCCGCTCCGACGCCCGCCGCCACGCCGACGGGAACGGCGGCGGACTTCGCCAGCAGCGGCGCCAGCAGCAGCCCGGTCACGTAAAGCTGGGCATCGCCGACGAGACCGCCGAGCCCGGAAGGCAATGGCCAGGTGGACGGAGCCGGCAACGCGGCAAAGAAGGCGCAGGCGAATGCGGTGCCGATCAGCCAGGCCGCCAGCCGCCGTGCGAAGCCGGTCAGCGGCCGATCGCGGACGAGCCCGATCGCCCAGGCCGCGACCGGCAGCAGCACCGCCGCCGAGGCAAGGCCCAGCATCTGCATCAGCAGGTCGGCGATGGCAGCGCCCGGAAAGCCAAGCAGGTTGCGCGGCTCGGCCTTGGTCGCATTGGAGAAGGAAGGGTCGTCAACCACCCATGTCGCCAGACTGACGACGATCGCCAGGACGACGGCGAGCAGGGCGAGGCCGATCGCCTGGGTCGACAGCCGCTCGGCCGCCTCGCGCAGGCGCTCGCCAAGGCTGTCGTCGTCACGGAATTCGGATCCCGAGGCGCTCATGGGCTCTAGATTCGCTCGCGCCCGGCGTCGCGGCGCAGATCGTCCCCGAACGCTATCCGTCGCCGGTTAAGAGGGCTTTAACCTTGCCGCCAGCGCCCGGCGGTCGGACACGCGAAAGGACCCGGGCGCAGGACGCCCGGGTCGCGAGTCCGACGAACGGCGCGCCGCCAGTCGGGAGGATCTCACATCCGCTGACTGCCGACCCCGAACTCGGGATAGGCCTCGACACCGACCTCGACCGCGTCGAGACCGAGCGATTCGGTCTCCGCACTCACCCTCAGGCCGGTGGTCGCCTTGAGGACCAGCCAGACGATCAGCGTCGCGATGAAGGTGAAGGCGCCATAGGCGACAATGCCGACGAGCTGGATGGCGAAGCTTGTCTCGGCATTGGTGAGCGGCACGGCGATCGTCCCCCAGATGCCGGCGACCAGGTGGACGGGGATGGCGCCGACGACGTCGTCGATCTTCAGCCTGTCGAGCAGCGGTACCGCGAAGACCACGATCGCACCGCCGATGCCGCCGATGATCGCCGCCATCAGCAAGCTCGGGGCGAGCGGCTCGGCGGTGATCGACACGAGGCCTGCCAGCGCGCCGTTGAGCGCGAAGGTCAGGTCGACCTTGCCGTACATGATCTGCGACAGGATCATCGCCACGATCACGCCCGCGGCGGCCGCCGTGTTGGTGTTGGCGAAGATGCGCGCGACGTCGGAGGCATCGCCCAGGCTGCCGAGGGCGAGCTGCGATCCGCCGTTGAAGCCGAACCAGCCGAGCCACAGGATGAAGGTGCCGAGGGTGGCCAGCGGCATCGAGGAACCGGGGATCGGATTGACCCGGCCGTCCGGACCGTACTTGCCGGCGCGCGCCCCGACGAGGATGCAGCCGGCCAGCGCCGCCCATCCGCCGACCGAATGGACGAGGGTCGAGCCGGCGAAGTCGGAGAAGCCCATCTCGCTGAGCCAGCCGCCGCCCCACTGCCAGGAGCCGGTAACCGGGTAGATGACGCCGGTCAGGACCGCCACGAAGATCAGGAACGGCCACAGCTTGACGCGTTCGGCCACCGCGCCGGAAACGATCGAGGCCGTCGTCGCGCAGAACACCATCTGGAAGAACCAGTCGGAGGTCGCCGCCGCGTAGGTGATGTCCTCGGCCGCGTGCTCGCTGTGGGTGAACCAGGTGAACGAGCCGATGTAGCCGCCGTCGACGCCGTCATACATGAGGTTGTAGCCGACGATCCAGAACATCAGCCCGGCGATCGAGTACAGCGCGATGTTCTTCAGGCACTGCATCGAGGTGTTCTTGGCGCGGACCATGCCCGCCTCGAGCATGGCGAAGCCGGCCGCCATGAACATCACCAGGAAGCCGCCGATGAGGAACAGCATGGTGTTGAAGATGAACTGGACCTCCTGCGGCACGCCGCCGGCCTCGACGGCCCCCGCCACTGCCTCGGCGGCTTCGGCGGTGGTCTCGGTGGCGGTCTGGGCGAGCGCCGGCTCGTAGGCCGCCAGGGTCAGTGCCGCGACGGCGGCGACGGCACGGAAGAGAGTCTTGCGAGAAATCATGTCCTGTAGCCCCTTGGTGAGCTTGCTTCGGGCGATCCCGGTTGCCTCAGAGAGCATCGGCGTCGGTCTCGCCAGTGCGGATGCGCACGGCACGGTCGATGCCGTGGACGAAGATCTTGCCGTCGCCGATCTGGCCGGTTCGGGCGGCTCCGGAGATGGCTTCGACCACCTTGTCCGTCTGGTCCGAGGGGACCACCACCTCGATCTTCAGCTTCGGCAGGAAGCTGACAGCATACTCGGCGCCACGATAGATCTCGGTGTGCCCCTTCTGGCGTCCGTATCCCTTCACCTCGGTGACGGTCAGGCCCTGCACCCCGATGGCGGTCAGTGCCTCGCGCACGTCATCCAGCTTGAAAGGCTTGATGATGGCCATAACGATCTTCATGTCGGCTCCCTGTCCTGTTCCGACGTCCTGGTCCGGCTGCGATCGGGAGCGGGTGCGTCCCGAAGGCTCGCGACAGCCTCCACCGCCAATGCTCGCGGCGGCTGCAGGCCGCTCGCTACAGTGCAGAACAAATGCCGTGCCAGACTCCCGGCTTGCCGATAAATGCTTGAAAGGAAAGGAATTTCGCAGGAGTATCGGCGGGCGGCCCAAGAAATCGGCACGCCAATTGCACACATGATGTGCACAATTGTCTCGATGCCTGCGTTTCAGGCAGGGCCTGTGGCGGCCGCGTGGCGCGCCGACGCGCTACGGGGCGGCGGCGCCCCCTAGCGCCGCTCGGCGACCACCCGGATCAGGCCTTCCTGTGCCGTGGAGGCGACGAGAGCGCCGTCGCGGCTGAAGATCAGCCCGCGGTTGAAGCCGCGCGCCCCCTGGGTGGAGGGGCTGTCCTCGGCGTAGAGCAGCCAGTCGTCGCAACGGAACGGGCGATGGAACCAGACGGCGTGATCGAGGCTCGCCACCATCATGTCGGGCTGGAAGACGCTGCGGCCGTGGGCAACCAGCGACGTGTCGAGCAGGGTCATGTCGGAGGCATAGGCGAGGGCGCAGCGCTGGATCTCGGGTGAATCGGGCAGCGGCGCATTCGCCCGGAACCAGACATACTGATAGGGCACCTTCTTCGGATTGCCGGCGAAGCGCGAGAGGTCCACGGGGCGGAACTCGATCGGGCGCTCCCGCTCCCAGTAGCGGCGAATCGCCTCGGGGATGGTGTCGGGGAACATCGCCGTCAGCTCCGCCTCGCCCGGCAGATCCTCCGGCCCGGGCACGTCGGGCATCTCGAACTGATGCTCGAGGCCAGGCTCCTCGATATGGAAGGAACACGACATCGAGAAGATCGCCTTGCCGTGCTGGATCGCCACGACCCGCCGCGTGGTGAAGCTGCCGCCGTCGCGGATGCGGTCGACCTCATAAATGATCGGCACCTTCGGATCGCCGCCCAGCATGAAGTAGCCGTGCAGCGAATGGACGATTCGCTCCGGCGGGACGGTCCGCGAGGCGGCGACCAGCGCCTGGCCGATGACCTGGCCGCCATAGACGCGCTGCCAGCCGTCCTGCGGGCTGCGGCCTCGGAACAGGTTGTCCTCGAGCCGTTCAAGGTCGAGAATGGAGATCAGATCCTTCACCGCCTGGGACATCGGCCACAACCTCGTTGTCGGGTGGGCCGAACGTGACGGTGGTGGCGCGGACAAGTCAAGGTACAGATCGGAATGGCTGCCACCGACATCGTCATCGCCGGCGCAGGTCTGGTCGGCCGCCTGCTCGCACTCGCACTGCGCCAGGCGAGCGGCGGCGGACTGTCGCTGCGCCTTCTCGAGGCGGCGCCGGCCGGCCGCGCCCCGCAGGACATCCGCGTCTACGCGATCGCTGCCAGCACGCGGCGCATGCTGGAGCAGCTCGACGTGTGGCCTTCACTCGCGCCGCATGCCGAGGCGGCGCGCGCGCTGCGGATCGGCGACGGCCGTCTCGCCGACGCGGTTCGGCCCATCCTGTTGACCCTGGCCGGTGAGGTGACACCCGGCGAGCCCTTCGCCCATTTCGTCGACGGTCGCGAGCTGGGCCGGGCCGTCGCCGCGGCCTGCGACGCGGCCGGCATCGCCGTCGAGCATGAACGCCGGATCGGCGCGCTCGAGGTCGGGCCGCGCGGGGTATCGATCCGGGGGCCGGCGGACCGGGGGCAGGAGGACAGCGCCCGTCTCGTCGTCGGTGCCGACGGGGCAGGCTCGGCGGTGCGCCGCGCGGCCGGCATCGCGACGATCGGCTGGCCCTACCGGCAGGGGGCGATCATCACCATCGTCTGGCACGAGGTGCCGCACGATGGGGTTGCCATCCAGCATTTCCTGCCCGGCGGGCCGTTCGCGCTCTTGCCGCTGCCCGGCCGCCGGTCCGGCATCGTGTGGACCGAGCGGTTCGAGGACGCCGAGCGGCTGATCGCCCTGCCCCACGACCTGCTGGCAGAGGAATTGCGCCGGCGCGCCGGCCCGGAGGTCGGCGACTTGCGGATCGAGGAGCCGCCAAGGCTCTATCCGCTTGGACTCGGTCTTGCCCGAACCTTCGTCAAGCCGCGTATCGCCCTGGTCGGCGACGCCGCCCACCGCCTGCATCCGCTCGCCGGCCTGGGGCTCAATCTCGGCCTGCGCGACGTCGCCGCACTCGTCGAGGTTCTTGTCGAGGCCGCGCGGCGCGGCGAGGACATCGGCTCGATCGCTGTCCTCGAACGTTACCAGCGCTGGCGTCGGTTCGACACCGTCGAGGTGGCCGTCGCCACCGAGGCGCTGAACCGCCTGTTCTCCAACGATCTCGGGCCGCTTCGGCTCATTCGCGATCTCGGTCTCGGCCTCGTCGACCGGATCGCGCCGCTCAAGCGGCATTTCGTGCGCGAGGCCGCCGGCACCGAGGGACGTCTGCCCCGGCTGATGCGCGGCGAGCCGGTCTGAGGGCGGCAGCGGATCACCGTCTCACGGACTCGATGAACGCCTCTGGCAATGCGCCTGGTCGCGGGGTGAGACGGAGGACGGGTTTCGATGCCTGTCCGAAGGCGCCGCGGTCCTGTACCGTCCTCGGCTGCGCGATCAGCCGCCCGGCGCCGCGCGATCCGTCATGTCCGGACGAATCATCCTCGAGCCCTCAGCGGCGCGAGCGGGCCGGAACAGCGGCGCCGCACGGTGCTCCACCGTTCATGCGCCGCGGCCCCTGCCCAGGGCGCGGATTGGCTCGGCGTATCCGGAATTGCAACCGACGGCGATCGGCCAGCCGGTCCACTGGCCGATCGCGGGCGGGGTACCTCGATGAGGTCGCCCTCCCGTGTTTGCCGGATTCGTGCAGGACGACCCTCCTGCGTCTGCCGGACCGGACATCACCGTCCCGGCGGGCAGCTTCGAGCTTGACCGCAGTCCATCTGCCGCCACAACCCGGCGTACCGCCGATCCGCCGGTCTTGCCGTTGCGCCCAGTTGCGCCTGCATCCACGCAGGCCTGCCTGACCGGAACCTGACCCCTGGACGTCAGGGCGCCGGCCGCGCCACCTTCAGCTCCTCCTCGCTGATCGGTCGGGCCTCCTCCGGCAGCATGATCGGTATGCCGTCGCGGATCGGGTAGGCGAGCCGCGCCGCCCGGCTGACCAGTTCCTGGCGCTCGGCATCGTATTCCAGCACCGTCTTGGTGAGTGGGCAGACCAGGATCTCCAGGAGCCTGCGATCGACAGCCGGGGCCGTGGACGGAGCAGACATGGCGCACCTCCGCGTTACTGCAGGGTCGAACCGGGGTCGCCGCCCTCGCGGGCGAGCGCCATCTCGGTCACGGCAATCAGCACCTCGGAACGCGTGGCGAGATCACCGGCCTCGAGCAGGGCCTGCTTCTCCCTCGGTCCGTAGGGGCTGAGCATCGCCAGCGCGTTGACGAGTGTCTCGTTGGAGGCGCGGTTGATGGCGTCCCAGTCTGTTTCCATGCCGTTGGCGTCCAGGAACGCCCGGAAGGTCGCGATGAGACGCTGCCGGTCGACCGCGTCCTCGCCGCGATTCGGCACCAAGTCGGCGGCGAATTCGCGGGCGTCGATCCGGCAGCGCCGGTAAGGCGTTCCGCCGTCCTCTTCCGCGACGACGCGGAACCGGCCGATGCCGGTGAGCGTGATCAGGTAACGGCCATCGCCGGTCTCCTGCAGGCCGGTCAGGCGGCCGGCGCAGCCGATCTCGGCGAGCTCGGGCCTTTCCGACTCGTCCGGCCCATCCGGTCCGAGCCGCGGCTGGATCATGCCGATCACCCGGTCCCCGGCGAGAACGTCGTCGACCATCTGCAGGTAGCGCGGCTCGAAGATGTTGAGCGGCAGATTGCCGCGCGGCAGCAGCAATACGCCGGCGAGCGGGAAGACCGGAATCACCGCGGGAAGGTCGGATGGTCGTCGGTATGGCCGGTTGATCGCCATCTGCGCAGCGCACCTCCCGGTTCAGGCGAACAGGATCGACGAGAGCCTGCGGCGAGCCTCGATGGTGAGCGGGTCCTTCGGTCCCCACGCCTCGAAGAACTGCACGAGCTGCTTGCGCGCTGCCTCATCGTTCCAGGCCCGGTTGCGTCGGATGATGTGGAGGAGATGCTCGACCGCATCCTCCCGGTCACCCTTGGCGTTCAGCACCAGCGCCAGGTCGAAGCGGGCCTGATGATCGTCCGGATTGGCCGCGACGCGCGCGGCGAGGTCACGCGGGTCGCCGAGGCCGGCCGTCTGTTCGGCAAGCTCGAGCGCCGCCCGTGCCCCGGCGATGGCCGGATCGGCGTCCTTGCCGGGCGGCACCAGCGCCAGGGTGGCCTTCGCCCTGTCCAGCTCTCCCGACGCCACCAGACAGCGCACGAGGCCGCCGATCGCCGCAAGATTCTCCCGATCCTCCTGCAGCACCGCGGCGTAGATCTCCGCCGCGCCGGCAACATCGCCCTCCGCGAAGGCGGCCGCCGCCGAGCTCAGCACCTCCTCGAGACCGTTCCTGGCCGGACCGACAAGTCGGTCGATGAAGGCCTTTACCTGGCTCTCCGGCAAGGCGCCCATGAAGCCGTCGGCGGGCCGGCCGTCGACGAAGGCGAACACCGCCGGGATCGACTGGACGCCCATCTGCTGGGCAACGGCGGGATGCTCGTCGATGTTCATCTTGACGAGCTTCACCGCGCCCCGGGCGGCGCGCACCAGTTTCTCGAGCACGGGGGTAAGCTGCCTGCACGGGCCGCACCACGGTGCCCAGAAATCGACGATCACCGGCTGCTGGCGCGACGCCTCGACGACGTCCTTCATGAAGTCGCGGGTCGTCGTGTCCTTGATCAGTCCGTCGGCGGCGCCCGCCTGGGCGCCCCCGGATGCCAGCGAGGAAAGGTCCATGTGCGGTTCCCTGATCCGGTGTGGGCGCGCGGGGCCGACCGTCCGTCCCGCGCTGCGTTGTCGATCCTAAGATGGGGCGCCTGCCGATCCAGTGCAAATCCGCGCCCGATCCGCGGCCGGGCCACGCACATCCACCACCAGCGGATCGTGGCCGCAGGCCCTCAGGAACGCGATCAGATCGTCACGGCGGATGGTGGTGGTCGCCTCGTTGGTCAGCGGGTGGAAGTTCAGCAGGTCATGGCGCAGGAGATCGGCATCGAGCACCACGGTGACCCGCCCCTCGGAGTCGTTGACGACGCCGAACGGGGTCACCGATCCCGGCTGGACGCCGAGCGTCTCCACGAGCAGCTCCGGCCGAGCGAAGCTGAGCCGCGCCGAGCCGATCCTTTCGTGCAGCCGCTTCAGGTCGATGTCCGCATCTTCCTCGGCAACGACCAGCCAGATCCTGTCCTTCTTGTCCTTCATGAACAGGTTCTTGGTGTGCCCGCCCGGAATCTCGCCGCGCAGCTTTTGCGACTCGGCGACCGTGAACAGTGGCGGATGGCGGACGGTCGTGGTCTCGAAACCGAGCGCCTCGAGACGGGCGAGGAGATCGTCGGGAGAAAGCGGCATCGCGATGTCCGATTGCGGATCCGGGCAACCCCGCTTCTAGACACGACGTGTGCCGGGCTCAAGCCCGCCGGGGCGGCAGCCGCCACCCGGGGCGGTCGATCGCCGCAGGCGGGCATATCCTGAGCCGGACAGGGCATTGCCAAGCCGCAATGTCTCGTGCATATAAGCACCGGCCACCTGACGGGTGGTGCGCGAGCGGGTGTAGCTCAGGGGTAGAGCACAACCTTGCCAAGGTTGGGGTCGTGGGTTCGAATCCCATCGCCCGCTCCAGTCTCTATCGGTACGACCCGGAGACATGGGTAACAGTTTGTACCTGCGACATCGGTGACACCCTCGTGCCGAACGGGTTGTCGACGGTCTGCAAGGGTCCCTGCCCGAGGTCGAAATATCCCGGATCTGGTGCATGACGGTGACGAGCGAAATGCCGTCATCGACCTCCTTGAGTCCCAGCTTCCGACCGGCCAGCACGGTCGAGACGTTGATCGTCCTGCACGGCATTCAGATGCGCCCGCAAGCGGTGACCGGGGCGTCGGCGTCCTGGTACGGATGGTTGAGCTCCGGCAGACCGTCACAGGCTGTTGAAGACGGCGCGTAGGCTTCGGCCGGCGTCTTCATGGCGAGCCCCTCGTGGGGACGTTCGTCGTTGAACGCGCTGATGAAGTCGTCGAAGCGGCCCTGCTGCTGCAGCGCGTTCATGCCGGGCGGGCGCGCCGTCTCGGCCTTCAGCGTACGGTGCATGCGCTCATGCCTGCCGTTGTGCTGCGGATTGCCGGGCCTGATGGGCTCGACGCCGATCCCCGGTCGAAGCCAGAACACCGAAAGCCTGGAGAAGTCTTGGAGGCCGTTGGGCGAGGCGAAGGGAACGCCCTGGGGAGGCGCCGCGGCTAACCTTCGAGCGGATAGGCCTCCTCGACGACATAGGGTCCGCCGCCGCTTCCCGAACGCGAGGAGAACAGCACGAACCGCTCGACCCGCACCGGCCCGCAGCGGAAACCGCCGCGTGCCTCGATATAGGTCGCCACCGCCGAGGCCGGCACGCCCTTCAGCCGCGCGACGGTGACATGCGGGGCGAATTTGCGCGGATCGGGTGGCAGGCCGAGCATCTGCATCATGCGCTCCTGCTCGGCCTGCAGGGCGCTCAGCTGCGGGGCGGGTGCGACCTGGGCGAACACACAATGCGGCTTGCGGCCGCCGAAGACGCCGATACCGGACAGCGTCAGGTCGAACGGCGGGCGCCGGATGCGGTCGAGCGCCTCGGCCACCGAATGCGCCGTGCGACCGTCGATGTCGCCGATGAAGCGCAGGGTGATGTGGTAATTCTCCGGATCGATCCAGCGCGCACCCGGAAGTCCGCCGCGCAGTCCGGTCAGCATCGCGACCGCGTCCGGCGGGATCTCGATCCCGGTGAACAGACGGGGCATCTGCGCCTCCTCGAACGCGCCTGACCTAGGGGCACGGATTCTGGTGGATCAGGTGGATCGCGTCGATCCGTGCCTCGATCTCGTCCGACCAGGAAAGGTCGAAGGCGGAGATGTCGGTCTCGAGCTGCTCAAGACTGGTTGCACCGAGCAGCACCGACGTCACGAACGGGCGAGCGACGGCGAAGCGGATCGCCAGCCGCGCCGGATCGACGCCGAGATCGGCGGCAAGTGCCACATAGGCGGCGATCGCCGTGTCGGCTCCCGGCGTCTCGTAGCGCTGCGACCGGTTGAACAGCGTCTTGCGGGCACCGGGCGGCAGCGCCCCGCCAAGATACTTGCCGGTCAGAAACCCTTGCGCGAGCGCGGAATAGGCGATCAGTCCGACATCCTCGCGCATCGCGATCTCGGCGAGCCCGGTCTCGAACACCCGGTTGATGAGGCTGTAGGCGTTCTGGATCGACTGGATGCGCGGCAGGCCGCGGGTCTCCGAGAGATGCAGATAGCGCATCGTGCCCCAGGGCGATTCGTTGGACACACCGACATGGCGGATCTTGCCGGCTGTCACCGCCTCGCCGAGCGCCTCCAGCGTTTCCTCGATGGCAACCTCGTCGCGCGGCTCTGGCACCCGGTAGATCGTCGGCACCGAACCGAAGCCGGTCACCGCGCGGTCCGGCCAGTGCACCTGGAACAGGTCGATGTAGTCGGTACCCAGACGCTTGAGCCCCTTGTCGATCGCCTCGTGCACCTGCGCCCGGGTCAGGCGGGTCGGCGCGCCAGCGTCGCGGAACCAGCCGTTCTCGCTGTAGCCGACAACCTTGGAGGCCAGCACGATCCGGTCGCGGCGCCCGCGGCTCCTGAGCCAGGAACCGATGATTCGGTCGGTGCGGCCCTGGGTCTCGGCCTTCGGCGGGATCGGGTAGAGTTCGGCGGTGTCGAACAGGTTGATGCCACGGTCGACGGCAAGATCCATCTGGGCATGGCCTTCGGCTTCCGTGTTCTGCTCGCCGAAGGTCATGGTGCCGAGCCCCAGCGCACTGACGCGCAGGTCGGTCCGTCCGAGACGGCGGTATTCCATGCGATGCCCCCTGTTGAGATGTCCAGGCGACGGATCAGCCGCCCGAATCCCTGGCGCGGCGCGCCGCGATCCGTGCGATCAGACCCTCCACGTATGGCAGGATTCTGCTGACGATGACCTCTACCCCGTCCGCGTTGGGATGGATACCGTCGGCGAGGTTGAGGGCGGGATCTGTCGCGACCCCCTCGAGAAAGAACGGATAGAGCAGCGCTCCGTGCCGCCCGGCGATCTCGGCGAACATTCCGTCGAACGCCGCGCGGTAGGCTTCGCCGAGATTGCGCGGCGCCAGCATCCCGGCGATCAGCACCTCGATGCCGCGCTCGGTCAGCCGCGCGACGATCGCGTCGAGATCGGCATGCGTCCGCGCCGGATCGATGCCGCGCAGCGCGTCATTGGCACCGAGCTCGACGATCACCCCCTCGGTGCCGTCGGGCACGGACCAGTCGAGCCGTTCGAGCCCCGCCCGCGCCGTATCGCCGGAAACGCCGGCGTTGGCGATCACAACGTCGTGACCACGCGCCCGCAGCGCGGCTTCCAGTCTTGCCGGAAAGGCCGCTGACGGCGGCAAGTCATAGCCCGCCGTCAGGCTGTCGCCGAGGGCGACGAGCCGGATCGGTTCGGATGCCGCCGGTGCCGCGAGGAACGCGGCAGCCACCAATCCGCCCAGCATGGCTTGGACGAGGCGGCCGATTGCCCCATATCTGCGAAGGCTGTCCTGCCCGTCGTCCCGCCCATCACGCCACCGGGGGAGCATCATCGCGTGCCGCATGTCGCCATCCGTCTCGAGAACGTGCATCTGAGCCTCGGCAGCGGCGCCGCCAGGGTCCACGTGCTCAAGGGTATAAGCCTCGACATAGGCGCCGGCGAGGCGGTTGGCATCATCGGGCCTTCGGGATCCGGCAAATCGACGCTCCTCATGGTGTCGGCCGGACTGGAGCCGGCCGATTCCGGACTGGTGCAGGTCGCCGGCCAGGATCTCTCGCGCCTTGACGAGGACGGGCTGGCCCGCTTCCGCGGTCGCAATGTGGGGATCGTCTTCCAGTCCTTCCACCTCATCCAGAACATGACGGCGCTCGAGAACGTCGCGGTGCCGCTCGAGCTGGCCGGTCGCGCCGACGCCTTCGAGCGGGCCGCGGAGGAGCTCGCCCGGGTCGGTCTGGCCGGGCGCACCGGCCATTATCCAGCCGAACTGTCCGGCGGCGAGCAGCAACGCGTTGCGCTCGCCCGTGCCCTGATCGTCGAGCCGGCGATCCTGTTCGCCGACGAGCCGACCGGCAATCTTGACGCCCGCACCGGCAGCCAGATCGTCGAGCTGCTGTTCGCCATGCATCGTGAGCGCGGCACGACGCTGGTGCTGGTCACCCATGACGCGACGCTGGCGGCGCGCTGCGATCGCACCATCGCCATGCGCGACGGCCGTCTCGACGCGACGCCCGAGCTGCAGGTCGCTGCCCAATGAGTGCACCCGGGGCGACTGCCGCGAGCCCCGCTGGCGCCCGCGCCGCGCGCGTCACCTTGCGGCTGCCGCTCGCCCTGCGGCTCGCCGTGAGGGAGTTGCGCGGTGGTCTCCGGGGCTTCTACATCTTCATCCTCTGCATCGCACTCGGCGTCGCCACCATCGCTGCGGTCGGCTCGGTGTCACGCTCGCTGGTGACCGGCATTTCGGAGCAGGGCCAGGCCATTCTCGGCGGCGATCTGTCCTTTTCGCTGATCCACCGTCAGGCCGACCCGCAGGAACGGGCCTATCTTCAGGGGCTGGGCCGGGTTTCGGAGATCGCCTCGCTGCGCGCCATGGCCCGCGCCGGGGGCGACCGTCAGACCCTGGTCGAGCTCAAGGCCGTCGATGGTGCCTATCCGCTCTATGGTGCCATCGAGATCGAGGGCGGCGGTGAGATCCACACGCTGCTCGCCGCACGCGACGGCGCACACGGGCTCGTTGCCGAACCGGGCCTTGCCGAACGGCTGGGGATCGGTGTCGGCGGACGGCTGGAGATCGGTACCGCAACCTTTGTCCTGACCGGCCTGATCGCGCGCGAGCCGGACCGGCTCGGCAGCGGCGGCGTCGGCTGGGGCCCCCGCGTGATCGTCTCGACGCGCGCGCTGGCGGACACCGGCCTCCTCCAGCCGGGCAGTCTGGTGCGCTGGACCTACCGGGTGGCACTGCCGGCCTCGACCGGTCCCGCCGAGATCGCGGCGATCGGCCAGGCCGCCGAGCGCGCCTTTCCCGATGCCGGCTGGCGGGCGCGCGACCGCGCCGACGCCGCACCCGGCATCCGCGAGCAGATCGACCGCTTCACCATGTTCCTGACACTGGTCGGCCTCACCGCGCTGATGGTCGGCGGCGTCGGCGTCGCCAATGCGGTCACCGCCTATCTGGACGGCCGCCGCGCGACGATCGCGACGTTGAAGAGTCTCGGGGCGCCGGGAAGCCTGGTGTTCCGGACCTATCTGACCGCAATCATGATCCTCGCCTCGGCGGCGATGGCGATCGGCCTGGCGCTGGGCGCGCTGACGCCTTGGCTGGCCGGCTCTGCGCTGGCCAGCATCCTGCCGGTCGCCGACGCCGTGCCGGGACTCTATCCGAAGGAACTCCTGCAGGCTCTCGCCTATGGCACGCTGACCGCACTCGCCTTCGCGCTGTGGCCGCTCGGCCGGGCGCGCGAGGTTCCGGCCACCGCCCTTTACCGCGAGCACGTTGCCGGCCCGTCCGGGTGGCCGCGTCCCGTCTATGTCTGGACCCTGGCCGGGGTCGTCGCGGCGCTGCTTGTGCTGGCGATCGGCCTTGCCTTCGACCGCAAGCTGGCGGCGATCTTCGTCGGCGGTGCGGCGGGGGCCTTCGTCGTCCTGCGGCTGGTCGGCGCCGGCATCATGGCACTTGCCCGGCGGCTGCCGCGCAGCCGCGGACTGACACTGAGGCTCGCGATCGCCTCGATCCACCGGCCGGGCGCGGTGACGCCGAATGTCGTCCTGTCGCTCGGCCTCGGGCTCACCCTGCTCGTCACGGTGGCGTTGATCGACGGCAACCTGACCCGCCAGCTCACCATGTCGCTGCCCGACCGGGCGCCGAGCTTCTTCTTCCTCGACATCCCTCGCGCGGACGCCGAGCGGTTCGCGGCGACGGTCAGGACCGAGACCCCGGACGGGGTGCTCGAGGAGGTGCCGATGCTGCGCGGCCGCATCACCGCCCTCGCCGGCATCCCGGTGTCCGAGTTCACCGCTCCGCCGGAGGCCGAATGGGTGCTGCGCGGCGACCGCGGCATCACCTATGCCGCCGAGCCGCCCGCCGATTCCACCATCGTCGCCGGCGAATGGTGGCCGGCCGACTATGACGGGCCGCCGCTCGTCTCGTTCGCCGAGGAGCTGGCCGGCGAGCTGGGACTGAAGGTCGGCGACGACCTCGAGGTCAACGTGCTCGGGCGGACCATCCGGGCGAGGATTGCCAATCTGCGGACCGTCGACTGGTCGTCGCTGTCGATCAACTTCGTCATGGTGTTCTCGCCCAACACCTTCGTCGGCGCGCCGCACATGGTGCTGGCGACGGTCACGCTGCCCGACGGCGCCGACATCGGGCGGGAACTGGCGCTGATGCGCACCATCACCCGCGAGTTCCCGACCGTCACCAGCGTCCGCGTCAAGGAGGCCCTCGATTCGGTCAACGATCTGGTCCGGCGGCTGGCCTGGGCGATAAGGGCGGCGAGCGGCCTCACCCTGCTCACCGGCGTGCTGGTGCTGGCCGGCGCGCTGGCGGCGAGCCACCGGCACCGCATCCATGACGCGGTGGTGCTGAAGACGCTTGGCGCGACGCGGCGGCAGCTGGTGGCGGCCTATGTCGCCGAGTTCGCCATCATCGGCGCGGTCACCGCCCTGTTTGCGCTGGCGGCCGGCACCATCGCGGCGATGCTGGTGGTGACGCTGGTGATGGAGCTCGACTTTTCCTTCCTGCCGCTGGTCGCCGGCGCCGCGGTCGCATCCGCGCTCGCGATCACCATCGGACTGGGACTTGCCGGGACCTGGCGCGTGCTTGGACGCCCGCCCTCACCCTACCTGCGCGCGCAGTGAACGGTGGCGTCCTCTTCCGTTGCGGCACATGAACGATCCGTAAGCAATCCCGTGGCTTTCTCGGACCGATCAGACTTGTCTTCACGACCTCCAGCGACCATATTCGCTCGCGAGGTTTCAGAGCAATCCGAGGGGAGTCCCATGGCGGAATTCGACAGACAGGCAGCCCGCCCCTATGGCGTGGGTGCCTCGCGCGCCGATATCGGTGTCTATGACGAGGGCCTGCGCGCCTACATGCTGCAGGTCTACAACTACATGGCGATCGGCCTTGCGGTTACCGGGCTGGTGGCGTTCGGCGCCTTCTCGATGGCGATCGACGCAACGGGCCAGCTGACCGCTTTCGGCGAGGCGATCTATGTCAGCGCGCTGAAGTGGGTCATCATCTTCGCGCCGCTGGCGATGGTCTTCCTGCTGTCGGCCCGGATCGGCTCGATGAGCCAGTCCGGCGCGCAGATGGCCTTCTGGGTCTTCGCCGCGCTGATGGGCCTGTCGCTTTCGTCGATCTTCCTGGTGTTCACCGGCACCAGCATCGCCCGGGTGTTCTTCATCACCGCTGCCTCGTTCGGCGCGCTGAGCCTCTATGGCTACACGACGAAGAAGGACCTGAGCGGCTGGGGCTCGTTCCTGTTCATGGGACTGATCGGCATCATCATCGCCTCGATCGTCAACCTGTTCATCGGCTCCTCGGCGCTGCAGTTCGCCGTCTCGGTGATCGGCGTGCTGGTGTTCGCCGGCCTCACCGCCTACGACACCCAGCAGATCAAGGAGATGTATGACGCCAATGACGACGGCACCGTCTCCGGCCGCAAGGCGATCATGGGCGCGCTGCGCCTGTATCTGGACTTCATCAACCTGTTCGTGATGCTGCTGCAGCTGTTCGGCAACCGCGAGTAGCAGCCTGGCATCGCTGACCGTTGCGAGGCCCCGGCCACCGGCCGGGGCCTTGTCGTGTCGGCTGCCCCCCGGCAACACACCGACATGTCCTCGAGACCCTTCTCGATCAGGCCTGCCACCCGGGCCGACGTGCCCGTCATAGCTGCGATCTATGGCGATGCGGTGCTGCACGGCACCGCGAGCTTTGAACTTGATCCACCCGGCGAGGCGGAGATGGCGCGACGCATGGCGGCGCTGCACGACGGCGGTTTCCCCTACCTCGTCGCCGACGCCGACGGCCTCGTCCTCGGTTATGCCTATGCTGGTCCCTACCGGCCGCGGCCGGCCTACCGCTTCACCGTCGAGGATTCGGTCTACATCGCGGCCGAGGCCCGCGGGCAGGGCATCGGCCGGGTGCTGCTCTCGCAGCTGATCGGCGAATCGGAGAGGCGCGGCTTCCGGCAGATGGTCGCCGTGATCGGCGACGAGGCCAGCGCCGGCTCGATCGCGTTGCACCGCGCCCTCGGCTTCGAGCACGCCGGGACGCTGCAGGCGGTCGGCTACAAGCATGGCGCCTGGCGGGCCACGGTCCTGATGCAGCGCGCACTCGGCTCGGGCAATTCGCTGCCGCCCCCAGAGGGGCGGTAGGCCCCGACGGGGCCTGCGACCTTTCCCTCATCGTGGGCGCAGCGTCAGCGGCGGTCCGGGGTCGTTGCGGCGGGCCGGTCGCCGAGAATCGCTCCGATGCCGGCCGGCACCGGGACGGGATGACAGGGGCGGGCCGCGGTCTATGCCTCCACCAGCCGCACTCTGCGGTCGAGAACCCTGAGCACGCGGGCGAGATCGTGGCCGCGCTTGAGGATCAGCCCGGTAGCCGAGACCACCGAATAGGCGCCCTGGCGACGCGACAGCCGCGGCGTCTTCTCGATCCTGTAGAGTGGCATTTCGCTGGAGCGTCGGAACACCGAGAACACGGCCCGATCCTTCAGCGCGTCGATCGCATAGTCGCGCCATTCCCCCGCGGCCACCATGCGTCCATAGACATTGAGGATGGCGCCCAGTTCTTGACGGTCGAACGACACCTGCGGGGCCGTCCTCGCCTCCTGCGCGGCCGCGTGCGGGGTGGAGCCGCGGCCGCCGGGGAAGGCTATGGGTTCCGTTTCGCTCAACGGCGCCTCCCATGTGCGATGCTGTCCGTCACATGATCGTCAAGGAGCGACGACCGCGTCAAGCAGGGGTCCGCCGGCCTCACCGGCACGGCGCGAAGTCCGGTCGGGGAGCTCATGGAGAAATCACATTTCCGCCAGATTCGCGCCCTTGGCACGCCAGATTGACCATCCACCTTATCATCGTTGCCTCGAGGCCCGGTTCGAGGAGGCTCCGGAACACCCAGCCCCCCAGCCCCCCGGGGACTTCTCCGAACCGGGCCCATCCTTTTGCAGTACTGGTGGTTCAATCCCCCAACAGCAACTGTCCGGGCCGGTTCTCCGGCCCTTTTTGCTGTTGGGACGACAGGTCAGCGGGGGTCTTGAACTCGCCGCCCCCGGCATCCTATCTCGCCTGCCGGCGTCATCGGCAAACCGGTAACCGCGAACGGGGCGAATAAGAATGACCAGCAACACGGCGACCAGCGACACGGCGACAGCGACCGCGACGGCCGGCACCCATGCCTTTCAGGCCGAGGTCGGCCGCATCCTCGATCTGATGGTGCATGCGGTCTATTCGGATCGCGAGGTGTTCCTGCGCGAACTGATCTCGAACGGTGCCGATGCCTGCGAGAAGTTGCGCTATGCGGCGCGGCAGGACGATTCGCTGCTGGCCGGCGACACCCAGCTGGCGGTCACGCTGGCGCCCGATGCCGCGGCAGGCACCCTCACCGTCTCCGACAACGGCATCGGCATGAGCCGCGAAGAACTCGCCGGCAATCTCGGCACGATCGCCCGCTCCGGCACGCGCGCCTTCGCCGAGGCGCTGGGCAACGCCGGCGACACGCAACCCGGTACGGCCGAATCGCTGATCGGCCGGTTCGGCATCGGCTTCTACTCGGCCTTCATGGTGGCCGACCGCGTCGAGGTCTCTAGCCGCAGGGCCGGGTCGCCGGAGGGCTGGAAATGGAGCTCCGACGGGCGCGGCACCTACACCATCGAGCCGGATGAGCAGGCGCCGGCGCGCGGCACGCGAATCACCCTCCATCTGAAGGAGGACGCTCGGGAATTCCTCGAACCGCAGCGGCTGGAATCTATCGTCGCCGCCCATTCCGCCCATGTTCCGGTAGCGATCCGTCTGAAGGAGGGCGAGGTCAGCCGCGAGATCGCCGACGGCAGCGCGCTCTGGCTGAAGCCGAAGGCGGAGCTGACGGCCGACGACTACCGTGACTTCTACCGGCATGTCGCCGGAGCCTGGGACGAGCCGGCGCTGACCATCCACTACGCGGCGGAGGGTCGCCAGGCCTACCGGGTGCTGCTGTTCGTACCCTCCGAGAAGCCGTTCGACCTGTTCGACCCGGACCGCAAGGGGCGCATCCGGCTGTATGTGCGCCGCGTGTTCATCACCGACGACGCCGAGCTGATGCCAGCCTATCTGCGCTTCGTGCGCGGCCTCGTCGATTCCGATGACCTGCCGCTCAACCTCAGCCGCGAGATGCTGCAGCACAGCCCGATGCTGGCGCAGATCCGCAAGGCCGTCACCAACCGCGTGCTGAGCGAGCTCGCCAGGCTCGCCGAGAAGGATCCGGAGGCCTATCTCAAGGTGTGGAGCGCCTTCGGTCCGGTGCTGAAGGAGGGCCTCTACGAGGATCTGGAGCGCCGCGACAGTCTGCTCGACCTCGCCCGCTTCCGCTCGACCGTTGCCCCCGACGGCTGGCGCTCGCTGAAGGACTACGTGGCGGGACTGCGGCCCAACCAGACCGCGATCTACTACCTGACCGGCGACAGCCCTGCGCAGGCCGCCGCGAGCCCGCATCTGGAAGGCTTCCGCGCCCGCGGCATCGAGGTGCTGCTGCTCACCGATCCTGTCGACCATTTCTGGGTCCGCGTTGCCGCGGGCTTCGACGGCAAGCCGTTCCGGTCGGTCTCCCAGGGCGATACCGACATCGCCGCGATTCCGCTGGTTGCGCCGGCCGACGACGCCGACGACACAGCCGCGCCGGCCGCGGTCGCGACGCTGGCCGCCTTCGTCCGGCAGACGCTGGGCGAGACGGTCAAGGACGTCCGGGCTTCCGACCGGCTCGCCGAGAGCCCGGTCTGCCTAGTGGCCGGCGCCGGCACGCTCGACCGGCGGCTCGAGAGGCTGCTGTCGCGCCAGGACGGCGCGGCCGTGACCCGCTCGGCGCCGATCCTCGAGCTCAATCCGCGCCATCCGCTGATCCGCCACTTGGCGGCCCAGGCGACCGCGCCGGGCGACAAGGCCCTGCTCGCCGATGCCGCCTGGCTGCTCTACGACGAGGCCTGCATCCTCGACGGCGAGACGCCGTCCGACCCCGCAGCCTTCGCCGCCCGCCTGACCCGCCTGCTGCTTGCCCGCGGCGCGGCGTGACGCGCTATCCGACGACCAGCCGGGTGCCGGGGCCGAGGCGCGGCAGCAGCTTCGCCATGTCGGCGCGCCGCAGCGCGATGCAGCCCTCCGTGGGCAGCAGGCCGGGCCGGGCGAGATGCAGGAAGATGGCACTGCCGAACGGCCTCAGCGGCGGCTGCGTGTTGTGACCGATCACCACCACCCAGTCGTAGAGCCCGTCCTCGCGCCACATCCGCTCGTGACTGCCGGCAAACGGCAGGCGCACCGGGCGATTGTAGGCGCAGCGCGCCGGATCATCGCACCAGCCGAGTTGCGGATCGATCGCCACCACGTCGAGCCCGGTGCGCGGCGGCGGTCCGCGATCCGGCCGGTAGTAGACCGGGCCGAGCGCGAAGCTGCCGCGCGGCGTCGCGCCGTCGCCCTCGCGCTTCAGCCGCGTCAGGCCCGAACGCCCGAGCGCGCAGGGCCACACGCACCCGCCGGCCTGCATCAGGCCGCGCGCGACCCCGGTGGCATGAACCCTGACCACGTCTGCCGGTGCCGTCATCGTGACCTCTCGCGCCCGCTGCGATCGCCCCGTTCGCCTTGCGAACCGTGCGGAACGTGTTCTACATCCTTCGGGGACCCGCACGACAGTGCCGGCGGCACGGACCGCGACAACGAGACTCGGAGGCGTCCCGGATGAGCACGTCGAAACGCATTCTGATCGTCGACGACGACGCCGATCTGCGCGAGGCGCTGATCGAGCAGCTCGCCCTGCACGAGGAATTCTCGGCAACCGGCGTCGAGACTGCAAGGGCCGGCATCCGGGCCGCCGAGACGGACGGCGCCGATCTCGTCATCCTCGACGTCGGGTTGCCCGACATGGACGGCCGCGAGGCCTGCAAGGTGCTGCGCAAGCACGGCTTCAAGGCGCCGATCATCATGCTGACCGCACAGGACTCCGAATCCGACATCGTTCTGGGCCTTGAATCGGGCGCCAACGACTACGTCACCAAGCCGTTCCGCTTCGCCGTTCTGCTCGCCCGCATCCGCGCACAGCTGCGCCAGCACGAGCAGAGCGAGGACGCGGTCTTCGCCATCGGCCCCTACACCTTCAAGCCGGCGCTGAAGATGCTGTTCACCGAGAAGGGCTCGAAGATCCGGCTGACGGAGAAGGAGACCTCGATCCTCAAGTATCTCTATCGCGCCGGCGAGAAGGTGGTGACACGCGACGTGCTGCTGCACGAGGTGTGGGGCTACAATGCCGGCGTGACCACGCACACGCTCGAAACCCATATCTACCGCCTGCGCCAGAAGATCGAACGCGATCCCTCCAACGCCGAGCTGCTGGTCACCGAGAGCGGCGGCTACAAGCTGGTGCCGCGCATCGCCGCCGGGAGCCAGACGGTGTGACGCTCGATCACGACGTCCTGCTGCTGAAGAGCATTCCGCTGCTGGCCGACTTCTCGGTCGAGCAGCTCCGGCTGATCGCCTTTTCCGCCGAACCGCACACCCTGCCGCCCGGCACGATCCTGTTCCGCGAGGGCGCCGAGGCCGAGGGGGGCTATCTGGTGCTGTCCGGAGCCGTGCGCCTCGTCAGGGAGCGCGGCGGCGTCGCGGAGGAGGTGGCGGTTGCCGGTCCGGGCGCGCTGATCGGCGAACTGGCGCTGCTGTGCCCGACGACCCGGCCGGTGACGGCGGAGATCATCGAACCGACCGAGCTCTATGCGATCACACGCCGGCTGCTGCGCCGGGTGCTGCAGGAATATCCCGAGATGGCGGAGCGCATGCGCGCGTCCCTGTCGCTGCGGCTGCGCGCGTTGATGGACGAACTCGGCCACACCCGCGCGCGGCTGCTGGCGGTCGATGGGGCGGACCCCGCCGCCCGTCGATGAGCGGACGGGAGCAGCGATCCGGCAGGATCGGCGTCATCCTCGCCACGCTCGGATCGGCCGTTGCTCTCGGCCGGTGGCCGCGCTGATCCCGCTGCGCCGGGGCGTGCCCGAGAATCAGACGCTGCCGGGGTTGACGACGAGCACCGGGCAGCCCGCCCTGCGCAGGAGCGCGGCAAGATCGGCCGCCTGCGCTGCCGGACCGGTGCCCGCCTCCACCACCACCAGACCCGCCTGATATCGCACCGCCAGCATTGCCGCCACGCCGCCGCCGAGGCGCTCGGACGGCAGCGTCTCGACCGCACCGGCTTCGAGCCTGGCGAGGAACGGCTCGATCGCCGTTGTGCCGGGGTCGGTGAAGGCGATCACGCGGCCGCTGCGGGCAGGTCCGCCGGCGACCGCCACCGCCACCGCCCTCCGAGCCGCGGCAAGTAGCGCAGCAGCAAGGCGCGGCTCGGCGAATCGACGCGGCGGCGCCAGACAGATCAGGATCTCGTCCGGTGCCGCGCTGAGGATCGGTTCGGCCGGATCGACGGTCAGCGGACCGGTGGGCTGCGGCGCGCCCAGTTCCTGCGCCAGCCGCGCCAGCGCCCGCCGGGCATGGCCGAGGCTGCGCCTGAGCTCGGCCAGCATCGTGCCGGGATCGGCCGGGCGCGCGTGCCGGGTGACATGGCCGATCTCTGCCCCGACCGGCAGGGCTGCGAGATCGACCAGTGCCGCCTCCTCGATCAGGCTCGCCGCGAAGCCGCCGCCGAACCCCGTCGTCAGCCGTCGGGCAAGTGCCAGACCCGGCTCCACCTCGGCGCCGGCATAGGCGGCGACGCGCACCAGCCGGACCGGCCTCATCCGTGTCGCCCTCGACCTGCGCCGCCGTCCACCATTCCATCGTTGCGTGCGCCACCGTCCCGGCCGGTCTCGGCACCGGCACTCTCGGCGCCCAGCGCGATGCGCCGGCGCGCCAGCCAGATCAGGCGGTCCTCGATCGCCCGGTTGACGCTGCCTTCGGGAAACGCGCCGTCTTCCCCGCGCTCGCCGGCCGGCCTGCCGGTGAGCAGTTCCAGCGCCTCGTCGACCCGTGCGATGGCATAGACGGTGAAGCGCCCTGCGGCGCAGGCAGCGAGCGTCTCGTCGTTCAGCATCAGGTGCTGGACGTTGGAGGCCGGCACGATCACACCCTGCCGACCGGTCAGCCCGCGCCCGGCACAGACCTCGAAGAAGCCCTCGACCTTCTCGTTGACGCCGCCGATCGGCTGCACGTCACCGTACTGGTTGAGCGAGCCGGTAACGGCGAGATCCTGGCGCAGCGGGATCCCGGCGATCGCCGAGGCGAGCGCACAGAACTCCGCCACCGAGGCGCTGTCGCCCTCGACTCCGCCATAGGACTGCTCGAACACGAGGCTCGCGGTCAGCGACACCGGCCAGTCCGGGGCGTAGCGGGCGGTGAGCAGGCCGGCGAGAATCATCACGCCCTTCGAATGGATCGGGCCGCCGAGTTCGGTCTCGCGTTCGATGTCGACGAGCTTGCCGGCGCCGAGCCGCACCCGCGCGGTGATGCGGTTTGGTGATCCGAACGCATAGGTGCCGAGCTGCAGCACGCTGAGGCCATTGACCTGTCCGACCGCGCTGCCGTCGGTCGCCACCAGCATCACGCCGCGCCGCACCGCCTCGCGGCTCAGTTCGCGCGGCCGATCGAGCCGCCGCAGTCGTGCTGCCTCCGCCGCGGCGACATGGCCCGCGCCGACCGCCGCCGCCGCCTCGGCGCGGGCGCGGTGATCGGCCTCGCGCATCAGGTCGGCGATCCGCCCGAGCCGGACCGACAGGCGCTGGGTATCGGCCGCGATCCGGCCGGCATGTTCGACGACGCGGGCGACGCCGGTCCGGTCGAATGGCAACATCTCCTCGCGACGGGCAATGGCCGCCATCAGCCGGGCGAAATCGGCGACGGTCGCGTCGGTCCAGGGCGCCGTATCGTCGAAGTCGACCGCGACCTTGAACACCTCCGGGAAGTCGCTGTCGAGTTGGCACAGCAGGTGGTAGACGAAGCGTTCGCCAAACAGCACCACCTTCGCCGAGAACGGGATCGGCTCCGGCTCGAGCGATACCGTCGACATCAGCGACAGGCGCTCGGCCAGCGATTCGATCTCGATGCGACCGTTGCGCAGCGCCCGCTTCAGTGCATCCCAGGCCATCGGCTCCGTCAGAATCTTACGCGCGTCGATCAGCAGATAGCCGCCGTTCGCCCGATGCAACGCGCCGGCGCGGATCAGCATGAAGTCGGTGACCAGCGTCCCCATCTGCGGCAGGTGCTCGATCCGTCCGACCAGGTTGGGCAAGGTCGGGTTGTCCTCGCGCACCACGGGAGAGGCGCCGCCCGCCTCGCCGCCGGACACCAGCACGTTGACCATGTAGCGGCGGAACGGCGTGGTGTCGGGATTGCGCGGGCGCTGGGCGGAGCCGTCCTCGGTGACGAGACCCGCCAGCATCGCCGGCGCGGTCTCGATCATGTCGTCGCGCGCCCAGCCGATCCAGTCGGCCACCTGGCGGTCACTCTCGAAGGCCTGTCGCACCTCGGCCAGCGCCTGGTCGACCGCGACGGCGGCGAATTCCTGGTCGAGCTCGCGCACCTCACGGCGCCGCGTACGGTCGAGCCGGGTCGTCTCCTCCAGCACGGTGCGCAGGTCCTCCTGCAGTTCGGCGATCGCCGTCTGGCTCGCCCGTCGCTCCTCGGCGGGCCAGGCGTTGAACACCTCCGGCTTGACCACCTTGCCGTCGCGCATCGGCGCAAGCGCGAAGCCGACCGGCGTCCGCAGCACGGCGATGCCGCGTGCTTCGGCGCGGGCGCCGAGATCGGCGAACAGCTTCTCCTGCCGTTCCTCGAAGGCCTCGTCGATGGCGCGCCGCCGACGCCGGTACTCGTCACTGTCGAACACAGCCGGCAGCGCATCGGCAAGATCGCGCACCGCCTCGGCCATGCCTTCGCGCAGGCGCGGGCCGAGGCCGGTCGGCAGGCCGAGCGCCAGCGGCCGTTGCGGCTCGTCGAAATTGTTGACGTAGACCCAGTCGCGCGGCGGCGGCTTGCGCGCCGCCATCTGGCCGAGAAAGCTGGTCACCGCCGTATGCCGACCGGACCCCGGCACCCCCAGCACGAACAGGTTGAAGCCCGGCCGCTCGATCTCGGCGCCGAAGCTCAACGCCTCCAGTGCCCGCGCCTGACCAAGGAAGCCGTCGAGCGGCTCGAGGTCGGCGGTGGTCTGAAAGCCGAGCCCGTCCGGGTCGCAGCGTCGCCGCAGCCGATCGGCCGGGACCACAGCCCTGGCCCCGGTCATCCCATCCTGCATTCGCCGCTCCCGGGTTGCGCCGACGGACCCATCGCCCGCGGCGGCATCATTACCGCTCCTGCTCCCGCGCGCAGGCGACACACAGCTGCGCGGAGGGATCGACCTCGAGCCGGCCGTCGGGGATCTCCTCGCCGCAGGAGTCGCACCAGCCGAATTCGCCGTCCTCGATCCGCTGCAACACGCGGCGCAGCCGATCGAGCCGGGCCGCCCGCCGGCGTTCCGCGGCAAGTGCCATCGCCTGCACCTGCATCGCATCCATCCGGGCGAGCCGTCCGACGCTCTGCTGGTCGAGCGCGACCGGCGCGCGGTCCTCGGCGCTCTGCCGGCGCAACGCCTCGAGTTCGGCGATCTCGGCCTCGACGAGGCTGCGGTACCGCGCGCTCCGGGTCTGCTCCATCGTTTCGGCCTCTCCGGCTCATTCCCGCGCCCCAACCGCCGACGTCGCCGCCGGCCCATGCCCGATCAGGACGACAGGGCCGGGTCCAGCAGCCCGTCACCGGACACCGCCAGCGAGATTGCACCGATCGGGAGGCTCCATCAAGCATCAGGCCGGGCCCGGCCGGGCTGGCTGGCTGCGACCCGGCGACGGACGGCGGGCGCCGGCCGTTGCGGCGCTGATGCGTGGTTCGATCACAGGCCATCGCGATGGGCGAGGCGTCTGGCCGGCACCGGATCGCCGGAGAGTGCCGGCACCAGCCGACGGCGCGCCCGCACCGGCTGTGCAGGGATCGGGGCGTGCACCTGCTTGAGGGCCTCCACCAGCAGAACGCCGGGCGGCATCGCGGGAATCAAGGTTCCCGCCCTTTCCCACGCCGCCGCCGAGCGGATCAGGAAGCGGCCGCGGAATGGCGGGACCCACAGCACCTCCTCCCAGGCCGCCGGCAGGAACGCGGCGCTGCGCAGCAGCCGGCTGAGCTGCGAGCGGCTGTAGGGGCGACCATGACCGAACGGCGTATGCTCGAAGCGCGCCCACAGCCCGCGCCGGTTCGGCACCACGACGACGAGCCGCCCGCCCGGCGCCACCACCCGCCAGGCCTCGTGCAGCACGCCGCGCGGGTCCTCGGCGAATTCGAGACTGTGGGTCAGCAGCAGCCGGTCGATCGTGCCGTCGCCCATCGGCAGCTCGGCCTCGTCGACCAGGCACGAGGCGACCGGGCCCTCGGCCGGCCAGTGCATGACCCCCTGTCCCGCCGGCATGAAGGCGATCATGCGCGCGCATTCGTCGCGGAACACGCCGAGATACGGCCCGGCGAAGCCGAGACCGACGACGGTCATGCCGCCGACATCCGGCCACAGGCGGCGCAGCCGGTGCACGATGAGCCGTCGCGCCACCTGGCCGAGGCCGCTGGCATAGAAATCCCTCAGATCGGCGACATCGGTGTGCATGCCACCAAACCTGCCGGGGTTGGCCGGGCTTCACAAGGGATGTTAGGTAGCGCCATGGCTCCGGCCGACGGCGGCCGACCAGTCGAATGACCAGCGGAGACGGTCCATGCACGGTTTCGACATCCGCATGTTTCCCTGCCTGAGCGACAACTACGGCGTGCTGATCCACGATGACGCTTCGGGCGTCACCGCATCGATCGATGCGCCCGAGGCTGCGCCGATCGAGGCGGCACTGACCGAGAACGGCTGGACGCTGACCCATATCCTGGTGACGCATCACCATGCCGACCATACCCAGGCGATCGCCACGCTCAAGGCCAAGCACGGCTGCCGGGTGGTGGGACCGCGCGGCGAGGCGGCAAAGGTGCCGGAGATCGACGAGACGGTTGGCGGCGGCGACACCTTCCGGTTCGGGCGCTACGAGGCACGAATCCTCGATACGCCCGGCCACACCAGGGGCCACATCGCCTGGTGGTTCCCCGGTCCGGCGGTGCTGTTTGCCGGGGACACCCTGTTCGCGCTCGGCTGCGGCCGCGTGTTCGAGGGCACCATGGCCGAGATGTGGACCTCGCTCGAGACGCTGCGCGATCTGCCCCCGGAGACCCATGTCTATTGCGGACACGAATACACCCTGTCGAACGGCCGCTTCGCTCTGACCATCGAGCCGGACAACGCGGCCCTGAAGGCGCGCATGGCGGAGATCGAGCGCAAGCGCGCGAAGGGCGAACCGACCCTGCCGACCACGATCGGCGCGGAGCGCGACACGAACCCGTTCCTGCGCGCCGATATCGATGCAGTGAAGTCCGCCGTCGGCCTGCCGGATGCGGATCCGGCCGAGGTCTTCGCCGAGATCCGCGCCCGCAAGGACCGATTCTGATGCAGCAGACGGCAGAGGACATCATCCGCCGGCTCCAGCTCATCCCGCATCCGGAGGGTGGGCACTACCGCGAGACGTGGCGCGACGGGCCCGGTCCGTCCGGCCGGGCGCATGCGACGGCGATCTACTATCTGCTCGCCGCCGGCGAGGTGTCTCACTGGCACCGGGTCGATGCCGGCGAGATCTGGCACTACCATGCCGGGGCGCTCCTCGAACTGTCGGTATCCGTCGACGGCGAGCGCGTCGAGCGGTACCTGCTCGGCCTCGATTTCGCCGTCGGCGCGCGGCCGCAGGCGGTCGTGCCGGCGCATGCCTGGCAGTCGGCGCGCAGCCTCGGCGACTGGACGCTGGTCGGCTGCACCGTGGCGCCCGGCTTCGAGTTTGCGGGGTTCGAGATGGCGCCCGCCGGCTGGAGGCCCGGCGGCGGCTGAGCGGGGCTGCAGGGGCGACCGCCCAGGCCATCCGCAGCAGGTGGCGGGCAGCTCTCGCTGCAGCGGATCGGGTTGTCAGCCGCGCGGCCGGCGAATCATGTCCTTCGCCGCCAGCGCTGCCCCGCCGGTGATCAGCAGACAGGCGGCGAGGATCAGCCAACTCGGCTCGGCGAAGCCCGCCGCGATCAGGATGCCCGTCGACAGCAGCGGCGCGGCATAGGAGCTTGCGCCCAGCACCTGGATGTCGCCGTGCTTCACACCGTAGTCCCACACATAGAAGGCCGCGCCGACCGGCAGCAAGCCGAGTGCTGCAACCGCCAGCCATTCGCGCACATCCGCCGGCCAGACGGTGGTCTCGAGGGCCAGGTGGCAGACGGCCGACAGGGCGGCGGTGGCAAGACAGAAGCCTGTCACGACATCGGTCGGCACGGCAGCGAAGCGCCGCGAGGCAACCGAGTAGGCCGACCAGGTCAGCGCGCAGACCAGGGCGGCGGCATAGCCGAGGGCGTAGCGCGCCTCCAGCTCGAAGCCGCGCCCCTTGGTGACGATCAGCGCCGCACCGGCAAGCCCGAGCAGTCCGCCCGCAACGTGATGCGGCCGCAGCCGTTCGCCGGGCAGCAGCGCGGAGAACAGGACGATCAGCAGCGGCCACAGATAGGCGATCAGCCCGGCTTCGACCGCCGGCGCGTTCCTCAGCGCGGTGAAGTAGAAGAAGTGATAGCCGAACAGCCCGCCGATCCCGAGCACCCAGACAGCGGCAGGCTGCCTGAGGCTCGCCCGCGCGGCCGGCACCGCGATCCAGCGCACCAGCCCGATCGACCCGCCGATCAGGAAGCACATCGCGGCGAGCTGGAAGGGCGGGACGGCGCCGCTGGCGGCCGTGAACAGCGCCAGAAGCGACCACATCAGCACGGCGGTGAAGCCGATCAGCGTCGCCCTCAGTCGGCGGCCGGCATCGGCGGGGGTTCTGGCTGTTGCGGTGGTCGGGGCGGCATCCATGGCGCCGCCGAGTGCCACAGACGGCAGTCCCGCGCAAGCGGGGCGCCGCGCCCGACCGGGACATCCGGTCACGGCATCGATGATCCGCGGCAGCTTGCCGTCTCGTCGCACGCCCCGACGCAGACGCGCAAACCGCTTTCTCCGGAGAATGCGCTAGACCATCACCAGCGCGACATAGGCGCAGTAGCCGACGAACAGCGTCGCGCCTTCCGAGCGCGTGACGCGGCTGCCGGTGGCCGCGAAGATCGTCATCATCAGGATCACGCCGATCATCAGCGGCAGGTCGAAGCGGACGATCTCGTCGGGCACAGACAGCGGATGCGCGAAGGCGGTGACGCCGGCGATGCCGAGCACATTGAAGATGTTCGAGCCGACGATGTTGCCGTACGCGATCTCCGGCTGGCGGCGGATCGCCGCGACGAGCGACGTGGCGAGTTCCGGCAGCGACGTGCCGACCGCGACCACCGTCAGACCGATGACGGTATCCGAGACGCCGAGGATCGCCGCCAGATCGACCGCGCCGGACACCAACAGGCGGGCGCCGAGCACGAGCCCCAGCAACCCGAACAGGACAATTGCGACGTCGATCAGCGCGCCGGCCAAGCCGGGCTTCGGACGGGTCTTGCCGGTCACGTCCTCGGAGGGCGGATGGCGGCGCTCCTGAAACCAGACGAAGCCGAGATAGCTCGCGAGCCCCAGCACGAGCAGGACGCCGTCGATCCGGCCGAGCACGCCTTCGGCGGTGAGCGCCAGCAGCACCAGCGCCGCGGCCAGCATCAGCCCGCCGTCACGAACCACCGTGCGCACGGGGCACAGGATCGGACAGACCAGCGCTGCGATGCCGAGGATCAGCAGCACATTGGCAATGTTGGAGCCGACGATGTTGCCGAGCGCGATGCCCGGCACGCCGGCAATCGCCGCCTGCAGGCTGGTCACGAGCTCCGGCATCGAGGTGCCGAAGCCGACCACCGTCAGTCCGATCATGAGCGGCGAGACGCCGAGCCGGATGGCGAGCGCGACCGATCCCCTGACCAGCAGCTCGCCGGCGACGAACAACAGGATCAGGCCGCCCAGCAGGGTTGCCGCGATGGTCACGGTATCTCGCCTCCGTTGCGCCGCATCCCCGGCGACCACCCAGATATATGCGGCGGCAACGGATCCGCTACCCCCGACACCGCATTTTCTGGCCGTCCGTCCCCCGATGGTCGCGCGTCGCACCGGCCATGCCGCGCGTCATCGCGGCCGCCGCCAGGCGGCGAGCCGGGAGGCGGATGATGCGGGCCTCACGCCATGTACTGGCCGCCATTGGCTGAGAGCGTCGAGCCGGTGATGAACCCGGCCTCCTCCGAGGCGAGAAACACCACGCAGCGGGCGATCTCCTCGGGTTCGCCGAGACGGCCGACCGGAATCTGCGGCAGGATCGCCTTCTCGAGCACGTCCTGGGGAACCGCCTTGACCATGTCGGTGGCGATGTAGCCGGGACAGATGGCATTGACGGTGATGCCCTTGCGGGCGTTCTCGAGGGCCAGCGCCTTGGTGAAGCCGATCTCGCCGGCCTTCGCCGCGGAATAGTTCACCTGGCCCATCTGGCCCTTCTGGCCGTTGATCGAGGAGATGTTGATGATGCGGCCGAAATTGCGCTCCCGCATGCCCTCGATCACCGGCCGGCACATGTTGAACAGCGAGCCGAGATTGATGTCGATCACCGCCTTCCACTGATCGAGGGTCATCTTGTGGAACATGGTGTCGCGGGTGATGCCGGCATTGTTGACCAGCACCGAGACCGGACCGAGATCGGCCTCGACTCTGGCGACGCCGGCGGCGCAGGCCTCGTGGTCGGACACGTCCCACTTGTAGACGGCAATGCCCGTCGCCTCCTTGAACCGTGCGGCCGCCTCGTCGTTGCCGCCGTAGTTTGCCGCGACCGTATAGCCTGCCGACTTCAGCGCCCTGGAGATCGCCTCGCCGATCCCGCGGGTGCCGCCGGTAACCACTGCAACCTTGCTCATCGTCGCCTCCCTCTGAAATGGCCTGCCGTCGAAATGCCGACGGTCCCCGGGCCTTCGAACCGCGCCGGGGGCCGGGTGCTGATGCGCCGCTAGCGCTCGACGCACATGGCGACGCCCATGCCGCCGCCGACGCACAGCGTGGCGAGGCCCTTGCTGGCGTCGCGCCGACGCATCTCGTGCAGCAGCGTGGTCAGGATGCGCGCGCCCGAGGCACCGATCGGATGGCCGATGGCGATGGCACCGCCATTGACGTTGACGATGTCCGGGTTCCAGCCGAGATCCTTGTTGACCGCACAGGCCTGCGCAGCGAACGCCTCGTTGGCCTCGACGAGGTCGAGATCGTCGATCTTCCAGCCAGCCTTCTCGAGCGCCTTGCGGCTCGCCGGAATCGGTCCCGACCCCATGATCTTGGGGTCGACTCCGGCCGATGCGAACGAGGCGATGCGGGCGAGCGGCTTGAGGCCGCGCGACGCCGCCTCGCGGGCCGTCATCAGCACCAGCGCCGCCGCACCGTCATTGATGCCGGAGGCATTGCCGGCCGTCACCGTGCCGTCCTTGTCGAAGACCGGCTTCAGCTTCGCCACCTGGTCGATGGTTGCCCCCTCGCGGATGTATTCGTCCTCCTCGACGACGACGTCGCCCTTGCGGCCGGCGACCGTCACCGAGGCGATCTCGTCCTTGAACCGGCCGGCCTTCTTTGCCGCCTCGGCCTTGTTCTGCGAGGCCACTGCGAAGGCGTCCTGCTCCTCGCGGGTGATCTGCCACTGGCGGGCGACATTCTCGGCGGTATTGCCCATGTGGTAGCCGTTGAAGGCATCCCACAGGCCGTCCTTGATCATCGTGTCGATCAGCTTGAAGTCGCCCATCTTGACGCCACTGCGCAAATGCGCGGCATGGGGCGACTGGCTCATCGATTCCTGTCCGCCGGCAACCACGATCGCAGCAGAGCCGTCGGCGATCTGCTGCGCGGCGAGCGCGACCGCGCGCAGGCCGGAGCCGCACACCTGATTTATGCCCCACGCCGGCGACTCGATCGGAATTCCGGCCGCGATTGACGCCTGACGTGCCGGATTCTGCCCGGCTGCCGCGGTCAGTACCTGGCCGAGGATCACCTCGTCGACATCGGCTGGGGCGACGCCGGCGCGCTCCAGCGCGGCCTTGATCGCCACGGTGCCGAGATAGGAGGCGGGCACGCTCGACAGCGACCCATTGAACGAACCGACCGGCGTACGGGCGGCGCTGACGATGACGATGTCCTCGAACGTGCTCATGGGATTGACCTCCTGTGCCGGCTGGCCGCGCCGGTCCCGAATGTTGTTCCGGTGCACGCACCGGCTGGGCCGTCACTACAGCGATCGCGCGCCGGCGACGATCCCGGGGCGCTTCGCAGACTGTTTGCTGCATCGCATTGCGGTGAGTCAATCGCCGCCGCCCGCAGCCTGGACAAAACGGTGGCCGTGCAAGCGAAAAATCCGTATCGTGTCGCAGCAAAAGGCTCGTGAATTGACCTGTCGCAGTCACAACACCGTGTCGGGATCGTGCAGGCTGAACCGGATCGCCGTGCTGTCGGCCACCGACTCCGCCTGTCTCACCTGCACGAGGCATGTCCGGTCGTCCTCCCCGTGCGTCGTCCTGTCGCCCGTCCCGCCGGCGCGCCCGGGGAGCTTCCGTGGCCTTGGCGAATGCCCCGGTGCGCCACCGCGATGAGGGTCGCCCGAGCCACGACAGGGAAACGCGCAAGCGGTGCGGACGGCGCCGGATGGTGACCAGGGCAGATGAGCAGGAACAAGCAGGCGACCGTCATCAAGAAATACGCCAACCGGCGTCTCTACAACACCGGCACCAGCACCTATGTGACGCTTGACGATCTCGGCGAGATGGTGAAATCCGAGGAGGATTTCATCGTCATCGACGCAAAAACCGGCGAGGACATCACCCGCTCGGTGCTGACCCAGATCATCTTCGAGCAGGAGAACAAGGGCGGCGCACTGTTGCCGATCAACTTCCTGCGCCAGCTGATCCGCTTCTACGGTGACTCGATGCAGTCGCTCGTTCCCAGCTATCTGGATTTCTCGATGTCCTCGCTTGCCCGCGAGCAGGAGAAGTTCCGTGACCAGATGACCCGTGCCCTGAGCGCCACGGCGATCGGAGCGTTGGAGGATCAGGTCAACCGCAACATGCAGATGTTCGAGCGCGCGTTCCGGATGTTCTCACCCTTTGCCGGCGACAGCGGTTCCACCAGCCACGGCGCCGCGCATGGCACGGAGCAAGACGCTCCGCCATCGCGCAAGGCGGCGAAGGCGGACAGCGAGATCGAATCGCTGAAGAAGCAGCTCGCCGACGTTCAGACGCGTCTCGACAAGCTCGCCCGGGACCGCTGACCCGGCGTGCTCGGCGATCTGCCAGCGGCCAGCAGCAGGCCCAGCGGCCAGCAGCAGGCAAAGTCGCGCGGTTCGCGCAGGGGCCGGCCGGGAAGAGCGGGAAGAGACTGCCACCGGCACGACCGCTCACGGATGCCGCCCGTCGCTCAGCCGGCGGCGATGCGGATCTCTCCCGACGGATCGCCGGCCCGTTCGATGCCGAACATCCGGCCCTGCAGGTAATCGACCCCGATCGCGGCGAGAACCGCGGCATCCGCCTCGCACGACACCCGCTCGGCCACCACCTCGAGCCCGACATGGCGGGCGAGCGAGACCAGCGTCGCGACGAAGAAGCGATCGGCCTCGTTGTCGGCAATGCCCTCGATGAAGCAGCCGTCGATCTTGACGATGTCCACGCGCAGGGCGCGCAGGTTGCGGAACGAGGTGTGCCCGGCACCGAAATCGTCGATCGCGACCCGGCAGCCGATGTCGCGGACCGACTGGACGAACTGCACCGCGCGCTGCAGATCGGTGATCGCCATCGTTTCGGTGATCTCGACGATCAGCCGCCTGGCAAGGCTGCGGTCGCGTCGGATCTGGCCGACGAGCCTTGCGAACCAGGTGCCGTCGAGCGCGCTCGACGTCGAAACGTTGATCGACAGCACGAGATCGGGATCGGCGCGCAGCTCGGCGATTGCCAGATCCACGGCGCGATGGTCGATCAGCCGGACGATTCCCAGTCGCTCGGCCGTCTCGATGAACTCACCAGCCGCGATCACCGTGCCGTCCGGCAGGTGTAGACGGCACAGCGCCTCGTGGAACGCCGGCACCCGCGTGGCCGTCCGCACCACCGGTTGCAGGGCCAGACCCAGTCGCCCCTCGTTCAGGGCCGCAACGACCTGACCTGCGACCTCGGCGTTGCGCCGCCGCGCCGCGTCGCGGACCGGCGACGGCTCGTAGACCGCAACCGACGCAGAGCCCCTGAGGCGGGCCTCGTCGAGCGCCTCCTGGGCATGACCGAGCGCCTCGTGCGCGGTGCGCCCGTGGCGCGGCACGACCACGCCGCCCACCGAAACCGTCACCGCCACCTGGCCGGTCCCGGTGGCGATGGGGCCGCTGGCAACCGCCCGTGCCAACCGGTCGACCGCGATGCGGAAATCCGCTTCGCTGCAATCGTTGAGCACGAGCCCGAGCTTGTTGCCGGCCAGCCTGCCGATCGAATCGCCACCCCGCATCTCGCGGCGCACCCGCCGGGCGACGCCGGCGATCACCTCGTCGGCGACATCGAAGCCGTAGGCGTCGTTGAGCACCGACAGGTTGTCGACCGCGACGATCGCCACCGCCGCGCTGCGACGGAACCGCTCCGCCGCCACGATCGCCGCGCCGATCTCCTCGACGAGACGCGCTCGGTTGAGAGCGCCGGTCAGATTGTCGTGGTCGCTGCGGTAGATCAGCCGCTCGTCGCGGGCCCGTCGCTCGTTGATGGCGCGGATGATGCCATGGGCGCGCACCGGCTTGCCGTCGGGTCCGGCGAACCAGCGACCGTTGTCCTCGATCCACAGCGCCTCGCCGCCGCCGAGCGGCAGGAAGCGGTACTCGATGTGATAGGCGATGCCGGCACCCTCGTCCTCGACACCGCTCTCGACGACGGCCGCATGGCGGCCGGGTGGCCCTTCAGGATCGATCCGGCGGGCATAGAGGCGTCCGCTGGCAAGCGACGCGCCGGGCGTGCGCAGCAGACCCTCCACGTCGCCGCCCCATGCGATCCGGTCGCTTTCGAGGTCCCATTCGTACGCGGCCGCGCCGATCGAGGCGAGGATCGCGCCTGCGTCGGGCTCCGTCCGGCCATCCGTATCGTCCCCGCCCATGCCAGCAAGCTCCTGTGGCGGCCGCCGCACCACGACTCATCGACCAGATTACACCCGCCGGCGCACCCCGGCAGCAGTTTCCTGTGGACAATCCGACACAGTCGGCGCGCGAAAGGTTAACAATCGGTTTCCGAACGGCCCGGCGCTTGCTGCGCAGCCGGCATGGGGACGTCCGTCGTCCCGAAGCGGCACAGGAGATGATCGATGCGCATCAGCGAACCGGCCGACGGGTTCAGGGCGGGACGTCCGCAGGCCCGGATCGAACCGGGATCGGACGCCGAGACGCGACAGCCACCGCAGCCCGGCACCGCGGCGCGCCTGCCGGTGCCGGTTCGCCGCGCCGCGGCCGACGACCGTGCCCAACCGGCGGCACGGCTGGCGATCGCCAGCGCGCCGGTGATCGCCCAGCTGATCGCAACCGAGATGGGTCTGCCGCAGACCCGTCTCAGGCGACTGGCGCCGGTTGCCGAGGCGCTCGCCGCCTATCGCGGCTGCCGATCGCTCCCTGTCCCGGGCCGGTCACAGGCGCGGTCCGCCTGAGCCGGCCACGGGTCACAGCCCGATCGCGCAACCGTCCTTGCGTGGGTCCGATCCGGCGATCAGCACCCCGCGCCGTCGGTCGATCAGGATCGCCTGACCGCCGCCGAGCGGCGAATCCGCCCGCCTCACCTGATGCCCGAGCGCAACGAGCTCGGCCGCCGTCGCCTCCGGAACGCCCGTTTCCAGGACGGTCGCATCGCCCTCGAAGAAGGCGCGCGGCAGGTCGATTGCCGCCTGCGGATCCATGCCGTAATCGATGAGGTTCGAGACGAGATGGGCGTGGCCGCAGGCCTGGTACTGGCCGCCCATCACGCCGAACACGCCGCGGGTGAGACCGTCCTCGACGAGAAGGCCGGGAATCAGCGTGTGCAGCGGACGCTTGCGCGGGCCGACCTCGTTGGGATGCCCGGGCGTCAGGACGAAGCCCGAACCCCGGTTCTGCAGCACGACGCCGCTGTCCGGCGCAACGATCGCAGAACCGAAGTAATCGAACACGGAGTTGATGAAGGACACCGCCATGCCGTCGGCATCGACGATACAGAGATACACGGTATCGGTCGTCTCGCGCGGGTCGATCGGGCCGGTCTCAACCATCCGCCGCCGCGGGTCGATGCGGGCGGCGAGCCGGTCGAGGAACGCCGGCTCGATCAGCGCAGCGGCCGGCAGGTCGGCGGTCGCCGGATCGCTGACGAAGCGGTCGCGGCAGGCATAGGCGAGGCGCGCGGCCTCGATCTCCAGATGCAGGCGCTGCGCGCCGAGCGGGTCGAGACCGGCAAGCCCGAGACGCTCGAGAATGCCGATGAGGATCAGCGCCGTGATGCCCTGGCCGTTCGGCGGCAGCTCGCCGACCGACAGCCCTCGGTAGGGCGACAGCATCGGATCGACCCATGTCGCCTCGGTCGCGGCGAGATCGTCGGGCGTCAGACAGCCGCCGCGGCGGGCCACCGCCGCGCATATGTCCTCGGCCACTGCGCCGGTGTAGAAGCCGTCGCGGCCGGCCTCGGCGATCCGCCGGTAGGTGCGGGCGAGGGCCGGAAAGCGGACGACATCTCCGACCGCGGGCGCGTCGCCCGCCGCGGTCAGGTAGTGGCGCCGCCCGCCCGGGTCGCGCACGAGCCGCCCGACCTCGCCCGCCCAGTCGCGGGCGACGCGCGGCGCGACCGGCACGCCGGATTCGGCGAGGTCGATCGCCGGCGCCAGCGCCCGGTCGAGGCCGATGCTGCCGAAGCGCTCGAGGAGCTGCGACCAGGCCGCCACCGCACCGGGCGCGGTGACGGACGTGCCGTGGTCCTCGTGGATCTCGGACAGTCCCTGGGCCCGCACATAGTCCGGAGTCAGGGCCGCCGCCGAGCGGCCGGAGCCGTTGAGGCCGTACCGGCTGCCGTCCGGCAGGGCGACGATCGCGAAGCAGTCGCCGCCGGCCGAGGTCATGTGCGGCTCGGCCAGGGTCAGCACCGCCGATGCGGTGATCGCCGCATCGACGGCGTTGCCGCCGCCCTGCAGCACGGCCAGTGCAGCGGCCGCCGCCAGCGGATGCGAGCAGGCGACCATGCCGCGGGTGGCATAGACCGCGGAGCGGCCCGGCGCCTGGAAATCGCGCGCCATGGGTCAGCCCTCCCCGTGCGGGCCGATGGCGAAATCGCGCCGGGCAGCGCGGATGGTGATCGAGAAGCCGGCCACGACGTCGACGAAGGCGATCGCGGTGAGCAGGAAGAAGGTCGAGGTCGCCGCCCGTGCCACGAGCAGGAACTCGACCAGGCATCCGACGAAAACCAGTGTCGACAGCAAGTGGTCGACGATCGACATCGAGGTCGTCCGCGTCGCCTTCAGCACCTCGACGAACAGCAACAGCAGGGCGACCAGCAGGAACACGTCGCTCGCGGTCATCGTCCACACCGCGCCCGACATCATGTCGACATCGAACAATGCAGCCTTCCAGTCGACGCCGCCGAACAGGAATTCGAGCGCGTTGTAGCCGATCAGCGGGAGGATCATCAGCGGCAGGCCGTACATCGGCAGACTCCGGTGTTCGGGGACGGGTCGCGGTCGGTTGCGCGAGCCGGCATCATGCGTTCGCGGCGGGGCGGACGGAAGCCCTCCCGACGGGTCGGGCGAGCTCAAACGAAAAGGCCGGCGTGGTCGCCGGCCTTGACGGTCCCCGGTGCGGCCGAGATACCTCAGTCGGCGTCGACCGGCTTCAGCACCTGCCGGCCGCGATACTTGCCGGACTTCAGGTCGATGTGGTGCGGACGGCGCAGCTCGCCCGACTCCTTGTCCTCGACATAGGTCGGCGCCTTCAGCGCGTCGGCGGAGCGGCGGTGACCGCGCTTCATCGGCGAGGTCTTCCTTTTCGGTACGGCCATGGTCTCGTCTCCTCGGAACCGGGTGCCGACGGCGAGGCGGGGGCGCGTCTGGGCTGCCCGGCACCGCGGCAAAATGACGGAAGTCGGCGGGCTTATAGAGGAAAGCGCGCCGGAACGGAAGGGGCGAGTCGCCGCCGGGTCCGGCCGCGCCGTCGCGGTGACCACCGCGTCGCAGGACGCGCGAGCCCGCCGTCTACTCCAGGCAAGTCACATAGGCACCGGCCTGACGGGCCCGTCGCTCGATGATTCCGGCGAGGTAGGTGGTGGTGCGGCCCGGCTTGGCGGGATTGCGGGCGATCGGGTTCGGAAGGGCGGCTGCCATCAGCGCCGCCTGTCGGCGCGACAGCCGTGCGGCCGGCACGCCGAACCAGTGCTGGGCCGCAGCCTCTGCGCCGAATACGCCGGGGCCCCATTCGACGATATTCAGATAGATCTCGATCATCCGACGCTTCGACCAGACGAGATCCGCCCAATAGGCAAGCGGCACTTCGAGCCCCTTGCGGACGTAGCTGCGCGATGACCACAGGAACAGGTTCTTGACCGTCTGCATGGGGATCGTGCTCGCGCCGCGCGTGTCGCCGCGGTCGAGAACCTCGCGCACGGCTTTCCAGTCGACGCCCCGGTGCGCGCAGAATTGGCCATCCTCCGACATGATGACCGAATGGACAAGCACCGGCGCGATGTCGTCGAGCGGGACCCAGCGCTTCTTGATCGGCACCCCGTTGAGACGCTGCCACACTTCCAGCGTCGAGGCCGGTGGCGGCACCACCGCGTAGAGCGGTACCAGCACGATCGGCAGCGCCGCGAGCAAGAGGCCTGCGATGGCAATGCCGCGCACCAGCCGCCGCGACCACGCGCGCCACCCGGTCCGCCTGCCGCCCCTGCTGGTCCTTTCCGCCATGCCCCGAGATAGCTTCCGCCCCGCCGACCCGCAACCGAATTGCGCCGCTGCCGGCCCGTTGCATGTCGCGACGCGCTCGGCCACTCTCCGCGGCATTGGCTGGAGGGCGTACAGGTGGCTGATATCGGCGGGTTCGAGGCGGATCTCTCAGCGACGGCAGCGCGTGTCGAGGCGGTCCTCCGCACGCGGCTCGCGCCGATCGGCGGCCGTCTCGGCGCGGCGATGCGCCATGCCGCGCTCGGCGGTGGAAAGCGCCTGCGGCCCTTTGTCGTGCTGCGCGCCGCAGCACTTTTCGGGATCGCCGAAGCCGTGGCGATGCCGGCGGCCTGCGCGCTCGAACTGCTGCACTGCTACAGCCTCGTCCACGACGACCTGCCCGCGATGGATGACGACGATCTGCGCCGCGGCCTGCCGACCGTCCATCGCGCCTTTGACGAGGCGACCGCGATCCTGGCCGGCGACGGCCTGCTGACGCTTGCCTTCGAGACGCTGGCCGACCCCACAGCCCATTCCGATGCGGCCGTGCGTGCGGAGCTGGTGGTCGAACTCGCGCGCGCCGGCGGGACGAACGGCATGATCGGCGGTCAGATGCGCGACCTCGCCGCCGAAGGCCGGTTTGCGGCGGGCCTGCCGCTGACGCTGTCCGAGGCCGAGATCGCGACGCTGCAGGCAATGAAGACCGGTGCGCTGTTCCGTTTTGCCGCACTTGCCGGCGCGATCCTCGGCGGGGCGGGCGAGGCTGATCGGCAGCGCCTCGCCGCCTACGGGGCCGCACTCGGCCGCGCCTTCCAGATCGCCGACGACCTGCTCGACGAGGAAGCAAGCGCCGATCAGGTCGGCAAGGCGACCGCCAAGGACCGGACCAGGGGCAAGGCGACGCTACCCGCGCTGATCGGCCCGGGTGCGGCGCGCGACAGGCTGGGCGAAGCGGTTGCCGAGGCCAGCGCCGCGCTCGCCGGCTATGGCGACCGGGCAGCACCGCTGGTCGCAGCAGCCCAGTATGCCGCGGCGCGGCAAAGATGACCGGCCGGACATCATGACCGCCGCCGGCGCCGGTCCGCCTCCCAAGGCACAAGGCTGGCCGTGTCGCCCGTCAATCGCGACGAGGATGCGCAGACCGGCTCCGCACAGGCTGACCGGACGGGCTATTCCGCCGCGTCGCTGCCCTGACGACCGACGGCGCCGGTCCCGAACCGGCGCTCGATATACTCCATCACGATCGCCTTGAAGTCGGCCGCGATCGTCGGGCCGCGAAGTGTCGTGACCTTCTGTCCGTCAATGAAGACCGGCGCGGCCGGGGATTCGCCGGTACCGGGCAGCGAGATGCCGATGTCGGCATGCTTGGATTCGCCCGGCCCGTTGACGATGCACCCCATCACCGCAAGGTTGAGGGTCTCGACACCCGGATACCTTTCCCGCCATACCGGCATCTCGGTGCGGATGAAGTCCTGGATGTCGCGGGCGAGTTCCTGGAACACCGTCGAGGTCGTGCGTCCGCAACCCGGGCAGGCCGTCACCACGGGAACGAAGGTCCTGAGGCCCATGGTCTGCAGGATCTCCTGCGCGACCCGCACCTCGAGTGTGCGGTCGCCGCCCGGCTCGGGCGTCAGCGACACGCGGATCGTGTCGCCGATCCCCTCCTGAAGCAGGACGCCGATGCCGGCCGTCGATGCGACGATGCCCTTCGATCCCATGCCCGCCTCGGTGAGGCCGAGATGCAGCGCGTAGTCGCCACGCCGGCTCAGCATCCGGTAGACTGCGATAAGATCCTGCACCTGGCTGACCTTGGCCGACAGGATGATCCGATCGCGCCCCAGACCGATCTCCTCGGCACGCGCCGCCGACAGCAGTGCCGACTGGACGATCGCCTCGTGCATCACCGCACGGGCCGACTTCGGGGCCGGCGAGGCGGCGTTCTCGTCCATCAGCCGGGTCAGGAGCTCCTGATCGAGCGAGCCCCAGTTGACGCCGATCCTGACCGGCTTGTCATGGGTCAGCGCGATCTCGACCATCGCGCCGAACTGCCGGTCGCGTTTCTCGCGAAAGCCGACATTGCCCGGGTTGATCCGGTACTTCGCCAGCGCTTCGGCGCAGGCCGGATGCTCGGCGAGCAGCTTGTGGCCGATATAGTGGAAGTCCCCGACCAGCGGCACGTCGATTCCGGCACGCATCAGCCGGTCGCGGATGTGCGGCACGGCCGCCGCCGCCTCGTCGCGGTCCACCGTGATGCGGACGATCTCCGAGCCCGCCCGCGCCAGCGCGGCGACCTGGGCGACGGTTGCGGCGATGTCGGCGGTGTCGGTGTTGGTCATCGACTGGACCACGACCGGTGCCATGCCGCCCACCTGCACCGCTGCGGCGCCCCGACCGATGCGGACGCCGACCGTCCGCCTGCGCGCCGCGGGTCCGTATTCCTCGATCATGTGCGCTCCGCCGTCCCTGTAGCCGCCCGCTCGCCCGACCCGCGCTCTCCCGACATCTGCGCTCCCGCCGCCGTCTGCGCGCAGTGCCGGCACAGCCCGTCGATCTCGATCACGGTCAGGTCCGGCGCGAAACCGTTCGCCGCCGCCACCGAGTCGAGCGCCTCGCCGACGCCTTCGGCCAGCGCCTCGCCGACATTGCCGCAGGCCCGGCAGATCAGGAACACCGTCGCCGAATGGCGGGCGTCGCCGGCGGTGCAGGCGATGAAGGCGTTGCGGCTCTCGATCCGGTGCACCAGCCCCTGCTGCACCAGGAAGTCGAGAGCCCGGTATACGGTTATCGGGGCCGGCCTGCGGCCGTCGCCAGCCATCGCATCCATCAGTTCATAGGCGCCCATCGGACGGTGGCCCTGCGCCAAGAGCTCGAGCACCTTCTCGCGCTGGCTGGTCAACCTGGCGCCCCTGCGGCGGCACACGGCCCTCGCCGTGCGGACGATACGGTCGGCACAATGGCTGTGATCGTGATTCGGTGCCGGAAAATCGGCCATGTGTCCTCGGTGTCTGCGCCGGTGTTCCGCAGGCCGGGCACGACCGGCCCGGCGGGTTACTATAGCCTCACGACGGTGACATCGGAACGATACCCCGTCTTAACCGCGATGCTGCATTGCACTATCTAGCCCATGTAGGGCGGCGGGCTAATCCTCGAAAGGAGCGAGCATGTCTCTCAACGGCAAGACGGCGGTGGTCACGGGATCGACCTCCGGCATCGGACTGGGGATCGCCGACGCCTTGGCCCGCGCCGGTGCGAATATCGTCCTGAACGGTCTCGGCAAGGCCGAGGAGATCGAGACGATCCGGGCGAACATGGCGAGGACGCATAGCGTCGAGGTGCGCTTCTCCGGCGCCGACATGACGAGGCCCGACGAGATTGCCGGCATGATCCGCGAGGCAGAGACGGAATTCGGCTCGGTCGACATCCTGGTGAACAATGCCGGCATCCAGTACGTCGCCGCGATCGAGGAGTTTCCGGTCGAGAAGTGGGATCAGATCATCGCGATCAATCTGTCGGCCGCCTTTCACGGCATGCGCGCCGCCGTTCCGGGCATGAAACGTCGGGGCTGGGGCCGCATCGTCAACACCGCCTCGGCGCACGCCCTCGTCGCCTCGCCGTTCAAGGCTGCCTACGTGGCGGCCAAGCATGGCATCGCAGGTCTGACCAAGGTCGTGGCGCTCGAGACCGCCCGGCACGGCATCACCGTCAACGCGATCTGTCCGGGCTATGTCTGGACACCTCTGGTCGAGAAGCAGATTCCCGACACGGCCAGGGCACGCGGCCTGACCGAGGAGCAGGTCAAGACGGATGTGCTGCTGGCCGCCCAGCCGACAAAGGAATTCGTTACCGTCGATGAGGTGGCCGGGCTGGCGCTATTCCTGACCACCGATGCCGCCCGCTCGATCACCGGCGCGATCCTGCCGATCGACGGCGGCTGGACGGCGGAGTAGCGAGGTGGCGCGCGCGGCCGACAGGACCCGGGGTACCGCCACCGGCCGAACGAAGGCGGCCGCCGGCAAGCCGAGGACTGGGGCGGCGGCCGGCGACAGCGGCGAGGCCGTCGCGGTGCGCATCGACGATACCCCGGCACCGCAGCCGGGCAGCTCGAACCTGCGCACCGTCAACCTGGCGCTGCAGGGCGGCGGCGCCCACGGCGCCTTCACCTGGGGCGTGCTCGACTGGATGCTCGAGAACGCGCCGGTCGCAATCGAGGGCATCAGCGGCACCAGCGCCGGTGCGATGAATGCCGTGGCGCTGGTCTCCGGCTGGCACAATGGCGGACCTGAGGGAGCACGCGAGACGCTGGAAGCCTACTGGAAGGCGGTCAGCCGCGCCTCTCGCCTCTCGCCGGTGCAGCGCACCCTGCTCGACCGGTTGTTCGGTCATTGGTCGCTCGACTGGTCGCCGGGCTTCATGATGGTCGATCTCGTCAGCCGCTTCGTCTCGCCCTACGAGTTCAATCCGCTCAATCTGAACCCGCTGAAGGACCTGATCGAGGAGATCATCGACTTCGAGGCGATCCGCGACTGCACCTCGATCAAGCTGTTCCTGTCGGCCACGAACGTGCGCACCGGCAAGGTCAAGGTGTTCCGCAATCACGAGATCACCGCCGACCATGTCATGGCGTCGGCCTGCCTTCCGCTGATGTTCCAGGCCGTCGAAATCGACGGCGTGCCCTACTGGGACGGGGGATTCTCGGGCAACCCGGCACTCTGGCCGTTCTTCTATGCCACCGAAACCGAGGATCTGCTGCTCATCCAGATCAATCCGATCGAGCGGCCGGAAACGCCGAGGACGGCCCGCGAGATCCTCAACCGCATGAACGAGATCACCTTCAATGCCGCGCTGCTGAAGGAGCTCAGGGCGATCGAGTTCGTCGACCGGCTGGTCAGCGAGGGCAAGCTCGACAGCGAGCATTATCGGCGGATCCGCGTTCACGTCATCGACGGCGGCGAGTTCCTCAACGATCTGACCGCCTCGAGCAAGTTCAATGCGGAATGGGCGTTCCTGACCTATCTGCGCGACTGCGGCCGCCAGGCAGCGGCGAAGTTCGTCGACAGGCATCGCGCCCATATCGGCTCGATGGCAACCGTCGACATGCGCAAGATGATCGACTGACAGGCCGGCGCCCCGACTCGACCAGCCTTGCTGTCGATGCATGGCGAAGCCGCCGTGAGCCCGCTTCCATCGCCGCGCAGCGCGGCTAGGATGACCGCATCGAGACTGGCTTTCCGGGGAAACGGCACCTCATGGCAGCAGACACCTCCAGCGCGGCGGGACCTCTCGCCGGCATCCGCGTCCTCGACCTGACCCGCGTGCTGGCCGGACCGAGCTGCACGCAGCTGCTCGGCGATCTGGGCGCCGACGTCATCAAGGTCGAGAAGCCCGGAGAGGGCGACGACACGCGGCGCTGGGGCCCGCCCAACCTGAAGGATGCATCCGGCGCCGACACCGCCGAGAGCGCCTACTACCTGTCGACAAACCGCAACAAGCGCTCCGTGGCGATCGACGTCGCCAGTCCCCAGGGCGCGGCGCTGGTGCGCCGTCTCGCCGCGCACAGCGACGTCCTGGTCGAGAACTTCAAGGTTGGCGGACTCGCCAAGTACGGGCTCGCCTATCCCGACCTCCGCGACGATCTGCCGCGCCTGGTCTATTGTTCGATCACCGGCTTCGGCCAGACCGGTCCCAACGCCCACCGGCCGGGCTACGACTTCCTCGCCCAGGGCATGGGTGGCATCATGAGCATCACCGGCGAGCCGGACGGCGAGCCGGTCAAGGTCGGCGTGGCGATCGCCGACATCATGTGCGGCATGTATGCGACGACCGCGATCCTGGCAGCGCTGCGCCACCGCGATGCGACCGGCATGGGCCAGCACATCGACATCGGGCTCGCCGACACCCAGGTCGCCTGGCTCTATAACGAGGGAATGAACTACCTGCTCGGCGGCAAGGTGCCGACCCGGCGAGGCAACGCGCACGCCAACATCGTGCCCTATCAGGTGTTCGAGACCGCCGATGGCCATGTCATCGTCGCCGTCGGCAATGACAGCCAGTTTCGCCGGCTGTGCGACTATCTCGGCCGCCCCGAACTCGCTGCGGATCCGCGCTTTGCGACGAATCCGGCACGCACCGCCAACCGCGGCGAGCTGGTGCCGCTGATCGCTGCGATCCTGAAGACGCGGCAGCGCGCCGACATCCTTGCCGGGTTGGAGAGTCGCGGCGTGCCCGTCGGCCCGGTCAACGACATCGCCCAGGCCTTGGCCGAGCCGCAGGTGGCCGCGCGCGACATGCTGGTCCGCATCGCCCATCCGCTCGCCGCCTCCGGCGAGGTCACGCTGATCGGCAATCCGCTGAAATTCTCCGAGAGCCCCATCACCTATCGCCGGCCACCGCCCACCCTCGGCGAGCACACCGACGAGGTGCTGGCCGAGATTCTCGGGCTCGACGAAGCCGATCGGCGGAAGCTCCGCGACGACGGCGCGATCTGAGCGATCACCGGCGGCAGGCCGACGCGGCCGCACCGCACAAAACTGCCGATTGATGCACGCCCGGCATGTTGAAAGGGGTGGGGGAGTATGCTAGCGAAGCGCCGGCTTCGGGGGCACGAGGTCTCCCGAGGCCTCCGGCCGGCTGTCCGGGTCCGACTCCGCTTCCATCGGGTCATACGATCCGCGCCGCTCACCAGGTCGCATCAGAGAGCTCGCCGCGTGACCGCAGAAGACACGACCGTATCTGGCGTTTCCGGCCGCTATGCCACGGCCCTGTTCGAACTGGCCGTCGAGGAGAAGTCGATCGACACGATCGCTGCCGATCTCGACGCGATCGACCGCATGATCGAAGAGAGTACCGATCTCAAGCGGCTGGTCATGAGCCCGGTGTTCTCCGCCGAGGAGCAGACCCGCGCGCTCGCGGCCATTCTCGACAAGGCCGGTATCGCTGGAACCACCGCGAACTTCATTCGTGTGGTCGCCGCCAATCGCCGGCTGTTCGTGCTTCAGGGCATGATCGCTGCCTTCCGCAAGCTGGTGGCCGCGCATCGTGGCGAGGTCTCCGCCGAGGTCACCTCGGCCGAGGAGCTCACCGAGGCGCAGGTGGAATCGCTCGCCGCAGCGCTGAAGGCGTCGATCGGCAAGGATGTCCGGCTGTCCCGCAAGGTCGATCCGGGCCTGCTCGGCGGGCTGATCGTGAAGGTCGGCAGCCGGATGATCGACACGTCGCTGCGCACCAAGCTCAACAATCTCAAAATCGCTATGAAAGAGGTCGGCTGATGGACATTCGGGCCGCTGAAATCTCCTCGATCCTGAAGGAGCAGATCAAGAACTTCGGCAAGGAGGCCGAAGTTACCGAGGTCGGCCAGGTGCTGTCGGTCGGCGACGGCATCGCGCGCGTCTACGGCCTCGACAAGGTCCAGGCCGGCGAGATGGTCGAGTTTCCCGGCGGCATCCGCGGCATGGCGCTCAATCTCGAGACCGACAATGTCGGCGTCGTGATCTTCGGCTCGGACCGCGACATCCGCGAGGGCGACACGGTGAAGCGCACCGGCGCCATTGTCGAGGTGCCGGTCGGCAAGGAGTTGCTCGGCCGTGTCGTCGATGCGCTCGGCAATCCGATCGACGGCAAGGGCCCGATCAAGGCCAAGGAGCGTCGCCGTGTCGACGTCAAGGCGCCCGGCATCATTCCCCGCCAGTCGGTTCACGAGCCGATGGCGACCGGCCTCAAGGCGATCGACGCGCTGATTCCGATCGGTCGCGGCCAGCGCGAGCTGATCATCGGTGACCGCCAGACCGGCAAGACCGCGATCATTCTCGACACCTTCCTGAACCAGAAGCCGATCAATGAGGGCGACGACGAGAGCCGCAAGCTCTACTGCGTCTACGTCGCCGTTGGCCAGAAGCGCTCCACCGTTGCGCAGTTCGTCAAGGTGCTGGAGGAGCGCGGCGCACTCGACTACTCGATCGTGATTGCCGCGACCGCCTCGGATCCGGCTCCGATGCAGTACCTGGCGCCGTTCTCCGGATGCGCGATGGGCGAGTACTTCCGCGACAATGGCATGCATGCGGTGATCGCCTACGACGATCTGTCCAAGCAGGCCGTCGCCTATCGCCAGATGTCGCTGCTGCTGCGTCGTCCGCCGGGACGCGAGGCCTATCCGGGCGACGTGTTCTACCTGCATTCGCGCCTGCTCGAGCGGGCGGCGAAGATGAACAAGGAGAACGGATCCGGTTCGCTGACGGCGCTGCCGGTGATCGAAACCCAAGCCAACGACGTGTCGGCCTATATCCCGACCAACGTGATCTCGATCACCGACGGCCAGATCTTCCTCGAGACCGATCTGTTCTACCAGGGCATCCGCCCGGCGCTCAACGTCGGCCTGTCGGTGAGCCGTGTCGGCTCCGCTGCCCAGATCAAGGCGATGAAGCAGGTCGCCGGCAAGATCAAGGGCGAGCTCGCGCAGTACCGCGAGATGGCCGCCTTCGCCCAGTTCGGCTCCGATCTCGACGCCACCACCCAGCGCCTGCTCAACCGTGGCGCTCGTCTGACCGAACTCCTCAAGCAGCCGCAGTTCTCGCCGCTCAAGGTCGAGGAGCAGGTGGTCGTGATCTATGCCGGCGTCAACGGCTTCCTCGATCCGCTGCCGGTTTCCGCCGTGCGCCGCTTCGAGGAGGAGCTGCTGCGCAACATGCGCGACAAGCACGCCGACATTCTCGATGCGATTCGCAACGAGCGCGAGATCTCGGAGAAGACCGGCGAGAAGCTGCACAAGGCGGTCAGCGCGTTCGCCAAGGCCTTCGCGGCCTGAGGCCCCGGATGGGCGGGCGCAGCGCAGCGAACGGACAGGGCCGGACATGGCGAGCCTCAAGGACCTCAGGAACCGCATCGCCTCGGTGAAGGCGACGCAGAAGATCACCAAGGCGATGCAGATGGTCGCCGCCGCGAAGCTGCGCCGTGCGCAGAGTGCGGCGGAGACGGCCAGACCCTATGCTGCGCGCATGGAGCAGGTATTGGCCGGACTGGCGGCCGCGATCCCGCCGGGCACCGGCGGTTCGCCGCTGATGGTCGGAACCGGTCGCGACGACGTCCACCTGCTGGTGGTGTGTACCGCCGAACGCGGCCTGTGCGGCGCCTTCAACTCCTCCATCGCGCGTCTGGCGCGCGAGCACGCCAACCGGCTGATCGGCGCCGGAAAGACCGTCAAGATCCTTTGCGTCGGCCGCAAGGGGTTCGATCTCCTGCGTCGCACCCATGGTGGGCTGATCGTCGACACGATCACGCTGCGCGACGTGAAGCAGGTCGGCTTCGTCAACGCCAAGGCCGTGGCCGACCGGGTGCTGGAAATGTTCGCGGGCGGCCAGTTCGACGTCGCAACGCTGTTCTATGCGCACTTCAAGTCGGTCATCAGCCAAGTGCCGACGGCCCAGCAGATCATCCCGGCGGTGTTGCCCGAGGTCGATCCGGCCGCCGGCACGCAGGCGCTTGCGGTCTACGAGTTCGAGCCCGAGGAGAGTGAGATCCTCGAGGATCTGCTGCCGCGCAACATCGCCGTGCAGATCTTCCGGGCGCTGCTCGAGAACGCCGCGTCCGAACAGGGTGCGCGGATGACCGCGATGGACAATGCCACCCGCAATGCCGGCGACATGATCCACAAGCTGACGCTCAACTACAACCGTACGCGTCAGGCGCAGATCACCAAGGAACTGATCGAAATCATCTCGGGCGCCGAGGCGCTCTGACCGACAGGCCGAAAGGGGATAGTTTCAGATGGCACGCAAGCCCGCCACCTCCAAGAACAAGTCGGTAGGCCGCATCACCCAGGTGATGGGCGCCGTCGTCGACGTCCATTTCGACGAGAACCTGCCGGAGATCCTCAACGCGCTCGAAACCAACAATCACGGCAATCGCCTGGTGCTCGAGGTCGCCCAGCATCTCGGCGAGAACACCGTGCGCACCATCGCCATGGATGCGACCGAGGGCCTGACGCGCGGCCAGGAAGTGATCGACACCGGCGAGCCGATCGAGGTTCCCGTCGGCGAGGAGACTCTCGGCCGCATCATGAACGTCATCGGCGAACCGATCGACGAGGCCGGCCCGGTGAAGACCAAGCATCGCCGCCCGATCCATGCGCCGGCGCCCGACTTCGTCGACCAGTCGACCGAGGCGGAGATCCTCGTCACCGGCATCAAGGTCGTCGACCTGTTGGCCCCCTATGCCAGGGGTGGCAAGATCGGTCTGTTCGGCGGCGCCGGCGTCGGCAAGACGGTGCTGATCCAGGAGCTGATCAACAACGTCGCCAAGGCGCATGGCGGCTATTCCGTGTTCGCCGGCGTCGGCGAGCGCACGCGCGAGGGCAACGATCTCTATCACGAGATGATCGAGTCCGGCGTCAACAAGGATCCGCACAAGAACAACGGCTCGACTGAAGGCTCCAAATGCGCCCTGGTGTTCGGCCAGATGAACGAGCCGCCCGGAGCCCGTGCCCGCGTCGGCCTGACCGGCCTCACCGTCGCCGAATATTTCCGCGACCAGGGCCAGGATGTGCTGTTCTTCGTCGACAACATCTTCCGCTTCACGCAGGCCGGCTCCGAGGTGTCCGCCCTGCTCGGCCGCATCCCCTCGGCTGTGGGCTACCAGCCGACGCTCGCCACCGACATGGGTGCGCTGCAGGAACGCATCACCACCACTAACAAGGGCTCGATCACCTCGGTGCAGGCCATTTACGTGCCGGCCGACGACCTGACCGACCCCGCTCCGGCCACCTCGTTCGCCCATCTCGATGCGACGACGGTGCTCAGCCGCGCCATTTCGGAGAAGGGCATCTATCCGGCGGTCGATCCGCTCGACTCCACGTCGCGCATGCTCGATCCGAACATCATCGGCGAGGAGCATTACGAGACCGCCCGCCGCGTCCAGGAAATCCTGCAGCGCTACAAGTCGCTGCAAGACATCATCGCGATCCTGGGCATGGACGAGCTGTCGGAAGAGGACAAGCTGACGGTCGCGCGCGCCCGCAAGATCGAGCGCTTCCTGTCGCAGCCCTTCCACGTTGCCGAGGTCTTCACCGGCTCGCCGGGTGTCTTCGTCGATCTCGCCGACACCATCAAGGGCTTCAAGGGGCTGTGCAACGGCGAATACGACCATCTCCCGGAAGCTGCCTTCTACATGGTCGGCACCATCGAGCAGGCGGTCGAGAAGGCCCAGCGTCTCGCTGCCGAGGCCGCCTGAGCCGAACGCGAGGACACCGGACATGGCCGAAACTTTCGTCTTCGAGCTGGTCTCGCCCGAACGGCTGCTGATGTCGGAACAGGTCGAGCAGGTCGACGTTCCGGGCAGCGAGGGCGATTTCGGCGTCCTCGCCCATCATGCCCCCTTCATCTCGACCCTGCGGCCGGGACTGATGCGGATCCGGACCGGATCGCAGACCAGGGAGATCTTCGTGCGCGGCGGTCTCGCCGAGGTGCGCGCCAACTCGCTCACGGTCCTCGCCGAGCAGGCGATCCCAGTCGAGGAGATCGACGAAGGCAAGCTTGCCGAGGAAATCCGCAATGCCGAGGAGGACGTGGCCGACGCGCGCGACGAGGCAGCCCGCCACCGGGCTGAAGCCCATCTTGCCCAGCTTCGCGAGGTCGTCTCCGCGCTGAAGGCAGCCGGTCACGCCTGACGGACCCGGTCAAGGCGGTTGGGGACGACGCGGGCATGATCGACGAGCCCTTCAGCCGCGCGGCTTGGCGCCGCAACGAGACGCTCTACGAGCGTATCCGGACGATGCCGTTCAACATGGCACTGGCCGCCGGGACGCTCGAGGCGGACCGCTTCCGCCACTACATCATTCAGGATGCGCATTACCTGACCGCGTTCGCCCGCGCGCTCGCCATCGCGGCAGCGAAGGCCGACGATGCCAACGGTATCGTCCAGTTCGCCGAGGCCGCGCGGGTCGCGATTGTCGTCGAGCGAAGCCTGCACGCCGACTACTTCGTCCGGTTCGGCGTCTCGCAGGAGGCGTTCGCCGTGGCAGGGCTGTCGCCCGCCTGTCATCACTATGTGTCGTTCCTGCTCGCCACGGCCCATGCCGAGCCCTACCCGGTCGTTCTCGCCGCGGTGCTGCCCTGTTTCTGGGTGTACGCCGAGGTCGGCAAGGACATCCATCGCCGCACCGTCGCCGCCAACCCCTATCAGGCATGGATCGACACCTACGCCGCCGAGGACTTCGCGGCGGCGGTCGCCGCGGTGATCGAAACGACCGATCGAGCCGCCGGAAGAGCCGCCCCTGACACGCTCGAAGCGATGCATGCCGCCTTCACCCGCGCCATGCAGCTCGAATGGATGTTCTGGGATTCGGCCTGGCGTCTCGAACGATGGCCGGACTGACGCGGCAGCGCTCCCGTCGGGCCGGCACGGCACGTGCCGATTGCCGCATCTGCGGGCAGCCGCACGCGCGCCCTGTTCCGGCCATCGGCCGACATGCTAACTGGAATTTCGCTGTCGGGGCAGACGAACCCGGCTGAGGCGTGGAATTGGCTTTTCGCGAGGGTTCGACGACATGCGCATCCTGATCTACGGCGCGGGCAAGACCGGCACCACTGCGGTCTACTACGCCTTCAAGAACCTGCTGCCGAATCACATCGCGTTCTTCGAGCCGCCTTCGCTTCTGCAGCTGCCCTACGACCAGCATTCCGACATGCTGGTGAAGTCGCTGTCCGTCCTGCGGCATGACAAGATGGCGTCGTCCTTCGAACGCTATCAGCAGAAGATCCTCATCGTCCGACACCCCTTCGACCGACTGGTCAGCTACATCCTGTTCGCGCCGAACAATGGTCCGGGCTTCCTCGACGACCGCAACATGGAACGCTACCTGGACCTCCTGCGCCGCAAGCTCGAGTCCCCGCGCAGCGTCTCGATGCGCGAGATCACCGCGATGGTCGAGGAGTACTACCCCTCCCGTGCGGCGATGCACGATTCGGTGACTGTCCTCGAGACCATTGCCCGCACCTATCCCGACTTCTTCCTGCTGCGTTACGAGGACTTCGTCGACGGCAGGCTCGACGCGCTCAGCGCCTATTGCGGCCTGCCGCTGTCGAACGAGCCGGAGATCACCGGATTCGCCACGAAGGTCGCTCGTTCGAAATCCCATGGCGACTGGCACAAGTGGTTCCTGCCGGAAGATGTCACCCTTTTCCGCGAGATATACGGCTCCTATCTCGAGCGCTTCGGCTACGAGACGCAGATCGAGGAGGCCGAACCTCTCGATCTCGACACGACCATCAACTACAGCATCAAGGTCGGCAATCAGGGACGCCAGAACCGATGGCTGCCCATCTACGTGCCCGGCGAGGTGCACATGACCTGGGAAGGTCCCGCCTATCATGCGGCGCGTAACGCCTTCCAGCGCGGCTCCAAGGACGAGGCGCTGCGCATGATCGACGAGGTCATTGCAGGCGGTACCGCGATCGCCGGCTTCTTCGAACTCAAGTCACAGATCCTCGCCCAGGCGGAGGATTTCGCCGGGGCGGCGGAGGCGCTGCGCCAGGCAATGGCGCTCGCACCCGGAGAGGAATCTTTTGAGAAGCGGTTGAAAGGACTGCTGTCGAAGGAGAAATCCTCGGCCAGGCGAGTCCCGCCGCCTGCCTCAGCGCGGGGAACCGGGACGGCCGCCGGGTCCGGAGCGGCGCCGGCCGTGGCGCCAGCGGGACAGCCTGCCGCACGTCCGGCCGGCACGGCGGTCCACCGAACGCTGATGCTGGGCCAGAGTCACATGCAGGGCATCCAGAAGGGCGCGACCATGCTCCGCACGGCCGGTCGCTTCCCCGCCAATCTGGCGCTCGAGTTCATCCAACTTCGGGCGGCCCGGTTCAACCCCTATTTCCCGGATGGCGGCGATACACTCAACGAGGCGTTGCTCCGCGAGATAGACGCGCATCTCGCCGCGACCGACCTCGTCGTCTCGGTGATCGGCGGCAATGCCTACAATGTGCTGGGGCTGGTCAATCACGAGCGCCCGTTCGATTTCGAGCTCTCTACCGATCCCGATCTGCCGCTGGCGGAGGATCGCGAGATCCTGCCCGAGGAGGTGGTTCGCGCCAGCCTGGACCGCCAGAATGCGAACGCGTTGCGGCTGCTCGGTGCGTTGAAGGCGCGGATCGGCAGGCCGTTTGTTCATGTGCAATCTCCCCCGCCCATTCCCAGCGAGGCGCACATCCGGGCCCATCCGGGCAAGTTCGCCGACAAGATCGCCCAGTTCGGCGTGACGCCGGCGATCATCCGCTACAAGCTGTGGAAGCTGCAGTCGGAGATCTTCCGCGCGTTCTGCGCCGCGAACGGCATCGCGTTCCTCGACGTTCCGGCGGATGTCGTCGATGAACGGGGCATGCTGGTCGAGGCGGCCTGGAGCAACGATCCCACCCACGGCAACGCCTGGTACGGCGAGCAGGTGATAGGCCAGCTCTCCGGGTGGCTCGCATCTCAGAACGGCAGGTACGCGGGCGCGGACTGATGGCCACACCCTATTCCGATCAGCCGCCACACGCCTTCTGGCGCTCCGCGATGGCCGGCGTCCCGGCCGATGACGTTGATCCGGTCGTCCGCGCTGCCTTCCGCATCCCGGCCGACGCGCCGGTGATGACCGCCGGCAGCTGTTTCGCCCAGCACATCGGCCGAAACCTCGAGGCTCGCGGACTCAACCATCTCGTCACCGAGACGGCCCATCCGCTGATGCCCCCGGACATGGCTCGCGCCGCCGGCTACGGCGTCTTTTCGGCGCGCTACGCAAACATCTACACCGCGCGGCAGTTCCTCCAGCTGCTGCAGCGTGCCTACGGGAGGTTCGAACCGGTCGAGGACGTGTGGAGCACCGAGACCGGGCGCTTTGTCGATCCGTTCCGGCCACGCATCGAGCCGCAAGGCTTCCGCAGCGCCGCAGCCTGCCGCGCTGATACGGTGCGCCATCTTGGCTGCGTGCGCGCAGCCGTGGAACAGATGTCGGTGCTGGTCTTCACCCTGGGGCTCACCGAGGCCTGGCGTTCGCGCGCCGATGGCGCGACCTATCCGCTCTGTCCGGGCGTCGCCGGTGGCAGCTTCGATCCCGCGCGGTACGAATTCGTCAATTTCGGGGTCGACGAGGTCGCCGACGACCTGACAACCGCGATCGGTCTGATCCGGGACGTGAACCCATCGGCGAAGGTGATCCTCACGGTCTCGCCGGTGCCGCTGGCCGCCACGGCGGTCGACCGGCATGTGCTGGTCTCGACCACCCTGTCAAAGGCCGTCCTGCGCGTCGCTGCCGAACAGGTGGCCTCCCGGCTGTCGGATGTCGCCTATTTCCCCTCCTACGAGATCATCACCGGCCCGCATGCGCGCGGGAGCTACTTCGGCGCCGACCTGCGTTCGGTGACCGAGGCCGGCGTGGAGCATGTGATGCGGCTGTTCTTCCGCCACTACATGGGGCTCGAGCCCCGGACCGAGGTTGCCCGTTCGCCCGTTCCCGCGGATGCCCGCAGCGATGCCCACACCGAGGAGATGGCCGAACTGGTCGAGGTCGATTGCGACGAGGTTGTGCTCGAGGCGCTGGCGCCGGAGAATGGCGATTCGGAGCCCGCGCGATGAGCGCCGCCGACCGTCTTGCCGACATCCGCAGCGCGATCGACCGGGCCACCGCCGCCGCCGGACGCCCGGACGGCGCCGTGACGCTTGTTGCCGTCTCGAAGACGTTCGGCGCCGCCGACATCGCACCGGTGATCGCTGCCGGCCAGCGCGTCTTCGGCGAGAACCGCGTCCAGGAGGCCCAGGCCAAGTGGCCGGCTCTGAAAGCAGCCCATCCCGACATCGAGCTGCACCTGATCGGCCCGCTGCAGACCAACAAGGTACGCGACGCCGTGGCGTTGTTCGACGTCATCGAAACCGTCGACCGCGACCGTCTGGCTGAGGCCTTGGCGAGGGAAATCGCCCGCCAGGGTCGCACGCCGCGGCTGTTCGTACAGGTCAACACCGGCGCGGAGCCGCAGAAGGCCGGCGTGTTGCCTGAAGAGACCGCTGCCTTCGTCACGCGCTGCCGCGACACCTACGGCCTCGACATAGAAGGACTGATGGCGATTCCACCGCTCGACGAGGCGCCGGCCCCGCATTTCGCCCTTCTGGCCAGGCTCGCCCGCGAACTCGGACTGCCCGGACTGTCGATGGGCATGAGCGCCGACTTTGAGATCGGGATCGCCCATGGCGCCACCCATGTGCGTGTCGGCAGCGCCATCTTCGGCAGCCGAGGATAGGGCGCGCTCAGGTCTTTACGGACGTCTGCCCCGGTCTTGGACGGGGTCGGAGTGGACCCTGCCGCCAGAGGGGACTGCCGCGGACGGGTCGACCCTGAACACGGCCCGCGCCTGTCGTGAGCCGCAGTCGGCGCCGGACCGATCCGACGCGCCTGCGCTGAGGGCCGTTGACCCCGCGCCCCTTTCCGGTCCATCTACGCTCGACCCTGTACACATCCGCTACTGAACGAATCCGGAATGGCGAGCGAACGCTACAATTCCCGCGAGGCCGAGGCGCGCTGGCAGAGGGCCTGGGAAGAGGCCCGAGTCTTCGAGACCTCGAACGATGATCCCCGGCCGAAGTACTACGTGCTGGAGATGTTTCCCTATCCCTCGGGCAAGATCCACATCGGCCACGGTCGCAACTACGTGATGGGCGACGTCGTGGCCCGTTACAAGCGGGCGCGCGGCTTCAACGTCCTGCATCCGATGGGCTGGGACGCCTTCGGCCTGCCGGCCGAGAACGCCGCCATCGAGCGCAAGGTGCATCCGCGCACCTGGACCTACGAGAACATCGCGACGATGAAGGCACAGCTCAAGCTGCTCGGGCTGTCCATCGACTGGACCCGCGAGATCGCCACCTGCGATCCCGAATATTATGCGCGCCAGCAGAAGCTGTTCATCGAATTCCTGGAAGCCGGCCTCGTCGAGCGCAAGACCTCGATGGTCAACTGGGATCCGGTCGACCAGACCGTGCTCGCCAACGAGCAGGTGATCGACGGGCGCGGCTGGCGGTCGGGAGCGCCGGTCGAGAAGCGCGAGCTGGCGCAGTGGTTCTTCAAGATCACCGACTACGCCCAGGACCTGCTGGATGCGATCGAGACGCTGGACAACTGGCCGGAGAAGGTCCGGCTGATGCAGCGCAACTGGATCGGTCGTTCGGAGGGGATGCGGTTTTCCTTCGCGATCGAGCGCGCGGACGGGACACCGCCCGATGGAACCGTTCCGGCCTCGCTCACCGTCTATACGACGCGCCACGACACCATCTTCGGTGCGAGCTTCTGCGCCGTTTCCCCGGACCATCCGCTTGCCAGGGCGCTCGCGGAGACCGACCCGGCGCTCGCCGCCTTCCGCCGCGACTGCGCCGCCCTCGGCACCAGCGAGGAGGCGATCGAGCGGGCGGAGAAGCGCGGCCACTTCACCGGTCTCTATGCGCGCCACCCGTTCCGCGCCGGCGTGCGCCTGCCGATCTATGTCGCCAATTTCGTGCTGATGGGCTATGGCGAGGGTGCCATTTTCGGCTGTCCGGCGCACGATCAGCGCGATCTCGACTTCGCCCGCAAGTACGGCCTGCCGGTAATCCCTGTCGTGGCACCGGCCGACGCCGATCCGGCGACCTTCAAGATCGGCAGCGAAGCCTATCTGGAGAAGGACGGCGAGGCCGTCCGCATGATCAATTCCGATTTCCTCGACGGCATGAGCGTCGCCGAGGCCAAGGAGGAGATCGCCCGACGCATGGAGGCGGCCGGCATCGGCGAGCGCAAGGTCAATTTCCGGCTGCGCGACTGGGGCATCTCGCGGCAGCGCTACTGGGGCTGCCCGATCCCCGTGGTCCACTGCGAGGCCTGCGGCATCGTCCCGGTGCCGATCGACCAGCTTCCCGTGCGCCTGCCGGACGACGCGACCTTCGACAAGCCCGGCAATCCGCTCGACCGCCATCCGACCTGGAAGCATGTCGATTGTCCGCGGTGCGGTGCCCCGGCGCGGCGCGAGACCGACACGATGGACACCTTCGTCGACTCCTCGTGGTATTTCGCCCGGTTCTGTTCGCCAAAGGCCGACGACGTGGTCGAGCGCGGCGCCGTCGACGCCTGGCTGCCGGTCGATCAGTATATCGGCGGCGTGGAGCACGCGGTGCTGCATCTGCTGTACTCCCGTTTCTTCATGCGCGGCATGAAGAAGACGGGGCATACCTCCGTGGAGGAACCGTTCCGCGGGCTGTTCACCCAGGGCATGATCACCCACGAGACCTATCGTGATCCGGGTGGCGGCTGGCTGTTCCCCGAGGAGGTCGAGCGGCTCGCCGACGGGTCCGTGGTGCGGCGCGACAGCGGGACCGCCGTCGAGGTCGGCCCGCCGGAGAAGATGTCGAAGTCGAAGAAGAACGTTGTCTCGCCGGAAGCAATCGTCGAGACGTACGGCGTCGACGCGGCGCGCTGGTTCATGCTGTCCGATACCCCGCCGGAGCGCGACAGCGAATGGACCGAGGCCGGCGTCGAGGGTGCCTGGCGCTTCGTGCAGCGGCTGTGGCGGATGGTCGGCCAGACGATCGAGCTTGCCCCTGCAGCGGGCACGTCGATGCCCGCCACCTTTGGCGAGGCGGCCATGGCACTGCGCCGGGCGACACATCGGACCCTCGCTGCGGTGTCGGAGGATATCGAACGGCTGCGCTTCAATCGCGCGATCGCCCATATCTACGAACTCGCCAATACCCTGAATGCGACGCTGTCTGCAGCTGGAACCGCGCCCGCACCCGATCTGGCCTGGGCGTTGCGGGAATGCGCCGAGATGATCGTCCGCATTTCCGCCCCGATGGTGCCGCATCTGGCCGAGGAATGCTGGCGCAGGCTCGGGCACACGTCTATGCTGGCCGCCACCGAGTGGCCTGTTCTCGATGCCTCGCTCCTGGAGCGGACCACCGTCACCTTGCCCGTCCAGGTCAACGGAAAGCGACGCGACGAGGTCACGGTGGCACGCGACGCCGAGCGCGACGAGATCGAACGGATGGTGCTCGGTCTGGCGGGAGTCCGACGGGCGATCGGGGAAAGGCCGGTGCAGAAGATCATCATCGTCCCCCAGAGGATCGTGAATGTTCTGGTCTGACAGATGCCGCCGGGGCCGGATGGCCGTTGCCGCGGCGGGGCTGCTGCTCGCGCTGTCGGCAGCCGGCTGCAACGTCCGCCCGCTCTACGGCACGGCCGCGACCTCCGAAGCCGATACGGTGCGTGCGGCGCTCGCATCCATCGAGATCGATCCGGTCGAGGGGCGGATCGGCCAGCAGATCTACAACGAGCTGAACGCGCTGCTCGGAACGGGCAGCTCCGACGAAGCGGCCTACGCGCTCAGCTTCACCGTACGGTCCCAATACGCCAACATCATCACGCGGAACGTCTCGGGACTGCCCGGCGGCCGCAATGTCCGGCTGACCGTTCGCTATCAGCTGCGCAAGAAGGATCAGATGGACGTGCCGGTGCTGTCGGGCGGCGTCGTCCGCATCGCGCCCTACGAATACTACACTCAGCGCTTCGCCAATGACCGCGCCCAGATCGACGCGGAGAACCGCGCCTCGCGCGAGATCGCCGAGGATATCCGCACGCGTCTGGCGGCCTATTTCGCCACCGGCCAAGTGCCGACCGTTGTCACCGCACCGACCGACGGCATCGTGCCAGACGAGTTCAAGGACACGCTGTTCGACACCGATACCAGCAACTACGGCGTGAGTTACTGATGACCGCCCTTCAGGGGGCATCGATCGATCGCTTCCTGTCGCGGCCGGATCGGTCGCTGGTGCTGATCTACGGACCGGATAGGGGACTCGTTCAGGAACGATCGGCGGCGATCATCGCGACATTCCTGGGACCGGACGCCGATGCCATGTCGCGGACCGTCCTCGAGGGCGACAGACTCGCCGACGCACCGCAGCGGCTCGTCGAGGAGGCGTACAGCGTTCCGATGTTCGGCGGCCGCACGGCAATCCGTGTCACTCCGACATCGGAATCGCTGCTGCGGGCCATCGAACCGCTGCTCCGGCAACCGCCGCGCGATTGCCTGATCGTGATCGAGGCCGGCGATCTGAAGCGATCCGCCCCGCTGCGCCGACTGGTCGAACAGGCTGAGACCGCGGTCGCCCTTCCCTGCTATCCAGACGACGACAACGCGCTCGACCGACTGATCGCCGAGGAGCTGACGGCGCACGGCATTGACGTCTCCCGGGACGCCCGCGAGGCTCTGCATCACCTTTTGGGCGGCGACCGGCTGGCCTCCCGCGGCGAATTGCGCAAGCTTGCCAGCTACGCGCTCGGCCAGCCGGAAGTCTCTCTGGAGGATGTCGAGGCGGTCATTGGCGATGCCTCGGCGCTGGCAGTCGATTCGCTCCTCGACAGCGCCTGCACCGGCGACGCGGCGGCAGCACAGACGGCGTTCTCGCGACTCGTCGCCTCGGGGACCGGCGCCGGCTCGATCCTGGGCGCTCTGTCGCGGCACCTGCTGCAGATCGCCGAAGCGCGGGCCCGTGTCGAGGCAGGCGCCACCGCTGACGCGGCCATGAGGGCGATGCGTCCGCCGCCCTTCTTCAAGCGCAAGGAGGCCATGCGCCGGCAGCTTGCGCTCTGGCGCCGCGACATGCTCGAACAGATGCTGGAAACGCTGCTCACCGCGGAAGGCGAGACACGCCGCCATGGCGATCTTGCCGAGGCGATCGCGGGTCGCGCACTCCTCCTCGTGACCCATACCGCGCGACGGGAAATCGGCCGGTAGGCGACTGTTGGCCCGATGACGTTACGAATATGAAACGAACTGCGCGGCGCGATGGCCTCGCTAGCGATCAGTCCGGCCGTGTCGTCAATCGGGCCACGACGTAGTCGAGCTGCTCCAGCGACGCGTAGCGCAGCCGGATCTCCCCCTTCCCGTCGGGCCGATGGCGGATCTCGACATCAAGGCCGAGCACCTCGGTGAGGCGTGCCTCCAACGCCCGCGTGTCGGCGTCCTTTGCCGACGCTGGGGAGCGCGTCGACTGGCGCTCCTGGCGCTCGACGACGGGTCGCCGCGTCAACGCCTCTGCCTCGCGGACGTTCATCCCCGCCTCGATGATCGCCTTGGCCGCCGTCTCCGGATCCTCATGCGTGACGAGGGTCCGTGCGTGCCCGGCGCTCAGCCGGCCGTCCTGGATGTGCGCGCGAACACTTTCGGGCAGCTTGAGCAGCCGCAGCGTGTTGGCGACGTGACTGCGGCTCTTGCCGATCACGTCGGCCAGTGCCTGCTGCGTGTAGCCGAACTCGGCGATCAGGTGCGCATAGCCCTCCGCCTCCTCGAGCGGATTGAGATCGGCGCGCTGGACATTCTCGATGATGGCAATTTCGAGCGCCTCGCGGTCGTCCACCCTGTGGACGATCACCGGCACCTCGTGCAGCCCGGCCTGCTGCGCGGCCCGCCAGCGCCGCTCGCCGGCGATGATCTCGAAACGTTCGCCGCCCTCGCCGAGCGGCCGCGCCAGGATCGGCTGGACGATCCCCTTCTCGCGGATCGAACGGGCGAGATCCGCGAGCTCCTCCTCCGCAAAGGTCTTGCGCGGGTTGCGCGGATTGGGACTGAGCATCTCGATCGGCACCCGCCGCTGCCCGCGGGCGCGCTCGATGGCCTGCTTCTCGGTATCGACGTCACCGATCAAAGCCGCCAGACCGCGGCCGAGCCGAGATGGACCGCCTTCACGAGCGGAAATCGTTTCGGGAGTAACCTTAGCGGCGCTGGTCATCGTTCCGCCCTCGATACATTAATGGTTGCTAGGCCGCCCGCAGCCGCCGTTCGCGTTGAATGATTTCGGAGGCGAGCCGGATATAGGCCTGGCTTCCGGCGCAATGCATGTCATAGAGCAGCGCCGGTTTGCCGAAGGACGGCGCCTCAGATACGCGGACATTGCGGGGGATGACGGTCTCGTAGACGCGATCGCCCATGTGCCGTCGCACATCGTCGACAACCTGGCCCGACAGATTGTTGCGTCTGTCAAACATGGTCAGGACGATGCCATGGATCGTCAGCTCGGGATTGAGTGCGGTCTTCACGTGCTCGACGGTCTGCAGCAGCTGGCTCAGTCCCTCGAGCGCGAAGAATTCACACTGCAAAGGCACCAGCACCGCATCGGCGGCTGCCAGCGCATTGATGGTCAACAGATTGAGCGAGGGTGGGCAATCGACCAGCACGTAACTGTAGTCCGCTCCGGACCCCAGTGCCTGCACCGCCTTGCGCAGCCGATAGGACCGGTCGCGCGCCCCGAGGATCTCCTGCTCGAATCCGAGAAGATCGAGCGTCGATGGCACCAGTGACAGCCGCGGCACGGCCGTTTCCATGATTGCATCGCGGATATGGCGCTCGCCGATCAGCACGTCATAGACAGACCGGTCGCGGGCACGGCGGTCGATGCCGAGCCCGGTCGAGGCATTGCCTTGCGGATCAAGATCGATGATCAGCACCCGTTCGCCGATTGCCGCCAGCGCCGTCCCCAGATTGATCGTCGTTGTGGTCTTGCCGACCCCGCCCTTCTGGTTGGCAATGGTGATCACGCGCAGCGTCATATCCCGGCCTCCGGACAATGGCTCCCGTCCCCGCTCTGACGATCCCTGGCGACACAGTTGCGCACAATGACGATGGCGGCACCGGGCTGCGTCCGGCTGGGAATGAGCTCATGGGTGAATTTCCAACATATTGAGGCTTGGGTCAATTCGCGCTCTACATCTTGACCCTTGTGGAAAACGCCGACAGCACCACGGGCGAGCAGCGGAAAGGCCAGCGTGAGCAGTCGGTCGAGCGGCGCCAGGGCGCGGGCACTGACCGCCTCAATGTCCGCAGGCGCCGTCACCACATAGTCCTCGATCCGCCGGCACTGGATCTGGGCAGCGGCGCCGGTTGCGCGTTGCGCGGCACGCAGGAAGGCGCATTTGCGGCCGTTCGACTCGACCAGATCGACGCATGCGCCCGGCCGGTCGGCAAGAAGGATGGCAATGATCAGGCCGGGTAGGCCGGCGCCGGAGCCGAGGTCGGCCCAGCGCCGCGCCGCGGGCAGGCATGCCTGCGCCTGGGCGCTGTCGGCGATATGGCGTGTCCACAGCCGCGACAGCGTATCGGGACCAACCAGGTTCTTTGCCGACGACCAGCGCCGTAGCAAGTCTGCATAGCGATCAAGACGGTCGCGTGTTTCACGTGAAACATCCGTGATCGACTCGAGCAGGGCAAGGCCTTCGGCCCGGTCGGACATCATCCGCGGTCGCGCCCCCCGGACAGGCGCCGCACATGCGCGCCGATCAGCAGCAATGCCGCCGGTGTCATCCCCTCGAGTCGCGCGGCCTGACCGAGCGACGTCGGCCGCACCCTCGCCAACCGTTCGCGGATCTCCGTCGTCAGACCCTCGATCCCGGCAAGGTCGAAGTCTCTCGGGATCATCAGCATCTCGTCCCGACGTACAGCCTCCGCATCCTGCTGTTGGCGCCGCGCATACACCGCGTAGCGCGCCTCGATCTCGAGCTGCCGGACAATTTGTTGCGGAAGCGAATCGAGTTCGGGCCAGATCCTGCGCAGCCGCTCGATCGTGATGTCGGGGTACGCCAAAAGATCGAGTGCCGAGCGCCGCTGCCCGTCCTGGTTCACCGACAGGCCCTGTCGGGCCGCTTCGTTCGGCGTCAGGGTCAATGCGCCAGCAAGCGCCATCGCACGTTCCAGATCGGCGAGCTTCTGCCGGAACCGCGACGCCCGCTCCCCGCCCACGCAGCCGATCGCGATGCCCCGCCCCGTCAACCGCTGATCCGCATTGTCGGCCCGCAGTGTCAATCGGAATTCCGCCCGCGACGTGAACATCCGGTAGGGCTCGCTCACACCGCGCGTCACCAGGTCGTCGATCAGCACGCCGATATAGGCTTCGGCCCGTGACAGCGTGATCCCGTCCGCGCCACCGGCACGCCGCGCCGCATTGACTCCCGCCACGAGGCCCTGCGCCGCCGCCTCCTCGTACCCGGTCGTGCCATTGATCTGGCCGGCAAGGAACAGCCCCCGCACCCGTCGGGTCTCCAGTGTCGGATCGAGCTCGCGCGGATCGACGTAATCATATTCGATGGCATAGCCTGGTCGCAGTATCCGCGCGCGGCCAAGGCCCGGCATGGAGCGGATCATCGCCACCTGCACATCCTCCGGCAGCGACGTCGACACACCGTTGGGATAGATCGTGTGATCGTCGAGACCTTCCGGCTCGAGAAACACCTGGTGGCTGTCTCGATCCGAAAAGCGAACGATCTTGTCCTCGATCGAGGGACAATAGCGCGGGCCGCGGCTTGCAATCCGCCCCGAATACAGCGCCGAGCGGCCGAGATTGCCAGCGATGATCGCATGTGTATCGGTCGTCGTGCGGGTAATATGACAGTCGATCTGGGGGGTCGCGATCCGTTCCGTGAGAAAGGAAAATGGAACGGGATCCTCGTCCCCCGGCTGGCGTTCGAGCCGCGCCCAGTCGATCGTCCGCCCGTCGAGCCGCGGCGGGGTGCCGGTCTTCAACCGCCCCAATGCGAACCCGAGCGCCTCGATCCGCTCGGCAAGCCGCACGGCGGGTGCATCTCCGATCCGGCCGGCCGGCCAGCACTGCTCACCCATGTGGATAAGACCGCGCAGGAAGGTTCCCGTCGTGATGACCACCGAACCTGCCGGGATCCTTCGGTTGTCCGCGGTCATTACGGCAACGACTCGATCGTCATGCACTTCCAGGTCGGCCGCCTCCCCCTCCAGGATGGCGAGCCCGTCCGTTGCCTCCAGTTCGGCGCGCATCGCCTCGCGATAGAGTCTGCGATCTGCCTGCGCCCGTGGTCCCTGGACGGCTGGCCCCTTGCGGCGGTTGAGAACCCGGAACTGGATCCCGGCGCGGTCGGCCACCCGGCCCATCAGTCCGTCGAGCGCATCGACCTCGCGGACAAGATGGCCCTTCCCGATGCCACCGATCGCCGGATTGCACGACATCACGCCGATCGTTGCTGCAGAGTGGGTCAGAAGCGCCGTGCGCGCTCCCATGCGCGCGGCAGCGGCCGCTGCCTCGCACCCCGCGTGACCGCCGCCGATCACCACCACGTCAAAGCCGGACATCGAACACGTCTCCATCTGGTGCGCGTGTCGATACCCCGAATCATCCTGACGGCTCAAGCAATCCTCAGCGCCCGCGACGCCCGCGATGATTCACGTGAAACACTTCCCGTCGCAGATCGCGGCACGTCGTCACTTGCCGATGCAGAACCCGGCAAAGATCGCGTCGAGCACGTCCTCTACATCCACCCGCCCGACGATCCGCCCGATCGCCGTCGCCGCGGCCCGCAGATCCTCGGCCACCAGCTCCGGATCCCGCGCGTAGTCCGCTGCAGCCGCCCGCTCGACCGCCTCGAGTGCCCGTTGCAGCTCCGTTCGATGCCGAAGGCGCGTGATCAGCGTATCCGATCCGCTCCCGACCCGTTCTGCAACCCATGCCTCGAGCCGGGCCAGCAGCACCTCGAGCCCCTCGCCGGTCACCACCGAGATCGCCAGCTCACCCGGCGGCGGCGGCGCCACAGCCAGATCGGCCTTCGTCCGCACCCGCCAGTATCCGGATCTCTCGGTCACCGTCCGCCCTCTCGCCGTCTCGCCATCGCCGATGCCCGTCTCCTCGAGCCACAGAACGAGATCCGCCCGCTCGGCGCGGGCGCGGGCGCGCCGCACCCCCTCCGCCTCGACCGCATCGCGCGTCTCCCGCACGCCGGCGGTATCGACCACCGTCACCGGGACGCCGGCCAGCTCCAGCCGAACCTCGAGAACGTCGCGCGTGGTGCCGGGAATCTCGGAGACGATCGCCACCTCGCGCCGGGCCAGCCAGTTCATCAGGCTCGACTTGCCGGCATTGGGCGGGCCGGCGATGACGATCTCGACACCCGCGCGCAGCATCTCGCCGCGACGATCATCGGCCAGCGTTCCCCGCAGCCGCGCCCCAAGATCGGCAAGACTGCCTGCCAGCTCAAACCCGATCGACGCCGGTACGTCGTCCTCGTCGGCGAAGTCGATCCCCGCCTCCGCCAGCGCCAGCGCCTCGATCACCCGGCCGCGCAGGGCCTCGAATGCCGCCCCGGTCTCTCCTTCCAGCTGGCGCAGCGCTTGCCGCCGCTGCGCCTCCGTCTCCGCATCGATCAGATCGGCGAGACCCTCGACTGCGGTCAGATCGAGCCGACCATTGCCGAACGCCCGCCGCGCGAATTCGCCCGCCTCTGCCGGCCTCAGACCCGGCACGGCGCTGAGCGCCGCCAGCACCCCCGCCACCACCGCACGGCCACCATGCACGTGCAGCTCGGCAATATCCTCGCCGGTGAAGCTCGCCGGACCTGGCATCCAGACCACCAGTGCCTGATCGAGCAGAGCTCCCGAGGCGTCGCGCAATCGGCGCAACACCGCGCGGCGCGGCTCCGGCACAGCGCCGCTCAGTGCCGCCAGCGCCCGACCCGCCCGAGGACCCGAGATCCGGATCACCGCGACGCCGGCGCGACCCACCGCGCTCGACAACGCGAAGATCGTTTCCGATTCGCAGTCCCACTGCGCCCTGTCCATCCGCCCCGCCCGTCCTAGATTCAGCCGTCGCGACCACTCAGCAGGAAGCGCCATCCGCCATGTCTTCGAACCGGCTTGCCGCGGCCACCAGCCCCTATCTCCTCCAACACGCCAACAATCCGGTGCACTGGCGCGAATGGGGCGCGGAGGCCTTTGCCGAGGCGCGCGCGTTGAACAAGCCGGTGCTGCTGTCGGTGGGTTACGCCGCCTGTCACTGGTGCCACGTCATGGCGCATGAGAGCTTCGAGGATCCCGACGTCGCCGCCGTCATGAACGAGCTGTTCGTCCCGATCAAGGTGGACCGCGAGGAGCGGCCCGACGTCGATCAGCTCTACATGGCCGCGCTGCATCATCTCGGCGAACAGGGCGGCTGGCCGCTGACCATGTTCCTCACTCCCGACGGTGCCCCGTTCTGGGGCGGGACCTATTTTCCCAAGGAACCACGCTGGGGCCGACCCGGCTTCGTGCAGGTGCTGAACGAGGTCGCGCGCATCTATCGCGACGAACCCGGCAATGTCGAGGCCAACCGGCAGGCTCTCACCAGGCGTCTCACCGCCCCGCCCAAGCCGTCCGACTCCAGCCTGTCCCCAGCCATCGTTCCTGCCGTCTGCGAGCGCCTCCTCCGCCTCCTCGATCCCGTCAACGGCGGGCTCAAGGGGGCGCCGAAGTTCCCCCAGACACCCATGCTCGACCTGATCTGGCGCGCCGGGCTGATGACCGGCGACAGCCGCTACCTCGACGCCGTGGAGCATACGCTCGAGCGTCTGTGCCGGGGAGGGATCTACGACCATATCGGCGGCGGCTTCGCCCGCTATTCGGTCGACGAACGCTGGCTCGTGCCGCATTTCGAGAAGATGCTCTACGACAACGCGCAGCTGCTCGATCTCCTGACGACGGCCTGGCTACGTTCCGGCAACGATCTGTTCCGTCAGCGAATCGAGGAGACCGTGGATTGGCTCCTCCGCGACATGCAGACCGAGACCGGCGCCTTCGCGGCGAGCCTCGATGCGGATTCCGAAGGCGAGGAGGGACGCTACTACCTCTGGTCACTCCCCGAGCTGCGCGACGTTCTCGGCCCTGACGCCGATGCCTTCGCGGCCGCCTACGACATCACCGAGGCCGGCAATTTCGAGCATCGCAACATTCCCAACCGGCTCGCCGATCCCTTTCCGCTCGCTGCCGATCGCGAAGCCCGCTTTACCCGCAACCGCGCCGCGCTCCTCGCCCGCCGGTCTGCGCGCGTGCCACCAGCCCGCGACGACAAGATCCTCGCGGACTGGAACGGACTGGCGATCGCAGCCCTTGCCCGGGCCGGACTCGTCTTCGCCCGCCGAAACTGGATCGATGCCGCCCGGACCGCCTATCGTTTCATCAGCGAATCGATGGCTCCCGATCGACGGCTCGGCCACAGCTATCGGGCCGGCCGCCTCGTCCTGCCCGGCTTCGCCTCCGACCTTGCGGCCATGGCGCACGCCGCCCTGGCGCTGGCGGAGGCCGAATCCACTGGCGACTCCGACGGCCGCTATCTCGCCGATGCACGACGCTGGCTCGACGATCTCGAGACCTGGCACCTCGGCCCGGACGGCAGCTACAGGCTTGCCGCCGCCGACGCGCCCGACATGATCATCAGGATGCGCTCCGGACTGGATGAGGCGACCCCCAATCCGAACGGCCTCGCCGCGACCGCCCTCATCCGGCTCCACAATCTGACCGGAGAACGCCGCTTCGTCGATCGCGCCGACCGTCTCATCGATGCCTTTGCCGCCGACGCTGCCACCAACCCGCTTGGCCATGCAAGTCTGCTGAACGCGCTCGCATTGCGCACGGACGGTCTGCAGATCGTCATCGTCGGCGACCGCAACACGCCACGGTTCAACGAGCTCGTAACCGTCGCACGCAGCGTTGCGGACCCGAATCGTTCGCTGCTGCTGCTCGATCCGACCACCCCGCTTCCCGCCTCGCATCCTGCCCACGGCAAGGGGACAGCCGATGCCGGGCCGACGGCCTATGTCTGCCGCGGCATGGTCTGTTCCCTGCCCGTTACGGATCCGATTCGACTGGCCGAACTGCTCCATCGCCACCCTGAGAACGACAGACCATCGACCCTCGAGACCTCCTGACGCGCCCATCGACGCCAGCCGCGCGCTGCAGCGGCCTCCGACAACCATCGACGCCGACGGCGCGATCCGATCAGGTGTTCATCGAATCGAAGAACTCCTGATTCGTCTTCGTCTGCTTCAGCTTGTCGATCAGGAACTCGATGGCATCGACAGTCCCCATCGGACTGAGGATCCGGCGCAGCACGTACATCTTCTTGAGCTGATCGGGCGGAACCAGCAGCTCTTCCTTGCGGGTGCCCGACCGGGTGATGTCGATCGCCGGGAAGACACGCTTGTCGGCGACCTTGCGGTCGAGGATGAGCTCGGAGTTCCCGGTGCCCTTGAACTCCTCGAAGATCACCTCATCCATGCGGCTGCCGGTGTCGATCAGTGCGGTCGCGATGATCGTCAGCGAGCCACCCTCCTCGATGTTGCGTGCCGCACCGAAGAAGCGCTTCGGCCGCTGCAATGCATTGGCATCGACGCCGCCCGTCAGCACCTTGCCCGAGGACGGCACCACCGTGTTGTAGGCGCGGCCGAGACGAGTAATCGAATCGAGCAGGATGACCACATCGCGCCCGTGCTCGACGAGGCGTTTCGCCTTCTCGATCACCATTTCGGCGACCTGGACATGCCGCGATGCCGGTTCGTCGAACGTCGAGGAGATCACCTCCCCGCGCACTGACCGCTGCATGTCGGTCACTTCTTCCGGCCGCTCGTCGATCAACAGGACGATCAGGTAGCACTCGGGATGATTCGAGGTGATCGAGTGGGCGATATTCTGCAGGAGCACCGTCTTGCCGGTCCGCGGCGGCGCCACGATCAGCGCCCGCTGGCCCTTGCCGAGCGGCGCGACCAGGTCGATCACCCGCGCCGACATGTCCTTGCCGGTCGGCACATCCATCTCCATGCGGAACCGCTCGTCCGGATAAAGCGGCGTCAGATTGTCGAAATGGATCTTGTGACGGGTCTTCTCGGGATCCTCGAAGTTGATCGTGTTGACCTTCAGCAGCGCGAAATAGCGCTCGCCATCCTTCGGGCTGCGGATCATGCCCTCGACGGTGTCGCCGGTGCGCAGCGAGAAGCGGCGGATCTGGCTGGGGCTCACATAGATGTCGTCCGGCCCTGGCAGATAGTTCGCGTCCGGAGAGCGCAGGAAGCCGAAGCCGTCCTGCAGCACCTCGACCACGCCCTCGCCGATGATCTCGACGTCGCGACCGGCCAGCTGCTTCAGGATGGCGAACATCAGCTCCTGCTTGCGCAATGCGCTCGCGTTCTCGACCTCGAGCTCCTCTGCGAAGGCGAGCAGTTCCGACGGCGTCTTCGCCTTGAGTTCCTGAAGCTTCATTTCCCGCATCGGGGAATACTCCTCGGGCATGGTTCGCCCATTCTGTCTTGGGGATCAGAGACCGCCGCAGCGTCGCGACCGGGAACACACGGGGATTGCGTGTCGTGAGCCGGAGCCCGTTGCAAAACGGGCCGACATCCGTCGCTCTGGGAGGTGAGTCGAGAACGTATATATACGCCCCGCGCCGCGCTCACAACCCATCAGCCATGCCTCTCGGGGCCGACCGCGACAATCAGAACGGTTTCACCACGACGAGAATGACGATGCCGATCATCAGCAGTGTCGGCACCTCGTTGAGGACGCGATAGAACGTCTGCGAGCGATGGTTGCGGTCCTCGGCGAACGCACGCACATGGGCGGACAACACGCCGTGCACAGCCGACAGGGCCAGCACCAGGACGAACTTGGCATGGAACCAGCCGGAGCCGAACCAGCCTCCCTCCCAGGCGAGCCACAGCCCCACCGCCCACGTCACAACCATCGCCGGATTGATGATCGCCCGCAGCAACCGGCGCTCCATCACCTTGAAGGTCTCCGACTGCGCCGAACCAGGCGCTGCCGCACAATGATAGACGAACAGCCGCGGCAGATAGAGCATCCCCGCCATCCACGCGATGACGGCGATGACATGCAGCGCCTTGAACCATGGATAGAGCCCGGAAGGCTGCCACAGCACCAGAACGGCTAGGAGTCCCGCTGCGGCCGCCACACCGATCACCGCCCGCATCGCGATCCGAGAGCGGGGTGCGGTCATCTGCCGACAGTCCTCAGCCTCGCCAACATCCGCTCGACATGCTCCACAGGCGTTTCGGGCAGGATGCCATGACCGAGATTGAAGATCAGCCGGCCGCCCCCGAGCGCCGCGAGTATCCCGTCGACGGCCGCATCCACCGCCGCGCCCCCGGCCAGCAGTGCCAACGGATCGAGATTCCCCTGAACCGCGACACGCGGTTGCAATCGATCCCGCGCAAAACCGAGCGGCATCGACCAGTCGAGGCCGATTGCATCGACCCCGGTCCCCTCGACATAGGCCACGGCCCGGGCTCCCGCGCCTCTCGGAAAGCCGATGATGCGCGCCGCCGGAAATTCGGCGCGCACCAGATCGACGATCCGCCGCGTCGGCGCGATCGACCACCGCGCAAACCCCTCTTCGGTGAGGATCCCCGCCCAGGTATCGAAGATCTGCACCGCATCCGCGCCCGCGCGCAGCTGGGCGACGAGATAGCGGGCCGACGCCTCGACCAGGATGTCGATCAGCCGCTGGAAGGTCTGCGGATCCCGATACGCCATCAGCCGTGCCGGTCGCTGATCATCCGTGCCCTGCCCGGCGACCATGTAGGTTGCAACCGTCCACGGTGCCCCGCAGAAGCCGAGCAATGTCGTTTCCGAGGGCAGACGAGCGCGAACGCGCTCGACCGTCTCTATCACCGGCGCGAGATGCGCTTCGACGCGGGAAGGATCGAGACGGTTAAGCTGTGCGGATGTCGCGATCGGCTCGAGCCGCGGCCCTTCGCCAGCGACGAACCGGACCGACTGTCCGAGTGCATCGGGCACGACAAGGATGTCGGAGAACAGGATCGCCGCGTCGAAGCCGAACCGCCGGATCGGCTGCAGCGTCACCTCACACGCCCATTCCGGGCTGTAGCACAGCTCGAGGAACGAGGAGAACCGCTCGCGAACCTCGCGATACTCCGCCAGATAGCGCCCTGCCTGGCGCATCAACCAGACCGGCGGGCTCGCCAGCACCTCACCGGCGAGTACCCGCATCACCGGCCTGACCGTCTGTTCCTTCAACAGAGTCAATAGACAGGAGTCCTGTGATTCCGATTCCTTGTGCGCCGATTGGGGGGATCGGCGCCTGTCCACATCCTCCTATAGCAGCCTCGAGGACAAGTCGCGATGGAAACCGCCTCGGCGGGACCGCCGATGGCAGCGGCGAAGTTTACTGTTCATCAACCATTCCCGTCGCCCGACCGGTCGAGGCTGGCGGCGTGTTAACGCTTTGTTAACGCAATCAACTGTCGGTCTGACGATTCGTCCTCGGCGGAAGAAGCTGTTGATGCCGTCGTGGGATCGGCGCTAAGTCAGCGGACGGCGCGGGCGATGAGGCGCCGCAATGCTGGCGTTCTCCACAGGCGTCCACATCTCATGCCGCACCGTGTGCAAAGCTATGTCCACCTGCATCTGGTGTCGGATGCAACCGGCGAGACGCTGATCGCTGTGGCGCGCGCGGCCGCCGCGCAATATGCCTCCGTCCGCGCCATCGAACATGTCTATCCGCTGGTGCGGGCGCCCAAGCAGCTCGACCGTGTCATTGCCGAGATCGAGGCGGCGCCCGGCATCGTGCTCTACACCCTGATCAATCCCGAGCTCAGTGAGCGGCTGGAAGCCAAGTGCCAGGAATTCGGCGCTCCCTGCGTGTCGGTGCTCGCGCCGGTGCTCGGGGTGTTCCGATCCTATCTCGGTACCGAATCGACGCCCCGCATCGGCGGCCAGCATGTCCTGAACGCGGAATATTTCCGCCGTATCGACGCGCTCAACTACACGCTGCTGCACGATGATGGCCAGATGACCGAGGATCTGGAGGACGCCGACGTCGTGCTGATCGGCGTCAGCCGCACCTCGAAGACGCCGACCAGCATCTATCTCGCCAATCGCGGCATCAAGACCGCCAACATTCCCCTCGTTCCGGGTATTCCGTTGCCAGGCAATCTCGAAACGCTGAACAGGCCGCTGGTCGTCGGCCTCGTCGCAAGTCCGGAACGGATCGTGCAGATCCGTCAGAACCGGCTCCTGTCGCTGAACGCCAGCGACGATTCGGCCTATGTCGACCGCGCCGCCGTCGCCGAGGAGATCGCCCAGACCCGACGCCTGTGCGCCCGCCATGGCTGGCCGACGATCGACGTCACCCGCCGATCGATCGAGGAAACCGCCGCTGCCATACTGGCCCTGATACAGGAACGCCGCCATGTCTGATGCCACGCCGTCCCCGTTCTGCCGCGAGCCGATCGTGCTCGCGTCCGCCAGCGCGGCGCGGATCGCCATGCTGCGCGCCGCGGGCCTCGACATCACGGCCATTCCCTCCGGACTCGATGAACGCGCGATGATTGCGGCGATGGCCGGTGATCAGGGCGCCCTGCCACCCGCCGATGTCGCGGCAGTGCTCGCCGAGGCCAAGGCGCAGACCGTCTCGGCCTCGCATCGCGGACGGATCGTCATCGGCGCAGACCAGACGCTCGACCTTGATGGCGAACTGTTCGTCAAGGCCGAAAGTCGCGACGAGCTGATCCGCAACCTGCAGCGGTTGCGTGGTCGGATGCACGCCCTGCATTCGGCGGTCGCGGTGGCCCGGGACGGCGAGACCCTGTGGTCGCTTACCGAGACCGCCTGGATGACCATGCGGATGTTTTCGCCGGAGTTTCTCGGCCGCTATGTCACCGCCGCCGGCCCGGCTGCCCTCGCCAGCGTCGGCGGTTACCAGATCGAGGGGCCGGGCGTGCAGCTGTTCGACCGCATCGACGGCGACTGGTTCGTGATCCTTGGCCTGCCGCTGCGCCCGCTCCTGACCGAGCTGCGCCGGCTCGGCGTGCTGGAGACGTGAACATGATGCCGCTCAAACGTGCCTGTGTCGTCGGCTGGCCGGCCAAGCATTCCCGCTCGCCGCTGATCCATCGTCATTGGCTTGCCGAGCACGGAATTGCCGGCGACTACCAGATCGAGGAGATCGGCCCGGACGACTTTCCCACTTTCATACGGTCGCTGGCGGACCACGGCTATGTCGGCTGCAACGTCACCGTTCCGCACAAGCTGGCGGCTGCCGCCGCCATGTCGCGGCTCGATGCCGCCGCGGCTGCCCTCGATGCCGTCAACACCGTCTGGTACGACGGCAACGAGCTGTGCGGCGACAATACCGACGTGCACGGCTTTCTCGCCAATCTCGATGACGCGGCGCCTGGCTGGGATGCGAGGCTCGAGAAGGCCGTCGTCCTTGGAGCCGGCGGCGCGGCGCGCGCCGTGGTCCTCGCGCTGATCCGACGTGGCGCGCGCCGCATCGAAATCGTCAACCGCTCGCCTGCCCGCGCCGACGATCTCGCTGCGGCATGGTCCGACCGCGCACATGCCCTGCCTTGGTCCGACCTGCCCGAGGCACTGGACGGCGCCGCGCTCCTCGTCAATACCACCTCGCTCGGCATGGCGGGCATGCCGCCACTCGCCATCGACCTGTCGCCACTGCCCGGCGATGCGGTCGTCAACGATATCGTCTATGTTCCGCTCGAGACGGGTCTTCTTGCCGCGGCACGCCGGCGCGGCCTGCACGTGGTCGATGGTCTCGGCATGCTGCTGCATCAGGCCGTGCCCGGCTTCGAACGCTGGTTCGGTGTCCGGCCGGCGGTGACGCCGACCCTGCGCATGCTCGTTGAGCAGAGCATCGGAGGCCAATGATGTTCCTGATCGGTCTCACCGGATCGATCGGCATGGGCAAGTCCGCCACCGCCCGGATGTTCGCATCCCGCGGCATTCCGGTGCACGACGCCGACGCGCAGGTGCACGAGCTCTATCAGGCCGAAGCCGTGGCGCCGATCCGCGAGGCCTTTCCCGCCGCTGTGGTGGAAACGGGCGTCGATCGCGAGCGTCTGTCGCAGATTGTCGTCGGCGATCGTGCCGCGCTGCGGCGGCTCGAGGCGATCGTTCATCCGCTGGTGCGGGCGCGTGAGCGCCGGTTTCTAGACCGCTGCTTTGCAGCGGGGCACCGCCATGTTGTGCTCGAGGTGCCGCTGCTGTTCGAGACCGGCGGCGACCGGCGTGTCGATGCCGTCGTCGTCACCTCGGCCCCCGCGGACGTGCAGCGCCGCCGTGTCCTGGCGCGCGGCGGGATGACCGAGGCGAAGCTCGAGGCGATCCTCGCCCGGCAACTGCCCGACCGCGACAAGCGCCGCCGCGCGCATTTCATTGTCGATACCGGCCGCAACTTCGCCTTCGCGGAGAAACAGGTGGACGATATCCTGCGCGCCATTGCAGCCTGCCCCGGCAATGCCTATCGAAGGGGGGCGCCGATCAGCGACGGGTGACCAGGACGGCCCCCGGGCGCTGCCGGAGGACGGAACCCCGCCGATGCGCGAGATCGTGCTGGATACCGAAACGACGGGGCTCGATCCCCGCAATGGCGACCGCATCGTCGAGATCGGTGGCGTCGAGCTGCTCAACCACATCCCCACCGGTCGCACCATCCATCTCTACATCAACCCCGAGCGCGACATGCCCGCCGAAGCCTTCGCCGTGCACGGGCTCTCGACGGAATTCCTGGCCGACAAGCCGCGCTTCGCCGATGTCGCGGCGACGCTTCTCGATTTCATTGCCGACGCCAGGCTGGTCATCCACAATGCCAGCTTCGATCTGGCTTTCCTGAACGCCGAGCTGAGCCGCTGCGGCCTGCCGCCGATCCCGTTCGAGCGGGCGGTCGATACGCTGATGCTCGCCAGGCGTCGCAATCCGGGCGCACCGAACAGCCTCGACGCGCTCTGTCAGCGCTACGGGATCGACAATTCGCGGCGCGAGAAGCACGGCGCGCTGCTCGATTCCGAACTGCTCGCGGAGGTCTATATCGAGCTGCTCGGCGGCCGCCAGGCGCGGCTCGAACTGGTCGAGACGGAACAGGCCGGAGCAATGTCCGCCGCGATGGTCAGGCCGCGGCCTCAACCGCTGCCGCCGCGCATCACGGCGGCGGAGATCGAGGCGCACGCGGCGTTCGTGTCGAGCCTCGGCGGCGAGGCGATATGGCTGCGCTACCGGACGGCAGACCTGAAACCCGAAGGCGGCGGCGATCACTGAGCCGGCGACGGCGCCGCGACCCGCATTGGCGCGAACGGAAGGTTCCCTACCCTGTCGCTGTCACCCCGGCCGGACACGGCGCGGCCCGCGATCGGGATGCCGCCGCAGTGCCGGCCTCAGGCGTTGGCGGCCTGCTGGGCGGCGCGCTGGCGGTAGAGATGGGCGAAGTCGATCATGCCGAGCATGACCGGCGGGAAACCGCCCGAAGAGATCGTCTCGGCGACGATCTGCCGCGCGAACGGGAAGAGAAGGCGCGGGCATTCGATCAGGATGAACGGATGCAGCTGTTCCTGTGGCACGTTGCGGATACGGAACACGCCGGCATAGACGAGTTCCAGGTTGAAGATTACCGCATCTGCCTCGACCGCGCGCGCCTCGAGCTTCAGCTCGACCTCGACGCCGAGATCGCCGACCGGCTGGGCATTGACCTGGACGTTGAAGTTGATGCTGGGCTGCTTCGGCCGCTGGTCGGTCATCGACCCGGGCGCCTTCGGGTTCTCGAAGGACAGGTCCTTGATGTACTGTGCGAGGACATCGAGGCTCGGACCGGCCTGCGCAGCCTGCGCCTGTGCCGCCGCGTTGCCGTTGCCGTTTTCGTTCGCCATGCAGTGGCCCTCGGTCTGGGAAGGGTCTCGGCCCGTTTCGGGGAGGCTGGCTAGCACGTCGCCCCGTCCCCGGCAAGTTCGTGCGCCGGATCGCGATCCGCCCGGGCGTCAGCCCTTCCGTTCGCGCCAGGGCGAGGGCGCCCGCGGCTGGCCGTTGCCCGCGCCGGTCCGGTCCGTGTCGTCGATCTCGCAGGCGTCGAGCTCGATGATGTCAGGTCCGTAGCGTGCGCCGCTCCGGCGGTCGGCAGCCCGCTGCGTCATGCCGTCCGGGCCGATGACGATGGCATGCCGTGCCAGCCACCCACCGACTGCGGTGACGAGGCGCGCTCTCAGCGCGGGGATCAGCAGCGCGAAGCCGATTGCATCGGTGAGGAAGCCTGGCGTCAGCAGCAATACGCCGGCGAACAGGATCGCCAGCCCCTCCGCCATCGGGCCGGCGGGTATGCGCCCGGCGTCGAAGTCGGCGCGCGCCCGCTGCAGCGTCGCGAGTCCCTGTCGACGGACAAGTGTGGCGCCCGCGATCGCGGTGAGCACGACGATGGCGATCGTCGCCAGCACGCCGATCTGGCCGCCCACCAGGATGAACAGGGCGATCTCGCAGAGCGGCAACGCAATGAACAGGCTGAGCAGCACAAGCGGCATGGCGGACATTTGTCTCTCCTGGCGCATCCGGATGGCTGCGTCGCAGCGATCGTACTGGATTGCCGGACACTCTACCTTACATAGTGGACAGAGGCGTCGGGCGTATTCATCCTTGGCGCGGGCACCGATTCCCGATAGACGGGTCGCGATGAACGGCTTTTTCGATTTCTACACGATCCTCTTCCTGGTGCTCGCCGTGGTCATCTTCCTGCGGCTGCGCAGCGTGCTGGGCCGTCGCACCGGCAGCGAACGGCCGCCATTCGACCCGTATTCGCCGTCGAAACCGAACGGTGCCGCCTCCGACAAGGTGATCGCGCTGCCGCAGCGCGATTCCGCCGACGCGCCGCCGGCTTCCGAACCGGAGCCCGACTTCTCCGAGATCGCCAAGGCAGATTCCGATCTCGGCAAGGCCCTCGCTGCCCTGCGCGCGGCCGACCGCAGCTTCGATCCGAAGCGGTTCATCGAAGGTGCCAAGCTCGCTTACGAGATGATCGTCACGGCCTTTGCCGAGGGCGATCGCAAGACGCTGAAGAACCTGTTGAGCCGCGAGGTCTATGACGGCTTCGTCGCTGCGATCGCCGATCGCGAATCGCGCGGCGAGACGGTCACCTCGAACTTCGTCGCCATCGACAAGGCCGAGATCACCGAAGCGGCGCTGCGCGGCCGTACCGCCCAGATTACGGTGCGCTTCGTCTCGCAGCTGATCACCGCGACCCGGGACAAGGACGGCACCGTCATTCAAGGCGACCCGAATGCCGTTGCGGAGGTTACCGACATCTGGACATTCGCCCGCGACGTCGGGTCGCGGGATCCCAACTGGAAGCTTGTTGCCACAGAGTCGGCCGAATAGCCGCGCCGCGAGCGGCCTGGCGCCGCCGTCGCGCTGTCGGCAGGCGCCGCTCATCGCGGCGGCATTCATGGCGGCGGCCGGTATTGCGGGCCTGGTGGCGTGGTGGTGGAGGGCAGCCGATCCGATGTCGGCCCATCCGATCGTGGCCGCCGGGCACCGGCTCATTCCGGTTGCCTTTCGCGATATCCCCGGCTTTGCGGACGACCGCTTTGGTCCGGCCTTCACGGCCTTCCTGAGGTCGTGCGGGCAGGCGCGGCAGACCCGTCCCGAATCGTTCGACGCGGTCTGCCTCAGGGCGCTCGCGGCCGGCACGGCCGTCGACGACGCGGCGGCGCGCACCTTCTTCGAGGACGAGTTCCTGCCCCATCGGGTCGAGCCGTCCGACGGCGCGGGACTGGTGACCGCCTACTACGAACCGGTCGTGCCGGGATCGCGCGTGCCGACCGCACGCTTTCGCGAACCCCTCTACCGGCTGCCCGACGATCTGGTGCCGGTCAACGACGCCAACCGGCCGGAGGGCTGGGACGAATCGCTGAGCTGGGGTCGCAGGACAGAGGCCGGCCTCGAGCCGTTTCCGACGCGTGCAGAGATCGATGCGGGGGCGCTCGACGGCGTGGTCGAACCGCTCGCCTATGTCGAGGACGCCGTCGAGGCATTCTTCATCCACATCCAGGGCTCGACACGGATCGCCCTGCCGGACGGCTCGACCATGCGCATCGGCTTCGCCGGCAAGAACGGCTGGCCCTATACCTCGGTCGGACGCTACATGCAGGACAACGGTCTCGTGCCGCCGCAGGGCCTATCCATGGACGGGCTGCGCGCCTTCTTCCGCGAAGATCTCGCGCGGGCGCGGGCGCTGATGCAGGTGAACCGGTCCTACATCTTCTTCCGCGAGATCGCTGGCCTCGACCTGGAGCTCGGACCGATCGGCGGCGAGGGCGTTCCCCTGACCGCAGGGCGTTCGGTCGCCGTCGACACGGCCTTTCATCGCTACGGCACGCCGGTCTTCGTCGATGCCGCGATCCAGACCGGCCCGGAACGCTCGCTCGAGCCGTTTCGGCGGCTGATGATCGCCCAGGATACCGGTTCGGCAATCAGGGGTCCTGCGCGCCTCGACCTGTTCTGGGGCACCGGGGCGGAGGCCGGATCGGTTGCCGGCGGCATCAAGGCGCCGGCGGATGTCTACGTGCTGCTGCCACGCGGCGGCAGACCTGGCGACTGACCGGTCCAGGGCGAGCGAGTGCCGTGCCATGGGGGACAAGCGCCGCCGACACGATCTGAGCCCCGAAGATCGCGCGCTGTGGCAGCGGGTCACCGAAGGCGTGGCGCCGCTGCGCCGTCCGGGACGCAAGACGCCCGCCGTGCCCAGGCCGGATGACTCCCCCTCGTCTCCTCCTGCTTCGGGATCCGCCGGCGGTCAGGACGACGCGGCGCCGCCGCCGCGGATGCTCGCCGCCGGGCCGCCTGCCCCGAAGCCGGCAACGGCGGTGCGTCCGCCCGAGCGCAAGCCGGGCCTGCCGGCGCTGGACCGCAAGCTCGCCCGCCGCATCGGCCGAGGCACCCGCCCGGTCGATGCGATCATAGACCTGCACGGGCTGACCCAGCAGGAGGCGCACGCCCGCCTCCTCGCCTTCCTCAGGAACGCGCGGGCCAGCGGCCACCGGCTGGTACTGGTCGTCACCGGCAAGGGCGAGCCGGCGCCGTTCGCCGACTGGTGGACACCCGGCAGCCGCGGCGTGCTGCGCCGCGCCGTCCCGGACTGGCTCGCGACACCGGCCTTCCGCGCGCTTATCGTCGCCTATGAGCGCGCGCACCGGCATCGCGGCGGCGATGGCGCGATCTATGTGCAGCTGCGCCGGCCTGAGCGGGAGCGCGGGACATGACCCCGTTCGGCGCCAGGCTGCGGGCGCTGCGTCAGGCGCGCGGGGTGAGCCTGGCGCGCATGGCCGCCGACCTTGGCGTCTCGCCGGCCTATCTGTCTGCCCTCGAGCACGGCCGGCGCGGCAGGCCGCCCTTTGCCTTCGTTCAGCGAGTGATCGTCTATTTCAACGTCATCTGGGACGAGGCGGAGGAACTGACGCGCCTCGCCGAGCTGTCGCATCCGCGTGTCGTCGTCGATACCGCCGGCCTGTCGCCAGAGGCGACGGAACTCGCCAACGTCCTCGCCCGCGACATCTCGAGGCTCACCCGCCAACAGGCTGCCGATCTGTTGAGGCGGGTGAAACGCGAGATCGAGGGACGGTGAAGGCCGAAGGAAAGGGGGTCGCTGCATCCCGCCCGGGCGCGGCCCGGGCCGGGGTCGGAACGTGTCCGCGTCCCTTGCCTTGCCGATCCCTGCGCCTTGCGCATTTCGACAGCCATGACGCGGGCGACCCGATGATCGCCGCGCGCTACAGCACATACCGGCTCAGATCCGCGTTCCTTGCCAGATCGCCGATATGCGCCTGCACATAGGCGCGGTCGACCACCACGGTCTGCCCGCTGCGGTCGGTCGCCTCATAGGATATCTCGTCCAGCACCCGCTCCATCACCGTCTGCAGGCGCCGCGCGCCGATGTTCTCGACCGCCGCGTTCACCTCCACCGCGATCCTGGCGATCTCGGCGATCGCGTCGTCGGTGAACTGCAGGGTGACGCCTTCGGTGCCCATCAGCGCCACGTACTGCTTGATCAGATTGGCCTCGGTCTCGGTGAGGATGCGGCGGAAATCCTCCTCGGTCAGTGCCCTGAGCTCGACCCGGATCGGCAGGCGGCCCTGCAGCTCCGGCAAGAGGTCGGACGGCTTTGCGACATGGAAGGCGCCGGAGGCGATGAACAGGATGTGGTCGGTCTTCACCGGCCCGTGCTTGGTCGAGACGGTGGTGCCCTCGATCAGCGGCAGCAGGTCGCGCTGGACACCCTCGCGGCTGACATCGGCGCCGATTCGCTCGGAGCGGGCGGTGATCTTGTCGATCTCGTCGAGAAACACGATGCCGTGGTTCTCGGTGAGCCGGATCGCCTCCTGCATGACCTTCTCGTCGTCGAGCAGCTTGTCGGATTCCTCGGCGATCAGCAGATCGTAGGACTCCCGCACGGTGACCCGGCGTGTCCTGGTCTGCCCGCCGAACGCCTTGCCTAGTATGTCGCCGAGATTGATCATGCCGACCGAGGCGCCGGGCATTCCCGGCACCTCGAACTGCGGCATCGACAGGCTGGTCTGGCGCAGTTCGATCTCGATCTCCTTGTCGTCGAGCTCGCCTGCCCGCAGCTTGCGGCGGAAGGCCTCGCGCGTCTGCGGACCGGCACCGGGACCGACCAGCGCGTTGAGCACCCGCTCCTCGGCGGCCAGATGCGCCTTGGCCTCCACCTCCTTGCGGCGGCGGGCACGCACCAGGGCGATGGCCGATTCGAGCAGATCGCGGATGATCTGCTCGACATCACGGCCGACATAACCGACTTCGGTGAACTTGGTCGCCTCGACCTTGATGAACGGCGCGTCGGCGAGCTTCGCCAGCCGGCGCGAGATCTCGGTCTTGCCGACACCGGTCGGCCCGATCATCAGGATGTTCTTCGGCAGCACCTCCTCGCGCAGCGACTCGTCGAGCTGCTGCCGCCGCCAGCGGTTGCGCAGCGCGATGGCCACCGCGCGCTTGGCGTCGCGCTGGCCGACGATGTAGCGGTCGAGTTCGGAAACGATCTCGCGGGGTGAGAAATCGGTCATGGCGCCTCGTTGGCGTTGGGGTCGAACTGCATGATCAGCGTCGCGCCGGTCCGGCCCTGAAGGGACGGGACCGGCCGGAATCCGGCCTTGTAGCAGGCGCGCACCGCACGCGTATTGGCGGGGTCCGGGTCGATGATGATGGTGCGGTAGCCCTGTGCGTGCAGCCCGCGCACGAAGGCTGCGAGCGCCATCGACCCGATCCCCTGCGACAACAGCTCCGCCTCGCCGATCGACAGATCGACGCCGACCGCGTCGGCAGGCAGCTCGGCAAGCCAGGCATGATCGACGATCCAGGTCTCGTTCTGGTGGTGGCCGATGGACCAGCACTCGATGAAACCGACCGGCCGTCCGTCCAGCGCGATGATGAACGGGCGGGTGCTGTCGCGGCCTTCCACCATATCGCGGATGTAGCCGAATTCCTCGTCGGGATCGCCCCACCAGTAGCGCATGTGCGGGGCCGCGAGCCAGCTGCGCATCAGGTCGTAATGCTCCGGCCCCAGCGGGACGAAGGCCATTTCCTCAGGCTGGGTCGACACCTGGCCGTCTGACCGCATGACGCTCCATCACGTCCCGCACGCCATGTCGGATGCGCGGCCGTCAGGGCGGGCGAGCCACGACCGCGGGGCATCGGCGGTTGCGGCGAACCGATCGCGGACATGCGCGACGTTGCGGGCCGGGATGACGGGGGCATACCCGGAGCGCCTCCACGTCGGCAAGTTGGCCCTATGCGGCATCGAGCGTTTCGACAACGATCTTGTCGTTGGTGTAGATGCAGATCTCGGCGGCGATCGCCATCGCTTTGCGGGCGATCGCCTCCGCATCGAGATCGCTGTCGGCGAGCGCCCGCGCGGCGGCCAGCGCGTAGTTTCCGCCCGATCCGATCGCGGCGAGCCCGTTCTCCGGTTCGAGCACGTCACCGTTGCCGGTGACCACCAGACTCACATCCCTGTCGGCGACGATCATCATCGCCTGCAGGTGCCTGAGATAGCGGTCGGTGCGCCAGTCCTTGGCGAGTTCGACGGCGGCGCGCATCAGGTTGGATGGATACTGCTCGAGCTTCTTCTCGAGCCGCTCGAACAGGGTGAAGGCATCCGCGGTCGCGCCGGCGAAGCCGGCGATCACCTCGCCGCCGCCGATGCGGCGCACCTTCCGGGCGGTGTGCTTCATCACCGTGTCGCCGACCGACACCTGCCCGTCGCCGGCGATCACCACCTTGCCGCCCTTGCGGACCGACAGGATGGTGGTCGCGTGCCACTCGCCGTGCCGCCGTCCGTCCGTCTGGCTGGAATCCATGAACACTCCTCGGGCCGGGAGACCCCTGCGGCGGGGCCGGCCGATCGCTCATGTATGTCTTTGCGGCGCCGATTCAACGCCCGGGCGCGGCGGCCCGGACCCGCAGCCGCGCATCGTCCGGCATCGCGATCGGCTGGCATCGCGGGCGCGCGCCTGATACAACCCGCCACCTGTCGGCCTGCCACATGTCGGGCCGCCACCTGTCGGCAACGAGCAGCCCGAACGATGAGCCCAGCCACCACGCCAGCCAACGACAAGCCCCGCGCCGCCGAGCTGTCGCGCAAGACCGCCGAGACCGAGGTGCGGGTGAGGCTCGTCGTCGATGGCCAGGGCCGCGCCGATGTCTCGACCGGGATCGGCTTCCTCGATCACATGCTGGACCTGCTCGCCCGCCATGCGCTGATCGACATCGAGGTGAAGGCCACGGGCGATCTCCACGTCGATATGCACCACACGACCGAGGATGTCGGCATCGTGCTCGGCCAGGCCCTCGCCGAAGCGCTGGGCGCTCGGGCCGGCATCGTGCGCTACGGCAGCGTCCATCTGCCGATGGACGAAACGCTGAGCCGGGTTGCGATCGACGTCTCGGGACGGCCGTTCCTCGTCTGGAAGGTCGCGTTCCCGACCCAGAAGATCGGCGAGATGGATACCGAGCTGATGCGCGAATGGTTCCAGGCCTTCGCCCAGAACGCCGGCATCACGCTGCATGCCGAATGCCTGTATGGCGAGAACTCGCACCATATCGCCGAGAGCCTTTTCAAGGGCCTTGCCCGCGCGCTGCGCCAGGCCGTGGCGGTCGATCCGCGCGAAGCGGGGCGCGTGCCCTCGACCAAGGGCTCGCTGAGGGGCTAGGCTGCAGGGATGAAGGTTTTCACCGTACACGAGCCGCCGGCGCCGACAGAGGGCTCCGCCCGCTTCGACCGTCATGCCTTCGTCCGGGAGGGCTTCTCCTGGGCGGCGCTGTTCTTCCCCTTCCTCTGGCTGCTGTGGCACCGGATGTGGTGGGTGCTGCTCGGCTGGCTGGCGGTGGCTGTTGCCACCACGCTGATCGCCGAACTCATTCCGGGCACGGAGGTCGCGGTCGGCATCTTCTCCGTGCTGTTCACCCTGTGGTTTGCGCTCGAAGCCAACGAATTGCGCCGCTGGAGCCTCGAGCAGAAGGGCTGGCGGATGGTCGGCATCGCTGCGGGACGCGATCTCGTCGAGGCCGAGCAATCGTTCTTCCGGCGCCAGGAGCATGCCCGGCCGGCTGTGGGGCCGGCGCGCGTGCCGTCGGTAAACGCCGGCCTGGCCGTCCGGACGGTTGGTGTCGGCGAGCCGGTGATCGGCGTCTTTCCGCACGCCAACTGAAGACCGAAGGTCCATGCGCGTCGCCATCATCGACTACGGATCCGGCAATCTGCGCTCGGCCGAGAAGGCCTTCGAGCGAGCAGCGCGCGAGCGCGACCTCAGCCTGGAAATCCGGGTGACCGACGATCCCGAGATCGTCCGCCGCTGCGATCGCATCGTGCTGCCGGGTGTCGGCGCCTTCGCCGACTGCCGGCGCGGGCTCGCCCGGGTCGAGGGCCTCGCCGAAGCCCTCGTCGAAGCGGTCGAGGCGAAGGGCCGCCCGTTCCTCGGCATCTGCGTCGGCATGCAGCTGATGGCCGAGCGCGGCCTCGAATACGAGACGTCCTCGGGCTTCGGCTGGATCGCCGGCGACGTGGTGCGGCTTACCCCGTCCGATCCGGGGCTGAAGATTCCGCACATGGGCTGGAACACGCTCGAATTGCGCGGCCCGCATCCGCTTCTGGAGGGAATCCGCACCGGCAGCGACGGCCTGCACGCCTATTTCGTGCACTCCTACCACCTGGCCGCCGCCGATCCCGGCGATGTCGTGGCGACGGCCGATTATGGCGGCCCCGTCACCGCGATGGTGGCGCGCGGCAACGTCGCCGGCACCCAGTTCCATCCCGAGAAGAGCCAGAAGCTCGGCCTGGCGCTGATCGGCAACTTTCTCGGATGGGCGCCGTGAGGATGCTGCCATGATCCTCTTCCCCGCCATCGACCTGAAGGACGGTGCCTGCGTGCGCCTCGTGAAGGGCGACATGGACGCGGCGACCGTGTTCAGCCTGTCCCCCGCCGATCAGGCGAAAGCCTTCGAGGCGGCCGGTTTCCGCTGGCTCCACGTCGTCGATCTGAATGGCGCCTTCGCGGGCCGCAGCGTCAACGGACCGGTCGTGGAGGCGATCCTCAAGGCCGTTTCGCTGCCGATTCAACTGGGCGGCGGGATTCGCGACATGGCCGCGATCGAAGGCTGGCTCGGCAAGGGCATTCGCCGAGTGATCCTCGGGACCGTGGCTGTCCGCGATCCGGATCTCGTCCGTTCCGCCTGCGAATCGTTTCCTGGCCGAATCGTTGTCGGCATCGACGCGCGCGACGGCCGGGTCGCGGTCGAGGGCTGGGCCGAGACGTCAGAGATGACGGCGGTCGATCTTGCCCGCCGCTTCGAGGACGCCGGCGTCGCGGCGATCGTCTACACCGACATCGACCGTGACGGTCTCCTGACGGGCCTCAACATCGAGGCGACGCTGGCGCTTGCCCGTTCGGTGTCGATCCCGGTCATCGCCTCCGGCGGACTTGCCTCCATCGCCGACATCGAGCGGCTGACCCAACCGGATTGTGCTATTCTGGAAGGTGCGATCTGCGGACGCGCGCTCTATGACGGCCGGCTCGATGCGCGTGAGGCGCTGGCGATGATCGCAGCGCGGGCGGCATAGCGGGGGCGGGGTGCGCGGCGCCTGGCGGTGCATGTCGTTGCCACTGAACGAAATGCTGCCGGCCCGTCGGTCGCCTGTCGGCCGGTCGGCGCAACCGAAGGAAAGCAATGCTGAAATCCCGCGTCATTCCCTGCCTCGACGTCAAGGATGGCCGCGTCGTCAAGGGCGTCAGGTTCGTCGATCTGCGTGATGCCGGCGATCCGGTGGAGGCCGCGCGCGCCTATGATGCGGCGGGTGCGGACGAATTGTGCTTCCTCGACATCACTGCCAGCCACGAGGATCGCGGCATCCTGCTCGATGTCGTCCGCCGGACGGCCGAGCACTGCTTCATGCCGCTGACCGTCGGTGGCGGCGTGCGCAGCGTCGAGGATATCCGGATCCTTCTGAAGGCGGGCGCCGACAAGGTGTCGATCAACACTGCCGCCGTTCGCAACCGCGCCTTTGTCCGGCAGGCGGCGGAAAAGTATGGCAATCAGTGCATCGTCGTCGCCATCGACGCCAAGCGGGTGTCGGGGGACGGCGAACCGGGCCGATGGGAGATCTTCACCCATGGCGGTCGCAATGCCACCGGCCTCGACGCGCTCGACTTTGCCGAGGAGGTTGCGGCGCTGGGAGCCGGCGAGATCCTGCTGACCTCGATGGATCGCGACGGCACGAGATCCGGCTACGACATCGCGCTGATCCGCGCGGTCACCGACCGGGTGCCCGTGCCGGTGATCGCCTCCGGTGGCGTCGGCAGCCTCGACCACCTGGTCGAGGGCATCCGCGACGGCGGGGCCAACGCCGTGCTTGCGGCCTCGATCTTTCATTTCGGAGAGCATACGATCCGCGAGGCCAAGCACCACATGGCCACCGCCGGAATTCCCGTGCGACTCGACTGACCGGGATGGCGGCCGCCATTGATTCCCCAACCGACCAGTGAGCCATGTCCCGACAGAGTCTGACGATCGAGGAGCTCAATGCCGTCGTCGTGTCGCGACGCGGCGGCGATCCGGCCGCGTCCTACACAGCCCGGCTGTTCGAACGCGGCGTCGCGCAGTGTGCCAAGAAGCTCGGCGAGGAGGGCGTCGAACTCGCCATCGCCGCAGTCGCCGGCGATCGCGACGCGGTGCGCGGCGAAGCGGCGGATCTGTTGTATCATCTGGTGGTCCTGCTCGCCGCATCCGGTGTCACGCTCGAGGAGGTCTATGCCGAGCTGGGCCGGCGCGAAGGCATGTCGGGGCTGACCGAAAAGGCGAACCGCCACACATGACGACACGTCCCCAGATCGTTCATAGCCGGGCGACGCCGGACAAGCCGGTGGTACCCTCGCCCTATCGCGTCTTCACTCGCGCCGAATGGGCGGAGCTGCGCGCCGACACGCCGATGACGCTGACCGAGGCCGAAGTGCTGCGCCTGCGCGGCCTCAACGAGCGGCTCTCGATCGAGGAGGTCATCGAGATCTACCTGCCGCTGTCGCGCCTGCTCAGTCTCTATGTCCACGCCACCCAGGATCTGTTCAAGGCGACGCGCTACTTCCTCGGCGCCAAGGACGGCAAGGTGCCTTACATCATCGGGGTGGCCGGCTCCGTCGCGGTCGGCAAGTCGACGACGGCCCGCGTGCTGCAGGCCCTTCTGACCCGCTGGCCGAACACGCCGAAGGTCGATGTGGTGACGACCGATGGCTTCCTCTATCCCAACGCCGTGCTGCAGCGCGAGAACCTGATGGAGCGCAAGGGCTTTCCCGAAAGCTACGACATTCCGGCACTGCTCAACTTCCTGTCGCGCATCAAGTCCGGCGAGCGCAACGTCGCCGCGCCGCTCTACTCGCATTTCATCTACGATGTGCTGCCGCCCGACCAGCAGGTCATCGTCGACCGGCCCGACATCCTGATCGTCGAGGGCCTCAACGTCCTGCAGACCGGCCGTCCGCCGCGCGACGGCAAGGCGGTGCCGTTCGTCTCGGACTTCTTCGATTTCTCGATCTACGTCGATGCCGAGACCGACGACCTGGAGACCTGGTACGTCGATCGCTTCATGACGCTGCGGCGCACCGCCTTCCGCGATCCCGGTTCGTACTTCCACCGCTACTCGACGCTCAGCGACGAGGAGGCGGTCGAGACGGCGCTGTCGATCTGGCGGCGGATCAACCTGGTGAATCTCGAGGAGAACATCCTTCCCACCCGCCAGCGCGCCGACCTGATCCTCACCAAGGGCGACCTGCACCGCATCGACGAGGTCTGGCTCAGGCGGCTGTAGCGACGCCGCCGGCGCGGCCTTCTCCTGTCTCCGGCATACCGGCCGGCGCCAGGGCAGGATGGCAGCGCCGGCGCTACACCCGCAGTCCTGACTGGGCGGCCAGGTCCCTCAGGTCGGCCAGCGGCCGGGCGCCGATATGCGAGATCACCTCGGCGGCGGCCAGTGCGCCGAGCCGCGCGCAGTCGGCGGCGTCGAGGCCGCGGGCGTGGCCGGTGAGGAAACCGGCGGCGAACAGGTCGCCGGCCCCGGTCAGGTCGATGATCGTCTCGACCGGGGCGGCGGGAACCTCGATGATGGTCCCGGATTTCAGGATCGTCGCGCCCTTCTCGCTGCGGGTGATGACCGCGAAGCCGCAGTCCTGTGCGAGCGCCGCCGCCGCTGAGCCGAAATCGGCGGTCTCGTACAGCGATTTCAGCTCGGATTCGTTGCCGAACAGCAGCGTCACCTTGCCGGAGCGGATCAGATCGAGGAATTCCCCGCGGAAGCGATCGACGCAGAACGCGTCCGACAGGCTGAGCGCCACCTCGCGGCCGTTCGCCCGCGCGATCTGCGAAGCGTGCAGGAAGGCCTGCTTCGCCTGCGGCGGGTCCCACAGATAGCCCTCCAGATAGAGGATGCGCGAGGCAGCGATCACGTCCGCGTCGACATCGGCTGGGGTGAGCTCGCGGCTCGCGCCGAGGAAGGTGTTCATGGTCCGCTCGCCGTCCGGCGTCACCAGAATCAGGCAGCGCGCGGTCGCGGGGCCATCTTCCAGCACCGGCGTCGCATAGGCGACGCCGGCGGCACGGATGTCGTGGCCGAATACGGTGCCGAGCCCGTCGGCTGCGACCTTGCCGATGAAGGCGCCGCGCCCGCCCAGCGAGGCGACGCCGGCGATGGTGTTGGCGGCAGAGCCGCCTGAAACCTCGGTCGCCGGCCCCATCGCCGCGTAGAGCCGCTCGGCCTCGGCTTCGTCGATCAGCCGCATCGAGCCCTTGGCGAGACCTTCGCGGACAAGGAAGTCGTCCTGGGCGCGGGCGATCACGTCGACGATGGCATTGCCGATGCCGACGACGTCGTAGCGGGTTTCGGGCATGTCGGTGGCTGTCCTTCTGGCGGGCCGGCTCGGCGGTCGGCCCGCACTATACGGACGCGCCCCGCGCCGGCAACCCCGGGGCGCGGCAGGATCTGCCGTCGCCGGGCCGGCCGCCGCAGGAGCCGCGATCGGCACGTGGGGGCGAGGCGCTGCGCGGACCGTAGAGCATATCCGCCGGCAGGGCCTTGCGCAGCGCGGGGAGAAGGCGGACAACGCGCCGCCGGGATGGCGGGGCGAACGCGGCGACGCCTACCTTCCCCACCGCAGCGCCAGGACATCCAGTTCGCGGGCCAGCTCCAGCAGGCCGGCCCGCGTCTCCGGGGCGAGCGGGCTGAGCGGATGGCGCACCGCATCGGAGGCGATCACGCCGCCTTCCATCATCACCGTCTTGCAGGCCCTCAGGCCGCACTGGCGGTTCTCGTAGTTGATCAGCGGCAGGATGCGCGCATAGCCTGCCATCGCCTCCTTGCGCCGGCCGGCCTTGTGGTCGGCGAGCACCGGCTTGATCAGTTCGGGCAGCAGCGCGCTCGACATGGTGCCGGTTGCACCCGCATCGAGATCGGCCATCAGGGTGATCCCCTCCTCGCCGTCGAACGGGCCGACGATCGCGTCCCCACCGGCCGCGATCAGCGCCCGCAGCTTGGCCGCGGCGAACGGGACCTCGATCTTGAAGTACGAGGCCTGCGGCACCTCGCGGGCGAGACGGACGAGAAGCGGGACGGGCAGTTCAACGCCGCTCAGCGGCGCATCCTGCACCATGATCGGAATGTCGATCGCCTCGGCGACGCGGGCGAAATGCTCGATCAGCAGGGCCTCTGGCGCCCGCAGCGTGGCGCCGTGATAGGGCGGCATCATCATCACCATCGCCGCCCCGCGCTCGGCCGCGCGCTTTGCCCGCGCCGCGGCGATCCGCGTCGAGAAGTGCGAGCAGGTGACGATCACCGGCACCCGGCCGGCGACATGCTCGAGACACACATCGATGAGCGTGTCACGCTCCTCGTCGCTGAGCAGGAACTGCTCGGAGAAGTTCGCCAGGATGCAGATACCGTCGACGCCCTGGTCGATCATGCAGTCGAGCGCCCGGCGCTGGCTGTCGAGATCGAGATCGCCGTTGTCGTGGAAGGTGGTCGGGGCGACGGGATAGACCCCGGCGTGAACGCGGCTCGACATCAGCGAATTCTCCCTGCGCGCTTGGTCCTCGGCCCGCTGCCGGGCCTGCCATCATCCGGCGATCCTATGGGCGGGGCAGCCGCGCGCAAGCGCGGCTGCGGCAAGGCAGTTTCATCGCGCGGGAGAGAGTCGGGCAGGATCGACGGTGTCTGAAGCCTGCCCGAACCCGTCGACGTCGTCCGTCCGTACCCGCCCGTCTCTGCGCTTCGCCGGCGTCAGGCCCGGCAATCCGGCATCAGGCCCGGCAATGACGTCAGCGGGGCGGCGACGAGCAGGCCCGATCCGGATGCCCTGTCCGCTAGACCACCGGCGGCCGCGCCGCGCCCATGTGCTTCAGAAGGCCGACGAAGGCCGCCAGCCGCTCCCGCTGGTAGGCCGGGATGTCGATCTGCGAATAGTCGAGGAAGCCCTGCCGTGTCCGCAGTCCGATGCGGCCGGCGGCCATGTTGTCCTCGATGATCTTCGGTGCCGCGTAACGGTCGGTCGCAAGCGCCTGCGACATGTAGCGGTCGGCGTGGAACAGGATGTCGCCGCCGCCCCAGTCGATGAATTCCAGCACGCCGAGGATGGCGAAGCGGAAGCCGAGACCGAATCGGGTCGCCTTGTCGATTTCCTCGGCGCTGGCGACACCCTCCTCGACCAGACGCGCCGCCTCGTTCATGGCCAGCGCCTGCAGCCGCGGCACGATGAAGCCGGGACTCGCCTTGCACACCACCGGAACCTTGCCGATACCCTCAAGCAGCGCCACCAGCCGGCCGGTGACGGCAGGATCGGTGTCCCGTCCCGGCGAGACCTCGACGAGTGGCACCAGGAAGGCCGGGTTCAGCCAATGCGCATTGAGGAAACGTTGCGGAGGCGAAACGAACGCCTGCAACTCGTCGGACAGCATGGTCGACGTGGTCGAGGCGATGATCGCGTCCGGCCGCGTCATGGTGGACAGCGCCGCGAAACAGGCGCGTTTCGCCTCCAGCGTTTCCGGTACGCCCTCGAACACGATGTCGGCGCTGGCCAGTGCGGCTGGGGCCGCCTCGCAGGCCGCGAACGACACGCGTGCGAGGATCGGCGCGACGGCGCTTTCCGCCATCAGGCCGATGCCTGCCAGCATCTTCAGCGTGGCTTCGATCTCGCCGAGCGCCTCCGCCTTCAGCCTGGCCGCGTCGTCGGACGGGCGATCCTTCAGATCGACCAGAGTCACCGGATGGCCTGCATAGGCGAAGACGACGGCGATGCCGCGACCCATCCGGCCAGCACCGACGGCGGCGATCGTCTCCATCACACGCCCTCCGCCAGCAGCCGGGTCATGCCGGCACGGTCGAGACCGGCCAGGCCGAGACCGCCGAGCGTGCGGCCGGTCTTCAGGAAATCCTCGCCGCAGATTGCCGAACCGATGGCAAGAAGGCCGGTCGCGACGGGCGCGCTGACGCCCGCCCATTGCGCCACGGAGACGAGGAAGGCGAGTCCCTGCTGCACGTCCTCGCGCATGTAGCGGTGCTGGGTGAGGACGATGTGCTCGCGCCAGTCGCCCGAATCGACAAGCCGCTCGTGGCCCTTGCGGCCATACATCCATTCCTCGCCGTCGCGCGCATAGTGATCGGCGAGCGGGAAATGCGGCGCCCCGTAGCCGAGGGCTTCGCGCACCGCCACCCGCTCCGCATCGAGCGCGTCGGTGACGCGGCGGATCGAGGGCTGCGTACCCTCGTTGTGAATGTCCCAGTGCTCGAAATGTTCGAGCGGTCCGGCGTTCATGATGATCAGCGGCGGATGGATGATCGGGCCTGCATTCATCAGCGCCCCCGAAAGGCCGTCTCCGCAGTCCTCGACGCTCGGATAGGCGCGGGCGATCACCCGAAGCGCATGGTCGTGCAGCGACAGCGGGAACACACCGGTCGGCAAGCGGGTTGCACGCACGGTGATGGCGACCGTCTCGGGGCCGTGCTTGCGGGTCAGATAGGGCAGCGTGCCGGTCTCGGCGAAGGCGACCGTCGCGCCCGAACCCGCCTCGCGCACCGTCTTTGCCATCAGGTAGCAGCCGAAGGTCCCGGGGGCAAGGAACACCACCTGACCGTCGCTCAGATGCGGCGCCAGGGCTGCGGCGATGTCGGCCTGCGCGAAGGCTGGCGCCGGGCAGACGATCAGCTCGGCGCCGCGGACGGCCTCGCCGATGTCGGCGGTGACCAGCGGGATCGTGACCGCCCGCGATCCCTTGAAATCCTTCAGCGTCAGCCGGTTGCCGGCCGCCTTGAGCGCCGCGACGCCCGCGGCATCACGGCGCCAGAAGCGCACCTTGTGGCCCTGTTCGGCGAGATCGGCGGCGGCGGCGTGCGAGCCGTTGCCCCCGCCCAGTACGGCAATTTCCATGAATTCCGGTTCCCTGCTCTCATGCAATGGTGGACACGCTGGCTCCTGCGTCATCCCGGACGGCGAAGCCGATCCGGGATCGGGGCGACGGGACATCGTCCGTCTGCGCGACCCGGTTCCGGTTGTCCTTGCCTAGCGCCGGGAGGACGGCCGGAACGATGGGATGACGCCCCGGGGAGCGATGACGGGGAATGACTGCGATGCGGGTTTGGCACGGTCACGCGGTCCCTCACATCGTCGCCGGCAGCACCAGCGCCATCCATGGCAGCGCGATCAGCAGCATGATGCGCACGATGTCCATGGCGATGAACGGCACCACGCCGCGGAAGATGGTGCCGGTCGGCACCTCCGGCACGATCGACTTCAGCACGAAGACGTTGAGGCCGACCGGCGGCGTGATCAGGCTGATCTCGATCGCCACCACGACGAAGATGCCGAACCAGATCGGATCGACGCCGAGGCTGACGATGACCGGGAAGAACACCGGTACGGTCAGCAGCATCATCGAGATCGATTCGAGCACCGCCCCGAGCAGCAGATAGATCACCAGGATCACCAGCAGCACCGCCGTCGGATGCGCGCCGAGCGCGGTGATCCAGGAGCGCAGATCGCCCGGCATGCCGGCGAGGTTGACAAAGTTCGAGAACAACAGCGCCCCGAACAGGATGAAGAACAGCATCGCCGTCATCCGGCCGGTCTCGACCAGCACCTCGTAGAGCGTCCGGAGGCTGAGCCGGCGACGCAAGAGCGCGATCAGGAACGCGCCGAAGGCGCCGATGCCGGCGGCCTCGGTGGCGGTGAAGATGCCGAGATAGATGCCGCCCATGACACAGGAGAACAGCGCGAGGATGCCGGCCACGCCCCTGGTCGCCTTGATCCGCTCGATCAGCGGCAGCGGATCGGCGTGACGGGCCTGGTCTGGTCTGAGCAACAGCGAGAGGCGGACCGCGATCAGATAGCCGAGCACGCCGACGAGGCCCGGAATGATGCCGGCGAGGAACAGCTTGCCGATGTCCTGCTGGGTGATGACGCCGTAGAGCACCAGCACGATCGACGGCGGGATCAGGATGCCGAGCGTGCCGCCGGCGGCGATCGAGCCGGTTGCCAGCGCCTCGGTGTAGCCGTAGCGGCGCATCGAGGGCATCGAGACGCGCGCCATCGTGGCGGCCGTGGCGAGCGAGGAGCCGCAGACCGAGGAGAAACCGCCACAGGCGACGATGGTCGCCATCGCGAGTCCGCCGCGATAATGCCGCAGCCACGCATTGGCCGCGGCATACATGTCGTCGGCAAGCCCGGCCTTGAGCACGAAATTGCCCATCAGCACGAACAGCGGCATCACCGAGAGCGTGTAGCTCATGCCGTTGTCGTAGAAGACCTGGCCGAGCATCGACAGGGCTGGAGACATGCCGATCTCGGCGATGATGCCGACCAGCGCGACCGCCGTCATCGCGAAGGCGATCGGCACGCCGGCAGCGATCACCGCCAGCAGCACGACGATGCCGGTGATCCAGTCAATCATCGCGGATGCCGCCGGCCGGTGGGACCGTTTGCGCGGCCCGGGCCGCGGCGATGTGCTCGCGCGCCACCACGAGCAGCGCCAGCGCGCCGAGCAGGGTGAAGCCCGCCATGGTGTAGCCGATCGGCCCCTTCGGCATCCTGAGGAAGATCGTCACATCGCCGTAGGAGGCGAGCTGCAGCGAATGCCTGACCAGCCGCCAGGCGATGACGAGCAGGACCCCGGCGCAGGCCAACGAGACGATCGCCGCGTGGACATTGCGCAGCCGCGGCCGGAACCGCTCGGTGAGAAGCGTCACCGCGACGTGTTCCTCCTTCAGGCAGACCAGTGGCAGGCCGATGAAGATCGTCATCGCCAGCATGATCTCGGTGATCTCGAAGGCGCCCGGCAGCGGCCGTGACAGCAGGTAGCGGCCGAACACGTCGATGGTGGTGACGAGCATCATCGCCATCAGCAGCACGACGATCATCACGCCGAGCACGAATTCTGCCGCACGCAGGGCGCGGCTGCGCCCCGCGTGCGGGCCGCCCGGATCCGGCAGGCCGGACATCGCGGTTCAGCCGGGGCCGGTCAGTTGCCGGCCTTGACCTTGGCGATCTCGGCGACCAGCGCGTCGTAGACCTCCTGGCCGTTGACGCCCTTGGCGGTGATCTTGGCCAGCACCTGCTCCTGATAGGGCTTGATCGCTGCCTTGATGGCGTCGAGCTCGCCAGGGGTCGGCTCGTGCAAGGTGATCCTGCCCTTCTGCTTGATCAACGCGATCGCTGCCGCGTCGGCCCGGTCCCATACCTCGCCGGCCATCTTGGCCAGCGCCTCGCCGGAAACGCTCAGGATCGCGTCCTGATCCTCCTTCGGCAGGGCGTCCCACTTGGCCTGATTCATCACCAGGAACATAGAGGCGGTATAGAGCCCGCCCGGCACGATCAGGCCCTGGTCGAGCACCTCGTCGATCTTGAAGGCAGTCACCGATTCCGGCGGGAACTGGATGCCGTCGGCGACGCCGCCCGACAGGATCTCGTAAGCCTTGGTCACCGGTGCCTGGATCGGCACCAGCTCGAGCGCGTTGGCGACGGACTGGGCGAAGCCGCCGCCGATGCGGATCTTCGCGCCCTTGATCTTGTCGAGCGAGGTGACGTCACGGCCGCGCGTCCACAGCTGGCCGGGACCGTGCGTCCAGACGCCGAGCAGCTTGGCACCGCGATGCTCGTCGAGCTTCTCGAGATACTGCGAGTGGATCCGCCACCAGGCCGGCGACAGATAGGCCGACTTCTCGCACAGGAACGACATCTCGGCGAGTTCCGTCACCTCGAAGCGGCCGGGCGTGTAGTTGTGGACGCCGAAGGTGACGTCGGCGACGCCGTTGACCGCGAAGTCGAAATGCGCCGGCGGCGGGCCGAGCGGTGCGTCGAGGATCTGCATGACGACGCGGCCCTGGGTCGCCTCCTCGACCTGCTTGGTCCACGGCACGATGATCTCGGCGAACAACGGATGCTGCGGCGGCAGCCAGTTGGCGACGCGCAGCGTCGTCTGGGCGGAGGCGGGCAGGCCCGTCAGGGCGACGCCCGCGGCCATCAGCAGAGCAGCGAAAGTCTTCTTCATCAGAACCATCCCCTCTTGTTGGATGTGTGACGCGAAAGCGCCGTTCCCCCGTCAGGCGGGGGTTTGGGTCGCCTCCAAGACCAGTCTGGAAACCTCCTCGACGCGAACCTTGCCGAGCGCGCTCTTCGGCAGCTCGTCCACGAATATCACGTCGCGCGGCTGCTTGAAGCGGGCGAGACGGCCCTGGAAGTGGGCGATCACCTCCTCCCGGCCGATCGTCGCATCGGCGCGCACGACGACCGCCACCGGCACCGCGCCCCAGCGCGGATCGGGGCGGCCGACAACGCAGCAGTCGGCGACGCCGGGCAGCTCGCGCAGCAGGCGTTCGGCCTCGGCCGGATAGATGTTCTCGCCACCGGAAATGATGACGTTCTTGATTCGGTCGCGGAACCAGTAGTCGCCGTTCGCGTCCATTTCGGCGACGTCCCCGGTTCGGAACCAGCCGTCCGCGAAGGCGCGCGCGGTCTCGGCAGGATCGTTCCAGTAGCCGGTTGCGACGTGGTCGCCGCGGACCAGAACCTCGCCGGGAATGCCGGGGCCGACATCGTTGCCGGCGGCATCCACCAGCCGGATCTCGGTGTTGAGGCCCGGTCGGCCCATCGCGCCGGCGGTGGCGAAGGCGCGGTCGGGACGCTGGTAGATGGCAATTGGTGCCGTCTCCGAGGATCCGTAGATCTGGATCACCGGCACGCCACGCGCATGGAACGCCTCGATCAGCTCCAGTGGCACCGCCATCGAGCCGGTCGCGATCGCCCTGAGGCAGCTGAGGTCGGTCGACGGCCAGTCGGCATGGCCGACCGCTGCCGCCATCGTTGCCGGCACCAGGACGCTCAGCGTCGGGCGCTGATCGCGCACGGCTGCCAGGAATGCGCCCGCCTCGAACCGCTCGTGCAGGATCACGGTGGCGCCGAGATGCAGCGCCGGCGTCGTCTGGATGTTCAGTCCGCCGACATGGAACATCGGCAGCACGGTCAGCACCGTGTCCGCCGAACTCATGTCATGCATGTGGATGGCGTTGACCGCATTGCAGGCGATGGCCGATTGCGTCAGCACCGCCCCCTTCGGCCGGCCTGTGGTGCCCGAGGTATAGACGATCAGCAGCGGATCCCCGGGCATCCCGGCGGCATCCGGCGGCGGACCGGCCGCGGCGATCAGGCCGGCGAGGGTTTCGCCGGGCCCGTCGAGCGCAACCACCCGTACCTCCACCGGCAGATCGCTTCCCGCAAGTGCGTCGAGGAACTGGCGCTGGCCGATCAGCGCCCGGGCTCCCGAATTCTGCAGGATGAAGACATGCTCCGGCGCAGCCAGACGCCAGTTGAGCGGCACCAGGATCGCCCCGATCCGGGCCGCGGCGAACAGCAGCGCCAGCATGTCGGGATGGTTGGTCGCGAGCCAGGCGATGCGGTCACCGCGGCCGATGCCGAGATCGCGCGCCAGCACCGCCGCCAGCCGCTCGATGCGGGCAGCGAGCGCCGCGTAGGTCAGGACCTCCGAGCCGAATCGGATCGCCGGCTTCTCCGGCTGGAAGCCCGCATGCGTCACGATCCAGCGCGAGATGTCCCGCATGGCACGCGTCAGTCGTCCGTCTCGCCGGGATTGTACAGTGCCTCGCGGCCGATGCGGTCGAGGCACAGTTCGGCGGTCCAAGGCAGCATGAGCGATCCGCAGCGGCTGTCGCGGTAGAGGCGCTCGAGCGGCAGGGTCTTCAGCATCGACTGGCCACCGCAGGTCCGGATGGCGAGCTGGGCGAGCTCGTTGGCGTTCTCCATCACCGTATACTGGGCCGCATAGGCGCGCAGCACCTGTTCCTTCGTCGGATCGGCCCGGGCTTCCGAAACCGCCTGGAACCACAGCGCCTTGGTCTGCTGCAGCATCACGAACATCTGGGCGACGGCGATCTGCTTGGTAGGGAACTTGCGACGCTTCTCCGGGCCGGTACCGGGGATCTCGCCGCGCAGGTATCGCACAGTGAAATCGAAGACGGCCTGGGCGATGCCGAGATAGGTCGGGGACAGTGTCATGAACATGTGCGGCCAGCGCGCGGCGGCCTGATAGTAGACGCCGCGCGGCATCAGCGCCTGGTCGTCCTCGACGAAGACGTCCTTCAGCAGCAGCGTGCGCGAGACCGTGCCGCGCATGCCGAGCGGATCCCACTCGCCGACCACCTCGACGCCCTCGGCGGTGGCGGGGACGGCGATATACATGGTGTCCTTGCGCGAGGGACGCTCGCCGGGCTTCATCTCGCCGCACAGAACGCCGTAATAGTCGGCCGCGCCGGACAGCGAGGCGAAGATCTTCTTGCCGTTGATGATCCAGCCGCCGTCGACCCGCTTCGCCGAGGTCGAGAACGGAACGACGCCGGCCGCCGCCGCACCGCCTTCCGAGAATGGCTGGGCGAAGATCGCACCATCCCGGACGATCCGCTCATAGTGCTTGGCGCGGCGCCTGAGATGCGTCGCCCGGGTCTCCTCGTCCATGTCCAGATCGTCGGACAGCGGACCCGACCACAGGCACGAGCAGACATGCATGTTCCAGGTCAGTGCCGTCGCGCCGCAATAGCGGCCGATCTCGGCAGCGGTCGTCGCATAGGCACGGAAGCCGGCGCCGAGACCGCCATGCTCCTTGGGCACGCTGATGGCGAGCAGCCCCGTCTCATGCAGGTCCTTGTAGTTCTCGGTCGGGAACGTCGCGTCGCGATCGTATCTGGCCGCGCGCGGGGCGAACCGCGCCTTGCCGATCCGGCGCGCCAGCGCGTTCAGCTCGGCTTCCGCCTCGTCCAGCCGGAAGGCCGACGGATCGAAGATCGGCGCGTCGACGTCGATCTGGTCGAGGTCCATGACGTTCATCGGGCGTCCTCCCGTATCGTGTCCAGAAACCGCCGCACCGCGTCGGCGAAGCGGTCGGGGCATTCGAGCGGGGCCATGTGGCCGGTCTTCTCGAGCACCTCGAGCCGGGCGCCCGGGATGATCTCGGCCATGCGCATCATCGTCTTCAGCGGCGCATTGCGGTCCTCGTCGCCGGCGATCAGCAGGGTCGGCACGGCGATCGCGCCGAGTTCGTCGCGCCGGTTGAAGGTCACCAGGCATTCGAGCCCTGCCCGGTAGCTCGCCTCCGGCAGCTCCGCCAGCAGCCGCTCGACGGTCAGCGCAGCGGTTGCATCCGGTGCCGAGCCGAGCAGTTCGCCGGGCGCGGCCGCGGCCAGCTCGGCCATCGTCCGACCCTGATCGAGCGGGCCGAGCCGCGCCTTCAGGAAGGCCTGCTGGAACGATCCGTCGCGGCTGCCGAATACCGGTGTCGTGCCCGACAGGATCAGCGCCGCCAACCGGTCGGGATGACGGTGCGCGAGCTCCTGGGCGACCATTCCGCCGATCGAATGGCCGAGCGGGATCGCCCGCGCGATGCCGCGCGCGTCGAGATCGGCGACGATGCGGTCGGCGAGGCTCTCGAACGTGAACGGACCATCGAGCGGCCTGCCGCCATAGCCCGGATAGTCCCAGGCGATGATCGGGATGGCGCTGCCGAGCCGTCCGACCACCGCATCGAACATCCGGCAGTCGGAGCCGACCCCGCTGAGCAGGACAAGCGGAGCGCTCACGATGCGGCCTCCACCAGCCGCCCCTCCTCGACCACGGCGACGCCGTCGAGACGGATCGTGCAGTTGCGGGTCGGCAGGTCGAAATGACCCTTGGTGAACCGACCCGCGAACTCGTTCGCGCCGGTCGAGAACAGGAAATTGCCGGCGAACGCCCGGATCTCGGTGCCGTTGGTATCGCGCTGGTCGTACATGGCAAGCGCCTCGTAGCGGGCGCCCTCGTTCAGCCCCCAGCCGACATGGCTGACGGCATAGGCATTGCGGTCGCCCCAGGCGGCGAAGTAGCGACGCATCAGCTCGGCATCGGTGCCGCTGCCGGCGATGTCGACCACATAGTCGTCGGCGATGGTGAGCCGGACCGGGCTTTCCAGATAGCGCTTGAAGGTCAGGTTGACATCACCGGCATCGAGAACCAGCGTGCCGTTGACCGAACCGGCCTTCGGGAACGAGACGACGATGCCGCCCGGCCAGTGGGCGACCGTCCCCGGCCGGTCGGTGTAGCCCCAGACACCGGCGGTCGCAGCCTCGCGCATGTTGACGGTAAGATCGGTGCCGGCCCTGGAGACGACGCGCATCTCGCTGGCGCGGCGCACGGCCTTGACCGCGGCCTTGACCCTCGCCTCCATCGAGGGATGCGGCACCAGCCGTTCCAGCGCCTCGGGATGCTCGTTGGAGATCATCATGATGCGCGCCCCGCCGGAGATGATCTCCGGCAGTTCCGGCGCGTGCAGCAGCCCCTCCAGCGTGCAGTCGACGACGAGCGAGGCCGCCTTCAGCCCCGCGATCGCCGCGCGCTGGCCCGACAGCGCGCAGGAGGCGCCGGTGGAGCGCACCGGAACCGGTGCGTCCTGGGGCGGGGTCGGCACGACGATGTGGAAGACGGTGGCACCAAGGCGCGCGAGCGCCAGCTCGCAGAGATGGACGTTGAGGGCACGCGACTGGGTTTCGGACAGAATGACCGCCATCTCTCCCGGCGCGACCCTGCAGAGCTCGAACACGCGCGTGAAGGCGTCGATCCACTTCGCCTCGATCCGATCGCTCAGCATCGGGCCTCCATTCGTCCTCTGGCGGGGCTTCGCACCCTTGTCTTGCGGATGAGCCTAGCACGTCGCATTATTGTATGAAAAGTGATAATTTGAGGTTTGAAGTATTGGCGCCGTCACGCGGCGCCCCGGGGCAACCGCGGAGATCCGCATGAGCGATCCAGTCGCCTTCCGCATGGCGCTCGGGCGCTTCGTCACCGGCGTCACGGTGGTGACGACGCTCGACGCGGCCGGCGCGCCGATCGGGCTCACGGCCAACTCGTTCAACTCGGTGTCGCTCGATCCGCCGCTGGTGCTGTGGAGCCTGTCGCGCCGGTCGATGAACCTGCCGGTGTTCGAGGCGGCATCGCATTTCGCCATCAACGTCCTGTCGATCGACCAGAAGCACCTGTCGGACCGCTTTGCCCGGCCGGTGGAAGACCGCTTCCGGGATGTCGACTGGACGCCGGGTGCCGGCGGGGTTCCGGTTCTGCGTGATTGCGCCGCGGTGTTCGAATGTGCCAGCCACGAGCGCTACGAGGGCGGCGACCACGTCATCTTCATCGGTCGGGTCGAGCGGTTCGACCATCAGAACCGGGTGCCGCTCGCCTATCACGCCGGCGCCTATGCGACGACGGCACGCTACACCGGTACCTTCACCGAAGGCCCGTTCACCGATGACTACCTGCTCTATCTGCTGGCGCGCGCCTCGAGTCTTGCCTCCGGCGAATTCCACGCCGAGCTTGCCGAACTGGGTGTCCCGGTGCCGGTGTGGCGGGTGCTGGCAATCCTGGCTGGCGCGGAGGGCGGCCGGACCATCGGCGAGATCGCTGCTCGGGCGCTCCTGAAGCAGCCGACCGCGACCAGGATCGTGGACCGCATGCAGGAACAGGGCTACGTGGTGCGCTGCCCCTCGTCCGACGACCGGCGCCGCGTCGTCGTGCAGCTCACCGCGCTCGGCAGCGAGCTCGTCGGCGACCTGATCGCGCGGGCGCAGGCGCACGAGACGGCGCTGCTCGCCACCCAGACGCCCGCCGAGGCGGAGATCCTGAAGCGCGTGCTTGGCCAGCTCATCGACCGGCTGGTGGAGCGTCGCGACGGACGGGTGCCGCGCTGACCGGCCGCTGCCAATGGTGGCGTCGCGGGACCGCCGCGCTATAGTCCGCCGGCCGCCGCCGCGACGGATGGTGCAACAGGAAAGACGAAGCCGATGCTGACGCGACGCTCGACCAAGCTCACCCATGCCGGCGCGCTTGCCGCGCTCGCTGCCTGCGTGGCCCGGGCAGAGGCGATGGGCGTGCCGCAATGCATCGCTGTCGTCGATGCCTCGGGCGTGCTGCTCGCCTTCGTGCGCATGGATGGCGCGCGGTTCCTGTCCAACGAGTCGGCGATCGCCAAGGCGACGAGCGCCGCATCCACCCGTATGCCCACCTCGCGGCTTCCTGTCGACATGGAGGTGAAGCTTGCCCTGGCAACAGGCGGCAGGCTGACCAATCTCAAGGGCGGAGTGCCGATCATCGTTGAGGGCGAGTGCATCGGCGGCATCGGCGTCGGTTCCGGCACCGGGTCGCAGGACCTGGAGGTCGCCCGCGCCGGCCTCGCCGCGATCGGCGCCGAAGACCAGACGGCCTGACCAGACCCAGCAGATGAGCGCCACGTCCGCCGCGCCTGCCCCGGGTTCGCAGGACAGCTCCGGCGACAGCCGCGAGCTGCGCCGCGCGCTCGGCCAGTTCGCCACCGGGGTGACGGTCGTCACCACCCGCGATCCCGCCAGTGGCCACGCCGTCGGCATGACCGCCAATTCCTTCTCCTCGGTCTCGCTCGAACCGCCGCTCATCCTGTGGTCGATCACCCGTACCGCACGCAGCCTGCCGGCCTTTCTGGCCGCGTCGCATTTCGCGGTGAACGTGCTGTCGGCCGAACAGATCGACCTGTCGGTGCGCTTCGCGCGCCCCGCGGAGGACAGGTTCGCGGGCATTGCCTGGCGGGAAGGTCTCGGGGGCGCCCCGCTGTTGCCCGATCTGTCGGCCCTCTTCGAGTGTCGCCGGGTTGCCAGCCACGAGGGCGGCGACCACATCATCCTTGTCGGTAAGGTCGAGCGGTTCGCGCGTTTCGAGCGTCCGGGCCTCGTCTTTGCCCAGGGTCGCTACGGGCTGGTGGCCGACCATCCGATGCAGCAGCCGGCCGCCGCGCCGGAGTCCGGTCGCGATCCCCATCCTTATGACGATTTCCTGATCCCGCTGCTGTTCCGCGCCTACGAGACACTGTTTGCGGCCTTTTCGGAGGAACTGGAAGCGGCCGGCACGAGCGGGCCTGAGATGCGCATCCTCGCCGTGCTGTCGATCCGGCCGGGGGCCAATTTCGACCGGCTGACCCGCGCCGCCTATCTCGGCGAACAGACGACCGAGGCGGCGCTGGCGCGGCTGATCGGCGCCGGCCATGTCGCCGGCGACCGCCGGACAGGGCTCATGCTGACCGAGTCCGGCACCGCCCGCCTCGCCTGGCTGATCCGCCTCGCCGAGCGGTTCGAGGCGGGCCGCATGGGCGAGTTCGGCCCCGGCGAGGTCGACCGCCTGAAGGCGATGCTGCGCCGTCTCGCCGGCACCGGCGGCTGACAGCGGACGGTTCGCCCGGGCTGCCCCCATCCCAAAGGGCCGCTGTCTGGCGTCGGGAATCACGGGGTGACCTGTGCGCGGGATCGCGGCGGGCGATGATATTTGAGGCTTGAAGTACATCGGCGCCAGTGCGACCTTTCGCACCATGCCGAAGAACCGGGCAGCCGGCAGCCCCGGCGGTGTACCGAGCCGGCGGTGTACCGAGAAGGACATCCGCGATGACGACCGGTGGGATCGAGACCGACTTCCGCGACCGGATGAGCTACGGGGACTACCTGCAGCTCGATCTGCTGTTGTCCGCGCAGACACCGCTGTCGCCGGAGCATGACGAACTGCTGTTCATCACCATCCACCAGGTCAAGGAGCTGTGGATGAAGCTGATGAACCACGAACTCGACGCCGCCATCCGCTTCATCCGCGCCGATACCCTGCAGCCCTCGTTCAAGTGCCTTGCCCGGGTCGGGCGCATCCAGGAGCAGCTGATCCAGGCCTGGGACGTGCTGTCGACGATGACGCCGGCCGATTATCTCGCCTTCCGGTCCCATCTTGGCGCCTCGTCCGGGTTTCAGTCGTGGCAGTATCGGCTGCTCGAGTTCAAGCTCGGCGCCAAGAACGCCGGCATGCTGGAACCGCATCGTCATCGGCCCGACATCCTTGCCATGCTCGAGGCCGCCTACGCGGCGCCCAGCATCTACGACGAGGCGCTCAGCGTGCTCGCCCGGCGCGGTTTTCCTGTTCCGGCCGAGGTGCTCGCCCGCGACGTCCGCCGGCCCTATGTGAAGAATGACGCAGTCGAGGCGATCTGGCTGGAAATCTACCGCAACCCCTCACGCTGGTTCGACCTCTACGAGCTCGCCGAGGAGCTGGTCGACATCGAGGACGCGTTCCAGCGCTGGCGCTTCCGCCACATGAAGACCGTGGAACGCATCATCGGCATGCGCGCCGGCACCGGCGGCTCGTCCGGCGTGCCCTATCTGAAGCGCGCCCTCGACCAGTCGTTCTTCCCCGAACTCTGGTCGGTCAGGACGCTGATCTGAGTCGGATGCGGCAGCGTTGCACCATCGGCGCTGGCACAGGCCGTCTCATACCGGCCGCCATCGCCCGTCGTCGCCCCTTCACCGCCCGTGGTCCCGGCCAAGCGCCGCACGATCCCGCATCAGCGTCCCCGGATCAGGGTCGCCGTCCGGGACGAGCCGCAGGAGATGGTCTCCGGGACGATGCAGGAATGGGATGCCGGGGGATGATGGCGATGAATGATGGAGGGAGCGGTCGAGTCCGGGCATGGCCTGGATCGAGCTCCGGCGACCCGCAGGTTGAACCGCGCGGCAATCTGCTGCGCAGTGCGCGACCGCGGCCGGAGGCGTCAAGGGATCGGCCATGCTCGACCTGAAGGCGCACTTCTCGCGCTTCCTGATGTGCGAGCAGGGTCGGCTGCATTTCGCCGCGCACAGTCATCATCCCTGGCCGGATGTGACCCGCAACGCGCAGCTCGAGGCGTGGGACACCGCCGCCCGGCTGATCGATGACAAGTGGGACTACGTGCTGGGGCCGCTTCTCGACGAGGTTCGCCGTCATGTCGCAGGGCATCTGAACCTGCCGGATCCGGCAACGCTGGTCTTCGCGCCGAACACGCACGAGCTGCTGAACCGCCTCCTGTCCTGTTTTCCGGCCGGCCGCCGGGTGCGGATCGTCGCCAGCGACGGCGAGTTCCACTCCTTCTCCCGCCAGATCGCCCGGCTCGCCGAGGACGGCCTCGTCGATCCCGTCGTCGTGGCGGTCGAACCCTTCGAGACGTTCCCCGACCGCCTGGCGGAGGCGGCGCGCGCCCGAGCCGACCTCGTTTTCGTCAGCCAGGTGTTCTTCAACTCGGGCTTCGCTTGGGAGGATTTTGCCGCACTCGCCGCAGCGGCCGGCGAAGCGATGGTGGTGATCGACGGCTATCACGGCTTTCTCGCCCGCCCGACCGACCTGTCCGGCGTCGCCGGGCGCTGCTTCTATCTCGCCGGCGGCTACAAGTATGCGATGTCGGGCGAGGGAGTCTGCTTCCTGCACTGCCCGCCAGGCTGGGCGCCGCGCCCGCGCGACACCGGCTGGTTTGCCGCATTCGGTGCGCTGACCGCGAGCGGCGACGGCCGCGTCGCCTATCCCGCCGACGGCTGGCGGTTCATGGGGGCGACGTTCGACCCCACCGGCCTGTTCCGGATGCGGGCGGCGATGCGCTGGCTCGCCGACCAGGGACTCGATGCCGCCCGCATCCATGCCCATGCCCGCGCACTCGGCGACCGCTTCCTCGCCGCCCTGCCGCTTGCCGGTCTCACGACCGAGCGCCTCCTCGTCGATCCGTCCCGTCATGCGATCGGCAACTTCCTGACGTTCGATCTCGACGGCGCGGCGGCGCTCTATCGCCGCCTGCACGATGCCGGCATCCTCACCGACGTGCGCGGCCGCCGGCTGCGCTTCGGCTTCGGCCTCTACCAGACGGCCGGCGATGTCGATGCGCTGATCGCCCGGATGGCCACCCTTTCCGCGTGAGAGCCGGCCGGCAGATCGCCGCTTTGGTTACCCGACCTTAAACATTCTCGCGCCTTTTTTGTCGGCCAGTCGATGTTCCGGCGTGCCCGTCGCGCTACAGTTTTCCCCGATGACCCGCCCGTCCATGAGCCGAGGAGGAGTTGCAGGCATGCAGACGACAGCGACAGTCGCCATCGCGCTCACCCTCACCCTGGCCGCCGGCCCGGCCGCCGCCAGTTTCGCAGGCTGCGTCGCCGCGCTGAAGAGCGCCGCCCTCAAGTCAGGTGTCAGCCAGTCGGTTGTCGATCAGGCGTTCAACTTCAACGTGCCCAACGACGTGGTCCTGCGTCTGTCCAAGGTCCAGCCGGAGTTCAAGACGCCGATCTGGGACTATATCGGCTTCCTCGTCGACGAGCAGCGTGTCGCCGACGGGCGGGCGATGATGGCGAAATACGATGCGGTGCTGCGCCGCGCCGAGCAGCAGTTCGGCGTCAACCGCTACGTCATTGCCGCCGTCTGGGGTGTCGAGACGGATTACGGCCGCGAGTCGGGCAGCCATTACCTGCCGCACGCGCTGACCACGCTGGTCTGCGAGGGCGGGCGGCGCAAGGATTTCTGGCAGGCCGAGCTGATCGCCGCCCTGAAGCTGGTCAGCCGCGGCGACCTCGAGCTCAGCGAACTCTATGGGTCGTGGGCCGGCGCCTTCGGCCAGACCCAGTTCATTCCGACGACCTATGAGCGGCTGGCCGTCGATTTCGACGGCGACGGCCGCCGCGACCTCGTCAGATCGGTGGCCGACGCGCTCGGCTCTACCGCCAACTACCTGAAGCGCGGCGGCTGGCGGCCGGGCGAATCCTGGATGATCGAGGTGAAGGTGCCGCGCGGCTACGATGGGCCGTCCGGGCGCACTAACCGCGCCTCGCTGTCGAGCTGGGGCCAGCGCGGCATCGTGCGGGCCGACGGGGCTGCCTTGTCCGGCAGCGCCCAGGCTGGCCTGCTGCTGCCGGCCGGACCGAACGGGCCGGCCTTCCTGGTGTTCCCGAACTTCGATGCGATCTATTCCTACAACCGCGCGGAATCCTACGCGCTGGCAATCTCGCATCTCGCCGACCGGCTGGCCGGCTACCCGGCCTTCCGCACCCCCTGGCCGACCGACGATCCCGGGCTGAGTCGCGCCCAGCGGCTGCACCTGCAGAAGCTGCTGCTCGCGCGCGGCTACGACATCGGCGAGGCGGACGGCAAGATCGGCCCGGCAACGCGGGCCGCGATCGCCGACGCGGAGAAGCGGCTCGGCATGCCGGAGACCGGCCGCGCCGGCATGAAGATCTACCGGGCACTAGGCGGCGGATAGCCGCCGGACCGCCTGGGGTAAGTCCCGCAGACGCGGAGAGCCGTTCTGCATCCGGTACTGTGACGAAACCGAGATGCAGAGCGGCTCGCCGCATCCAAAGATGAACCGCGTCAGGCCGCGAGGTCGAGCCGCTCGGCGACGGTCGAATCCGCCGCCAGCCGGTAGACGATCGGCACGCCGGTGGCGAGTTCGCGCTTGACGATGCCGTCCGGGCCGAGCCGCTCCAGTACCATGACGATCGAGCGCAGCGAGTTGCCATGCGCGGCGACCAGCACGCGTTCGCCGCGCAGCACGCGCGGCAGGATCTCCGACACGTAGTAGGGAAGCGTCCGCGCCACCGTGTCTTTCAGGCTTTCCCCGCCCGGCGGCGCAATGTCGTAGGAACGGCGCCACAGATGCACCTGCTCCTCGCCCCACTTCGCCCGCGCGTCGTCCTTGTTGAGGCCGGTCAGGTCACCGTAGTCGCGCTCGTTCAGGGCCTGATCGCGGATCACCGGCAGGCCGGTCAGCCCCATGTCGTCGAGGATGATGTCGAGCGTCCGTTGGGCGCGCGACAGCGCGCTGGTGAACGCCACGTCGAAGGACAGCCCGGCGGCCTTGAGCTGGGCTGCCGCCCGGTGCGCCTCGGCCACGCCCTGCTCGGTCAGGCCGGGATCGCGCCAGCCGGTGAACAGGTTCTTGAGATTCCACTCGCTCTGTCCGTGGCGAACGAGCACCAGCAGTCGATCCATCAGCAAACACTCCCTGCGCGCAAACCGGAAGAAATCAGTCGCCCAGTCCCAGCACGTCGGCCATCGCGTAGAGGCCGGGCTTGCGGCCGCGCGCCCACAGTGCCGCCTTGACCGCGCCGCGCGCGAACAGGCTGCGGTCCTCGGCGACATGCCTCAGCTCGATCCGCTCGTGGGGGCCTGCGAAGATCACCGTGTGGTCGCCGACCACGCTGCCGCCCCTGAGCGTCTGGAAGCCGATGTCGCCGCGCCGGCGGGCGCCGGTATGGCCGTGACGGGTCCAGACCGCATGGTCCTCGAGTGCGACGCCCCGGCCGGCGGCCGCCGCCTCGCCCAGCATCAGCGCCGTGCCGGACGGCGCATCGACCTTGTTCCTGTGATGCATCTCGACGATCTCGATGTCGAAATCCGCATCCAGCGCCGCCGCTACCTTGCGCACCATTGCCGCGAGCAGGTTGACGCCGAGGCTCATGTTGCCGGAGCGCACCACCACCGCGTGGCGGGCAGCGGCCTCGAGCCGGGCCAGGTCATCCGCCGACAGGCCGGTGGTGCCGACGATGTGGGCGATTCGCGCCTGCGCGGCAAGTTCGCTGAACGCCACCGTCGCTGCCGGCGCGGTGAAGTCGAGCACGCCGTCGGCGCGGGCGAACACCGGCAGCGCATCGTCGGTCAGCGGCACGCCCAGTTCGCCGATCCCAGCGAGCATCCCCGCGTCCTGACCGAGTTCCGGCGCCCCCTCGCGCTCGATCGCGCCAACCAGCGTCGTTCCCTCCGCCTCGACGACGGCGCGCACCAGTGCCCGGCCCATGCGGCCGGCCGCGCCCACCACGATCAGTCGCATGTCGGTCATCGCGCCCTCCCTGTGGCCGAGCGGTATATCAGGCGTCCGCCGGCGGACAAAGCTGTCGCGGTTCGGGCGGGCCCGGCATCGAACGTGAAGACGAAACGCGGATTGGACCGACAGCCATCATCATCCCGCCTAAGCGGCGACCGGACCGGAACCGGGGCGCGATCGGTCCGTCCTGCCCTCCCGATCCCGGATCGGCTGCGTCGTCCGGGATGACGCTCGGTATCGTGCAGAATGACGCAACAGCGCTGCCCTCCGGACGACGGAGGGCGTTTCGTCCGGATGGACGGAATCCTTGTCCGGCCTTCGCGGGGCGGCGCAGTCAGGACGGCTGCTCGCCGTCATAGCCCTCGACGACGACCAGGTCGACCTCGCCGGCATCGCCGCGCACGGCGAGGGCGTGCTGGTACTCGGGCGAATGGTAGCAGTCGAGCGCCGCCTGGTAGCTGGGGAATTCGATCACCACGTGCCGTGGCTTCAGGTCACCGAGCTTGGATTCTGCCTTGCCGGCCCGTACCAGGAAGCGGCCGCCATACTTGGCGAAGGCGGCGCCATTCGCAGCCTGGTACTTCCTGTATCCCTCGGGGTCCTTCACCGTGACGTGCCCGACCCAATAGCCCTTTGCCATGTCTGTTCTCCCGTGCTGACAATGGTTGTGCGCGACGGCAGGCCGATTCAGCCGACGGCCGCTGAAATCTCGGCGATGATGGACCGTGCGGCCGCGTGCGGGTCCGCCGCGCCGATCACCGGACGCGCCACCACGAGGCGGTCGGCTCCTGCGCGGATCGCGGCGGTCGGCGTCGCTGCCCGCTTCTGGTCGCCCGCCGCAGCGCCGGAAGGCCGAATGCCGGGTGTGACGAGCTCCAGCGCATTGCCGATGCGCGCGCGGATCGCCGCCACCTCCTGCGGCGAGCAGATCAGGCCGTCCATGCCAATGGCCGCCGCCTGCTCGGCGCGTCGCAGCACCAGGTCGGAGACATCGCCTGCATAGCCCGCCTCGGCAAGATCGCCAGCGTCGAGGCTGGTCAGCACCGTCACGCCGAGAAGTCTGAGCCGGGCATCGCCGCGCGCGGCGACCGCCGCCCGCATTGCCTGGGGATAGGCATGAATGGTGGTATAGGTGACGCCCATCGCGGCGATCGCCTCGACGGCGTGACCGACGGTGTTGGGGATGTCGAGCAGCTTCATGTCGAGGAACACGTCCTTGCCGGCAGTGGCGAGACGGCGCACCAGCGGCAGGCCGCCGGAAAAGGCGAGCTGCATGCCGATCTTGTAGATCAAGACGGCCTCGCCGAGCCGCTCGACCATCCGCTCGGCCGCCTCCGGCGTGCCGATGTCGAGCCCGATGATCAGCCGCTCGCGCGCTGTCATGCTCGCAGAGCCCATGAGGCCACTCCGTGTCGCGGGGGACAGATGCCGGCCGGCGCAGCGGTTGTGAATCGCCTCCGCACGCCTGTCAACCGCATCGGCGGCAGGTCAGGCCGCGAATGTCCTTGCCATCTCGACGAGGCGCTGCGACACCGTCCTGAGCATCGCCATCGGCCGCTCGGCGATGAGCCTGCCCTCAGCGTCGAAGGCAGAAGCGGCCGCCGGTACCGAAACCATTTCCGGCACCATCAGCGCGCCGAGCGCATTCTCGAGCGTATGGCGCAGCTGCAGGAGCCCGCGATAGCCGCCGAAGCCGCCATCCGACGCCGCGCCGAGCGCGAACACCCGTCCCTTGTAGGGGCCGGGCCTGCGGTCGGTGGCGCCGGGGCGCGACACCCAGTCGATGGTGTTCTTCAGGAGCGGCGTGATGCCGCCATTGTATTCGGGCGCAACGATGAGGATGCCTTGGTGTTCGGTGAACAGGTTCGCCAGCCGCTTCGCGGCGTCGGGGATGCCCTCGGCCTGCTCGAGGTCGCCGTTGTAGATCGGCATCGGATAGTCGGCGAGCGAGATGTGCGAGACGTCGCCGCCCGCCTCGGCCAGCGTCCCGGCTGCCACGACGGCCAGTTTCTCGTTGATCGATCCTGTCCGGATGCTTCCGGCGAAAAGGAGGATCTTCGGCTTCGACACGTTCGCTCTCCCCGCTGCCAGTCCCTGCTGCCGGCAGCATCTAGCGCCGGCGTGCGGTCCGGCCAGCCCGGCGGCCCGGGGCGCGGCATGCGGCCGGGCTATTTGCGGCTGTAGACCCAGACCGTGGCGGGCGGCAGATTGAGCAGCACCCTGCGGGCCAGACGCACGTCGAAATCGCCCGCGCCGGCAGGCACCGGCGGCTGGACCGCGTAGCTGAACTGGATCAGCGGCATGCCAGGCCCGCCTGCCGCGAGGCAGGCCTCGATCAGCTCGACGCGGCGGCGCAGCGGACGGCTGAGCAGCGGCAGCCCGGTGACCACCGCGGCGAGCGGGCCGACCTCGAGCGCATCGAGATGGCTGCGGATCGCGTAGGCATCGCCCTGGGTCACCCTGACATTCGGAAACCGCTCGCCGAGCAGCCGGCAGAAGTCGCGGTTGTACTCGATCAGCAGCAGCCGTTCGGGCGGGATGCCGCGATCGAGCAGCGCCCTCGTGAACACCCCGGTGCCGGGGCCGAGCTCGACGACCATGCCATCCCGGTCGAGGTCCACTTCCGCCGCCATGGCGCGGGCGAGCCAGCGCCCGGACGGGCTGACGGCGCCGATCTTGAGCGGATTGCCGATCCATTCCCGCACGAAGCGCAGTTCGTCCAGGATGTCCTGCTTCTTCAGGTCGCTGCGGCTGGTCGTCATGCTGATCCGTCGTCCGTGGGGTCAAACCAAACCGACGTAAGGGCAGAATTGGGACAGAATGGGGCTGGAGACCTTGCTTTGCGTGGCTGTCCGAGCAGTACGATCACCCGCGCCCTCGCCCCCGGTCAGCCGCCGAGCCCGCCCCAGAACTCCCTGACCTTGGAGAAGAAGCCGGAGGATTCCGGGTTGGTCGTCTCGGAGGAGACCCGCTCGAATTCCTCGAGCAGCTCGCGCTGGCGGCGCGACAGGTTGACCGGCGTCTCGACCACGGTCTGGATGTAGAGATCGCCGGACTGCGCGCTGCGCAGCACCGGCATGCCCTTGCCCTTCAGGCGGAACTGCTTGCCGGATTGCGTGCCGGCCGGAACCTTCACCTTGGTGCGACCGCCGTCGAGTGTCGGCACTTCCAGCTCGCCGCCGAGCGCCGCCGTGGTGATCGAGATCGGCACCCGGCAGAACAGGTCGGCGCCGTCGCGCTGGAAGATCTCGTGCGGCTTGACCGAGAGGAAGATGTAGAGGTCGCCGGGCGGACCGCCCCGCAGCCCGGCCTCGCCCTCGTTGGAGAGGCGGATGCGGGTTCCGTCCTCGACCCCGGCCGGAATGTTGATCGACAGGGTGCGCTCGCGCGCGACGCGCCCGGCACCGCCACAATCGGCACAGGGCGTCTCGATGATCTCGCCACGGCCCTGGCAATGCGGGCAGGTCCGCTCGATGGCGAAGAAGCCCTGCGTCGCCCGCACCTTGCCCATGCCGCCGCAGGTCGTGCAGGTCCGCGGGCTGGTGCCCGGCGCCGCCCCGCTGCCCGAGCAGCTCTCGCAGGCGACGCTGGAGGGCACGCGCACTTCGGCGGTCTTGCCGGCGAACGCCTCCTCCAGCGTGATCTCCATGTTGTAGCGCAGATCGGCGCCGCGCTGCCGGCCGCCCCGCCCGCGCCCGCGTCCGCCGCCCATGAAGTCGCCGAACAGGTCGTCGAAGATCGAGGACATCGAGGCGGCGAAGTCCGAGTTGAAGCCGTGCCCGCCGCCGGCCGCCATGCCATCGAAGGCGGCGTGGCCGAACTGGTCGTAGGCGGCCCGCTTCTGGGGATCCTTCAGGATCTCGTAGGCCTCGTTGATTTCCTTGAACTTCTGCTCGGCCTCAGCGTCGCCTGGATTGCGGTCCGGGTGGTACCGCATCGCCAGCTTGCGGAAGGCGCTCTTCAGCTCGTTCTCGCTGACGGTGCGGCTGCAGCCGAGGATCTCGTAGTAGTCACGCTTGGACATGGCGCGCCTTGATCTCCCGCCTCGTCCGGCTAACGGCCAGGGCGCGTCCCTGCCGGGACGTGGGAACGAAGCGGCCCCCGATCAGGTGGAGCATGCGCTCTACGCGATCGAGGGCCGTCATGCTGGACCTCCGGATCAGGCCGACTTCTTGTGGTCGTCGTCCTTGACCTCCTCGAAATCGGCGTCGACAACGTCGTCGCCGCCCTTCGTGCCGGCTCCGCCGCCGGCATCGGTGCCGGACTGGGCGGCGGCATACATCGCCTCGCCGAGCTTCATGGCGGCCTGGGCGAGCGTCTGCGACCTTGCCTCGATCGCCGCGACGTCGTTGCCCTCCAACGCCGACTTGAGATCGGCCACCGCCGCCTCGATCACCGACTTGTCGGAGGCCGGCACCTTGTCGCCGAACTCGGCGAGCTGCTTCTCGGTCGAATGGATGAGCGCCTCGCCCTGATTCCTTGCCTCGACCAGCTTGCGCCGCTGCTTGTCCTCCTCGGCGTGCGCCTCGGCGTCCTTGATCATCCTCTCGATGTCGGCGTCGGAGAGGCCGCCGGACGCCTGGATCCGGATCTGCTGCTCCTTGTTGGTCGCCTTGTCCTTGGCCGAGACATTGACGATGCCGTTGGCGTCGATGTCGAAGGTGACCTCGATCTGCGGCACGCCGCGCGGCGCCGGCGGGATGCCCACCAGATCGAACTGACCGAGCAGCTTGTTGTCGGCCGCCATCTCACGCTCGCCCTGGAAGACCCGAATCGTCACTGCCGTCTGGTTGTCCTCGGCGGTCGAGAAGATCTGGCTCTTCTTGGTCGGGATCGTCGTGTTGCGCTCGATGAGACGGGTGAACACGCCGCCCAGCGTCTCGATGCCGAGCGACAGCGGCGTCACGTCGAGCAGCAGCACGTCCTTGACGTCACCCTGCAGCACGCCGGCCTGCACCGCCGCACCGATCGCCACCACCTCGTCCGGGTTGACGCCCTTGTGCGGCTCCTTGCCGAAGAAGGTCTTCACCACCTCCTGCACCTTCGGCATGCGCGTCATGCCGCCGACCAGCACCACCTCGTCGACCTCGCCGGCCGAAAGCCCCGCGTCCTTCAGCGCCTTGCGGCACGGCTCGATGGTGCGCTGGATGAGGTCATCGACCAGCGCCTCGAACTTGGCGCGGGTGAGCTTCATCGTCAGATGCTTCGGGCCGGTCTGGTCGGCGGTGATGAACGGCAGGTTGATCTCGGTCTGCGTGGCGCTCGACAGCTCGATCTTCGCCTTCTCGGCGGCCTCCTTGAGGCGCTGCAGGGCGAGCTTGTCCTTCCGGAGATCGATGCCGTGCTCCTTCTTGAACTCGTCGGCCAGATAGCCGACCAGGCGCATGTCGAAGTCCTCGCCGCCAAGGAAGGTGTCGCCATTGGTCGACTTCACCTCGAACACGCCGTCGCCGATCTCCAGGATCGAGATGTCGAACGTGCCGCCGCCGAGGTCGTAGACCGCGATGGTCTTGCCGTCCTTCTTGTCGAGCCCGTAGGCGAGCGCGGCCGCCGTCGGCTCGTTGATGATGCGCAGCACCTCGAGGCCGGCGATCTTGCCGGCATCCTTGGTCGCCTGGCGCTGGGCGTCGTTGAAATAGGCCGGAACGGTGATGACCGCCTGATCGACCTTCTGGCCGAGATAGGCCTCGGCCGTCTCCTTCATCTTCTGCAGGATGAAGGCGGAGATCTGCGAGGGCGAATACTTCTTGCCGCGGCTCTCCACCCAGGCGTCGCCGTTGTCGGCCCTGACGATGCGATAGGGCACCAGCCCGATGTCCTTCTGCGTCATCGGGTCGTCGAAGGTCCGGCCGATCAGCCGCTTGATGGCGAAGAAGGTGTTCTCGGGGTTGGTGACCGCCTGGCGCTTGGCCGGCTGACCGACGAGGCGCTCGCCATCGTCGGTGAACGCCACCATGGACGGCGTCGTGCGCGCGCCTTCCGAATTCTCGATGACCTTGGGGCTCGAACCTTCCATGACGGCGACGCACGAATTGGTGGTGCCGAGGTCGATGCCGATGACTTTACCCATGTCGTACCTCTCTTTCCGGCAGGCCGCCGGGGCCCTCGGACGAGGCACCCGGCCCTTCGGACATGATTTCGAAGGGGTCTGCGAACGGCCCCCATTGACGAATGGAGTCGTCGCCACGCAGGGCGACGTTCCGGGCTGATATAAGGAGGGGCCCGAGGGCACGCAAGGCGGGAGAGCGATGACGCGTTCGATGCGCCGGGGCCGTCGGGCGGTCGGGCAGGCCGTGCATCAGCCGAGCCGGAGGACGCGATGGGACACGCGAGGATCGAACTGCGACCGGGGTGCTTGCATGTGCCCGGCTATCTGGACCGGGAGGCGCAGGAAGCGCTCGTCGCCGATCTGAGGCGGATCGTCGAGGCGGCGCCGTTCTTCACGCCGCGGATGCCACGCACCGGAAGGCCGTTCTCGGTGCGGATGACCAATTGCGGACCGCTCGGCTGGGTTTCGGATGCCGCCGGCGGGTATCGCTACGTGGCGACGCATCCCGAAACCGGCGCGCCCTGGCCGCCGATGCCGGCGCTGGTGCTGCAGGCCTGGCGCGAGCTGGCGCCGGCAGCCGCACCGGCCGAGGCCTGCCTCGTCAACCATTATCTGCCGCAGGCCCGCATGGGGCTGCATCGCGACGAGGACGAGGAGGACATGACGGCACCGGTGGTGTCGCTGTCGCTCGGCGACACCGCCATATTCCGTATCGGCGGGACCGGGCGCAGGGATCCGACATTCTCGATCCGCCTCAAGTCCGGCGACGCGCTGGTGCTCGGCGGCCAGAGTCGGCTGGCCTTCCACGGCGTCGACCGGATCGTGGCCGGCAGCTCGACGCTGCTGGCGGACTGGCCGCCCGGCGGCGGCAGGCTCAACCTCACGCTGCGCCGCGTCAGCCGGACCGAATCTCGGCCGTGACCGGACGTCCGCCCGGACGCGACAGGAGACGAGCCGCCGCAACGTCGCCGGTCCCGCAGATGGCAGCGCCGGCCGTGGCGGGAGCTGCCGGGGGATGCGGTTACCGGGATGGAACTGCCGGGATGGAACGCCTCAGGGGCCGCGGAAGGCCTGCATAAGGCCGGCGCGGGTGGTCCAGCGCGACTGGTTGGCAGAACCGGTTCCGTCGACGAGCTGGTTGAAGCCCCAACCGAGCCGGGCGTTGCCGGGCTCGATCTGGGTCGAGGAATAGTCGCCCCAGCGGCACACGCCGGCAGGCTGGCGGGCACAGCCGGTCATCTGCGCCTGCGAGCTGCCGATCAGCGCGTAGCGCCAGCGCGCCGAGTCAGCCGAATCGGCCGGACCAGAGAACAGCAGCTGCGAGGCCCGGCCAGCATTGCGGTTGCCGGGGATCGTCCGCGTCGCCGAGATGAAGACCGGGGCATCCGCCGTGCCGTAGCTGGTGGCGACAGAGGCGTTGAACAGGTTGTCGGACTCGTCCTCGACCGTGGTCGGCGTGAAGATCAGCGTCGGCGACACCGCATCGTTTAGGGTTGAGATGTGGTAGAGGCGGATCTTCGCGGTATCCCGCACCTTGATCGAGTGGACGTTGACGATCTTCTGCTGGTTCTGGATGCTCGGCGCCACGAACCGGCCATCGAGTGTGTCGAGCAGCTGGCCGTTCGGCTGGGCCGCCGCCGGCGGCGCCCACCAGGTCGGGATGACGACCGGCGCGATCGGCGTGAGCGTGTCGTTGGCCACGCCGCCGCCGACCGCGGTCACCACGCGACGCTCGATCCGGCTGCTCGAGCCGCTGCCCGGCGACAGGAACGCGGTCGCTGCCGAGGCGTCGAGCGAGATCGTCGCGGCCAGGTTTGCCGGCAGCTGGTTGAAGCACTTCACCGTCATCGGCGCGCCGCTCAGCGACGCCCGCTTGTCCATCGACAGGATCGCCCCGCGTACGCCGCCGGCCAGACCCTTGTCATTGGCCGTCACGAACCAGCGCGCATTGCTGACGCCGGCCATCGGGAAGTCCCAGGTGGAGCCGACGCTGCGCTTGCAGAAGCGCGCCGTGCCCTCGCTCAGCATGATTCGGTAGAGGTTGTAGGTGCGCCCGGTAGCGTCCGTCGACACCGCGACGTACTGATACTGGTCGGAATTGCCGGAATCGGTCGACACCGCGGTGACGAAGAACCGCCGGCTCCTGCGGTCGTAGATGACCCGCGGATCCTTCAGCTGCGCCGTGGCCGGAACCCCGACGCCGGCGAAGAAGGCCGCGAGCGACTGCTGGCCCACTCTCGCGCAGTTGTTCTTGTTGTAGCGGCTGATCGCCGAATTGGTGACGACCACCATGATCTGCGGGCCGACCGCGCCATTGATCCCGGAGGGAGCCGCGCCGGTGGAGGCATCCGTCTGGCAGACGCGCCGGCGGTTCTCGTTGCGCACCCTGACGGTCAGTTCGGTGGCCTCTCCCGCCGCGACCAGGCTGGTCGCGCCCTCGGACCCGCCGGCCAGCGCCTTGATCCGCAAGAGCTCGGCCTCGCCGGCCGGAATGATGCGCGGCGCGGCGACTTCGGCGGCGGCGACGGCCTGCGCCCGGCTGCCGGCCGGAATGCTGTGGCTCACCGCGCGGATCGTCTGCACCTCGGCCTCGTCCTCGGCCTGCGCCGACGGTACCGTCGCAGCGAAGGCCGTCAGGAACGCACCGAGCATCAGAGCCCGGCGAGTGGAAAGCATGGACATGAATCCCCCGATTCGGGTTTGCAATGTTCATCGCTCCGCGGCGATCGCGGCGAAGCTACTATGGGCGCCGGTTCGCGGCAAGCGCGGCAATGCCCCTCCCGGCCGCAAGGCTACGACCTAGAGCGCTGAGAATACAGCAACTTCTCTCAGGCCTACGCGGCCAGCGCCGACCTGTTACATAAAGGCGACAGCCGTCCCTCCGGCCGGCGGATCAGGCGGTGCGGTCGATCCGCCCGCCGGTAGCCTCCTCGCCCGCGGCCGGCTCGCCGTCCTGCCGGGCCGCCGGCCGGGGCCCGCCACGCGAGATGCCGACCATGGCCGGCCTCAGGCAGCGTTCGCCGATGGTGTAGCCCGGCTGGACCACCTGGACGACGGTTCCGGCCGGTACCGACTCGTCTGGCACCTCGAACATCGCCTGGTGCAGGTTCGGATCGAAGCGGGCGCCCTTCGGGTCGATGCGCTTGACGCCGTGCCGTTCGAGCACGTTCAGCAGTTCGCGCTCGGTCAGCTCGACGCCCTCCAGCAGCGCGACGAAGGTGGCGTCGGCGGCGGCACGCGCCTCCGCGCCGACCGTGTCGAGCGCCCGGCGCATGTTGTCGCCGACGCTCAGGATGTCGCGGGCGAACTTCGAGATCGCGTACTGGCCGGCATCGCGCACCTCGCGCTCGGCGCGCTTGCGCAGGTTCTCCGCCTCGGCGATCGAGCGCATCAGGCGATCCTTGAGATCCGCAATCTCGGCCCGCAGGGCCGCGGTCGGGTCGATGTCTGCCTCGGCGCGGGCGGGTTCGCCGTCCCCGGACGCCTGTGGCGCGCAGGGCTCGGCGGCCGTTTCCGGCGTGCCGGCCTGCGACTCGGCATTGTGCTTGTGTTCGGTCATCGCTGCCTCTGAGCGGAAGTCTCGGTGAAAGGGTCGCCCCCGATATCGAGGCTTGCGGGCGAGAAATCAACCGCTCTGGCGTCAGCGCCCGCGCCGCAGCGCGTCGCGGCCGCCGCGACCGTCCGGCTCACTCCCGGTCGATCAGCCTCCCGACCACCTGGGCAGTGTATTCCACCACCGGCACGATGCGCGCATAGTTGAGCCGGGTCGGCCCGATGACGCCCAGCACGCCGACGATCTTGCGGTTGGCGTCGCGATAGGGCGTCGCCACCACCGTCGAGCCGGACAGCGAGAACAGCTTGTTCTCTGAGCCGATGAAGATCTTGACCCCCTCGCCGCGTTCGGCATGCGCCAGCAGTTCGATGATATCGTTCTGCTTCTCGAGATCCTCGAACAGCAGGCGGATCCGCTCGAGATCCTCCAGCGCGTTCAGGTTCTCGAGCAGGTTGGCGTGGCCGCGCACGATCAGCGTGTGCGGGCGCTCGCTGCCCGAGCCGGCCCAGGTCGCCAGTCCCGCCTCCACGACGCGGCGGCTCAACGCGTCGAGCTCGGCTTCCAGCGCCTTGCGCGAGCGCTCCATGTCGGCCTTCAGGTCGTTGAGGGTGCGCCCCTGCAGCCGCGCGTTCAGGTAGTTCGAGGCCTCGACCAGCGCCGAGGGGGGGATGTCCTCGTCCAGCGTCAGGATGCGGTTTTCCACAGAACCGTCATCGCCGACCAGGATCGCCAGCACCCGGCGTGGTTCGAGCCGCACGAAATCGATGTGCTTGACGCGCGGATCGGCCTTCGAGGCGAGCACCACGCCGGCGCCGCGCGACAGGCCGGACAGCAGGTTGCCGGCCTCCGCCAGCACTGCCTCCGGCGAGCCGTCATGGGCGTGCGCGCGCACCCGGCTCTCGATATGGCTGCGTTCTGTCTCGCCGAGGTCGCCGATCTCGAGCAGCGCGTCGACGAAGAACCGGAGGCCGAGCTCGGTGGGCAGCCGTCCGGCGCTGGTGTGTGGGGCGTAGATCAGCCCGAGGCCTTCCAGATCGCTCATCACGTTGCGCACCGAGGCCGGCGACAGGCTCATCGGCAGGCTTCGCGACAGGTTGCGGGAGCCGACCGGCTCGCCGCTTTCCAGATAGGCTTCGACGATGCGCCGGAAGATTTCGCGCGAACGCAGGTCGAGCTCGGCCAGCGGCGAGCGGCTGCCGGCTGGCGTGACGGAACGTCCAGGCGGTCTTATCTGGTTCATGGCAAAAGATTATGTGAGGAGCCGGCACGACCGCGTCAAGCACATCACCGGAGCCGACCGGGTCGGGGTGGCGAAGCGGGGGGGAAGCCGCTAGAACGACGCTCGCCGGCCGCCGTGCCGGCCAATTCCAGGGAGACCGGACCATGCGACCCTCGAAGCGCGCCGCGGACGAACTGCGCCCCGTCAGGCTGGAGCGCGGCGTCTCGCGCCATGCCGAGGGCTCCTGCCTCGTCCGCTTCGGCGACACCGAAGTGCTGTGCACCGCCAGTCTCGACGACAAGGTTCCCGGCTGGTTGCGCGGTTCCGGCAAGGGGTGGGTGACGGCCGAGTACGGCATGCTGCCGCGGGCCACCACCGAGCGGATGCGGCGCGAGGCGGCCGCCGGCCGCCAGAGCGGACGCACCATGGAGATCCAGCGCCTGATCGGCCGCAGCCTGCGCGCGGTGACCGATCTCGTCGCACTCGGCGAGCGCCAGATCGTCGTCGACTGCGACGTCATCAATGCCGATGGCGGCACCCGCACGGCGGCGATTACCGGCGGCTGGGTGGCGCTCAGCGACTGCATCACCTGGATGATGCGCCGCGAAATGCTGGCCACAAGCCCGCTGCGCGACCATGTCGCCGCCGTCTCCTGCGGTGTCTATGCCGGCACGCCGGTACTCGATCTCGATTATCTGGAGGATTCCGAGGCCGAGACCGACGCCAACTTCGTTGTCACCGGTTCGGGCAAGCTCGTCGAGGTGCAGGCAAGTGCGGAGGGCGCGCCGTTCAGCGAGGCTGAACTCGTCGCCATGCTCGCCCTGGCCCGCCGGGGCATCGACCGGCTCGTCGATCTCCAGCGCATGGCGATCGCCTGATGGCGGCCGGCCGGCGCCGGCTCGACCCCGGCAGACTCGTCATCGCGACCCACAATCGCGGCAAGCTCGCCGAGATCGCCATGCTCGTCGGCCCGCTCGGTTTCGACCCCGTCGCCGCCTCCGATGTCGGCCTGCCCGAGCCCGAGGAGACCGGCGACAGCTTCGAGGCGAATGCCGCCCTGAAGGCGCTGGCCGCGGCCAGCGCCGCGAGCCTTCCGGCACTCGCCGACGATTCCGGACTCTGTGTGGCCGCGCTCGGCGGCCAGCCCGGCATTCACTCGGCCCGCTGGGCCGGCAGCGACCGCGATTTCGCGCGCGCCATGCGCAATATCGAGGAACGCCTGCAACAGAAGGGCGCTACCGGGCCGGACGCGCGACGCGCCTGTTTCGTCGCCGTGCTGGCACTTGCCTGGCCGGATGGCCATGTCGAGACGGTGCGCGGCGAGGTGCACGGCACGCTTGTCTGGCCGCCGCGCGGCAGTGCCGGCTTCGGCTATGATCCGATGTTCCTCCCGGACGGCGAATCGCGCACCTTCGGCGAGATGTCCGCGGCGGAGAAGCACGGCTGGTCACCGGGCGATCCCGAGCGTCCGGGACTGTCGCATCGGGCCCGCGCCTTCGCCGCGCTGGTGGAGGCCTGCCTTGCCGGATAGACCGAGCTCGCCCCGCCCGCAGGATGCGGATCCGGGCTTCGGCGTCTACGTACACTGGCCGTTCTGCGCGGCCAAATGTCCCTATTGCGACTTCAACTCGCATGTGCGGCGCGAGATTCCGCAGGGGCGCTATCTTGATGGGCTGGTCGCCGAGCTCGGCTACATGGCGGCGCTGGCACCCGGCCGCACGGTTCGGTCGGTGTTCTTCGGTGGCGGGACACCCTCGCTGATGGATCCCGAGACGGTCGCCGGCGTACTTGACGCGGTGGCCGCGAACTGGCCGGTCGCCGCAGACGTCGAGGTCACGCTCGAGGCCAACCCGTCCAGCGTCGAGGCGGACCGCTTCGCCGGATATCGCGCGGCAGGTGTCAACAGGATCTCGCTCGGCATCCAGGCGCTCGACGATCAGGCGCTGCGCCTTCTCGGCCGTCTGCACGACGTCGCCGCCGCCCGCGCTGCGCTCGACATCGCCCATGCGACCTTCGACCGGGTGTCCTTCGACCTGATCTATGCCCGGCCAGGCCAGACGGTCGCGGCCTGGACGGCCGAACTCGACGAAGCCTGCCGGATGGCCGGCGAGCATCTGTCGCTCTATCAGCTCACCATCGAGCCGGAGACGCCGTTTGCGGCGCTGCACGCGCGCGGCAAGCTCGTCGTCCCGGACGACGAGCTCGGTCGCGCCCTCTACGACGTCACCCTGGAGACGACCGATCGGTACGGGCTGCCAGCCTACGAGATCTCCAACCATGCGCGCCCGGGTGGCGAGTGCCGGCACAATCTCGTCTACTGGCGCGGCGGCGAATGGGCCGGTGTCGGACCCGGCGCGCACGGCCGGCTCGACGTGATGGGCGTGCGCACGGCGCTGTCAACGGTGCGCGCCCCGGAGGCATGGCTGGCCGAGGTCGGCCAGCGCGGTCACGGCGTCGTCGAGCGGATCGAGCTGACCCGCGAGGAGGTGGCCGACGAATATCTGGTGATGGGCCTGCGCCTGGCCGAGGGGGTCGATCCGGCCCTCTATCGCCAGCTCGCCGGCCGCGAGCTGACCGCAGACCGCATCGGCGATCTGGTCGGTTACGGCCTGATCGAGCGGCTCGCCGACGGCCGCTTGCGGGCAACGCCGGCCGGATTCGCCGTGCTCAATGCTGTGGTCGGCGACCTGGCTGCCTGACGCCCCGGCTGCCTGACGCCCGGTGCGCCCGATCTGATGATCCGGCGCCCGGCGCAATGGCCCTGTGCTGGCCCCGGACGCTTCAGCCGCCCGCCGCAAACGAGCGCGGCGCCGGCTCGCGGATACGCACCTGGCCGTTGCCGATCTCGAGGATGGCAAGTCCGCGCTGGATCGTACCGTTCTGGCGGAACCGGAAGATGCCGTCGACCCCGGAGAAGCCGTCCGGATTGGTGAGTGTCTGATTGGTGAAGGCGTTGGCGCCCTGGATGCGCGACAGCGCAGCGGCCAGCGTCACCGCGTCGTAGGCCAGTGTGGCGTTGCGCGGCGGCTCGACACCGTAGCGGTCACGGTACTTTGCCTGGAAGGTCTGCCAGCCGGTCGGGTCGGGCCCGGCGAACCAGCCGCCGGTCAGCGCACCGATTCGCCAGACGGCGGCATCGTTCCACTGGCCGGAACCGAGGAACTGCACCCGCCGCGCACCGACATTGGCGGCCGACAGCTGCGCCACCAGGGTGGCGAGCGCCGGCGGCCCCTCGGGCATCAGCAGCGCGTCGGCCTGCGGCGCCGCGCCGCTTGCCACCGGCGCGACCTGCGCCACGGCGGCCTGCATCTGCGCTTCGTCCGCACCATAGCGGGCAACCGTGACGACCCGCCCGCCTGCCGCAGGGGCCGACTGTTGCAGCGCTGCCTCGGCGATCGAGCCGTAGGGGCTTTCCGGCAGCAGTGCCGCAAACGACCGCTTGCCCTGTCGCGCCGCGTACTCGACGATCCGTTCGATATCCTGCTCGGGCAGGAAACTCAGCAGATAGACGCCCGGCCCGGCGACGTTGGCATCGCTCGAGAATCCGATCACCGGAACGTTGGCGCTGCGCGCGACCGGTGCGACGGCGCTGACCTCGGCGGCGAACAGCGGGCCGACGATCAGCCGCGCGCCGCCGGCGATGGCCGCCCGGGCACCGGCCTGTGCGCCTTCGGTGGTGCCGCGCGTGTCGATCGGCAAGAGCTGGATGTCCGCGGTCGGCAGTTCGGCCAGCGCCAGTTCGGCGGCGTTCTGCATGGCCTTGGCGACGTCCGCCGAGCCGCCCGGTCCCGACAACGGCAGCAACAGCGCGATGCGGTTGGCTCCGGTGCCGAGCGCATCGCCGCTGACCGGACCGGTGCCTGGGCCGGAGTCCAGACCCTGGCCACAGGCGCTCAGGATGATTGCCGCGCCGGCCACTGCGGTGGCCGTGATCAACCGGCGGCAGGCCGATGTTGCCGCGATGGCTGTCCAGTCGAGAATGTGACGCACGTTGCCGACAGGTCCCTCGTCGTGTGGTTGCCCGAACCGCTGCACCCCGTCAGGCGCGCGCGGGCTCTGCCTCGGCCGCGTATGGTAGTGGCTCGACCGATGGAAAGCAAAGCCCGCCCGCCTTGCCGCACGGCGATGAACTCGGGTTAACGGCGGTTTCTGGGGTGTTGGGGTTGTGATTCCATTGGCGGCGTTGATTCGGAGA